>Ga0209455_1000095_pt1 | contig 217487 bp, 202 predicted proteins | sample AraplaCol_mCL_r2_FD_184275 | JGI IMG/M metagenome (GOLD analysis project Ga0209455, IMG submission 184275) | Arabidopsis root microbial communities from North Carolina, USA - plate scrape CL_Col_mCL_r2 (SPAdes) (version 2) | ecosystem: Host-associated > Plants > Roots > Endosphere | place...
CCGGAGTCGATGCGCAGGTAGTCGTCCGGCAGCTGGTCCAGTTCGATCGGATGGTGGTCCTGCGCGCACTGGCCGACCAGGCCCTCGCCCGGCAGGTAGCGCACGGCGGGATGGGCGCCCAGCCGCAGGCCGTAGCTACCGATCAGGTCGAGTCGTCCGCTGGCTTCGTCGTGCAAGTAGAGCAGGCCGACGCCGGCCCTGAGCAGCGGCATCAGCTCGCCGGTCAGCTGCTCGGCGAATGCGCGGTGGGTAGTGGCTTCCTGCAGCTGCTGCGAGATCGCCGCGACCTGGCTCTTCAGCCGGGCGTTGTCGTGCGTCGCTATCGCCATCTCCTTGAACACCTGCAGCGCGCGGGCGATCTCGCCGATCTCGTCGCCGCGCTCCACCTGGCGGACCTCGACGGCGTGGTCATGCGCGGCGAGCCGGTTCATCTGGTCCGTGATGCGCCGCAGCGGCCGGGTGATCAGGCGGTAGCACAGCGAGATCACCCAGATGCCCAGCAGCAACATCAGCACGCCAAAGACCGCGTCGATCACGCGGGTGCGCACCATCAGTTGATCCAGGCGCGCGGTACGGCTGGCCAGCAAGCCCTGCTCGGTGGCGCTCATCTGGTCGAGCAGGGCGAGGATGTTGGCGGCCCGCACGGAGCGGTGGCTCATGTAGTCGGACTGGATGCGCTGCCGCTCGGTCGCTTGCTGCGACTGGTCCAGCGCCCCCAGCTTCTGCAGCGGCGCGACCGCGCCGTCGTCCACTTCCTGGAGCCATTGCGCCACCAGGGTTTCGAGCCGGTCGATGCGCACCTGCTCCACCGGGTTGTCGGCGGTCAGCGTGCGCAGCTTGCGGGCAAGGCCGCCGAACTCCCGCACGCTGGTGGTGTAGGCGGCGAGCTGTTCGGGGCGCTGGTCCAGCAGGTAGCCGCGGATGCCGACCTGGGCGGTCTTGGTCGCGTGGTGGATCTCGTCGACCTGCTGCAGCACCGAATAGGTGTGCACGTACCAGTGCCGCGCCACGTCCTGCTGGCGCAGCGAATCGAGCATCAGCAGGTTGGCGGCCAGCGACACGCCGAGCAGCAGCACGATGGCCAGCTGGATCTTGCGCTGGATCGGCTGGTTCGCCAGCCAGGAATACTTTCGGGTCGTCGCGGGCATGGTCGTGTCGCCGAACGTTTCGAAGGGCTGGCCGGCGCGCGTTCCAACCGTGCGCGGGTGTGGCGCACAGGGTAACCGCTGCGGGCGTCAAGCCATAGCCGGCGACCGCCCGGTCAGCGCCGACGCCAGCTCGGCGGCACCAGCGTGTGCCGGCGCAGGGCCAGCGCCAGCAGCGCGGCCGAACACAGCAGGCACAGCGTCAGCGCCACCACCGAAGCCTCGGCGCCGAACACGCCGCCGCTGAGCCAGTCCGGCCCGCTGCGGGTGGACACCAGCCAGCCGTCGGCCTTCAGGCCGGAGACCGGGATGCCGTAGACCGTGCCCTGGCAGAAGTTCCAGGCCGCGTGCAGGCCCATGCAGACCGGCAGCGAGCGGGTGACGTGGTAGAGCAGGCCGAACAGCAGGCCGGCCTCGATCGCGATGGCGGCCGAACTCCATGCGGTGGCGCCCGGATTGCCGGCATGCGCGAAGCCGAAGAACAGCGCCGAGATCAGCAGCGCCGCCCAGGTGCCCAGGCCTTCCTCGGTAACGCGAAACAGCACGCCGCGGAACATGATCTCCTCGCCGATGCCTGCGCCGATGCCGGTGACCAGCAGGGCCGGCAGCCAGTTGGCGTGCGGATTGAAGCCGGTGACGTGGTAGCTGCCCAGCAGCCACAGCACACCGACCACGGTGCTGAACAGCAGGCTGCCCGCCAGCAGGCCGCCGAGCGCGCCGAACCAGCGCCGCGGCGCCAGTTCTTCCGGCTTGCGGCGTTCGACGACACGGACCAGGAACACGTAGGTGACGATCGCCGGCAGCAGGACGACCACGAGGTAGGTCAACGCCGCGCTCATCGGCGTCTTGGCCATGCCATGCATGAGCAGGTGGACGAGCGCCGAGCTCGACCGGTTCAGCGCGATGAACAGCATCATGAAGATCACGATGCGCGCCAGCGGCGAGCACACCAGCCAGCGTTTCCATGACGGCGCGGTGGCCGGCGTGACGTAGGCGAGCGACGGCGTGCCATTCATGCGAACAATCCCCCGGATGATTGCCGCAAAGCCTAGCGGGCGTGCGGGGTTCCGTCTGCGTGACTTCCGCCACGCGTCGTCGCGTTACATTTCCACGGACGTCGCATGTTCGCGCGTGGCGGCGAAGCGCACCGCTGGCGCGCGCTCCTGCGCCAGCTGCAGGTTCACCCGCGAGGGCGCCAGGTAGACCAGTTCGCCGGCGCCGTCGATCGCGAGGTTCATCGCGTTCTTCTCGCGGAATTCCTCCAGCTTCTTCTCGTCCGCGCAGTGCACCCAGCGCGCGGTGGCCACGGTCACCGGCTCGAACACCGCGTCCACGCCATATTCGTCTTTCAGGCGATAGGCCACCACGTCGAACTGCAGCACGCCCACCGCGCCGAGGATCAGGTCGTTCGACATCAGCGGACGGAAGAACTGGGTGGCGCCTTCCTCGGAGAGCTGGGCCAGGCCCTTCTGCAGCGCCTTCATCTTCAGCGGATCGCGCAGGCGTGCGCGGCGGAACAGCTCGGGCGCGAAGTTCGGGATGCCCGTGAAGGACACCGGCTCGCCCTCGGTGAAGGTGTCGCCGATGGCGATGGTGCCGTGGTTGTGCAGGCCGATCACGTCGCCGGGGTAGGCGGTTTCCACGATCTCGCGATCCGAAGCCATGAAGGTGAGCGCGTTCGCGATGCGCACTTCCTTGTTCGTGCGCGTCTGGATCATCTTCATGCCGGCCGCGTAAGTGCCCGAACACACGCGCATGAAGGCCACGCGGTCGCGGTGCGCCGGGTCCATGTTCGCCTGGATCTTGAACACGAAGCCGGTGAGCTTTTCTTCCTCGGGCACGATCTCGCGCGTGGTGGTGGCGCGTGCGCGCGGCGCGGGCGCGTGTTCGACGAAGAAGTCCAGCAGCAGTTGCACGCCGAAGTTGTTCACCGCCGAGCCGAAGAACACCGGGGTGAGCTTGCCGGCGAGATAGTCGTCCAGGTCGAACGCGGGCGCGGCGCCCTGCACCAGTTCCAGTTCCTCGCGCAGCTCGGCCAGCGCCTCGCTGCCGATCGCGGCTTCCAGGCCGGGCGCGTCCAGGCCCTTGAAGATGGTGGAATCCTGCCGCGTGAAGTTCTTGCCCTGCTCGAACAGGTGCACCTCGTCCAGCAGCAGGTGGTACACGCCCTTCAGGCGCTTGCCCATGCCGATCGGCCAGGTCAGCGGCGCGCAGGCGATGCCCAGCACCGACTCCACCTCGTCCAGCAGCTCGATCGGCGAGCGGCCCTCGCGGTCGAGCTTGTTGATGAAGGTCATGATCGGCGTGTCGCGCAGGCGGCACACCTCCATCAGCTTGATCGTGCGCTCCTCCACGCCCTTGGCGCAGTCGATCACCATCAGCGCCGAATCCACCGCGGTGAGCACGCGGTAGGTGTCCTCGGAGAAGTCCGCATGGCCCGGCGTGTCGAGCAGGTTGACGATCTTGCCCTCGTAGGGGAACTGCATCACCGACGAGGTCACCGAGATGCCGCGCTCCTTCTCCAGCGCCATCCAATCCGAGGTGGCGTGGCGCGCCGCCTTGCGGCCCTTCACCGAGCCGGCCATCTGGATCGCGCCACCGAACAGCAGCAGCTTCTCGGTCAGCGTGGTCTTGCCCGCGTCGGGATGGCTGACGATGGCGAAGGTGCGGCGGCGGCGGGTTTCGGCGAGATGGGTGGACATGGTGACGGATCAAGGCGCGGGAACCCGCCATTATAGCCGCGTGTCCGTTCCGCTCATTTCGCCAGCGTAGTCAGTAGCCGATGCCAGAACTCCAGCCCCGCGGCCACTTCCGTGGCGGGCAGTTTTTCGTTGAGGCCGTGGGCGAAGCTGTCGTCGGGCTTGGTGAAGGCGGCATCCACGCCGTAGCTGGGCACGCCGGCGTTGCGGAAGTACATGCTGTCGGAGGCGCCGGCGGACATGCCGGGCACGATTTCCACGCCGGGGAAGCGTGCGTGCACGGCCGCGCTCACCGCGGCGATCACGTCCGGGCGCAGCGGCGAGGCGGGGCTTTCCACCGGCGGCGGGTCCAGCGTGGTAATGGTGGCTGTGGGGTCGTCGACCACCTTGGCCAGCGTGTCGCGCACGCTGTCTACGGAGGTGCCGGGGAAGATGCGGCAGTTCACGTTGACGCTGGCGCCCTGCGGCAGCGCATTGAGCGCATGGCCGCCCTGCAGCATGGTGGCCACGCAGGTGGTGCGGATCTGGCCCACGTAGGCGGGGTCGGCCGAGATCGTGGCGGCCGCCTGCGCGTCGTCGGGATGCGTGGCGTAGCGCGTCATCGCCGCGCCCAGCGGCCCCGGCGTGTGGGCGCCGGTGGCGCGCAGTGAGGCGCGCGTGATCGCGTTGCTCATCGGCGGGAATTGATAGGCCGCCACCTTGTCGATCGCGCGGGCGAGCCGGTAGATCGCGTTGTCGGGTGTGGGTTCGCTGGAATGCCCGCCGGGCGAGCGGAAGGCTATATGGAAGTCGGCATAGGTCTTTTCCGCCGCCTGGATCTGGTACACCACGGGCTTGCCGGTGGCCGGATCGAGGGTGCCGCCGCCCGCGTCCGCGTTGAGCAGGAATTCCGCATCGTGGTAGCGCCGCGCCAGCTCGCGCGTGGTCGCCATGTCGGTTTCCTCGTCGCCCGACAGCAGCAGGACGATGTCGCGATTCGGCTTGAAGCCCTCGCGCTTGAGCCGGATCAGGGTTTCCACCATCACCACCACGGCGGTCTTCATGTCGGCGCTGCCGCGGCCGTAGAGGTAGCCGTTTTCCTCGACCAGGGTGAACGGATCGCGCGTCCAGTCGGCGCGCTTCGCCGCCACCACGTCCATGTGGCCGGACAGATAGATCGGCTTGCGCATGCTCTTGCCTTGACCGGTGCCGCGGTAGCGCGCCACCAAGGCCGCGGTCTCGCCCACCGGGATGATCTCGACATCGTTCGCGGCAAAACCGCCGGTCTTGAGCCGGTCGGCGAGATACGCCGCCAGCACGGGCACCTGATGTTGGCCCTGCACGGTGGGCACGCCGATCGCGTGGCGCAGCATGGCCATGGTCTCGGCCAGTTCGCGGGCGGGCGGCACGTTGTCGGCCTGCGCCGCGGTGGTGGTGAAACCCAGGGCGAGCAGGATGGCCAGCGGCCGCAGCGGTGTTGCCTTCATCCGGCGATCTCCCCGTGAAGCGCCCGATGGCGCTGCCCAAGGAGTATGCGCGACGAGCCTGTCACGTGCATCCGGCGCCGGCCCGCGACGCGGGTTGGCGCCGGATCAATCAGCGCATGATGCCGGTATGCCCCAGCGAGTAGCGGCCCGGCTGCGGCCACACCGCCAGGCCGTGCGGCTCGGCACCGACCTTGATCTTGCGGACCTTGCCGGTGGCGGTGTCGATCGCATAAACCACGTCGTCGAAGCGGCCGGACAACCACAGCGTCTTGCCGTCGGCGCTGACGTTGCCCATGTCCGGACTGCCGCCGCCGGGGATCGGCCAGTTCGCCACCACCTTGCGTGTGGCGAAGTCGATCACCGACACGCTGCCCTTGCCCTTGCGCGGCCCGTGGATCTTGTTCGAGCCGCGGTTGGCGACGTAGAGCTTGCTGCCGTCGCGGCTCGGGTACAGGCCGTGGGTGCCGACGCCGGTCTTGATGAAGCCGATCTTCTGGAAGCTGTCGCCGTCGATGAGGAACACGCCGTCGGCCATCATGTCGGCCACGTAGAACACCTTGCCGTCGGGCGAGACGCGGATGTCCTGCGGCATGCCGCGCTTGTCCAGCTGCAGGTAGCCCAGCACCTTGCGGTGGACCATGTCGATCTTCGCCAGGCGACCGCCGAATTCACAGGTGAAGATCGCGTAGCGGCCGTCGATCGAGTAATCGGCGTGGTTGATGCCCTTGCAGCCGGGCACCTGCAGGCTGGATTCCAGCGCCATCGTGTGCGGGTTGCGGAAGTCCAGCCGCGCATGCGCCTCGGCCACCACGATGGCCTGCTTGCCGTCGGGGGTGAAGTACATGTTGTAGGGATCGTCCACCGGGATCGAGGCGCCCGGCCTGCCGGTCCGCGCGTCGATCGGGGTGAGGCTGCCGTCACTGTGGCCTTCGGCGTTGTTGGTGACCCACAACGTCTTCAGGTCCCACGAGGGCACGACGTGCTGCGGGCTCTGCCCGACCTTGAACGTGTCGACCACCTTGTAGGTGGCCGGGTCGATCACGGAAACGCTGTCGCCGCGCAGGTTCGGCACGTAGATGCGCGCCAAATCGCCGGCCACGGCGGGGCTGAGGTGGCCGGTACCGGCCTCGTTGTACAGGTTGGCGGGGTTCAGCACCGGCGGCATGCCGGGAACGGTCTGGATTGATGACGCGGCGGCGGCCAGCGGGGCGGCGACCAGGCCGGTCAGGGCGGTGCCGGCCAGCAGGGCGAGGCGCGGAAGACGAAGGGATGCTGGGGACATGGTGGTTCGCTGCAGGGGAGGGAGGTGCATGGAATGCGAGTGGCGCATTATCGCCCAGCCGTGTCGCGGCGGATCGCCTCGACCGTGCGCGTCACGATCGCCTCGACGCCGAGCTGGCCCAGCGCCGCGCCGGAGCGGCGCGGGTCGCCGCCGTAGACGCCGTCCGCCGCGCCGGGTTTCGGTGCGTTGCGCAAGCGCTCCAACCGCACCATCTGCGGCGCCACCGCCAGCTGCAGCGAGGTGTCGGCCAGTCCCGCATGGGTACCGATCTCGTCGTCGCGGATGCCGTGCTGGCGCAGGATCTGCGCGTAACCGGTGGAACTCGCCTCGTAGTATTCCGGCGGCGCGAAGGCGCGCGCCGGCTTGCCGGCCCATTGCCGGTTCAATTGCGCCACCACGTGCTGCAGGTCCTTCTGGTAGCCGCCGTGGTCGCCGAGGAACACGATGTTGCGGAAGCCGTGCACGGCGAAGCTGTTCGCGGCCGAGGCCAGCAGCTGCTCGAACGTGCTGTCCGGGATGGTGATGGTGCCGGGAAAACGCATGTGCGAGGTCGGCGGGGCGTAGCTGCCCTCCGGCACGTAGGCGACCGTCGGCGCCACCAGCGCATTGCCCAACTGCTCGGCGATGCGTTCGGCCAGTATCGTGGCGCGCCGGTTGTGCTTGCCCACCGCGATGTACGGGCCGCTCTGCTCGGTGCCGCCGATCGGGATGATGACGGTGGTCTTGCCGGCGTGAATCTGCGCGCGCAACTCGGTCCAGGTGAGGTCCTGCAACTGCACGGTGGTCGGCGTTTGCGCGAAACCCGTCTGCGCGACGGCGAACAGCACGGCGAACGCGCAGGCGCGTTTCAACAGCCGGGAAGGCATGGGGATTCCTTGCGACGGACGAGGACGGCCCATCTTACTGTTCGACGGCGCCGGCACCGTTGTGCCCATTTTTCCTGCGTACAGGATCGCGAACGCTGCGCCGGGTCGGCACGCGTCTAGGTCAGCAGCACCAGCACCAGACCGACGGCGGCGGGCAAGGCCTGGAACCAGAGGATCTTGCGTGCCGCAGTGAGGCCGCCGTAGATACCGGCGAGCAGCACGCAGACCAGGAAGAAGCACTTCACGTGCAAGGCCTCGCTGCCGGACAGCAGCAGGCCCCAGGCCAGGCCGGCGGCGAGGAAGCCGTTGTACAAGCCCTGGTTCGCGGCCAGCGTCTTCGATTGCTCGGCGAATGCCGCCGTGGTGCCGAAGGTCCGGCGGCCGAGCGGCTGCGTCCACAGGAACATCTCCAGGACGAGGAACCAGACGTGCAGCAGCGCGATCAGGGTGATCACGAGATTGGCGGCGATGGACATGCGTGGCTCCGGAGTGGGCGCGGCGCCCAGCGTAGTGCAGCTCAGTCCGCTTTGAACGTCACCACCAGCACATCGCGGTGCGCGGGCAGCGCCGGGTCCTTCGGCACCACCGGGGTGACGCCGTGGAACACGCGGTGGTCGTCGACCAGCGCCGCGTCGAAGGCGCGGGCAAGCGTGAACTGGCCCAGCTCGTGGCCGTCGGGCGCGTGGATGGTGGTGATGCCGCGCTCGATGTTCTCGCGGTCGACCAGCAGCACCAGCACGTAGTCCACGCCGTCGCGATGCACGCCTTCGGGCGTGGGTTCGCCGGCCTCGTCGGCGCGCGCCTCGATGCGGAACTGGTGCACTTCGATGCGCCACTGCCGTACTTCCGGCGCCAGCGCGCCGAAGCCGTCGCGGCAGAACGCGAGGACGCGGCGCAGGCTGGCGCCGTCCGCGATGCCCGCCTCGACCGGCTCGAACCAGCGCTCGATGCCGCCCTGCAAGGCGTTGTAGGTGACGCTCTGGTAATGCGGCTGGTGCGGCTCGCGGCGGATCGCGCCGTCGGCACCGGCGGTGAACACCGCATGGCGCCGACGGCGATGGCGACCGCGTGCGGCGAGGTAGCTGTCGTCACCGAGCGCGTTCCAGCTGGCGGCGAACGCGGGCCAGTCGGCGAGCGTGGCCGCGTCGAGCAGGCCGCCCATGACCTCGGCGGTGACGAAGGCGTAGCCGTCGCGGCGCAGGGCGACGCGCAGATCGGGAGGCGTGGGGGCGTTCATGCGCGCACGCTAGCAGGTCGCGCATGAAGCGGCACTGGCTCACTCGTGGGCCGCGCGGGCGGCACTTCAGGGAACATCGAATAACCGCTTTTTTGCTCGTCATCCCGGTTTTCGCCGGAATGACGCAAGTTGAGAGGTATTTCGAGGTTCCCTTCAGAGCGCCTTGGCGAACACGCGGTGCACGACTTCCGGGCGCGGCGGCTGGGCCGGCGCCGCAGTCGGAAACGCCTGCTCCAGCCAGTCCGGCACCGGGATGCCCTTCTCGCGCAGGAAGGCGGGATTGAACAGCTTGGCCTGGTAGCGCGTGCCGGCGTCGGCGAGCACGGTGACGATGGTGTGGCCGGGGCCCAGCGCGCGGGCGAGGCGGATCGCGCCGGCGACGTTCACTCCGCTGGAGCCGCCCACGCACCAACCCTCCTCGTGCAGCAGGCGGTGCGCCAGCGGTACGGATTCGTCGTCGGGAATCGACCAGGCGAGGTCGATGGCCGCGCCGTCGAAGTTCGCGGTGATGCGGCTGGAGCCGATGCCCTCGCTGATCGAGTTGCCGCTGGCGGCCAGTTCGCCGGTGCGCACGTAGCTGGCCAGTGCCGAACCGGTCGGGTCGGCCAGCGCGATGCGCACCTGCGGCTTGCGCGCCTTCAGTGCGTGGCCCACGCCGGCCAGCGTGCCGCCGGTGCCGGCGGCGCAGACGAAGCCGTCCACGCGGCCCTCGGTCTGCTCCCAGATCTCCACGCCGGTGGTGGCGGCGTGCCAGTCGCGGTTCGCGGTGTTGTCGAACTGGTTCGCGAACCACGCGCTGCCGGGGCGCGCGGCGTTCAGCGCCTCGGTATGGCGCCGCGCATGGTGGGCGTAGTGGTTGGGATCCTTGTACGGCACTGCGGGCACCAGCCGCACCTCGGCGCCGGTGACGCGCAGCGCGGCGATCTTCTCGGCGCTCTGCGTGTCCGGCATGAAGATCACCGTGCGATAACCGCGGCTGGCGCCAACCAGGGCGAGGCCGATGCCGGTGTTGCCGGCGGTGCCTTCCACGATGGTGCCGCCGGGCCTGAGTTCACCACGCTTTTCCGCGTCCAGCACCAGCCCCAGCGCGGTCCGATCCTTGATCGAGCCGCCGGGATTCAGGAACTCGGCCTTGGCCAGCACCTCGCAGCCGGTGAGCTCGCTGGCGTGGCGCAGGCGGATCAGCGGGGTGTGGCCCACGCTGGCGGAGAGGTCGGGGTGGATGCTCATGGCGAGGGTTCACTCACGAATCAGGGCATGTTGTCCGGGCGGGCCTGCAGGAGCGCACCCTGTGCGCGAGTGCTCGTGGCTTCGATCAAGCGTCAAGGCATTCGCGCACAGGGTGCGCTCCTGCAGGAGGGACGCTCACGCCGCCGGCGCGGGCACCAGGCGCAGGTAGGGCTTCAGCGTGCGCCAGCCGTCGGGATACAGCTTGCGCGCGTCCTCGTCGGACACCGAGGGAGCGATGATCACGTCGTCGCCCGGCTGCCAGTCCACCGGCGTGGTGAGCTTGCGGCCGTCGGTGAGCTGCAGCGAGTCGAGCACGCGCAGCACCTCGTCCACGTTGCGGCCTGCGCTTGGCGGATAGGTGAGGATCAGCCGCACCTTCTTCTGCGGGTCGATCACGAACACCGAGCGCACGGTGACCTTGGGGTCGGCCTTGGGATGGAACATGCCGTAGAGCTTCGCCACTTCCAGCTCGGGGTCGGCCAGCAGCGGATAGTTGATCTCCGCGCCGCCCACGTCGGCGACGTCCTTCGCCCAGCCATGGTGGTCGGCCACGGTATCCACCGACAGGCCGATCAGCTTCGTGCGGCGCGCGTCGAACTCCGCCTTGCGGCTGGCGAACGCGCCCAGTTCGGTGGTGCACACCGGGGTGAAATCCTTCGGGTGCGAGAAGAACACTACCCAGTGGTCGCCCGCGTAATCGTGGAAGCGCACCGTGCCGGCGGTGGAGTCGAGGGTGAAGTCGGGGGCGATGTCGCCCAGTTGCAGGCTCATGGCTGGCTCCGTGGAGGATTGGGCGGCCAGCTTGTGCTGGCGGCGAGCGGCCTGGAAATGGTTATCACGAATATGCATATAAGCGTCCAGACGTTTAGACGTCTATTGACAGGTTTGCTTTGGGTCGGCAGTATCGTCGCCACTCATCGAGACCGGCTGAGGGACAGGCCCTTTGAAGCCGGGGCAACCTGCGGAATGTTCCGCGACGGTGCCAACTCCTGCGGCGGGGCTACGGCGCCCACCGGCAGATGGGCGGCTTGCGCAGGCGGCTTCGTGCCGTGGCGCGGGGCTCCTCTCCGGCATCCGCAGGCGATGCCGAACGGAGAGACGCATGAGCCAGCTGCCCGAAACCCGCCCCCCCTGTACCGCCGACGTGGTCGCACTTCCCGTCGCGCCGCGTGCGCGTGGCGGGCTCGGCGTCCAGCGCAGCACGCGGCGGCTTACCCTCCGCCCGAAGTACGGCAGCGGTCCGCGCGCGGTCGACGTGCGCTACCTGTGGTGCGGTGTGCCGGATGCGCCCACCGTGATCGTGCAGGGCGGCATCTCCGCGGACCGCGACGTCACCGCGCCGGCCGACGCGGCGCCGGGCTGGTGGCAGGCGCTGGTGGCCGAGGAAGCGGCGATCGACCTGACCCGCTACCGCGTGCTGGCGATCGACTGGCTCACCCCGGCGGAACTCGGCGCCGGCACCATCTCCAGCGAGGATCAGGCCGACGCGCTGGCCGCGCTGCTCGATGCGCTGGACATCGCCAGGGCGCATGCCTTCGTGGGTTCGTCCTACGGCGCGATGGTGGCGCTGGCCTTCGCCGCGCGGCATCCGCAGCGGGCGGACCGCTTGGTGTTGCTGGCCGGCGCGCACCGCGCGCATCCGCTGTCCACCGCCCAGCGCAGCGTGCAGCGCGGCATCGTGCGGCTGGGCCAGCAGAGCGGCCAGCTGGACGAGGCGCTCGCGCTGGCGCGCCAGCTGGCGATGACCACCTACCGCGGCAGCGCCGAGTTCGGCCGCCGCTTCGCCGGCGAGCCGGAATGGCGCGGCGACCGCTTCCACTTCCCGGTCGAGGATTACCTCGAGCATCAAGGTCGCCGCTTCGTGGAGCGCTTCGATGCCGAGCGCTTCCTCGCGCTGTCCGAGTCCATCGACCTGCACGACGTGGCGCCCGAACAGGTGCCGTTGCCGGCCACCCTGATCGGCTTCCCCTCCGACCGGCTGGTGCCGCTGGCCGACCTCTGCGAACTGCAGCGCCGCCTGCGCGGCCCGGCCACGCTGGAGGTGGTGGAGTCGCCCTACGGCCACGACGCCTTCCTCAAGGAACCGGAGCAACTCGCGCCGCTGCTGCGCGAAGCACTGCGCTGAGCCTCACTACAACGACACCATCGCGACTTTGAATTTCGGGAGCATCACCATGAGCGACACCACGTCCCCCTGTACCCGCGCCGTGCGCGCCGGCATCGAGAGCGACACCCAGCACGGCGCGGTGGTGCCGCCGCTGCACCTGTCGACCAATTACAGCTTCGAGGGCTTCGGCAAGAAGCGGGCCTACGACTACTCGCGCAGCGGCAATCCCACCCGCGACCTGCTGGCGAACGCGCTGGCCGAGCTGGAGCAGGGCGTCGGCGCGGTGGTCACCGCCAGCGGCATGGCCGCGGTGGCGCTGGCGCTGGAGCTGGTGCCCGCGGGCGCCACCGTGCTGGCCGCGCACGATTGCTACGGCGGCACCTGGCGCCTGCTCGACGCGTGGGCGAAGAAGGGCCGCTTCGCGGTGCAGTTCGCCGACCTCACCGATCCCGCCGCGCTGGCCGCCGGCCTCGCCGCCAAGCCCGCGCTGGTGTGGGTGGAAACGCCGTCCAACCCGTTGCTGCGCATCACCGACATCCGTCACGTGGCGCAGGCCGCGCATGCGGTGGGCGCGCTGGTGGTGGTGGACAACACCTTCCTCTCGCCCGCGCTGCAGCAGCCGCTGGCGCTGGGTGCCGACGTGGTAGTGCATTCGACGACGAAGTACATCAACGGCCACAGCGACGTGGTGGGCGGCGCGGTGGTGGCGCGCGACCCGGCGGTGGCGGAGCAGATCAAGTGGTGGGGCAACTGCAACGGACTCACCGGCGCGCCATTCGACAGCTTCCTCACCCTGCGCGGCCTGCGCACGCTCAACGTGCGCCTGCGCCAGCACCAGGAGAACGCCGCGCGCATCGTCGCGCACCTGGACGGCCATGCCGTCGTGCGCAAGGTCTGGTATCCCGGCCTCGCGTCCAACCCTTACCACGCACTGGCCGCGCGCCAGCAGCAGGGTTTCGGCGCCATGCTCAGCTTCGAGCTGGCAGGCGAGGAGGCGCAGATCGCGGCCTTCGTCGACGGCCTGGAATACTTCTCGCTGGCTGAATCGCTGGGTGGCGTGGAAAGCCTGATCGCGCACCCGGCCACCATGACCCACGCCGCGATGGCGCCGGAAGCGCGTCGCCAGGCCGGTATCGCCGACACCTTGCTGCGCGTGTCGGTGGGTATCGAGGACGGCGACGACCTGCTGCGCGACCTTGACGCCGCGCTGGCGCGCGCGGTGGCCGCGGGCGAATCCAAACGCCGGGTGAGCGCGTGAGTGCGGTGCTGGCCGACGCCCAGCCGTCTGTAGGAGCGGCTTCAGCCGCGATTCCCCACGGCGAAGTCGCGGCTGAAGCCGCTCCTACGACAACAGCGGCGCCTTCCGTCGCCATCGTGTTGCTGGGCACCGGCGTCGTCGGCGGCGCCTTCCTCAAGCTGCTGAACACGCCGGCCGCCACCGCGCTGCGCCTGGTGGGCGCGGCGAACTCGCGTCGCCAGCAGACCGATCCCACGAAGCTGGCCGAGCGCAACCTGCGCGAGCAGCTCAAGGCCACCGGCGTGCCGCGCGACGACGCGGCCCTGCTCGCCGCGCTCGACGCCAGCGGCGCGGCGGCGAAGGTAGTCGTGGACGCCACCGCCAGCGCCACGCTGGCCGCGCGCCATGCCGAGTGGCTGGCCCGCGGCTACCACGTGGTCACCGCGAACAAGGCGCTGGCCGGCGGCGAGTTGCCGGGCTGGCGCGCACTGCAGGCCGCGCAGGCGCAGGGCGCGCGCTACGGCGATTCCGCGACCGTGGGCGCCGGCCTTCCGGTGCTCTCCACCTTGCGCCGGCTGCGCCATTGCGGCGACGCGCTGCTCACGCTGGAAGGCGTGTTCTCCGGCTCTCTGTCCTACCTCTTCAACAGCTACGACGGCAGCCGCCCGTTCTCCGCGCTGCTGCGCGAGGCGCGCGAGCTGGGCTACACCGAGCCCGATCCGCGCGCCGATCTCTCCGGCGACGACGTGGCGCGCAAGCTGCTGATCCTCGCCCGCAACGCCGGCTTTTCGCTGGGCTGCGACGAGGTGCAGGTGGAAGGCCTGGTGCCCGAGCCGCTGCGCGCGCTGGACACGGAAACCTTCCTCGCCCGCCTCGAGGAACTCGACGAACCGCTGGCCGCACGTCACGCCGAGGCGAAGTCTCGCGGCCACGTGCTGCGTTTCCTCGCCCGCCTCAACCAGCGTGGCCACGCCCGCGTGGGTCTGGCCGAGGTACCCGCGAACCATCCCGCCGCGCGCCTCTACGGCACCGACAACCAGTTCGCGCTCACCACCACCCGCTACCACACCCAGCCGCTGGTGATCCAGGGACCGGGCGCGGGGCCGGAAGTCACCGCCCAGGCGCTGCTGGGCGACGTGCTGGCGCTGGCCTGAAGGCTTTTGTAGGAGCGCACCCTGTGCGCGAATGCTTTTGGTGCTCGATCGAAGCAAAAGCATTCGCGTACGGGGTGCGCTCCTACGGTTACGCCTTCGGCACGTATTGCAGATACGGCTCCGCCTCGCGCAGCGCGCGGGCGAACGACGGCCGTGCCATCAGCCGCTGCCGGTAGGCGGCGAGCTGCGGGAAGCCATCCAGCGGCTCCGCCCAGTCGGCATAGAACAGCGGTGGCGCCGCCGCGCAGTCGGCCATGGTGAACGCGTCGCCCGTCGCCCAAGTACGTTCGCCCATCTCCTGCTCAAGCAAGGCATAGGCCGTGCGCAGTTGCGTGCGCGCCTGCGCCACGCCGATCACGTCGTGGCCGCCTTCGGGGCGCAGCCGGTCGGTGATGATCTTCTGCGTGGGCACGTGCAGGTACAGGTCGAAGAAGCGGTCGCGTTCGCGCACCGCCAGCGCGGCCTGCGGGTCGGCGGGCAGCAACGCCGTGCGGCCGGGGTAATGCTGCGCCAGGTACTCGATGATGATGCTGGACTCCGGCACGGTGCGGTCGCGTGCCTCGTCGCGCAGCACCGGGAAGCGCAGGATAGGCCAGACCTTGCGGAAGTCCTCGCGCGAGGCCTCGTCGTCCAGCCGCACCACGCGCGGCTCGAACGGCGTGTCGTTCTCGTACAGCGCGATCAGCACCTTGTGGCAGAACGAGGACAGCGGGTGCATGTACAGCAGCAGGCTCATGGCGGGATCCTTGGGTGATCGGGGGCGAGGCCGCACAGGCGGCCTTTCGTTGCAGCGACGAACAGGCAAGCGGATTTTCGACAGACTGGGGCGATTGCCGCCGGATTCGGCCGGGTGCTAGCGTCTGCCGCGTCCCCACCCACCACCAAGGAACACGCATGAATTCGGCAAGCCCGGAAGTCCTGGAAGTGCGTCTGGCCCGGCTGGAGCGCTCCTTGCGGCGCGCCCGCTGGGGCATGCTCGGCCTGCTGCTGCTCGTGGTGGCGTTGTTCCTCGCCTGGTATGGCGTGGGCGGCATCGTGCAGCGCGAGATACGGGTGCACCGCATCTATGCGGTGGATGACGCTGGAGTGGTGCGTGTGCGGATCGGCCAGGATCCTGCTGGTGGCCACCGGATGAGCCGCGCGGCGGGTGTGATCGTCTACGACACTACCGGCCTTGAGCGCGGCGGAATGGGAACCATGGACAACGGCCGAGTGGCGATCGGTTTGGATTCACCGAGCACACCGAAAGGCACGGCGCGCGATCGCGTCGGCCTGATGGTCGACGGCAAGGGCAATACGATGTTCATGCTGCTCGATGCCAATGCCGTGCCGGTGGTGATGGCAAAGGGTGGCGACAAGGGCGGCACGCTGCAGGTTTCCGCGCTGACCCCGGACGGCAAGCAGCTGCAGGTGCGCACGCTGGGTGTGAGCGGCGACACGCAATCGACGGAGGCCGCGGACTGATAGTCGGCGGTCGGACTGCCCGGCGGTTTCGCGCGCCTGCGGCGGCGCGGAGCCGCCTTCAGCCTGCCATGCGGCCGCCATCCGCCTCGGCCACCGGCAGCGGCACGGGTTTCACACGCACCGCCAACACCACGCCTGCCACGAGCAGCGCGATGCCCAACAGGGCTGACGGCGCGGGCATGCGATGGCGCAGCACGAAGGCATAGCCCAGCGCGGCGAGCGTCTCGAACACGATCAGTTGCCCGACCAGCGCGGTGGGCAGGCGCTGGCTGGCCTCGTTCCAGCACAGCGTGCCCAGCCACGAGGCGAACAGGCCGATTGCCGCCATCAGGCCCACGAACAGCGCGGGATGCGGCCCCAACGGCATAGTGAACGCGCTGCCACCGACCTTCATCGCACCCCACAGCACGGCGTAACCGAGCACGGCCAGCGGCAGCGTGGCCACGCCTTGCGCGGTGGCCCAGGCGCGCGGGTTGCGGTCGGGGTGATGGCGCAGCCAGTCGGCATTGCGCAGCGGATACCAGGTCCAGCAGGCCACGGCGCCGCAGGCGAACAAGGCGCCGGAGAGGTAACGCGCCAGACCGCCGTGTGCATGGCGCAGCGCGGCCAGCTCGGCATGGTTCACGCTGGCGATACCGGCGACGATCAGCAGCAGTGGTGGGGCCAGCCGCCGCCACGGCAGCCGGCCGTCGCGTCGGCTGTTGCGCAGGTTGGCCGTGATCGCGATGACCACCGGCAAGGTGCCGACGATCATCGTGGGCAGCGGCGCGCCGGCGCGCTGGACGGCGCTGGCCAGGCACAGGTAGTACAGCAGGTTGCCCACCGCGACGAGCTTGAGCGCCTCGATCCAGTCGGCGCGGCCGAGCCGGCGCAATGCGTCGCGGTGCAGCCACGCGATCGGCAGAGCGATCAGGCCGAAGGCGAGGTAGCGACCCACCGACTGCAGCGCCGGCGGGTAATTCGGCAGCAGCAAGGGGGCGACGAAGACCATGCCCCACATCAGGCCGGCCGCGAGTGCGTAGAGGGTTCCCGTCAACATGCGCGCAGCATGACGCGCCGCGGGGCGATTGTCTTCAAGCGGATGGCTTCGGCCGTTGACATCGGGTGTATCGACCAAGCGCAGGCGTTGCCTGTCGGTTGCTGGTGCGGCCTCACCCGATCAGCGTCTTGAGCCGCGTCCGCGTCAGCGGCCCAAAGCGCAGCCGCTCACACAGCGCATCCAGCGCGCCTGCATCACCACGCGCGCGCCGCAGCGCATCGGCACCCTCGGGCACGGGAGCGTCCAGCGCAATGCGGGTAAGCCGCCGGTACAGCAACGCCTGCTCGCCATGCTCGCGCAGTTTCACGGCGCAGCTGGCGGCGCCGCGCAGGCGCAGGAAGGGGACTTCGTCCACCCGTTCGAGCAGTGCTTCGAGGCTGCCGAAGTGGCTGAGCAGGGCGGCGGCGGTCTTGGCACCGATGCCGGGCACGCCGGGGATGTTGTCGACGGCGTCGCCGCACAGCGCGAGGTAGTCGGCGACCTGGTGCGGGTGCACGCCGAGTTTCTCGTGCACGCCGGCGGGGCCCCAGCGCAGGTTGCGGGCGTAGTCCCACTGCTCGTCGTGTTCGCCCAGCAACTGGCCGAAATCCTTGTCGGCGGAGACGATCACGCCGGGCACGCCGTGGGCGCGCAGGCTCCACAGCGCGCTGCCGATCAGGTCGTCGGCTTCGTACTGGTGGTCGATCATCACCGGAATGCCCAGCGCCGCGGTCACTTCGCGGCACAGCACGAACTGGCGCTCGAGGTCGGGCGGCGGCAGTTCGCGGTTGGCCTTGTAGGGCGGGTAGATCGCGTTGCGGAACGAGCTGGTGAGCGAGGCGTCGAAGGCCACCGCCAGCCGTTCCGGGCGCACCTTCTCCAGCAACTCGCACAGGAAGCGGGTGTAGCCGTGCACCGCGTTGGCCGGGTGGCCCTCGGCGTCGTGGAACTCGTCCGGCATCGAGTGCCAGGCGCGGAACACATACAGGCTGCCATCGACCAGGTGGGCGGCGTCGCGACGTTGCGCGTTCATGGCGACCACGTGCTCAGCAGATCGTCCAGCGCGGGACGCTCGCGGTCGGGCACCTCGATCTGCGGCGTGCCCAGGTGCACGAAGGCGACCACGTGCTCGTTCGCGGCCAGGCCGAGGATGGCGGCCACGTCGGGGTCGTAGGCGCCCCAGCCGGTGAGCCATTGCGCGCCGTAGCCCAGCGCGTACGCGCCGAGCAGGAGGTTGTAGGCCACGTTGCCGGCGCACAGGCGCTGCTCGATCTCGGGCACCTTGCTGGCGGCATCGAGTCGCGCGACCACCGCGATCACCAGCGGCGCGAAGGTGTAGCGCAGGCGCTCCTTCTCGCGCTTGGCCTCGGACAGTTCCGGCTGCTTGCGGATCGCGAGTTCGGCCAGTCGCTCGCCGAAGCGCAGCTTGGCTTCGCCATCGAGGCGGATCAGCCGGAACGGCACCAGCTTGCCGTGGTCGGGCACGCGGATCGCGGCGGTGAGCAGCTCGCGCAACGTGGCCTCGTCGGGCGCGGGCGCGCCGAGCTGGCGCGAGGGGACGGAGTGGCGTTGCAGCAGCAGCTCAAGCGGGGCGGCCATGGCGGGATCGTGTCGCGGAAAACCGCATGGTAACCCGCGCGCCGCGACGCTTCAGCGCCGCGGCAGGGTGAACGCGCCGGGCAGCAGTTCGGCCACGCTGGTCTGCGCGGTGTCGCCGTTGAGGTTGGCGAGCAATACCGGCATGTCGCCGTCGCACAGCTCGCTGAGGACTTGGCGGCAGGCGCCGCAGGGGCTGACTGGCGCCGCGCAGTCGGCGATCACCGCGATCGCGGCGAAATCGCCCGGCTTGCAGCCGGCGGCGATGGCGGCGAACAGCGCGGTGCGTTCGGCGCAGTTGCACAGGCCGTAGGAAGCATTCTCGACATTGCATCCGGCGAAGCGGCGACCGTCGCGGGCCAGCAGGGCGGCGCCCACCGCGAAACCGGAATACGGGGCGTAGGCCTTTTCGCGGGCCTCGTGCGCCAGCGCCAACAGCTCGTCGTGCGGGGTGGATACGGGCATCGTGTTCTCCCAGATCCCCGATGGCGGTTGGCCAGAGTAGCGCGCGTAGACGGTGGGTCCAAGCGCGCGCAAACAAGGCTAAGATGCCGTGACTTCCACGAGGGGATGCGCGATGCCGATCACTGTGGCCGCCCTGCGAGAGACCGCTGCCGGCGAACGCCGCGTGGCGATCACGCCCGAGATGGCGAAGAAGCTCCACGGCAAGGGCTTGCGCGTGCTGCTGGAGCGCGGCGCGGGCGCGGCGGCGGGCTTCCCGGATGCCGCCTATGCCGACGCGGAATTTGCCGACGCGGCGGGCGTGCTGGCGCAAGCCGACCTGCTCGCCTGCGTGCTGCCGCCGCACGACGCGGTGTTCGCGCAACTGCGCGAGGGCGCGGTGGTGGTGGGCCAGCTGCGTCCGTTCGGCGCCACGGCACGCATCGAGGCGCTGGCCGCGCGCAAGCTCACGGCGTTCGCGCTGGAGCTGTTGCCGCGCACCACCCGTGCGCAGGCGATGGACGTGCTCAGTTCGCAGGCGGCGGTGGCCGGCTACCGCGCGATGTTGATCGCCGCCGAGGCCGCGCCGAAGTTCTTTCCGATGCTGACCACCGCGGCGGGCACGATCCGCCCTTCGAAGGTGCTGGTGATCGGCGCCGGCGTGGCCGGCCTGCAGGCGATCGCCACCGCGCGCCGGCTGGGCGCGCAGACCGAGGGCTACGACGTGCGCCCCGAAACGCGTGAACAAGTGGAGTCGCTCGGCGCGAAGTTCCTCGACCTCGGCGTCAGTGCCGCCGGCAGCGGCGGTTATGCGCGCGAGCTGTCTGCGGAGGAACGCGCGGCGCAGCAGCAGGCGCTGGCCGAGCGCCTCGCGGCGTTCGACGTGGTGGTGAGCACGGCCGCGGTGCCGGGTCGTCCCGCGCCGAAGATCCTCACCGCCGCGATGGTCGCCGGCATGAAGCCGAGTGCGCTGATCGTGGATCTGGCCGCCGAGAGCGGCGGCAACTGCGAGCTGACCCGGCCGGGCGAGCGGGTGGAACAGGGCGGTGTCACCATCCTCGGTCCGCTCAACCTGCCGGCCGGCGCGCCGCTGCATGCCTCGGAGATGTACGCGCGCAACGTGCTGAACTTCGCCGAGCTGCTGCTGAAGGATGGCGCGCTGGCACCGGATTTCGACGACGAACTGGTAGCGAAGAGTTGCCTGGTGCGTGCCGGCGAGGTGCTGTTCAAGGCCTGAGCCTGCCGCGCCCGAGCGTTACCAGCGTCGGTGCGGCGGAGGCGGCCTGGGGTCGTTTTCCGGGCCGTGATGCAGCCACTGCAGCCGCTGGGCGGGCGGCATCGCGTGCCATTGCCGCATCAGCTGGGCGCGTCGCTCGGGCGGCAGTTGCTGGAAGCGCTGGTAGGCCGCGTGCAGCTGCTCGCGCTGCCCGGGCGGCAGCTGGCGGAACAGGCGCTGGTTCTCGCGTGCCTGCTGGCGTTCGGCCGGCGTCATCTGCTGCCAGTGCGCGATGCGCTCGCGGATTTCCTCGCGCTTGGCCGGCGGCAGGTTCACCCACTGCTCGCTTTTCTCCAGCATGTGCTGCTGCCGGTGTGGCGGCATGGTGTTCCATTCCTGCGCCAGCGGCGCCAGCACGTCGCGCTGGGCCGGCGTGAGGCTGTTCCAGGCGACCGGCGCCGGTGGCGCCGCTTGCGCGTGCAAGGCGGGCGCGGCGAAGCCGCCGAGCAGGGCGGCGAGGATGAGCGGCAGCAGCGGGCGGATGGGCAACGTCATGGTTCAGTGGGTGGGGGGCTGGCTGTCGTTGGCGGCCAACCAGCCGTAGAAGTCGAGGTTCTGGTACAGGTTGGGGTCGGCCTGCTCGGGGTCGGGCGGCAGCGTGTTGTCGGTTTCGCCGGCGGTCGCGGCGGCGGTGGTCGGGGCCGTGGCGACCGGGCGCGGAGCGGACGGCCACACCAGCAGGGCAGCCAGCGCGATCGCCGCGCAGGCGCCGGACGGCACCAGCCAGCGTGCGAGATGGTGCGACGGGTGCGCCTGCTGCGTGGCGGCCAGCGCCTCGCGGCGCGCGGCGCGCAGGCGGCCGGCGGTGGCGGGGTCGATGCGTCGCGCGGCCTCGTGGTAGAGCTCGCGGGCGCGTTGTTCGAATTGCTTGTCTGACGTGTTCATCGCCAGTCCTCCAGTTGCTCGCGCAGCTTCTGCATGGCGCGCGACAGATGCGTTTTCACGCTGCCTTCGGAGCAGCCCATGGCCCGCGCGGTCTCGGCCACGTCCAGGCCTTCCAGCATGCGCAGCATGAAGGCCTCGCGCTGGCGCTGCGGCAGTTCGCGCAGCGCGGCGCTGAGGTCGCCCCAAGACTGCGCGTCCTGCAGCCGGTCCAGCGGGCCCGGACCGTGGTCGGCCGGTTCCCAGCTGGGCAGCTCGTCGCCTTCGTCGTCGCGGCCGCCGCCCAGCCAGCCCACCACGATCGAGCGCACCTTGCGGCGGCGCTGCAGGTCGACGATGCGCCGGCGCAGGATGCCCCAGAACAGCGGCGCCCATTCGCCGGCCGGCTTGTCGCGGTAGTGCTTGACCAGCCGCAGCATGGCGTCCTGCACCGCGTCCATCGCGTCCTCACGCTGGCGCAGGTTCAGTTCGGCCACGCGGAAGGCGCGCCGCTCCACCTGCGCCAGGAAGGCGTCGAGGGTGGCCGGGGTCTCCTGCGCGGTCGCGGCCAGCAGTTCGGCATCGAGTGTGCCGGCGAGGCTGTTCACGGCCGCCTCGTCCGCATCGTCGGGAGATGCATGCCTGGGCTCCATCGGTTCGACACCCGTGCTCAACGCCGGAGCCTCGCGCGGGTTGACCGGCCGGGCGCCGCGCCGCCTGCGCGGGGGTGAATCAGGGCATGCCTTGTACCGTATGATGCGGTGGACATGGCTGCGAGGCGGGGAAAGCACATGCTCGACGGATTCCTGGCGCTGTACATCTTCATGCTGGCCGCGTTCACCGGCCACGAAATCATCGCGCGGGTGCCGGTGATCCTGCACACCCCGCTGATGTCCGGTTCCAACTTCGTTCACGGCATCGTGCTGGTGGGCGCCATGATAGCGCTGGGGCATGCCACCACGCCGTTCGAGACCGGCCTGGGCTTCCTCGCCGTGCTGCTGGGCGCGGGCAACGCCGCCGGCGGCTACGTGGTCACCGAGCGCATGCTGGAGATGTTCAAGCCCAGCGCCGGCAAGCCGGGAGACAAGGCATGAGCTGGCTGCCCACCCTGGTCAAGGCCTGCTATTTCCTTGCCGCGCTGCTGTTCATCCTGGGCCTGAAACGCATGAGTTCGCCGCGCACCGCGCGCGACGGCATCGTGTGGGCGGGCGTGGGCATGCTGCTGGCGGTGCTGGCCACCTTTGCGCTGCCGGACCTGCACCATCGCGGGCTGATCCTTGCGGCCGTGCTGATCGGCGTGGCTGCGGCCTGGTGGAGCGGCCGGCGCGTGGCGATGACCGCGATGCCGCAGATGGTGGCGCTGTACAACGGCATGGGCGGCGGCGCGGCGGCCGGCATCGGCGCGGTGGAGCTGGTGGCCCACGTGCGTCGCGCGCTGCCGGCGGTGCCGGATACCTCGCCGCTGCGGCCGGAAGCCTGGGCGCTGGACGCCTTGCACCAGGTTCCCGCGGTGGCGCCGTTGTCGGCGGTGGCGTTGTTGCTGGGCGTGCTCGGCGCGCTGATCGGCGCGGTGAGCTTCTCCGGCTCGCTGGTCGCGTTCGCCAAGCTGCAGGGCTGGATGGACAGGCGTTTCGTGTTCCCCGGCCAGCGCATCGTGAACCTGCTGGTGCTGCTGCTGGCGCTGGTGCACGGCGCGATGTTGGCGACGGGGCACCTCGAACTGCCGGTGATCGTGGCGTTCTTCGTGCTTTCGCTGCTGTTCGGCCTGCTGATGACCTTGCCCATCGGCGGCGCCGACATGCCGGTGGTGATCTCGCTGTACAACGCGTTCACCGGTCTCGCGGTGGCGTTCGAGGGCTACGTGCTGGGCAACGAGGCGATGATCATCGCCGGCATGGTGGTGGGCGCGGCCGGTACGTTGCTGACCCAGCTGATGGCCAAGGCGATGAACCGCTCGCTGGGCAACGTGTTGTTCGGCAGCTTCGGCGCGGCGGCGGGCGGCGCGGCGCGGGAAATTTCCGGTGCGCAGAAACCGATCGAGGCCGCCGACGCGGCGGTGATGATGGCCTACGCCGAGCGCGTGGCGATCGTGCCGGGCTACGGCATGGCGGTGGCGCAGGCGCAGCACAAGGTGTGGGAGTTCGCGAAACTCCTGATCGAACGCGGCGTGAAGGTGAAGTTCGCGATCCATCCGGTCGCCGGCCGCATGCCCGGCCACATGAACGTGCTGCTGGCCGAGGCGGGCGTGCCCTACGACCTGATCGAGGACATGGACGACATCAACCCCGAGTTCCCGAACACCGACGTGGTGCTGGTGATCGGCGCCAACGACGTGGTGAACCCGGTGGCGAAGACCGATCCGTCCTCGCCGATCTACGGCATGCCCATCCTCGATGTGGCGGCGGCGAAGCACGTCATCGTGGTCAAGCGCGGCAAGGGCACCGGCTTCGCCGGCATCGAGAACGCGCTCTTCTATGCCGACAACACGCGCATGCTGTACGGCGACGGCCAGGCCGCGGCGGGCCAGTTGGTGAGCGAGCTCAAATCACTGGACGGCTGAGCCGCCATCGGGGTGCCAAACAGAACGTCGTGTGTAGGAGCGCACCCTGTGCGCGAATGCTCTTGGCTCCGATCAACACCAGAGCCGTTCGCGCACAGGGTGCGTTCCTACCGGTAGCGGCGGTGCCCTGCGTCAGCGCCTCGGCGCGGGCCGCCGCCAGGCCAGCCACGCCGCCAGCAGCGCGCCCGCCACGTACCAGACCACGTCGACCGGGCGCAGGCCCAGCTGCGCCAGCGCCAGCAACATGCCGGTGCCGGCCGTGCGGATGGCTTCGGTGAGGCTCATGCCGAAATTCCCGGCAAGCTGGATCGCGGCCATCAGCACGTTGAAATAGAGCGCCGCCAGCAAGGTGGCGAACGCCGCCAGCCCCGCGGCGCCCGCGCCGGGGCGGCGGACCCAGTGGCGGATCGCCCATGCCAGCAGCACGCCCGCCGCCAGCGCCAGCCAGGGCGCGGACTGGCGCAGGTACATGGCCGCCACCATCCACGTTGCGCCCACGGCCAGGCCCATCATCGCCGCGCAGAACAGCGCGAAAACGTACAGCGGAATGTCGCGCGGCTTCATGGCACGGAGCGGAAGGCGGAGGGGCTGGGCATGCGTCAGTCCGATGGGCAAAGCGCCGATCATAGCCGGTCGCCGCGGCCGGTCGGCGCCCTGCGCGGGCATGCCGCGGCTTGCAAAACACGTCGCCGGCCTGATCTGGAGCAGGTGGTCTGCGTTGCAGCGCGGCATAATAGACAACCGGGCGCCCAGCGGCGCCCACCCTAGACGACGGATTGGCGGTGGCATGAGCGGTTTCAGTCTGAGCAGCGAACCCTTCACCCTGTTGCGCGACTGCGATGCGGTGATGGTGCCGCAGGGCGAGACGGTGCGTCTGCCCGCCGGCCAGATCGGCTACATCACCCAGGCGCTGGGCGGCAGCTTCACCGTGTACGTGGACGGCAACCTGTTCCGCATCGCCGGCGACGACGCCGAGGCGCTGGGCAAGGAGAAGCCGGCGCCGATCGAGGTGCCGGCGGATGCCACCGACGCCGACGTGGAGAAGCTGGCATGGGACCAGCTGCGCACCGTGTTCGATCCGGAGATCCCGGTGAACGTGGTCGAGCTGGGCCTGGTCTACGACCTCAGCCTCGAACAGCGCGAGGACGGCCAGCGCAAGGTCTACGTCAAGCTCACCCTCACCGCGCCCGGCTGCGGCATGGGCGACATCCTGGTGGACGACGCCCGCACCAAGCTGGAGATGATCCCCACCATCGCCGAGGCCGACATCGACCTGGTGTTCGACCCGCCGTGGAACCACTCGATGATGTCGGATGCGGCGAAGCTGGAAACCGGCATGCTGTGAATTCCAGGAGTGAGCGAAGAGGAGTGAGTGGAGAGAGAGAAAACATGCGCTCTACTTTTTCTCACTTCTCACTCCTCTTCACTCACTCCCCGGCTCTTCAGCCCCGCACTTCCTCGAACCGGTTCTCCGCGCGGTTCTTGCGCACCTTCGCCGGATCCCACACGCGGCCGTTCATCGTGATGTAGACGCCGTCGGGCAGGGTCTGCACCGCGGCGACCGCGCAGCCGATGTTGAACACCGCGTCCGAGCCCTGGAAGCGCGCGGGGTTGAGCGCGCCGGTGAGCACGATCACCTTGCCGGGGATGGCGGCCAGCACCTTGGCGGTTTCCACCATGGTGTCGGTGCCGTGGGTCACCAGCACGTGGCGGTGCGGTTGCGCCTCGATGGTGGAGCGGATCAGCGCGCGGTCCTCGTCGGTGACGTGCAGGCTGTCCTTGCGCAGGATCGGGATCACGTCGAACTGGAACGCCACGCCGAGCTGACCCAGGATCTCGCCGATCTGCGGCGCGCCGATCTTGTAGTCCGACTTGTCGTCGAAGTAGATCTTGTCGATGGTGCCGCCGGTGGTGACGATGGAGAGATGCTGCATGATCGCTGCGCCGCAAGGGGAGTCCGCGCATTTTAGCGGGTTGCGTCCGTGCGGCGCTCAACCCAGCAGCAGGCTCGTGTCATCCATGCCGATGTCGGCCAGCCGCAACAGGCCGTGGCCGAGGAAGCGGCGCAGCGCCGCCGCCGGACGCGTGTCGCCGCGCGCCTGCGCCCATGCCGCCTGCCGCGCCAGCAACGCCGCCGCCGCGCTGCGCGCTAGCGTGAGCGCCAGCCCGCGCGCGCCGGCTTCCAACATGGCGCGGTCGGCGGATGGCACGTCGAGATGGCTGGCGGCGGCGTCCAGCGCGGCATCGATCGCGAACACCGCGTGCGGGTCGCCGCCCTGCTGCCACGCGGCGACGGCCGTGCGCAACGCGCCCAGCCCGTCGCAGGCCAGCGCGCGCAGCGCATCCAGCGAAAGCACATTCGTGGTGCCTTCCCAGATCGCGTACACCTGCGCGTCGCGCAGCAGCTGCGGCAAGCCGGTGTCCTCGATGTAGCCTTGGCCGCCGAAGCATTCCAGCGCCTCGGAACAGAGGCGCACCGCGAGCTTGCCCGTCCACAGCTTCGCCAGCGGCGTGAGCAGGCGCAGCAGCGCGGCCTCGTGCGGTGCCGCGCTGCCGTGCTCCACGCGGCCCAGCAACTGCGCCACCTCGAAGGCCAGCGCGAACGCGCCCTCGAACTCGGCCTGCATGTCCGCCAACGTCTGTGCGTGCAGCGGTTGTTCGACCAGCGGGCGGCCGAAGGCCTGCCGTCGTTCGGCATAGTCGCGGGCCAGCGCGATCGCCCGCGCCATGCTGGCGACGGCGCAGACCGCGTTCCACGTACGGGTGACGTTGAGCATCGGCGCTACCTGGCGCACGCCGTTCGCCAGTTCGCCCAGCGGCCAGGCGGGCAGGCCGTCGAGGTGGATCTCGGCGGTGGGCAGTTCCTGCGTGCCCAGCTTGTCCTTGAGGCGGTCGATCATCAGTTCCGGCTTGCGCTGCGCTCCGTCCATGGTCTCCACGTAGAACAGCGCCAGCGCGCCGGAACCGTGGCCTGCACCCTCGGGTCGCGCCAGCGCCAGCGCGGCCTCGCCCACCACCGCCGAGCTGAACCACTTGCGACCGTGCAGCCGCCACTGGCCGTCGGCATCCTGGCGCGCCACGGTTTCGGTATGGCCCACGTCCGAGCCGCCGTGCGTCTCGGTCATCCATTGGCCGCTGAGCCAGAACGTGGCCGCGTCGCGGCTGAGGAAATGCGGCAGCGTGCGTTCGATCAGCGCGTGGTTGCCGGAAGCCTTCAGCGCCGTCGCCGCGCCGTCGGTCATTGCCAGCGGGCAGGTGTAGAACTCGCTGGCCACGTGGTAGAGGTAGACGCGCGTGAATTCCTCCAGCCGCGCGTGTTCGTGGTGCTCGTGGCCCGCAGCGAGCACCGCGTGTCGCGTGGTGATGTGCGGCCCCTCCTGCCACGCCGTGGTCAGTTCGATGCGATCGACGCGCCGGCCCCAGGCATCCCACTGCGTGAGTACCGGCTTGCGCCGCGTGCTGACGGCGGCGCGCTGCCACGCCATCAGTGCGTAGTCGCCCAGCGCGTCGAGATCGGCCTCCAGCGCGGTGCGGCGCGTGGCGGGCAGCACACGGTCGAGCAATGCGTGCAGCAGGCGTTCGCTGCGCCAGGGATGCGGCAGTTGCGGTGCGGTTTGCAGGAATCCCATGGGAGGCTCCTGTGCGCGGGGCGCCAGTATAGGAAGAGAGATGTGATTTCGCGGTGCCCGCGTGTTTGTGTGTGCCCGAAGTGGCTTTGTCGCGAGGTGCGGAGCGGTTCCGGTCGACGGCAGGTGCTCGAAGCCGCTTTGTCAACACGATCAATCCGGCACGATTGCGTCGAAGTCCACCAGGTCGCCCTGTTCGCCGCGCACGTACAGGCGTTTGCGGCGGTGCGGGTAGTCGCAGATGTCCTGCTCGAGCCGCTGGCCGGCGACCAGCAGCACCAGCGGGGCTTCGCCGGTGTTCGTGATCACGTGGGCGGGGCCGTTGCGCGCGAAGCCGAGGAAGTCGCCGGGGCCGATGGCGTGGGCCTGCTCGTCGATCAATGCCTGTCCGTGCCCGGCCAGCACGTAGACGCACTCTTCCTCGTGGTGGTGCCAGTGGTATTCGCTGGAATCGCGGCCCGGCGCCAGTTCGATGCGATGGAATCCGAACTGGGTGAGGCCGGTGGCGTCGCCCAGCGATTTGCGCAGGCGCAGCGCGTTCGGATTCAGTGGGTGGAGGCTGGCCACCGCTTCCATCGCCTCGATGTCGGCGGCCTTCAGCAGTTCGCGGGGCTGGGACATGCGGGTCTCCGGTCGATGGCTGGAAGGGCGGTCAGCGGCGCGGGCGTCGCACGCCCGCACCCAGCGTGGCTATCAGCAGCAGGGTCAGCACGATCTCGATGATCGCCAGCGCGCGTTCGGCCGGCGCGCTCCAGGCCTCGGCCACGCCGTGGCAGAAGTAGAACAGGGCAAGGATGCCGACCCAGAGCAGGGCGCGGCGCGGCTTGCGCAGGGCGGCGAGCGGCAGCAACAACGGGATCAGCGTGATCGCCAGCACCAGCGCCACGGACACGCTCTGCGCTGGCAGCAGCCAGCCGTGCCAGACGAGTTGCAGCGCGGCGAGCGCGGCCCAGGCGGTGAGGCCGAGTTTCTGCTCGATCGGCAGGCCGGCGGCGCTCATGCGCCCGCGGCCAGCTTGCGGGCGGTGTCGGCAAGGCGGCGGCCCAGCGCGCGGGCCAGTTCGCGTTCGTGCTCGCTGATCGCGTTCTCGCCCTTGGCGCCGGCGACATGGCTGGCGCCGTAAGGCGTGCCGCCGCTGTGCGTGGCGGTGAGCGCGGGCTCGGTGTACGGAATGCCCACGATCAGCATGCCGTGGTGCAGCAGCGGCAAGGCCATCGTCAGCAGGGTGGATTCCTGGCCGCCGTGCATGGTGCTGGTGGAGGTGAACAGCGCGGCGGGCTTGCCCACCAGCGCGCCGCTGGCCCATTCGGCGCCGGTGCCGTCGAGGAAGTGCTTGAGCGGCGCGGCCATGTTGCCGAAGCGGGTGGGGCTGCCCAGCGCGAGGCCGCTGCATTCGACGAGATCCTGCCTCGTTACGTAGGGCGCGCCATCGTCCGGCACCGGCGGCTGTGCGGTTTCGGTGACCGGCGCCACCGGCGGCACCTGGCGCAGGCGCGCGCGCATGCCCGGCACTTCCTCGATGCCGCGGGCGAGCAGTCGCGCCAGCTGCGCGGTGTGGCCGTTGCGGCTGTAGTAGAGCACCAGGATGTCGTTCATGCATTTGGGGCGTTTGCGGGCGATGCGCTAGTGTAAGAGCTATCTCTCCATCCGTTCGTCCTGAGCGCAGACCCGCAGGGCCGAAGTCGAAAGGCAGGGAATCCCCAGGCCTGGTGTTTCGACTTCGCGGAACGTCGTTCCGCTACGCTCAACACGAACGCCCCCGATTTTGCGAGCAGCCCATGCAACTGCGCTTCGACCGCGACCGTTTGCACAGTTTCGGCCGCTTCCTGTGGCAGCGCTTCGTCGACGACAAGTGCTTCGAGACCGCGGGCGCGCTGTCTTACACCACTCTGGTGTCACTGGTGCCGCTGACGGTGGCGCTGCTGACGATGTTCGCGGCGTTCCCGATGTTCGAGACCGCACGCGAGACCCTGCTCAACTTCATGTTCAACAACTTCGTGCCGGCGGCGGGCGAGAAGGTGCAGGAGGCGCTGCTGGCGTTCGCCACGAACGCGCGCAAGCTCACCGGCATCAGCATCCTGGTGATGCTGTTCAGCGCGATCACGATGATGGTGAGCATCGAGGATCGGCTGAACAGGATCTGGCGCGTGCGCCAGCCGCGCGGCTGGGGACCGCGGCTGCTGCTGTACTGGGCCGCCATCACGTTGGGGCCGATCCTGGTGATGGGCGGCATCGCGCTCACCTCCTACGTCACCGCGGTGCCGATGATCCAGGCTGCGACGGGCCAGCTGGTGAGCGTGGGCCAGCGCCTGCTCGGCCTGCTGCCGTTCGTGGTGACCTTCGTCACGCTGTGGTTGATGTACCTGCTGATCCCGAACTGCCGGGTGTCGCGGCGCAACGCGGCGATCGGCGCGCTGCTGGGCGCGCTGCTGTTCGAGATCGCGCGCTGGGGCTTCGCCCGCTTCGTGCAGCACGCGCAGAGCTACCAGGACATCTACGGCGCGCTGGCGGTGATCCCGATCTTCCTGCTGTGGATCTACCTGTCGTGGATCATCGTGATCCTCGGCGCCTCGATCGCCGCCTCGGTGACGGCGTTCGACTACCAGCCGCCGGCGGAGATGTTGCCGGAGGGTTCGGAATTCCTCGGCCTGCTGGTGGTGTTGCGCCACTTCGTCGAGGCGCAACGGCGCGGCGACAGCGTGGACCCTGCGCTGATCCGCGCCGGCGAGCCGCGGCTGTGCAGCGCGCTGGTGGCGGCGTACTTCGATGACCTCGTGCGCGCGGACCTGATCCAGCGCAGCGACGCCGGCGGCTGGCTGCTCAGCCGCAGCCTGGACAGTGCCGACCTGCTGCGCGTGTACCGGCACAGCCACTATCGCCTGCCGCTGCAGCCGGCACAGGAGGCGACGGCGCTGGACCTGCAGCTGCCGCCGGAACTTCTGGCGATGCTGGCCGAGCTGGCCGCGGCCTTGCGCGCGACGCTGGGCGCGCCGCTCGATCACGCCTTTCCGGCCGCGTCCGCGGCCATCAATCCATCGGAGCATTCCGCATGAACAAGTACGCCTGGCTCGCCGCACTGCTGTTGCCGTTTGCCCTGTTGGCCACGGCGCGGGCTGCGATGCCCGCGCATCCCGCGCTTCACGTCACCACGCTGGACGGCAAGCCGTACGACCTCGCCGCCGAGCGCGGGCACTGGGTGATCGTGAACTTCTGGGCCACCTGGTGCGTGCCGTGCATCAAGGAGATGCCCGAGCTCTCGCACTACGTGGCCACGCACAAGGACGTGCGCGCGATCGGCCTGGCCTACGAGGACAGCGAGCCGGCCGACATCAAGGCCTTCCTCGCCAAGCATCCGGTGGTGTACCCGGTCGCCCAGGTCACGCTGGACAAGCCGGTGAAGGATTTCGACGAGCCGCGCGGCCTGCCCACCACGTACCTGATCGCGCCCGACGGCACGCTGGCGACGCACTTCATCGGTCCGATCGACGCCGCGAAACTCGACGCGGCGATAGCCAAGGGCAAGCGCTGATGCCGACGGCGCACTTCCTCGTCAGCGGCCGGGTGCAGGGGGTGTGCTACCGCGCCGGCACCCGCGAACAGGCGCTGGCGCTGGGCCTCACCGGCCATGCGAGGAACCTGCCGGACGGCCGCGTCGAAGTGCTTGCTGCGGGCGCGGCCGCAGCGCTCGATGCGCTGGAGCGCTGGTTGTGGCAGGGGCCGCCGGCCGCGCGCGTGGACGCGGTCGAACGCATGGAGTTGCCCGAGCAGGCGACCAGCGGTTTCCACATCGGCTAGAACGTATCGGGTACCCACAGCGCCTTGTCGGTGACATGTTCGCGGCCGGGCTTGCCCTTGAGTTTCGGCAACTGCACCGGGCCGACCGTTGCCTCGTGCATCGGCAGCTGCTGCAGCAGATGCCGGATCAGGTTGATCCGGCCACGCTTCTGGTCGTTGAAGTCGACCACGAACCATGGCGCGTGGTCGCGGTGCGTGCGCTCGATCATCACGTCGCGCAGCCGGCCCATCTCCGCATATTTCCGTCGTGCGGCCAGGTCCACGGGCGACAGCTTCCAGCATTTCAGCGGATTGTCGGCGCGTTCGGCGAAGCGCTGCTCCTGTTCGGCCTGATCGACCGCCAGCCAGTATTTGACGAGGATGATGCCGTCGTCGACGAGCAGCTTCTCGAACGCCGGCACCGCATCGAGAAAGGCCTTGTACTGCGCCTTGCTGCAGAAACCCATCGCCGGCTCCACCACGGCGCGGTTGTACCAGCTGCGGTCGAACAGCGCGAACTCGCCGGCGCTCGGCAGGTGGGCGACGTAGCGCTGGAAATACCACTGGGTGGCTTCGGTTTCGCTAGGCTTCGGCAGAGCCACGATGCGGTAGCCGCGGGTGTCCAGGCTCTCGGTGATGGCCTTGATGGCGCCGCCCTTGCCGGCGGCGTCGCGGCCCTCGAAGATCACCAGCAGCCGCTTGCCGCTGCTGCGCAGTCCTTGTTCCAGGCGGGTCAGCTCGACCTGGAGTTCCTCCAGGGTCTCGCGGTAGCGCTTGCCCATGTCTGCTCCGCCCGTTGCCGTGGCCGGAGAGACTATACCTGCCGGGCATCAGGTGCCGCTTCCACTTGCGACCTGTTGCATCACTGCGCAACCACCGAGTCTGCTCCGAGCTCCATCAGCAGGCCGCGTTCACGGACGATGCGCGCCAAATCGCCATGGGTACGGACGCCGGGCTTTTCCATCAGGTTGGCGCGATGGCGGTACAACGTCTTGTCGCTGATGCCGGGATCGACAGCGACGGCTTGGGGAGGGCGGTCGGAGAGCAAGCCGCGCAAGGTTTCGCGCTCGCGCGGTGTCAGGCGGACAGTGTGCGATGTCTGCCCGGAGTCGGGCAGCAAGTCGCTGCTGAACATGATTTCTCCAGTAGCTGCCCGACCAGCCACTGCACGGATTCCACGTCGCCTGAGCGGCTACAAATCCAGATCCGCAGCCGGTCGCCCGCTGCGATACCTGGCGCTGATGGCCTTGAGCATGCGGCGGAAGTCATTGGCGAAGCCCTGCATGTCGAACAGCGGATTGTTCGCGCGCTGCATGGCGAGGCGCAGGCGCAGCAGGTCGAGCGCGTCGCGATCGTTGCCGTACAGCACGGCGGTGGCGACGAAGGCGGCTTCGTTCTCGCAGACGAGTTCCGGCATGTCCAGGTGATGGAGCAGGCTGGCGGCGACCCGGCCGGCGAAGCCGTGGCCGCAGTACGTGAGCAGCGGACAACCTGCCCACAGTGCATCGGAAGCGGTGGCGCCTGCGTTGTATGGCAGCGTGTCCAGCAACAGGTCGACGTGGTTGTAGCGCGCCAGGTATTCGAGGTGCGGCAGGCGCGGCAGGAAGACCAGCCGCTCCGGCGCGATGCCGGCGGCGGTGGCCGCGCCGCGCAGACGATCGTCCGCGCCTTTCGGGCCCGACCGCAGCCACAGCACGCTGCCCGGCACCTGTTGCAGGATCTTCATCATCCGCCCGAACGAAGTCGCGTTGAGCTTGTGGCTGCCGTTGAAGCAGGCGAACACGGTGCCGTGCGCGGGCAGGCCGCATTCCGCACGCGCGGGCGGGTGCCGCACGATGCGGGTGACGTCGCTGGGTTGGCAGCAGCGCGGCAGGCGCAGCAGTTTTTCGCGGACGTGGGGACGCAAGCTGTCGGGCAGCATCACGGCATCGGCCAGCAGGTAATCCATCCAGGGCGCGCCCGACGTGCCGGGGCAGGCCAGCCAGTTCACCTGTACCGGCGCGGCGCACAACGCCATCAGGTCCGCACCGTTATTGCCGGCATAGCCGTTGAGGTCGATCAGGATCTCGATGCCGGCCGCGTGGATCCGCCGGGCCGTCTGCACCGGATCGAGCGCCGAGACATCGTGCAAGCGGGCGGCGCTGGCCAGCCGGCGACGGGTAGTGCCGCCGTCGTCCGGCGTCGTGGCGAACAGGTGGAGCTCCAGCGGCCTGCCGGGCAAGGCTTCGAGCAGCGCGACCACCAACAAGCCGGTGGCGTGTTCGTTGAAGCCGTCGGCGACGAAGCCCACGCGTATCGGCATGTCCAGCGCGGGCCGGGGGTGCGTGAAGTCGAGCTGCCGGCGCAGCGGTGCGATCCGTTGCTCGATGGCGGCCGCGCAAGCCTTGGCGGCGCGCAGTTGCACGGCAGGCTCCAGCTCTTCGGCAAGCAGCGCGAACGGGTTGAGGACGGCATGACCCGAGGCCGCCGCCAGCCGCAGGCGTTCGGCCAGCGCGTCCAGTTCGCGCCAGTCGCACAGCCGGCGCCGCAGGAACACCAGCCGGCCCAGCGCCGGGATGTAATTCGGGTCCAGGCGCAGCGCGCGGTCATAGGCGCCGGCGGCGGTTTCGAGCGCGCCCATCCGCTCCAGTATCCGGCCCGCCTCGCAGGGATATTGCGCATTGCCCGGGGCCAGGCGTTCGGCCTGCAACCATGCGTCGAGGGCTTCCCGGGAGCGGCCCTGCATCTGCAGCACCTGCCCGAGCAGGGCGTGGGCGGCATCGGAGGAGGGCGCGAGCTGCAGCGCTTCGCGCACCCGTGCTTCCGCTTGCCGGGCGTGGCCGAGTTGCAGTTCGGCGTCGGCGAGATCCAGGCAAAGGCCCGGATGCTGCGGCATGGCTTGCAAGGCCAGGGCGAAGGCCTCGCTGGCTTCCGCATGTCGCGCGGCGGCCATCAGCGCGCTGCCGAGCATTTGCAGGGCTGCGGGATGGCTCGGCGAGCGGTGCAACATGGCGCGCATGCGCTCGATGGCGTCGTCGGCGCGCCCCCCGGACAGCGCAATGGCGGCCAGGCTGCATTGCGTCTCGACGCTTTCGGGTGCCAGTTCCGCCGCGCGGACCAGCGCCATCTGCGCCTCCTTGAAGCGCCCCAGTTGGAGGAGGGCGGTGCCGTGCAAGCGGACCAGCTCCGCCGCCACGGGATACTGCAGGCGCGCGCCGGCGGCAAGATTCGCGGCGTCGGCGAAGGCGCCGTCCTGCAGCAGGACCGTCAGCCGGTTCAGTACGGCGTTGACATCGGCAAAGGATGTACTGGCCATGGCGCCACGCTAACCGAGGTCGCCAGCGTTGCCAAACGTCGGGGATAGGGCTGACGGGCCGGTGCCGCCTGCACCGGAGTCAATCAGGGCATCCTCAGGCGAGGGCCTTCAGTTCGTCGACCTGGTGCTCGCGGGTGAGCGTGTCGACCAGCTCGTCGAGGTCGCCCTGCATGATCTCGGGCAGGCGGTACAGGGTGAGGTTGACGCGGTGGTCGGTGATGCGGCCTTGCGGGAAGTTGTAGGTGCGGATGCGCTGGCTGCGATCGCCTGAACCCACCTGCAGGCGACGTTCCTGCGCCTGCGCGGCGGCCTGCTTGCCCTGCGCCTCGTCCAGCAGGCGCGCCTGCAGCAGGCTCATCGCGCGGGCGCGGTTCTTGTGCTGGCTGCGTTCGTCCTGGCACTCCACCACGGTGCCGGTGGGCAGGTGCGTGATGCGGATCGCCGAATCGGTCTTGTTGACGTGCTGGCCGCCCGCGCCCGAAGCGCGGAAGGTGTCGACCTTGAGGTCGGCGGGATTGATCGCGATGGATTCGATTTCGTCCAGCTCGGGCAGGATCGCCACGGTCGCCGCCGAGGTGTGGATGCGTCCCTGCGACTCGGTTTCCGGCACGCGCTGCACGCGGTGCGTGCCCGATTCGAACTTCAGCCGCGAATACGCGCCCTTGCCCTCGACACGCGCCACGATCTCCTTGTAGCCGCCGTGCTCGCCCGCGTGCTCGCTGAGGATTTCCACCTGCCAGCGCCTGCGTTCGGCATAGCGCACGTACATGTGGAACAGATCGCCCGCGAAGATCGCCGCCTCGTCGCCGCCGGTGCCGGCGCGCACTTCGAGGTACAGGTTCGCCTCGTCGCGCGGGTCCTTCGGCAGCAGCAGGAGCTGCAGCTCGCCGTCGAGTTCGGTCAGGCGGCTTTCCAGCCGCGCGATGTCGTCGGCGGCCAGCTCGGCGAGTTCGGGGTCATCGGTCATCGCGCGCGCATCGGCCAGCTCGCGCACGGCGCCTTCGTGCTCGCGCAGCGCGGCCACCACCGGTTCCAGTTGGGCGTACTCGCGCGACAGCTCGCGAAAGCGCGTGCCGTCGGCCAGCACGTCGGGCTGGGCCAGCAGCAGGCCGACCTCCTCGTGGCGTTCGGCAAGGGTTTCGAGCTTGCGGCGGATGGATGGCGTCATGGAGTCGTCGGTTGCGTGCGTAGGAGCGCACCCTGTGCGCGATTGCTCCTGGCTTCGATCGAAGCGCAAGGCATTCGCGCACAGGGTGCGCTCCTACAGGTCAGGGTCTTGCGGATCGAGGTCGTACAACCGCCCCGCCGCATGCAGCAGGTCCAGGTCGCCCGATAGCGCGGCTTCGCGCAGGCGCGCGCTGGGGTGGTGCAGCAGCTTGTTCGTGAGCGTGTGGGCGAGGAAGCCCAGCGCCTCGTCGGGCGACTTGCCGCGGGCGAGCATGGCGCGGGCCTTCTCCAGCACCTCGTCGCGATAGACCTCGGCGTGCTGGCGCAGGTCCAGCGCGGGGTTGCGCAGGCCGAGCGCGCGACGCCAGGCCATGTAGCGGTCCACCTGCAGGTCGATGATGGCGTCGGCCTCGCGGGCGGCGGCGGCGCGCGAGCGGCGGTTGTCGTCGATCACCTGCTGCAGGTCGTCGATGCCGTACAGGTACACGTCGGGCAACCCGGCCACCGCGGGTTCGATGTCGCGCGGCACCGCGATGTCCACCATGAACATCGGCTTGCGCCGGCGCGCGGCCAGTGCCTGCTCGACCATCGCACGGGTGACGACGGGCTGGCGCGCGGCGGTGGAGGCGATCACCACGTCGGCCTCGGCGAGGTGCTGCGGCAGGTCGGCCAGCGCGATCGCGTAGCCGCCATAGCGGCCGGCGAGGTCCTGCGCGGTCTCCAGCGTGCGGTTCGCCACGATCAGCCGACGCGCCTGCTTGTCGGCGAGGTGGCGCGCGGCCAGCTCGATGGTGTCGCCGGCGCCGATCAGCAGTACGCAGGCCTCGCGCAGGTCGGCGAACACCTGCTCGGCGAGGCGCACCGCGGTGAACGCCACCGACACGGTGTGTGCGCCGATGCGGGTTTCCGTGCGCACCCGCTTGGCCACCGCGAAGGTGTGCTGCAGCAGACGGTCCAGCGGCGCCTTCAGCGTGTGCGCGTCGCGCGCGAGCTGGTAGGCGTCCTTCACCTGGCCGAGGATCTGCGGCTCGCCCAGCACCATCGAATCCAGCCCGGTGGCGACGCGGAACAGGTGGCGCGCCGCGTCCTGCTCGTCGTGGCGGTACAGGAACTCGTCCAGCTTGCCGGGAGTCAGACGGTGGTGGCGGCTCAGCCACGCCAGCGGCAGTTGCTCGGCGCCGGCGGCTACACCCACGTACAGCTCGGTGCGGTTGCAGGTGGACAGGATCATCGCCTCCTCCACGCCGGGTTCCTGCTGCAGTTCGTGCAGGGCGGCGGCGGTGGCTTCGGGGTCGAACGCCACCTGTTCGCGCAGGGTGACCGGCGCGGTGAGGTGGTTGAGCCCGAGGGCGATCAGCGGCATGGTGTGGCGAATCTTCCGGCGTGGGTCTGGCGGCGTAGGCTAAGCTTGTCGTCGAGGCGCCGTGGATACGGACACGGTCGTGGCGTGTTGGGCAGACGGACGGACAGACGGTGGTCAGTGTGCGAAGCAGGCGTTGCGGATTCAAGCAGATGCGGCATTTTACGGCAGCCGCGACGCTGATGCTCGGACTGGTCGGCTGCGCCCAGGCGCCGCTGAAACCGGCCGCCAAATCGGCGGCGGCCGCGGCCCAGCCGCTGGCGCGGATGACGGTGGTGACGCCGGACGAGGATCACGACCTGCTCGCGCAGTTGCTGGCCGGCGAAATGGCGCTGGGCCACAGTGATCTGAAGACTGCCGCCGTCCATTACGGCAAGGCGATGGCGCTGGGCGACGATCCCGCGGTAGCCGAGCGCGCCGCGATGCTGGCGATCGCGACGCGCGACGATGCGGCTGCCGCACGTGCGCTGGACCGCTGGCAGGCGCTGGGCGCGAAGCCCGCTGCGATGGCGCAGGCGCGGGCCCAGCTCGCGCTGAACCGCGGCGACACCGCCGAGGCGCGGCGCCAGCTGGAGATCCTCGTCGGCAGCCACGACAAGAACGCCTGGCGCGAATTCGGCCAGGTGCTGCTGGGCGCGCGTGATCAGGCCCAGGCCGGGCAGCTGCTGGAGGCGCTGGCCACGCCGCAGCGCCTGCCTGCCGACCCGCAGGCCTGGCTGGCGATGAGCGAACTGGGCGACAAGCTGGGCCGCCATGCCTACGCGCAGCGCATCGCGGACGCCGCGCTGGCGCGCTTCCGCAACAACGCCGAGGTGTATGCCTGGGCGGCGCAAATGAAGGCGCGCAACGGCGACGCCAAGGGCGCGCGCGCGCTGCTGCAGCAGGCGATCGCCAAGGCGCCCGACAACGTGCACCTGCGCCTGGTCTACGCCAGCATGCTCAGCGAGTCCGGCGACTACGCGGGAGCCGCGAAGCTGCTCGACCACGGCCCGCAGGACGCCAACACCTACCAACTGCGCGCCGCATTGGCCGCGCGCAGCAACGACACCAAGGCGCTGGCGGCGCTGTATCGCCAACTGCAGCAGGCCGCGCCGGACGTGCGCGAACAGAACGCCTTCCTGCTCGGGCAGCTGGCCGAGATGCAGCACCACGAGACCGAGGCGCTGGCCTGGTACGGCCAGGTCGGCGACGACGATCCGCATGCCTTCGACGCCGACCTGCGCAGCGCCGTGCTGCTGCAGGCACAGGGCAAGAGCGCCGCGGCGCACGAGCTGCTGGGCCAGATGCAGCTGGACTACCTCGACCAGCCGGCCCAGCTGCGCCAGGCCTGGCAGCTCGACGCCGAGCTCTACATGCGCGAACAGCACTACGTGCAGGCGATCAACGCGTTCACCCGCGCGCTGCAGGTGGTGCCGAACGACCCGGGCCTGCTGTACGGCCGCGGCCTGGCCTACGCCGAGGTCGGCCAGACCGATCTCGCGGTGCAGGATTTCCGCAGCCTGCTCAAGCTCAAGCCCGACGACATCGACGCCAGCAACGCGCTGGGCTACACCCTGGTCGACGCGAACCGCGACCTGCCCGAGGCGGAGCAGCTGATCGCGAAAGCGCGCGCGGCGCGGCCGAACGATCCGGCGATCGCCGATTCCTGGGGCTGGCTGCAGTACCGGCTCGGCCATCTCGACCAGGCGGTGCAGTCGCTGCGCGGCGCGTGGCAGGCGGGCAAGGATGCCGATGTCGGCGTGCATCTGGGCGAGGCGCTGTGGGCGCAAGGCAACCACGCGGACGCGCGGCACGTGTTCGACGAGGTGCGCAAGATCGATCCGCACAACGCCAGCCTGCAAAGCGTGCTGAAGCGGCTCCATCCATGAGGTTCCATCACCGACTCCTCGCGGCGGCGCTGCCGCTGCTGCTCGCCGCCTGCGCGCCGCAGCTCGTGCGCATCAAGGGCGATGCCGCCCTGCTGAATGCGCAGGCCGCGCGCGAACACGTGCTGGCGCACACCGATCACTGGACGCTGGAAGGGCGGTTGGGCGTCTCCGACGGCCACACCGGCGGCAGCGGCGGTTTCACCTGGACCCAGGACGGCGACAGCTACCGCTTCGTGTTCCGCACGCCGATCACCGGCCGCAGCTTCGAGCTCAGCGGCGGCCCCGATGGCGCCCTGCTCGAAGGGCTGGACGGCGGCCCGCTGCAGGGCACCGACGCCGAGGCCTTGATGCGCCGCGCACTGGGCTGGGAAGTGCCGCTGCACGACCTGCGCGCCTGGGTGCTGGGACTGCGCGCGGACAGCGGCCCGGCCGAGCTGGCGTTCGGCGACAACCAGCTGCCTTCGCTGCTCACCCAGGACGGCTGGACGGTGGATTACCGCGCCTGGGACACCGCGCGCCAGCCCGCGCTGCCCACCACGATCTTCGCCGCGCGGCCGCCGTACAAGGTGCGCCTGTCGGTGGAGAACTGGACGATCCGCTAGACTGCGCGGCCGATTCCTCGCGACGGCCGCTGCGGTTTCCGCGCATGAGCTTCAGCATCGTTCCCGCCCGCCTCGACCAGGCCGACACGCTGTGCGACATCGAGCGCGCGGCGCAGGAGCTGTTCCGTGGCCATCCCGCGTGGCCGTCGTATGCCGCCGCGACCATGGATGCGCAGGCGCTGGCTGAAGCGATCGGCGCGGGCCGCGTGTGGGTGGCGCTGGACGAGGATGGTTGCGCCGCGGGCTTCGTGGGCGTGGCAATCGAGGACGGCGAGGTCGGCATTGCCGAGATCGACGTGCTGCCCAGCCACGGCCGGCGCGGCATCGGCGCGGCGCTGCTGGAGCACGCCTGCATGTGGGCGGCCGAGTCGGGCTATCCGTCCGTGGTGCTGGGCACGTTGTCCGACGTGCCGTGGAACGCGCCGTTCTATGCTCGCCACGGTTTCGAGCCGATCGCGCCGCGCGACTACACGCCGGCGCTGGTGGAGCACGCCGAGAGCGATCGTGAGCGCGGGTTCCCGACGCATCTGCGGGTCTTCATGCGGCGCCGCCTGCAGTCATCGCCTGCCGGCTGGACGCGCTGGCCGGCGCCGGCCAAGCTCAACCTGTTCCTGCGCATCACCGGGCGCCGCGACGACGGTTACCACGAGCTGCAGACCGTGTTCCGCCTACTGGATTGGGGCGACGAACTGCGCCTGCGCGTGCGCGCGGATGGCGAAATCCGCCGCGTCACCGAGGTGCCCGGCGTGCCCGCGCAGGAGGATCTGGTGGTGCGCGCCGCACGGTTGTTGCAGGAGCACGCGGGCAGCACGCTGGGCGCCGAGATCGAAATCGGGAAGCGCATCCCGATGGGCGGCGGCCTCGGTGGCGGCAGCTCGGACGCGGCCACCGTGCTGGTGGCGCTGAACCAGCTGTGGCGCTGCGGCTTGGATGAAGACACGTTGGCCGAGCTGGGTCGGCAACTGGGCGCCGACGTGCCGGTGTTCGTGCGCGGCCGCTCGGCCTGGGCCGAGGGCGTGGGCGAGCGGCTCACCCCGCTGGCGCTGCCGCGGCGGCACTACGTGGTGCTCGATCCGCACGCCCACGTGCCCACCGCGGCGCTGTTTCAAGCGCCTGAATTGACACGAAATGCGCCCCCGGCGACAATTTCATCCTTTGTTTCGGGCGAAACGACGGAAAATGCCTTCACACCGGTGGTGCGCGAGCGCCATCCCGGCGTGGCGGCGGCGCTGGACTGGCTGGGCCGCCACGGGGCGGCAAGGCTTTCCGGCAGCGGCGGCTGCGTGTTCCTGGAGCTGCGCACGCTGGAACAGGCACAGGCCATCGCGGCTCGCTGCCCGCCGGAGTTCACGGCCCACGTGGCCACTGGCGTCGCGGTTTCGCCCTTGCTTGAAGCCCTGGGCCGCCACGAAGGCGGCCCGCACCGACCCTGAGGTCGCGCAGGGTGCAGGAATCCCGGCGAGCCATGGATGGCTCGCACGTCACGGGCCGCTGTGCGGCCCGTGACGGAGCTTGGCCCGGACATCTCCGGGCCGAGCGACCCGGAGGCCGCCATGGAATGGCGGCTCTCCGGGACAGACAAACTGCTGGCGGGTTTGCTTTTCCGTCACGCGGTCAGGAACCACAAAGCGAACTACGGAAGGCTCGCAAGTTGCCGGCCAAAAACCAGCAACGGAACCAAATACTGGGGCGTCGCCAAGCTGGTTAAGGCACGGGATTTTGATTCCCGCATGCGCAGGTTCGAATCCTGCCGCCCCAGCCATCCAGCAGCAGTTGCAGGTTACCGAGGAACGCAAGCGTGGACAGGTCCAGCCCGATGATGCTGTTTACCGGCAAGGCGCACCCCGCATTGGCGGAGGACGTCGCGCATCGCCTCGGCGTGCCGCTGGGCAAGGCGCTGGTCAGCACCTTCAGCGACGGCGAGGTGCAGATCGAGATCGAGGAGAACGTCCGCAACCAGGACGTGTTCGTGCTGCAGCCCACTGGCGCGCCGAGCGCGAAGAACCTGGTCGAGCTGCTGGCGTTGGCCGACGCGCTGAAGCGCGCCTCCGCCGCCAGCGTCACCGCGGTGATCCCGTACTTCGGCTATGCGCGGCAGGACCGTCGCCCGCGCTCGGCGCGCGTGCCGATCACCGCGAAGCTGGTGGCGAAACTGATCAGCACCGCCGGCGTCGACCGCGTGCTCACGGTGGACCTGCATGCCGAGCAGATCCAGGGCTTCTTCGACATCCCGGTGGACAACGTCTACGCCTCGCCGGTGCTGCTGGCCGACATCTGGCGCCACTTCAGCATGGACGACATGATCGTGGTGAGCCCGGACGTGGGCGGCGTGGTGCGCGCCCGCGCGCTGGCCAAGCGGCTGGACGACGCGGACCTCGCAATCATCGACAAGCGTCGCCCGAAGGCGAACGTGGCCACGGTGATGAACATCATCGGCGACGTGGCGGGCAAGACCTGCGTGATGGTGGACGACATCGTCGACACCGCCGGCACGCTGTGCGCCGCGGCCGCGGCGCTGAAGGAGCGCGGCGCGAAGAAGGTGGTGGCCTATTGCGTGCACCCGGTGCTGTCCGGCGCGGCGATGCGCAACCTGGAGAACTCCCAGCTCGACCAGCTGGTGGTCACCAACACGCTGCCGTTGAGTCCCGAGGCGCAGGCCTGCGCGAAGATCCGCCAGCTCTCGGTGGCCGAGCTGCTGGCCGAGACGATCCGCCGCATCGCCTTCGGCGAGTCGGTGAGTTCGCTGTACGTGGATTGATTCCGTCGCGACGGTCAGACCGTCACGACAACCAACGGCTTTTCTGGTCGCGGAAAAGTCGAACAGCCGCCGCGAGGCGGTTCTCCAAACCAAGGTAGTACCGAAATGGCACAGACTCATGAAATCAAGGCCGAAAGCCGCAAGGACGAGGGGAAGGGTGCGAGCCGCCGCCTGCGTCGCGCGAGCTTCGTTCCGGCCGTCGTCTATGGTGCGGGCCAGCCCGCGCAGAGCATCCAGATCGAGCACAACACCATCCTGCTTGCCGCCAAGCACGAGTGGTTCTTCTCCTCCGTGCTCGACCTGAACGTCGACGGCAAGGTGCAGAAGGTGCTGGTGCGCGACTGGCAGAAGCACCCGTTCAAGCAGCAGATGATGCACATGGACTTCCTGCGCATCGACGAGAACGCCAAGCTGCGCGTGAACGTGCCGCTGCACTTCCTGAACCAGGAGAAGTCCGACGCCGCCAAGACCTCCGGCGTGGTGATCTCGCACAACCTGACGGAAGTGGAAGTCTCCTGCCTGCCGCGGGACCTGCCCGAGTTCATCGAGCTGGACCTGGCCGGCCTCAAGCCCGGCGACATCGTGCACCTCTCGCAGGTGAAGCTGCCGAAGGGCGTGGAGAGCGTGGCGCTGCACCTGGGCGCCGACCACGACATGACCGTGGTCACCGCGAACACGATGAAGGAAGAGGTCGAGGAAGCGCCGGCCGATGCCGCCGCCGCGACCGAGGCTGCGCCGGCCGCAGCCGCCGCGCCGGCCAAGGACGCCAAGAAGTAAGCCGCTGCGGCCCGCGCCTCGACGGGTGCGGGCCGCACGCTTGCTGGCCGTCATGGCAGGTCTCAGGCTCATCGTCGGACTGGGCAATCCCGGTGCCGAATACCTCCGAACCCGGCACAACGCCGGGTTCTGGTTTGTGGACGCCCTCGTGGCGGGGCAGGGTGCGCGCTGGGGCTTCGACGGCAAGCTGCACGGCGAGACCTGCAAGCTGCGCATCGGCGGCGAGAGCGTGTGGCTGCTCAAGCCCGCCACCTTCATGAACAAGAGCGGCATCGCGGTGGCATCCGCGCTGCGCTACTACAAGATCGAGCCTGCGGAATGTCTGGTCGCCCATGACGACCTGGACCTTCCCGCCGGCACCACGCGGCTGAAGTTCGACGGCGGCCACGGAGGCCAGAACGGCTTGCGCGACATCGTCGCCCATCTGGGCCACGGCAAGTTCCACCGTCTGCGCCTGGGCATCGGCCACCCCGGCCACAAGGACCAGGTCACCTCGTGGGTGCTGGGCCGGCCCTCGGCGCCGGACGAGGACGCGATCCTCGACGGCATCGCCCGCGCGCTGGACGTGCTGCCGCTGGCCGTGGACGGCCAGTTCGACAAGGCGATGCAGAAATTGCATACCGTCGATGACAAGTAGGTTTTTATGACGTCATTCCCGCGAAAGCGGGAATCCACCTTGCTTTGGGCCGGCAACCGGTCCCATGGATTCCCGCTTTCGCGGGAATGACGCCCTGAACAGCACATACCGGAGTACCCCATGGGCATCAAATGCGGCATCGTCGGCCTGCCCAACGTCGGCAAGTCCACCCTGTTCAACGCGCTCACCAAGGCCGGCATCGCCGCGGCGAACTTCCCGTTCTGCACCATTGAGCCCAATGTCGGCGTGGTGCCGGTGCCCGACCCGCGGCTCAATGCGCTGGCGGCCATCGTCAACCCGCAGAAGGTGATCCCGACGGCGGTGGAGTTCGTCGACATCGCCGGCCTGGTCGCCGGCGCCTCGAAGGGCGAGGGTCTGGGCAACAAGTTCCTGGCGCACATTCGCGAGGTGGATGCGATCGCCCACGTGGTGCGCTGCTTCGAGCACGGCGACATCGTGCACGTGGCCGGCAAGGTCGATCCCATTGCCGACATCGAAACCATCGACACCGAGCTGGCGCTGGCCGACCTGGAGTCGGTGGAGAAAGCGCTGAACCGCGCCGAGCGCGCCGCCAAGGCGAACGACAAGGAAGCGCTGGCGAAGAAACCGGTGCTGCAGAAGCTCGCCGCCACGCTCAACGAGGGCCGGTCCGCGCGCAGCGCGAAGCTGGACGAGGAAGAAAAGGCGCTGGTGCGCGACCTGTTCCTGCTCACCCTGAAGCCGCTGATGTACATCGCGAACGTGCTGGAAGACGGCTTCGAGAACAATCCGCACCTCGATGCCGTGCGCCAGCGCGCCGCCGAAGAGGGTGCCGAGGTGGTGCCGGTGTGCGCCGCCATCGAGGAGGAGCTGGCCCAGCTCGACGACGCCGACCGCGACGAGTTCCTCAAGGACCTGGGCCTGGACGAGCCCGGCCTCAACCGTGTGATCCGTGCCGGCTACAAGCTGCTCGACCTGCAGACCTACTTCACTGCCGGCGTGAAGGAAGTGCGTGCCTGGACGATCAAGCGCGGCTTTACCGCGCCGCAGGCCGCAGGCGTGATCCACACCGACTTCGAACGCGGCTTCATCCGTGCCGAGACGGTGGGCTACGACGATTTCATCCAGTACAAGGGCGAGCAAGGCGCGGCGCAGGCCGGCCGTCTGCGCAAGGAAGGCAAGGACTACGTGGTCAAGGACGGCGACGTGCTGCACTTCCTGTTCAACGTCTGAGTCGATCTTGCACGGGCGGCACGCTGCGTTGCCGCGAGATCCATGCGAGGATGCGCGCCACTCGGCAATGCGGAGTGGCGCATGGCGGAAATGCTGCTGCGGATCCGGTTGGGACGTCCGGAAGACGCCCGCGCGGTGAGTGTGCTGGTGCGCCGCGTGACGCGGCGCTGGATCGTGCCCGACCAGCCGCGCGAGGCGGGCCTGGCGCTGCTTTCGCGACAGGGGACGGCGGACCAGCGCCAGCGCATGGCCGAAGGCCATCGTTTCCATCTCGCCTGGCTCGGTGGCACCTTGGTGGGCGTGGTGGCCATGCGTGATGACAGCCATCTCACCCAGCTCTTCGTCGGAACCCGCCACCACGGGCGCGGCATCGCGCGGCGCCTGTGGCAACGCGCGATGGCCGACGCGGTGCGTCGCGCCGGCACGCGTCGCTTCACGCTCAACGCCTCGCGCTGCGCGGTGCCGGCCTATCGCCGGCTGGGTTTCGTGGCCACCGGGCCGGAGCGGTTTTCGCCGAACGGCGTGCTCACCACGCCGATGTTGCTGGAATGCGCGCCAGCCCGATGCCAGCGGGCATAATGCCGGTCCCCCAGTCGCAACAACCGAGGCGCGCATGCCAGGCCAGCAGCACGAAGTCACGTTCCGCTTCCTCGCCCAGCCCACCGACGTCAATTTCGGCGGCAAGGTGCACGGTGGCATGGCGATGAAGTGGATCGACCAGGCCGGCTACGCCTGCGCGGTGGCGTGGAGCGGGGCGTACTGCGTCACCGCCTCGGTCAGCGGCATCCAGTTCGTGGCGCCGATCCTGATCGGCGACCTGGTCACGGTGCGTGCGCGGCTGATCCACACCGGCAGCAGCAGCATGCACATGGCGGTGGACGTGCTGGCCAGCGACCTGCGCAAGGACGAGCGGCGCCTGGCGACCAGCTGCGTGATGGTGTTCGTGGCGCTGGACGCGCCGGACGGCAAGCCCACCCCGGTGCCGCGCTGGGAGCCGCGCGACGACGCCGAACGCCAGCTGCAGGCGCATGCGCGGCGATTGCAGGAGCTGTCGCGCGAGATGGAGCAACTGGTGGATGCGCGGGGCGGCGAAAACCGTCGCGATCAGGGCTGAAAACCCGTTGCGAATCGCGCTTGCGCGCGCCGAAGGGTGTTGACAGTCGACGGGTCGATCCACACAATACGCGTTCTTTGTTGGAGGGATACCCAAGCGGCCAACGGGGGCAGACTGTAAATCTGCTGGCTTACGCCTTCGGTGGTTCGAATCCACCTCCCTCCACCAGTCGACTCGCGAAAGATTGCGATTGGGCTGGTCCGTCGAGTCGGCCTGGCCGATCCGGCAACGGGCTCCGCGCAGGGCGGGAGTAGTTCAATGGTAGAACCTCAGCCTTCCAAGCTGATGGTGCGGGTTCGATTCCCGTCTCCCGCTCCATTGACCTACTTCAGGCCGCCCTCCATGGCGGCAAGAAGAAACAGCCTTGGCCTCGTCGAGGGTTGTTGAAAATTTGAAGAGCCTTGCACGGATGCAGGTTTGTTCTTTGCCATCATGGAGGATGGCCGAAAGTCTCCGCTCATGTAGCTCAGTCGGTAGAGCACTTCCTTGGTAAGGAAGAGGTCACAGGTTCGATTCCTGTCATGAGCACCATCATTGTTGCTCGCCCGTTCCGGGCGGTTTTCCTCTCACTGACTCCACCGGGATTCTGGTCATGGCAAAGGGCAAGTTCGAGCGCACCAAGCCCCACGTGAACGTGGGCACGATCGGTCACGTGGACCACGGCAAGACGACGCTGACGGCGGCGCTGACGAAGGTTGGTGCGGAACGTTTTGGCGGCGAATTCAAGGCCTACGACGCGATCGACGCGGCGCCGGAAGAGAAGGCGCGCGGCATCACGATCTCGACGGCGCACGTGGAATACGAGTCGCCGGTGCGCCATTACGCGCACGTGGACTGCCCGGGCCACGCCGACTACGTGAAGAACATGATCACGGGTGCGGCGCAGATGGACGGTGCGATCCTGGTGTGCTCGGCCGCCGATGGCCCGATGCCGCAGACGCGCGAGCACATCCTGCTGTCGCGCCAGGTGGGCGTGCCGTACATCGTGGTGTTCCTGAACAAGGCCGACATGGTGGACGACGCCGAGCTGCTGGAGCTCGTCGAGATGGAAGTGCGCGAGCTGCTGTCGAAGTACGACTTCCCGGGCGACGACACCCCGATCATCAAGGGTTCGGCGCTGAAGGCGCTGGAAGGCGACCAGAGCGAGATCGGCGTGCCGGCGATCATCCAGCTGGTGGACGCGCTGGACAGCTACATCCCGGAGCCGGTGCGTGCGATCGACAAGCCGTTCCTGATGCCGGTGGAAGACGTGTTCTCGATCTCGGGCCGCGGCACCGTGGTGACTGGTCGTATCGAGCGCGGCGTGATCAAGGTCGGTGACGAAATCGAAGTGGTCGGCATCCGTCCGACCCAGAAGACCACCGTGACCGGCGTGGAAATGTTCCGCAAGCTGCTGGACCAGGGCCAGGCGGGCGACAACGCGGGTCTGCTGCTGCGCGGCCTGAAGCGCGACGACGTGGAGCGTGGCCAGGTGCTGGCGAAGCCGGGCACGATCACCCCGCACACGGACTTCGAGGCCGAGGTGTACGTGCTGTCGAAGGACGAAGGCGGCCGTCATACGCCGTTCTTCAAGGGCTACCGCCCGCAGTTCTACTTCCGCACCACCGACGTGACGGGCGCCTGCCAGTTGCCGGACGGCGTGGAGATGGTGATGCCGGGCGACAACGTGAAGATGGTGGTGAGCCTGATCCACCCGATCGCGATGGACGAAGGCCTGCGCTTCGCGATCCGCGAAGGCGGCCGCACCGTCGGCGCCGGTGTGGTGGCCAAGGTCATCAAGTAATACCCTGCGGGATCCGGGTGACGGGATTCGGAAGCGTGACAACGCGCTTTCGGGTCCTGGGGGCCGGATCCCGTTTCCCGTTTCAGATACGCCAGTAGCTCAATTGGCAGAGCAGCGGTCTCCAAAACCGCAGGTTGGGGGTTCGAGTCCCTCCTGGCGTGCCATCTTCCCGAGGATCGATGACGGATGACGGCGTGCCGGACGCTTTCCAGGTTCCGGTGACCGATGACATCCGCAGACTGCACATGAACACCAAGGCAGAACAGCCCAAGGGCACGAGCGTCGCCGATATCGGCAAACTGGTGCTGGCCGCCGTGATCCTGGTGGCCGGCGTCGTCGCCTATTCCTGGTTCAGCAATGACGCCAACGTGCCGCCGGTGGTGCGCCTGCTGGGCGTGCTGGCGGCGCTGGTGATCGCACTGGCGATCGCCGCGTTCACCGCGCTGGGGCGTCGCGTGCGGCACTTCCTCGCCGAATCGCAGTTCGAAATGCGCAAGGTGGTCTGGCCGACTCGCGACGAGACGATCAAGACCACCGGCATCATCCTCGTCGTGGTCATCATCCTGTCGCTGCTGCTGGGCCTGATCGACCTGATCCTGAAGTCGGTCATTCTCGACTGGCTGCTCAAGCTGTGAGGTCAAAGCCGTGAGCAAGCGTTGGTATGTGGTGCACGCCTATTCGGGCTTCGAGAACCAGGTGAAGCGGGCGCTCTCCGAGCGCATCGTGCGCGCCGGGATGGAGGAGAAGTTCGGCGAGGTGCTGGTGCCGACCGAAGAAGTGATCGAGATGCGCGGCGGCCAGAAGCGCCGCAGCGATCGCAAGTTCTTCCCAGGCTATGTGCTGGTGCAGATCGAGACGAACACCGAGGGCAAGGCGCCGCGCATCGACGACGAGTGCTGGCACCTGGTGAAGGAAACCCCCAAGGTGATGGGCTTCATCGGCGGCACCGCCGACAAGCCGCTGCCGATCAAGGACAGCGAGGCCGACACCATCCTCAGCCGCGTGCGCGAGGGCGTGGAAAAGCCCAAGCCCAAGGTGCTGTTCGAGCCGGGCGAGATGGTGCGCGTCACCGAGGGCCCGTTCAACGACTTCAACGGCGTGGTCGAGGAAGTCAACTACGAGAAGAGCCGCCTGCGTGTGGCGGTGCTGATCTTCGGCCGCTCTACTCCCGTAGAGCTCGAATTTGGTCAGGTCGAAAAAGCCTGATCCAGCGGAAATTTTTGAGCAGGGCGGCATTGCATCGCACGCTCGCCTCCTCTCCCCTCCGGGGAGAGGATTGAGGTGAGGGGTCGGGGCTTGCGCAAGGATTGATTCGAAGCGCTCTCCGGTCTGGACGTCAGGCCAGCCTGGTCCCTCATCCGGTTCTTCGGGTCAGCTTCTCTCCGCAGGGCAGGGAGAAGAGCGTTCGGCACGGGGCTTGCTAGAAGGCTGGTCAATCCTTATACTGCACGGTTCCCGCCGGGGTCTTTCGACCCGGCGTGTCCGTGTTTCAGGAATCCGCGGGAGCGCGGTTTCCCCTCTCAACCAGGGACGTTGCATGGCGAGGAGCCGCAAGGCGCCTGAACTCGCGAGGAAAATCCAATGGCAAAGAAAGTAGTTGGCTACATCAAGCTGCAGGTCAAGGCCGGTCAGGCCAACCCCAGCCCGCCGGTCGGTCCGGCGCTGGGTCAGCGCGGTCTGAACATCATGGAATTCTGCAAGGCGTTCAACGCCGCCACGCAGAAGATGGAGCCGGGTCTGCCGATTCCGGTGATCATCACCGCGTATTCCGATCGCAGCTTCACCTTCATCACCAAGACCCCGCCGGCCACGATCCTGATCAAGAAGGCCACCGGCGTCGCCAAGGGTTCGTCGAAGCCGAACACCGACAAGGTCGGCAAGATCACCCGCAAGCAGCTCGAAGACGTTGCGAAGCAGAAGGAGCCGGATCTGACGGCTGCCGATCTGGACGCCGCGGTGCGCACCATTGCCGGTAGCGCGCGCAGCATGGGCCTGGTGGTGGAGGGTTAAGACATGGCAAAGATCACCAAGCGTATGAAGGCCGCCCAGGCCGCGGTGCAGCCGGGCAAGGTCTACGGCCTCGAAGAGGCCCTGAAGATCGTCAAGGACAACGCCAAGGCGAAGTTCGCCGAATCCGTCGACGTGGCCGTGCGCCTCGGCATCGACGCGAAGAAGTCGGACCAGGGCGTGCGCGGTTCTTCGCTGCTGCCGCACGGCACCGGCAAGACCGTCAAGGTCGCCGTGTTCTGCCCGGCCGGCGAGAAGGCCGAGGCCGCCAAGGCCGCCGGCGCCGACGCGGTCGGCATGGATGACCTGGCCGAGCGCATGCAGGGCGGCGACCTCGACTTCGGTCGCGTGATCGCCACGCCGGACGCGATGCGCGTGGTCGGCAAGCTGGGCCAGCTGCTCGGCCCGCGTGGCCTGATGCCGAACCCGAAGGACGGCTCGGTCACCGCCGACGTCGTCACCGCGGTGAAGAACGCCAAGGCCGGCCAGGTGAAGTTCCGCAACGACAAGGCGGGCATCATCCACGCCACCATCGGCAAGGCCACGTTCGAGGCCGCGCAGCTCGCGGACAACCTCAACGCGCTGGTCGCCGACCTGCTGAAGGCCAAGCCGGCCACGGCCAAGGGCCAGTTCCTGCAGAAGGTGGCGCTGTCGTCCACGATGGGCGTCGGCGTTGCCGTGGATACCGCGTCGCTGACCATCGCGACCAAGTAAGGAAGTGTTTTTCCCGCGCGGCCGGTTGCCGCGCGGGTCGTTTTTGAGGGCGGCCCCGATCGCATGGTCGAGGCAGCCGTCAAAGACCGCAGGCGCGGTCAGCGCGCGACGACGACGGGCAGGGAGCTCGCTCATGGCAGGGAATCGCCGTCGTCGCCAGCCCGGCCGCTTAATCGGATGCCCGCCATCCGGCCTGCGCAGATGGTGACGCCCCCACTGGAATGATTCGTCGTTCTGGAAAGGCCACCACCCGGGACGCCCCGCGTCCCCGACGTCACGGACGGCGTCGCCCAGGACCGCAAGCGGCAGGAGCCGTGAGCGGAGTTCATTTGGAGGAGTGCAATGGCTCTCAATCTGTCCCAGAAGCAAGAAGTAGTCGCCGAGCTGGCAGAAGTCGCCGCGAAGGCCCACTCCCTGGTCGCTGTCGAGTACGCGGGCACCACGGTCGAGCAGATGACCGCGATGCGCAAGAAGGCCCGCGAGACCGGCGTGTTTCTGAAGGTTGTCAAGAACACGCTGGCATCGCGCGCCGTGGCGGGCACCGGGTTCGAGGTCGTCAAGGACGTCCTGACCGGTCCGCTGCTGTATGCGTTCTCGACCGAGGAACCCGGCGCTGCCGGTCGCCTGATCAAGGAATTCGCCAAGAGCAACGACAAGCTGAAGGCGCGCGTCGTCTCGGTGGAAGGCAAGCTGCTGCCGGCCGCGCACGTCGACGTGCTGGCCTCGCTGCCGACCCGTGACGAGGCGCTGGCCATGCTGGCCCGCGTGCTGGCCGAGCCGGCCGCGATGTTCGCCCGCGCCGTCAAGGCCGTGGCCGACAAGCAGGGCGGTGGCGAAGCCGCCGAAGCCCCTGCGGCCGCCTGATCCCGACGACGTATCCGTAACGAATCCATTTCCAGAGGTAAATCAAAATGTCCCTGAGCAACGAACAGATCGTTGAAGCCGTCGCCGCCAAGTCGCTGATGGAAGTGATGGAGCTGGTGAAGGCCATCGAAGAGAAGTTTGGCGTTTCCGCCGCTGCCCCGGTCGCCGTGGCCGCCGCCGGTGGTGCCGCCGCCCCGGCCGCCGAAGAGCAGACCGAGTTCGACGTGATCCTGAAGAGCGCCGGCGACAAGAAGGTCGACGTGATCAAGGCCGTCCGCGCGATCACCGGCCTGGGCCTGAAGGAAGCCAAGGACCTCACCGAGGCCGGTGGCGTCGTGAAGGAAGCCGCTTCGAAGGAAGACGCCGCGAAGTTCAAGAAGGACCTGGAAGCTGCTGGCGCCACGGTCGAACTGAAGTAATCGGCGCTCTTGCGCGCCGTCAGTCAGACCTAGCGCAAGCCAAGCCTGGGGGCGAAAGCTCCCGGGCTTTGGCCGCTTCAAGAGCGGGCGGCGTGAAGCGCCGCCGCGGGCCAGGATGGCCCGCCGTGGATCAGGCGCTCGCGCCTGATCCAGCGGAGCCCGCCTCCGGCGGGCGAGCAAGCAATGGGCAGGAGCCCATTGCTTGCTCATCGAGCACGGACGCTCTTGCTCTGAGGCATCGCGGCTGTCGATTCGCCAAGAGTCGACAACCGCGATCCCCCAGATCCAAGCACCCCCATTCAGCCGGTGCGTGCACCACCGGCGTCACTGCGAACCGAGGCGTCAACCCATGACCTACTCGTTTACCGAGAAGAAGCGCATCCGCAAGGATTTCGGCAAGCGGCCCCCCGTGCTGGGCGTGCCCAACCTGCTGACCATCCAGACCGATTCCTACCGGGAATTCCTGCAGGAGCACGTCGCGCCCAAGAAACGCGAGGACAGGGGTCTGCATGCCGCCTTGAAGTCGGTGTTCCCGATCGTGAGCTACTCGGGCAACGCCGCGCTGGAGTATGTCGAGTACCGCCTCGGCGAGCCCGGTTTCGACGAGCGCGAGTGCCGCAACCGCGGCATGACCTTCGGCGCGCCGCTGCGCGTCACCGTGCGCCTGGTGATCTACGACAAGGACAGCCCGGCCTCGAAGAAGGCCGTGAAGTACGTCAAGGAGCAGGAGGTCTACATGGGCGAGATCCCGCTCATGACCGATACCGGCACCTTCATCATCAACGGCACCGAGCGCGTCATCGTCTCGCAGCTGCACCGTTCGCCGGGCGTGTTCTTCGACCATGACCGCGGCAAGACGCACAGCTCGGGCAAGCTGCTGTTCTCGGCCCGCGTGATCCCCTACCGCGGCTCGTGGCTGGACTTCGAGTTCGACCCGAAGGACGCGCTGTTCACCCGTATCGACCGTCGCCGCAAGCTGCCGGTGACCGTGTTGCTGCGCGCGCTGGGTTACTCGAACGAGGAGATGCTGGCCATCTTCTTCGAGCACAACGTGTTCCACCTGGGCGCCAAGGGCGGCACCACGCTGGAGCTGGTCGCCGAGCGCCTGCGCGGCGAGACGCTTTCGTTCGACCTGGCGATCGGCGGCAAGGTGCTGGTGGAAGCCGGCAAGCGCATCACTGCGCGCCACGTGCGCCAGCTCGCGGCCGAGAACATCACTGCGCTGGAAGTGCCGGACGACTACCCGGTCGGCCGCATCCTGGCGATCGACATCGTCGACCCGAAGACCGGCGAGCTGCTGGCCTCGGCCAACGACGAGATCACTGCCGAGCAGTTGGAGAACTTCCGCAAGGCCGGCATCGACGTCGTGCCGACGCTGTACGTCAACGACCTCGACCGTGGCGCCTACATCTCGCACACCCTGCGCATCGACAACACCCGCACCCCGCTGGAGGCGCTGGTGGAGATCTATCGCATGATGCGCCCGGGCGAGCCGCCGACGAAGGACGCCGCGCAGAACCTGTTCTTCAACCTGTTTTTCACCTTCGACCGCTACGACCTGTCGGCAGTCGGCCGCATGAAGTTCAACCGCCGCGTGGGCCGCAAGGAGATCCTCGGTCCGGGCGTGCTGTACGACCACAAGTACTTCGGCGACCGCAAGGAAGAGGAGTCCCAGCGCCTGGTCAAGGAGCAGGGTGAAACCTCCGACATCCTCGACGTGCTGAAGGTGCTGATCGAGATCAAGAACGGCCACGGCACGGTGGACGACATCGACCACCTCGGCAACCGCCGCGTGCGTTCGGTCGGCGAGATGACCGAGAACACCTTCCGCATCGGCCTGGTGCGCGTGGAGCGCGCCGTGCGCGAGCGCCTGAGCCTGGCCGAGGCCGATGGCCTCACCCCGCAGGACCTGATCAACGCCAAGCCGGTGGCGGCCGCGGTGAAGGAGTTCTTCGGCTCCTCGCAGCTCAGCCAGTTCATGGACCAGAACAACCCGCTGTCGGAAGTGACGCACAAGCGCCGCGTCTCGGCCCTGGGGCCGGGCGGCCTGACCCGCGAGCGCGCCGGCTTCGAGGTGCGCGACGTGCACCCGACCCATTACGGCCGCGTCTGCACCATCGAGACGCCGGAAGGCCCGAACATCGGCCTGATCAACTCGCTCGCCGTGTACGCGCGCACCAACCAGTACGGCTTCCTGGAGACGCCGTATCGCGAGGTGGCGAACGGCAAGGTCACCAACAAGGTGGACTACCTGTCGGCGATCGAGGAAGGCGACCACGTGATCGCGCAGGCGAACTCGCCGCTGGACAAGCACGGCGCCTTCGTCGAGGAATTCGTCTCCTGCCGCTTCCGCGGCGAGTCCGAGCTGCGCCCGGCCGCCGAGGTCGACTACATGGACGTCTCGCCGATGCAGACCGTGTCGGTGGCGGCGGCGCTGGTGCCGTTCCTTGAGCACGACGACGCGAACCGCGCGCTGATGGGCGCGAACATGCAGCGCCAGGCCGTGCCGACGCTGCGTTCGCAGACTCCGCTGGTGGGCACCGGCATCGAGCGCGCGGTGGCGCGCGACTCCGGCGTCACCGTTTCCGCCAGGCGCGGCGGCGTGATCGACCAGGTCGACGCCGGCCGCATCGTGGTGCGCGTGCACGAGGCCGAGGTGGGCGAGAACGACGCCGGCGTCGATATCTACACGCTGACCAAGTACACCCGCTCCAACCAGAACACCAACCTCAACCAGCGCCCGCTGGTGAACGTGGGCGACGTGGTGGCGAAGGGCGACACGCTGGCCGACGGTTCCTCGACCGACCTCGGCGAGCTCGCGCTCGGCCAGAACATGCTGATCGCGTTCATGCCGTGGAACGGCTACAACTTCGAGGACTCGATCCTGCTGTCCGAGCGCGTCGTGCAGGAAGACCGCTACACCTCGATCCACATCGAGGAGCTGGCCTGCGTCGCGCGTGACACCAAGCTGGGCGCCGAGGAAATCACCGCCGACATCCCGAACGTGGGTGAGCAGGCGCTGGCGCGTCTGGACGAGTCCGGCATCGTCTACATCGGTGCCGAGGTGAAGGCTGGCGACATCATGGTCGGCAAGGTCACGCCGAAGGGCGAGAGCCAGCTGACGCCGGAAGAGAAGCTGCTGCGCGCGATCTTCGGCGAGAAGGCGAGCGACGTGAAGGACAGCTCGCTGCGCGTGCCGCCGGGCATGGACGGCACCGTGATCGACGTGCAGGTGTTCACCCGCGACGGCATCGAGAAGGACAAGCGCGCCAAGCAGATCGAGGAAACCGAGATCAAGCGCATCCGCAAGGACTTCGACGACCAGTTCCGCATCCTGGAAGGCGCGATCTACAACCGCATGCGCACCCAGCTGGTCGGCCAGAGCGCGATGAGCGGCCCGGGCGGCCTGAAGCGCGGCGCCGAGATCACCGACGCCTACCTGGACGGCCTGAAGAAGGACGACTGGTTCAAGATCAACGTCAAGGACGAGGCGGTCACCGAGTTCCTCGAGCGCGCGGCCGAGCAGGTCAAGCGCCACAAGGAGGAGTTCGACAAGCGCTTCAAGGAGAAGCAGGGCAAGATCACCCAGGGCGACGACCTTGCGCCGGGCGTGCTGAAGATGGTCAAGGTGTTCCTGGCCGTGAAGCGCCGCATCCAGCCGGGCGACAAGATGGCCGGCCGTCACGGCAACAAGGGTGTGGTCTCCAACGTGGTGCCGGTCGAGGACATGCCGTACATGGCCGACGGCAACTCGGTGGACATCTGCCTGAATCCGCTGGGCGTGCCGAGCCGCATGAACATCGGCCAGATCCTGGAAGTGCACCTGGGCTGGGCCGCGAAGGGTCTGGGCCGGAAGATCCAGCTGATGCTGGAGGCGCAGGCCAAGGTCAAGCAGGTGCGCGAGTTCCTCGACCAGATCTACAACCACCACGTCGCCGGCGCGGTGCAGCACGTCGATCTGAAGTCGCTGACCGACGAGGAGATCCTCGCGCTGGCGAACAACCTGCAGCAGGGCGTGCCGATGGCCACGCCGGTGTTCGATGGCGCCGAGGAAACCGAGATCAAGGCGATGCTGAAGCTGGCGGATCTGCCCGAGTCGGGCCAGACCACGCTGTACGACGGCCGCACCGGCGAGGCGTTCGACCGTCCGGTCACCGTGGGCTACATGCATTACCTGAAGCTCAACCACCTGGTCGACGACAAGATGCATGCGCGCTCCACCGGCCCGTACTCGCTGGTCACCCAGCAGCCGCTGGGCGGCAAGGCGCAGTTCGGCGGCCAGCGTTTCGGCGAAATGGAAGTCTGGGCGCTGGAAGCCTACGGCGCGGCCTACACCCTGCAGGAAATGCTGACGGTGAAGTCCGACGACGTGCAGGGCCGCAACCAGATGTACAAGAACATCGTCGACGGCAACCACGAGATGGCGGCGGGCATGCCGGAATCCTTCAACGTGCTGGTGAAGGAAATCCGCTCGCTCGGTATCGATATCGATCTGGAAGAAGTGAAGTGAGTTGAGGAGGAGGCGCGGAGCGAACCGCCGCTCTGCGCACTCCCGATTCTTGATTCTCCATTCCCTATTTCCGATCTTCGGAGACATCCATGAAAGACCTGCTCAACCTCTTCAACCAGCAGCGCGAAACGCGCGATTTCGACGCGATCAAGATCGCGCTGGCCTCGCCGGAACTGATCCGCTCCTGGTCGTACGGCGAAGTGAAAAAGCCGGAGACGATCAACTACCGCACCTTCAAGCCCGAGCGCGACGGCCTGTTCTGCGCCGCGATCTTCGGCCCGGTGAAGGACTACGAGTGCCTGTGCGGCAAGTACAAGCGCATGAAGCACCGCGGTGTGGTGTGCGAGAAGTGCGGCACCGAGGTGACGCTGGCCAAGGTGCGCCGCGAGCGCATGGGCCACATCGAGCTGGCCAGCCCGACCGCGCACATCTGGTTCCTCAAGTCGCTGCCCTCGCGCATCGGCCTGATGCTGGACATGACCCTGCGCGACATCGAGCGCATCCTGTACTTCGAAGCGTTCGTCGTGATCGATCCGGGCCTGACCGCGCTCGAGCGCGGTCAGCTGCTCAGCGAAGACCAGTACCTGGAAGCGGTGGAAGAGCACGGCGACGAGTTCGACGCCCGCATGGGCGCTGAGGCGGTGTACGAGCTGCTGAAGTCGCTGGATCTGCCGGGTGAAGTGATCCGCCTGAAGGAAGAGATCGCCTCCACCAATTCCGAGACCAAGCTGAAGCGCCTCACCAAGCGCGTGAAGCTGATCGAGGCGTTCCTGGAATCCGGCAACAAGCCGGAGTGGATGGTGCTGACCGTGCTGCCGGTGCTGCCGCCGGACCTGCGCCCGCTGGTGCCGCTGGATGGCGGCCGCTTCGCGACCTCCGACCTGAATGACCTGTACCGCCGCGTCATCAACCGCAACAACCGCCTGAAGCGCCTGCTCGAACTCAACGCGCCCGACATCATCGTGCGCAACGAGAAGCGCATGCTGCAGGAATCGGTCGACGCGCTGCTCGACAACGGCCGCCGCGGTCGTGCCATCACCGGCACGAACAAGCGTGCGCTGAAGTCGCTGGCCGACATGATCAAGGGCAAGCAGGGCCGCTTCCGCCAGAACCTGCTCGGCAAGCGCGTGGACTACTCCGGCCGTTCGGTGATCACCGTGGGCCCGACCCTGCGCCTGCACCAGTGCGGCCTGCCGAAGAAGATGGCGCTGGAGCTGTTCAAGCCCTTCATCTTCGCCAAGCTGCAGGCTCGCGGCGAAGCCACCACGATCAAGGCGGCCAAGAAGCTGGTCGAGCGCGAGGAAGGCCAGGTCTGGGACATCCTGGAAGAGGTGATCCGCGAGCATCCGGTGCTGCTGAACCGCGCGCCGACCCTGCACCGCCTCGGCATCCAGGCGTTCGAGCCGAAGCTGATCGAAGGCAAGGCGATCCAGCTGCATCCGCTGGTCTGCACCGCGTTCAACGCTGACTTCGATGGCGACCAGATGGCGGTGCACGTGCCGCTGTCGATCGAGGCGCAGCTGGAAGCGCGCGCGCTGATGATGTCCACCAACAACATCCTCAGCCCCGCCAACGGCGAGCCGATCATCGTGCCGACCCAGGACGTGGTGCTGGGCCTGTACTACATGACCCGCGAACTGGTGAACGTGAAAGGCACCGGCATGGTGTTCTCCGGCATCAGCGAGGTACGCCGCGCCTATGACAACCGCGCGGTCGAGTTGCACGCCAAGATCAAGGTGCGCCTGAGGCAGGTGCATATCGCCGCCGATGGCGCCCGCAGCGAGGAAATCAAGCTGGTCGAGACCACCGTGGGTCGCGCGCTGCTCGCCGAGATCCTGCCGGAAGGCCTGCCGTTCCAGCTTGCCAACACCGAGCTGACCAAGAAGGCGATCTCGCGCCTGATCAACGCCAGCTACCGTCGCCTGGGCCTGAAGGAAACCGTGGTCTTCGCCGACCAGCTGATGTACACCGGCTACCGCTTCGCGACGCGCGCCGGCATCTCGATCGGCATCGACGACATGAAGATCCCGGCCGAGAAGAAGGCGATCCTGGAAGAGGCCGAGAAGGAAGTCGTCGAGATCCAGCAGCAGTACCAGTCGGGCCTGGTCACCGCCGGCGAGCGCTACAACAAGGTGGTCGACATCTGGTCGCGCACCAACGAGCTGGTCGCCAAGGCGATGATCGACGGCATCGGTACCGAGACGGTGACCGACAGCGAAGGCAAGCAGGTCGCCCAGAAGTCGATGAACTCGCTGTACATCATGGCCGACTCCGGCGCCCGTGGTTCGGTGGCGCAGATCCGCCAGCTGGCCGGCATGCGCGGACTGATGGCGCGTCCGGACGGCTCGATCATCGAGACCCCGATCAAGGCCAATTTCCGCGAAGGCCTGAACGTGCTGCAGTACTTCAACTCCACCCACGGCGCCCGCAAGGGCCTGGCGGACACGGCGCTGAAGACTGCGAACTCCGGTTACCTCACCCGCCGTCTGGTGGACGTGGCGCAGGACGTCGTCGTCACCATGGACGACTGCGGCACCGAGGAAGGCCTGGTGATGCAGCCGATCGTGGAAGGCGGCGACGTGGTCGAGCCGCTGCGCGACCGCGTGCTGGGCCGCGTGGTGGTCGAGGACGTCTACGCCCCCGGCAACGACGACCAGCCGATCGTCGAGCGCGACACCTTGCTGAACGAGGCGCTGGTCGAGAAGCTGGACAAGGCCGGCGTGCAGTCGATCAAGGTGCGTTCGCCGATCACCTGCGCCGCCAGCCACGGCGTGTGCAAGCTGTGCTACGGCCGCGACCTGGCCCGGGGTCACCTGGTCAACATGGGCGAGGCCGTGGGCGTGGTTGCCGCGCAGTCGATCGGCGAGCCCGGCACCCAGCTGACCATGCGTACCTTCCACATCGGCGGCGCCGCTTCGCGTGCCGCGGCGGTGGACAACGTGACGGTGAAGACCACCGGCACGCTGAAGTTCAACAACCTGAAGACCGTGCAGCACGCGCAGGGACACCTGGTCGCGGTGTCGCGTTCGGGCGAGGTGTCGGTGCTCGACGCCAACGGCCGCGAACGCGAGCGCTACAAGGTGCCTTACGGTGCCACCATCGCGGTGAAGGACGGCGCACCGGTGAAGGCCGGCCAGACCGTGTCGAACTGGGATCCACACACCCACCCGATCGTCACCGAGGTGGCCGGCGTGGTGCGCTTCATCGACTTCCTCGATGGCGTCACCGTGCAGAGCCAGACCGACGAGCTGACCGGCCTGGAGTCGGCGGTGGTCACCGATCCGAAGCGCCGCGGCACCCAGGCCAAGGATCTGCGCCCGATCGTGCGCCTGGAAGATGCCAAGGGCCGGGAGCTCAAGCTGCCGGGCACCGACATCGCCGCGCAATACTTCCTGCCGGCCGGCGCGATCGTGTCGATCCAGAATGGCGCCGCGGTGGGCGTGGGCGACGTGGTCGCACGTATCCCGCAGGAAACCTCCAAGACCCGCGACATCACCGGCGGTCTGCCCCGCGTGGCCGACCTGTTCGAGGCGCGCAAGCCGAAGGAACCGGCGGTGCTGGCCGAGCGTTCGGGCGTGATCAGCTTCGGCAAGGACACCAAGGGCAAGCAGCGCCTGATCATCAAGGACGTCGACGGCAACGAGCACGAGGAGCTGATTCCGAAGTGGCGCCAGGTCATCGTGTTCGAAGGTGAGCACGTGGAGAAGGGCGAGACCGTGGTGGACGGCGAGCCCAGCCCGCACGACATCCTGCGCCTGCTGGGCGTGGAGCCGCTGGCCTCCTACCTGGTCAAGGAAATTCAGGACGTCTACCGTCTGCAGGGCGTGAAGATCAACGACAAGCACATCGAGGCGATCATTCGCCAGATGCTGCGCAAGGTCGAGATCATCGACGCTGGCGACAGCCACTACCTGCGCGGCGAACAGGTGGAGCGCGTGCGCATCAACGCCGAGAACGAGCGGGCGGAAGGCAAGGGCGAGCGTCCGGCAGAGTACCAGTCGGTGCTGCTGGGCATCACCAAGGCCTCGCTGGCCACCGAGTCGTTCATCTCGGCGGCCTCGTTCCAGGAAACCACCCGCGTCCTCACCGAGGCGGCGGTCCGCGGCACGCGCGATACCTTGCGGGGTCTGAAGGAAAATGTTATCGTCGGCCGTCTGATTCCCGCGGGTACCGGCTTGGCGTATCACGCCTCGCGTCGCAGCCAGGGCGGCCTGACCGCCTCGGAACTGGAGACGCTCTCCGGTACCGCTTCCGCCGTCTCGTTTGCCGAGGCGCCGGCCGGCAGTGAAAGTGGTGCCGAGTAAGTCCGTTCCGGGCGCTGCTCGCTAGACATACGAAATGAGGTGCACGGACGCACCTCGTGTTCGGGTCATGGAAGGCGGGACGCTGGCTTGTCTGTGACAGGCCGTCCGTGTTATATTCCCGCTTCTTGGCAGACCGAGCTTGTTCGGGCTGCCTTTATGTTTTCAGGAAAGGCTTCGCATGGCGACTATCAACCAGTTGGTGCGCAAATCCCGCAGCCCGAAGAGCTACAAGAGCGATTCGCCTGCTCTGCAGAACAGCCCGCAGCGTCGCGGCGTCTGCACGCGCGTTTACACGACCACCCCGAAAAAGCCGAACTCGGCCCTGCGCAAGGTCGCCAAGGTGCGCCTGACCAACGGCTACGAGGTGATCAGCTACATCGGTGGCGAAGGCCACAATCTGCAGGAGCACTCGGTGGTGCTGATCCGCGGCGGTCGCGTCAAGGATCTGCCGGGCGTGCGCTACCACACGGTGCGCGGCAGCCTTGATTGCGCCGGCGTCACCAAGCGTCGCCAGTCGCGCTCGAAGTACGGCGCCAAGCGTCCGAAGGCCTAATTGAGGAGCGCGGTCAGGACGGCCGCTTTTCTTGGGGCATGGATGCCTATTCAAAGAGACAATAACTATGTCGCGTAAAGGTTCCCATCCCGCCCGTGTGGTGCTGCCCGACCCGAAGCACGGCAGCCAGCTGATCGCCCGCTTCATCAACATGGTGATGAAGAGCGGCAAGAAGTCGGTGGCCGAGAGCATCGTCTACGGCGCGCTGGAGCATCTGGGCGAGAAGCACGCCGAGCCGGTGGCTCTGGTCGAGAAGGCGCTGAACAACGTCGCGCCTGCCGTCGAGGTGAAGTCCCGTCGCGTCGGCGGCGCCACCTACCAGGTGCCGGTGGAAGTGCGTCCGGGTCGCCGCATGGCGCTGGCGATGCGCTGGGTGATCGAGGCTGCGCGCAAGCGCGGCGAAACCTCGATGCCGCGCAAGCTGGCCGCCGAGTTGCAGGAAGCTTCCGAGAGCCGTGGTGGCGCCGCTAAGAAGCGTGAGGAAACTCATCGCATGGCGGAAGCCAACAAGGCCTTCTCACACTATCGCTGGTAATCGGCGGTGGTTGCGCCGCCCGCTGATGCGGGCGGCGCCAGACAAGCCGGCACACGTGCCGGATTTTTTCATGACCAGAGCGGCCCGGATGGCCGCCATTGCCCATTCGGGGATGGATCTCCGTCGGATACGACCATGGCACGCACCACTCCCATCGAGCGCTATCGCAACTTCGGCATCATGGCTCACATCGATGCCGGCAAGACCACGACCACGGAGCGCATCCTGTTCTACACCGGTGTCTCGCACAAGATCGGCGAGGTGCACGACGGTGCGGCCACGATGGACTGGATGGAGCAGGAGCAGGAGCGCGGCATCACCATCACTTCCGCCGCCACCACGGCGTTCTGGAAGGGCATGGATGGCTCGATGGACCAGTACCGCTTCAACATCATCGACACCCCCGGACACGTCGACTTCACCATCGAGGTGGAGCGCTCGCTGCGCGTGCTCGACGGCGCGGTGTTCGTGCTGTGCGCGGTCGGCGGCGTGCAGCCGCAGTCCGAGACCGTGTGGCGCCAGGCCAACAAGTACAAGGTGCCGCGCCTCGCGTTCGTCAACAAGATGGACCGCACCGGTGCGAACTTCGACAAGGTGGTCGGCCAGCTGAAGTCGCGCCTGGGCGCGCACCCGGTGCCGATGGTGGTGCCGATCGGTGCCGAGGACAACTTCGAGGGCGTGGTCGACCTGCTCAAGATGAAGGCGATCGTGTGGGACATGGCGTCCCAGGGCATGAAGTTCGAGTACGCGGACATCCCGGCGAACCTCAAGGACAAGGCGGATGAAGCGCACGGCTTCATGGTCGAGTCCGCGGCCGAGGCCACCGAAGAGCTGATGAACAAGTACCTCGAGGAGGGTTCCCTCAGCGAGGACGAGATCATCGCGGGCCTGCGCCAGCGCACCCTGTCCAGCGAGATCATTCCGGTCTATTGCGGCACCGCCTTCAAGAACAAGGGCGTGCAGGCGATGCTGGATGCGGTGGTGCACTTGCTGCCGTCGCCGGTGGATCGTCCGCCGGTGACCGGCATGGACGAGAACGACCACGAGGCGACCCGCAAGGCGGATGACGCCGCGCCGTTCTCCGCGCTCGCGTTCAAGATCATGACCGACCCGTTCGTCGGTTCGCTGACCTTCTTCCGCGTCTACTCGGGCGTGCTGAATGCCGGCGATGCCGTCTACAACCCGGTGAAGTCGAAGAAGGAGCGCATCGGCCGCATCCTGCAGATGCATGCGAACGATCGGCACGAACTGAAGGAAGTCCGCGCGGGCGACATCGCCGCCGCGGTCGGCCTGAAGGACGTGACGACCGGCGACACGCTGTGCGCGCAGGATCACGTGATCACCCTGGAGCGCATGACGTTCCCGGAGCCGGTGATCTCGATGGCGGTGGAGCCGAAGACCAAGTCCGACCAGGAAAAGATGGGCGTCGCGCTGGGCCGCCTGGCCGCCGAGGATCCGTCCTTCCGCGTGCGTACCGACGAGGAATCCGGCCAGACCATCATCTCGGGCATGGGCGAGTTGCACCTCGACATCATCGTCGATCGCATGAAGCGCGAGTTCAACGTCGAGGCCAATGTCGGCAAGCCGCAGGTGGCGTATCGCGAGACGATCCGCTCCAGCGACGTCAAGTCCGACTACAAGCATGCCAAGCAGTCCGGCGGCAAGGGCCAGTACGGTCACGTCGTGATCGAGATGTCGCCGATCAGCGACGCCGACCGCGCCGACGAGAAGCTGTCCGCGGCGATCAAGGACGATTTCCTGTTCATCAACGACATCACCGGCGGCGTGATCCCGAAGGAGTTCATCCCCTCGGTCGAAAAGGGTCTGCGCGAAACCATCACCAGCGGTCCGCTGGCGGGCTTCCCGGTGGTGGGCGTCAAGGTGAAGCTGGTGTTCGGCTCCTACCACGACGTCGACTCGTCCGAAATGGCGTTCAAGCTGGCCGCCTCGATGGCGTTCAAGCAGGGCTTCGCGAAGGCCTCGCCGGTGCTGCTCGAGCCGATCATGAAGGTCGAGGTGGTGACGCCGGAGGATTACGTGGGTGACGTGATGGGCGACATGAGCCGTCGCCGCGGCATCCTGCGCGGCCAGGAAGATACGCCGTCGGGCAAGACCATCGACGCGTTCGTCCCGCTGGGCGAGATGTTCGGCTACGCCACCACCATCCGTTCGCTGACCCAGGGTCGCGCCACCTTCACGATGGAGTTCGACCACTACGCCGAGGCGCCGAACAACATCGCCGAGCAGGTGGTCAAGAAGGCTTAACCGCAGCGGTCTTTCGCTTTTGTGTTTCGGAAAAACAGTGCGGCCTACCCAGGTCGCGTAATTGAAACGACGCGGCAATCGCCGCACTGACAGCAAGTTCTATCTAGAGGTCTCAAGTCATGGCAAAGGGCAAGTTCGAGCGCACCAAGCCCCACGTGAACGTGGGCACGATCGGTCACGTGGACCACGGCAAGACGACGCTGACGGCGGCGCTGACGAAGGTTGGTGCGGAACGTTTTGGCGGCGAATTCAAGGCCTACGACGCGATCGACGCGGCGCCGGAAGAGAAGGCGCGCGGCATCACGATCTCGACGGCGCACGTGGAATACGAGTCGCCGGTGCGCCATTACGCGCACGTGGACTGCCCGGGCCACGCCGACTACGTGAAGAACATGATCACGGGTGCGGCGCAGATGGACGGTGCGATCCTGGTGTGCTCGGCCGCCGATGGCCCGATGCCGCAGACGCGCGAGCACATCCTGCTGTCGCGCCAGGTGGGCGTGCCGTACATCGTGGTGTTCCTGAACAAGGCCGACATGGTGGACGACGCCGAGCTGCTGGAGCTCGTCGAGATGGAAGTGCGCGAGCTGCTGTCGAAGTACGACTTCCCGGGCGACGACACCCCGATCATCAAGGGTTCGGCGCTGAAGGCGCTGGAAGGCGACCAGAGCGAGATCGGCGTGCCGGCGATCATCCAGCTGGTGGACGCGCTGGACAGCTACATCCCGGAGCCGGTGCGTGCGATCGACAAGCCGTTCCTGATGCCGGTGGAAGACGTGTTCTCGATCTCGGGCCGCGGCACCGTGGTGACTGGTCGTATCGAGCGCGGCGTGATCAAGGTCGGTGACGAAATCGAAGTGGTCGGCATCCGTCCGACCCAGAAGACCACCGTGACCGGCGTGGAAATGTTCCGCAAGCTGCTGGACCAGGGCCAGGCGGGCGACAACGCGGGTCTGCTGCTGCGCGGCCTGAAGCGCGACGACGTGGAGCGTGGCCAGGTGCTGGCGAAGCCGGGCACGATCACCCCGCACACGGACTTCGAGGCCGAGGTGTACGTGCTGTCGAAGGACGAAGGCGGCCGTCATACGCCGTTCTTCAAGGGCTACCGCCCGCAGTTCTACTTCCGCACCACCGACGTGACGGGCGCCTGCCAGTTGCCGGACGGCGTGGAGATGGTGATGCCGGGCGACAACGTGAAGATGGTGGTGAGCCTGATCCACCCGATCGCGATGGACGAAGGCCTGCGCTTCGCGATCCGCGAAGGCGGCCGCACCGTCGGCGCCGGTGTGGTGGCCAAGGTCATCAAGTAAGTACCGTTGTCCCGGCAGCTTGCTGCCGGGACAACTTCCGTCGTTGACCCGACCCGGTGGGTCGGATCACGCCGGGGAAAGGAGGGCGGGTCGCGTCGATCTCGACCCCCTTCACTAAATCCAGATTTACCGTTATACTTCGCAGCTCACTTGCCAGACGAATGATTTTCGACTGGCTCACAGCGAAATGAGGCGCAGGAAGTGCTTCGAGTTCGCAGGCCGTGGACGGCCATCGCATTCGGCGTAATTTCGGGTCGATCCCGCCGCCACGCCACTGCGCAGCAGGATTTGCGCCAAGCGAGCCACTACGTGCTCGCTTGGCGTTTTTCAGGTCGGGATCGCCAGGTGCGGCCCCGATGGTTCCAGAGAGCAGTGCGATGCGGTGAGAAGCCGCCTCGTTGCACAGTCAAGTTCTTTTGATAACAGGACACGGTTTATGGCGAACCAGAAGATTCGCATCCGCCTCAAGGCGTTCGATCATCGTCTGATCGACCGTTCGGCCAGCGAGATCGTCGAGACGGCCAAGCGCACCGGTGCCACGGTACTCGGTCCGATTCCGCTCCCGACCAAGATCGAGCGTTACACCATTCTGGTGTCGCCGCACGTCGACAAGGATGCCCGCGACCAGTACGAGACCCGTACCCACAAGCGCGTGCTCGACATCGTCGACCCCAACGACAAGACCGTGGACGCGCTCATGAAGCTTGATCTCGCCGCTGGCGTCGATGTTCAGATCAAGCTCGGTTGAGCGACAGACAGGATACGAACATGAGTATCGGACTGGTAGGCCGCAAGTGCGGCATGAGCCGGCTCTTCACTGAAGACGGGCGTTCGATCCCGGTGACCCTCATCGAGGCCACCCCGAACCGCGTCACCCAGCTGAAGACGGAAGACAACGATGGCTACAGCGCGGTGCAGGTCGCGGCGGGCGTGAAGCGCGCCAGCCTGCTGACGGCGCCGCTGAAGGGTCATTACGCGAAGGCCAAGGTGGAGCCGGGCCGCGGCCTGTGGGAGTTCCGCGTGGCCGCCGAGGATCTCGGCAAGTACAGCGTGGGCGCGGAGATCAAGGCGGACGAGTTGTTCTCGGTCGGCCAGATCGTCGACGTCGCCGGCGTCTCGAAGGGCAAGGGCTTCCAGGGCACCATCAAGCGCTGGAACTTCAAGATGGGCGATGCAACGCACGGCAACTCGCTGTCGCACCGCGCGCCGGGTTCGATCGGCCAGCGCCAGACGCCGGGCCGTGTGTTCCCCGGCAAGAAGATGTCCGGCCAGATGGGTAACGTGAATCGTACCCAGCAGGGTCTGGAAGTGGTCAAGGTCGACGCCGAGCGTCATCTGATCGCGGTGAAGGGCGCTGTCCCCGGTGCGACCGGTGGCGACGTCGTGATCCGTCCGACCACCAAGGGTTGAGGAGAGACGCCATGGAACTGAATGTCATTGGCGCCAAGCCGCTCAGCGTGTCGGACGAAGTGTTCGGCGGCGAGTTCAAGCAGGCCCTGATCCACCAGGTGGTAGTTGCGTACCAGGCCGGCGCCCGCGCCGGTACCAAGGCGCAGCTGTCGCGTGGCGAGATGTCGGGCACCACCAAGAAGTTCAAGAAGCAGAAGGGCGGCGGTGCCCGTCACGGCGACTACCGCGCCCCGATCTTCGTGGGCGGCGGCGTGACGTTTGCCGCGAAGCCGCGCAGCTTCGAGCAGAAGGTCAACCGCAAGGCCTATCGCGTGGCGATCCGCTCGATCCTGGCCGAACTGAACCGCCAGGGTCGCATCAAGGTGGTCGAGAGCTTCGGCGTCGACCAGCCCAAGACCAAGGCGATGATTGCCAAGCTCGCCGAGCTTGAGGTGTCCGGTCGCGTGCTGCTGGTTTCCGAGGATGCCAGCGAGGCGCTGTACCTGGCCGCGCGCAACATCCCCTACCTGCATGTGCTGGACGTGATGGCGCTGAACCCGGTCAGCCTGGTCGGTTCCGACCACATCGTCATGACCGTCGACGCGGTGAAGAAGATCGAGGAGTGGCTGGCATGAGCAACGAACGCATTCTCGACACGCTGCGCGCGCCGCACATCTCCGAGAAGTCGGCTCGCGTCGGCGAGCACAACCAGTATGTTTTCGTGGTGGCCCCCGAGGCGACCAAGGCCGATGTCCGTGCGGCGGTGGAGCAGATGTTCGACGTCAAAGTCGAGCAGGTGAACCTCGTCAACAGCAAGGGCAAGGTCAAGTCCTTCCGTTTCCGCGCTGGCAGCCGCCAGGGCAAGCGCAAGGCTTATGTGCGTCTCGCCGATGGCCAGTCCATCGACGTGTCGGCCAAGGCCTGAGCCAGGAGTTCTTCGAGATGGCACTAATCACCCACAAGCCGACCTCGCCGGGTCGCCGTGACGCGGTCAGCGTCCGCACGGAAGGCCTGCACAAGGGCGCGCCGCACGCGGCGTTGACCGAGGCGCAGTCCAAGACCGGCGGCCGCAACCACTTCGGTCGCATCACCACGCGTCATCGCGGCGGCGGTCACAAGCAGCATTACCGCATCATCGACTTCAAGCGCGACAAGGAAGGCATTGCCGCCAAGGTCGAGCGCATCGAGTACGACCCGAACCGCACCGCGCACATCGCGCTGCTGTGCTACGCCGACGGCGAGCGCCGCTACATCATCGCGCCGAAGGGCGTGCAGGTGGGCGACCGCCTGCTGTCCGGCCACGACGCGCCGATCAAGGCCGGCAACTGCCTGCAGCTGCGCAGCATCCCGGTGGGTTCCACCATCCACTGCATCGAGATGAAGCCGGGCAAGGGTGCGCAGATCGCTCGTTCCGCCGGCGCCTCGGTGCAACTGGTGGCCCGCGAGTCCGGCTACGCCACGCTGCGCCTGCGCTCCGGCGAAATGCGCCGCGTGCCGGTCGAGTGCCGCGCCACGATCGGCGAGGTCGGCAACGGCGAGCACAGTCTGAAGAAGCTCGGTAAGGCCGGCGCCAAGCGCTGGCTGGGCATCCGCCCGACCGTGCGCGGCGTGGTGATGAACCCGGTCGACCATCCGCACGGCGGTGGTGAAGGCCGTACCTCCGGCGGCCGTCACCCGGTCAGCCCGTGGGGCACGCCGACCAAGGGTTACAAGACCCGCAACAACAAGCGCACGCAGCAGTTCATCGTGCGTCGCCGCAAGTAACAGGAACCCGACATGCCACGCTCTCTGAAGAAAGGTCCGTTCGTCGACCTTCACCTCGCCAAGAAGGTGGAAGCCGCGGTTTCCGCCAACAACAAGCGTCCGATCAAGACCTGGTCGCGCCGCTCGATGATCCTGCCCGAAATGGTGGGCCTGACCATCGCCATCCACAACGGCCGCCAGCACGTGCCGGTGCTCGTCAACGAGAACATGGTCGGGCACAAGCTCGGCGAGTTCGCGGTGACGCGCACCTTCAAGGGCCACGTCGGCGACAAGAAGGGCAAGTGATGAGCACCGAAGCCAAAGCGATCCTGCGCAGCGCCCGCATTTCGGCGCAGAAGGCACGCCTGGTGGCTGACCTGGTCCGCGGCATGCCCGTCGGCCGGGCCAGCGACGTGCTCCAGTTCACCAACAAGAAGGCTGCAACCCTTGTCCGCAAGGTGCTGCTGTCGGCCGTCGCGAACGCCGAGAACAATCTCGGCGCCGATGTCGACGAGCTGAAGGTCGCGCGCATCTTCGTGGACGAAGGTCCCGCGATGAAGCGCATGTATGCCCGGGCCAAGGGGCGCGGTTCCCGCATCCTGAAGCGCACCAGCCACATCACCGTGGTCGTCGGCGAGTAAGAGGAGAAGACGATGGGTCATAAAGTTCATCCCACCGGCATCCGCCTCGGCATCGCCAAGGACTGGAACGCCAAGTGGTACGCCAACAAGGGCGACTACGCGAAGTATCTCGTGGCGGACATCAAGGTCCGCGAGATGCTGAAGAAGAAGCTGGCTGCCGCCGGCATCTCGAAGATCCAGATCGAGCGTCCGGCCAAGACCGCGCGCGTGACGATCCACACCGCCCGTCCGGGCGTGGTGATCGGCAAGAAGGGCGAGGACATCGAGAAGCTGCGCAAGGAAGTCAGCGACCTGATGGGCGTCCCGACGCACATCAACGTCAACGAAGTGCGCAAGCCCGAGCTGGACGCCCAGCTGGTGGCCGAGTCGATCGCGCAGCAGCTCGAGCGCCGCATCATGTTCCGCCGCGCGATGAAGCGCTCGGTGGGCAATGCGATGCGCCTGGGTGCGTTGGGCATCAAGATCAACGTCTCCGGTCGTCTGAACGGCGCCGAGATCGCCCGCTCCGAGTGGGCCCGCGAGGGTCGCGTGCCGCTGCATACCCTGCGTGCGGACATCGACTACGGCACCGCCGAGGCCAAGACGCAGTACGGCATCATCGGCATCAAGGTGTGGGTCTACAAGGGCGAGATCTTCGACGTGGCCCAGATCGGCCAGGAGCCGAAGGACGACTCCCCGGCGCCGTCGCGCCGCGAGGGTGGCGAAGGCCGTCGTGATCGTGAACCGCGTCGTGACCGTGATGGCGAAGGCCGTCGCGAGCGCGCGGCGAAGTAAGGAGAGTTGCCATGTTGCAACCCAAGCGAACCAAATTCCGCAAGCAGTTCAAGGGCCGCAACGACGGGCTGGCGCAGTGCGCCAACCTCGTGAGCTTCGGCGAATTCGGCCTGAAGGCGACCACCCACGGTGCGCTCACCGCGCGCCAGATCGAGGCCGGCCGCCGTTGCATCACCCGTTTCGTGAAGCGCGGCGGCAAGCTGTGGATCCGCGTGTTCCCGGACAAGCCGATCACCAAGAAGCCGATCGAAGTGCGTATGGGCGCCGGCAAGGGCGGCGTGGAATTCTGGGTGGCTCCGATCCAGCCCGGCCGCATGCTCTATGAAATCGAGGGCATCGACGAGACGTCGGCGCGCGAGGCGTTCCGCCTGGCCGCCGCCAAGCTCTCGGTGCAGACCCAGTTCGTGACCCGGGCGGTGATGTGATATGGCCATCAAAGATCTGACCACCAAGTCGGCCGACGAGCTCAAGCAGCACCTGCTGGACCTGCGCAAGGAGCAGTTCAACCTGCGCATGCAGAAGGGTGCCGGCCAGCTCAGCCAGCCGCATCAGCTGCGCCGCGTCCGGCGTGACATCGCCCGCACGAAGTTCGTGCTCGGCGCGAAGAAGTAAGGGAGCGCCGAGATGAGCGACAACCAGAACACCGCTGTCAAGAGCGGGGCGCGCACCCTCGAGGGCCGCGTCATCAGCAACAAGATGGACAAGACGGTCACCGTCCTGATCGAGCGCCAGGTGCAGCACGGCCTGCTGGGCAAGATCGTGCGCCGGTCGACCAAGCTGCACGCGCAGGACGACCTCGGCGCGAACGAGGGCGACCTGGTGCGCATCGCCGAGTGCCGTCCGCTGTCCAAGACCAAGCATCACCGCGTGGTCGAAATCGTCGTCCGCGCGGCCGTCTAAGAGGAGGGTGCAGACATGATCCAGATGCAAAGCACGCTCTCCGCGGCGGACAACAGCGGCGCCAAGGAACTGATGTGCATCAAGGTGCTCGGCGGCTCCAAGCGCCGTTACGCCGCGATCGGTGACGTGATCAAGGTCACCGTGAAGGATGCCATCCCCCGCGGCAAGGTGAAGAAGGGCGAGGTGTACAACGCCGTGGTGGTCCGTACCGCCAAGGGTGTGCGCCGTCCCGATGGCTCGCTGATCCGTTTCGACGGCAATGCAGCGGTGCTCCTCAACAACAAGCTCGAGCCGATCGGCACCCGTATCTTCGGGCCGGTCACCCGCGAGCTGCGCAGCGAGAAGTTCATGAAGATCGTCTCGCTCGCGCCCGAAGTGCTCTGAGCGGAGTCAAGAACATGAATCGTATCCGCAAGGGTGATCAGGTCCTCGTGATCACCGGCAAGAACAAGGGCCAGCGTGGCGAAGTGCTGCGTGTCGCGGACGACCGCGTTTACGTCTCCAACGTGAACCTGGTCAAGCGCCACACCAAGCCGAATCCGCAGGCCAACCAGGCCGGCGGCATCGTCGAGCGTGAAGCCTCGATCCATCTCTCCAATGTGCAGCTGTTCAACCCCGCCTCGAACAAGGGTGAACGCGTTGGCACCAAGACGCTCGCTGATGGGCGCAAGGTCCGCGTGTTCCGTTCGACTGGCGAGGTCGTGGACGCGTAAGGATTAATGACATGACGCGCCTTGAGACGTTTTACAAAGAGCAGGTAGTGCCGAAGCTCACCGAGAAGTTCGGCTACCAGAACGTGATGCAGGTTCCCCGCATCACCAAGATCACGCTGAACATGGGCGTGGGCGAAGCGGCCGGCAACAAGAAGATCCTCGAGAACGCCGTGGCTGACATGGCCAAGATCTCGGGCCAGAAGCCGATCACGACCAAGGCGCGCGTTTCCGTGGCCTCGTTCAAGATCCGCGACGGCTGGCCGATCGGCTGCAAGGTCACCCTGCGCCGCGCGCAGATGTTCGAGTTCCTGGATCGCCTGATCAACATCTCGCTGCCCCGCGTCCGCGACTTCCGCGGCGTCTCGGGCCGCGCCTTCGATGGCCGTGGCAACTTCAACTTCGGTATCAAGGAACAGATCATCTTCCCGGAAATCGACTTCGACGCGGTCGACGCGATGCGCGGCATGGACATCGCCATCACCACCACGGCGAAGACCGACGCCGAGGCCAAGGCGCTGCTGGAAGCCTTCAGCTTCCCGTTCCGTAACTGATAACGCGAGAGAAACACATGGCAAAGACCTCGATGGTCAACCGCGACATCAAGCGGACCAAGCTCGTCCAGAAGTACGCCGCCAAGCGCGCCGAACTGAAGGCGATCGTGCTGAGCCCCACCGCCTCCTACGAGGAGAAGATGGAAGCGCAGAGCAAGCTGCAGAAGCTGCCGCGCGACGCCAGCCCGACCCGCCAGCGCACCCGTTGCGCGCTGACCGGCCGTCCGCGCGCCGTGTACGCCAAGTTCAACCTCGGCCGCAACAAGCTGCGCGAAGCCACCATGCGTGGCGACGTGCCCGGCTTGCGCAAGGCCAGTTGGTAAGACCCAAGCTGGGGCAGGGCGGACGAATCCGCCCGACCCGATGCGGCGGCAGACCTTGAGGGCTGCCGCCGTCGGCGTAATTCCAGCGCCGATATTCGCAAAGCCGGGAAAAGCTGCTATAGTCGGCGGTCTGCGCAACGCAGGCTGACGCCTCGTCGGCATCACAATCTAGAAGATTTCCGGTTTTATCGGATATCGGTGCACTCTGAAGGATGTTTTCATGAGCATGACTGATCCCATCGCCGACATGTTTACGCGTGTCCGCAATGCCCAGCTGATGGGCAAGCCGACGGTGAGCATGCCGTCGTCCAAGCTGAAGGTGGCGATCGCCAACCTTCTCAAGAACGAAGGCTACATTCTCGACGCGCAGTCCTCCCAGGCGGAGGGCAAGCCGGTGCTCGAGATCAAGCTGAAGTATTTCGAAGGCCGCCCGGCCATCGAAGCCATCTCCCGCGTCAGCCGTTCCGGCCTGCGCATCTACCGCGGCAAGGATGAACTGCCGAAGGTGCTCGGTGGTCTGGGCATCTCGATCATCTCGACGTCCGCCGGTCTGCTGACCGACGCGCAGGCCCGCTCCAAGGGGCTGGGCGGCGAAGTCATCGGCCAGGTCGCCTAAGGAGCCGACGATGTCACGTGTAGCCAAAAAGACGATCAACCTGCCGAAGGGCGTGGAGCTGAAGGCCGCGGCCGACAGCGTTACCGTGAAGGGCCCGAAGGGCACGCTGGCGATCCACGCGCTGCCCGGCGTGTCGCTCGCGGTGAACGGCGAAGCCGTCAACATCCAGCTGGCCGAAGGCGCCGACGACAAGTTCGGCGGCACCGCCCGCGCGCTGCTGGCGAACATGGTCAAGGGCGTGTCCGAGGGTTACGAGCGCAAGCTGGAGCTGGTCGGCGTGGGTTACCGCGCGTCGATGGCCGGCAAGGCGCTGAACCTGAGCCTGGGCTTCTCGCACCCGGTGGTGTTCGAGGCACCGGCGGGGATCACGCTGGAAACCCCCTCGCAGACCGAGATCCTGATCAAGGGCGCCGACAAGCAGGCCGTGGGTCAGGTGGCCGCCAAGATCCGCGGTTTCCGTCCACCGGAGCCCTACAAGGGCAAGGGCGTGCGCTATGCCGGCGAGAAGATCACCCTGAAGGAAGCCAAGAAGGCGTAAATGAGTTAGTACGCTTTCCCTGCGTGTGGAAGCGGCCATCCGTGGCCGCACTCCTCAAAAAAGCAGGGTAGTCCGCTCATGCAAGCCGATCCGCTTTCGAGGAACAGACAGATGAACAAGAACGAATCCCGCCTGCGTCGCGCCAAGTCCACGCGTTCGCACATCCGCAAGCTCGGCGTGGCGCGCCTGTCGGTGCACCGCACCGGTCAGCACCTCTACGCCCAGGTGTTCGATGCCTCCGGCGTCAACGTGGTGGCGGCTGCCTCCACCGTGCAGAAGTCGGTGGCCGAGGGCCTGAAGGGCACCAAGAACCTGACCGCCGCCGCCGCAGTGGGCAAGGCCGTCGCCGAGCGTGCACTGGCTGCCGGCGTGGAGTCGGTGGCGTTCGACCGCTCTGGCTTCCGCTTCCACGGTCGCATCAAGGCACTGGCCGATGCGGCGCGCGAGGCTGGCTTGAAGTTTTAAGAGCAGGGATTGGGGAGGCGGGATTCGAGAGATCCTGTCTCGCGAGACCCGAGCCCTTCGCTTCCAGCAACACCACAACTACAAGCGGCGCAGCCGCAAGCAAAAGTCCCGGATGGTCCGGGCACACGGAATCGAGAAATGTCTTCCAACGATCGCGAAAATTCCGACGGCCTGCTGGAAAAGCTGATTGCCGTCAACCGCGTGGCCAAGACCGTGAAGGGTGGCCGCCAGATGAGTTTCACCGCGCTGACCGTGGTCGGCGACGGCGAGGGCAAGGTCGGCTTCGGCTATGGCAAGGCGCGTGAAGTGCCGGTCGCCATCTCCAAGGCGATGGAGCGTGCCCGCCGCCAGATGGTGAGCATCGACCTGAACAACGGCACCTTGTGGTACGCCATCAAGGCCAACCACGGCGCGGCCCGCGTCTACATGCAGCCGGCCTCCGAAGGTACCGGCGTGATCGCCGGCGGTGCCATGCGCGCGGTGCTGGAAGTGGTGGGCGTGAAGAACGTGCTGGCCAAGGCGGTCGGTTCGCGCAACCCGATCAACTTGGTGCGCGCCACCATCAAGGGCCTGCAGGCGGTTGCCTCGCCGAAGCAGATCGCCGCCAAGCGTGGCAAGACCGTGGATGAGGTGCTTGGCAATGGCTAAGAAGAACGAAACCGCCGGCACCGTGCGCGTGCGCCTGGTGAAGGGCCTGCGTGGCGTGCAGGCGCGGCATCGTCTCAGCGTCAAGGCGCTGGGCCTGAACAAGACCAACGACGTCCGTGAGCTGAAGGACAGCCCGCAGGTGCGTGGCCTGATCAACACGGTCTATTACCTGGTCCGGGTCGAGGAGTAATCATCATGCGTCTCAACGACATCAAGCCCGCCGCCGGTTCGCGCAAGACCAAGCTGCGCGTGGGTCGCGGCATCGGCTCGGGCCTCGGCAAGACGGCCGGTCGCGGCCACAAGGGTCAGCACGCCCGCGCCGGCGGCACCCACAAGTACGGCTTCGAAGGCGGCCAGATGCCGCTGCAGCGTCGCCTGCCCAAGGTCGGCTTCCGCTCCAAGCTGAAGGCCGAGAGCCAGCAGGTGTTCCTGTACCAGCTGGCCAGCCTCAAGGCCGACGTGATCGACGCCATCGTGCTGCACCAGGCCGGCCTGATCGACAGTCGCGCCAAGAAGGTGAAGGTGGTGCTGAAGGGTGAAATCGGTCGTGCGGTGAAGCTGTCGGGTCTGCTGGCCACGGCTGGCGCCAAGGCAGCCATCGAGGCGGCCGGCGGCAGCGTGGAGTAATCACGGTGGCTCAAGCCAAGGGCAACGCACTCGGCAAGCTCGGCAAATTGACCGAACTGCGTCAGCGCATCTTCTTCGTGATCGGTGCGCTGGTGGTGTTCCGTCTCGGTTCGTTCATCCCCGTGCCGGGCGTGAACCCCGACGCGATGAGCAACCTGGTCAACGGCAACGGCCTGATGGACATGTTCAACATGTTCTCGGGCGGCGCGCTGGCGCGCTTCTCGGTGTTCGCGCTGGGCGTGATCCCGTACATCTCGGCGTCGATCGTGATCCAGATGATGGGTTCGGTGATCCCGAGCCTGCAGGCGCTGCGCAAGGAAGGCGAGTCCGGCAAGCGCAAGATGACGATGTACACCCGCATCGGCACCGTGGGCTTGGCGCTGTTCCAGTCCTTCGGCATCGCGGTGGCGCTGCAGAAGCAGGTCGCGGCGGGCGGTGCGCCGGTGGTGTACACCCCGGGCTTCGGCTTCGTGCTGGCCTCGGTGGTGGGTCTGACTGCCGGCACCATGTTCCTGATGTGGCTGGGCGAGCAGATGACCGAGCGCGGCATCGGCAACGGCATCTCGCTGCTGATCTTCGCCGGCATCGTGGCCGGCCTGCCGGGCGCGGTGGTGCACACCCTGGGCATGTCCAGCAACGGCGAGCTGTCGGTGCTGATGCTGCTGATCGTGTTCGCGATCGTGTTGGGCGTCACCGCGTTCTGCGTATTCATGGAGCGCGCGCAGCGGCGGATAACCGTCAACTATGCAAGGCGTTCCGGCGGCCAGCGGGCCTACCAGAACCAGAGTTCGAACCTGCCGCTGAAGATCAACATGTCGGGCGTGATCCCGCCAATCTTCGCGTCCAGCCTGCTGATGTTCCCGGCGACCGCGGTGAGCTGGTTCGGCACCGGCCACCAGGCGCGCTGGTTGCAGGACTTGACCCAGGCGCTGAACCCGGGTGAGCCGCTGTACGACATCGTGTATTCGGTGCTGGTGATCGGTTTCGCGTTCTTCTACACCGCGATCGTGTTCAACGCGGACGAGACGGCGGACAACCTCAAGCGCTCCGGCGCGCTGATTCCGGGCATCCGTCCGGGTCGCGCCACGGCCAGCTACATCGATGGCGTGATGACCCGTTTGACCGGCGTCGGCGCGCTGTACCTGGTGCTGGTCTGCCTGGTGCCGTCGTTCATGCAGAAGTTCTGGCACGTGCCGTTCTATTTCGGCGGTACGTCGCTGCTGATCGTGGTGGTGGTGGTGATGGACTTCACGGCGCAGATCCAGGCGCACCTGGTCAGCCACCAGTACGAAAGTTTGCTCAAGAAGGCCAATCTCCGTCGCAACTAGTGGCTGCTGGGCGCGGGAGAGGGGTCGAAAACCCGGAGGGCCGGGCGGCGTTGGGCGCCGCAGGGCTTTCCTGACAAGTTGATTCAAGTTAGAATTGCGCGTTTACCGCGCACGAAACGCATCGGAGAAAGTACATCATGGCGCGCATCGCGGGTGTCAATTTGCCGGTCCAGAAGCATGTCTGGGTTGGCCTGCAGAGCATTTACGGCATCGGCCGCAGCCGGGCCAGGAAGGTCTGTGCGGACGCTGGCGTGGTTCCCACCACCCAGATCAAGTCGCTGAGTGAAGGCGAAGTGGAAAAGCTTCGCGCGGAAATCGCCAAGTACGTCGTGGAAGGCGACCTGCGCCGCGAAGTGGGCATGGCGATCAAGCGCCTGATGGATCTGGGCACCTACCGCGGCCTGCGCCATCGTCGCGGCCTGCCGGTGCGCGGCCAGCGCACGCGTACCAACGCACGCACCCGCAAGGGCCCGCGTCGCGCCATCAAGAAGTGATTTGCCAGTGCGATCGTCCCTGATCGCGAAGATCACGAAGCGGCCTTCCGTGGCCGCACCGATTAAAAAGAGCCTTTGAACATGGCAAAGCCAGTCAAGACAAAGAAGAAGATCAAGCGCGTTGTCACGGATGCCGTGGCCCACGTGCAGGCCTCCTTCAACAACACCATCGTCACCATCACCGATCGCCAGGGCAACGCCCTGTCGTGGGCGACTGCCGGCGGCGCGGGTTTCCGCGGTTCGCGCAAGTCGACCCCGTTCGCCGCCCAGGTCGCCGCCGAGAAGGCTGGCCGTGCCGCCGGCGACTACGGCGTGAAGACCGTGGAAGTGCGCATCAAGGGCCCGGGCCCGGGTCGCGAGTCGGCCGTGCGTTCGCTGAACGCCTTGGGTTACAAGGTGCTCAACATCATCGACGTCACGCCGATTCCGCACAACGGCTGCCGTCCCCCCAAGAAGCGTCGAGTCTAAGGAGCACAACCATGGCACGTTATCGTGGAGCTACCTGCAAGCTCGCCCGCCGCGAAGGCGCCGACCTGAGCCTCAAGAGCCCGGCCCGCGCGATCGACTCCAAGTGCAAGCTGGAGAACAAGCCCGGCCAGCATGGCGCCAACAAGCGCATGCGCATGTCCGACTACGCCGTCCAGCTGCGCGAGAAGCAGAAGGTCAAGCGCATCTACGGCGTGCTCGAGCGCCAGTTCAGCAACTACTACTCGAAGGCGTCGACCCTCAAGGGCAACACCGGCGAGAACCTGCTACGCCTGCTCGAAAGCCGCCTGGACAACGTCGTCTACCGCATGGGCTTCGCGGTCACCCGCGCCCAGGCCCGCCAGCTGGTCGCCCACAAGGCGATTCTGGTCAACGGCAAGAAGGTCAACATCCCTTCCTACCAGGTCAAGCCGGGCGACGCGATTGCGTTGACCGAGCGCGCCCGCAGCCAGCTGCGCGTGCAGGAAGCGGCGACCGTGTTCGACACCATGGACCTGCGTCCGGGTTGGGTCGAGGTGGACAGCAAGAAATTCGAAGGCACGTTCAAGACGGTGCCGGATCGCGGCGACCTGCCGTCCGACATCAATGAAGCATTGATCGTCGAGCTTTACTCGAAGTAATCACCGGAGCTCTGCATGGCAGTTTCGTCAACTAGCGTGCTGCGGCCACGCGGCCTCAGCGTCGAACAGCTCGGAGCCAATCGCGCCAAGGTGGTGGTCGAGCCGCTCGAGCGTGGCTTCGGTCATACCTTGGGCAACGCGCTGCGTCGCGTGTTGCTTTCCTCGATCCCCGGCAGCGCCATCGTCGAGGTCGAGATCGACGGCGTGCTGCACGAATACACCACGCTCGAGGGTCTGCAGGAGGACGTGATCGAAGTCCTGCTGAACCTCAAGGATGTGGCGATCCGTCAGCACACCGGCGACGAGGTTACCCTCACCCTGTCCAAGAAGGGCAAGGGCGTGGTCACGGCCGGCGACATCGTCGTCGACCACTCGGTGGAAATCATCAACCCCGAGCACGTGATCTGCCATCTGACCAAGGACATCGCGCTCAACATGCGCCTGAAGGTGCGTCGCGGCGTGGGTTACCAGCCGGCCAGCTCGCGCGTCCATCCGGACGACGAGGCGCGCCCGATCGGCCGTCTGCAGCTTGACGCGTCGTTCGCGCCGGTGCTGCGCGTGGCTTACGAGGTGGATGCTGCTCGCGTCGAGCAACGCACGAATCTCGATAAATTGGTTCTCGATATCGAGACGAATGGAACGATCGGCGCCGAGGACGCGGTGCGCAAGGCGGCCGAGATCATCAACGACCAGCTGTCGGTGTTCGGCGATTTCTCGCGTCGCGAGAGCGCCACCGACAAGGCGGAGAAGAGCGGTTTCGACCCGCTGCTGCTGCGTCCGATCGACGATCTGGAGCTCACCGTGCGTTCGGCGAACTGCCTGAAGGCCGAGAGCATCTACTACATCGGCGACCTGGTGCAGAAGACCGAGGTCGAGCTGCTGAAGACGCCGAACCTGGGCAAGAAGTCGCTCACCGAGATCAAGGACGTGCTTGGTTCGCGCGGTCTGGCCCTGGGCATGAAGCTGGAGAACTGGCCGCCTGCCGGTCTCTCCCACGGCATGCAGTTGGGTTGATTTTCGGGCGGTCGCTCGCGACCGCCAGCGGTATCGGTAAACTGGCGAGTGCACTCAGGTGTGCTCGCCGGTTGGCAAGGCGGCCCTTCGGGGCCGCACGCTGTTTCGGGCGACATGCTTGGCGCCCGGTTTTGGCGATCTGACGAGTGCGCAAGCCTCGGATTTTGCAGACGCCCCGGACGGCCGCTGGCCGTCATGCTCAACAAGAGCCCGTACCAAGAAGGGCTTTCATCAGCGGGCAACCGCGGGAAGCCGGACACAATCGCCGGCTTTTCATAACAACAGACCTGTAGAGAGTATTCCGCCATGCGCCACATGAAATCCGGTCGCAAGCTCAACCGCACCAGCGCCCACCGTGAAGCGATGTTCAAGAACATGGCTTCGTCGCTGTTCAAGCACGAGCTGATCCGTACCACCCTGCCGAAGGCCAAGGAGCTGCGCCGCGTCGCCGAGCCGCTGATCACGCTGGCCAAGACCGACGGCGTCGCCAACCGCCGCCTTGCGTTCGCGCGCCTGCGCGACAAGGAAGCGGTGGGCAAGCTGTTCGTCGAACTGGGCCCGCGTTACCGCGAGCGTCCCGGCGGCTACCTGCGCATCCTGAAGTGCGGCTTCCGCGACGGCGACAACGCGCCGATGGCCTACGTCGAACTGGTCGGCCGCCCGCAGGCTGCCGAGGCCGCCGACGCCGAGTAAGCGCCGCCGCAGTCGGACATCCAGACGTCCAAACGAAACCCCGGCCGGGCAAAGGCCGGGGTTTTCGTTTGTGCGGCAGGCGGTCGGCAAGCCGATGCTGACAGCCTGCCGGCAAGGGGGTAATGTCGTGTCTTCGCTCCTTGCCGTACTCTCCATGAATCCCTTGCGTTGGTCGTTCCGCGTCAGCCTGCTCGCCGGCTTCCTCGTCTGTGCCGGCCTGATCGGTTTCGCGCTGTACGCGCAGTACGTGCTGCAGATGGACCCGTGCCCGCTGTGCATCCTGCAGCGCGTGGTGTTCATCGCGCTGGGCCTGGTGTTCCTGGTCGGCGGCCTGCATGCGCCACGCGGCGGCGGACGCTGGGCCTATGTGGGGCTGCTGGTGCTGGTTGCGCTGGTCGGCATCGGCATCGCCGCGCGCCACCTGTGGATCCAGTCGTTGCCGCCCGACCAGATACCGAGTTGTGGCGCGCCGCTGGGTTACCTGCTGGAAACCCGGGCGAGCAACGGCGGCCTGGTCCGCGTGCTGCTCAAGGTGCTCAGCGGCTCCGGTGAATGCGCCGCGGTGCAGACTATCCTGGGCCTGTCGATGCCGTGGTGGTCGCTGATCTGGTTCGTGCTGCTGGGCCTGTGGGCGGCACTGACCGGCGCGCGCCGCCCGACGGTGGCGCGGCGATGAACGGCACCGCGACCAGCGTGTTCGCGGCGGACTGGGCGCCGTCGTCGTGGCAGCAGCACAAGGCGCTGCAGCAGCCGCAGTACGAGGATGCCGCCGAACTGGCGCAGGCCACCACGCAGTTGGCCGGACTGCCGCCGCTGGTGACTTCGTGGGAGGTGCTGGCACTGAAGCAGGCGCTGGCCGAGGCGCAGGAGGGTCGGCGTTTCCTGCTGCAGGGCGGCGACTGCGCGGAGAGCTTCGCCGACTGCAGCAGCCCGATCATTTCGAACCGGCTCAAGGTGCTGCTGCAGATGAGTCTGGTGCTGGTGCACGGACTGAAGCAGCCGGTACTGCGGGTGGGGCGCTTCGCGGGCCAGTACGCCAAGCCGCGTTCGGCCGACAGCGAGACGCGCGACGGCGTGACGCTGCCCAGCTTTCGCGGCGACGTGGTCAACGGCCCCGAGTTCACCGCCGCGGCGCGGCGGCCTGATCCGCAACGGCTGATCCGCGCCCACGCGCATTCCGCGCTGACGATGAACTTCGTGCGCGCGCTGATCGACGGCGGCTTCGCCGACCTGCACCACCCCGAGTACTGGGACCTGGCCTGGGTCGAGCATTCGCCGCTGGCCGCCGAGTACCGCCGCATGGTGGCGGGCATCGGCGATTCGCTGCGCTTCATGGAGACCCTGGCCGGGCCGATCGCCGGCTTCACCAAGGTGGATTTCTTCACTTCGCACGAGGCGCTGCTGCTGCATTACGAGGAGGCGATGACCCGCCAGGTGCCGCGGCATCCGGGCTGGTTCAACCTGTCCACCCACTTCCCGTGGATCGGCATGCGCACCGCGGCGCTGGACGGCGCGCACGTGGAGTACTTCCGCGGCATCCGCAATCCGATCGCGGTGAAGGTCGGTCCCTCGGTCACCGCCGGGCAGCTGCTGCCGCTGATCGACGCGCTGAATCCGCAGGACGAACCGGGCCGGCTCACCCTGGTCCATCGCATGGGCCACGCGAAGATCGCGGAAGCGCTGCCGCCGCTGCTGCAGGCGGTGAAGCGGGAAGGGCGGCGCGTGCTGTGGGTGGCCGATCCCATGCACGGCAACACCGAGAGCACGTCGAACGGCTACAAGACGCGTCGCTTCGCGAACATCCGCGGTGAGCTGGAACAGGCCTTCGACATTCATGCTGCCGCCGGTACGCGGCTGGGTGGCGTGCACCTGGAGCTCACCGGCGAGGACGTCACCGAATGCGTGGGCGGTGCCCGCGGCCTCACCGAGGCCGACCTCGCGCGCGCCTACAAGTCGATGGTCGATCCGCGACTCAACTACGAGCAGTCGCTGGAGCTGGCGATGCTGATCGTGCGCAAGTCGGCGGGCGCCGCAGCCGCGTGACCATCGTCATGCGGCAAGTCTGACGCGCTGCCGTTGTGCGCAGGGGCGTGACCGCGAAGGATGATCCCATTCGCACAAGGGGAGCCGATATGGCCACGCACGATGCCACGCCGTCGCCGTCGATCGATCGCTGGACGCTGGTCGGGCTGAGCCTGCTGCTGTTGCCGCTGCTGACCATGGCACACGAGCTGGGCGGCCATGCGCTGACCTGCGTGGCGTTGGGCCAGCGGCCCACCGAGCTGGGCGCGTACTACATCGAATGTCCCGGCGCGACCGGCTGGGCCGGGCGCGTGGTGGCGATCGCGGGCACCGGCATGGACGTGCTGGTGGCGGTGTTGGCCTTCCTCGCCTGGCGTCGGGTGCAGCGACCGCTGCCGAAGCTCGCGCTGTGGATCGTGTTCGTGGTGAAGGGCATGGTGGCCGCCGGTTACTGGCTGTTCTCCGGTGTCAGCGGTTTCGGCGATTGGGGGCCGGGCGCGGGTGGCGGCATCGGACCTTTGCCGGCGCCGTGGCTGTGGCGGATAGTGCTCGCCGTGGTGGGGCTGATCGCCTACATCGGCGTGGTGAAGCTGGCGATCCGCACGCTGGACGCGATGCTGGGCGGCGGCGAACCCGCGGCACGCACGCGCCGGCAGGTGGCGATGACGGTCTACCTCGTGGGCGGTGCCAGCGCCTTGCTGGTGGGCCTGATGAATCCGCACGGCTTCGTGATCGTGCTGCTGTCCGCGGTGGCCTCGACGTTCGGCGGCACCGCGGGCTTGTTCAACGTGGCCTATCGGCCGGTGCGGGACGGGGAGCCGGCGGAGTTCCGCGTTGGTCGACATCTTGTGCTGCTGGCGCTGGGCGCGATCGTGACGCTGGCGTTTGCCATGGTCTTGGGGCCCACGTTGTATCTGCGCTGAGTGAGGGCGCTCAGCGCGTCGTTTCCAGCGATTTCTTCGTCTCGCGGGTCTCGCCATCCTCGGGTGGCGGGAAGTGGTACCACTGCTCGTGCGGCGAGGTCCGCCCGCACGACAGACATTGGGTCATTGCCCAGTCATGCCCGCAGCCGGGGCAGCAGCCGGCGGTCCAGAACGTGTTCCACACCATGCCGCAGCCGGAGCCCGGCTCGCGCGAGGTGCATTTCCAGCGGCTGTCCGGCCGCGGCTCCCAACTGCAGAGCGGGCAGTGGATGTGCGGCTGGCGTTCCTTCGGCGGCATGGCGTCGTTCCCGGTATCAGCGGCCCGGTGCCAGCGGCGTGCCGTCAACCGTGTCGAGGAACTTCGGCGGCTGCCACGCCTGCGTGTGCTGCTCGAAGCCGTAGGCGATGGAGATCAGCGCGGGTTCGCTCCACTTCGCGCCGAACAGCACGATGCCCACCGGCAGGCCGTGCGCCCAGCCGGCGGGCACGGTGATCGATGGATAGCCCGCCACTGCGGCGGGCTGCGAGGCGCCGCCGACGGTGGGATCGCCGCTGACGATGTGGTCGCCCAGCACCGGGTCGGTCATGAAGGCCGGTCCCCACGACGGCGCCAGCAGCGCGTCGAGGTGCTGCGCAGCGAGCGCCGCGTCAATGCCTTCCGGGCCGGCCAGCCGCTTCGCCTTGGCCAGCGCGTCGAGGTAAGCCTTGTCGGTGAGCGGCCCCTTCGCCTCGGCCTGCTCGAACAACTCCTGCCCGAACCACGGCATTTCCTCGGCGGCGTGCGCCGTGTCGAACGCGATCAGGTCGGCCAGCGTGTGCACCGAGAGGCCGGTACGCGTGGCGAGGTAGGCGTTGATGTCGTGCTTGAAGTCGTACAGCAGCACGGTCATCTCCGCATCGCCCAGTTCGTTCAGATGCGGCAGCTTCACAGGGTCGATGATGATCGCGCCCTGTGCCTTCATCGCGGCGATCGCCGCGTCGAGCACGCGGTCGGCGTTCGGCTCGGCGCCGGCGAGCTGGCGCACCACGCCGATGCGCTTGCCCTTGAGGCCGTTCGGGTCGAGGAACTTCGTGTAGTCGGTGGCGTGCTTGTCGGCCTCCGCCGTGGCCGGGTCGCGCGGGTCGCTGCCGGCGATCACCGCGAGCAGGGCGGCCGCATCGGCCACGTCGCGCGCCATCGGGCCGGCGGTGTCCTGGTTGTGGCTGATCGGCACGATGCCGGCGCGGCTCACCAGACCCACGGTGGGCTTGATGCCCACGAGGCCGTTCATCGAGGCGGGGCAGATGATCGAGCCGTCGGTCTCCGTGCCGATCGCCACCGTGGCGAGGCCGGCCGCCACTGCGGCGCCGGAACCGGCGCTGGAGCCGCAGGGGTTGCGGTCCAGTGCATACGGATTTTTCGTCTGCCCGCCCACGCCGCTCCAGCCGCTGCTGGCGTGGTTGGAGCGGAAGTTGGCCCATTCGCTGAGATTGGTCTTGCCAAGGATCACCGCGCCGGCTGCGCGCAACTTCGCGGCCACGGTGGCGTCGCGCGACGCCGGCGCGCCGGCCAGCGCCAGCGAACCGGCGGTGGTCTGTTCGCGGTCGCCGGTGTCGATGTTGTCCTTCAGCAGCACCGGGATGCCGTACAGCGGGCCGTGCGTCTTCCGGCGTTTCTTGTCGAGCGTGCCGGCGATCTGCAGCGCATCGGGATTGGTTTCGAGCACCGCGCGCAGGTTCGGGCCGCTGCGGTCGATGTGCTGGATGCGGTCGAGGAAATCCTGCGTCAGTGTCTGGCTGCTCAGGCTGCCGGCATCCATGCGTTGCTGCAGCTGGGCGATGGATGCATAGGCGGTGTCATGCTCTTGCGCGGCCAGTGGTGCGCTGGCAAGCAGGGCGGCGGCGAGCAACGAACGGGCGAACAGTTGGCGCGTCATGGCATCCCCCGGCTGGTGCGACATGGTGTCGTGCTCCGGCGGAGCATAGCCCGCCGGTCCACCCCACGGCTGGGCAGTGAACCTGCCTATACTCGACGGATGAATCTACGCATGCATGGCTCCCCGCGTGTCGCTGCCGGACGTATTGCCCGGCGCCTGTCGTCCCTGGCCTTGTCGCTGCTGATGGCGCCCGCGTTCGCCGCCGCACCCGCGACGTCTTCGTCGTCGGCCGCACCGTCGGTGCCCGACACCTTGCAGCAGCGCATCGCGGCCTGCACCGCCTGCCATGGAGAACGCGGCGAGGGTTCGCCCGGCAGCGGCTTCTTCCCGCGCCTCGCCGGCAAGCCGGCCGGCTACCTCGTGCGGCAGCTGCAGGATTTCCAGAACGGCCTGCGCAAGTACGCGCCGATGGAATACACCGTGCGCGGGCTCGACCCGGCCTACCTCAGCGAGATCGCCGAGTACTTCGCGGCACAGCAGGTGCCGTATGCGCGCTCGCCGCGGCCCGCGGTATCCGCCGCGACACTGCAGCGTGGCGAACAACTGGTGAGCGCGGGCGACCCCGCGCGCGGCATTCCCGCCTGCGAGCGCTGCCACGGCAGCCAGCTCACCGGCGTGGAGCCCGATATCCCTGGCCTGGTCGGCTTGCCGTACGACTACATCAGCGCCCAGCTCGGCGCCTGGCGCACGCACACCCGCGCCACCGTGGCACCGGATTGCATGGCCGAAGTGGCCGGTCGCCTGAGCGAGTCCGACATCACGGCGGTGGCGGCCTGGCTGGCCGGTCGCGAACTGCCGGCCGACATGCACGCGCAAGCGGCCGGCAGCGTGCAGCCGCCGCTGCGCTGCGGTGTGCTGGCGGGCGACGGGGCTGGCACATGAAGAAGTCGCTCGCCTAAGGACTTGTCTGCAGTTCGACGCGATACAGCGCGCCCAGCGCACGCCACGGCGCGAGATCCCAATGCCCGCGCGCCTGCCCCGACGGCGACGGCAGCACGAACACGCGCGTCGCGCCGATGCGTTCCGACTGCAAGCCATAAGCGACGGCATGCCCCAGTCCAGCGCGTGCCGCGTTCTTGCTGGTGAAGGCCAGCAGGCGCGGCGTGTAGCGCTCGATCTTCGCGCGCAGCGCAGACGCGTCGAAAGCATCGCGCGGGAGTTCGTCGTCGTTGCCGCTGTGGCGCTTGGCGAGGTCGGTGAGGCCGATGCCGAATTGCGGCAGCAGCGGGAACTCGGCGGGCGCGAGCAGGCTCGGCGTGAGACCGGCTTCGTGCAACGCACGCCAGAACAGGTTGCCGGGGTGGGCGTAGTAGGCGCGTTCGGCGGCGGAGCGCTTGCCCGCCGCGGTGCCGCAGAACACCAGGGCGAGGCCGGGCTGCAGCACGTCGGGCAGCACGTGCGCCTCAGGCTTGCGGGCCATCGTCCAGCCGGCCGTGATCGAGCAGGAAATCGGTGAACTGGAAGCGGTTGTCGCGCAGCACCGATTCGCCGCGCTTGAGCTTGAGTGTTTGCTTGAACAGCGGACCACCGTAACTCAGCGTGTGGAACTCGCCGCGCTCGCCACAGGGGTCGACGCCGGCGGGCAGGGCGTCGAGCAGGGCGGCATCGTAGGCACGGCCGCAAAAATCCGCGGCGAGTTGCTGGGTGTCCACGCAGCACAGCATCGCGCGATGGCCTTCGGCCACGAAGCGGCGCGACAGTGCGGTGGTGTCCTCGCCCCACAGCGGGAACACCGCGCGCCAGTTGTCGCGGCCGAGCTGGCGCACGCGGTAGTCGCGCACGTCTTCGAGGAAGAGGTCGCCGAACGCGCAGTGGCGGATGCCGGGCCAGCGCCTGCGCGCCTCGGTCAGCGCCTGCGCGTGCGCGGCTTCGTAGGCCTCGTTGCTGCCGGGCCAGTCCAGCAGCACCTCGACCAGCGGCAGGCCGAGTGCGGTGGACTGGGCGTGCAGCACGTCCTGCCGCACGCCGTGCATGGCGATGCGCTGATAGTTGCGGTTGATCGTGGTGAGCAGGCCGACAACCTGCCAGTGTGGGTCGGCGCGCAGGCGCTGCAGCGCCATCAGGCAATCCTTGCCGCCGCTCCAGGCGAGCAGGATGGGCGTGGGAGTGTCGCTCATGGCGTCTCCGAAGTGATGGCGGCGCGCCAGTCCAGCGTGGCATGCAGGCGCTGCTGCGGATCGAGCCGGAAATCCAGCGCCAGGCCCAGCGCCTGCGCCGCGGCGGTGGTGAGCGCCAGACCCAGCCCGGCATGGCCCGCGTGCGGCAACTGCTTGCGCCAGAAGCGCTGGCCGAAGCTGGCGAGATCGGCGTCGGTGAGGCCGGGCGCGGCGTTGTCGATGGAAAGTCCCCGCGTGTCGATGCGCAGGCGCACGGTGTCGCCCGCAGGCGCGTAGGCGCAGGCATTGCCCAGCAGGTTGCCCACGATCACCTCCAGCAGGGCCGGGTCGGTGTGCAGGCCCCCCGGCGGCGTGCCTTCGCAGCTCAGCACGAGGTTCCGCGCCGCGGCGGTGGCGTGCTGGCGCTGCAACTGGCGTTCCAGCCACGGCGCCAGCGCCAGCGTCTGCCATTGCGGCTGCTCCAGACCGGATTGCAGGCGGGTGAGCAGCAGCAAGGCAGTGACGGTGGCTTCCAGCTCGGCGCCGATGCTGCCGATCTCGGCAAGCAGTTCGGGCGTGCTGCGGCCGCTGGGGTAGCGCGCTTCCACCTCGGCCAGCACGCGCAGTTCGGCGAGCCGGGTGCGCGTCTCGTGGGCAAGGCCGCTGGCGAACTGGCGCTCGCGCGCGAGGCCGTCGTCCATGCGGCCGAGCACGTCGTTGAAGCGCGCCACCAGCGGGTCGAGTTCCTTCAGGCCGATCGCGGCGAGCCGCTGACCGGGCGCATTGGGGCCGATGCCGCGCATGCGCTCCACCAGTGCGCCGATCGGGCGCAGGCCGCGGCGCACCACCAGCGGCACCACGATCAGCGCGAAGACCGCGGCGAGCAGCGGGCCCAGCGCGAGGATCCAGTCGATCGCCAGCAGCAACTGGTCGAGCGAGTGGCGATCCTGCAGGAACAGCAGGCGGCAGGTGGCGGGCGCGGCGTTGGCCGCGATGTGGCCTTCGTCGTCCTCGCCGACCGGGCGGGGGAAGCTCAGCCGCACCGAATCCAGATGATGCTCGTGGTGGCCGAGCCGGGCGAAACGCGGCTGCGGGCCGGTGTCGTCGGGCCAGCCTTTCGGCACGGCCGGCGGCGGCGGATCGCTGCGCCGGGGCGCGGCGCCGTCGCAACGCAGCTCGTACCAGCTGTCGCCGTCGCCACCGGGCAGGCCGGCGGCGAGGCGACTGGTGGGCGCGTCCTGCTCCAGCGCGACCATGTTGCCCAGGGTACGGGCCTGGCTCAGCAGGTCCGCGCGGAAGCGGCTGGCCATCTCGTGGTCGATCCGCCAATCCATCAGCTTCGCGCCGCCGCCCAGCACCAGCAGGCAGACGATGGCCAGCAGCACGGTGACGCGGGCGGAGAGGGAAGCGGGCCTCACGGGCACCTGCCCCCCCTCTCCCGCTGGCGGGAGAGGGGCGGGGGAGAGGGGCTGTTGCTCTTGCCAGTTTCAGGGCGGTTTCGAGCCGCTGCCGCAGCCCGAAACCGCTTTGTTGCTGGCCATGATCGGACAAAGGGCCCCTCTCCCCCGTCCCCTCTCCCGCCAGCGGGAGAGGGGCGGCAAGGCGCGCGGCAGCGCAGTGAGTCCGGTGACAGCGGGAAAGCGGGAGCCGTCATGGGATCAAATACCCCGCCCCGCGCCGCGTCTCGATCAGGCCCGGCACCCCCGCCCCGTCCAGTTTGCGACGCAGGCCGAACACCAGCACCTCCACGCTGCGGTCGGAGACCTCGCTGTCGCTGCCGGCGGTGCGGTCGAGGATTTCCTGCCGGCTGAACGCGCGGCCGCGGTGGCGCAACAGCAGGCCCAGCACCGCGAATTCGCGCGGGGTGAGCGCCAGCGGCTGGCCGTCCACGCTCACGCTGTGCGAGCGTGGGTCCCAGGACAGCGCGCCGTGGCTCAGCACGGTGGGCTGGGCCTGCTGCGGGCGCCGGGCCAGTGCGTGCAGGCGGGCCACCAGTTCGTCGAAGGAGAAGGGCTTGACCAGGTAGTCGTCGGCGCCGGCGTTCAGCGCCTCGATGCGGTCGGGCACCTGGTCGCGGGCGGACAGCACCAGCACGCGCGGCCGGCGTCCGCCCGCGGGCAGGCTGCGCAGCACGCCGATGCCGTCCAGCCGGGGCAGCATCAGGTCCAGCACCACCAGTTCGTAGTCGTAGCCGGACAGGAAGCCGCAGGCCTCCACGCCGTCGCCGGCCGCGTCCACGGTGAAGCCGGCGCCCTCGAGGCCGTGGCGCAGGGTCTGGCGCAAGCGTTCGGAATCCTCCACCAGCAGCAATTTCATGCTGTTTCCCTTGTCAGAGCCATGGGCGAGCCCGCCTATTGTGGCCGGAGCGGCTTAGCAAAACATTCGTCTTTGCGCACCGTGCACCGCGCATCGACAGTCGGCGCGGGCAACCGCTATAAAGATCGTCTATTCGGGGAGTGGGCCGTGAGTGAAGAAATCCTGATCAACGTGACCCCGCGCGAGACGCGGGTGGGCGTGGTCGAGAACGGCATGTTGCAGGAAGTGCATGTCGAGCGCGCGTCGAAGCGCGGCTACGTGGGCAACATCTACAAGGGCCGGGTGCAGCGGGTGATGCCGGGCATGCAGGCCGCGTTCGTGGAGATCGGGCTGGGCCGTGCGGCCTTCCTGCACGCCTCGGACATCGTGCGCCCGCCCGCCACCGAGGGTGCGGAGCCGGCGGCCCATGGCAACGGCAATGGCCATACGCCGTCGATCAGCGAACTGGTGCACGAAGGCCAGGAGATCGTCGTGCAGGTGGTGAAGGACCCGATCGGCAGCAAGGGCGCGCGGCTGTCGGCGCACCTGTCGATCCCTTCGCGCTACCTGGTGCTGCTGCCGCATGCGCACACCCTGGGCATCTCGGCGCGCATCGAGGACGAGGCCGAGCGCACGCGCCTGCGCGAGGTGATGGGCAGCCTGGTCGGCGAGAACCCGCTGGGCTACATCGTGCGCACCAACGCGGAGGGGCAGAGCGCCGAATCGCTGGCCTTCGACGTGACCTACCTCGGCAAGGTCTGGCGCGTGGTGCAGGAGAACATCGTCAAGTCCCGCGTGGGCGAGCGCGTGTACGAGGAGCTCTCGCTGCCGCTGCGCAGCCTGCGCGACATGCTCACCGACGACATCGAGAAGGTGCGCGTGGACTCGCGCGAGACCTTCGAGAAGGTGGTGAAGTTCGTGCACAAGTTCATGCCCAGCCTGGACGACCGGGTGGAGCATTACGACGGCGAGCGGCCGATCTTCGACCTGTACAGCGTGGAGGACGAGATCCAGCACGCGCTGCGGAAGGAAGTGCCGCTGAAGTCGGGCGGCTACCTGGTGGTCGACCAGACCGAGGCGATGACCACGATCGACGTGAACACCGGCGCCTACCTCGGCACGCGCAACCTGGAGGAGACCGTCTACCGCACCAACCTGGAGGCGGCGCAGGCGGCGGCGCGGCAGCTCAGGCTGCGCAACCTCGGCGGCATCATCATCATCGACTTCATCGACATGGTCGACGAGGAGCACAAGCGCCAGGTGCTGCGCATGCTGGCCAAGGGCCTGGCGCGCGACCACGCCAAGACCACGGTGTACCCGATGTCCTCGCTGGGCCTGGTCGAGATGACCCGCAAGCGCACCACCGAGAGCCTGGAGCGCCAACTGTGCGAACCGTGCCCGGCCTGTGGCGGGCGCGGCACGCTGAAGACCGCCGAGACGGTGACCTACGAAATCTTCCGCGAGATCACCCGCGCAGTGCGCCAGTTCAACGCCGAGAAGCTGCTGGTGATGGCCAGCCCCGCCGTGGTCGGCCGCATCCTGGAGGAGGAATCCGTCGCGGTGGCCGAACTGGAGGAGTTCATCTCCAAGAGCATACGCTTCCAGGCCGAGGAACATTATTCGCAGGAACAGTTTGATGTGGTGCTGCTGTAAATCGGCCTGTCGGCCGGTTGCATCCCTATGAACGCGGGTTGGCTGCGTCGGCTGCACCTCGGCGCGCGTGCGCTGGGCTGGATCGCCGGTATCGCGGTGATCGCGCTGGCGGTGCTGATGGCGCTGACGCAGCTGCTGCTGCCGCTCTTGGCGCGGCATCCGGAATGGGTGGCGCGAGAGCTTTCCGCGAAGCTGCATCGCCCGGTGAGCTTCGCCTCGCTGCAGGGCAAGTGGACCGGTTCCGGTCCGCTGTTCGTGCTGCGCGACGTCACCGTGGGCGTGCCGCCGGGCGGCACGGGCACGCCGATCGAGATCCCCGAATCCGAGCTGCGGCTGGACTTCGGCGGCTGGTTGCCGTCGCGGCACCTGCTGAACCTGCGCACGCGCGGCCTGCAACTGGACCTGAGCCATGACGCGGACGGCCGCTGGCACGTCAACGGCCTCGGCACCGGCGGCGGCGCCGAGCAGCAGCCCGGCTTCGGCCAGCTCTCAGTGGCGCTGTGGCTGGACAACCTGCAGCTGAACATCACCGATGCGGCCAGCGGCAAGCATTACAGCCTGATCGCCGACCAGTTGCGCCTGAGCCGGCAGGGCAGCCATATCCGCGTGGGCGCGCTGCTGCGCCGCGAAGGCGCACCGGGCGAGCTGCGCGGCGCGGGACGCTTCCGCGACGACGGCAGCAGCGGGCGGCTGTGGCTGTCCGGGCAGAACCTAGACCTGGGTGCCCTGCTCGCCGGCGTGGACCTGGGCGGCTACGCCGTGCAGGGCGGCCACGGCAGCGTGGCGGCATGGCTGGACTGGAAGCAGGGCAAGGTGGTGCGCAACTTCAGCCGGCTGGATCTCGACGGCCTGCGCGTCATTGGCGCGAACGGACGGGTCGAGGTGCCTGCGCTGCATGGCGAGGCCGAATTGAGCCGCAGCGCCGACGGCTACGAGCTGCGCTGGGCCGGCGACGATCAGGGCGCGCTGGCGGTCTGGCTGCACCAGCCCGGCACGCCGCAGCTGGCCGTGCAGGCGGCGGCGCGTGACCTGCAGCTGGCGCCGCTGCTGCCATGGCTGGGCCTCGCGCCCAAGCTGCCGCCCGCGCTGGCGACGTGGCTGGGTGCGGGTCATCCGCATGGCAAGCTGGACGATGTGGCGCTGGCCTGGACCCAGGCCGGCGGACTGCAGCGACTGGCGGCCGACTTCAGCGACCTCGGCATCGATCCGGCCGGCGCGCTGCCCGGTGTGGATGGCATCAGGGGCACGCTGCGCGGCGATGGTGAGGCGGTGTCGCTGGAACTGCCCGTGCAGGCGACCACGGTGCGCGCGCCGCACAGCTTCCGTCAGCCGTTCGTGATGTCGAAGCTGGCCGGCACGCTGGCGTTCTGGCATGCCGACGGCGACTGGCACCTGGGGCTGGATCCACTGGATTTCGAGGGCCAGGGCTACGGCGGCCAGTTGCGCGGCGAGATCGCCCTGCACGACGCCGGCGGCCCGCCGTTCCTGGACCTGTACGCCGCACTGCGCCACGGCGACGTCACCGCCGCCAAGCTGTTCTGGCCGATCAACGCCATGCCGCCGCCCACCGTGGCGTGGCTGGATCGCGCGCTGGTGGGCGGCGACATCGACCACGCCGAGGTGGTGGTGCGCGGCGATCTCAAGGACTGGCCGTTCCAGCACAACGAGGGCCGCTTCGAGGCGCGCGCCGAGATCAGCAACCTCACGTTCCGCTACTCGCCCGACTGGCCCGAGGCCACCGGCATCCATGCCATCGCCAGCTTCATCAACAGCGGCATGCTGGTGCAGGCGGACGGCGGTTCCTCGCTGGGCGTGAAGGCGGACAAGGTGGTGGCGCTGATTCCCCAGTTCGCCGACGGCACGCTCGACCTCAACGTCGACGGCAGCGGCAGCGGCGCCAGCCTGCTCGGCTTCGTACTGAAGAGCCCGATCGCGAGCAAGCAGGCCGACCTGCTGTCCAAGCTGAAGCTGGGTGGCAGCGGCAGTTTCGGTTTCCATCTCTCGCTGCCGCTGGGTGCGGCCGAGAACTTCACCCTCGCCGGCAATGCGCAGCTGAAGAACGTGGACGTGAGTGAACCGGACTGGAACCTCAAGCTGGACCAGCTCAGCGGTCCGGCCACGTTCGACGGCCACGGCTTCCACGCCGGCCCGCTGGGCGGCAGCGCCCACGGCCAGCCGTCCACGCTGGACCTGGCGATCGCCGGCGCCACCGGCGATCCGGCCACCGTGCTGGCGGCCAGGCTCAGCGGCAGCTACAGCTTCGCCGACCTCACCGAGGGCATCCCCGCGCTGGACTGGCTGGCTCCGCTGGGCAGCGGGCGCAGCCCCTTCGACATCGGCTTCAGCCTCACCGAGCCGGCGAACGGCGGCGCCCTGGTGCAGACGCTGACCCTGGACTCCACCCTGGCCGGCATCGCGCTGGACGTGCCGGTGCCGCTGAAGAAGTCCGCCGCCGAGACCTTGCCGCTGCACCTCGTGCTGACCCTGCCGCTGCAAGGCGCCGACCTCAAGCTGGCGCTGGGCGAAGAGGCGCGCGGCCACCTGCGTCTGGCCGACGGCGGCAAGCCGCTGGCCGGCACACTGGCGTTTGGTACGCAGATGCCCATGGAACTGCCCGCGCAAGGACTGCGCATCCGCGGCCATGCGGCGAAACTGGACGTCACCGGCTGGGTGCAGCAGGCGATCGCGCTGACGGCGGGCAGCAACGGCGCCGCGGGCAACACGAACAACGCGAGCAGCACGAGCAGCACGAGCAGCGGCCCCACGCTGGAAAGCGTGGATGTGGGCACCGACTACGCCGAGTGGTTCGGCCGTCCGCTGGGCGCGATGACGCTGCAGGCCACGCCCACGGTCGACCACCTGCAGATGGACGTGAACGGTCCGGCGATGGCCGGGCGCTTCAGCGTGCCCGACAAGGAGCTGGACAAGCGCGGCATCACCGCGCGCCTCGCGCACCTGCACTGGCCCGGCAATCCGCCCGCACCGAGCGGCAAGGCGGCGGCCAGCCAGCCGGAGGAGAATCCTGCCAACACCGGCATCAATCCCGCCTCGCTGCCGCCGTTCCACCTGTGGGTGGGCGACCTGAGCTTCGGCGACGCGAAGCTGGGCGAGGCGCGGCTGGAGACCTGGCCCACCGCGCAGGGCATGCACATCGACCAGTTGCGGGCGCTGTCGTCCAGCGTGCAGGTCACCGGCAGCGGCGACTGGACCGGCACGCCCGCCGACAGCCACACCCGCATGCGCATCGGCTTCGCCGCCGACGACCTCGGCAAGATGCTCACCGCGTTCGGCTACACCGGCCTCGTCAACGGCGGCAAGACCGAAGACCAGCTGGACGCCAGCTGGCCCGGTGCGCCGTCCGCCTTCAGCCTCGTCAACGCCACCGGCACGCTGGCCATCCACGTCAACGACGGCCGCATCCCAGAGATGGGGCCGGGTGTGGGGCGCTTGTTCGGCCTGGTCTCGCTGGCCGAGTTGCCGCGCCGCCTGACGCTGGATTTCGGCGACGTGTTCGGCAAGGGCCTGGGCTTCGACTCGATCAACGGCGATTTCCGCCTCGCCGACGGCAGCGCCACCACGAACAACCTCGTCATCAAGGGCCCGGCCGCGCAGATCAGCATCACCGGTCGCACCGGCCTGCGCGCCAAGGATTACGACCAGTACGTGCTGGTGGTCCCGCACGTCGGCAACAGCCTGCCGGTGATCGGTGCAGTGGTCGGCGGCCCGGTCGGCGCCGCCGCCGGCCTCGCCGTGCAGGGTCTGCTGGGCCACGGCCTCAACAAGACCATCGGCGCGCGCTACCACGTCACCGGCAGCTGGGACAAACCGGTGATGACCCTGGTGGAGAAGCACGAAGTGCCTGTCGCCTCTGCCACGGTCACCGAGCCGCCGTTGCTGCCCGCTGCATCGTCGTCCAGCCCGGCCGTCACGATACCGCTGCGCGAGTCCTATCCGGCTGGCGCCAGCTCGTCGTCGCGCTGAGGCCTGCCGCAGGGGCCGGGTCGCTCGCCGGATGGCGGAGCGAATCCGGTCCCGTGATGGTGCGGCGCATGAGGCGACGACGGGTTCAGTACACGCGGAAGCAGGCCGGGCCGGGCTCGGGCAGATAGCTGCTGGCGCCTACCCGGCGGCAATGCGCGAGCAGTCCGGCCTCGGCGCAACGGGCCTGCTCCCAGTCCTTGCGACTGAAGCTGAAGTCGCCGACCGCGCAGCCGCGCAACCTGGCCTCGATCTTCCGCAGGCGGCAATAGTCGAGGTAGCTGTCCACCTCGCCGGCCAGCTTCGGCCACGCGGCGTCGAGCAGGATCGCGTCGTCGAGATGGTTGACGCGGGGCGCCTGCTCCGGGATCAGCTCATGCGCGCCGCGCACGTAGTCCACCACCACGCGGGCGGGCGCGATCGCCTCGCTGGCCGGCTGCCAGGTCGCGTCGTGGAGCATCCGTTCGACCGCGCCGGCCAGCCGCAGGCGCTGCGCGATGCTGGCCGGGCAGGGGTTGCCGGGCGAACGGCCGGCCAGCTCGCGCGAGGCCGTGGCCAACTGGTCGCGGTCCAGCGGGAAATGCTGCAGTCGTGCCAGCAGGCGGTTGAAGCGGGCCAGTGCCTCGGCCCGGATCGGAAAATGGCCGATGGAACGCCGCCGGGCGGGGCGGTGCGGGGCCGCCCACACGGGCGACTGCAGGGCGGCGGGCAGGGGCGGCAGGATGAGGAGCTGGGCGTTCATGGTGTGTTTCTCCCTTGGGTGATGGCTTGAGTGATGCGACGCGGCTTGCGGCGCAGGGCCAGATTCCACCCCAGGGTCGTTTTGAGTCATGATGAACGGGCGAGGTTTGCACGAGCGAATGCTGAAGTTTGTGTGACCGCCTGAGGGTTTCCCGGTGGACCGGATGGATTCGGGCGCGCGCAGTGGGGGAGTTGCGCCTTATCGTTTCGGTGATGTCGTGGTCGACCCGGCCGCGCACACCTTGGTGCGGGCCGGCGTTTTGCAGCCACTGGAGCCGAAGGCCTTCGCCGTGCTGCTGGTGCTGCTGCAGCACCCCGGCGAATTGATCGGTCGCGACGATCTGCTTGACCAGGTCTGGGGCCACCGCCATGTCACCCCCGGCGTGCTGACCCGCGCCATCGTGCAGCTGCGCCATGCGCTGGGCGAGGACCCCCAGCATCCGCACTGCATCCAGACGCGACACGCGCTGGGCTACAGTTTCATCGGGCAGCTGGAGGACGCCACGGGCCTCGCCGCGGCCGCGGCACCGGCGGAGAGCGGCGAATCGCCGGCCGCCATCCTGCCAGCCGCCATCCTGCCGCGACCAACCGAGGCCCCCGCCAAACTTGCGCCACCGCCAACCACTCCGTCGCCGGAAGCGTCGCCGCCGGTATGGAGCGCCGCGGAGCCAACCGCGCCTGCCCATGCGGGGCCGGTGCGCTGGCTGACGCTGGGCGCCATCGCGTTGCTGGCGGGGCTGGTCGCATGGCTGGTCATCCAGCCACGCGCGCCGCCCCGGCATGTCGTGGCCTCCGTGGCGGTGATGCCGTTCGTCAACCTCAGCGGCAAGACCGGCGACGACTACTTCGCCGAAGGGCTGGCCGAGGAAATGCGTGACGCACTGGCCGGCGTGAAGGGTCTGAAGGTGGCCGCCTCGGTGTCCTCCGCCGCCAGCAAGGATGCCGTCGACGCCAGGGCGCTGGGCGACCGGCTGGGCGTGGCCTCGATCCTCAACGCCAGCGTGCGCCGCGAAGGCGCGCGCCTGCGCATCACGGCGCGGCTGACCGACACCGTCACCGGATTCACCCTGTGGAGCCACACCTACGACCGCGAGCTTTCCGATGTCTTCGGTACCCAGAGCGATATCGCCGAAGCGGTGGTGCATGCGCTGCTGGGTGCGATCCCCGGTGAGGAAAGCGCGCTGTCGAAACGCCTGACCACCACCCGCAACGAGGCGGCCTTCGATACCTACCTGCAGGGCATGCAGTTGCTGCACCATGCCGACCAGCCGGATGCCGCCAACCAGGCGATCGCGCGTTTCGGCCAAGCCTTGAAGCAGGACAGCGGGTTCGCCAAGGCCCAGGCGGGCATCTGTCGCGCCGAGATCTGGCGCTTCCAGAGCCAGCACAGTCCGGCCGCGCTGGACAACGCGAAGGCGGCCTGCCAGCGAGCCGAGCAGATGGATCCGGGCATGGCGGAGGTGGACCAGGCGCTGGGTGACCTGTACAGCGTCGCCGGTGATCCCGAGCGCGCGCTGCTGCACTATCGCAAAAGCGCGCAGGCACCGGGTCAGGCGGTAAACGCGCATGTGGGCATGGCCAAGGTCTATGCGGCGCAGGGGCACGGCGACCTCGCCTTGGCGGAGTTCCAGCAGGCGCTGAAGCTCCATCCCGAGGTTGCCTACATCCATGCCGCAATCGGCTACCAGCAGTACCTCGACGGCAAGATTCCCCAGGCCGTGGCTTCGTACCGCCGCGCCGTCGAGCTGGACCCGGGGAACGCGGAAAATTGGGGCACGCTGGGTGCGCTGTACATGACGGCGGGCAACGACGCCGCAGCGGCGCAGGCGCTCCAGCACGCCATCGAGATCAGTCCGTCGATGGACACGCTGACCAATCTCGGCATGCTGAGATACCAGCACGGCGACTACACTGCGGCGGTGGCGCTGGAGCGCCAAGCCACGACCCTGTGGCCGGACGATTTCAGGGTTTGGGGCAACCTGGGCGTGGCCCTGCAGGCAGACCCGGCATCGAACCCCGCCGACACGCGCAAGGCGTTCGAGGCTGCCGCTTCGCGAGCCGAACGCTTCCTGCAGGTCCAGCCCGATGATGCCCAGACCGTCGCCGAGCTTGGCCGCTATCGGGCGACCTTGGGCGACACGGTCGAGGCCCGCCAACTGGTCGCGCGCGCTGAAGCGCTGGGCGGCCAGTCCGGCGAAGTGGCTCTGCTCGATGCCGAGACGCTGGCGCTGCTGGGCGACCTCGGGGCGGCACGCCAGCGGCTGCGGGCTGCGCGTGCCGCCGGCATCGCTGAAACCCAGATTTCAAGCAACTACACCTTCCGTCGCCTGGGCCTGTTGTCTCCGCCGACGCCGGCGGGCACGTCCGGGGGCACGGAACCACCCGCCCCGCCCGCGAGTGCGGGGCATCCAGTCGGAGGATGATCATGGCCACCAAGCTCAAGCGTGAACAACTGCGTGTCGCCAATGCGCCCGCCATGGGCAAGCAGGCCTCTGCAACACGGCGGCGCGAAACTCGCGAAACGAAGCGGGAAGCTCCCAAGCCCGAACGCGAACAAGTGACCTATCGTTTCGACTTCGCCAACATCCAGAGCATCATCATCGAGCGCGACCCCCTCTGCTTCACCATCGTGGTGAACCCGCCGAAGCCGAACCCGGGCCGCTCGAACGGATGATGAGCAAACATGGGGTGGGTTCCGTGTAGGCTGCAAGCGACGGTTGGGCGGCTCGCCCCGTTCACAAGCTTGAAACCCCTTGGGCCCGGCCAGTTGCCGGGCCTTCTTGTGTGGGGCTGCGCGTTGAAACCGCACGGTATGCCACCATTACGGATTCGACACATTGCATGAGCTCTTCCATGGATTCCCTGATCACCCTCGCCGAAAGCAAGCTGCTGACCCCCGGCGGCCTCGCCCCCGGCGATCTCGAGCGTGTGTTCACACAGCTGATGGGGCCGTCCATCGACGCGGCCGATCTCTATTTCCAACATTCGCGCAGCGAGTCGTGGACGCTGGAAGAGGGTATCGTCAAGGACGGCAGCCACTCGATCGAGCAGGGCGTGGGCGTGCGCGCGATCTCGGGTGAGAAGACCGGCTTCGCCTATTCCGACGAGATCGTGCTGCCGCAATTGCTGGAAGCGTCGAAGGCCGCGCGCGCGATCGCCCAGGACGGCCGCGGCGCCGGCCAGCCGCTGGCGCTGGGCAACACGCGCGCCTTGTATCCCGCCATCGATCCGGTGGAGAGCCTGCCCAACCCCGACAAGATCGCCCTGCTGCGCGAGGTGGATGCCTATGCGCGCTCGCGCGATCCGCGCATCGCCCAGGTGATCGTGAGCATGGCCGCCACCATCGACACCGTGCTGATCGCCGCCTCCGACGGCACGCTGGCCGCCGACGTGCGCCCGCTGGTGCGGATCAACGTGCAGGTGATCGCCGAGGCGAACGGCCGCCGCGAGCAGGGTTACGCCGGCGGCGGTGGCCGCTACGGTTATCGCGAACTGATAGCGAACGGCCGCGCACTGGCCTTCGCCGACGAGGCGGTGCGCCAGGCGCTGGTGAACCTGGATTCCGTAGCCGCGCCCGCCGGCCAGATGACCGTGGTGCTCGGCCCCGGCTGGCCCGGCGTGCTGCTGCACGAGGCGATCGGCCACGGCCTGGAAGGCGACTTCAACCGCAAGGGCAGCTCCGCCTTCGCCGGCCGCATGGGCCAGCGCGTGGCCGCGCCCGGCGTCACCGTGGTCGACGACGGCACGCTGCCCGGCCGGCGCGGCTCGCTCAGCGTGGACGACGAAGGCACGCCGACGAACTGCACCGTGCTGATCGAGGACGGCATCTTGAAGGGCTACATGCAGGACAAGCTCAACGCGCGCCTGATGGGCATGGCGCCCACCGGCAACGGCCGCCGCGAATCCTTCACCGCGCTGCCGATGCCGCGCATGACCAACACCTACATGCGCAGCGGCGATTGCGACCCCGAGGAAATCATCCGCTCGGTGAAGAAGGGCCTCTACGCACCGAACTTCGGCGGCGGCCAAGTCGACATCACCAACGGCAAGTTCGTGTTCTCCGCCAGCGAGGCCTACCTGATCGAGGACGGCAAGATCACGGCTCCGGTGAAGGGCGCCACGCTGATCGGTTCGGGTCCTGAAGTGCTCACCCGCGTCTCCATGATCGGCAACGACATGAAGCTCGACGAGGGCGTGGGCGTCTGCGGCAAGGACGGCCAGAGCGTGCCGGTGGGCGTGGGCCAGCCCACGCTGAAGATCGACGCGATGACGGTGGGCGGGACGGCGGCGTAAAACCCGTGCCTTCGCCTCTCCCGCTTGTGGGAGAGGCTGCCTGCAGGGCTGGAGAGGGGCTCTTGATCTTGGCGCCGCGAATTGGCCGGCATCAATACAGTCGATATGTCTGCCCTGATGGCTATTGCACATGAAGCCATGTATTGCATATCATGCAATACATGGCCGAGGCAGTCCTCATCGTCCACTCCAAGGCGCTTCATGGCCGCTGGATCGTCCAGCGCAAGATCTGGGCACTTCCGGAAGCCGGTGCTGAGCGTCCGCACGGTCTGAAGTACAGCCTGTTCTGCGGCGACGCCGAGCATTGCCTGGTGCGCTACGACAACAAGGCAGGCAAGGGCGACCATCGCCACTACGGCGATCGCGAAGAGCCGTACGCCTTCACTACGCTGGAAGTCCTGCTCGAAGACTTTCAGGCCGACGTAATCCGACTGACGCAGGAGTGAGCCATGAAAGCCATCATCGAAATCGCCAGTAACGCCGACATGCACCGTCGCGCCGTCGATGCGGTCCGCGCACTCGCCGCCGGCAAGGCGAAGGCCACCGACTTCCGCATCGGTTTCGAGAATGCCGCGCAGGTGTTTGCCGAACTCAGCGCCGAACGGCTGCGCACGCTGGAAACCTTGCGGCGCGAGGGAGCGCAGAGCATCTACGCGCTGGCCAAGGCGCTGGGTCGCAACTACAGCAATGTGCATCAGGATGTGCAGCGTCTGATGGCGTTGGGCCTGGTCGAGCGCGACGAAGACGGCGTGCGGGTGCCGTTCGACGAGCTGGAAATCCACGTGCCGCTGGGTGCGAGGGCGGCGTGATGCGGAAGATTGCAAGCGGAAGACACCAAGCGCCCCCGTCCCCAAACCCGTAAAATACCCACCTCGCACGGCCGCCCGGCCCGTCAAGGAACACTCCGAGCATGAACACCATCGAAGGCGATTTCGCCACGCCCAAGGGCCGCTTTGTCATCGTGGCGGGCCGTTTCAACGGTTTCGTCGTGGAGCCGCTGGTGGCCGGGGCGCGTGACGCGCTGCTGCGCCACGGCGTGAAGGACGACAGCATCGACCTGGTGCGCGTGCCCGGTGCGTGGGAGATCGCACTGGCCGCGCACAAGCTGGCGACGTCCGGCAAGTACGCGGCGGTGATCGCGCTGGGCGCGGTGATCCGCGGCTCCACGCCGCACTTCGACTATGTGGCTGGCGAATGCGCCAAGGGCCTGGCCAGGGCCGCGCTGGATTCGGGCGTGCCGGTGGCGTTCGGCGTACTCACCACCGACAGCATCGAGCAGGCGATCGAGCGCGCCGGCACCAAGGCCGGCAACAAGGGTGCCGACGCCGCGATCGCCGCGCTGGAGATGGTCAACCTGCACGGCCGGTTGTGATGCACGCGCGTCCCGAAGGGATTGACCTCGCCGCCCGCTCCCGTGCTCGCCGTCGCGCGTTGCAGGCGCTGTACGCGTGGCAGCTTTCCGGCAGCCACATGAACGCGGTGATCGAGCAGTTCCGCCACGAGCAGGACATGGAAGTGGCCGACCTCGACTACTTCGAGGACCTGCTGCACGGCGTCGAAAAAAACGTCGATGCGCTGGATGCCTCCCTGCGCCCCTACCTTGATCGCGAAGTGGCCGAGGTCGACCCGATCGAGCGCGCCGCGTTGCGCCTCGCCGCGTATGAGCTGAAGCACCGCCCCGACGTGCCGTACCGCGTGGTCATCAACGAGGCGATCGAGGTCACCAAGCGCTTCGGCGCCGACCACGGCCACAGCTACGTCAACGGCGTGCTGGACAAGCTGGCCGGCGAGCTGCGCGGCGCCGAGAAGCGGGGTTGATGGACGCCAACGCCCGGGCGGAAGAACGGGTGCCGGTGCTGGAAACCGCACGGTTGCGCCTGCGCGCGCATCGCCCCGAAGACCATGCCGACTGCACCGCACTGTGGGCCGACCCGGCCGTGGTGCGCTACATCGGCGGCCGCCCGTTCACCGCCGAGGAAACCTGGCGCCGCATGCTGGCCTCGCGCGGGCTGTGGAACATGCTCGGCTACGGCTACTGGGCCGTCGAGGAAAAGGCCAGTGGGCGCTACGTCGGCGATGTCGGCTTCGGCGATTTCCGCCGCGAGATCGAGCCCTCGCTGGTGGGTATGCTGGAATTCGGCTGGGTGCTGTCGCCCGAGGTGCATGGGCGCGGCTATGCGAGCGAAGCGATCGCCGCGGCCACCGCCTGGGCCGACGCGCAGCTGCCGGGCATGTGCGCGGTGTGCCTCATCGATGAGCGCAACGCCGCCTCCATCCGCGTGGCCGCAAAGGCCGGTTTCCGCGAATGGCGGCGCACCACCTACCACGGCGAGCCCGCCCTGGTGTTCGCCCGCGGGGCGTGAGATTCACTTCGCCGGGCAGTCGCGGCTGTTGTCGGCGATGCCGGTGATCAGCCAGCGTCCGTCCACCCGCGCCAGATTGAACACATCGGTGCCGCAATGGTGCGGCTTGCCGTCGAGCAGGAAGACGTAGGGCGCCCATACCACCGCGATATTGTTGTCCACGCGCACCTGCGGATCGTGGATACGTTCCTCGATGCGGGCCTTGCCGGACTTCACGTGGTCGACGAAGTCGCCCAGCGTGAGCTGCACCGGCTTGCCTTGGCGCATCAGCGTGGCCATGCCTGTGGGCAACACCTGCGCGCGCATGCCGGCCTGGTCATAGCGCGACATCGCCGCGAAGAAAGTCTGGACCGGTGCCAGCACGGCCGCGTCGCCGGCCGCGGGAGCCGATGGTGTAGCGAGCACTGGCGCGGCGGCAACGAGGGCGAACGACAGGCCGGTGGAGCGGAAACGGGCACGGCGCATGGCGGCAAGCTCCGGAAGGGAAGTGTCGCCAGCCTTGCACGCGTGCGGCGCCCGCGCATGCGCCGCAGGTCACGGGCTTGCGCCGCGCGCGCGCGGATGCTCTGCTCTGGGACCGCTTGCACCACAGGATCGCCATGGAATTCCGCCTGATCGATCGCATCCGCGAGCGCACCGCGCAGGCGCGCGACGACGTGCGCCTGGGCATCGGTGACGACGCCGCGCTGCTGGCCGTGCCCGCGGGGCAGGAACTGGCGGTGGCGATCGACACCCTGGTCGAGGGCGTGCATTTCCCGGTGGGCACCGCGCCGGCCGACATCGGCTGGAAGGCGCTGGCGGTGAACTTGTCCGATCTCGCCGCGATGGGCGCCACGCCGGCCTGGGCGCTGCTGGCGCTGACCCTGCCGCGGCCCGATGCAGCCTTCGTCGACGGCCTGGCCGACGGTTTCGCGCAACTGGCGCGCCCGTACCGGCTGGCCTTGGTGGGCGGCGACACCACGCGAGGTCCGCTCACGCTCAGCGTGGCCGTACACGGCTTCGTGCCCCCGGGGCTGGCCTTGACCCGCGCCGGCGCCCGCGTGGGCGATGCGGTACTGGTCACCGGCACGCTGGGCGATGCGGCGGCTGGTTTGCGCTGCCTGCAAGTGCAGATGGACGTCCAGACGTCCATGCACGCTGCGCTGGTCGAGCGCCTGAACCGTCCTGTGCCGCGCCTGGCGGCGGGGTTGGCGCTGCGCGGCCGCGCCAGCGCCTGCCTCGACGTTTCCGACGGCCTGCTCGCCGACCTCGGCCATCTCTGCGAGGCCAGCGGCGTGGGCGCGGAGATCGACGCGGCGCTGCTGCCGCGCTCGTCGGCGTTGCTGGGCCTGTTCGACGAAGTCGCAGCGCGTGATTTCGCGCTGGCCGGCGGCGACGACTACGAGCTGTGTTTCACCGTGCCCGTCGCACGCGTGGCTGAGGTGCAGGCCGACCTGGCGCGGCTGGGCTGCGGCGCCACGCGCATCGGCCGCATCGTGGCGGGCGAGGGTGTGCGCGTGCGCGATGCGGACGGCAGCTGGCTGGAACAGGGGCGGCAAGGCTGGGATCATTTCCCGGCGTAGCGTGGATCGGTTGCAGGTCGGGGTTCAGCCCGACACTCCGCCAAGTCGGGCTGAAGCCCGGCCTGCGCTCGGCCCACATGCACGTTTCGTTGCGCCCTTGTCGGGACACCTCATGACTGCTTTCGTCGAACGCAAGACCCTCACCACCGCGCAACGCCGCGCGCTGCTCGCCACGCCCGCCGGCTGGATCGCCTGCGGCCTAGGCTCGGGCCTCGCGCCGGTGGCGCAGGGTACGTTCGGCTCGCTGGCGGCGATCCTGCCGTGGCTACTGCTGCGCGAGCTGTCGTTGCCCATGAATCTGGTCATCATCGTGCTGGGCTTCGCCCTGGGCGTGTGGGCCTGCGGGATGGCTGGCCACGCGCTGGGCGTGGACGATCACCGCGCGCTGGTGTGGGATGAATTCGTCGGCCTGTGGATCGCGTTGCTGCCCGCGCTGCTGGCGCCATGGTGGGCGGTCGTCATCGGCTTCGCGCTGTTCCGCCTGTTCGACGTGTGGAAGCCGTGGCCGATCCGCGTCCTCGATCGCCGCTTGAAGGGCGGCCTGGGCGTGATGGTGGATGACGTGGTCGCCGGCGTGTTCGCTGCGGTGGTGCTTGGAGTCGTGCGGCACCTCCTGCACTGATTTAGCCGCTCTCCTCTTCCTTCGGGAGAAAGCTCCACTAGCCAGGCAGCCTATTTCTCGTCGTGCCCTGGCCCATACCTGCGGTCCGGGCCGCGGTACGCGGCCACGCGCGCCAGCCGCGGCGTGGCGTAGGCGAACTCCAGCAGCACGCGCAACTTGCTCGTGCGCACGGGATCGAAACGCGCGAGCTTCCTGTGGCCGATCGTGGTGCCCCAGGTGAGTGGCTGCCACGCGCTGCCGTCCCAGTGCTCGACGCGGTAGTTCGCGATGCCCTGGCCCAGCGCGATCGCTTCGCCGAGTTCCAGCGTGTCGAACTCGATCGCGCGGGGCAGGGCGATTTCCAGCCAGCCGTTGCGCGCAGTGGGCGCGGCGCTCCAGTGCGTATCGGGATCGGGATCAAGCACGGCTTGCGCGGCATCGCCACTGCTGGCGCGCACCGTGCCGCCCTGCAGCAGGTCGGTGGCGAAGCGTTGCGTGCGCAGCTTGGTGAAGCCTTGCAGCGCGGCGATGTCTTCGGGCTCGAACAAGCCGTCGCGGTTCGGCGGCACGTTGAGCAGCAGCTTGCTGTTGCGGCCCACCGAACTGAAGTACAGCTCCATCAGGCCGTCCGGCGTGCGCACCTGGTCGTTCTGCTCCGCGTGCCAGAACCAGCCGGGGCGGATCGAGACGTCCGATTCGCCGGGCCGCCACGTGCTGCCGTGCGGGTCGCCGTGGCCCAGCAGGTCGCCCGCCCACGGGCGGTCGTAACCGGGGTACGGCACGCTGGCAGGGTCGATGCTGGACCAGCAGGTTTCGCCGGCCGTGCCTTGCTCGTCGCCGATCCAGCGCACGTCGGGGCCGGCGTCGGAGAACATCACGGCGTCGGGCTGCAGCTTGCGCACGGTGGCGTGGATGCGCGGCCAGTCGTAGGCCTGCTTGCGGCCGTTCGGGCCTTCGCCGTTGGCGCCGTCGAACCACACTTCCACGATCTTGCCGTAGTGGGTGAGCAGCTCGGTGAGCTGGGCGAGGTAGAAATCGTTGTAGGCCGTGCCGCTGCCGTAGCTCTTCGCGTTGCGGTCCCACGGCGACAGGTAGAGGCCTGCGCCCAGGCCTTCAGCGCGGCAGGCGTCGGTGAACTCGCCCACCACATCGCCATGGCCGTTCTTCCACGGGCTGTTTTTCACCGAGTGCTGCGTGGTGGCGGTGGGCCACAGGCAGAAGCCGTCGTGGTGCTTGGCGGTGAGGATCATGCTGCGGAAGCCGGCCTGCTTCGCCGTGCGCGCCCATTGCCGCGCGTCCAGCTTGCGCGGATTGAAGATCGCCGGCGACTCGGTGCCGTCGCCCCATTCCTTGCCGGTGAAGGTGTTCACCGTGAGGTGCACGAACATCGCCAGCTCGTCGCGCTGCCAGCGCAGTTGCTGCGGCGTGGGGCGAGGGCGCGGCCCGACGGCCGGCAGGGACGCGGCATCGGCGCGGCCGAGGCGGGGCAGGCCGAACGCGCCCAGGGCGGCAGTGGCCGAGCCGGCGAGCAGGAAGCGGCGACGATCCATGGGGCGAACCTCTGCGGTGGGAGTCGTGATGTTGATGTCAGGTATGAACACTATATTCAAATATGAAGTCATCAGCACGGCCGCACGTCTTGCCTGCCCGATGGCATCGCCCACGCGTGGCGGGGAGCGGACGCGCAAGGCTTGCATCGACCGGATGCGTCGACGCAGCATGCGAAGGATCGGTTCGTGCCGATCGCCCCTGCTTGTCGATGGAGTTCCCCATGCAATACCGCCGCCTCGGCCGTTCCGGCCTGCCGCTTTCCGTCCTTTCCTTCGGCGCCTGGGCCACGTTCGGCAAGAGCGTGGGTCGTTCGCAGGCGCGCGACCTGCTGGCGCTGGCCTGGGATCGCGGGGTGAATTTCTTCGACAACGCCGAGACCTACGGCAACGGCGTGGCCGAGTCGCTGATGGGCGACGTGCTGGCCGACCTGCGGTTCCCGCGTGACAGCTGGTGCGTGTCGAGCAAGGTCTACTTCGGTCCCTACGATCATCCGAAACCGACCCAGCGCGGTCTGTCGCGCAAGCACGTGATCGAGGCCTGCCACCAGGCGCTCGCGCGGTTGCGCGTGGATTACCTCGATCTCTACTTCTGCCATCGTCCCGACGAGGACACGCCGGTCACGGAAACCGTGGCGGCGATGGATCTCCTCGTGCGCCAGGGCAAGGTGCTGTACTGGGGCACCAGCGAATGGCCGGCCGATGCCATCGTCGAGGCGCACCGGGTGGCGAAGGAAAACCATCTCGCCGCACCCGTGATGGAGCAGCCGCAATACAACCTGCTGCACCGCGAGCGGGTCGAGGTGGAGTACGCGCCGCTGTACGACAAGTTCGGCACGGGCACCACGATCTGGTCGCCGCTGGCCTCGGGCCTGCTCAGCGGCAAGTACGACGACGGCGTGCCGGCCGACTCGCGGCTGGCGCATCCCGACTACGCCTGGCTGCAGGACAAGGTGCTGGGCGAACACGGCGAGCGCGTGGCGAAGGCGCGCAAGCTCAAGCCGATCGCCGACGAGCTGGGCTGCAGCACCGCGCAGTTGGCGATCGCCTGGTGCGCGGCCAATCCGCACGTGTCCACGGTGATGCTGGGTGCAAGCCGGCTGGAGCAGCTGGAACACAACCTCGGCGCGCTCGATGTGCTGCCGAAGCTGGACGAGGCGATGCGCCGGCGCGTCGCGCAGGCGGTGGAGTGAGGGCGGCGACAGCTGCCGGCTATCGCGCCGATTGACAGTTTAATGAGAATCATTATCATCAACTCCGCCTGAAAGCCACGCGGAGTCGTCCATGTCGATTGCCACCACCTTGAGCCTGCCGGCGACTGCCAGCCGGCTTGCCCATCCGCTGTCGCGCCCGTCGCTGTGTCCCCGTTCCACCGAAACGACGCCGGCAGCGGCGCGGCGCGTCAGCAGCCAGTCGCTGCTGGATGGCGGGCGCGAACTGGTGATCCAGCACCAGGGCAGCGAGTACCACCTGCGGCTCACCCGCAACGACAAGCTGATCCTCACCAAGTGAAGCCCGGGAACACCCGGTCAGGTGGCAACGCATGCCCCCATCCGCACCATCTTCGCGTGGGTCGGGCTTCAGCCCGACGAGGCTGACCCGTCGGGCTGAAGCCCGACCTACCGCTCTCCCGCTTGCGGGATGGGCATGTCCGCAACCGCCAGCCCGTTGCCTGCCATGGTCGGCGCAACCGCCAGCCTGTCCAACGACGGAGACCGCGATGTTCGGTTGGCTGGCTACCCATGTTGCCCATCTCTGTCCGCGCGCCAGCGGCGTCGCGGTGTCCCGGCGCTGGTTGCGGATCGCGCCGCGGCAGTTGGCGCGGCATCTGCCCGCGACTGGCTGCGTGTTGTACCTGCCGTGCGCGGCGAGGGTGGATGAAACAGTCCCCGGCCTGCTGGTGGGACGCTGCGAGCTGGCGCCGTTGCTGCGCGTGCGCTGGCTGGTCGCCGCCAGTGCGATCGGCAGCGACGGCCCCCACGAATGGCTGGAGTGCCGCGCCCGCGACGGCCGCCTGTGCGCCCGCCTGCACTTGCTGCCGGACAGCGACTACCTCGGCTGGGACGCCCTGCTGGCGGCGGGCGCACCGGTGCAGGCCGCGTCCGGACCACGACCGGACGACGGACGCATGGCGGCGGCGCGGCTGCTGGAATTCCGCTGCCGGCGGGTGGCCGGCATCGATCTGCTGGACGCGTCGCCTGCGGCGGACATTTCCACGCTGGGTGGCGGGATCGCACGTGGCATCGCGCGGGTGGAGGGACTGGTCCTGGGCGACTAACCGCGCGGACGCCGCAGGTCGTCGGCATCCACCGTGTGGAAATGCCGCTGGAACGCGACTTCGCCGCTGGCCGGTTCCTCCAGTTCGCGTGCGTAGCGGTGGCCGGCGTAGACCGCGTGCGCGATCAGGCCCGGCGCCTCGGCGTCGCCGATGCAGCGCAGCGTGCGAATGCCGGCATCGGCCCATTCCGCTTCGCGCTGCAGCAGGGACTGGTACAGGGCGTCATCGGGCAGGCGGGCGGTGACGGTGACCACGGCGTCGCAGGCCAGTTCGCGGTGCTGGTGGGTCCACACGTCCTCGACGGTGAGCGTGCTGCCTTCGTAGCCGACGATGTCGTGCGACACCAGCGCCTCGATGCCGAGTTCGGCCATGCGCTTGCGCACATGCCGGTAGTCCAGCGTGTTCAACGTCCACGGCGCGAGGCTGTCCTCGGGCGTGAGGTGGATCACTTCGCAGCCGCGCAGGCGCAGCAGTTCGGCGGCGACGCTGGCGTGGTAGTAGCCGTCGTCGTCGTACACCACCACGCGGCCTTCGGGTATTCGGCCATCCATCAGGTCGTCGGGCGTATGGATGCGCGCGCCGTCGGCGAAGCCCGGAATGTCGAAGCCGTGGCTGCGGCCGTGGCCGTCGCGGCGCCAGTGGCAACCGGTGGCGAGCACCACGTGGTCGGCGCCGAAGTCGAGCACGTCCTGCGCGCTCAGCATCGAGTCGAGATAGACGGACACGTTCGCGAGCTTGTGGATCTGGCCGACGCGCCAGTCGCGCACGCGCGCCCATTCGGCGAGGCCGGGCAGGCGCGCTTCGCGGGCGACGCGGCCGCCCAGCTCCTTGCGCGCTTCGGCCAGGCTGACGTCGTAGCCGCGCTGGCCCAGCGCCCGCGCGGCCTCCAGCCCGGCCGGCCCGGCGCCGACCACCAGCACGCGACTGGCCGAGCGCTTCGGCGCGATGCGCTCCGGGTGCCAGCTCTTGCGCCACTCCTCGCCCATGGTCGGGTTCTGCGTGCAGCGGATCGGCGAGATGGTCATGTCGCCGGAAACGCAGACGTTGCAGCCGATGCATTCGCGGATGTCGTCGACGCGGCCTTCCTCGATCTTCTTCGGCAGGAACGGGTCGGCGATGGACGGCCGCGCGCAGCCGATCAGGTCCAGCACGCCGCGCCGGAGCTGCGACACCATGGTGTCGGGCGAGGTGAAGCGGCCCACGCCCACCACCGGCTTGCTGGTGGTCTTCTTCACGAAGGCGATGAACGGCTCCTGCGCACCCTCGGCGGCGAAGCGCGAAGGCACCGAGTCGTTGTACCAGGCGGCGAGGTTCACGTCCCACAGGTCGGGCAGCTCGGCCAGCATGCCGACGATGTCCTGCGCCTCGGCCAGCTCCACGCCGCCGGAGCCCAGCCCTTCCTCGACGGCGAAGCGCAGCGCCACCGCGCAGCGGTCGCCCACGGCGTCCTTCGTGTCCTCAAGCACTTCGCGCAGCAGGCGCACGCGGTTCTCCAACGGGCCGCCGTAGTCGTCGCTGCGCTGGTTGCGCCGGCGCTGCAGGAAGTGCATGGCCAGCGAGAGGTCGTGCGCCGCGTAGACGTAGATGATGTCCATGCCGGCGCGCTTGCCACGGATCGCCGCCTCGCGGTGCCAGCGCCGGTATTCGCGGATGTCGTGCAGCGTCATCGCGCGCGCCTGGTGCGGGTAACCGTACTTGGTGGGCTGCGCCGACGGCGCGATCAGCACCTCGCGCGAGTACAGGTTCGATGCGGTGGGGCCGTTGTGGGTCAGCTCCAGCGCGGCCAGCGCGCCGTGCGCATGCACCTTGTCGCACATCAGCGCCAGCGCGGGGATGTCGCGGTCGTCCCACAGCCGCGCCTCGACGTAGGGCGTGAGGTCGCCGCTGGGATGGATCTCGCATTCCTCGGTGGACACCACCGCCCAGCCGCCCTCGGCCTTCACCTCGCGCATCGCCGCGTGCGCCAGCGGCATCGCGTGGCCCATGCCGTTGCAGTGCGGCACCTGGAAGAAGCGGTTCTTCGCGGTGACCGGGCCGATCTTCAGCGGTTCGAACAGGAGGTCGTAGCGCGGGTCCCTCATGGCGGCAGCACCTGGACGGATGGATCGGCGCGGCGCCGCAGGCGCATCAGCGCATACAGCGGCAGGCCCGCCGCGATCAGCCCCAGCGCGTACACGAACGGTTCGCGGCCGATACCGACGAAGGCGAGCAGCACGAACAGCAGGCTGGCGCTGGCGACCAGCAGCACCCGCCACGTGGCGCAGCCGGCGCTGCGTCGCCGCCACAGCACCAGCAGCGCGAGCGAGCAGCACAGGTACAGCGGCAGGTTGGCGGCAGTCACCACGCGGGTGATGAAGGTGAATGCCGCCACCAGCGACTTGCTGTAGCTCATCGCGATCATCGCCGCGGCGAGCGCGCCGGTGACCAGCAAGGCCACCGTGGGCGCGCCGTGGCGGTTGTTGCGCGCGAGCACCGCCGGCAGTACGCCGCGCTCGGCCATCGTCCGGGTCAGCTCGCCGGCCAGCAGGGTCCAGCCGTTCAGCGCGCCCAGCCCGCTGACCACCACGAACAGCGCCAGCCAGCGCCCGGCGCCGGCGACTGCGTAACGGTCCATCAGCAGTGCGAACGGCGCGTTCGCCTCGGCCAGTTCGTGCTGGCGGATCAGCAGCAGCGGCACCGCCGAGACGATGATGTAGACGGTCGCGGCCAGCACGGTGCCGGTCATGGTCGCGCGCGGGATCGTGCGCGCGGGATCGTCCACGCGCGCCGCCGGCAGGCTGGCCGACTCGATGCCGAGCATCGCGAACAGCGCGATGGTGGCGGCCGCCGTCACGCTGCCCAGGGTGATCGGCGTGGTCGGCGGATGTGCGGTGTAGCTCGCCGGCGCGGTGAGCAGCAGCCAGCCGCCGAGCAAGGCGATCGCCAGCATCGGCAGCAGTTTCAGCGCGGTGGTGACGATCTGCACGCCGCCGCCGGTGCGCACGCCGAACAGGTTGACCACCACGATCGCCGCCAGCAAGCCCAGCGCAAACGGCGCCGGCGGCAGCGCGCCCAGCGGCGGAAACACCACCGCCATGTAGCCGACCACGCCGGTGGCGAGCGCGGCGTTGGTCAGCCACATCGACACCCAGTAGGCCCACAGCGCGAGGTAGGCCGACGGCTCGCCCAGCGTCTGGCGGATGTAGCCGTATGGCCCGCCCGCGGCGGGCAGCGCGTGGGCCAGGTGCGAGAACACCCGCGCCAGCGCCAGGCAGCCGGCCAGCACGATGACCCAGCCGATCAGCGCGTTGAAGCCGAACGGCGCCAGTGACGCCGGCAGCACGAAGATGCCCATGCCGATGACGTTGCCCACCACCAGCGCGGTGCAGGTCCAGAAACCGATGCGCTGGATGCCGTGCGCGCCGGTGGCTGCGGGTTCCGGTTCGGCGGGGGAAGGGCCGGCCGGGGGCAGGCTCACGCGGACTCCCCGGCGGGACCGGCGTAGGCCGCACGCAGCAGGTTCTGGAAATGCCAGACGCCGCCCTCGCGCTTCGGGTTCAAGCGGCCGGGCACGTAATGGCCGGAGGCCAGGCCCTTCTGCACCGCCTCGCAGATCGCGATGTCCTCGTGCTGCACCTCGTCGCTGAAATCCTGGTCGGCGGCGATGCGCGCCTGGGCGCCCTCGTCCTGCGCGTAGTAGTAGTCGAACACCACGCGGCAGCGGCCCGGCCCCAGCGGCAGGATGCGGTTGGTCTGCAGCCGCCCCGGCATGATGTTGAGCATCACGTTGGGGTAGACGAAGTAGTAGTACGCCTGGCCCGTGCCGTAGATCGCGTCGCTGTCGCGCAGCGGCGAGGACTGCAGCGAATGCCACGCGAACAGCTCCGTGTCGTAGGCGCGGTAGTCGAGCACGCGGGACAGGCCGGGATGCACGTGCGGCAGGTGGTAGCCCTCGAGGAAGTTGTCGACGTAGACCTTCCAGTTGCAATCGATGTCGTAGACGTCGCGGCGCAGGTAGCGCATCGCCGCGAGGTCGATCGGCGCGATGCGCTCGGCGATGCCGCCGTAGACCTCGTCGAACGCCGGTACTTCGGGATCGAGCGCCACGAACACCAGGCCCTGCCATTCGTGCACGCGCAGCGGCGGCAGGCGGATGTCCTCCACCTTGAAGTCGCAGGCGTCCTGCATCTCGGGTGCGCTGCGCAGCTGGCCTTCGAGCGTGTAGGTCCAGCCGTGGTACTTGCAGTGCAGGGCGCGGATGCCCTTGCCGTCGCACAGCGCCAGCGGCCCGGCGCGATGGCGGCAGACGTTGGGGAAGGCGCGCAGCGCGCCGTCCAGTCCGCGCACCAGCAGCACCGGCACGCCGGCGACCTGCTCGACCACGTGGTCGCCCGGCTCGGCCAGCTGGCCCTGCTGGGCCACCAGCTGCCAGCTGCGCGCGAACACCGCGCGCTGCTCCATCGCCAGCATCGCGTCGCCGAAGTAGTAGCGCGCCGCCAGTGCGTGTGCGCGGTTGAGTTCCTCGACCCTGGTGTCGGCTGGCATGTAAGGATGCGCTCCCCGGTTGGCATGGCGCGACGGGCCGTCGTCATCGTGAACACCCCTGTCCAGCGCGTTCGGGCAGTGTATGTCCGATCGCCGCCCGCTTGTCCATCGCCTCGGGCACCATTCCTGCCTGCGCCAGCCTGCCCACTACCTGCCGGCCGGATTCGGGTGCTAGATTGCCGTGAGTCCCCGTGAGGAGCCGTCGCCAACCATGCCACGTGCCGTGCCCTTGCCGTGCCGTCCGGAATTCGACCCGCCCGGATCGGCGGCGTCGTCGCGGCGGGCCGGCGCATGACGGAGGCAGCTGTCGCCGGCACGCTGGAACAGGCCATGGCCCGCGCCGCGCGACTGCTGGAGCGCGAGCCGGCGCTGGCGATCGAACAGCTAGCCGAGATCCTGCAGGCGGCTCCGGGCCATCCCGCCGCGCTGCGATTGCTGGCGGCGGCGCACTCGCTGCAGGGAAACCTGTCCGGCGCACTCGCCATTCTCGTGCCATTGGCACAGGCCTGCCCGGACTGGGCGCTGGTCCAGCATGACCTGGGATTGGCTCTGCAGCGCTGCGGGCGCGGGGCGGAGGCCATCGAGGCGTTGCGCCGCGCGGTGGCGCTGCAACCCGACCTGCCACAAGCCTGGCGCGCGCTGGGCGACAGCCTGCTGGCGGCGGGCGAGCCGGCGGCGGCCGACGCGGCCTACGTCAGCCACGTGCGCCATGCCACCCGCGACCCGCAGCTGATGGCGGCCGCCGTCGCGCTGGCCGAGAATCGCATTCCCGAGGCCGAGGCGCGTTTGCGCGAGCAGCTGAAGCAGGCGCCCACCGACGTGGCGGCGATCCGCATGTTCGCCGAGGTCGCCGCCCGGCTGGGCCGCAACGAGGACGCCCTGCACCTGCTCGAACGTTGCCTGGAACTGGCCCCGGGCTTCCACGAGGCGCGCCGGAACTACGCGCTGGTCCTGCATCGCGCCAACCGGCCGGAACCGGCGCTGGCCGAGGTCGAGCGCCTGCTGGCGGCCGATCCGGAGGATGCCGGCAGCCGCAACCTCAAGGCGGCGGTGCTGTGCCGCACGGGCGATTACGAGCAGGCGATCGGGATCTACGCTGCGCTGCTGGAGCGGCACCCGGACAATCCGAAACTGTGGGTGAGCCAGGGTCATGCGCTGAAGACCGCCGGGCACACCGGGCGTGCGATCGCCGCGTACCGTCGCAGCCTGGAGCTCGAACCCTCGTTCGGCGAAGTCTGGTGGAGCCTGGCCAACCTCAAGACCTTCCGCTTCGGCGCCGACGAGCTGGCCGCGATGCGCGGGCAACTGGCACGCGCCGACCTGGGCGAGGACGACCGTCTACACCTGGAGTTCGCCGTCGGCAAGGCGCTGGAGGACGCCGGCGAGTACGAGCCCTCGTTCCGGCATTACGCGAAGGGCAACGCGATCCGCCACGCACAGCTGGGCTACGACGCCGACGACACCAGCGCGCGCGTGCACCACATCCGCACGCAGTACACGCGCGAGTTCTTCGCGGCGCGCGCCGGCGCCGGCAGTACTGCGCCGGATCCCATCTTCGTGGTCGGCCTGCCTCGCGCCGGCTCCACCCTGATCGAGCAGATCCTGTCCAGCCACAGCCTGGTCGAGGGCACGATGGAGCTGCCCGAGGTCACCTCGATCGCGCGCCTGCTGCGCGAGCAGGGCGGCGCCGACGGCGCGATGCCTTACCACGACGCGCTGGCGGCGCTCGATGCCGATGCCCTGCGCGCGCTGGGCGAACGTTACCTCGCGCACACCCGCATCCAGCGCAAGACCCCGGCACCGCTGTTCATCGACAAGATGCCGAACAACTTCATGCACGTCGGCCTGATCCACCTGATGCTGCCGAACGCGAAGATCATCGACGCGCGGCGGCACCCGCTGGCCTGCGGCTTCTCGGTGTTCAAGCAGCATTTCGCGCGCGGCCAGGGCTTCAGCTACGGGCTGGAGGACATCGGCCGCTATTACCGCGACTATGTGGCGCTGATGGCGCATTTCGACGCCGTGCTGCCAGGGCGCGTCCACCGCGTGGTGTACGAGCGCATGGTCGAGGACACCGAGGGCGAGGTGCGCCGGCTGCTCGACTACTGCGGCCTGCCGTTCGAAGCGGCATGCCTGCGCTTCTTCGAGAACACGCGGCCGGTGCGCACGGCCAGTTCGGAGCAGGTGCGCCAGCCGATCTATCGCGAGGGGCTGGATCACTGGCGGCATTACGCGGCGTGGCTGGAGCCGCTGGCATCGGCATTGGGGCCGGCGCTGGCGAGCTGGCCCGGCGCAGCGGAAGGGGATTAGCGGTTCGATACCGATCGATGATCGTGGACTTGCCTGGGGAGGGTTTATGCACACGAATAAGCTGAAGCGGATCACGGGAATGTCGCGCACGGGATTGGCCAGGTTGCCGCTGGCGGCGGCGATCTGCCTGGCCATCGCCGCGCCGGCGCTGGCGCAGGATGCGGGGCAGACCGCGGGACAGGCCGCGGCAACCACCGCAACGCCGGCGACGAAGCCGGCAACGAAGCCGAAGACCACGACGCTGGGCGTGGTGACGGTGACCGCGCAGAAGCGCACCGAGAACCTGCAGAAGGTGCCGATCAGCATCGGCGTGCTGGAGAACGACCAGCTCGAGGCGCTGCACGTGCAGAACTTCAACGACTACGTGAAGTACCTGCCCAGCGTCACTTTCCAGCAGGGCGGCGGCGGTATCGCCACCGGCCCCGGCTTCGCCACCATCTACATGCGCGGCGTGGCCAGCGGCGGCAACACCAACCATTCCGGCTCGCAGCCCAGCGTGGGCGTGTACCTCGACGACCAGCCGGTCACCACGATCCAGGGCCCGCTCGACATCCACATGTACGACATTGCCCGCATCGAGGTGCTGGCCGGGCCGCAAGGCACGCTGTACGGCGCCAGCGCCGAGTCGGGCGCCCTGCGCATCATCACCAACAAGCCCGACCCCAGCGGGTTCGCGGCGAACTACACGCTGGGCGTCGACCAGGTCAATCATGGCGGCATCGGCAGCACGTTCGAGGGCATGCTCAATCTGCCGCTCAGCAAGAGTGCGGCGGTGCGGTTCGTAGGCTGGCACGAACACGATGCGGGCTACATCGACAACAAGGCCGGCTCGCGTACCTTTCCGTCGTCCGGCATCACCGTCAGCAATGCGGACAATTGCACTCCGGTCGGCAGCGGGCCGACGGCGCCGTTCCAGTGCTTCGGGCATGCCCGGAACCACTACAACGACGCCACCACCAACGGCGCGCGCGCGGCGCTGAAGGTCGACCTCAACGACGACTGGTCGATCAGCCCGACCCTGATGGGGCAGCAGACCATCACCCACGGCAGCTTTGCCGCCGACCCCGTGGTCGGGCCGCTGGCGGTGACCCACTTCTACCCCGAGCGCGTCGACGACCGCTGGTGGCAAGGCGCGCTGACCGTGCAGGGCAAGATCGGCAACTTCGACCTGACCTATGCCTACGCGCATCTCAAGCGCAACCAGGAGGAGCAGACCGACTACAACGACTACTCGTTCTGGTACGACACGCTGCTTTCCTATGGCAACTATTTCGTCGACAACAACGGCGCGAAGGTCAACCCGTCCGAGTACATCACCGATCGCGACCACTACAGCAACACCAGCCACGAGCTGCGCATCGTCTCGCCCGCCGACGACCGGCTGCGGCTCACCGCCGGCGTGTTCTGGCAGAAGCAGAGGCACGACATCCTGCAGAACTACCAGATCAACGGCCTGGCCACCGACGTGTCGGTCACCGGTTGGCCGAACACGATCTGGCTGACTCGGCAGATGCGCTACGACTACGACAAGGCGCTGTTCGGCGAGCTGTCCTACGACATCATCCCCGACACGCTCACCGCCACGGTCGGCGGGCGCTACTACCGCAACGAGAACCACCTCTACGGCTACTACGGCTACAGCAAGGGCTACTCGCCCAGTTCGCTCTACGGCGAGGCGGGCTGCATGGACGCCACGCCCTTCCTCGGTGCGCCGTGCTCGGACTTCAATCGGTCGGTGAAGGACAGCGGCACGCTGGGCAAGGCCAACCTGACCTGGAACATCTCGCCCACCAAGATGATCTACGTCACCCGTTCGGAAGGCTATCGGCCTGGCGGCATCAACCGCGCCGGCGACATCCCGCCCTACCAGCCGGACTTCCTGACCAACCTGGAGTTCGGCTGGAAGACTTCCTGGCTCGACAACCGGTTGTCGTTCAACGGCGCGGTGTTCCGCGAAACCTGGAACCACTTCCAGTTCAACATCCTGGGTCCGAACGGACTGACCATCATCAAGAACGCCAATTCGGCGCGCATCGACGGCCTGGAATCGCAGCTGGTATGGCAGGCCACCTACAATCTCAATCTGAGCGCCGGCGTCGCGTTCTACGACGCCAAGCTCACTGCCCCCTACTGCGGCTTCGTGGACAACTCCGGCAACCCGGTCGCCTATTGCCCGGCAGGCACGATCAATCCGCAGACGGGCGCGGCGGTGAGCGGGCCCCAGGCGCCGAAGGGCACCCAACTGCCGATCACGCCGCGCTTCAAGGGCAACCTGGTGGCGCGCTACACCTTCGACATGGGCGGGAACGAAGGCTTCGTGCAGGCGGCGCTGGTGCACGTGGGCCGGCGCACCACCGACCTGCGGCTCGAGGAACGCAGCCTGCTCGGCGACCTGCCCGCGTACAACACGGTCGACCTGTCCGCGGGCTTCCAGAAGGGCAACTGGTCGCTGGACGCCTACGTCGACAATGCGTTCGACAAACGTGCCGTGCAGTACAAGTTCACCGAGTGCGGCGTGACGATCTGCGGTGCGCACGGCGTGGCGTCGCAGTATCCGAACGGGCAGGTCTACACCGGCGTCAGCCAACCGCGCACGATTGGTGTCCGCTTCAAGCAGGAGTTCTGACCGGCGATCGCAGGTCGCCGGTCAGGGCGAGCCACGGACGGCTCGCGCGTCAATCGAGCGCAAGCGCTCGATTGACGGAGCTTCACCCGAACTGCGTTCGGGTGAAGCGAGTCCGGAAAGTGCAGGACAGCACTTTCCGGACATCAGGCAAGCGGCTGTTGCCCTGATCCACCGCCACCCCGAGCCCCGCCCCGGCACCCGCCGGAGTTTTCATGTGCGCCGTCGCCGCCCTGTCCACTGTCCGCCCAGTGTCCGCGGACACCGGGTTCCCGCGATGCGGTGATTGCAAGTTGCGGAAAGGCATGGTGTTTTCCCGGCGCGTCGCCTTGGCACGCGGATTGCTGAGCAGAGGGCAGGGCCGCACTGTCCGCGGCCGGGGAACGCTCGATGATCCGCGACACTTCCGCTCAAGACCGCCTGGTCGAAGCCAAACCCAACCGCAAGCGCCGCCTGCTCTTCATCGGTGGCGGCGTGGCGCTGCTGGTGGTGCTGGCGATCGCCATGCCCGGCATCCTCCGCCTGTTCTCCGCCGACGCCTCGGTGAGCGCGTCGCGGCTGGCCTTCGCCACCGTCGAGCGCGGGCTGTTCGTGCGCGACATCGCCGCCGAGGGCAAGGTGGTGGCGGCGAACAGCCCCACGCTCTATGCCACCTACGGCGGCGCGGCGGTGCTGAAGGTGCGCGCCGGCGACGCGGTGAAGAAGGGCCAGGTGCTCGCGGTGATCGACAGCCCCGAGCTGCGCAACAAGCTGGCGCAGGAGCAGTCCAAGGCCGACGCGATGAAGGTGGATTACCTGCAGGCGCAAGTGGATGCGCGCACCAAGCGCGGCGCCCTGCAGAAGGCCTACGACGACGCGCAGATCGACGCCAAGAGCGCTGCCAACAACCTCGACCGCGAGCAGAAAGCCTACGCCGCCGGCGCCTCCACCGGGGTCGCGGTCGACAAGGCCAAGGACGACCTGGAGAAGGCGAAGATCACCTTGGCGCATGCCAAGGCCGATCTCGGCATGAGCAACGACAGCCTGAACTTCAACATCCAGGCGAAGAAGCTGGCGCACGACAACCAGATGCTGGTGGTGCAGGACCTGCAGCGGCAGGTGGACGACCTCAACGTGAAGTCGCCGGTGGACGGCCAGGTCGGCCAGCTGTTCATCGCGCCGGTGGCCACGGTGGCGAAGGATGTCCAACTGCTCAGCGTGATCGACCTCACCGCGCTGGAAGTGGAAGTGAAGGTGCCCGAGAGCTTCGCCCGCGACCTCGCGATCGGCATGACCGGCGAGATCAGCGGCAACGGCAACACCTGGAAGGGCCTGGTCAGCGCGATCTCGCCCGAGGTGGTGAACGGCGAAGTGGCTGCCCGCGTGCGCTTCGAGGGCAGCACGCCGAAGCAGCTGCGCCAGAACCAGCGCCTGTCCGTGCGCATCCTGCTCGACAAGCGCGACAACGTGCTCACCGTGCAGCGCGGCTCCTTCGTCGACGAATCCGGCGGCAGCTATGCCTACGTGGTCAAGGACGGCATCGCCACCAAGACGCCGATCCGCGTGGGCGTGAGCAGCATCGACAAGGTGGAGATCCTGCAGGGCCTGAAGGAAGGCGACCAGATCGTGATCTCCGGTACCGACAGCTTCAAGGGTGCGCAGCGAGTTGCCATCGCGCGGTAAGAGATTTTCCCCTCTCCCTTTGGACGCGGAGCAGGGCCATGGATGGCCCTGCTTTGAGGAGCGAGGAAGAGGGTGCCCGACCTGCAGGCGCAGGATGCGACTGCGGAACAGCAAAGCTGGCCCCGAAGGGGCGAGCGACAGGGATGTCGCGAGTAAGGGCGGGAGAGGGTCCGGGCGGAGCGAGACACTCGCCTTGGCCGAACCCTCACCCCAACCCCTCTCCCGACGGGAGAGGGGCTCCAGGATCCACCACCACCGAGGAACGTGAACCATGCTCAAGATGACCCACCTGTCCAAGGTCTACCGCACCGAAGTGGTGGAGACCTACGCGCTGCGCGACTTCAACATCGACGTGAAGGAGGGCGAGTTCGTCGCCGTCACCGGGCCGTCCGGTTCGGGCAAGACCACCTTCCTCACCATCGCGGGCCTGCTGGAAACGTTCACCGGCGGCGAGTACCACCTCGACGGCATCGAGGTGAGCAACCTCAACGACAACGCGCGCTCGAAGATCCGCAACGAGAAGATCGGCTTCATCTTCCAGGCGTTCAACCTGATCCCCGACCTCAACGTGTTCGACAACGTGGAAGTGCCGCTGCGCTACCGCGGCATGAAGGCGCCGGAGCGCAAGCAGCGCATCATGGACGCGCTGGAGCGCGTGGGCCTGGCCTCGCGTTTCAAGCATTACCCGGCCGAACTCTCCGGCGGCCAGCAGCAGCGCGTGGCGATCGCCCGCGCGCTGGCCGGTTCGCCCCGCCTGCTGCTCGCCGACGAACCCACCGGCAACCTGGACACGCAGATGGCCCGCGGCGTGCTGGAGCTGCTGGAGGAGATCCACCGCGAAGGCGCCACCATCGTGATGGTGACCCACGATCCCGAGCTGGCCGCGCGCGCGCAGCGCAACGTGCACATCATCGATGGCCAGGTGGTGGATCTCGCCGAGGATCCGCGTTTCCACAACAGCGTGGTCGCGGCGCGCGGCAACGCCAGTCCGGCCTGATGTCTTCCGCCTCCGTCGCCCTCATGCCCGCCCACTGCGAGTCCATTCCATGCGTGTGAAGCTGCTGCCCGTGCTGCTCCTGCTCGCCGTCGCCCCGTTCCCGGGGCGCGGCGAGGACCTGATGGATGCCTACCGTCAGGCCGTCGCCAACGACCCGGTGCTGGCCACCGCCGACGCGCATCGCCTGCTGGTGGCCGAGGGCGTCCCGGTGGCCCGCGCCGCGCTGCTGCCACAGTTGTCCGCGGGGCTGGAGATGGACCAGATCCACAGCGGCGGCAGCACCCAGACCACGTCCGGCAACGGCAACATCGTGCAGACCGGCGGCGGTGGCCACGTGCGCGACCGCAGCCTCACCGGCAATCTCAGCCAGCCGATCATCGACCTGTCCGCCATCGCCAACCTGCGCGCGGCGCACGCCGCCCGCGACGCGCAGGAGCAGGTCTACCAGGCCGCGTTGCAGAACCTGTACGTGCGTGTGGCCAACGCGTACTTCAACGTGCTGGTGTCGCGGGACATGGTGGACATCAACCGCGCCTACGAGGACGCCTACAAGCAGGAGTACGACCAGACCTCCTCGCGCTTCAAGAACGGCTTGTCTATGGCCGCGGACGTCAGCCAGTCCAAGGCGTTGTACCTGTTCATCAAGGCGCAGCGGATCAGTGCTGAAGATGCCCTCAAGGATGCGCGCCGCGCACTGCAGCAGATCACCGGCAAGCCGGTGGGCGAGTTGAAGAAGCTGCGCGACGACCTGCCCATGCAGGCGCCGCAGCCGGACAACGAGCAGGCCTGGGTGGACGCGGCACTGAAGACCAACCCCACCGTGCTCGCCGCGCGCTACGCCGTGACCAGCGACGAGCACAAAGTGACGGCGGCGCGCGCCGGCCACTTGCCCACGCTCACCGCAGGCGTGGGCTACAACAAGTTCGGCCAGTGGTCGAACACCATGCCGGGCACGGGCGCCTACGGGCCGGCCACCACCACGGTGGGCCTGACGCTCACCATCCCGCTGTTCAGCGGCGGGCTCACGCACGCGCAGGTGAAGCAGGCGCTGTACCAGCGCGATGCCGACCAGGGCGTGCTGGAAACCCAGCGCCGCCAAGCCGCGCGCGACGCCGCCAACTACTTCAACCTGGTGACGGACGGCATCGAGCAGGTGGACAGCGCACGCGATTCGGTCGAGGCCGCGCAGAAGACCGTGGCCTCGATGCGGGCGGGCTACACCATCGGCACGCAGTCGCTGACGAACGTGGTGTTCGCGATCCAGTACCTCGCCAACATGCAGAGCGAATACACGGTGGTGCGCCACCAGTTCGTGCTCAACAAGCTGCTGCTCAAGCAGGCCGCCGGGACGATCGACATGCGCGACCTGGAAGCGGTCAACGGGTTGCTGCAATGAGCGACGCACGCACCAGGTCCGGTTTTTTTTCCCCTCTCCCTCCGGGAGAGGGGGCCCATGGAGCGGGAGAGGGTGCGGGCGGAGCGTGGCGCCTCACTTCGACCGAACCCTCTCCCCAACCCCTCTCCCACAGGGAGAAGGGCTTGAATGCGGAGAGCTGAACGATGTTCGCCTACTACTTCCAGCTCGGCCTGCGCAGCCTGCGCCGCAATCCTGTCCTCACCTTGTTGATGGTGATGGCGATCGGCTTCGGCGTGGCCGCATCGATGATCACTTACTCCGTGTTCCGCGCGGTGTCGGGCAACCCGATACCCGACAAGTCGGCGCAGCTGTTCATTCCGCAGATCGACGGCTGGGGCCCGCAGCAGAACCTCAAGGGCGAGCCGGCGGAAGCGGTGAGTTACATCGACGCGATGGCGCTGCTGCGGGCACATGAGGCAAAGCGCAAGACGATGCTGTACCAGGTGCTGATGTCGGTGATGCCGGGCGGCGACCGCGAACTGCCCATCGCCGTCAACGGCTATGCCGTGGGCAGCGACTTCTTCGCCATGTTCGAGGTGCCGTTCCGCTATGGCGGCAGGTGGAGTGAGCAGGACGATGCGGCGCGCGCCGCCGACGTGGTCATCAGCGGCGAGCTCAACCAGAAGGTGTTCGGTGGCGCGAACAGCGTGGGTCGCACGATCGACCTTGGCGGCCACGACTACCGCGTGGTGGGCGTCACCAGTCACTGGAACCCGCGCCCGCGTTTCTACGACCTGTTCAGCACTGACGGTTTCGCCGATGAACCGGACATCTACCTGCCGTTCACCCGCGCGATGGACCTGAAGATGTATCCCAGCGGTCGCAACAGCTGCCGTGGCCAGCTCAGCTTCACCAACTGGACGGATTACACCCAGAGCAATTGCGTGTGGATCACGCCCTGGGTGGAACTGGACACCCCGGCCGAAGTCGCGAGCTATCGCAGTTTCCTCACCAACTATGCCATCGACCAGCAGCACGCCGGCCGCTTCAACTGGGCGCCCAACGTGCGCCTGCGCGACGTGGTGCAGTGGCTGGACCACGAGCATGTGGTGCCGCCCGAGAGCCGCATCTCGCTGGTGGTGGCGCTGGGCTTCTTCCTGATCTGCCTGGTCAACACCATCGGCCTGCTGCTTGCCAAGTTCATGCGCCGCGCCGGCGAGATCGGCGTGCGCCGCGCGCTGGGCGCCACGCGCAGGGAGATCTACGCCCAATACCTGATCGAGGCGGCCACGGTGGGCCTGGTCGGCGGCGTGCTGGGTCTGCTGCTCACCGCGCTGGGCGTGTCCGGGGTGGGCATGCTGTTTCCGCCGCAGATCGCGCAGCTGGCGGAGCTCGATGTCTCCCTGGTGGGGCTTACCCTGGTCGTGGCCATCGTCGCCACCGTGCTGGCGGCGTTCTACCCGGCGTGGCGCGCGGCGCACGTGCAGCCGGCCTGGCAGTTGAAGTCGAGCTGAGGAGAGGACGATGAGCATCCAGATCCGCCCCATCCTCACCGCGCTGCGCCGTCACAAGGCGGGCACCGTGCTGATCACGTTGCAGATCGCGCTGACCCTGGCCATCGTGTGCAACGCGCTGTTCATCATCCACGCGCGACTGGCCAGCCTGTCCGAGGTCAGCGGCGTGGACGAATCCAGCGTCTTCGTCATCAAGAACCAGTGGGCGACCGAATGGCCGGCGGCGCAGGTCGACGCGCAGGTGCAGGCCGACCTGCTCGCGCTGCGGCAGTTGCCCGCCGTGCGTGACGCCTCGCCGGCCAACGGTTATCCATTGCAGGGAGGCGGCTGGGACAACTTCGTCACGTTGACCCCCGAACAGACCCAGCCGACCACCGATTCCGCGGTGTATACCGGCGACGAGCATTTCATCGACACGCTGGGGGTGAAGCTGGTCGCGGGACGCAACTTCCGCCCCGACGATGTGATGGTGATGGGCACCCAGCAGGCGGTCACCCCACCGACGGTGATCGTGAGCAAGGCGCTGGCCGATCGGCTGTTCCCCGGTGGCGACGCATTGGGCAAGAGCTTCTACGCGATGGGCGCCACGCCCAGCACCATCATCGGCATCGTCGATCCGCTGCATCGCCAGGGCGTGAGTCAGTGGAACAAGGCTTATGCCGGGCAGTCGCTGATCTGGCCGATACGGTCGGCCGATTCGCGCGGCCTCTACTACATCGTGCGGGCGAAACCGGGCCAACTCGCCGCCGCGATGCGCGAGGCGCCGAAGGCGCTGTACGCGCAGAGCCGCCTGCGCATCATCGATGCCAAGGATGGCATCCAGGACTACGCCACGATCCGCCACAAGGTGTACGACGGCGATCGCGGCATGGCGATCCTGATGGGCATCATCTGCGTGGTGCTGCTGGCGATCACCGCCGCGGGCATCGTGGGCCTCACCAGTTTCTGGGTCGGCCAGCGCCGCAAGCAGATCGGCGTGCGCCGGGCGCTGGGTGCCAAGCAGCGCGACATCCTCGCCTACTTCCTTACCGAGAACTTCCTGATCAGCACGGCGGGCGTGACGCTGGGCATCGTGCTGGCGTTCGCTTTCAACCTGTGGACGGTGACCCGCTTCGCGCTGGATCGCATGTCGCTGGCCTACGTGGGCGTCGGCGTGATCGTGCTGCTGCTGCTGGGACAAGGCGCGGTGCTGGCGCCGGCGCTGCGCGCCTCGCGCGTGTCGCCGGTGGAGGCCACGCGCAGCGTGTGACTGCTTTGCTCCCCTCTCCCACTTGTGGGAGAGGGGCCGGGGGAGAGGGCGGGATTTGCAACAACGCCCGAGCACCCTCTCCCCCAACCCCTCTCCCACAAGCGGGAGAGGGGAGCGGCGATTGGCCTCTCCCGCCGGGAGAGGTGCTCAAACAACGGAGAGAACGAAATGTTCGCCTACTACCTCGACCTCGCATTGCGCAGCCTGAAACGCAGTCCCGGCCTCACCGCCTTGATGGTGCTGGCGATCGGCTTCGGCGTGGCCGCCTCGATGACTTCGTGGTCGGTGTTCCGCGCCGTGTCGGGCGACCCGATCCCGTGGAAATCCGCGCAGCTGTTCGTGCCGCAGGTTGACAACTGGGGGCCGAACGGCCGCGATCCCGACGGCGATCCGCCGAACGCGATGGACTACACCGACGCGACGGCGCTGATGCGCGACCACCGCGCCAAGCTGCAGTCGGCGATGTACCAGATCTCGCCCTCGGTCGTGCCGGCTGAGGCCACCAAGCATCCGATCAACGTCAGCGGCCACGCGGTGTACGGCGAGTTCTTCCCGATGCTGGACGTGCCGTTCCTGTACGGCAGCGGCTGGAGCGCCAGCGACGACGCCAACCGGGCGCAGGTGGTGGTGATCAGCAGCAAGCTCAACCAGAAGCTGTTCGGCGGCACCAGCAGCCTGGGCAAGAGCGTCAACATCGAAGGCCACGACTACCGCGTGGTGGGCGTGCTGAACGACTGGAACCCGCAGCCGCGCTTCTACGACGTGGTCAACTCGGGCGGCTTCAACAGCCAGACCGACGATGTGTTCCTGCCGTTCCTGACCGCCATCCAGGCGAACATGCAGAACGATGGCAACACCAACTGCAATGCGGTGCCCAAGGAATCCGGCTTCGTCGGCCTGCAGCACTCCGAGTGCATATGGATCGCCTACATGGCCGAGCTGGACGACGCCTCGGCGGTGTCGGCCTATCGCAACTACCTGCAGGGTTACGCCCGCGAGCAGCAGCAGAACGGGCGCTTCGGCTGGGCGCCGAACAACCGCCTGCGCAACCTGCCGGCGTGGCTGGACAACCAGCATGTGGTGCCCAGCGACACCAAGGTCTCGCTGCTGGTGGCGCTCGGCCTGCTGCTGGTGTGCCTGGTCAACACCATCGGCCTGCTGCTGGCGAAGTTCCTGCGCCGCAGCGCCGAGATCGGCGTGCGCCGCGCGCTGGGCGCGCCGCGCATGGCGATCTACGCGCAGTTCCTCACCGAGGCCGGCATCGTCGGCGCGGCCGGCGGCGTGCTCGGCCTGCTGCTCACCTGCGCCGGCGTGGCCAGCGTGGGCTGGGTGATGCCCAAGGACATCGCCGCCCTCGCGCGGCTGGACGTCTCGCTGCTGGTGCTGACCCTGCTGGTGGCGGTGATCGCCACCATGCTGGCGGGCCTGTACCCAACCTACCGTGCCTCGCGGGTGCAACCCGCGTGGCAGCTCAAATCGAACTGAGGCCAATCATGTCGTCCTCCGTCGCGCATTCCGTGCCATACAACTTCCCCGTTCGCCCTGAGCGTAGGCGCGCAGCGCCGAAGTCGAAGGGCATTGCATACCAGCCGATGGCCCCACGCCCTTCGACTTCGCTTCGCTACGCTCAGGGCGAACGGTCGGGGGCGGTGGAACGTTGTGTTGGCCATACCTTGTCGAGGAGCGCGCCATGAAACTGCACCCCATGATCGCGGCATTGCGCAAGCACAAGGCGGGCGTGGTGCTGATCGCGCTGCAGATCGCGCTGACCCTGGCGATCGTCTGCAATGCCATCTTCATCATCGGTCAGCGCATCGACCGGGTGAACCGCCCCACCGGACTGGACGAGAGCAACCTGTTCCTGGTCACCCAGCAATGGGTAGGCGCGCCCAGTGCCGATACGCCCGACGGCGTGGCCAAGCTCGACGCCATGCAGAAGGAGGATCTCGCCGCGCTGCGCAACCTGCCCGGCGTGGCCTCGGTGACGCCGATCAACTCGCTGCCGCTGCTCAATTCGTCCTGGAACGGCGCGGTTTCGACCAAGCCGGACCGGAAGTTCAGCGACAAGGGCGACAACGTGCGCACCACGTACTACTTCACCGATGAGCAGGTGATGTCGACGCTGGGCCTGAAACTGGTGGCCGGCCGCGCGTTCAATGCCGGCGATGTGCAACACCAAGGTTTCCGCGACAACCCCCCGCGCCCGATCATCATGGTCACCAAGGCACTGGCGGACAAGCTGTTCCCGCAGGGCGACGCGGTGGGCAAGCCGATCTATGTCGACGGCAGCAGCTCGCCCAGCACCATCGTCGGCGTGGTGGCGCGCCTGCAGGTGCCTTCCACCGGCACCTGGGTCAACGGCTTCACCTGGAATGCCACCTTGGTGCCCACGCGGCTGAATGCAGGCTTCGCGCGTTACGCAGTGCGTACCAAGCCGGGCCAGCTGGAAGCGGCGATGAAGGCGGCGGCGCCCACGCTGTACAAGGTGAACCCGCTGCGCGTGCTCGACGACGACAGCGTCAAGTCGTTCGCCGACATCCGCGCCGAGGCCTATCGCGCCGACGTGGGCATGGCGATCCTGATGGGCGTGATCTGTCTGGTCCTGCTCAGCGTCACCGCGGCGGGCATCGTGGGCCTCACCAGCTTCTGGGTCGGCCAGCGCCATCGGCAGATCGGCGTGCGCCGCGCGCTGGGCGCGCGCAAGGTCGACATCCTGCACTACTTCCAGCTGGAGAACCTGCTGATCGCGGGCAGCGGCGCGGTGATCGGCATCGTCATGGCGATCGGCCTCAACCTGTGGCTGATGCGCCTCTACCAGATGGATCGCCTGCCGGTGGTCTACACCCTGGTCGGCGTGGTGGCGGTGCTGGTGCTGGGCCAGTGCGCCGTGTTCGTGCCGGCCCGACGCGCCTCCAACGTGCCGCCGGTGACGGCCACGCGCGCGGCGTGACGCTTTTTCCCTCCCCCGCTTGCGGGGGAGGGTGCCCGCGAGGGCGGGAGGGGGGTACGGGCGAAGCGCAGCGTCGCGCGCTGGCCGAACCCTCTCCCCCAACCCCTCTCCCGGTGGGAGAGGGGAGCAAGTCCTGGCCATTGGGAGATTGGGAATGTTCGGCTACTACCTCGACCTCGCCCTGCGCAGCCTCAAGCGCAACCGCGTGCTCACCGCGCTGATGGTGCTGGCGATCGCGGTGGGCATCGGCGCCTGCATGACCACGCTGACGGTGGTGCATCTGCTGTCTGGCGATCCGCTGCCCGGCAAGAGCAGCGTGCTGTTTTTCCCGCAGGTGGACCCGGAGAATCCCATCATGGAGGGAGTCACCGAGCCGCGTCCGGCGATGGATTACCGCTCGGCCATGGACCTGTGGAGTGCGCATCGCGCCGACCGCCAGGCGATCATTACCAGCAGCCCCGTGAAGGTGCGCCTGCCGAACAGCGGCCAGCCGCCGTTGATGCCGAGCATGCTTTCCACCTCGGCGGATTTCTTCCCGATGTTCGACGTGCCGTTCCAGTACGGCTCCGGTTGGAGCGCGGATGACGACACGCACCATGCGCGCGTGGCGGTGATTTCGGCCGACCTCAATCAGAAACTGTTTGGCGGCGCCAACAGCGTGGGCCGTATCCTGCGCGTGCGCGATGCCGACATGCGCATCGTCGGCGTGCTGAAGCCATGGCGCCCCACGCCGCTGTTCTACGACCCGTGGAACCAGAACTTCAGCAAGTCGGAAGACGTCTTTGCCCCGTTCACCAGCAGCCTGGAAATCAACAAGGGCAACTTCCAGGCCTATACCTGCTGGCATGTGCCGCCATCCATGGGCGACCTGCAGAACGCCGATTGCATGTGGGTGTGGCTGTGGGTGGAGCTGGACAGCCCGGCCAAGGTGCGCGACTACGCGCGCTTCGTGAACGATTACGCGAACACGCAGAAGTCGCTGGGCCGCTTCGCCGTGGGCAGCGAGCATGCACGGCTGCGCGACCTGATGACCTGGCTGACCTACCGCGGCCAGGTGCCGGGCGACGTGCGCCTGCAGGCGTGGCTGGCGTCGGCCTTCCTCGTCATCTGCCTGTTCAATGCGGTGGGTTTGCTGCTGGCGAAGTTCCTGCGTCGCAGCGGTGAGATCGGCGTGCGCCGCGCGCTGGGCGCCAGCCGCGGCGCGATCTTCGCGCAGTGCCTGGTCGAGGCCGGCCTGATTGGTCTGCTCGGCGGCTTCTTTGGCTGGCTGTTGACGCTGATCGGCTTGTGGCTGGTGCGGCAGCAGCCGGTGGACTACGCCCATCTCGCACACCTGGACACCGCCATGTTCCTCGTCACGTTCGTGCTGGCGGTCGGCACCAGCCTGCTCGCCGGGCTGGTACCTGCGCTGCGCGCCAGCCGCGTGGTCCCCGGCTGGCAACTCAAGGCGCTGTGAGGAGGCCGATCATGCAGATCAAACCGATACTCGCGGCGCTGCGCCGCCATCGCCTGGCCACCTTGCTGATCGCGGTGGAAATCGCACTGGCCTGCGCCGTGTTGTGCAACGCCTGCTTCCTGGTGGCGCGGCGCTGGACGATGATCGAGATCAACAGCGGTGTCGACGAGAGTTCGCTGGCGGTACTGACGGTCAACGGCTTCGAACCGAGCCAGGCCGCCGATGTAAACGCACGAATGCTGGCTGGCCTGCAGGCCATTCCGGGTATGCAGTCGGCCACCCTCATCAGCGAGGTGCCGTTCGGGCCGCAAACCGGTGCAGCAGGCATTTCGCATGACGCGGAAAGTTTCAAGAACCTGATCGGTGTGGTGGATTTCGTGCTGGCCGGGCCGGGCACGTACAAGGCGCTGGGTCTGAAGCTGATCGAAGGGCGGCTGCCTCAGCCCGATGACTACCGACCTGCCACCAGTTTCGCTCCCGAGGATGCGCAGGTACTGGTCACCCGCGCACTGGCGGAACACGCGTGGCCGGGCGAAAGCCCGCTGGGCAAGGATTTTTGGTGCGACAAGATGCACTTCCGCGTGATGGGCGTGGTGGACCATTTCGCCCGCGCGCAGCCCAGCCAATACAACATGCAGCAGGGCGAGTGGACGGTGTTCACGCCGGTCGTGCCGGGCGGCTCGCTGGCCGGTACCTATCTGCTGCGGGCCAGGCCGCAGGATGTGCAGCGCGCGCTGCAGGCAGCGCGTGCCGCCGTGCCGAAGATCGCCCCCGACGTGGTGCTGGACCAGGACAACAGCAAGACCCTGGGTGACCTGCGCGCGAGCTACTTCAAGACCGACCGCATCATGATCGGCCTGTTGCTCGGCGTGGTGGTCCTCATGCTCGGCGTCACCGCGCTGGGCATCGTCGGCCTCACCAGCTTCTGGGTGGCGCAGCGGCGCAAGCAGATCGGCATCCGCCGCGCGATCGGCGCGACGCGCGGCGACATCCTGCGCTACTTCCAGACCGAGAACTTCCTGATTGTCACGTTCGGCATCGCGCTCGGCATGCTGCTCGCCTTCGTGCTCAACGCGGTACTGATGAAGTTCTACGAGCTGCCGCATTTGCCTTTGTATTACCTGCCGCTGGGCGCGCTGGCGCTGTGGGGGTTGGGCCAGCTCGCCGTGCTTGGCCCCGCGCTGCGCGCCGCGGCGGTACCGCCGGTGGTGGCGACGCGCAGCGTGTGAGGTGCTTGCTCCCCTCTCCCGAAGGGAGAGGGGAGTGCAATCAGGGAGGCATGACATGTTCGGCTATTACCTCGATCTCGCCTTGCACAGCCTGAAGCGCAACAAGGCGCTCACCGCCCTGATGGTGCTGGCGATCGCGCTGGGCATCGGTGCGTCGATGACCACGCTCACCGTGCTGCACGTGCTGTCCGGCGACCCGCTGCCGGGGCGCAGCGGCACGCTGTATTACCCGCAGGTCGATCCGCGCGACAACGGCGGCTTGCTGCCGGGCAAGGAGCCGCCGGAGCAGCTCACCTACATCGACGGCCTCAACCTGCTGCATGCGAAGCGGGCGGATCGACAGGCGCTGATGACCGGCGGTGCGGTGCCGATCCAGCCCGACTCGGCCGCGCTCGATCCGTTCTACGTGGAGGCGCGCTACACCACCGCCGACTTCTTCCCGATGTTCGGCACGCGCTTCCGCTACGGCCAGGGCTGGAACGCGGCGGACGACGAGGCGAAGGCGCGCGAAGTGGTGATCAACAGCGAGCTGAACGAACGCCTGTTCGGGGGCGCCAACAGCGTGGGTCGCACGCTGCGCATCGGGGACACCACGTTCCGCATCGCGGGCGTGCTCGACGACTGGGCGCCCAGTCCGCACTTCTACGATCTCAACACCGGTTCGTACGGCTACGCGGAACAAGTGTTCATGCCGCTGCTGACCGCGCTGGACCTGCACATGGATCACAACGGTTCCACCGACTGCTGGGGCAACGGCGCCGGCGGCGCGGGCCATATCTATCCGGCGGCAAGTTGCGTGTGGATGCAGTTCTGGGTGCAGTTGGACACGCCGGCCAAGGCGGCCGACTACAAGGAATTCCTGATCCATTACTCGGAGCAGCAGAAGGCGCTGGGGCGTTTCGTGAAGGCGCCGAACGTGCGCCTGCGCAACGTGATGCAGTGGCTTTCCTACGAAATGGTGGTGCCCGACGACGTGCGCCTGCAGACCGGGCTGGCGTTCGGCTTCCTGCTGGTGTGCCTGGTCAACACGGTGGGCCTGATGCTGGCGAAGTTCCTGCGCGGCGCGGGCGAGCTGGGCGTGCGCCGTGCGCTGGGCGCGTCGAAGCGGGCGCTGTTCGCGCAGCTGCTGGTCGAGTCCGGGGTGGTGGGCCTGGTGGGCGGCATCGGGGGGCTGCTGCTGGCCCTGCTGGGCCTGTGGGTGGTGCGGCACCGCCCTTCGGACTACGCCGCGCTGGCGCACCTGGACCCGACCATGTTGTTCACCACCTTCCTGCTGGCAGTGGGTGCGAGCCTGCTGGCCGGCCTGCTGCCAGCGTGGCGTGCCTGCCAGATCGCACCCGCCCTGCAATTGAAAAGTAATTGAGGGGACAGCCATGGAACTGCGACCGATACTTTCCACGCTGCGCCGGCACAAGACCACCGCCTGGCTGCTGATCCTGGAAATCGCGCTGACCTGCGCGATCGTCTGCAATGCGGTGTTCATGATCGGCCACCGGCTGCAGCACATGCACATGTCCACTGGCATCGTCGAGCACGATCTGGTGCAGGTCCAACTGGCGGAGATCGTGCCCTCGCCCGACGTCTACGCGCGGGCCGAGGAGGATCTCGCCGTGCTGCGCCAGATACCGGGCGTGCAGGCGGTGGCGTTGACCAACCAGTTGCCGCTGCAGGGTTCCTCGTCGAACGCCGGGATCAAGCTGGATATCGCGCAACGGCAGCCCACGCTCAGCGCCGGCACCTATTTCGGCGAGAACCTGCCGCAGACCATGGGTGCGCGGCTGGTGGCGGGGCGTTACCTGCAACCCGACGAGTTCATGCATGCGGACATCGTGTTGAAGGCGCTGGCCACCGGCGATACGAAACGGCTGCCGGCGGTGACGGTGATCACGCAAGCCATGGGGCAGCGCCTGTGGCCAGGGCAGAATCCGCTGGGCAAGAGCTTCTATATCGGCCCGGTCCCGGTGCGGGTGGTCGGCGTGCTGGCGGATCTGGCGCGCGCGAATGCCTACGACGACGCCACCGCGCACTACTCGATGATCCTGCCGCTGTTCTTCGGAGCGGACAAGGACCAGAGCTACGTCATCCGCACCCGCCCGCAGGATCGCGAAGCCGTGCTCAAGGCCGCGGTGGCCGCGCTGAAGAAGGCCGATCCGGAACGGGTGGTGACCAAGCAGCGCACCTACGACGAGCTGCGCGAGAAATTCTTCGAGAACGATCGCGCGATGGCCGGCATCCTGATCGGCGTGATCGTGGCGCTGCTCACGGTGACCGCGCTGGGCATCGTGGGCCTGGCCAGCTTCTGGGTGGGGCAACGCCGCCGCACCATCGGCGTGCGCCGCGCGCTGGGTGCCACCCGCGGCGACATCCTGCGCTACTTCCAGACCGAGAATTTTTTGCTCGCCACGTTCGGCATCGTGCTGGGCATGGTGCTGGCCTACGGCATCAACCTGTTTCTGATGCTGCATTACGAATTGCCAAGGTTGCCGGCGATCTATTTCCCGGTCGGCGCGCTGGCGCTGTGGGCCATCGGGCAGCTCGCCGTGCTGGGGCCCGCGCTGCGTGCATCCAGAGTGCCGCCGGTGGTGGCGACGAGGGCGGTTTGATTTTCCCCTCCCCCATCGGGGGAAGGTGCCCGCAGGGCGGGAGAGGGTACGGGCTGGCCTCGGTGCCGGAAGTGCCCTCTCCCCCAACCCCTCTCCCGCAAGCGGGCGAGGGGAGTGATGAAAGGCCTCTCCCGCAGGGGGAGTCCAACCAAGGAGGCATGGAATGTTCGCGTACTACCTCGACCTCGCCTTGCGCAGCTTGAAGCGCAACAAGGTGCTCACGTTGCTGATGGTGCTGGCGCTCGCGCTGGGCATCGGCGCCACGATCACCACGCTGGCCGTGTTGCGGTTGCTGTCCGGCGACCCGCTGCCGCAGAAGAGCGCGCAGCTGTTCTACCCGCAGCTGGATCCCTATCCCGCGAACCGCCCGTTCTCGCGCAGCGGCAAGCGGGTACCGTTCCTGCTGAGCTACGTCGACGCCATGAACCTGCTGCATGCCGGCAAGGCGCCGCATCAGGCGGCGGTGGCGCTGTCGCAGGTCAAGCTGACGCCGCAGACGCAGCAGGGCAAGCCGTTCTATGCGGACGGCGTGATGACCACGGCGGACTTTTTTCCGATGTTCGACGCGCCGTTCGAGTACGGCACGGGCTGGTCCGCGGCGGACGACGACAGCCGTGCGCAGGTGGCGGTGATCGCGAGCTACCTCAACGACAAGTTGTTCGGCGGCGCCAACAGCGTGGGCCGCATGATCCGCATCGAGGACCACGACTTCCGCATCATCGGCGTGCTCCGGCCCTGGGCGCCGCAGCCGCGCTTCTATGCGCTGCATCTGGGCGGGCGCGATTACGGCAAGGGCGAGGGGGTGTTCATGCCGCTGCAAGGTGCGCGTGCCGACGGCATTTCACCGAGCACCATGATGGGCTATGGGTCGTCGATCGATATGCAGCACCTGGAAAGCGCGCAGGCCATCTGGCTGGGCCTGTGGGTGCAACTGCCCACGGCGGCGGACGTGGCGGCCTACCGCGAGTACCTGGGCCACTACGCGCAGCAGCAGGTGGCGCTGGGCCGCTTCCAGAAATCCGACACGGCGCTGTCGGGCTTGATGGAGTGGCTGCGCAGCGAGCACGTGGTGCCGGACGATGCGCGCCTGCAGGCGGGATTGGCGTTCGGTTTCCTGCTGATCTGCGTGGTGAACACGGTGGGCCTGCTGCTGGCCAAGTGCCTGCGCCGCTCGCGCGAGATCGGCGTGCGCCGCGCGCTGGGCGCCTCGCGCGGTGCGATCTTCGCCCAGTTCATGGTCGAGGCCGCCATCGTGGGCGTGGCCGGCGGCGTGTTGGGCCTCGTCTTCGCCGAGTTGGGGCTGTGGGGCATCCGCCATCAGCCGGCGCAGTACGCCAGCCTCGCGCACCTGGATCTGTCGATGTTCGCGTTCACCTTCGTGGTGGCGCTGGCAGCCAGCCTGGTCGCCGGCCTGCTGCCTGCATGGCGCGCCTGCGTGGTGGCGCCGGCTCCGCAGTTGAAAGCGAGTTGAGGAGATGAGCATGGAAATCCGACCGATACTCGCCAGCCTGCGCAAGCACCGCATCCCGGCCACCCTGATCGTGCTGGAGATCGCGCTGGCCTGCGCGGTGCTGTGCAACGCGGTGTTCATGATCGGCCAGCGCATGGCCGACATCCACTGGCCGAACGCGATCGACGAGCAGGGCATCTCGGTGATTACGGTGAACGGCACCGACCCCGGGCACGCCGCCAGCGACATCCCGCGCGACCTCATCGCCCTGCGCGGCATCGCCGGGGTCACGGCGGTGGCGGCGGGCACCAGCATGCCGCTCGACCAGAATCCGGCGCTGTCAGGCTTCACCACCACGCCGGACGGCAAGACCACGGTGAACAGCTCGGTCTACTTCCTCGGCCGCGGCGGCCCGCAGGCGCTCGGCCTGCATCTGCTGGAAGGGCGCATCTTCAACGACGACGAATATGCCGACAGCGGCTTCAAGGGCTTCAACTCCACAGGCCACGTGCTGCTGGTCACGCAAAGCGATGCGCAACGCCTGTGGCCGAACCAGAACGCATTGGGCAAGGTCCTGTACACCAATGGCCGCAGCTGGACGGTGGTCGGCGTGGTCGCCGACGTGCTGGCGCAGGATCCGAAGTTCAGCGGGCCGGGCGGGCGCTATTCCACCGTGTTCTTCCCGCTGCAACCGGATGGGGCGATGGGTGACTATGTGCTGCGCAGCGCGCCGCAGGATCGCGCGCGCGTTCTGCGCGAGGCGATGGACGCGCTGAGCAAGCTGGAACCGGGCGCGGTGCTGCAGGGTGCGACTTATGCCGGCATGCGCGGCGACTATTTCGCCGACACCCGCAGCATGGTGTGGATGCTGATGCTGGTGTGCGTGGTGATGCTGGCGGTCACTGCGTTCGGCATCGTCGGCCTCACCAGTTTCTGGGTCGGCCAACGGCGGCGGCAGATCGGCATCCGCCGCGCGGTGGGCGCCACCCGCGGCCACATCATGCAGTACTTCCAGACCGAGAACTTCCTGCTAAGCACCGCCGGCGTGGTGCTCGGCATGCTGCTGGCGTTCGGCATCAACCTGTACCTGATGAGCCGCTACGAGATGAGCCGCATGCCCTGGTACTACCTGCCGGTCAGCGCGGTCGCACTGTGGCTGCTCGGCCAACTCGCCGTGCTCGGCCCCGCGCGCCGCGCGGCGGCGGTGCCGCCGGTGGTGGCGACGCGGGGCGTGTGAGCTTTTCCCCTTCCGGGAGGGGAGTTCAACGAAGGGGGATGGATGTTCCGCTATTACCTTGAGTTGGCTGTTCGCAGCCTGAAACGCAGCCCTGGCCTGACCGCGCTGATGGTGCTGTCCATTGGCTTCGGCGTGGCCGCGGCCATGACCACCTGGTCGGTGTTCCGCGCGGTATCCGGCGATCCGATTCCGTGGAAGTCGTCACGATTGTTCGTGCCGCAGCTCGATATCTGGGGGCCGGGCAATCCTGCCGGTGACCATGAACCGCCGGACGCGTTGGACTACGCCGATGCGATGGCGCTGATGCGCGACCATCGCGCCGTGTGGCAATCCGCGATCTATGCCATCGCCCCGATGGCGACGCCGACGGGCGTGGGACGCATGCCGATTCCGCTCGGCGGCTACGCGGTTTACGGCGAATTCTTTCCGATGCTGGATGTGCCGTTCGAATACGGCAGCGGCTGGAGCGCGGAAGACGATGCCCGCGCGGCGCCCGTCGCTGTGATCGGCGACGAGCTTAACCGCAGGTTGTTCGGAGGTATCGACAGCGTTGGCAAGACCGTCCGCATCGCGGATCAGGATTATCGCGTGGTGGGCGTGCTGCGGCCCTGGAATCCGCAGCCGGTGTTTTTCGACGTGCCGGACACCGGCGGGTTCACGATGGGCGGCCCAGATGTGTTCCTGCCGTTCCAGCATGCGCTGGCGACGGGTATGGCGAATGCCGGCAGCGTGAACTGTCCGAAAGGTGTCGCGCTGGACGAGTCGGGTCTGGCGGGCTTGCGGCGTTCGAATTGCACGTGGATCACCTACATGGCCGAGCTGGACGATGCGGCGACGGTGCGGGGCTACCGGCAGTACCTCGACGACTATGCGCGTGAGCAGCAACAGCTGGGGCGCTTCCACTGGGCGCCAAATAACCGCCTGCGCGACGTGCCGGTATTCCTCGACCACGAACACGTGGTGCCCGGTGATGCCCGGTTGTCGATGCTGGTGGCGCTGGGCCTTCTGCTGGTCTGCCTGATGAACACGGTGGGCCTGCTGCTGGCGCGGTTCCTGCGCCGCAGCGGCGAGATCGGCGTGCGCCGTGCACTGGGCGCGTCGCGCGGCGCGATCTGCGCGCAGTTCCTGGTCGAGGCCGGTGCGATCGGCGTGACCGGCGGTGCGCTGGGCTTGCTGCTCACCGGCCTGGGTGTGCTCGGCGTCGACCGGGTGCTGCCGGTGTGGATGGCCGGCTTGGCGCGCATCGATGCAGTCCTGCTGCTGCTCACCGTGCTGGTGGCGCTTGCCGCCAGCCTGCTCGCCGGCGCGTACCCCGCCATTCGTGCTTCCCGTGTGCAGCCCGCGTGGCAACTAAAGACGAACTGAGGATCGCGCATGAAACTCCATCCGATCCTTTCCGCCTTGCGCCACCATAAGACCGGCGCGCTGCTGATTGCGTTGCAGATCGCGCTTACATTGGCCATCGTCTGCAACGCGGTCTTCATCATCGGCCAGCGCATCGAGAAGGTGGGCCGCTCGACCGGCCTCGTCGAGGAGGGCTTGATCCGTATCTCGCAAAACTGGCTCAACGCACCGACCGGCGACGACCCCGCCGCCGTCGAGCAGCTCGATGCGATGCAGCGCGCCGACTTGGCCGCCTTGCGCAAATTGCCGGACGTGCAGGAGGTGGCCGCCGCCGCGAGCATGCCCATTCAGGGCATGATCTGGAGCGGCACGCTCGGTCTCTCGCCGCAAGCAGACAACGGTGGCATCAAGGTCGCCTACTATTACGGCGATGAGCGTCAGCGTTCCACGTTTGGATTGCGGTTGCTCGCCGGCCGCGACTTCAGGCCCGACGAGATCACGCATCAGTCCAGCCAGGGCAAGCTGACTGCGCCGGTGGTCATCGTCAGCCAGGTGGTGGCTGAACGCTTGTTCCCGCACGGCGACGCGCTCGGCAAGACGGTCTACCAGGACGGCAAGGCGGCGGCCATCGTGGGTATCGTCGGGCCGCTGCAAACGCCCACGCTGGGGCGGCTGTCCGCGCTTGGCAGCGACTGGGCCTACAACTCGGTGCTGGAACCGGTGCGCCTCGATGGCGCGACAGCCAGCTATGCGCTGCGCGCAAAACCGGGCCGCGAGCAGGCCGCGATGCGCGAAGCGCGCAAGGCCCTGATTGCGGTCGATCCGATGCGGCTCATGCCGGACAGCTGGGGCATCCAATCGTTCACCACCATACGCGACAAGGTCTATCGCGGGGATCGCGGCATGGCGCTGCTGCTCGGCTTGATCTGCCTGATCCTGCTCGCCGTCACCGCCACCGGCATCGCCGGCCTGACCAGCTTCTGGGTCGGGCAGCGACGCAAGCAGATCGGCATACGTCGCGCACTCGGTGCGCGCAAGGCCGACATCCTGCGTTACTTCCAGCTCGAAAATCTGTTCATCGCCGGCGTCGGCGCGATGCTGGGCCTGCTGCTCGCCGTCGCGTTCAATCTCTGGCTGATGAGTCGCTACGAGATGGCACACTTGCCGGTCGGCTACGTGCTGCTCGGGGTGGCCGCGATGCTGGTGCTTGGCCAAGCCGCGGTCATGGTACCCGCACGGCGGGCATCCAAGGTGCCACCGGTGGTGGCGACGCGGAGCGTGTGATGCGCGGAAATTTTCATGTACGTAGGCCAGTGGTCATGGCAACCTTTTCAACCGGAGCCGCATCCATGCGGACATGTGCAGGAAACCCATGCGTACCGTACTGATCGTCGACGACAACCCCGCCGTGGGCGAGGCGCTGTCGCTGCTGCTGTCGCTGCACGACATCCGTCCGCTGGTGGCGCTGAACCAGGCCGAGGGGCTGGCCACGCTGGAGCGCGAGCGGGTGGACGTGGTGATCCAGGACATGAACTTCACCGCCGACACCACCTCGGGCGAGGAAGGCGTGGAGCTGTTCCGCGCGATCCGCGAGAGCCACCCCGACCTGCCGGTGATCCTGCTGACCGCCTGGACCCACCTGGAGACCGCGGTGGAGCTGGTGAAGGCCGGCGCCGCCGACTATCTCGCCAAGCCCTGGGACGATCACAAGCTGCTGGCCACGGTGGAGAACCTCTTGGAACTCTCCGAGTCCACCCGCGAGGTGAGCCGCGCGCGGCGCGAGCGCCGTCGCCGTCGCGAGGTGCTGCAGAGCACCTACGACCTGGACAGCCTGGTGTTCGCCTCCGAGGCGATGGCGCGCACGCTGGAGCTGGCCTGCCAGGTGGCGCGCGCCGAGGTGCCGATCCTGATCACCGGGCCGAACGGTGCGGGCAAGGAGCGCATCGCGGCGATCGTGCACGCGAACTCGCTGGTGAAGAAGGGCCCGTTCGTGGCGGTGAACTGTGGCGCGCTGCCGGGCGAGCTGATCGAGGCCGAGCTGTTCGGCGCCGACGCCGGCGCGTACACCGGCGCGAACAAGGCGCGCGAGGGCCGCTTCGAGTTGGCCGACGGCGGCACGCTGTTCCTCGACGAGATCGGCAACCTGCCGCTGCCGGGCCAGATGAAGCTGCTGCGCGTGCTGGAGACCGGCCAGTTCGAGCGCCTCGGTTCGGGCAAGACGCGGCAGGCGAAGGTGCGCGTGCTGTCTGCCACCAACGCCGATCTCAAGGCGATGATCCGCGCCGGCACGTTCCGCGAGGACCTGTACTACCGCCTCAACGTGATCGAGGTGAACCTGCCGCCGCTGGCCGAGCGCACGGACGACATCCTGCCGCTGGCCGAGCACTTCCTCGCCGGGCGCGCCACGCTGGGCGACGCCGCGCGCGAGGCGCTGATGACTTATCCGTGGCCGGGCAACGTGCGTGAGCTGAAGAACGCGATCGAGCGCGCCGCGCTGCTGACTGGCGGCAAGCCGATCACGCCGGAGCTGCTCAACCTGCCGCAAGTCGCACCGGCCGTCGTGCGCAACCTCGACGAACCCAGCCGCGAGGCGGTGGAGGGCGCGCTGCACCAGGCCGAGGGCGTGGTGAGCCGTGCCGCGCAGGTGCTGGGCCTGTCGCGCCAGGCGCTGTATCGGCGCATGGAGCGTTACGGGCTGACGGCGTAGTTACGGTATAACTGCGGGCGACCGGATGCGGGGCATTCACGGGTCGCCACAAGGAACAGACATGGATCATCGGACGTTGCCGGCGTTGCTCCTTTCCCTGTTTTGCGCGGGCGCATGCGCGCAATCGGCAGTTGCGCCGGTTGCGCAGCATCCGCGCCTGCCGGGAGCCACGGCGGGCGCGGTGGCCGACAAGGTCCAGTTCCACTTCAAGGATGGCGACAGCCCCGGCATGCATTGGGCAAGGCAGATGGGGCAGGGTGTGGCGCGCGTCGTGGCGCAGGATCACAAGATGACGAACCACACGCTGGTGCAGTACGGACGCCCCGGCGTGGAGTGCAAGGTCTCGGCCATGAAGCCGGAGTGCCCGTAGGCGTCCGGCGGTACGCACCGTAGCAGCGATAGCCATAGCGTCACTTTGACTCGAACCAGTCGTCCAGGAGCCCGCATGCGAACTTCACGCCTCGTTGCCCTGCCGCTGTGCCTGCTGGCCTTCGCAGCCGTGGCGCAGACGGCGCCCGACCAATGGGCGCGCGTCGCGCCTTCCGCCAGTGCCGCCGCCCCGCACGACTACGCCGTGCACACGGACAAGGCCAAGCCCTCGCCGTTCAAGTTCAAGGAATCGCGCAAGACGTGGGAGAAGGAGCCGCCGCCGCCGCGCGCGAACGACCAGAACGCGGTGATGGGCACCGGGCGCGCCTGGCAGAACGGCCAGCCGCCGGTGAGCTGCGCGCAGACGCCGCACGATCCGGCATGCCGTTGAGCCTCGCCACGCCCAAGCAGGGTTGCCGCTGATGTGGCGCCGCCTGAATTCGCTGCAGTTTCGGCTGACCCTGCTGCTGGCGGTGGCCGCGGTCGCCGGCGCGCTGGTCTACGTGGGCCTCACCCAGTGGCCGCTGCCGCAGTTGTTCGACTGGCTGCACAAGGATTTGTCGGTGTCGCTGCGCACGCCGGCGCAACTGGGCATGTACGGTGGCCTCGTGGTCAGCGCGTTGGTACTGCTGCCGCTGGCCTGGTGGCTGGCATATCTGGTGATGTCGCCGCTGAGCCGCCTGCTGCGCGCGCTGGAAGGCGCGGTGGCGAGCTACCGCGACGGCGATTTCAGCTTCTCCATCGCGGCACGCCGCAGCGACGAGTTGGGCGAGCTGATCCGCATGCACAACGCGCTGGGCCAGACCTTGCGCGAGCAGCGCCAGCACCTGGTGCAGCGCGAGCTGCTGCTGGAGACGGTGGTGCAGAACACGCCGGTGGCGCTGGTGCTCACCGACGGCAACGGCCGCGTGGTCTATTCCAACATTGCCTCGCGCCACTTGTTCAACGAGGGCAAGAGCCTCAACGGGCTGGATTTCACCGAGCTGCTGACCGAGGCGCCGGAGGCGTTGTCGCGCGCGGTGCAGGGTGGCGAGGACGCGCTGCTCAGCGTGGAGATGGACGGCAGCGAGGAAACCTTCCACCTGTCGCAGCGTGCGTTCCGCCTGCAGGGACGGCCGCACCGGCTGCACCTGTTCCGGCGCATGACGCGCGAGCTGTCACGGCAGGAAGTGGCGACCTGGAAACGGGTGATCCGGGTGATCAGCCACGAGCTCAACAACTCGCTGGCGCCGATCTCTTCGCTGGCGCACTCCGGCGCCGAGCTGGCGCGGCGTGGCAACCTGGAGCGCCTGCCCGGCGTGTTCGCCACCATCGGCGAGCGCGCCAAGCATCTGCACGGCTTCATCGCCGGCTACGCCAGCTTCGCCAAGCTGCCGGCACCGCAGCTGCAGACGGTGGAGTGGGAACCGTTCCTTGCCTCACTGGCGTTGCACTGCCATTACCGGCTTGCCGCGCCGGCGCCTGCACATCCCGGCCGTTTCGACCCGGTGCAGATCGAGCAGGTGCTGATCAACCTGATCAAGAACGCGCACGAATCCGGTGGCGCGGAGGACGAGGTAAGTCTGACCCTCCTCGATGCCGGCAGCGAGCTGCGCATCGAGGTGGCCGACCGCGGCCCCGGCATGAGCGAAACCGTGCTGGCGCAGGCGCTGCTGCCGTTCTATTCCACCAAGCGCTCCGGCACCGGCCTCGGCCTTGCGTTGGCGCGCGAGATCGCCGAGGCGCACGGCGGCCGCGTGCTGCTGGCCAACCGCGAAGGCGGCGGCCTGCGCGTGAGCCTGCGCCTGCCGCAGATCGGCGCGCGCTAGATGCGGTTGCCGGAGCGGCTGTAGGAGCGGCTTCAGCCGCGATCCTCACCACGCCGGTCGCGGCTGAAGCCGCTCCTACGACAACCGATGCGCTCGCCTATACTGAAGCTCTCACTGGGGAATGGAGCGGGTCATGGGACAGTTTCTTGCATTGGTCATCGTGGTGCTGGTGGTGGTCACCCTGCTCAAGATGGTGCGCATCGTGCCGCAGGGCTACGAATGGACGGTGGAGACCTTCGGCAAGTACACCCGCACGCTCACGCCGGGCCTGCATCTGTTGATCCCGGTCTACCAGGGCGTCGGCCGCAAGATGAACATGATGGAGCAGGTGCTGGACGTGCCCTCGCAGGACGTCATCACCAAGGACAACGCCGTGGTGCGCGTGGATGGCGTGGTGTTCTACCAGGTGCTGGATGCGGCGAAGGCAGCGTATGAAGTAGCCCAGCTGGAACAGGCCACGCTGGCGCTGATCATGACCAATATCCGCACCGTGCTCGGCTCGCTGGACCTGGATGAAAGCCTGAGCCAGCGCGACGCGATCAACGCCAAGCTGCTCCGCGTGGTGGACGAGGCCACCCACCCCTGGGGCGTCAAGGCCAACCGCATCGAGATCAAGGACATCGCCCCGCCGCGCGACCTGATCGACGCGATGGCGCGGCAGATGAAGGCCGAGCGCGAGAAGCGCGCGAACATCCTCGACGCCGAGGGCTTCCGCCAGGCGGCGATCCTCAAGGCCGAGGGCGAGAAGCAGTCGGTGATCCTCGCCGCCGAGGGTGAGAAAGAGGCCGCGTTCCGCGCCGCCGAGGCGCGCGAGCGCACCGCCGAGGCCGAAGCCAAGGCCACCACCATGGTGTCCGACGCGATCGCCAGCGGCAACGTCAACGCGCTGAACTACTTCGTCGCCAACAACTACATCGATGCGCTGAAGGCGATGGCCGCCTCGCCGAACCAGAAGATGCTGCTGCTGCCGATCGAGGCCACCGGCGTGATCGGTGCGATGGCCGGCATCGCCGAGCTGGCCAAGGAGTCGCTGGGGCAGCAGCAGGCGTCAGTCAAGGCCGTGCCGCCGCCGCGCTGACGCCTTGCTCGCCTCTTCAATGCTTTGAAGGGTGCAGAAGTGGGCGTTCGTGGAAGCCATCTCGACATCCGTTCACCCTGAGCGTAGCGCCGAAGGCGCGAAGTCGAAGGGCAGGGAATCCGGCCAATGAACTGTTCCGACTTCGCGGAACTTCGTTCCGCTAGGCTCGACACGAACGGGTTTCGATTTTGAGACAGGTACTGGACAAGGAATCTCCCATGCTCGGACAGATCGCAACGCATTACCTGTGGTGGATTCTCGCCCTGCTGTTGATCGCGGGCGAGGTGATGATGCCTGGCTATTTCCTGCTGTGGATCGGTATCGCCGCGGCCGCGATGGGCGTGCTGCTGTGGCTGATTCCCGGCATGGGCCTGCTGGTGCAGGCGGTGTTGTTCGCGTTGCTGGCGCTGGCTGCCTGCTTCGCCTACGCGCGCTGGCTGCGGCCGCGGATCGAGCGGCGCGCGCCCGGCGACGAGCGCCTGAACCGCCGTGCCGAGCAGATGATCGGCCAGCGCTACGAGCTGATCGAGTCCATCGTCAATGGTCGCGGCAAGGTGCGCGTGGGCGACGGCCAGTGGCTGGTGAGCGGTCCGGACCTGCCGCTGGGCAGCACGGTGGAAGTGGTCGCGGTGGACGGCACCACGCTCAAGGTGCGCGCCGCCGCATGAGTGCACCCGCCGCGGGCAGCCAGCCTTCCGTCACCGCCGCGCTGAACACGCGCATCGCCTTCCTGCTGGAGCTGGCACGGCGGCTGCACCAGTACGGCACCTCGGCGCCGCGGCTGGAGATGGCGATCGATCTCTCGGCGCGGCGGCTGGGCCTGCAGGCCGACGTGTGGTCCAGCCCCACCGCGATCATCATTTCCTTCGCCGACCTGGGGCAGGGCGACGAGGGCGTGGCACAGACCACCCAGGTGATGCGGCTGGCCCCCGGCGACGTGAACCTGGCACGCTTGTGCGAGGCGGACGCCATCGCCGACCGGGTGATCGCGGGCGAGCTGGGCCTGCGCGAGGGTTCTCGCCTGCTGCGTGCGCTGGGCGCGCCGGACACGCGCAAGGCGAAGATCAACACCGTCGCCAGTTACGGCCTGTCCGCCGCCAGCCTCGCGGCACTGTTCCTGCACAGCTCCTGGGTCGATCTGGTGGTCGCCGGGGTGATCGGTTCGCTGATCGGCTGCATCACTCTCCTGTCCGCCACGCGGCCGCGGTTGGCGGTGGCCAGCGATGCGATCAGCGCGGTGGTGGCGACCGCGGTGGCGATCCTGGTCAGCGCGTTCGTGGTGCCGCTGGCGATCAAGTCGGTGGTGCTGGCGGCGCTGATCATCCTGGTGCCGGGCATGTCGCTCACCACCGCGGTGCGTGAGGTGTCCAGCGGGCACCTGGTTTCCGGCATGGCGCGCCTGGGCGGCGCCATGGCGACCCTGCTCAAGCTGGTCTTCGGCACGGTGGCGGCCACTGAGGTCTGCGCCGCGTTCGGCATCCATGCGCGCGATTTCGCGCTGCCGCCGTTGCCGGGCTGGACCGACTGGCCGGCACTGCTGGTGGCGGCGATGGCGTTCGCGATGCTGTTCCGCGCCGCGCGGCGCGACTGGCCGGCAGTGGTCGTGGCGGTGATCGCCGGCTACCTCGCCACGCGCTGGGGCGGCGAGTTCTCCGGGCGCCTGCCCAGCGCGCCGTTCGGCGTGTTCGTGGGCGGCCTGCTGGTCAGCGCATTGGCCAACCTCTACGCGCGCGTGGCGAAGCGGCCGGGCGCGGTGATCCGCGAGCCGGGCATCCTGCTGCTGGTGCCGGGCAGCGTGGGCTTCCGCAGCGTCTCCTTCCTGCTCGAACGCGACACCACCCTGGGCATGGACACCGCCCTGCTGCTGCTCACCCTGCTGGTGTCGCTGGTGGCCGGCCTGCTGTTCGGCGAACTGCTGGTGTCCCCCCGAAGATCTTTATGAAACAAAAACCGATCGAAACCGGCCAGCGTCCCGCTGCGAATGCCGTCACGATCGCGAACCCGCTCGGCCCGTTTGCCCCCTCTCCCGCTTGCGGGAGAGGGTTGGGGAGAGGGGGCACGCTCGCGAAAACCCGCTTGTGAATCCCCACAAAAAACGCCGACCCGAAGGTCGGCGTTTTCATGATGGGGTGTCTCGTGAAAAGTGCGGCCAAGGATGGCCGCCTGTTTGATCTTGCGGCCGCCATCCATGGCAGCCGCCCTTCGGGCCATCGCTGGCGCGATGTCAAAAATCGCTCCAGGCGATTTTTTCGCGATCATGGATGATCGCAAAGTACCCAATCAGATCAGCAAATCCTTTTCCTTCTTGCCGGCCTTCAGCGCCTCATTGAACCAGCGCGGGCGCTTGCCACGGCCGGACCAGGTCTGCTCGGCATTCGCCGGGTTGCGGTATTTCGGGGGCACGGTGCCGCCGCTGCGGCGCTTGCCGCGGGCGCCGCCGAAGATGTCGTCGAAGCTGTAACCTTCGGCCTTGATCAGGGCGTGGACCTTTTCGCGCAGCTTGACCACCTTTTCCTTGCGCAATTCATGCTGGCGCGATTGCGCCTTGCTGATCAGGTCATTGAGCTGATTGTGGTTGAGATTCTTGATATCGACGGCCATCGGAGGCTCCCGGAACGATGAAATGGTGGTGGCTCGGATCAATGCAGGACAAATGGCATTGCCGGCGCGATGGCCATTCTTGCGCAAATAAACCGCCTTTGCAAAGCGAGCGGTTTCACAAAAAAACCATGGTGGCGTGGTGGTATTGCGCCTGGCCATTAACCGGGATAATCGCCCGGAGAAACGCCACGGCCGTGAAAACAAACGGCCGCGCATGGCGGCCGTTTGTCGTGGCATTGGCGACCGGTTTTAATCGAGCAGACCGAGCAGTTCGTCGCGGGTCACGGCGCGGCTTTCCGCATCAACGCGGGCGCGGTATTCCAGCGTGCCGGCAGCGAGGCCGCGTTCGCTGACCACCACGCGGTGCGGAATGCCGATCAGTTCCATGTCGGCGAACATCGCACCGGGGCGCAGGCCGCGGTTGTCCAGCACGGTCTCGATGCCGCGTGCGGCGAGTTCCTGGTAGAGCGATTCGGCGGCGGCGGCGACCTCCGGATTGCCCTTCGGATTGATCACGCAGACCGACACGCGCCACGGCGCCATCGCCTCCGGCCAGACGATGCCGGCCTCGTCGTGGCGCTGCTCGATCGCGGCCGCCACGATGCGGCTGATGCCGATGCCGTAGCAGCCCATCAGCATCACCTGGGCCTTGCCCTGGTCGTCGAGCACGGTGGCGCCCAGCGCCTCGGCGTACTTGGGGCCGAGCTGGAATACATGGCCCACCTCGATGCCGCGGGCGAGGTGCAGCACGCCCTTGCCGTCGGGCGAGGGGTCGCCCTCGACCACCTGACGGATGTCCTCGACGCGGGTGATGCGCGCATCGCGCTCCCAGTTGGCGCCGGTGTGGTGGGTGCCGTCCCGGTTGCCGCCGCAGACGAAGTCGGCCAGCACGGCGGCGCTGCGGTCCACGATCACCGGGATGGTGTCGGGCAGGCCGGCCGGCCCGATGAAGCCGGGGCGCGTGCCGGTGGCGGCGAGGATCTCCGCCTCGTCGGCGAGCACGAATTCATCGGGCAATTCCGCCAGCTTGCCGGCCTTCACCTCGTTGAGTTCGTGGTCGCCGCGCAGGCACAGCGCCACCAGGCCGTCGCGGCCTTTCACCAGCAGGGTCTTCACGCATTGCGCGGGCGAAACGCCAAGAAGCGCGCTGACTTCGGCTATGGTTTTCTGGGTGGGCGTATCCACACGCTGCAGGGCGGCGGCGGGAGCGGGGCGACTCGTCGCCGGCGCCAATGCCTCGGCCTTTTCCACATTCGCGGCGTAATCGGAGCCGTCGGAAAACACGATGGCATCCTCGCCCGAATCGGCCAGTACCTGGAATTCGTGGCTGGCATTGCCGCCGATCGCGCCGGTGTCGGCCTGCACCGCGCGGAATCTCAGGCCAAGGCGGGTGAAAATACGCGCATAGGCGTCGTACATCGCCTGGTAGGTTTCGCTCAGCGATTCCTGGCCGAGGTGGAAGGAATAGGCGTCCTTCATCAGGAATTCGCGCGCGCGCATCACGCCGAAGCGCGGGCGGATCTCATCGCGGAACTTGGTCTGGATCTGGTAGAAATTCACCGGCAGCTGCTTGTAGCTGTTGAGCTCGTTGCGCGCGTAATCGGTGATCACTTCCTCGGCGGTGGGCGCATAGCAGAATTCCTGCTCCTTGCGGTCCTTGATCTTCAACAGCTGAGGGCCGAATTTCTGCCAGCGGCCGGTTTCCTCCCACAGTTCCCGCGGCTGGATCGTGGGCATCAGCATTTCGACGGCGCCGGCGCGATTCATTTCCTCGCGCACCACGTTTTCCACCTTGCGCAGCACGCGCAGGCCCAGCGGCGACCAGGTGTACAGGCCGGACGCGAGCTTGCGGATCATGCCGGCGCGCAGCATCAGCTGGTGGCTGGCGATCTCGGCATCGGCGGGCACTTCCTTGACGGTGGCCAGATGGAATTGGCTGAGGCGCATGCAGGGCGATTCCGGACTGAAAGAAGCCGGATTATAGCCGTGCGGAACCGTCTCGACGGTTCCGCAAACAGGCATGGCTTGCTCTGGCTCTGGTCATCAAGCTAACGACTGAAGCTGTTCTTGCGGGAAACGAGCTACAGCCTCGAAACGCCCCGTTACTACCCCGCGCAGAACTGCTGGTATTGCGCATTGGCGCTTTCGACCTGCCGCTTGCGCTGGGCGTCGTCCAGCAGCGCGGGCTTGCCGTTCTCCTGCATCACCACCGGGCCGCTGCCCTGCAGGGTGGCGAGGTTGGATTTCAGCGTGGCGCACAGCTTGGCGCGGTTGTCCGGGGTGTCGGCCACCGGGCCTGCCGGGGCCGGGGCGGTGGCGGGCGCCGGCGCGGTTTCGGCGGCCGGCTGCGCGGCCGGGGTGGCGGGGGATTCCACGCCGCCGGCCAGCTTCACCTGCTGGAAACGGGTGCCCTCGGGCGGCGCCGATTGCGAGTAGTGCACCGTGCCCTTGGCGTCTGTCCACTTGTAGATTTGCTGGGCGACGGCCAGCGGGGCGACCAGCAGCAGCGCCACGACGATCAGCGAGCGGGACATGGAATTCTCCAGGGCAACGCGGATGGGCCGGAGTTCCCCACCCCGGTGCACCGCATTAGTTAACCGCCCGCGTCGCCCGGACACAAGCGGGTGATGGTTTACACTTCAGGCATCCTGTCACGGATTGATTCATGAGCGACTCCCTGCCTGTACGCCCGCCCCGGCATCGCGGCATCTACCTGTTGCCGAACCTGTTCACCACCGGGGCGATGGCGGCCGGTTTCTACGCGATCGTCGCCAGCATCGGCGGCCGTTACGGCGACGCGGCGGTGGCGGTGTTCATCGCCGCGCTGCTGGACGGCATGGATGGCCGGGTGGCGCGGCTCACCGGCACGCAGAGCGAATTCGGCGTGCAGTACGACTCGCTGTCCGACCTGGTCAGCTTCGGCCTGGCGCCGTCACTGGTGATGTACACGTGGTCGCTGTCCACGCTGCGCGACTTCGGCCCGCTGTGGGGCAAGCTGGGCTGGGCCGCGGCCTTCATCTACGCCGCCTGCGCCGCGCTGCGGCTGGCGCGCTTCAACACCCAGGTGGGCGTGGCGGACAAGCGCTATTTCCAGGGCCTGGCCAGTCCGGCCGCGGCGGCGGTGTGCATGTCCTTCGTGTGGAGCATGGACAAGTCGGATGTCACCGGCGCCGAGCTGTGCTTCATCACGCCGTGGATCGCGGCGATCACCGGACTGCTGATGGTCAGCCGCTTCCGCTATTTCAGCTTCAAGTCGCTGCCGCTGGGCGACCGCCAGCTCGTGCCCTTCGTGTGGATCGTGGCAGCGCTGCTGATCCTCGTGCTGCTCTACCTCGATCCGCCGCGCGTGTTGCTGGCCGGTTTCACGGTCTACCTGCTTTCCGGCCCGGTGCTGACGTTGTGGGGGCTGGCTGCGCACCGCCGCCGTGGGCGACGCGGGGGCGTGGCGTGAACGCGCAAGCCGCGCCCGCCGGTGCCTCGCACCGTGCCCGCGTGCTGCGTGCGCTGGGCCTGACGCCATGGCAGCGCCGGCAGGTGGCGGGGGACGGCGCGATGCCGTCGCCGGACGACGAGCCGTTGCCGGCCACCACCAACGCCGATTGCGTGGTGCTGTTGCCGGCGACGTGCGGCACGCGCGAGCTGGATCTGCTGGGCCGTGCCCTGAACTCCGCCGGCGCCGCCCTGGCGCGTGCCGGACGCGTGCGGGTGCAGCCCGGCGAAGCGGAGATCGCCGTGCCGCAGGCGCGCGCCTACCTGGCCTGCGGCGAGGCGCAGGCGCACGCGCTGGGTCGCAGCCTGCCGATGCAGGCGACCGCGCAGGCGCAGATCGTGCTGGTGGACGAGCCAGGCCGCCTGCTGGGCGACGCGGCCGCCAAGCGGCGGTTGTGGATCGCCCTGCGCACCCTGCGCCGCAGCCTGGCCACGACGGGGCACTGAGCGCCATGGTCGCGGTCGCCCGGCCGGCCAGCCACATGCGCCTGATGCGCATGGACGACCTCGACGAGGTCGCGGCGGTGGAACAGGCCTCCTACGACTTTCCATGGACGCGTGGCATCTTCGCCGATTGCCTCAAGGCGGGGCATCCGTGCTGGGTGCTGTGCGTCGACGAGGATGTCGCCGGCTACGGCGTGCTGTCGGTGGGCGCAGGCGAGGCGCACGTGCTCAATATCTGCATCGCCCCCGCGTACCGCGGCCAAGGCCTGGGCCGGCACCTGCTGGGCCGCCTGCTGGACGTGGCGCGCTGGAGCGGCGCGCAGCGCGTGTTCCTCGAGGTGCGGCCGTCGAACCCGTTGGCGAAGGCCTTGTACGAATCGGTGGGTTTCCGCGAGATCGGCCGCAGGCCGCGCTATTACCCGGCGAAGGGTGGGCGCGAGGATGCGATCGTGATGGCCCTCAATATCGCTGGAAGCGATATTGAGAAATAGGTAAAGGACGCTCTGGCTCTTCCTGCCAAGCACCCTCTCCCCCAACCCCTCCCCCGCAAGCGGGGGAGGGGAGCAAGTTGCTCAGCCTCCCAGCTTCCCCGCCTGCTCGCGCATCGCCGCGAGCTGGGTATTCCAGTCCACGATGCGCTGCCGTTCCTGTGCCACCACTTCCGCGGGTGCATTGGCCACGAAGTTCGCGTTGCCAAGCTTGCCCTCGATATCGCCGCAGGCGATATCGAGAAATAGGTAAGGGGCGCTCTGCTCTTGTTGCGACGAGAGACCCTCTTCCCCAGCCCCTCCCCCGCAAGCAGGAGAGGGGAACAGAAGCTCAGCCTTTCAGCTTTTCCGCCTGCTCCCGCAATGCCGCGAGCTGGGTATTCCAGTCCACGATGCGCTGCCGTTCCTGTGCCACCACTTCCGCGGGTGCATTGGCCACGAAGTTCGCGTTGCCGAGCTTGCCCTCGCACTTCCTGATCTCGCCTTCGACACGGGTGATTTCCTTGGCGAGGCGCGCCTGCTCGGCGCCGAGGTCGATCAGCCCGGCCAGCGGGATCAGCACGCGCAGCGAGCCGACCACGGCGGCCGCGGCGGCCGGTTCCGCGGTGCCGGGCTCGATCCATTGCGGCGCCTCGGTCCGGGCGAGGAAGGCGATCTGCGCGGCGAACTTCGCGGCGCGGGCGCGATCCGTGGCTTCGCCGCCGGCGAGCAGCAGCGGAATGGTCTTGCCCGGTGCGATGTTCATTTCCGAACGGATCCTGCGGATGCCGGAAAGCACGGCCTTGAACCATTCGATCTCGGCGGTGGCCGCATCGTCGGCCGGGAAGTCCGACGCCTGCGGATAGGGCCGCGCATACACGCTGGTTTCGGCGAGGCCGAGGCGCGGCGATACCTCCTGGTAGATATCTTCGGTGATGAACGGAATCACCGGATGCAGCGCACGCAGCACCGCTTCCAGCACCACCAGCAGCGTGTGCCGCGTGGACGCCGCGGCGGCCGTGTCGCCGCCGTTGAGTGCTGGCTTCGACAGCTCCAGGAACCAGTCGCAATACTCGTTCCATACGAACTCATACAAGGCTTGTGCGAGATGGTCGAAGCGATACGTGACGAAGTGCTGCTCGACTTCAGCCAAGGTCTGCGTGAGGCGGGTGAGAATCCACCGTTCCGCCTCGGTCTCCGGTTTTGTAGGAGCGGCTTCAGCCGCGATTTCGAGCGCCGGTGTCGCGGCTGAAACCGCTCCTACAGGCGCATCCGCGGGCGGGTCTTCCACATTCATCAGCACGAAGCGCGCCGCATTCCACAGCTTGTTGCAGAACGCCTTGTAGCCTTCGGCACGCTTGAGGTCGAAGTTGATGGTGCGGCTGTAGCTGGCCAGCGCGGCGAAGGTGAAGCGCAGCGCATCGGTGCCGATGGGCTTGATGCCGTCGGGGTATTCCTTGCGGATGCGCTTCTCCACCTTCTCGCGCACCTGCGGGATCAGCAGCGACCTGGTGGACTTCGCCACCAGCGGTTCCAGCTCGATGCCGTCGATCAGGTCCAGCGGGTCCAGCGTGTTGCCCTTGGACTTGGACATCTTCTGGCCTTCGGCGTCGCGCACGATGGCGTTGATGTACACCTCGCGGAATGGCACCTGGCCGGTGAAGTACTTGGTCGCCATCACCATGCGGGCGACCCAGAAGAAGATGATGTCGAAGCCGGTGACCAGCACCGCGCTGGGCAGGTAGATGCGGTCGTGCGACCAGTCGGCGACGACATTGCCGTCCGCGTCCTTCACCGCACCGTCCAGCGGCCAGCCCAGGGTGGAGAACGGCCACAGCGCGGAGGAGAACCAGGTGTCGAGCACGTCCTCGTCCTGCTTCAACGCGCCCACCGGCGCGACGGCAGCATGCGCGCGCGCATCGGCTTCGTCCTCGCCCACGAAGATGCTGCCGGCCTCGTCGTACCACGCGGGGATGCGATGGCCCCACCAGAGCTGGCGGCTGATGCACCAGTCCTGGATGTTGTCCAGCCACTGCGTGTACGTGGTCGCCCAGTTCTCGGGCACGAACCTGATCTCGCCCGAGCGCACGGCGTCCAGCGCGGGTTCGGTGATCGCCTTGCGGCCGCCCGGACGACCATCCGTCTGGACGTCCGAAGTGAGGTCGACGAACCACTGGTCGGTGAGCATGGGCTCGATCACCGCATCGGAGCGCTGGCTCACCGGCACCTGCAGCTTGTGCGCCTTGGTTTCGACCAGCAGGCCGGCGGCTTCGAGGTCGGCCAGCACGCGCTTGCGGGCGTCGTAGCGGTCGAGGCCGCGATAGGTTTCCGGCGCGTTGTCGTTGACCTTCGCGTCCAGCGTGAAGATGGTGATCGGCGCCAGCTTGTGGCGCTGGCCGATCGCGTAGTCGTTGAAGTCGTGCGCCGGGGTGATTTTCACGCAGCCGGTGCCGAACTCGCGGTCGACGTAGTCGTCGGCGATCACCGGGATCTGCCGGCCGCTCAGCGGCAGGGTGAGCGTCTTGCCGACCAGGTGGGCATAGCGCTCGTCCTCCGGGTGCACGGCCACGGCGACGTCGCCCAGCATGGTTTCCGGGCGCGTGGTGGCGACCACCAGCGATTCGTCGCTGCCGGTCACGGGATAGCGGATCGACCACATGTGGCCGTCGCGCTCGACGTTGTTCACCTCGAGGTCCGACACTGCCGTGCCCAGCACCGGGTCCCAGTTCACCAGCCGGTTGCCGCGGTAGATCAGGCCGGCGCGGTACCACTCCACGAACACCTTGCGTACCGCGGCGGAGAGGCCCTCGTCCATGGTGAAGCGTTCGCGCGACCAGTCGGCGGCGGCGCCGATGCGGCGCATCTGGTTGGTGATGGTGGAGCCGGATTCCTCCTTCCACTGCCACACGCGTTCCACGAACGGCTCGCGGCCCAGGTCATGGCGGGTCTTGCCTTCGGCGGCGAGCTGGTTCTCCACGATCTTCTGGGTGGCGATGCCCGCGTGGTCGGTGCCCACCTGCCACAGCACGTTCATGCCGCGCATGCGCTGGTAGCGCACCAGCATGTCCATCACGGTCTGCTGGAACGCATGGCCCATGTGCAGCGTGCCGGTGACGTTCGGCGGCGGCAGCAGGATGCAGTAGGGCTCGCCCGAGCCCGTGGGCTTGAACGCGCCGCTGGCTTCCCAGCGGGCGTACCACGTCGACTCGATCTGGGCGGGTTCGAAACTCTTTTCCATGGGGGCTCGCGATGGCGCGCACCGGTCGGGTGCGGGATCTGGCGTCAAAGCTTGGAATTGTACGGCAGGGGCAGGGCTGACAAAACGCGGGCGCCCCGGCAGCCCTGCCGCCAGGCGGCCACGGGCGGCTCAGGGTTCGACCAGCTCGCCGCCCCAACTGGCGGGATCGGCGTCGGCGACGGTCTGCGTGAACGTCCACAGGTGGCCGCCGGGGTCCATCGCCGAATACTGGCGCTCGCCGTAGGGCCAACTGGTCGGCTCGCTGACGATGCGTGCTCTCGCGGCAACGGCTTGCGCATGGTGCGCGTCGGCATCGTCCACCCGCACCATCACGGACTGACGCGGCAAATGTTCGCCGTTTTCCGGGCCGGCATCGCTCACGACCACCGCGCCATCGCCATAGGCGAGCTGGATGCGGTGGTCGCCGATGCGCAGCCGGGGGCGGAACCCGAACGCCCGGCACAGCCAGTCGGCCGCCGCGGGCACGTCGGCGTAGCCGAGCACGGGGATGATGGTGGCTTCCGGGATGGATCGATTGCTGCGCATGAATGGACCTCCATGCCACTGCCTGCCCGATGCGGGATGCGGGCGGCGAGACCTGATGCCCCGCCCCGCGGGATCATCCCAACTTCTGCGTGATCACGTAAGTGGCGATGGCGCAGGCGTTGGCCACGTTCATCGACGAATTGTTGCCCAGCATCGGGATGTGCACGGTGGCATCCGAGGCGTCCAGCAGCGGTTGGCAGACGCCGGCGCTCTCGTTGCCTAGCACCAGGCAGATACGGTCACCGGGCGCGATGGCGAGCTGGGCGAGGTCGATGCTGGTCGAGCTGATTTCCAGGCTGACGATGCGATAGCCGGCCTGTTTCAGCGCGGCTACGACCGGCAGCGGATCCTCGGCCTGGGCGAACGGCACGCGCTGCTCGGTGGTGCGCGCGGCCTTGCGGGCCTTCGGGTGCGATGGCGTGCAGGAGCCGCCGGTGAGGAAGATCTTCTCGATGCCCAGCGCGTCGGCGAGACGGAACAGGCTGCCCACGTTCGCCGGTCGTTGGACATCGTGCGCGAGCAGGCAGAGTGCGTGCTTCGCGGGCATGGGCTGGTGTGCGCGGTGGTCGAGCTGGGTGTTCGACATGACGTGGAGGGCGGGTCGCGGCTGAAGCCGCTCCTACGGGCATGGCGTCGTAGGAGCGGCTTCAGCCGCGACATGCATGGCGATCAGGGGCGATGGCGGTTGATGGTGTCGCGCAGTTCCTGCGCGGCCATCCGCGCGGCCTGGGCGAAATCCTCGCCGCTGCCGGCGTAGAGGATGGCGCGCGACGAGCTGATCATCAGACCCGTGCCGTCCGCGGTCAGGCCGTGCTGCAGCACGGCGGCCACGTCGCCGCCCTGGGCGCCGATGCCGGGCACCAGCAGGGGCATGTCGCCCACCACGTCGCGCACCTGGCCCAGTTCCTCCGGCCAGGTGGCGCCGGTGACCAGGGCGCAGTTGCCGTGGGCGTTCCAGTCGCGCGCGATGGTCTCGGCCACGCGCAGGTAGAGCGGCACGCCGCCGCAGTCCAGCGCCTGGAAGTCCGCGCCGCCGGGGTTGGAGGTACGGCAGAGCAGGATCACGCCCTTGTCGGCGCGATCGAGGAAGGGTTGCGCCGAGTCGCGGCCGAGGTAGGGGTTCAGCGTCACTGCATCGGCGCGATAACGCTCGAAGGCCTCGCTGGCGTAGTGCTGCGCGGTGCTGCCGATGTCGCCGCGCTTGGCGTCGAGGATCACCGGCACGCCGGGATGTTTTTCGTGGATGTGCGCGATCAGCCGCTCCAGCGCCTCTTCCGCGCGCAGCGCCGCGAAGTGCGCGATCTGCGGCTTGAACGCGCAGGCGAGGTCGGCGGTGGCGTCGACGATGGCGGCGCAGAACGCGAACACCGCGTCGGGCAGGTCGCGCAGGTGCGCGGGAAACTTCGCCGGTTCCGGATCGAGGCCCACGCAGACCAGCGTGCCGTGCTCGTGCCAGCGCTGTCGCAGGGTGTCGTGGAAGCGCATGGCGCGTGCCTCGGGCAAGGAAGTGGCTGCACAGTTTAAGGGAAGCGCAGCGGGCACGCGGCATGGCGAACGGGTTGGCGGGATCGCACCGATGGGCGTGTTTGGCCTTCCATTTGTGCCTGATCGGACCTAAGGTCCCAAGGGGTGTGCCGGATCCATCCGGACATTCCCCGCATCTGCCGCCGATCGCGACGCACCTGACCAAGGCCTTCCCCATGTCGAAAAAATGCACGCCTTCCGTCGATGCTTCCACGGACGTCGATCCCTCGCGCCGCAACGTCCTGCGGCTCTCTGGCATCGCCGGCCTGGCACTCGCCGGTTCGGCGTTGCTGCCAGCCGAAGCGAAGGCCCCACTGGGGGCGGTATCCGTCGAACCGGCGGCGGGCGGGGCCGGCCATGCTGCGCAGGCCGCTGCCTCGGTAACGCCGATCCGTCCGCCTGCCGTGCCCCTGGCGGTGCGTCAGCCCTACCTGAGCACCTGGCTGCCGGCAACGCTGTTGCACGGCAATGCGCCGCAGTTCTGGCAGGGCAGCACCACGGGGATGGTGGGCCTGGCCCGCATCGACGGCGCGGCCTGGCTGTTCATGGGCGACGGCAAGATCGTCCAGGCCATTCCCGATGGCAACCACGGGCAGCAGGCGACGGTCGAGGACTTCCCGCGCGCCATGCGGCAGACCGCGTTGCGCGTCACGGCGACGCGGTCGTGCTTCACTCTGCAAGGTGGTGGCGTCGAGCTGGCAGTGGATTTTCTTTCGCCGGTGGAGCCGGGCGACAGCCACCGCCAGTCCATCCCGATGAGCTACGTGCGCGTGTCGGCGCGCAGCACGGATGGCGCATCCCATGCCGTGCAGGTCTACATGGAAATCACCGGCGACTGGGCCGGCGACGATGCCGCGCAGGAGCTGGTGGTCGCGCGCGGCGATACGCAAGTCGCCCGGACCTGGACCCTCGCGCGCGCCAGGCTGCAGCCGCTGGCGGAGCAGCACGAGTTCGCGGCCTGGGGCCAGGTGCTGTGGTCGACGCCGGCGCGTGATGGCGTCAGCCTGCAGGCGGGCGACCGGCTGAAGCTGCGGGCGCGCTTCGTCGAACACGGTTCGCTTGACGGCAGCAACGCGGCGGCGCGCAGCACGGTCAAGGCGTTGCCGGCGTTGGCGCTGGCGGTCGACCTTGGCCCTTGTGGTGCTGCTGCGAGTTCTGCGGATTTCGTGGTCGGCCAGGTGCGCGAGCAATGCATCAACTACCTGGGCCGGCCGTTGCGCGCGCTGTGGACGAAGCATTTCGCCGACTGGAAGGCGATGCTGGATTTCTTCCATGGCGACGCCGCTGCGGCGCGCCAGCGGGCCGATGCGCTCGATGCGCGCGTCAGCCGCGATGCGCGTGCCGTCGGCGGGGAACATTACGAGGGCTTGTGCGTGCTGTCGTTGCGGCAGGCCTACGGTGGTACCGAACTGGTGCTGGGACCGGACGGTTCGCCGTGGGCGTTCCTGAAGGAGATTTCCAGCGACGGCAACGTGTCCACCGTGGACGTGCTTTACCCGGCCTCGCCGGTGTGGATGTACCTCGATCCCGATTACCTGCGCATGCTGTTGTTGCCCCTGCTCGACTACGCCGGGCGCGGCGGATGGCCCAAGCCCTACGCCGAGCACGACCTCGGTTCCGCCTATCCGCAGGCGACCGGCCACAACGACGGCAAGGAAGAGGACATGCCGGTGGAGGAGAGCGGCGACATGCTGATCATGATCGCCGCCTGGCTGCGCCGCGCGCCGCGTGCCGAGGCGCAGGCCTTCGCCGCCAGCCATTACCCGCTGCTGGAAAAGTGGGCGCAATACCTGGAGCGGAACCTGCCCGATCCGGGCTTCCAGAACCAGACCGACGACTTCGCCGGCTCGATCGCGCACAGCGTCAACCTGGCCTTGAAAGGCATCGTGGCGCTGGCCGCGATGGGGCAGGTGGCCGGGCTTGCCGGCCATGCCGGCGACGCCGCGCACTACCGCGAACGAGCGCGCAAGGACATCGCGTACTGGGCCGCGCATGCGCAGGATCCGCAGGCACCGCACATGGACCTTACCTATCACGACGCCGGCGGGCAGGGTACGTGGGGAACGCTCTACAACGGCTTTGCGGACAGCTTGCTGGGCACCGGGCTGATCCCTGCGGAAGTCCGCGCCATGCAGGCGGCCTGGTACCTGCGGCAGTGCAATGCCTTCGGGCTTCCGCTGCAGGTGCCGCACAGCTACGCCAAGTCCGACTGGGCGCTGTTCACGGCGGCCTGGCTGGCCGATCAGCCGGTGGCGCAGGAGCTGATCGATCGCGTCTACGCCTATGCCGACGGCACGCCCGACCGGGTGCCGTTCTGCGATCTCTACAGCACCGTCACCGGGCGCCGCGTCGCGTTCCAGGCCCGCCCGGTGCAGGGCGGCATCTTCGCGCCCCTCGCCGTGCGGAGCATGCAGCAGCCTGCCCGTTAGCCAGGCCCGACGAGACACGGAAGAAGACCAGAGGGCTCGCCTGCGCCCACTCCTGCGCTGCCACTGCGTCATGGAATGGCGGGCCGACGAGGCCCGCCGACCGTTCGCGGCGCCGTTTTTTGCGCCGCAGCGTGACTTATCGAGTTCGAGGTGTAGCTTGCGACTGAAGCGTTAAGATCGATCCAAGTCATTGTGATCCACATCACGCCAGTGACACGAGGGGTGAGTGCGGCTTCGGCCGCGTGACGATCGGGCAGGAGTGGGCTGCCCGGGATGTCACGGCTCCTGCCTGGCGGGTTGACGGGGTTTGAGAAATGCAACCACCGAAGCCATCGGTATTTCCACGGTGACGTGCCTGCATGCACCAGGCATGTGCGGGTGCGTGGGCGGAATTCCTGTCCCGGCAGGTTCCGCGGCAACCGGCCGCTTTCGCGGCCTTCGATCCGGGCAATCGCAGTAACGCGTTCGGGATTTTGAAGTGTCGGTCGACGACGGGCATGCGCCCGTTGGTCGATGAAAATTTGGATCGATTCAGTGTTGGAGGAAGCAAGAAAGCGGTGACCGCGCATCCAGTTCATGCGATCGAACGGAGTGCCTTGCGCCGATTCCACAAGAACGCACATCAACGGAGATACTGAAGATGACTTGTCTGCCTCATGCCTTTGCCCGCAAACCGCTCTACGTCGCGTTAGCCGCGGCGAGCCTGTCGCTAGCTGGTCTCGGAATCCCCGCGACCGCCTTGGCCGCCCAGACGACGACGCCCGTCGCGACCGCGACGCCACCGCCGGCACAAACCTCCGACGGCACGCAGACCTCCGACGGCACGGCGGCAAAGACGGCAGGCAAGAAAAAGAACGACAAGAACGAAAAGCCCATCCTCCTGCCGGGCGTGGTCGTCACGAGCTACCGCCAGTCGATCGACCAGAACCTGCAGGACAAGCGCGATTCCAACGCCATCGTCGAGGTCATCAACGCGCAGAACATCGCGCAGTTTCCCGCCAAGAACATCGCCGATGCGCTGGCGCACGTGCCCGGCGTGGTCATCACCCGCGAATCCGGCGAAGGCAAGACGGTCAGCATCCGCGGCCTCGCGCCCGAGCTGACGCTGACGGAATTGAACGGCAACTACGTGGCCTCGGCCGATACCTCGGCCGGCCTGACGCGCTCGTTCAACTACTCGATGATGCCGGCCAACATGTTTTCGGACATCAAGCTCTACAAGAGCCTGGAGGCGCGCCTGGACGAAGGCGGCATCGGCGGCAACGTGGATCTGCGCACGCGCCGTCCGCTGGAGATGAAGGCGAACGACGGCTTCGTGTCCGTCAACGGCGCGGGTTCCGACAACAGCGGCAAGATCACCCCCCAGGTCTCGGCGTTGTGGTCGTGGAAGAACAAGGACCAGACCTTTGGCGTCCTGCTCGCGGGCACCTACCAGAAGCGCCGGGACATCGACTACACGGCCAATGCGTCGAGCTGGCACTGGTGGGCCGACAACTGCTCCGACCACGCAACGTGCACCCAGCCGCCCACGGATGTGCATGGCAACCAGTATGACCCCGCCGTGGCCTCCAACATCGACCTGTGGGGCAACGGCGAGGTCGACCAGGCCGGCAGACAGTATTCGGGCTACTGGATGCCGCAGCAGTTCTCCACCAGCCGGAACCAGCTGGACCTGAAGACCAAGGGCGTCCAGGCCACCATGCAGTTCAAGCCCAGCGACCATTTCCTGCTGACGGGCAACTACTTCCGTTTCCAGCGCCAGCAGACCCAGATCACCAATACCCTGGAGGTTCCCGAGTGGGGCCTGCCCAGCAACAACAATTTTGACGACCAGCAGGGCCGGCTGCTCGCGCCCAACGGCCTGACCTTCGATCCCTCGCACACCGTCGTCACCGGTGCGAACTACGTGCTGCCGCCCCCGGGCCAGGGCTGCAACGCGACGACGAACCCCAGTACCGGCGCGCAGCGGCAGCCGGTGGACGTCTGCTCCACGGAGATCCCCTGGCTCAACGGCAACTACTCCGTCGAGAAGGCCACCTCGCAGACCCTCAACCTCGAAGGCGAGTGGGACAATGGCGGCGACCTCAGCGGGACGTTCAACGTCGGCCGCACCTGGGCGACGGGCGGGCCATCGATCGAGCTGGGCATGGCGGCCAAGCCGCGCAACTTCGTCAACGGCCAGTGGGTGGACGGCAGCAACGGCGCCGCGTGGACGCTGAACGGCAAGCCGACCATCACGGCGGCGCCTGACGTGCTGCAGAACATGCTGGCCGGCGAGGGCCAGGTGGACCTCGGTTCGACCGGCTCCAACATGGTCAATACCCGCACCTCGCAGAATTTCGCCCAGGCGGACTTCACCTGGGCCTTCGACAACGGCTGGCTGCAATCGCTGCAGTTCGGCGCGAAGTACCGCGACAGCCACGCCGAGCAGCAGAACAACGAGCTGCGCTGGTACTGCAAGGGCACCACGCTGCAATTCCAGACCTGCGACCCGAACGCTGGCCAGCTGCCGGCGGGCTTCCTCGAACCGGGCATGCTCGACGGCAACACCGAGGCCTACAACGACAGCATCTTCCCGGCGATCAACTTCCCGGCCTACTACAGCCACCTCAACTCCACCTACGACCGGGTGGTCTACAACCACCCCGAAGACAAGTCCACGGTCCGGGAAAAGATCTCGGCGGCCTACGTGCAGGCGAACTTCGACACGGGCACGCTGCGCGGCAACGTGGGCCTGCGCTTCGTCAGCACGCAGCAGGACCTCACCGTTGCCGACCAGATCACCACCAACAACGCGGTGTACTACCACGACGCGAGCGGCAACATCCTGATCTGCCCGGCCAGCGGCGTGAACGCCGGCGGCGGCCCGTGCGCACCGGGCGATTTCCAGTACCTGCCGCGTGAGCAGTCGGTGGTGCAGACGTACTCCAACGCCACCACCAGCAAGCGTTACAACAAGCTCCTGCCCAGCTTCAACGTCGCGTGGACCGTTGCGGACAACTTCGTGCTGCGCGCCGCCGGCTCGCAGGCGATGGCCCGCGCGAACTACACCGACCTCGCCCAGCTGGGCAGCCTCACCAACAACACGCAGGCGTACTACAACGACCGCAAGCAGTTCGGCGCGCCGCCTCCGGGCTGGTACGGCAGCGGCGCCAACGCCGACCTCAAGCCGTTCACGGCCACCCAGTTCGATCTGGCGGGCGAGTGGTACTACGCGCCCGAATCGGTCGTCGGCCTGGATCTGTTCGACAAGAAGGTGAAGAACTTCGTCGTGCCGGTCACCGTCAACAACATCAACGTGGATGTTGGCGGCACCCAGGAGAACTTCCTGCAGTACAGCACCAACGCCAACGGCCGCTCGGGCACCTCCAAGGGCGTGGAGCTCTACACGCAGCACACCTTCCAGTCGGGCTTCGGCTACATCGCCAACTACACGCTCAACAAGACCAACGAAACCGCGGTTTCGCTCGGCGACACCCAGGTGGGCAAGTCGGAACTGATCGGCAGCGCCAAGTACGCGGCGAACGTGTCGCTGTTCTACGAGAAGCACGGGCTGCTGCTGCGTGCCACCAGCAACTGGACGGGCCGCACCATGCAAGGGCTTGCCGCCGGCCTGCCGGTCTACACGGAGCCGTACCACCAGGTCGATCTGAACGGCGACTACCAGTTCAACAAGCACCTGATGGTGACCGCGTCGATCATCAACCTGACGCGTGCCAAGCCGCGTTCGTATCTTGGCAGCGACACGACGGCGCGGCTCAATCAGCTGGAATATGCGGGACGCCAGTACTACATGGGCGTCACGTACAAGTTCGGCTCCGGCGATTGAGCACGACGGGCGGGTTCAATCTTGGCCTGCCCATGAGCTTTGCTCCCTCTCCCCGTCGGGGAGAGGGAGCAAAGCGCCGCCGGCGTGACGGATGACGCGCCTTCATTCATGCACGCACCGGACCGGACCATGCATCCATTTTCCGCACTCTCTTGCCGCCGCGCTTCATCGACCCGCAGGCACCTTGCACAGGTCTTCGCGATGGCAGCCCTTGCACTTGGAACCATGGGCGCAGTCCATGCCCAAGGCGACAACGCGTTGCAGCATGCGACGCAGGCCGTCGACGAGGCGAACCCGCTGGTCGGCACCGCGCCGCTGGACCGGCAGTCGCTGATCGGCAACGCGCCGCCGCCGGGCGAGCCGCTGTATTCGGGCATGACCTCGCCGGGTGCGAGCCTGCCGCAAAGCTCGACCGAGGCGACGCCGGTCAACCTCAATGTCGATCTCAGTTATCCCGCGGGCGTCGGCATGTCGTACTACTACCCCAATCCGACGATGATCGGATTCACCGGCGGCGGCTCGACCTATGGCGGCCAGGCCTCGCCGATGATCATGCCGGTGGTGGGCGACTGGACCGTGCCGCCCGACTACGCGCAGTCGACTTACGACAAGGCGAGCGAGAAGGCGTCGCCGGGCTACTACACGGTGGACCTCGCCACCTTCCACACCAGGGTCGAGCTCACGGCGACACAGCGCACCAGCCTGATGCGCTTCACCTTCCCGGCGAGCCACCGTTCGAATGTCGTCATCAACCTGCGCCGCTCCGGCGGCAACGTGGAGGTGGTCGACGACCACACTATTCGCGGTGTCGCCACGGGCGGACGCCCGGAGCGCGACTCGGACGGCGCCTGGTTTGTCGCCGAATTCTCGCGGCCGTTCGCCGGATTTGGCACCTTCCGCGCGAACCACGATCACGAGGGCTACGGCATCGGCGACGCGGACGTGCAACCGGACCGGCGTGCGGTGTCCGGCAGTTACGCGGGCGCCTACGTCACCTTCGACACCCAGGCCGGCGAGCAGGTGCTGGTGAAGATCGCCCACGGTCACAGTGCCGACGAAGCCGAGCAGCGGTTGCGCGACGAAGATCCGGGCTGGGATTTCGAGCGCGTGCATGCCCAGGCGCGCGCGGCGTGGGCGCGATGGCTCGACCGCGTCGAAGTCAGCGGCGGCACGCCGAAGCAGCGCATGCTGTTCTACTCGACGCTGTACCACTCCTTCGCCAGCCCGCGGCTGCTGGCGCGCAAGGGCGAGCACTTCAGCGGCGCGGACGGCAAGGTGCAGGTCGCCAGCTACGACCGCTACGGCCCGGTGCCGTTCTGGGATACCGGCCGCAACCAGATCGTGCTGCTGATGCTGCTCGAACCCAAGGTGGTGCAGGACATCATGCACTCCGAGCTGGATCGCGCGCGCGAACGCGGCTACATGGACACCTCGTTCCACGGCGACCACGCCGTGCTGCTCTACGACGGTGCGTGGCAGCGCGGCATCCCGTTCGATTACGCCGCTGCCTACGAATACCTGCGCAAGAACGCGACCGACCCCAACGGGCCGCGCGGCTATCTCGCCGAATACATGAAGAACGGCTGGATCTCCGACATCGTGCCGCCGGGGAATCCGAGCCCGCCGTATGCGGGCGGCAAGGCGGGCGTCGCCACCACGCTGGAATATGCCTGGGACGATCACGCACTGGCCGATGTCGCGCGCCGGCTCGGCAAGACGGACGACGCGCAGATGTTCCTGCGCCGCGCCGCGAATTACCGCAACGTGTTCGACCCGTCGACCGGCTTCATGCGCGGCAGGACCGCGGACGACAAGTGGATCGCACCGTTCGACCCGGGCGAGCCCTACTACAACTTCATGATGAAGGAGGCCTCGGGCTGGTCCACGCTGTGGCTGGTGCCGCACGACGTGCAGGGACTGATCGACCTGCTCGGCGGGCGCGCCGCGTTCAACGCCAAGCTCGACGCGTTCTTCTCCACGCCCTACACGGCCAAGGGCATCTGCCGCGACTGCACCGGACTGATCGGAGAGTACGTGCAGGGCAACCAGCCGGACCAGCAGGCGGCCTACCTGTATGCGTGGAGCGGCCAGCCCTGGAAGACGCAGGCGCTGGCGCGCCGCATCCTCGCCGAGATGTACGGCAGCGACGCCAGCGGCTATGCCTTCCCCGGCATGGACGACCAGGGCTCGACCTCGTCCTGGTACGTGCTCAGCGCGATGGGGTTCTACCCGGTCGATCCGTCCATGCCGGACTACATCCTCGGCAGCCCGATCTTCGACCGCGTCCGCCTGCACATGGGCAACGGCAAAATCCTCGAGATCGTCGCGCGCAACAACTCGGCGAAGAACCTCTACATCCAGTCCGCCACACTCAACGGCAAGCCATGGAACAAACCCTGGTTCAGCCAGGCGGACATCGCGAACGGCGCCACCCTGGTGCTTACGATGGGGCCTGCGCCGAACAAGGCCTGGGGCACTGATCCGGCCGATGCGCCGCCGTCGATGTCGGCGGGTGGGGCCGGAAACGGGAAGTGAGTGAATAGAGGGGGCCAGCGAGAGCTTGTCCCTGCTCGTCATTCCGGCGAAAGCCGGAATCCAGTCGAATACTCGTGCGAAGCACGCAAAACCTGTTCCGTGTGCTTCGCACGCATACTTCACTGGATTCCGGCTTGACCAGCCCTTCGGCTGTTGAAAATCGCCTCGCCGGAATGACGGCGAGGACGATTTCAGGTCCTCGCCACAACTACACAGTGTGGTCACGACCACCCGGTGTGAAAGCAGGCGGTTTTCAACCCGCCCTTCCTGCCCTCAAGCCAGCTTTTTGTACTTCACGCGATGAGGCCTGGCCGCCTCGTCGCCCATGCGGCGCTTCTTGTCGGCCTCGTACTCGTTGTAGTTGCCGGGGAAGAACTCCACGTGCGAGTCGCCTTCGAACGCGATGATGTGGGTGGCGATGCGGTCGAGGAACCAGCGGTCATGCGAGATCACGATCGCGCTGCCGGGGAATTCCAGCAACGCGTCTTCCAGCGCGCGCAGGGTTTCCACGTCCAGGTCGTTGGACGGCTCGTCGAGCAGCAGCACGTTGCCGCCCTGCAGCAGGGTCTTGGCCATGTGCAGGCGGCCACGCTCGCCGCCGGACAGGCTGCCGACGATCTTCTGCTGGTCGGTGCCCTTGAAGTTGAAGCGGCCGATGTAGGCGCGCGACTGGATCTCGAAGTTGCCGATGGTGAGGATGTCCGAGCCGCCGGACACTTCCTGCCACACGTTGTTCTTCGGGTCGAGCGCATCGCGTGACTGGTCGACATACGCCAGCTTGGTGGTGTGGCCCAGCTTCACCTCGCCGGAGTCCGGCGACTCCTTGCCCATGATCATCTTCATCAGGGTGGATTTGCCGGCGCCGTTGGGGCCGATCACGCCGATGATGGCGCCCGGCGGCACCTTGAACGACAGGTCCTCGATCAGCACGCGGTCGCCGAACGACTTGGTCACGTTCTTGAACTCGATCACTTCCTGGCCCAGGCGCTCGCCCGGCGGGATGAAGATCTCGTTGGTCTCGTTGCGGCGCTGGTAGTCGACCGAGTTCAGCTCCTCGAAGCGGGCCAGGCGCGCCTTGCCCTTGGACTGGCGGCCCTTGGCCGCCGAACGCACCCACTCCAGTTCCTTCTCGATCGCCTTCTGGCGCGACTTCTCCTGGTTGGCTTCCTGCTTCAGGCGCGCGTCCTTCTGCTCCAGCCACTCGGTGTAGTTGCCCTTCCACGGGATGCCGCGGCCGCGGTCGAGTTCGAGGATCCACTCGGCGGCGTTGTCGAGGAAATAGCGGTCATGCGTGACCGCCACCACGGTGCCCGGGTAGTCGTGCAGGAACTGCTCCAGCCAGTCGACGGATTCGGCGTCGAGATGGTTGGTCGGTTCGTCCAGCAGCAGCATGTCCGGCTTGGACAGCAGCAGGCGGCACAGTGCCACGCGGCGCTTCTCGCCGCCGGAGAGCGGGCCGACCTTGGCGTCCCACGCCGGCAGGCGCAGCGCGTCGGCGGCCACTTCCAACTGGCGCTCCAGCGCATGGGCGTCGTTCGCGGCCAGGATGCCTTCCAACTGCTCCTGCTCCTTGGCCAACGCGTCGAAGTCGGCGCCTTCCTCGGCGTAGGCGGCGTAGACCTCTTCCAGCCGCTTCTGCGCGTCGAGGATCACCGACACGCCTTCCTCGACCACTTCGCGCACGGTCTTTTCAGGGTTCAGATCCGGCTCCTGCGCCAGATAGCCGATCTTGGTGCCGGGTTGCGCACGCGCCTCGCCCTGGAAGTCGGTATCCACGCCGGCCATGATCTTCAGCACGGTGGACTTGCCCGCGCCGTTCACGCCGAGCAGGCCGATCTTCGCGCCGGGGAAGAACGACAGCGAGATGTCCTTGATGATCTGGCGCTTCGGGGGGACGATCTTGCTCACCCCGTTCATGGTGTAGATGTATTGCATGCGTGCTCCCTGGCTGCGGTGCGCCGGCCACTGCTGGCGCGGTCCGGACGGGTAGATGGGATAAAGACCGCCAATTATCGCCGATAGGCCGTTTTGCCGCCATGCCGGGCGCCGTTCGCGGCCCGATTCCCCTTGCAAGCTGCTGCCGGTGCGGCCGGGATCGGGATGGACGAATGGATGGCGTGGCAGACGGAGCAAGGCGGGCGCTGCTCAGGCTGGATCGGCGTGTGGCGTATTGGGCACGCCCTGGCGGCCGGCTTGCCGTCTTTGCCCACGAATTCGTGGTGTTCGGCCTCAAGCAAGCCGCTGCCTGCCTGTTCGGCGGCCTGATGGTGGCCTTGCTGTTGGCCAGCTGGCGCTGGTATCCGCGTGACGCGTGGCTGGCGCGCTACGACTTCCTGACCGTGGCTGCCCTGGCGATCCAGGGCATCCTGCTGGCCGCGAAGCTGGAGAGTCGCGAAGAGGCGAAGGTAATCCTGCTGTTCCACGTCGTGGGCACGGCGATGGAACTGTTCAAGACGGCGGTGGGTTCGTGGAATTACCCGGAACCCTCGCTGCTGCGGCTGGGCGGGGTGCCGCTGTTCACCGGCTTCATGTACGCGGCGGTCGGCAGCTACATCGCCCGCGCGTGGCGGCTGTTCGACTTCCGCTTCACCCGGCATCCGCCGTTCGCCGCGACGGTGGCGCTGGCCGTGGCGATCTACCTCAACTTCTTCAGCCACCATTACCTGCCGGATGCGCGGCCGCTGCTGTTCGTGGCGGTGGCGTGGCTGTTCGGGCCGTGCCGGATCCACTTCCGCATCCGCCGCACGCACCGGCGCATGCCGCTGCTGCTGGGCTTTGTGCTGGTGGCGCTGTTCATCTGGCTGGCGGAGAACGTGGGCACTTTCAGCCATGCCTGGCTGTATCCCACACAGCGGCATGGCTGGCACTGGGTGCCGTTCGGCAAGCTGGGCGCGTGGCTGCTGCTGATGATCATCAGCTACGTGATGGTGTCCGCCTTGCACCGCCAGCGGCCGGGCAGTGGCCGCAACCTCCCGGCGGCGTTACAATTTCGCGATTCATCCCCGCCCCCTTGCCCGCAGAGGCCCGAATGTTCCCGAAGGACTGCACGATCGCCGGTTACGACTCCGAACTGGCCCAGGCCATCGCCGACGAAGGGCGGCGCCAGGAAGACCACGTCGAGCTGATCGCCTCCGAGAACTACGCCAGCCCGCGGGTGATGGAAGCGCAGGGTTCCAAGCTCACCAACAAGTACGCGGAAGGTTATCCGGGCAAGCGCTACTACGGCGGCTGCGAGTACGTGGACGTGGCCGAGAAGCTGGCCATCGAGCGCCTCAAGCAGCTGTTCGACTGTGAGTACGCCAACGTGCAGCCGCATTCCGGCTCGCAGGCCAACCAGGCGGTGTACTTCGCGCTGCTGCAGCCGGGCGACACCATCCTCGGCATGTCGCTGGCGCACGGCGGCCACCTCACCCACGGCGCCAAGGTCAACCTCAGCGGCAAGATCCTCCACGCCGTGCAGTACGGCGTGGACGCCAACGGCATCGTGGACATGGCCGAGGTCGAGCGCCTCGCCGTCGAGCACAAGCCGAAGATGATCGTGGCCGGCTTCAGCGCCTATTCGCAGGTGATGGACTGGGCGCGCTTCCGCGCCATCGCCGACAAGGTCGGCGCGTACCTGTTCGTGGACATGGCCCACGTCGCCGGCCTGGTTGCCGCGGGCGTGTACCCCAGCCCGCTGCCGCACGCGCACGTGGTCACCTCCACCACGCACAAGACGCTGCGCGGCCCGCGCGGCGGCCTGATCGTGGCGAGCAAGCAGGGCATGGGCGCGGCGGCCGAGGAGATCGAGAAGAAGCTGCAGTCCATCGTGTTCCCCGGCATCCAGGGCGGCCCGCTGATGCACGTGATCGCCGCCAAGGCGGTGGCGTTCAAGGAGGCGCTGGAGCCGGCGTTCAAGACCTACCAGGCACAGGTGGTGAAGAACGCCCAGGCGATGGCCAAGACCATCATCGCGCGCGGCTACAAGATCGTCTCCGGCGGCACCGAGAACCACCTGATGCTGGTCGACATGATCGGCAAGCCGATCACCGGCAAGGACGCGGAAGCCGCGCTGGGCAAGGCCCACATCACGGTCAACAAGAACGCCGTGCCGAACGACCCGCAGAAGCCCTTCGTCACCTCCGGCCTGCGCGTGGGCACCCCTGCCGTCACCACCCGCGGCTATCTCGAAGCCGACTGCGTGGAACTGGCGAACTGGATCTGCGACGTGCTGGATGCGCCGAACGACGACAAGGTGATCGCCGCTGTGCGCGCCAAGGTCGAGGCGCAGTGCAGGAAGTACCCGGTCTACGGCTGAAAGCGAGAAGTGGGTGAAGAGGAGTGAGAAGTGAGAGAAAGCCGGTGCTGATGCTTTCCTCTCGCTCCTCACTTCTCTACTCTCACTCCTAAGCCCCTATGCATTGCCCCTTCTGCCAGCACGAAGACACCCGCGTGATCGACTCGCGGCTCACCGAGGACGGCGCCACCGTGCGTCGGCGCCGCGAGTGCCCGCAGTGCGGCGAACGCTTCAACACCTTCGAGACGGCGGAGCTGAAACTGCCGGCGATCGTGAAGAGCGGCGAGCGGCGCGAAGCCTTCGACGAGCGCAAGCTGCGGGTGAGCTTCGAACGCGCGCTGCAGAAGCGGCCCGTGGCCAGCGAAGCGGTGGATGCCGCGGTGCGCGAGATCATCAACGATCTGCGCCGCAGCGGCGAGCGCGAAGTGCCTTCGCGCCAGGTCGGCGAACTGGTGATGCGCGAGCTGAAGAAGCTCGACCAGGTGGCCTACGTGCGCTTCGCCTCGGTCTACCGCAAGTTCGAGGACGTACAAGCCTTTCTCGAGGAAATCGCGAAGCTGGAGCACGACCTGCCGGAGCTGGAGAAACTGCAGCTGTCGCTGCTGGCCGGCGGCGAAGCCGCGGCTGCGGAGCCGCGTCGCCCGCGCAAGGGTTGACGCTTTTCTCCCTCTCCCCGCCGGGGAGAGGGTCGGGGTCAAGGGACGGCCGCGCCCTCACCTTTCCTGGGAGTGGATGACCCGCATGAGCTTCACCTCCTCCGACCACACCCACATGGCGCACGCCCTGCGCCTCGCCAAGCGTGGCCTTTGCACCACCCAGCCCAACCCGCGCGTGGGCTGCGTGATCGTGCACGGCGACGAGGTGGTCGGCGCCGGTTGGCACCGGCGCGCCGGCGAGCCGCATGCCGAGGTGTTTGCGTTGCGCGAGGCCGGCGAACGCGCCCGCGGCGCCACCGCCTACGTGACGCTGGAACCCTGCGCCCACCACGGTCGCACGCCGCCCTGCGCCGACGCACTGATCGCCGCCGGCGTGGCGCGGGTGGTGATCGCTGCGGAAGACCCGTTCCCACAAGTGGCTGGGCGCGGCATCGAAAAACTGCGTGCTGCCGGCATTGCCGTGGACACCGGCCTGCTGCGCGACGAGGCGCGTGAATTGAACTGCGGCTTCTTCAGCCGCATCGAACGCGGCCGCCCCTTCGTGCGCGTGAAGCTGGCGATGAGCCTGGACGGCCGCACCGCGCTCGCCAACGGCGAGTCGAAGTGGATCACCGGCGAGGCCGCCCGCGCCGACGTGCAGCGCTGGCGCGCGCGCAGCAGCGCCATCCTCACCGGCAGCGGCACCGTGCTGGCGGACAACCCCCACCTCACCGTGCGGCTGGGCGGCACAACACCCGCCTTCACCCAGCCCTCTCCCCCAGGCGTGCCTGGAGGGGAGAGCTTGGCCAGCCACGGCGCCGGGTTTGGCTCCCTCTCCCCCGGCCTCGCCGGGAGAGAGGGTTGGGGTGAGGGGGTGACCATCGCGCCGCTGCGCGTGGTGCTGGATCGCCAGCTGCGCAGCCCCGCCGGCAGCCACGTGCTGGACGGCAGCACGCCTACCCTGGTGCTGCATGGCGCGGATGCCGCGTGCCGCGACGACCGCTACGCGCGGGTCGAACTCGCCACGGTGGCGGAACAGGGCGGCGCCTTCGATCTGCCCGCCGTGCTGCCCCTGCTCGCCGCGCGCGACATCAACGAACTGCACGTGGAAGCAGGCCCGACCCTGTGCGGGGCGCTGTTCGCCGCCGGCCTGGTCGACGAACTGTTGCTGTACGTCGCCCCGGTGCTGCTGGGCGACGCCGCGCGCCCCCTGCTGGCGCTGCCGCCGCTGGCGGACATGGCCTCGCGCTGGCGCCTGCACCTGCACGACCAGCGCATGCTGGGGCAGGACATGCGCCTGCGGCTGCATCCGGTGCTTTGATTCGGCGTCGCCCTGGTTGAACACCGTGTTCCGCCGACGGGTCGGGCCGGTGCCGGCGCAGGTGCTAGACTGCGCGCGCCGGTTCGCCGGCAAGCGTCTTCAGGGCGGGGCGAAATTCCCCACCGGCGGTAGGTGTCCCCAAGACACGAGCCCGCGAGCGCCTTCGCCGCAACGGGAAGGGTCAGCAGATCCGGTCGAATGCCGGAGCCGACGGTCAGGCCAACCCGCATGCGGGGCGGCTCACAGTCCGGATGAAAGAAGACGGTTCGACGCGCGGTCCTGCCACGCGCCGGCCTCATGCCTTGAGGCGTTCTCGCCCGTATCCGTGGAGAACGTTTCATGATCACGATGATTGCAAGCAAGACGGCTGCCTCCTGTCGGGAGGTGCGCTGATGTTCACCGGCATCATCCAGTCCGTGGGCCGCATCGCGCGGCTCGAACCGCGCGGCGGCGATCTGCGTCTGCACGTGGACACCGCCAATCTCGACCTTGCCGACGTGCAGCTGGGCGATTCCATCGCCGTCTCCGGCGTGTGCCTCACTGCGGTGACGCTGGAAGTACACGGCTTCAGCGCCGACGTCTCCAACGAAACGTTGTCGCTGACCACCTTGGGCGGACTCAAGGCCGGCGACCCGGTGAACCTGGAGAAGGCGCTGCGCCTCGCCGACCGGTTGGGTGGCCATCTGGTCTCCGGCCATGTCGACGGCTTGGGCAAGGTGGTGTCGATCGCGCCCGACGGCCGTTCGCAGCGCTGGACCTTCGAAGTGCCGGCGAACCTGGCCCGCTACATCGCCGCCAAGGGTTCGGTGTGCATCGACGGCACCAGCCTCACCGTCAACGAGGTGGCCGGCCACCGCTTCGGGGTCAACCTTATTCCCCACACGGTGGAACACACGGCGTTCCATGCGAAGCGCGCGGGTGATGTGGTGAACATCGAGGTTGACGTGATCGCGCGTTACGTGGAGCGGCTGGTTGGCGGCGGCGGTGCACCGAAGCTGGACGAGGAATTCCTGAAACAACACGGGTTCGCCTGACCCGCTGCATCCACCACCCAGGCGTCATTCCCGCGAAAGCGGGAATCCATGTCGATTCATACGTAGCGCAGGATGGATTCCCGCTTTCGCGGGAATGACGTCCGGCAAGAACGAAGCGAACCGGTGACCTCATGCCTTTCAACACCATCCCCGAAATCCTCGACGACCTCCGCGCCGGCCGCATGGTCGTGATCCTCGACGACGAAGACCGCGAGAACGAGGGCGACCTCGTGATGGCCGCGCAGATGGTGCGGCCGGAAGACGTCAACTTCATGGTGCGCGAGGCGCGCGGCCTGCTGTGCCTCACGCTCACCGAGCAGCGCACGCGCCAGCTTGGCCTGCGCCCCATGGTCAGCGACAACACCTCGCAGTACCACACCAACTTCACCGTCTCGATCGAGGCAGCCGAGGGCGTCACCACCGGCATCTCGGCGCACGACCGCGCGCGCACCATCCAGGTGGCGGTGAAGTCGGATGCGAAGCCGCAGGACCTCTCCCAGCCCGGCCACATCTTCCCGCTCACCGCACAGCCCGGCGGCGTGCTCACCCGCGCCGGCCATACCGAGGCCGGTTGCGACCTTGCCGCGCTGGCGGGGCTGGAGCCGTCGGCGGTGCTGATCGAGATCCTGCACGAGGATGGCTCGATGGCGCGCCGTCCCGAGCTGGAGGTGTTCGCGCAGAAGCATGGTCTCAAGATCGGCAGCATCGCCGACCTGATCCGCTACCGGCTGGAAACCGAGAAGACCATCCAGCGCGTGCACGAGGAAGACGTCGAAACCGAATTCGGCCCGTTCCGGCTGGTGGCCTGGCGCGACGCGATCCGCCGTGGCCTGCACTACGCGCTGGTGCGCGGCACGGTGGACGACGGTGCGCCGGTGCTGAGCCGCGTGCACGTGCGCAACACCTTGTCCGACGTGCTGCACCTCAAGCGCGACGACCTCGGCCTCACCGTCACCAGCGCGCTGCGCCGCATCGCCGACGAAGACCGCGGCGTGCTGCTGGTGCTGTCCGGTGAGGACACCCCCGAGGCACTGCTGGCCCGACTCAAGCGTCAGCCCGCGACCCTGGCGCCCGAGGACGCGCAGCAGCAGGAGTGGCGCCAGCTCGGCCTGGGTGCGCAGATGCTGGCCGACCTCGGTGTGCGCAAGCTGCGCGTGCTGGGCACGCCGCGCAAGCTGGTGGGCCTGGCCGGCTTCGGCCTGGAAGTCGTCGAACACGTGTAGTGGCACGGTACTCGCGGGAGCGGCGTAGGAGCGGCTTCAGCCGCGATCATCGTGCTGTCCAAGCTGGACAAATCGCGGCTGAAGCCGCTCCTACGCCGCCCCTGGCGAACATTTTCGCCATGCGCCGGCCAGATGCTTGCCCGCATAATCGGCTGTCCCAACCGTCGGCTGTTCCCATGCCCGCCACCCGCGTCCGCCTGATCGCCCCCTCCGGCTACCCGCACGACCGCGCCGCGATGAGCCGCGGTGTGGCCCGCCTGCGCGAGGCCGGTTGCGCGGTGGATGGCCTGGACGTGCTGGAGCGCACCGAACTGCGCTACGCCGGCAGTGATGCCGAACGTGCGGCCGACCTCAACGCGCTCGCCACGCTGGACGCGCTGCCCGACATCGCGCTGGCGATCCGCGGCGGCTACGGCGCCACGCGCCTGCTGGAACACCTGCGCTACGACGCGCTGCGCGAACGGTTGGCCGATACGAATACCGTGCTGGTCGGCCACAGCGACTTCACCGCGATCCAACTGGCGCTGCATGCGAAAAGCGGACTGGCCACGTTCGGCGGCCCCATGCTGGGGCCAGATTTCGGCGCGGAGACTTTGAGTGCGCTGACGGTGCCGCACTTCTGGCACACCGTGCGAGCGGCGCAGGGCAGTGCCGAATGGACCAGCAGTGGCGAGCATGCGCTGGATCTGGAAGGCCCGCTGTGGGGCGGCAATCTCGCGATGCTGTGCAGCCTGCTTGGCACGCCGTACTTCCCGCGCATCGACGGTGGCATCCTGTTCGTGGAGGACGTGGGCGAGCCGCCATTCCGCATCGAGCGCCTGCTGTACCAGCTGCACCTGTCCGGCGTGCTGGGCCGCCAGCGCGCGCTGATCCTCGGCGACTTCACCGACTGCCGGCCCAGCGCCTACGACAACGGCTACGGACTGGGCGAAGGCTTCGCCCAGCTCAGGCGCGTGGCCGGCATCCCGGTGCTGGACGGCTTGCCGTTCGGCCATGTGCCGGACAAGTTCACCCTGCCGTTCGGCGTGCCGGCACGCTTGCGTGTGGAGGGCGGCAAGGCGCGGCTGGATTTCACGGGCTACCCGCGTTTGCCGAATGCCGCCGCCGGAGACGTGTAGGAGCGCACTCTGTGCGCGATTGTCTTGGGCCTTGATCGAGGTAGGAGCTCTGTCGCGCACAAGGTGCGCTCCTACCGATCAGCGGCCAGCGCCAGATAGCGTTGATGCAGCTTCGCGACAGCCGTATCCAGCGCTGCCTCGTCGCCGCTGTTGTCGATCACGTCGTGGGCCAGCGTCAATCGCTCCTCGCGCCGCGCCTGCTGTTCCAGCATGCGCCGGGCCAGCGCCTCGTCGATGCCGTCGCGGGCGACCAGTCGCTCCAGTTGCTGCTCCACCGGCGCGTCGACCAGCAGCACGCGGTCGACCCAGCGGTAGTGCACGATGTTCTCGGCCAGCAACGGAATCGCCAGCAGGCAGTAAGGCGTGGTGTCGGCCAGCGCACGTTCGTGCAGCCAATGGCGCACGCGGGGATGGATGATGCCTTCCAGCGTCCGCCGCGCCGCCGGATCGGCGAACACGCGACGGCGCATGGCCGGGCGATCCAGCCGGCCTTCGACATCCAGCACCTCGTCGCCGAACGCGGCGACCACGGCGGCCAGACCTTCGCTGCCAGGCGCGACCACCTCACGCGCGGCCACGTCGGCGTCGTGCACCGGCACACCCAGCGCGGCGAAACGGCGCGTCACCGCGCTCTTGCCGGCGGCAATGCCGCCGGTGAGGGCGACGACGTAGCTGTTCATCGCAGCCCGGTGAACTGCAGGTAGGCGTGCAACAGGACGTCGCCGGCGATGAACCACACCCAGCCGGCCATCGCGATGAACGGGCCGAACGGCATCGGCACGCCACGCTCGTGGCGGGAGAGTGCGATCAGGCTGCCACCCACGATGGCGCCGATCAACGAGGACAGCAGAACGACGGGCAGGATCGCCAGCGGCCCCATCCACGCGCCCAGCGCGGCCAGCAGCTTGAAGTCGCCATGACCCATGCCTTCCTTGCCGGTGAGCAGCTTGAACAGCCAGTACACGCTCCACAGGCTGAGATAGCCGATCGCGGCGCCGAGGATCGCGGTGGTGGGCTCCACGAACAGCGGCTTCAGCGCCAGCAGCAGGCCCAGCCACAGCAAGGGCAGGGTGAGCTGGTCGGGCAGCAGTTGGGTGCGGAAGTCGATGCCGGACAGCGCGATCAGCGTCCAGGTCAGCACGAGCCCGGCCAGCGCCGGCCAGGTCGGGCCCAGCTTCCACACCACGACGGCGCTCAGCACGCCGCTCAGCAGTTCCACCAGTGGGTACTGGATCGAGATCCGCGCCTTGCAGTAGCGGCAGCGTCCGCCCAGCAGCAGCCAGCCGAACAGCGGGATGTTGTCCGCGGCCGACAGGGGATGCTTGCAGTGCGGGCAGTGCGAAGACTCGCGCACGATGCCCGGCGGCAGCGGCTCGTCGGGGACTTCCAGCTCCAGCACGTCGCGTGCCTCGCGCCGCCATTCGGCAGCCATGCGCTCAGGCAGACGCAGGATCACCACGTTGAGGAAGCTACCCACCAGCAGGCCGAGCACGGCGGCGAGGGCGATCCAGGCAGTCAGGGGCAGATCGGGCATGCGGGTCGGATGGCGGTTACGGGGCGGCCAAGCTTACGGGCTTGCCCGCAGGAGCGCACCCTGTGCACGATCGGCTTTTCGCGGAGCCATTCGCACACAGGGTGCGCTCCTACCGGCAGGCGATCAGCCCACGGTGCCGGCGAGCTTGAAGATCGGCAGATACAGCGAGATCACCATGCCACCCACCACCACGCCGAGGATCACCATGATCATGGGTTCGAGCAGGGTGGAGAGGGTGTCGACCGCATTCTCCACCTCATCCTCGTAGAACTCGGCGACCTTGAACAGCATGTTGTCCAGTGCACCGGATTCCTCGCCGATCGCAGTCATCTGCACCACCATGTTCGGGAACAGGTTGGTCTGGCGCATCGCCAGCTGCAGTTGGTGGCCCACCGAAACGTCATCACGGATCTGCTTCACGGCATCGCCATAGACGATGCTGCCGGTGGCACCCGATACCGAATCCAGTGCCTCCACCAGTGGGACACCGGCGTGGAAGGTGACGCCCAGGGTGCGTGCGAAACGGGCGATCGCGGATTCACGCATGATCTTGCCGAATACCGGCAGCTTCAGCGTCACGCGGTCGAGGAAATGGGCGAATTTCACCGAACGGCGCTTGCCCGCCACCAAACCCACCACGCTGCCGATGATGATGAACAGCACCAGCCACCACCAGCTCTTCATGAACTCCGAGGCGCTGATCACGAACTGGGTGGGCGCAGGCAAGGCCGCGCCGGCATCATGGAAGGTTTGCGCGAATACCGGCACCACGAACAGCAGCATGACCATGCTGACCAAGAAGGCCACTGCCACCACCATGATCGGGTAGAACAGCGCCTTCTTGATCTTCTTCTTCAGTGCCTCGGTGCGTTCCTTGTAGGTGGCTACGGTATCCAGCACGGTGTCCAACACACCGGAAGCCTCGCCAGCGCGCACCAAGTTGCGGTACAGCTCGTCGAATTGCACCGGGTAGCGGCCCATGGCTTCGTGCAGCGCCTGGCCGCCTTCCAGGCCCTGCTTCACGTCCAGCAGCATGTTCTTGAAGCGGGGATTCTTCTGGCCGTCGGCGATGATGTCGAAGGACTGCACCAAGGGCACGCCGGATTTCATCATGGTGGCAATCTGGCGGCTGAATACCGCCACGTCGCGCTGGCTGACTGAGCTGCCCGCAGAGCCGAATAACGGCTTCGCGCGTTCACGCACGGTCTGCGGGTTCATGCCCTGGCGGCGCAGCTCGGCCTTCACCAGCGAGGCGTTTTTCGCCTGCATGTCGCCCTTCATGCGCTTGCCGCGTTTGTCCAGCGCCACCCATTCGTAGACGGTGAGCTTGCTGACTGCGGCGCGCTCGGCGCCGAGCGCGCGCGTGTCCTTCTTGGCAGTTGCAGAAGCCGTGGCCATGCGCTGTCCCCCTGATGGTGCGTTCCGGCGGGCCGTTCGGGCCCTGGAACCGTTCTGATACCGAAGCTTACGTCATTTTCCTGCCGTGAAACCGTGGCGGCGGCCACAGCTGGCGCAGGAGGTCATCGGAGGCGGCGTAGGAGCGGCTTCAGCCGCGATTCCTCGGTGTCGGCGTGCCCCATCGCGGCTAAAGCCGCTCCTACAGCCGCCCCTTGGCTTGACGTCAATCCTTGGTCACCCGGTCGATCTCGGTAAGACTGGTCATCCCCTGCTTCACCTTGAGCAGGGCCGAGGCGCGCAGGTCGTTGATGCCGGCCGCCTTGGCAGCCTCGGCGATCTGCAGCGCGTTGCCACCCTGCAGGATGATCTTCTGGATCTCCTCCAGCATCGGCATGACCTGGTAGATGCCCACGCGGCCCTTGTAGCCCTCGTTGCACTCGTCGCAGCCGCCCGCCTCGTAAAGGGTCAGGCCGTCATCGACGTCTTTCTGGCTGAAGCCGGCGGCCAGCAGTACCTGCGGCGGCAGGCTCTGCGGTTTCTTGCAGCCGTGCAGGCGGCGCGCCAGGCGCTGGGCGATGATCAGGGTGACCGAGGAGGTGATGTTGTAGGGTGCGATGCCCATGTTCATCAGGCGCGCTACGGTCTGCGCCGCATCGTTGGTGTGCAGGGTGGACAGCACCATGTGGCCGGTCTGGGCGGCCTTGATCGCGATCTCAGCGGTCTCCAGGTCGCGGATCTCGCCCACCATGATCACATCCGGATCCTGGCGCAGGAACGAACGCAACGCGGCGGCGAAGGTCATGCCGCGCTTGACGTTCTGCTGCACCTGGTTGATGCCCTCGACGCGGATTTCCACCGGGTCTTCCACGGTGGAGATGTTGCGCTCGGCGGTGTTCAGCATGTTGAGGCCGGTGTACAGCGACACCGTCTTGCCGGAGCCGGTGGGGCCGGTGACCAGCACCATGCCGTAGGGTTTGTGGATGGCGTCCACGTAGAGCTTCTGCTGATCCGGCTCGTAACCCAGTTTCTCGATGCCGATCTTCGCCGCCGAGCCGTCCAGGATACGCAGCACGATCTTCTCGCCGAACAGCGTGGGCAGGCTGCTGACGCGGAAATCCACCGCGCGGGTCTTGCTCAGGTTGAGCTTGATGCGACCGTCCTGCGGCACCCGCTTCTCGGCGATGTCCAACTGCGCCATCACCTTCAGACGCGAGCTGATGCGGCTGGCCAGCTTCAGCGGCGGACTGGCCACCGCGCGCAGCATGCCGTCCATGCGCAGGCGTACGCGGTACTGGTTTTCGAACGGTTCGAAGTGGATGTCCGAGGCGCCGCGCTTGATCGCGTCCACCAGGATCTTGTTGACGAACTTCACCACCGGTGCATCGTCGATGCCTGTGGCGTCGATACCGCCCGGTGCCTCATCGACATCACCGCCTTCGGTGTCCAGCTCACCCAGGTCGTCGTTGCCCATGTCGGGCATCACGTCGTGCATGCTGCTGAGCGCAATGTCGATGGTGCGATTCAGCTGGCTGCGCTCGACCAGGATCGGCTCCACCATGCAGTTGGAGTGGAACTTGATCTCCTCCAGCGCATCCAACTGCATCGGGTCGGCGATGCCCACGAACAGGCGCTTGCCACGTCGGAACAATGGCAGCGCGCGGTGCTTTGTCAGCAAGGCCTCGCTGACCAGGTTGATCGGGAGCTGCGTGGGGTTCAGCGTGGCCACGTCCAGCACCGGCATGCCGAATTCCAGCGAAGCCAAGCGCAGCAGGCGCAGGCCGTCCACCAGATTCTGGTCCAGCAACCACGAGGTCAGGGTGACGCGTTGCTGGTTGCTTTCCTGCACCGCGCGACGCGCGTCCGCCTCCGGCAACAGGCCCTCGGCGACCAAGCGGCGCGCAAGCCCGGTCAGCCCCGCGAGCGGCGTTTGCATTGCAGATGACATGAGTGGTGGTCCCCTAAGCCTTCTGGCGCCGAATCTACCCCAGTCCGCCCCGCAGGTCACCCGCGGAAGGCAGCTTGGAGGCCGCACAAGTTCCCGGGCAAGACACTTGCCTCCCTATTCTGACCAAGGGGGAAGAGAGCGAAGCCCAGACGGGAACTCCCTCCCCTACGTGCAGGGGAGGGTTGGGGTGGGTGCCTTTGGCTTTTGCATGGTCTGCGCACAAACAAATCCCGATGAGCGCCATCGGGAGGCATCGAACAGATTCATGGGCCACAGTCGTAGTGCCAGCTTCACGTTATGATTCGCGGAGACCAGGGGAACCCGCCGTTGAGCCACCTAAGCATCATCCTGCCCGCCAAGAACGAGGCCCCAGCGCTGGCCGACCTGTTGCCGCGGTTGCGCGCCGCCCATCCCGAGGCCGAGATCATCGTGGTGGACGATGGTTCCACTGATGACACGCGCCGGATCTGCGCCGAAGCCGGCGTTGCCTGTCTCTCCTCGCCGTACTCGATGGGCAATGGCGCGGCGATCAAGCGCGGCGCCCGTGCCGCCTGCGGCGAAGTACTGGTATTCATGGACGGCGACGGCCAGCATGATCCGGCCGACGTGGCGCGCTTGTTGGCCAGGCTCGATGAGGGCTACGACATGGTGGTCGGCGCCCGCGGCTGGGGCAGCCAAGCCGGCGTGGGCCGCGGCTTGGCCAACACGTTGTACAACTGGCTGGCCACCCGCATGACGGGACACGAAGTCGCCGATCTCACCTCCGGCTTTCGTGCCGTGCGCGCGGACAAGTTCCGCGAATTCCTGCACCTGCTGCCCAATGGCTTTAGCTACCCAACCACCAGCACCATGGCGTTTTTCCGCAGCGCCTACCCGGTGGCCTACCTGCCGATCAAGGCTGCGCAGCGCGTGGGCAAGAGCCACATCCGGCCGCTCAAGGACGGCATCCGCTTCCTGCTGATCATCTTCAAGATTGCCACGCTGTATTCGCCGCTCAAGCTGTTCGTGCCGGTAGCGGCGGCGTTCTTCCTGCTCGGCTGCGCGAATTACGCCTGGACCTTTGTACACGATGGGCGCCTGACCAACGGCAGCACCCTCATGTGGAGCGCGGCGGTGATCGTGTTCCTGATCGGGCTGGTGTCCGAGCAGATCACGGCACTGACGTACCGGCGCGATGCCTGATCCATGCATGACCGCGCATAGGTGGCCCGGTTAAACTGATTGCAACAGCTCTCGTGAGGACTCACATGCGGCTTGACGCAGAACATATCCGGCAGTTGAAGCGTCTCGCCGCCGAAGCGGGTGGCTCGCAGGCGCGGCTGCGACTGTTTGGCTCGCGCCTCGACGATCATGCAGTAGGTGGAGATGTCGACCTGTTACTGGAGGTGCCCGAGCCGGTGCTCGATCCAGCGTGGCTGGTCGCAAGCATGGCGGCGCGCGCCAGCCGTATCCTGGATGGTCGCAAGGTGGATGTGGTGCTGGCCGCCCCCAATATTGCGCGCCTGCCCATCCATGAAGCGGCTATGCGACAGGGAGTGGTGCTGTGACGGTCGGTGCCGACTTGCGCAGTCGGCTGCGTTTCCTGGTGCGCGTCGTGCAGCGGGAGAGCAAGCACCTGCTGGCCACGGATAGCCGCGTATTCACCGGTCCGTTCACAGTCGAGTGCGCACGTCGACTCGACGGTGACATCGAGTTGTCCGAGCGGGTCGAGGCTTTCGTTGCGCGATTCAGTCGCCTGCAGGACACCATCGGCGACAAACTGATCCCTGTGTTGTTGCACGCGCTTGGCGAGCCCTTGGGTGCGGTGGTCGACAACCTCGATCGGGCCGAGCGCCTCGGCTGGTTGCCATCGGCAGACGAATGGCTGGCGACGCGCAAGCTGCGCAACCAGATGATCCACGAATACGTTGAGGACCCTGCCATCCTTGCTAGTGCCCTGCAGGCGGGGCACGAGCGGGTGCCCATGCTGATAATGGCCAGCACGACGCTGCTGACGGAAATCGAGCAGCGTGGCTGGCTCGCCGATGTCGCCCCATGAGCTCTGCGCAATGGATCCGGGCGTGCATCGGGTTGTTGTTGCCACGGCTCGGGTGCCTTGTCCAACCACCTGCGTGGTAGCCGGCAGCGTTGCCGCCGATCCGTAATGAGTATGTCGCAGTGCATTCGTATTCTTCTCGTCACCCGTAACCTGCCGCCTTTGGTGGGCGGGATGGAGCGGTTGAACTGGCACATGGCCGAGGAACTGGCCAAGGGTGCTGAGGTGCGCATCGTCGGCCCGCAAGGTTCGGCCACACTGGCGCCGGCCGGAATCGAAGTGCGCGAGGCGCCGCTCAAGCCTTTGTGGAAGTTCCTGCTCGTGGCGGCCAGGCTGGCTCACGCCGAGGCCAAACGCTGGAAACCCGACATCGTGCTGGCCGGTAGCGGCCTCACCGCTCCGCTGGCGTGGTGGGCCGCACGTGCCTGTGGTGCGCGCACAGTGGCTTACGTGCATGGCCTCGATATCGCGGTGGGGCATCCCGCTTACCGCGCACTGTGGTTGCCGGCGATCCGCCGCATGGGTCGGGTCATCGCCAACAGTCGCGCCACCGCCGAGCTTTGCCGGGGTATCGGCGTCGCTGCCGCACGACTCGCCATCGTGCATCCCGGAGTGGATCTACCTGCGGATGCCGCCGAGGGCGAACCTTTCTCCCACTTGCGAGAGAGGGGTTGGGGAGAAGGGGCCGCAACTTCTCGCGATGCCTTCCGTGTGCGCCACCATATCGACGATCGCCCGCTGCTGCTCTCCGTGGGCCGTCTATCCACCCGCAAAGGCCTGCGCGAGTTCGTGACCGAGGCTTTGCCACGCATCGTCGTCGCGCGCCCCGACGTGATGCTGGTGATCATCGGCGATGCGCCCAACCAAGCCCTGCATGCGCAGTCGCAAACTCGTCAGTCCATCCAGACGGCCGCCGATGCCGCCGGCGTGGGCGGTCACCTGATGTTCCTAGGCACCATCACCGACTACACTGAGCTTGGCGTCGCCTACCGCACTGCCGACGTGCATGTGTTCCCGGTGCGCGACATTCCCGGTGACCCCGAAGGATTCGGTATGGTGGCGGTGGAAGCCGCCGCCCACGGCCTGCCCACAGTGGCCTTCGCCACCGGTGGCGTGGTCGACGCGGTCGCGGAAGATCGTTCCGGACACCTCGTGCCGCCGGGCGATTACCCGGCTTTTGCCGCAGCCGTGCTGCGTACACTGGACGAATGCGACACCCTGCGCGCGACCTCCGCGAGGTTCGCGCAGCGATTTGACTGGTCCGAGTTTGGCGCCCAGATGACGGCGTACCTGTTGCACGCGCAAAGCAGCGGTGTGCCATGACGGCGACCGCACGCCAGCCGCACGTCGCCTTGGATCTGCCGTCGCGCAGTTGCAAGGCCCTGAAGATCGCCCGCCTGCTCGACTTGGCCAGTCGGCCGCAACCCATGCATCTGCTGGAGATCGGCACTGGCTCGGGCGGCATCGCCCACTGGTTCGCCATGCAACCCGATCTGCGCTGTGAGGTCGACGCCGTGGATGTCTGCGACAACCGGCAGGTGCGTGATGGCTACGCATTCCGGCTGGTGCAGAGTGTTGAGTTGCCGTTTGAGAACGGCAGCTTCGATGTCATCGTCAGCAACCACGTCATCGAGCATGTGGGCGACGCGCAAGCACAGGCGCGGCACCTCGCCGAGATTCGCCGCGTGATGAAGCCGGATGGTGTGGGTTACCTCGCCGTACCCAATCGCTGGATGCTGGTTGAACCGCATTTCCGGCTGCCTTTCCTGAGCTGGCTGCCGATGCCGCTTTCACATGCCTATGTGCGCGCGGCAGGCAAGGGCTCGCATTACGACTGCCGCCCGTTGACGCGTGGCGGCCTGGAGCGATTGCTGACGGGTTCGCAACTGCACTTCGAACACATGTGCGTGCCGGCTTTGCGCTTGGCATTTGAAATCGAGCGGTCGCAGACACTGGCTGCACGCACGCTACGGCGCCTGCCGGACGGACTAATCGCCGCCGGTGCCGCCATGATCCCAACGTTGATCTACCGCCTTACGTTCTAACAGCGCGTAGCGCCGCATCGAACAACCGCGCACTGTCTTCCCAGGTCTGTCGCCCCGAGTAGACAACACGGCCGTGATTGAGAAGGCCGAGTATTCGCTCGGCGATCTTGCGGGCATCACCGATTGGCACGAGATGGCGCGCGTCATCGTGCAGCATCCATCGAACGGGCTCGGTTGCAGTGGCGACAACAGCTACGTTGCAAGCCATCGCTTCGCAGAGTTTCGCCGGGTAGCTGTAGCGGCCAAACGACGTGTCGGCGGTGATGACGCAGGCGACATCAAGCGCAGACAATGCAGTCGGCAACTGCCCGTCTGGAAGGTAGCCAAGGACAAGCACGCCCGGTTCGGCCAGCACGCGGGCAGGGGGCTTCCCGGTCAACACAAGGTGTGCGTCTGGGCACTGCTTGCGCAGCAGGCGGAATGCGTCGAGCAGCACGTCGGTTCCACGGTTGGCTGCCCATCCCCCCGAGTACCCGATCAGGGGCGCATCAGGCGGCAGTTTCAATGCCGACCGCGCCGTCGCGGGATCAAGAGGAGCGAACGCCGGATCCGCCGCCATCGACACGGTCAAGGTCGGCGTTCGACCGCGGCGATGCCGGTCCAGTCGAGCCGCAAGTTGTGGCCCAGCGGCAGTGACGAGATCGGCGGTATGGATCGACCTGCGCCAAAACCAATGCAGGGGCAGGTTCCAGGGCATGTAGGCTTCGTAGTTGTCATAGGCGTCGATCGCGAGGCGCGCGCCGCACCGTGCTGCAAGGTAACTCGCCAACGGGCCATACCAAGCGTCGGAGCACCCGACCACCCAGTCGGGGCGGAATGTCGTGGCCTGCCGCCGGATGCCTGCCAGGAAGCCACGCAGCCCTTGCGTGCGAAGGTCATGGCTGAACCAGTGCACGCCATCACGTGTGCATTCAAGCTGCGGCAGGTTGGCATGACTGCACAGCACGACATGCACCTCGTGTCCCATGCCAGCGAGCAAGGTTGGCAGGTAGTGGAATCGACCGTACGGGCGCTCGATGAGGTCGCGCTGTTGGGGAAAGCGTTTGCACAGAAACAGGGTTCGCAAGATTTCGGCCTCGTAATGCATCGGTGTTGCTGCGACAATTATGCAGACGATGGTGTCAACAGGTTGCGGTTGGGGCGCTATGGCCCGTGTCGCTAGCTGAGTGCACCATGCTTCGCAGGGGGAAGGGTAGTGACGCCGGAACCGACGAGACACATGAAACTATCCGTATGCATAGCTACTCGCAATCGTGCCGGTTATATCGGGGAGACGTTGAGGAGCATCATTCGACAGGCTCCGGAGGATGTCGAAATCGTCGTCCTGGATGGTGCTTCGACGGATGCGACACCTGCTATTGTCGCTGACATCCAAGCATCCTTCCCACGCTTGCATTACGTACGGAAGCAGGAGAATGGCGGTGTCGACCGTGATTACGATGCAGCCGTTACCCATGCAAGTGGAGAGTACTGCTGGCTGATGTCTGATGACGATCTGCTCAAACATGGCGCGATACGTGCCGTGCTTGAGGTGGCAGCCAAGGGTTACAGCCTTGTCGTTGTCAATGCCGAACTTCGCAATCTTGACTTGAGCGAGCTGATCGATGCACGTCGTCTGCAGTTCAATGCGGATCGCACCTACGAAGCTAACGAATTGGATCGGCTCTTCTCGGAGACGTCAGCGTATCTTGGATACATCGGCGCAGTAGTGATCCGCCGCGACATCTGGATGGCTCGCGAGCGCGAGCCGTTTTTTGGATCGTGTTTCATCCACGAAGGCGTGATCTTCCAGCGCCCGCTGCCTGGACCTTCGCGCGTGATCGCTGAACCGTTGATCGCCGTTCGTTTCGGCAACACGCAATGGCGTCCGAGGGAATTCGAGATCCGGATGATTCGATGGACGAATCTGGTCACATCGCTGTCGGCTGTGTCCGAGGACGTACGTCGCCGTCATTACCCACTGGCGCCGTGGCGAAGTCTAAAGAGTCTGTTCTTCTATCGCGCAAAGGGTACTTACTGCCTCGATGACTATCGCCGCTGGGTACGCCCGCGCGTGCACACGCTACGGGATCGTGCCCGTGCGTTTGCGGTCGCATGCTTTCCTGGGGTGCTCGCCAATCTCGTCGGATTGGCCTACTGTCGACTACCGTATCGCGATTCTAACGTCCACCTGCTCGACATGAAGGCGAGCAGGTTCTTCTACCGCAACTGGTTCAAAAAGGCTCCGGGGCAACGATGATGAGTGATGGCTCTGTCGAGGCGATCCACGAAATCCAGCGGTGTCGCGCAAGCGGCAGCCGCCACCTTGTCTCCGTGCTTGATCTCGGGGAACAGCATTTGACAGGCGTGTTCCCGCGCGACAAGGCGCAGCACGTCACCAAAGGGCCACTCGAACTCGCCTGGTGCCCGGACAGCGGGTTATTGCAGCTGAAGCATTCGTACAGCCTCTCGGAAATGTATGGGGACAACTACGGATACCGCTCAGGGCTCAATGCGTCGATGGTCGCCCACTTGGCAGGCAAAGTACGTGGCCTCGAGCGCCAGTTCGCACCGACCGCCGGTGATTGGATGCTCGATATCGGCAGCAACGACGGTACGCTACTCAAGTCGTATTCGACTGGTGGCTTGCGGCGTGTCGGGATGGACCCGACGGCGCAGAAGTTTCGCGAGTTCTATCCCGACGATATCGTGGTCGTCCCCGATTTCTTCGATAGCGCACGCTTCCTCGATGCCACCGGCGGCAAGCGCGCGAAGATCATCACGTCGATCGCGATGTTCTACGATCTTGAGGATCCAAATGCGTTTGTACGCGACATCGCTGCATCACTTGCGCCGGACGGCATCTGGCACTTCGAGCAGAGTTATATGCCATCGATGCTGCGCACGAACGCCTACGATACGGTGTGCCACGAGCATCTGGAGTATTACTCGCTGCGCGTGATTCACGACTTGCTTGAGCGCAATGCCTTGCGCTTGGTCGACGTGCAGATGAACAGCGTCAATGGCGGCAGCGTGGCCGTGACTGCCTGTCACCGGGACGCTTCGATTCCTAGCGCGAGCCCGATCATCGGTTGGATGCTGCAGCAAGAAGACAATTGGGGGCTCAACACTGCGAAGCCCTACCGTCAGTTCGAAGACCGTGTTTTCAAGCATCGCGCAGACCTGCAGCGCCTCATCCATGCGCTGCTCGACGACGGCAAGCGCATCCTCGGGTACGGCGCGTCGACGAAGGGCAACGTGCTGTTGCAGTTCTGCCGCTTCGGCCCGGAACACATTCCGGCGATCGCCGAAGTCAACACGGAGAAGTTCGGTGCCTATACGCCTGGTTCACTGATCCCGATCGTGTCGGAGGCCGAAGCGCGCGCAATGCGACCGGACTATTTCCTCGTTCTGCCCTGGCATTTCAAGGCAGGCATTGTGCAGCGCGAAAAGGAATATCTGGCTTCGGGTGGCAAGCTGATCTTCCCGCTGCCGGAAATCGAAATCGTGGGTGACTGAATGTCGCGCACGCTGATCATTGGTCACAGCGGTCAGGATGGGCGGATCCTATGGGATCAGCTTGCTGCGCGGGGTGATGCATTGATCGGTATCGGGAGCGCCGAGGTGCGTACGAACGGCATCGCGTGGACATCGAGAGTCGATATCGCGGATGCCAACGAAGTGCAGGCCTTGGTGGAGGCGTTCGCGCCCACGCAGGCCTATTACCTCGCAGCGCATCACCACAGTTCGCAGGATGCGGGCATCCAAGCCACCGATATTTGGGATCGCAGTTGGGCCGTGCATGTGCATGGTTTCGGCCATCTTCTACAGGCGCTTGCATCGACCATGCCGGGATGTCGCACTTTCTATGCCGCATCCTCGCGCGTCTTTGGTGCGGCAGGAGGCTTGCCCGTAGATGAGACCATGCCGCACAAACCGGACGATAGTTACGGCGTCACCAAGGCGGCAGGCATGCTGCTGGCCGACCACTATCGACGCGTACACGGGCTTTTCGTTTCGTGCGGAGTCCTGTTCAATCACGAGTCGCCGTTGCGCGGGCGGCAGTTTGTGACGCAACGAGTCGTGCGTGGGCTCGTGGCGGTAGCACGTGGGGAAGCCGCGCAGCTGGAAGTCGGTAGCCTTGATGCGCGCGTCGATTGGGGTTATGCGCCTGATTACACGCGCGCGATGCAGGCGATGCTTGACGCGGCGGTGCCAGGCGACTTTGTCGTCGCTACCGGTACGACGCACAGTGTGCGCGATTTGGTCGACATCGCAGCCGCTCATCTCGGGATCGATGCGAGCAAGGTTGTCGTCGAAACTGGTGCCCTGCTGAAGCGCGGTGCACAAGGTTTGTGCGGTAACGCCTCCAAGCTGCGCGCGGTCACTGGCTGGGTGCCAAGCATCGGCTTCCCTGACTTGGTGCGCCTACTCGTTGACGCCGCGCGGTCGGGCTGAGCGAAACAGTGTCAATAAGATCGCGGGCCGGAATGCGGAGAGGGCGCATCCGTTAACCACCACGTACGTAAATATCGTGATCCAGGGTAGCCATGCCACGTGCCCGTGTGCGACCCCCCAGACTTTCCCTGCGATGCATGCCATTGCGAATAGAGACGATGTCGCGAGTTGGTAACGCAACGCGTGGGCTGCGTTGAGCAGCGTCGCCAACGCTGTGCCGGCGGCTTCGATCGCGCACCACGTCGCCATACCGGCGAGGAGGAGCGGTGCGACATCGACGGTCTTGCGTACCCACAGCGAAGTGATCGGGAAGAACCCCAGTGCCAGCGTAGCTGCAGCCACGATCGCAAAGCCCACCGCTGCGACCAGCGAGCGTCGGAACGTGCGTGCGACCCAAGCCGAGTCACCCGCAGCGAGGGCTTGTCGATAGATAGGCCACAAAGGCGCCCACACCATCGACAACGCCAGCGGCACGATGGAGAACAGACGTTGCGCGATTGCGTATTGGCCCGCTTTGCTGGCGCTCGCGATGGCGGAAATCAGCGGCAGATCCGCCGAGAAAGCGAGCGCCGCCGACAATTGCAAGCCGAAGAAGGCCATGCCGTCGACGCGGATCGCATGACGAATCGCGCTGCGCCTCGCGCCTTCGGCGAGAGGCGCTGAACGCATGTCCAAACGACGCCATAGTTGCACGGTGTTGATCGCCGACGCGATAAGCGGTGTCGAAACCGAGGCGGCCGTCAGCACCGGCAACGAGGCATGCCACTTCGCGGCCACCACGACCGCCGCCAGGGCCAGCCACTGCCCGATTGCCTGCCAACGGAACGCGCGGTCGCCACGACCGAGTCCCAATTGCACGCGAATGGCGAGGTTCAATGGAACGGACGCCGTGATCGACACGAGCACGACAAGCACCGCAGCCCGACATTCGTTTGCCATCGTCATCGGCATGCCGAGCAGACGATGCCATGGCACGATGAATGCGGATAGGAAGATTGTGACGAGCAGCCATCCTGCTACGTGCAGCAAGGCATGTCGCGCCTCGCGCAGGATCGTCGTGATTTCGCCCTTCGCGCCGCGCCCGTGTGCTGCGGCGACCAGATTCATCGCGCCATTGCCGATGCCGAAATCGAGGAAGCCCGCGGACGCAACAAGTGCAACAAGCGTTGCCCACGCACCGAAACCTGCTGCTCCAAGGGTCGTGAGCACGAAGGGCACCGACAGGAACAGATGCGCGGCCGCGGAAGCCTTGGCAATGAACGACCATGAGCTCGCATGTGCAATGCGACGACCACGCTCGCCGATGGAAATCCAACGAAACGCGGACGAGAAGCGCCTCATTCAGAAGGGCTCGATGCAGCCGCTCACCACATTGATCATTGGCAGCCCGCGAATTGCAGCTTGCCGCCCCGCTAGATTGCGATGATCCAAGCGCCCCGTGGCATCGCGGCTGTCGTGAAAGGTCGGGATCGCATACGCGTCGGCGACGCCAACTTCGCGCACGTTTTCGTCGAGATGTTCGCGACGCACGAAGTACGCGTTGTTGCCTGCCGTGTTCGAACCGATCAACGCGTAGCCTTTAGCGTTTGCCAGATGCGTGAGTGCAGCTAGTGAAGCGCCGAAATATTGGCCTGAGTGGTGTGCGGCGAGACGGCGGAAATCCGCCTGGTACGGAATAGTGATCGCGCGGCCGGCACCTAGCACGGCGTTGTATTCCATCACCACAATGACGGGCGCGATGGACTGGATCGCGTCCCACAACCAGTAATCGTTGCCGTCGACGTCGATGTGCAGCAGTCCGACCCCCTCGCCGGCCGCCCACGCGGCAATCTCGCGATCGACGTTGTCGCGTGTGACGAAACACGTATGTGCGTCCAGTGCGTGGCGCCAGAACCACGGGCGACGACGCAACCGGGCGATGTTCTTTGCGGAGCCGTCCATGACCAAGCCACGCCAGCCGTTGTTCACCATCAGGAATCGAGTGTTGGCTTCGGTGTAATCCTCGACGCCAAATTCGACGAAGCGCTTGGGAATAGCCGGCAGACGCGCCACGAGCCACTGCAGGATGCCGTCATCGCCGAACTGCGAGTGCACGCGGAATTCGATGTCTGCCATCGAAGCGGGGCGCTGGATGCCAGCGACCTGCCGCGCCAACAGGGCGCCGAGGTTTTCGCGTGTTCGCTCGTGCTGGGCCCTGGCTTGCACAAAGTCCCTGAATGTGTGCCAGACGGCGCGGAGGGCCTCACGCATCGGCGTGCGCCTCCGCGGTGTGCGTGCAATAGCTTGTGTAGGTACCGGCGAGACCTTCGCGCAACGGAATGCTGGAACGCCAAGCCATGCCTGCCAACTGCGACGAATCCAGCAGCTTGCGCGGCGTACCATCCGGCTTTGACGCATCAAACCGGATCGCACCTTTGTAGCCGACCGTGCTTGCAATCAACTGCGCCAGCTTGCCGATGGACACTTCCTCGCCGGACCCTACATTCAAGATCTCCGCGCTGCTGTAGTGCTGCATAAGCATCAGTAGCGCATCGGCAAGGTCGTCGACGTGCATGAACTCGCGTAGCGGCTTGCCCGAGCCCCAGACCACGACTTCTGCCGCGTTTGCGGCTTTTGCTTCGTGGAAACGCCGGAGCAGGGCCGGTACCACGTGCGAGTTCTCCGGGTGGTAGTTGTCCCCCGGTCCATACAAGTTGGTTGGCATCGCGCAGATCGCATCAAACCCGTGTTGCCGACGATAAGCCTGGCACATCTTGATGCCGGCGATCTTGGCGATGGCATAAGGCTCGTTGGTCGTCTCCAATGGGCCGGTCAGGAGATATTCCTCCTTGATCGGCTGCGGACAATCGCGGGGGTAGATGCAGGACGAGCCCAGGAACAACAGTTTTTGCGCGCCGTGTTTCCATGCCGAGTGAATGACATGGGTCTGGATGGCCAGGTTGTCGCGGATGAATTCGGCAGGATAGGTGCTGTTGGCAAGGATACCGCCCACTTTCGCGGCGGCCAGGAATACGTGGCTGGGGCGTTCGCTGGCGAAAAATGCATCGACGGCTACCTGGTTGGTCAGGTCGAGCTCTTGCCGGGTGCACAGGACGAGGTTGGAGAAGCCAGTCGCCAGCAGGCGGCGAACAACGGCCGAGCCCACCATGCCACGGTGGCCGGCCACGTAGATCTTCGACGTGGGGGTAAGCGCATTCATTCGTGGTGCTGCGTCACGCGATAGCCGGAGCGTTCGATGAGGGCGTCGCGCTGTGCCTGAGCCAGGTCTGCCGCCATCATTTCGACGACTAATGCATCGAAGGTGATAGACGGTTTCCAGCCGAGTTTCGAGCGCGCCTTCGACGCATCGCCCAACAGGGTCTCCACCTCGGCCGGGCGGTAGTAGCGCGGATCGATCGCCACAACGCGCTGGCCGATGCCGGCGCGGGAGCCTGCCGGTGCATGCGCAACCACGCCATGCTCTGATGCGCCGCTGCCACGCCATTCGATGCCGATGCCAAGCTCGGTGGCGGCTTTTTCGACGAACGTGCGCACCGAATGCTGCACGCCGGTTGCGATTACGAAATCCTCCGCCTGTTCCTGTTGCAGCATCAACCACTGTGCCTCGACATAGTCGCGGGCGTGACCCCAGTCGCGGCGAGCGTCGAGGTTGCCCAGGTAGAGGCAATCCTGCAGGCCAAGGTGGATGCGGGACAGCGCGCGGGTGATCTTGCGGGTCACGAAGGTCTCGCCGCGCTGCGGCGATTCATGGTTGAAAAGGATGCCGTTGCAGGCATACATGCCATAGGCCTCGCGATAGTTCACTGCGATCCAGTAGGCATACAGCTTCGCCACGCCGTAGGGTGAGCGTGGGTGGAATGGCGTGGTTTCCTTTTGCGGCGTTTCGCAAACCAGCCCATACAGCTCCGAAGTGGAGGCTTGGTAGAAGCGGGTCTTTTGCTCCAGTCCCAGGATGCGGACGGCCTCCAGCAGGCGCAAGGTACCCAGGGCATCGGAGTTGGCCGTGTACTCGGGCGTCTCGAAGGAGACCTGCACGTGGCTCTGGGCGCCGAGATTGTAGATCTCGTCGGGCTGCACCTGCTGCACGATGCGGATCAGGTTGGTGGCGTCGGTAAGGTCGCCGTAGTGAAGGAACAGCAGACGTTGCTGATCATGCGGATCTTGGTAAAGGTGGTCGATGCGATCGGTGTTGAAGGATGACGAACGGCGCTTGATGCCGTGCACTTCGTAACCTTTGGCCAAAAGGAATTCGGCCAAGTAGGCTCCGTCTTGGCCAGTGATGCCTGAGATCAGTGCGCGTTTCATCGAGGATTTCTTTATGTCTTGGTGCGAGTTCTGTAGGTCGCTGGCTTCGCCTAGTTTGCTGCCCAGCCCACCACCAGTGTTGAGCAAGCGTAGCCGATCCATCACCTTGATCATATTCAGCCGCAAAAGCCATGCTGGTTACGTGTGGTTCCAACACAGGGATGTCGAATTCGTTCCAGCGAAGTTGTCGTTGCAGTTGGCTTGCAGGCTTGGGGCGGGCAAGCATGGCGTAGAAAGCCTGAGCCGCGTGGCTGGCAGGCTGGGTCGACAGGGCGAGATAACTTGGGGTAAGCGAATCGTGGCCATTACCTCGATGAGGATGGCGTGGCCTGGGGGAGCGGGTTGTCGATCTGGTGCGACAGCTCGTTGATCATCCCGCTGAGCCTCCCGCCGATGTTCAGGCGTTGCAGTGCCTGCATCTGCAATCCGGTTTCCCCCTTGCGGCCAAGAGCGATCAGCATGCTCACCAAGGTGATGCGGTAGCCCGGTTCGTTCGGTGCTGCCTTCACTGCGCCTTCGATCATTCGAAGGCTCAGCGCACGATCATCAAGCACGTCCCATGCGTAGTCACTGTATGTGGCCTGTATTCGCGCGCTTGGGCCAGGGTGATCCAGCGCGGCTTCGAAAGCATGCACCATGCGTTCGGTGGGCAGGGGGCAGGCGTGATCCCGGGCGCACTGCTCCAGCGCGGCCAGCGAACTTTCGTCCTGCACGCCGGGCTTCCGTGCCTTGAGCTTGGCGATCATGCTGTCCCACCATTGCGCTTTGAGCGGCAGCCCCATGTGCGAGTTCATGAAGATCAGCGCCTGCTGCGGAAGGATGGAGGATTCGGGGAAACTGGCCGCCTTCTCAAGCGGGGCATAAGCCAACTGCGTGTATGGCGAGGCGGGATCGTAGCGCGAGTACATGATGTAGGTGCGGCCAAGTTCGTACTGGGCACGCGGTGAATCCGGTGCACGCGCCACCAGTTCCTGCGCCAGTCGCAGCGGATTGCCCCAGGCGTACGCGGTGATCGCGGTCAATCCGGCCCACCACAGTAGCAGCCCCGCCAGTAGCACGCGGCGCCTTCGCGCTGGCCATGCCTGCAAGTTGACTGGAGCTGCCGCAGAAGCGGCCTCATTCGTGTCCCCATTTGCTCCGGTCAGCCATGGCACCACGGCCAGCAATAAGCCGAAGCTGGCGAAATAGTTACGGTGCTCGTAGACCAGTTCCAGGGGCAAGACAGTGCTGGTCAGCAGTTGGCAGCCAAGGAACAGTGCAATGCCCAGCGCTACCAGCGGTTGCGAGCGGCGCAGCGCGAACACCAAGGCGACAAGTACGGCAAGGCCGAGCATGCTGGCCAAGGTGGTCCATGGCGACAGCAGACTGATCGAGATGCGGAACTGGTCGTGATAGAACGAGAGCGCATGTGGCGTTGGCAGCAGTGTCCATGCGAGGTAGTCGCAGATGACGCGTGCCTCGGTCAGCAGGCGTGTGCCCAGAGTGAAGTCGCGTGTCGCCCAGCTGGATGGGTTGACCACGGTTGGCAACAACCATGTGAGGCCGATGACGAGGGGTAGTAGCAGCACGAGTACGAACAAGACGATGATGCGTCGATCCTTGCTGAAGCCCGTGTGCGCTGGCCGGTCGAAGCGAAACACGATCCATTCGATGAGGAACGCATACAGCGGCAGCATCGCTGCGGTTTCCTTGGCCAGGAAGCCGATGGCTGCGGCGAAGAAAAGGCTGGTGGCGCATAGCAGGAGGTTGCCCCAATCGGGCCCACCTGCATTCCGGATGCGGGTGGGCATCCTATGTACGAATGTGTCCGGTTTTGTTTCGTCGCCAGTCGACTGCGCGTGTGGGACGCTCTCGTGGGCTGATGAAAGGCCAAGCATCCGTCGTCGCCCTGTCATATAGCCGATCAATCCCAACAGCACGAACAGGTTCGCCATGCTCTCCTCACGCTGCACCACGTACAGCACTGCAGTGAGGTTGACCGGCAGCAGCATCCAACCCGCGGCGATCAGCGCGGCGACGATGCTGTCCCATCGCTGCCCCCCCTCCCCCCCCATGCGCAAGGGGTGGCAGGGGTAAGGCAAGCGTACGGAGCGCAGCAGCAGCCCTGCCAGCAGGAACACCAGCACTCCATTCAGCAGGTGCACAATGAGGTTGAACAACTTCCAGCCCCAAGGCTCCAGCCCGCTGGCCAAATAGTTCGCGGCAAAGCTGAGCGAGGCGAGCGGGCGCTTGAACTCGCTGGCCGGCGCGGACAGCGCGGCGCGCACCAACGCCGGCCCACTGACTTCGTGCAGTTGCACGCCAGGGTTTTGCACGATGTTGGGGTAGTCGTCGAACAGCCAGCCGCCGGAGAGACCTGGCCAGTAGATCGCCGTGACCAACAGGCAAACTGCCAACAGCAGGCAATGTGCAACGTATGGGCGGGGTTTCCGGAGACTCATGGTTCTATGTGCTGTCCAATGCAGGGATCAGTGTAGCGTCGATGAGCGTCAGGCCGATGGCGGTGTGCTTGCTGCGGACAGTTGTTGCTTCAAGCTAGCGATGACGGCCGTGTACATTTTCGCCTTGTCCAACTGTTCCGCCTTGAGCAGGTGGCGATGTGCCTCGTTCTTGTCACCCAGCGCCAAGGCCAGCCGGGTCAGGTTGATCTCGAACAAAGGGTTGGTCGGATCCTCGGCCGCGGCAGCCACGGTGAGGTTCACGGCAGCCCGGTTGTCGTGGGCGATCTGGAACAGATAGTGGCCGTAGTTGTTCAGCACCATGGCGCGTGCAGGGTGCGACAAGCGCGGATTGCCGAGCGCGGCATCGACCAACGATTTCGTCTGGTCGGGCGTCAATCGAACGTTCCCTTGTATCGCCGCCGACAGCACAACGAGGAAGGGGTTGATTTGTACCTGCCGCGCATGCCTGACCCGCCACGCCAGGTTGGCGATCGCCTCGGGGGAGGGGAGCGCGTTGTGGCGGCTATGGATCAGGATCAGGCTGGACGCCGCGAAAACATCCGTCGGGTCGAGTTGCATGCTGCGTTCGAAATAGGGGACGGCTTCCAGTTCGGCCTCGTCACGTCGCCCATGGGCGGTTCCCGTGAAGATGATCTGCCGGCCGGCTTCATATTGGGCCCGTGCTGAATCGGGGTGGTCGGTGGCCTCTGTCAGCGCGAGGCGCAGCGGATCTCCCCATGTGTAGGCCCAGCTTGCGGTGATGCCGCCCAAGGTCAGTATCAGCGTGCCGCAGCAGGCGAGAGCGACTCGCTTGGGAACCCGGTGAGCCACCCATGGTGCCAGTGCGCAGACGAGGCCCAGCAGCAGCCCGGTCATGGGCAGGTAATTGCGATGATCGAACACCAGCTCCAGCGGAATGATGGTCGATTCCATCGACTGTCCAGCCAGGAACCATGCCAGCCCGAAGGCAAGGCCCGGGCTCGCTCGGCGCAGCCGCCACGCCAATATCGCCAGTGCCACCAGAAACAGGATGGCTGCAAGCGTGGTGGCAGGGTGCAGTAAGCCGGTCGAAGTGACGAAGTCGTCGTGGTATATGCCCATCCAGTGTGGTAGCGGCACAAGGGTCCACAGCAGGTAATCGCACAGGATGCGGGCTTCGCTCAGCAGTCGCTGGTACAGGGTGAAATCGCGTCCGGCATAGCCGTTTGCCAGCCATTGCGGGTGCGAGGCGAGGTAGGCGGCGAACAGTGCTATGGGCAGCGCCACAGTCAGCCAGAAGCAGCCTTTGAGCACGCGGTTCCCGCGCGCGGTTCCCGCGGCAAACCGGTAACAACAAAGCTCGATTACCAACGCGTAAGCCGTGATCAGCGCGCCGTTCTCCTTGCTGAACACCGCCAGCAGGCCGAACACGCCGATACCGAGCACAGCCACAATCAAGCCGCGCTCGCCACGCGCCATGCGTTCGCGCCCCTCCGCATAGCACAGCAGGCCCAGCAATACGAACAGGGTGGCCAGTTCGTCCATGCGCTGCACTACGTATACGACCGTGCTGACATTCAGAGGATGCAGCAGCCACAACGCGGCCGTCAGCAGTGCCAGCGAGCGCGGGTCGATCGAGGCTTGGCCATTCTCGGGCAGCAGTTGTGGGGCGATGCGACGAGCCAGCTGATAAAGCAGTACGCCGTTTGTCAGATGGATAAGGAGATTGGTCAGCTTGAAGGCCAGCGGACTGAGTCCGAACAGGGAGTAATCAAGCCCAAACGACAACATGCTGATCGGTCGGTGCAGCAGCCCCGCGTCCGAGGAGACGGCCAAGGCCAGCCAGCGGGAGACAGTTCCATTCAGGGTCCGGAGTTCGGGCTTGTCAACGATATTCGGAAAGTCGTCAAACAAGAATCCGCCAAACATGCCGAGCGCATACACCAGCACGCAGAAAACCAGGATGCCAAGCAAGTGCGCCCATGGTTGTCTGAATGTTGATGTTGATGGGGCCATATGCCAGGTTGGAGCTAGTGGGTCGCTGCAGAAAAGGAGGTTTCCGACTGTGCCCGGATGCTATTTCGGGTATCAGCGGGTCGGTGCGGGTTGCATTGAGGTACATCAATGCGTCCGTGTGCCTGGATGTGCCTACTTGGGTTTTGCGACCGGAGGCGGAAAAAACAAAGCGCCGCCCATGGGCGGCGCTTTGCAGATCACGCGGAAGCTTACGGGCGGCAACTTGCCGGCAGATACTTCGCGGCGATGGTCGAAGTGGTGCACGACCAAGAGATGGGCGCGGACGAATTGGCCGCCGATCCCACAAGGACAAAGTTGGCACCGCCAGCAAGCTGCGGCAGATGACCCGCTGCGGTGTTTGCGGCGACTGTGATGGTGGCTGAAGTGGCGGAATTGCCAGCTACACCCAAAGTCGAAATGTACTGGGTCGTTTTGTTGCTGCAGCCAGCGGCGTCGATGGTGTTCGGCATGGAGGACTTCGACTGGAAATACTCAGCGACCGAGGTCTTGCATGCGTCGGCGGCGACGACGAGTTCCGTGACCTTCGAGCGGACGGTGTAGTCCTGGTACGCCGGCAGCGCGATCGCCGCCAGGATGGCGATGATCGCGACCACGATCATCAGTTCGATCAGGGTGAAGCCTTTCTGCATGGTCTTCATGGTGGTTCCTTCTGTTGGCTAGCTAGCGTTGTGGCCCCCTGGGTTCCGGCCCCGATACCCCCTAGGCGGGATCGAACCCCATCACGACATGGTCAGGAACGACCAGGAAGCTGGCGGAATCGAAGCATCTAACATGCCACGACCACCGCGGACATATTGCCTCATGTTGCGGCGCTTGTGTGTTGTGCATGCGGTCACGAAAGCCCGCCACCGGTAGTGGGGAGGCCTGGTTCCGTGCGCTGGCTGACACTTGGAATGCTGAGCGAGGACTGGTGATTTGGGGCAGCAAGTGACGCAATTTGTCAGCTTGCGGCCGATTGGGCTGGCGTGAGTCATCCGGCACGGGCAGGGACGACACGGCCGGTGTGCCTCTCAAGCTGCCTCGTACGGGTCTTGGCGGGCTGGCTTGCGCCGTATTCCCGGTGTGCTTACCTTGCCCCTTTACCAATCACCCTGGGGAACGATCATGAAAAAGGCCCTGACGGCCGCGCTGCTGCTGGCACTGGCGGCCTCGCCCGCGCTGGCGGCAGATACCGACACGGTGGCACCGATCGACACCGCGATCACCGTGGACCACGCGCCGCATCCGTTCAACGTGCGCGACCTGGTGATGATGCAGCGGGTCTCCGATCCGCAGCTGTCGCCGGACGGGCGCTACGCGGCGTTCGGCGTGCGCAGCACGGATTACGCGGCGAACAAAGGCGTCAACGCGATCGAGGTGCTGGATCTGTCGCGCGGCGGCAAGCCGATGCCGGTGGTGGCGAAGGGCGCTTCCGCGCCGCGCTGGGCGCCGGATGGCAAGAGCCTGTACTACGTGGCGCCGGCCGATGGCGTGGCGCAGTTGTGGCGGCTGGATTTCGCGACGGACAAGGGCGGCCTGGATCTCGCTGGCCACACGGCGCCGGTGCAGGTGAGCCATGGCGTGCTGGACGTGCAGGCCTGGAAGCTGTCGCCGGATGGCAAGAGCGTGCTGCTCTCCTATGCGGTGTTCACCGATTGCGGCACGCTGACCTGCACCAAGCAGATGCAGGACAAGCGCGCGGCGGACAAGGCCACCGGCACGCTGTACAAGAAGCTGTTCGTGCGGCACTGGGATACCTGGTCCGACGGCACGCGCAACCAGCTCTACCTCGGCCGCTTCGATGTACACGGCCAGCTGCCGGCAGAGCCGACGCTGCTCACGCGCGGCATCGACGGCGACGTGCCCAGCAAGCCGTTCGGCGACGACAGCGAATTCGCTTACTCGCCCGATGGCAGGACGGTGTACTTCGACGTGCGCATCGCTGGTCGCAGCGAGCCGTGGTCGACGAACTTCGACATCTACAAGGTGCCGGTCGACGGTTCCGCGGCGCCGGTGAACCTCACCGCCGAGAACAAGGCCTGGGATGCCTACCCGGTGCCCTCGCCTGACGGCAAGACGCTGTACTACCTCGCGATGAAGGTGCCGGGTTTCGAGGCCGACCGCTTCGGCATCATGGCGCTGGACTTGGCCACCGGTGCGAAGCGCGAGATCGATCCGCACTGGGATCGCTCGCCGGGCGGCATGGGTATTTCCGCCGACGGCAAGACGCTTTATGTGACGGCCGACGACGAGGGCCAGCATCCGTTGTTCGCGGTGGACACCGCCAGCGGCAAGGTGCGCGAACTGGTGGGCGCGGGCTCGGTGGACGGCTACTCGCTGGCCGGTTCGCGCCTGCTGCTGGCGCGCAACGATCTCAAGCGTCCCAGCGATCTCTATACCGTGAACGTGGACGGCAAGGATCTCAGGCAGGTCACCCATTACAACGCCGCGCTGCTCAAGAACGCGCACGAGGGGGACTTCGAGTTCTTCACCTTCAAGGGCTGGAACAACGAGCCCGTGCAAGGCTATGTGGTGAAGCCGGCGGGCTATGAGCCCGGCAAGAAGTATCCGGTCGCCTTCATCATCCACGGCGGCCCGCAAGGCGCGATGACCAACAGCTGGAGCTATCGCTGGAACCCGCAGACCTACGCGGGGCAGGGCTTCGCGGTGGTGACGATCAACTTCCACGGCTCCACCGGCTATGGCCAGAAGTTCACCGATTCCATCTCCGGCGACTGGGGCGGCAAGCCGCTGGAGGACCTCAAGCTCGGCTGGCAGGCCGCGTTGTCGAAGTATTCCTTCCTCGACGGCAACCGCGCCTGCGCGCTGGGCGCCAGTTACGGCGGCTTCATGACCTACTGGATCGCCGGCGTGTGGAACCAGCCGTGGAAGTGCCTGATCGACCATGACGGTGTGTTCGATGCGCGCATGATGTACTACGCCACCGAGGAGCTGTGGTTCGAGGAACACGAGAACGGCGGCACCCAGTACGACGTGCCGGCCAACTACGAGAAGTTCAACCCGCTAGCCCACGTCAAGGACTGGCGCGTGCCGATGCTGGTGATCCACTCCGCGAAAGACTTCCGCATCCCGCTCAGCCAGGGCCTGGGCGCGTTCACCGCACTGCAGCGCCGCGGCATCCCCAGCGAGTTCCTCACCTTCCCGGACGAGAACCACTGGGTGCTCAAGCCGCACAACAGCGTGCTCTGGCACGACACGGTGAACGCGTGGCTGAAGCAGTGGACGGCGGCGCCGAAGCAATAGAGCCGCTTGTAGGAGCGCACCCTGTGCGCGAATGCCTTTGGCTCCAGTCAATCACCAGAGCCATCGCGCACAGGGTGCGCTCCTACAGCCAGATGCAATCCCAGTACGGATAGTCGCATACCCGCCTGACCAAGCCGGCACGCAGCGGGTTGGCGATGATGTAGCGCGCCACGGCATGGATGTCTTCGTCATGGCGTAATGCATGATCGTGATAACCATGTGCCCAGATGCGGGCACTTGGCATGACTGTGTGAAGCCGTTTGCCGATGAGCGACTTGAATCGGTTCATGACCAGTGCCAAGCCGTCGTGTTCGCCCAGTTCCACCAGTCCGTGCCAATGGTCCGGCATCAATACCCAGCAAAGTGGCCGGGCGTCGCCCCATGCGTTGGGCTCGATCATCACGCGACCGACAATTCGTGCCAGATCGGTGTCGCCAAACCATGGCATGCGGTCGGCCGTGACCGTCGTCAGCAGATAGAGCCGTCCGGGTTGGGATACTCGCCCCTTGCGCAATGCTTGATGGCCAGTGGGATTTGCCATGCGCCAACCATCCTGTTGCGTATGCATTGGCCCAATCGGGTATGGACCCGGTTCGCTGTAGGAGCGCACCCCGTGCGCGAAGGCTTCTGCTCCGATCACCGTCAGAGCCATCGCGCACGGGGTGCGCTCCTACAGGGGGCGCTTCAACCAAGCCCTACAACCACTTCGCCCTCTTCAGCGCGAGATAGATCCCGCCCACCACGCAGGCCACCACGCCGATGATGACGGGGTAGCTCCAGGATTCGGCGAGCTCGGGCATGTGGGTGAAGTTCATGCCGTACCAGCTGGTGATGAGGGTGGGCGCGGCGAGCATTGCGGCCCAGCCGGCGAGTTTCTTCATCACCTCGTTCTGGCCGAAAGTGACCAGCGAGAGGTTCACGCTGATCGCGGCGGTGAGCATCTCGCGCATCGCGCCGATCGAGTCGTTCACCCGCGTCACGTGGTCGTGCACGTCGCGGAAGTAGGCGCGCAGCTCGTCGGGAATCAGTTGCGGATGCAGGCGCACCAGCTGGCTGATCACGTCCTGCAGCGGAGCCACCGCGAGGCGCAGCGTCATCAGGTCGCGCTGCATGTCGTACAGCCGGCGCACGGTGTCGCGGTTGAAGCTGGCGGCGAAGATGTCCTGCTCCAGTTCCTGCAGCTCCTCGCGGAAGTCGCGCACGATCGGCAGCAGGTTGTCGACGATGAAGTCCAGCACGCTGTACAGGCCGTAGCTTGGTCCCAGCGCCAGCAGATCGGGCGAGTGTTCGCAGCTGCGCCGCGCCGGCGCGTAGGAGAGCGAGGCGCCGTGGCGCACGGTGAGCAGGTAGCGCGGGCCGAGGAAGATGTGCGTCTCGCCGAACGCAATGTGGCCGCCAATGAGCTGGGCGGTCTGCACCACGATGAACAGCGAGTCGCCGTAGGCCTCGATCTTGGTGCGCTGGTGCGCGCTCTGCGCGTCCTCGATCGCGAGGTCGTGCAGGTCGAACTCCTCCTGCAGCTTCAGCAGCAGCGCTTCGTCCGGCTCGTGCAAGCCAACCCAGACGAAGGTGTCGGGCTCCTTGAGCACCTCGCTTATTGCGTCGATGCCCACGTCGCCGATGCGCGTTCCATCGCTGCGGTAGGCGACGCAGTTGACCACCATGCGGGTGTCGGTCGGGGCGGGTACGGCGGGCGTCGACGCGGTCATGCCTGCATGATGCCGTGCAGGCCGATGCCGGGCAATGAACGAATCCCCACATCCGGGTAGTAGCGGGTAGGAGCGGCTTCAGCCGCGATGCCTTGAGTCGGCCTACTCAAGAGCATCGCGGCTGAAGCCGCTCCTACGGGGAAGGCGGAGGAGTGAGTTGCCGCAGGCTCCACGCCAGCACATGCTGGATCACCGCACAGTTCGCGAACGGGGCAGTCTGGTGGAAGGCACTGCCCTGTACCATCACCGGATTCGTATTCGGAATCACGCAGGGGCGCAGGGGCGATGAAGGGACACGATTACCGGCTGGGTTACCGCGCCGATCTGGAAGGCCTGCGTGCCTTGGCCATCCTGCTGGTCGTGGCGGTGCACGCCGGCGTGCCGTGGCTGCGCGGCGGTTTCGTCGGTGTGGACGTGTTCTTCGTGTTGTCCGGTTTCCTGATCACTGGCCTGCTGGTGCAGGAGGTATCGGACACCGGTCGGCTGCGTTTCGCGGAGTTCTACGTGCGCCGCCTGCGCCGCCTGCTGCCGGCCCTGCTGACGATGCTGTTGGTCGTCGGCGCGCTGGCCTCGCTGCTGCTGGCGCCGACGGAGCAGCGTGAGCAATCGTCCGCGGCGGCGATGGCGGCGTTGTGGCTGAGCAACATCCATTTCGCCTTCGCGCCGCAGAGCTACTTCGCGCCCGGCACCGAGACGAATCTGTTCCTGCATACCTGGTCGCTGGGCGTGGAGGAGCAGTTCTACCTGGTCTGGCCGGCGCTGCTGGTGTGGCTGCTCGGTCGCGATGGCGAGCGCGGCGTGGCGCGGCTGAAGATCGGCATGTTCGTGGTGGTGGTCGCCAGTTTCGCGACGTGTGCGTGGCTGAGCTACCAGGCGCCGCAGCTGGCGTTCTACATGATGCCCCTGCGCGCCTGGCAGTTCGCTGCCGGTGCGCTGGTCTGGTTGTATTTCAAGGTGCCATCGGCGACCGGCGGCGCGTCGTGGTGGAGTCGCCGCCCCGGGATGCTGCATGCCATCGGCTGGCTGGGCCTGGGGATGGTCGCGCTCGCAGGCGTGCTGTTCAGTGCCGACATCCCGTATCCCGGTGGTTACGCGTTGCTGCCCACGCTGGGCGCCGTCGGCGTCGTTGCGGCGGGCTGCGTGGCCACGCGGCCGTTCGGGGTATCGTGGCTGCTGTCGTGGCGGCCCTTGCAGTGGATCGGCGGCATCTCCTATTCGTGGTACCTGTGGCATTGGCCGATCCTGCTGCTCGGCCGTGCGGTCACGGGCTCGGATGCGCCGGTGTATCGCGTCGCCTGGGTGTTGCTGTCGCTGGTGCTGGCCTGGTTGTCCTGCCGGTTCATCGAGTCGCCGATCCGCAACCGGCGGCAGTGGTTGGCGCGTCCGCGCATGGCGATCTACGGCGCGCTGGCGCTGATGCTGCTGGCCAACAGCTTGTGCGTGCGCTGGAACAACCACGCGGCCGAGCGGATGCAGTCACCCGCCATGCAGCGTTATGCGATGGCGCATGGCGATGCGCCGGCGATCTACGGCATGGGTTGTGACGATTGGTACTACAGCGACCGGGTGCACATCTGTGCCTTCGGCCCTGCCAACGCGGCGCATACGGTGGTGCTGATGGGCGACAGCCATGCCGGGCAGTGGTTTCCCGCCGTCGCCAAGGCATTCGATCGGCCGGGTTGGCGCCTGCTGGTGCTCACCAAGTCGTCCTGCCCGATGGTCGACGAGCCGTTCTTCTACGAGCGCATCGGCAAGGAATACACCGTGTGTTCGACCTGGCGCACGCATGCCTTGGCGAAGGTTGCCAAGCTCAAGCCCGACGTGGTGCTGCTGGGAAGCGTGGATACGAACGGCTTCTCGAAAGCGCAGTGGGTTGATGGCACGGCAAAAGTGCTCGATGTGCTCAGCCCGGCCGCGGGCCGCATCTACCTGTTGCGCGATACGCCGCATCTGCCGTTCGATGGTCCGGATTGCCTGGCGGAACACACGGGACGGCCGGCATGGCTGGGGCTGCGGCATGCCTGCAGCGCCCCGGCGGACGATGCGCGCGGCGATCAGATATATCGATGGCTGGGCGAGGCAGCGAGTCGCTTCGCCAACGTCAGCATGCTGGACATGAACGCGCAGATCTGCCCAGGCGGCGTGTGCTCGGCGGAGCGTGATGGCATGGCAGTGTTCCGGGACAGTCAGCATTTGACCGGCAATTTCGCGGCTTCGCTTGGCCCGGTGCTGGCCGGGAAGCTGGGTATCGATGCGGCAACTGCGGCCAGCGACAGCGGCAAGGCCAAGACGCCGCCGTAGGAGCGCACCCTGTGCGCGAAAACTTTTGGCGACGGTCGAAGCGCCAAAGCATTACCGGGCAATGAACGAACACCCGCCTCCGGGGAGGAGCGGGTAGGAGCGGCTTCAGCCGCGATGCTCTCGGCTAGGCAGCTTCAAGAGCATCGCGGCTGAAGCCGCTCCTACGGAGAAGGCGGAGGCGCGAGCTGCCGCAGGCTCCACGCCAGCGCCAGCCACACCGGCAGCGCGAACAGGATCCACGGCTGGTTCTGCTGCACGGTGCCGGGCAGCAGGTGCAGCAGTACGGCGACCAGCACGGCGAGCAATTGCAGCATCAGCACGCCGTTGACGAAGCGTGTGGGTGCGAGGCCGCAACGCATACGCCACAGCGTTGGCAGCAGCAGGAAGGCGAGCGGGCTGAACAGCAGCAGGTTCGCGTTGGCCCAGGCGGAGTGGTGGCTGGTGAGCGTCCACAGCGCCAGCAGCAGCAGGCCGACGAGGCCGGCGGTGACGAGGTACAGCGTGCCGAGCAGGGCGAAGCCGGTGCGCCAGCGGCGCGCGGTCAGTGCGAGCGCGATGGCGAGGATCAGGCCGGCCGCGCCCAGCGGCAGGCGCAGGTCCGGCGCCTGCGCGGGCGGCGCCTGCAGGCGGTTGGGCGATAGCAGTTGTTCGTCCTGCACCAGCGGCTGCGTGCCGCCGTGGCCGTCGGGCACACGGATGCCGCGCAGGTTCGCCTGCAGTTCGTAGGGCAGGAAGCTTTCGCTCCACGCGGTCATCGGCTGGTCGGCGTACGGGCCGAGGCCGAGGTCGAGCAGCAGCATCAGCCAGGACTGGCCGCTCATCAGGCGATCGGTCTGCTCGCGATACGTCATGCCGCCGGGTTCCGCGGCGAGGCGCACCTTGAGGATGCCGCCCAGCGCCTTGTCCAGTGCATCGCGAACGCGGGTGGTGCAGTTGTCGATGTAGTAGTCGTAGTTGTAGCCGGCGTTCTCGGGGCGCAGGTTCCAGAACAGGAAGTCGCGCAACGCGGCCGCCTGCGTGGGTGTCAGCGCGAGCTGCTGGCGGGTGATCGAGCGGCCCACCTGCACGTACCAAGCTTCCTCCGGGCCGGTGGACTCGGCGTCCATCAGGTAGTGCATGCGGCCGCGCGCGAAGTTGAGGAAGAAGTTCTTCTCGTTGAAGTCGAACACGCCGTAGTTGAAGTTCACCGCCTCGCCGCTGACGGTGTCGCGCAGCTCGATCGCGTCGTGGCCGAAACGCTCCCAGTAGACGTCGCCCGGGCCATAGGTGACGAGCGCGACTTCCAGGTTCGCGCCGGGGGCGTTGGCGACGCTGGCATGGGCCGGGGCGATGGCCAGCAGGAAGAGGGCGAGCAGCAGGGCGATGGTATGGCGCATGGTCGGATCTGCCGCAGGTGTTCACGGTGGGAGCGCACCCTGTGCGCGAATGCTCTGGCGTTGATCGGGGCAAAGCATTCGCGCACAGGGTGCGCTCCTACGGGGTGTCGATCTATCAGGCGTCGGGGCGACGGGTGACGCGGAACTGTTGCACGCGGCGGTCGTCGGCCTCGGTGACGTGGAACAGGAAATCGCCGGCGCCGGCCTCCTCGCCCGCCTCGGGCAGGTGGCCGAATTCGGCGGTGATCAGGCCGCCGATGGTGTCGAACTCCTCGTCGGAGAACGTCGCGCCCACTTCCTCGTTGAAGTCCTCGATGGGCGTGAGTGCGCTGACCAGCCAGGAGCCGTCGGTCTGGGCGTGGATCTGGGTCGGCTCTTCCTCGTCGTCGTGCTCGTCGTCGATCTCGCCGACGATCTGTTCCAGCACGTCCTCGATGGTGATCAGGCCGGCCACGCCGCCGTACTCGTCCACCACCAGCGCCATGTGGTTGCGGCTGCGGCGGAACTCGGCCAGCAACACGTTGAGGCGCATCGACTCGGGGATCAGTACCGCGGGGCGCAGGATCGCCTGGATGTCGAAGTCGGCGCCGTTGCCGAAATACTTCAGCAGGTCCTTGGCCAGCAGGATGCCGAGGATCTCGTCCTTGTCCTCGCCGTGCACGGGAAAGCGCGAGTGGCCGGATTCGACCACGGCGGCGAGGATGTCCGAAAGCGGGGCGTCGGCGGCGATCATCACGATCTGCACGCGCGGCACCATCACGTCGTCGACGGAAAGCTCGGTGACCTTGAGCGCGCCCTCCAGCATGGGCAGGGTGTCGGCGCCGAGCAGGCCGTTGACCTGGGCGGCGCGCAACTCGTCGATCAGTTCCGCGCGGTTGCGCGGCTCGCCGGAAAACAGATGGCCCAGTCGATCCCACCACGTGCGGTGGGCCGGGCCATTGGTACTGCCGGGGTCGTCGTTCATTACTCGGGTTGCAACTGCCCGATGCCGGGCGGGAGTACGAGTCTAGCGGAAAACCCGTGACAATTCAGGGTGTAGGAGCGGCGTAGGAGCGGCTTCAGCCGCGATTCGTGCTGGTGGTCGCGGCTGAAGCCGCTCCTACGAGAATCCATGCCGACGTCAGGCGTAAGGATCGGCGATGCCCAGTCCGGCGAGGATGTGCGTTTCCAAGGCCTCCATCGTCTCGGCTTCGGCTTCCACGATGTGGTCGTAGCCGAGCAGGTGCAGCGTACCGTGCACGGTGAGGTGGGCCCAGTGGTCGCGCTCGGGTTTGCCCTGTTCGGCGGCCTCGCGCGCCACCACGGGGGCGCAGATCACCATGTCGCCGATCAACGGCAGCTTCAGGCCGGGCGGCAGCTCGGCCTCGAAGGAGAGCACGTTGGTGGCGTAGTCCTTGCCGCGGTAGTCGCGGTTGAGTGTGCGACCTTCGTCGGCGTCGACGATGCGGATGGAAAGCTCCGCCGGCCTGCGCCGCTTGGCCCCGCGCAGCGCGGCCTCGACCCAGCGGCGAAAGCTGGCCGGTGAAGGAATGCCCGCACGTGGCACGGCGTAGCCAAGATGCACCATCGTGTTCGCGGGCAGGAGCGGCTTCAGCCGCGATTGGGTGCCGGTCGCGGCTGAAGCCGCTCCTACGACCGTTCCTGCGCGTTTCATTTGGCGTCCTCGTCCTTCTGCTCGAACGCTTCATACGCACGCACGATCTTCGCCACCAGCGGATGGCGCACCACGTCGCGCGAGGTGAAGAAGGTGAAGCTGATGCCGTCCACGCCGCGCAGCACTTCCACCGCGTGGCGCAGGCCGGAGCGCACGTTGCGCGGCAGGTCGACCTGGCTGACGTCGCCGGTGATCACCGCCACCGAGCCAAAACCAATCCGGGTGAGGAACATCTTCATCTGTTCGACGGTGGTGTTCTGCGCCTCGTCGAGGATCACGTAGGAGTCGTTCAGGGTGCGCCCGCGCATGTAGGCGAGCGGCGCGATCTCGATCACGTTGCGCTCGATCAGCTTGGCCACCTTCTCGAAGCCGAGCATCTCGTACAGCGCGTCGTACAGCGGGCGCAAGTAGGGGTCGACCTTCTGGCTGAGGTCGCCGGGGAGGAAGCCCAGCTTCTCGCCGGCCTCGACGGCCGGACGCACCAGCAGCAGGCGCTGCACGCGGTTCGCCTCCAGCGCCTCCACCGCGCTGGCCACCGCGAGGTAGGTCTTGCCGGTGCCGGCCGGGCCCACGCCGAAACTGATGTCGTGGCGCGCGATGGCGTGCAGGTAGCGCGCCTGGTTGGGGCCGCGGCCCTTGATCACGCCGCGCTTCACCTTGATGACGACATCCTGCGTGCCTTCGCCCGCGTCACCAGTCAGCGCGTCCACGCCCGACTCGGCCAGGTGCAGGTTGATCTTCGCGCCGTTCAAGGTCTCGTTTTCGGTGACGGCATACAGCGCGCGCAGCACCTTCTCGGCGGCGCGCGCGGAGGCTTCCTCGCCGATCGCCTTGAACAGGTTGCCGCGGTGGTCGATCTCCACGCCCAAGCGCAGCTCGATCTGGCGCAGGTGCTCGTCGAACGGGCCGCACAGGCTGGCGAGCCGGGCGTTGTCTTCCGGGGCTAGGGCGAAATCGCGTTCGTTGAGGCCGTTGGTCATGGGGCTGGCGAAAATGTTTGGGGGTGAATCCTTCTCCCTTTGGGAGAAGGTGCCGGCAGGCGGATGAGGGGGCGGGCGGAGCGTGTCATTGCAGCGTTTCGCAAGCCACGGACCCTCTCCCCCAACCCCTCTCCCTAGGGGAGAGGGGCTTTTGGATCAGGCCGCTTCCTCGGCCAGCGCGTGCACCCGCCCGCGCAGCGAGTTGCTCATCGCCTCGGTGATCAGCACGTCGACGAAGCGGCCGATCATGCGCGCGTCGCCGGGGAAGTTCACGTAGCGCATGTTTTCGGTGCGGCCGGCGAGTTCGTTAGGATTCTTCGTGCTCGGCTTTTCCACCAGCACGCGCTGCACGGTGCCGACCATCGCCTCGTTGATCACCTTCGCGTTCGCGTTGATCGCGGCCTGCAGGCGCTCCAGCCGCGCGTGCTTCTCCGCCATCGGCGTGTCATCGGCGAGGTTGGCGGCCGGCGTGCCGGGGCGGGCGGAGAAGATGAAGCTGAAGCTCTGATCGAAGCCGACGTCCTCGATCAGCTGCATGGTCTTGCCGAAATCTTCGTCGGTCTCGCCGGGGAAGCCCACGATGAAGTCCGAGCTGATGCAGATGTTCGGGCGCACCGCACGCAGCTTTCGGATCTTCTGCTTGAACTCCAGCGCGGTGTAGCCGCGCTTCATCGCGCTCAAGATACGGTCGGAGCCGGCCTGCACCGGCAGGTGCAGGAAGTTGGCGAGCTTGGGCACGCTGGCGTAGGCCTCGATCAGCGAGTCGGAGAACTCCAGCGGGTGCGAGGTGGTGAAGCGGATGCGGCCGATGCCCTCGATCTGCGCGATCGCGTGGATCAGCACGGCGAGGTCCGCGATGCCGCCGTCGTGCATGGGGCCGCGGTACGCATTGACGTTCTGGCCGAGCAGGTTCACTTCGCGCACGCCCTGCGCGGCGAGTTGGGCCACTTCCACCAGCACGTCGTCGAACGGGCGGCTGATCTCGGTGCCGCGGGTATAGGGCACCACGCAGTAGCTGCAGTACTTCGAGCAGCCTTCCATGATCGAGACGAAGGCGGTGGGGCCTTCGGCACGCGGCTCGGGCAGCTTGTCGAACTTCTCGATCTCGGGGAAGGAGATGTCCACCTGTGGCCGGTGCGTGGCGCGGTTGGCCTCGATCAGCTCGGGCAGGCGGTGCAGGGTCTGCGGGCCGAACACCAGGTCCACGTACGGCGCGCGCTTGATGATGGCCTCGCCTTCCTGGCTGGCCACGCAGCCGCCCACGCCGATGACGACTTGCCGGCCGCCCTGCTTGTGCTCCTTCCAGCGGCCCAGCTGGCTGAACACCTTCTCCTGCGCCTTCTCGCGGATCGAGCAGGTATTGATCAGGATCACGTCCGCCTCGGCCTCGTCTTGGGTCAGCTCCAGGCCGTGCGATGCCTTCAGCACGTCGGCCATCTTCGCCGAGTCGTACTCGTTCATCTGGCAGCCGTGGGTCTTGATGAAAAGCTTGCCGCTCATGGGTGCTGGTTACCGTGGTTGCGCGAGGCGCAGCGCAGATGGCGCCGAACCGCGCAGTTTACGCCGCCATGTGGCGGCCCGCCAGCAAGCGGCGTGCCGGATCAAGCACTTGCGGGTGACCTTGGCCCATCCGGCTATGGGTGATGGCGCACGAAACGGTGCGTCCACTCTTGGCGCGGACACGGCGCGGCGGCACACTGCGCCCATGTTCGACGCCGTGCGCCACCGGGGGAGTGTCGGCCGGCCCGTCGCAAGCTCCCCGTCCTTCGCCACGATCCCGCAGCGGATCGTGCTGGGCTGTGCCCTGCTGGCAGGCGCGCTATGGCTGCCCGTGGCGCATGCGGGCAATCTTTACCGGTGCACCGGCGCCAATGGCGAGGCGGTGTTCACCGGCAGCACCGCGGGTTATCACGACTGCCGCAAGCTGGGCAGCTACGGCGCGCCGGCGCGGCGCGCGCCCACGGCCTCGCTGCAGCACGTGCAGGGAACGGTGGTGGGCACGAAGCCGCAGGCCGGTGCCGACGTGACCTCGCTGGCGGCGGTGCGCGGCAGCGTGCTCAGCACCGCGAAGCTGCCGGCGACCGATCCGCTACCGCCTGCTGCGGCGCCCCCTTCGGGCGCGGCCGCCGCGGCCGTGCCGGCGGCCTTGCGTGGGCGCTGGACCTACCAGCAGGCCAGCGGCGGCGCTGGCGCGCTGCCCGACATGCCGGCCGCCACGGCGCCGGGCGACCGCGTGCTGCGCGGCGCGGTGTACCGCATCGCGCGCGCCGACGGCAGCGTGGAGTACACCAACATCCGCCCCGCCGGCCGCGCCGCGCAGCAGGCGAAGATGCTGTTCAGCTACATCGCCACCTGCTTCGCCTGCAACCTGCATTCGACCATCCACTGGGGCAGCGTGCCGCTCAACATCACCGCCTATGCCGATGCGATCCGCGCGGCCAGCGTGGAGTACGGCGTGGACGAGGCCTTCCTGCGCGCGATCATCCATGCCGAGAGCGCGTTCAACCCGCGTGCGCTGTCGCTCAAGGGCGCGCAGGGGCTGATGCAGCTGATGCCGGGCACGGCCGGCGACATGGGCGTGCTGGACGCGTTCGACACCGGCCAGAACATCCGCGGCGGTGCGCGCTACCTCGCCCTGCTGCTGCGCGACTTCGGCGGCAACGAACGCCTGGCCGCCGCGGCCTACAACGCCGGCCCCGGCGCGGTGCAGCGCTACAACGGCGTGCCGCCGTATGCGGAGACCCAGGTCTACGTGCAGCGCGTGGATACCTTGCGCAAGCGCTACGAGGCGGCGCTGCATCCGCCGCTGGCGGCGGCGCGATCGATGTAGGAGCGCACCCTGTGCGCGAATGCCTTTGGCTCCGATCAACGCCAGAGCAATTCGCGCACAGGGTGCGCTCCTACGGATTGCTCTCGGGCGTCGCGGCTTCCACGTTCATCGGCGGGCGCTCGGTCAGCGTGGCCTCGGTATGGAACGGACTGCCGTTGCGCAGGCCGGAGATCTCCACCGTGGTGCCGGGCTTGATCGCCGACTCGCGCCGGCGCAGGTCGGCGGGGTCGCGGATGTTGTCGTTGCCGATGCGCAGCAGGATGTCGCGCGGCTGGATGCCGGCCAGTGCAGCGGGGCTGCCGGGGTATACGTCGGTGACCTGGGCGCCGCGCGCCGCCGCAGGCAGGCCGCTGTTGGCGGCCACCGGCACGAAACTGTAGTCCGCGCCCAGCCAGCCGCGCACCACGTGGCCGGTGGCGACGATCTGGTCCAGCACCTTCTTGGCGGTGCCTGCGGGGATCGCGAAGCCGATGCCTTCGGCATTCGCGGCCTTGCCGATCAGCAAGGTGTTGATGCCCACCAGCCGGCCCTCGGCGTTGACCAGCGCGCCGCCGGAGTTGCCGAGGTTGATCGCGGCGTCGGTCTGGATGAAATCCTCGGCGCTGGAGCCGTACAACTGGCGACCCACCGCGCTGACGATGCCCATGGTCACGGTCTGGTTGAGGCCGAGCGGGTTGCCGATCGCCAGCACCACGTCGCCGGAGCGCGGGTTTTGCTTGGCGAACTGGATCACCGGCAGGTTGCCGGCGTCGATCTTCAGCACCGCGAGGTCGGTTTCCTCGTCCGAACCGACCACGGTGGCCTTGGCCACGCGGCCGTCGTACAGCAGCACCTGGATGTCGGTGGCGTGCGAGATCACGTGGTAGTTGGTGAGCACGTAGCCCTGTGCGCTCACGACCACGCCCGAGCCCAGGGTCTTCTCGCGGCGCGCGTAGGTGGTGAGCGTGCCGCCCAGCAGCTGCTGCAGGATCGGGTTGTCGTACATCTTGATCGCCCGCTCGTTGACGATCTTGTCGGCGTAGATGTTCACCACCGAGGGAGCCGCGGCGGCGACCGCGTCGGCGTAGGAGGCCGGTGCGGCGACCGGTGCCCCGGTCGCCGGTGCACCGGGCAGGCCCAGCCGCGCGCGCAGGCGCTCGCCGCTGCCGGGCCAGAACAGGCCGATCACGAACGCTGCCGCGAGGCCGATGACGACACAGCGGGCGAGGAAGGCGAGCGTGCCGGCGGCATGTTTCATGTCGTGCTGCAATCCGTGACGGGCGGGCGGACGGTAGGGTAGGCTGGCCGTGCAGCCGAGGTCGGGCAAGGTTCCCCCAGCGTCGATACGCCGCGGCGCTTTTATTGTACGGTGTGAGGGCTGACGCTAGACTAACGCGATTTTCAGGGGTTCCAAATCTATTGCTGGGCGCGAGCCCAACCTGACGCATCATGTACCGGAGAGCCTGATGGCGAACGAAGTCGTCGATCATGGCCGCCGCCGGTTTCTCACAGCCGCCACTTCGGTGGTGGGCGGTGTGGGAATCGTCTCGGCAGCCGTGCCCTTCATCAAGTCGTGGGAACCCAGCGCGCGCGCCAAGGCCGCCGGAGCACCGGTCACCCAGTCCCTCAAGAAGATCGAGCCCGGCCAGCAGCTGATCGTCGGCTGGCGCAGCCTGCCGGTGTTCATCGTCAACCGCACGCCGGCGCAGCTGGCGACGCTGCCGAAGCAGGATCCGCGCCTCGTCGACCCGAAGTCCGACGGCGCCTCCGCCGCGCAGCAGCCGAAGTACGCGCAGAACGAGACGCGCTCGATCAAGCCCGAGTGGCTGGTGATGGTCGGCATCTGCACCCACCTCGGCTGCGTGCCGAACTACGTGGGCGAGATCAAGCCCGAGCCGTTCGATCCGGACTGGCAGGGCGGCTACTACTGCCCCTGCCACCACTCGCGCTACGACATGGCCGGCCGCGTGTACCAGGGTGTACCGGCGCCGAAGAACATGGAGATCCCGCCGTATCACTTCATTGACGACACGACCGTGCAGATCGGCGTGGGTCCGAAGGAGACCGCGTGATGGCGAACGTATTCGCGAGCATCGGCGACTGGGTCAGCGAGCGCGCACCGGGCCTCGCGCCCGTGTACCGCAAGCACATGACCGAGTACTACGCGCCGAAGAACTTCAACCTCTGGTACTACTTCGGTTCGCTGGCGCTGCTGGTGCTGGTCAACCAGATCGTCACCGGCATCTTCCTCACGATGAACTACAACCCGAGCGCGGCGGGCGCGTTCGACTCGGTGCAGTACATCATGCGCGACGTGGAGTGGGGCTGGCTGATCCGCTACATGCACTCCACCGGTGCCTCGCTGTTCTTCGTGGTGGTGTTCCTGCACATGTTCCGCGGCATCATCTACGGTTCGTTCAAGAAGCCGCGCGAACTGGTGTGGCTGCTCGGCATGCTGATCTTCCTGGTGCTGATGGCCGAGGCCTTCATGGGCTACGTGCTGCCGTGGGGCAACATGTCGTTCTGGGGCGCCAAGGTGATCGTGTCGCTGTTCGGCACCATCCCGGTGATCGGCAGCCACCTGGTCGAGTGGATCATGGGCGACTTCCTGCCGGCGGACTCCACGCTGAACCGCTTCTTCGCGTTGCACGTGATCGCGCTGCCGATCGTGCTGCTGCTGCTGGTGGTGCTGCACCTGGCCGCGCTGCACGAAGTGGGCTCGAACAACCCCGATGGCGTGGACGTCAAGCATGGCCCGAAGGGCAACCGCTGGAGCCCGAGTGCCCCGATGGACGGCATCCCGTTCCATCCGTACTACACGGTGAAGGATCTGGTCGGGGTGGGCTTCTTCCTGATCGTGGCGGCTTTCATCATCTTCTTCGCGCCGACTTTTGGCGGTTGGTTCCTCGAGCACGACAACTCGATCATGGCCAACAACCTGGTCACCCCGGCGGAGATCAAGCCGGTGTGGTATTTCACCCCGTTCTACGCGATCGTGCGCATGATCCCGTCGTTCGTGGGTACCGCCGTGTGGGGTGTGCTGGCGATGTTCGGCGCAATCGCGGTGCTGTTCCTGCTGCCATGGCTCGACCGCGGCAAGGTCAAGTCGATCCGCTACCGCGGTACCGGCTACAAGGTGGCGCTGACGCTGTTCGTGATCGCGTTCTTCGGCCTCGGCGCGGTGGGCGCGGGCATCACCGCGGAAGTGATCCCGGCCTGGTTCGGCAACGTCGACGTGACCACGTGGGAAAACGCGTTCGGTCGCACGATGACGCTGATCTACTTCGGCTTCTTCGCGTTCCTGTGGGCCTATACCTATTTCGGCTGGGAGAAGACCAAGCCGGTTCCGGATCGGGTGACGATGCATGACTAAGCCGACGCTCTTGATGAACCCCAGGCTCCTGATGAAGCAACTCCTTCCCGCGGTCGCGCTGACCCTGGGCCTGCTGGTCGCCGGCCAGCCGGCGGCACGGGCCGAGGGCGGCGAGCAGCTGATGGCGTCGGGCTCCAACGTGCGCGACCAGGCCTCGCTGCAGCGCGGCGCCAAGCTGTTCTTCAACTACTGCGTGGGCTGCCACTCGCTGAAGTACATGCGCTACTCGCGCATTGCCGACGACCTCGGGCTGACCGAGCAGCAGGTGATGCAGAACCTCAACTTCACCGGCGCGAAGTTCGACGATCCGGTGATCTCGCACATGCCGGCGGAGGATGCGACGAAGTGGTTCGGCAAGGATCCGCCGGACCTGTCGCTGGAAGTGAGCGCGAAGACCGCCGATTGGGTCTACACCTACCTCAACACCTTCTACCTCGACCCGAAGAGCCCGATCGGCTGGAACAACACCACGCTGCCGAACGCGGCGATGCCGTTCCCGCTGTGGGAGCTGCAGGGCCAGCAGACCGCGGTGATGAAGCCCGGCACCGACGAGGTCGAAAAGCTCGACCTGGCCCACCCCGGCAAGCTGACCCCGGCGCAGTACCAGCAGGCATCGCGTGACCTGGTGAACTTCCTGGAGTACGTTTCGGAGCCGGCGGCCCTGCAGCGGCACGACTACGGCGTCTGGGTAGTGCTGTTCCTGGCGCTGTTCACCCTGCTGGCTTACTTTCTCAAGAAGGAATACTGGAAAGACGTGCACTGATTTCCGGGGAACACCCATCGAATGCGGCAGCCCCTGGCTGCCGCATTCGTGCAACCGCAACAGGGAATATCGCGCATGGTTCCAAGCGCCCGCTCGCGTACCGCACTCACCCTCTACACCACGGCCGACGACATCCAGTGTCACCGTGCCCGTCTGGTGCTGGCCGCCAAGGGCGTCAGCTACGAGCGCGTGCTGGTCGATCCGGGCAAGCCGCCGGAAGACCTGCTCGACCTCAACCCCTACGGCAGCACGCCGACCCTGGTCGATCGCGACCTGACCCTGTACGACGCCAGCGTGGTGTGCGAATACCTCGACGAGCGCTACCCGCACCCGCCGCTGATGCCGATCGACCCGCTGTCCCGCGCGCGCCTGCGCGTCGCCGCGGTGCGCATCGAGAAGGACTGGCTGACCGAAGTCGACACCATCCGCGCCGGCGGCCGTTCCGCGGAGCCCGCGCGCAAGCGCCTGCGCGCGCACCTGCTGGCCGCGTTGCCGCTGTTCAAGGCGGCGAAGTTCTTCCTCAATCCCGAGATGAGCCTGGCCGATTGCCTGGTGGCGCCGGTGATATGGCGGCTGCCCTGGCTGGGCGTGGACCTGGGTCGCGAGGGCAAGGCTATCGTCGACTACGGCGAGCGCCTGTTCCACAGTCAGGGTTTTGCGCGCAGCATGACCGAGCAAGAAAAGGCCATGCGACCCTGATGACTGATGTAACCCATCCGATGAGTTCCAATCGTCCGTACCTGCTGCGGGCGATCTACGACTGGATCAGCGACAACGGCCTGACCCCGTACCTGCTGATCGATGCCAGCGGCGAAGGCGTTCGCGTGCCGCCGCAGGTGGTGAAGAACGGCCAGGTGGTGCTGAACATCGCGATGCGCGCGGTGGCGAACCTGGAACTGGGCAACGACTGGATCGGTTTCTCCGCGCGCTTCTCCGGCGTCAGCCAGGCGGTGCGCATCCCGGTCGGCTCGGTGCTGGCGCTGTACGCCCAGGAAAACGGGCAGGGCATGATGTTCCCGGCCGAAGAGGAAGGTGGCGACACGCCGCCGCCCGCGCCGGCACCCGACGAGCCGCCGTCCGGCCAGGGCGGCAACGGCGACGACAAGCCCAAGCGCGGCGCGCCATTCCTGCGGGTCATCAAGTAGGAGCAGCTTCAGTCGCGATACGTGCCGTCAGTGCAGCGTATCGCCGTCGCCGGAATGTCGGCGCGGTCGCAGCGGCACCACGTTGCTGCCCGATGCGGGTTCGTCCGGGTGATTGGCCGTCGGCGCGGACAGTGCGGCGGTCGGGTGACGTGGTTCCGAGCCGATGGACGGAATCTCCGCCGCTGCCGTCGGCACCGCCGGCATGAGCACCACCGTGGGCAGCCGCAGTTCGCTCAGCGCGCCGCCCAGCATCCACAGCGAACCTTGCTCGCGATCCGCGCCGTCGATGCTCACCTCGAAGCCGTAGCAGCGCTCCAGCCGGCGCTGGCCGGCCACGCGGCGCAGGCGCAACGCGCGCAGGCCCACGGTTTCGTCCAGCAGTTGCACGCCGTAGCGCTCGCATTGCGAGCGCGCCTCGGCGGTCGCGCGCTCGCGCGCTGCGCTCAGCTTCAGCCACAGCCCGATCACGGCGATCAGCGCCAGCAGTACCAGCAGATCGTTGACGTTGCCCATGCCTGCAGTGTGTGGGCGGGCAGGCCCGCGCGCAAGCCGGAGGCCGTCCGCGGAGCGCAGCTTGTGCGCGAAAACCCATGGAGTGAGTGAAGAGGAGTGAGAAGTGGGAGAAGAGCATGGCCGCGCCGCTTCTCATGTTCTTGGCTTTCTCTATCTACTCACTGCTCTTCACTCACTTCTCGCCTGCGCGCGCAGGATGTGATCCTGCAGGGGATTATCAGCCCAGGCGCAGCCGCAGCGAGAGATCGATCGCGCGGACGTGCTTGGTCAGCGCGCCCACCGAGACGTAGTCGACGCCGGTGCGGGCGTACTCGCCGATGGTGGTGAGGTCGACGTTGCCGGAGACCTCCAGCGGCACGCGCCCGGCGGCGATCTGCACGGCCTCGCGCATCTGCGGCACGCTGAAGTTGTCGAGCATGATTCGGTCCACGCCGGCGGCCAGCGCCTGCTGCAGCTCGTCCAGGTTCTCCACCTCGACCTCGAGCAGCAGGCCGGGATGCAGGCGTCGCGCCGCCGCCACCGCGTTGGCGATGCCGCCGGCGGCGATGATGTGGTTTTCCTTGACCAGGATCGCGTCGTACAGGCCGATGCGGTGGTTGTGGCCGCCGCCGCAGCGCACCGCGTACTTCTGCGCCAGGCGCAGGCCGGGAATGGTCTTGCGGGTGTCGAGCACGCGCGTGCCGGTGCCCGCCACCGCGGCCACGTAGGCGGCGGTGGCGGTGGCGGTGCCGGACAGCAACTGCAGGAAGTTCAGCGCCGAGCGCTCGGCGCTGACCAGCGAGCGGGCGTGGCCGGAAAGCCGGCAGATCACCGTGCCGGGCGCCACGCGTTCGCCGTCGCGCGCCTGCCACTCGATGCGCACCGCCGGATCCATGCGCCGGAAGCAGGCATCGAACCAGGGCGTGCCGGCGATCACCGCCTCGTCGCGGCAGGTGAGCGCGGCCTCGGCCACGGCGTCGGCGGGCAGCAGTTCGGCGGTGGCGTCGCCCTTGCCGAGATCCTCGGCAAAGGCGCGTTCCACATCGGCGGCAATCAGTTCGGCGGAGGGCGGGGCGAACGGGAGACTGGAATTCATTCGGTGTCCGTGCCGGGCTGGGGCGTGCCGGGCTGGCGCAGGCGGCTGACGATGGCGCTCATCGCGCGATCGAACAGCGCATTGGTGGCCAGCACCTGGGCATGGCCGCCGGCCAGCAGCACGGCCAGTTCCTGCGGCGCGTAATCGGCCACCTTCAGGCCGCGCCGGTTGACGAACAGGTAGCGGCCGCTCATCGGGCTGATCCACGACAGCTTGGCGCGCACCATCGGTTCGTCGGGCAGCTGGAACTCCAGCCAGACGCCGGGCTGCAGCGCTTCCACCTGCCGCCATTCGGGGCTGTCGGTGGCGACCGGCACGCTTTCCTCGGGCAGTTCGTCCTGCTGGGCCTGCGGCTCGACGAGGGGCTGGATGCTTTCCGGGATCGCGGCAACGGCAGCGGCGGCGACCTCGGCGGCCGGCACGGCACCGCGCGAGGGTTCACCCAACTGCTGGCCGTACCAGTCGCGAAGCTGCGCCAGCAGGCGCTCGATGTCCTGCGGCTGGAAGGCCACGTTGACCAGGCCCTGGCGCAGCGCGCGCTCGATGCCGGGCAGCAGCTGACGCAGCTGCTGGCGCGTGGTGGCGTCCTGCGCCGGCCGCGTGCTGGCGATGAAGTCGTCCACGAAACGCAAGGCGTCGCGGAACTCGCCGGAATCCTCGCCCTGGCGCAGCAGCACCAGCACCAGGTGGTTGGCCCAGGCGCGCGCCAGCACCTCGTGCACCAGCGGCGGCAGCTTGCGGCCGTCGATGCGTTCGACGATCTCGCGGGCGGCACGGCGGCGCGCCTGCTCCAGCTTCTCGCGGCCACGGGTGGATTCGGCCACGCGCTGCTCGGCCAGTTCGGAGCGCCGGCGGTTGGTCTCGTGGAACTGCTGCAGGTCAAACAACAGGCGTTCGAAGATGCCGAGGTCGTCGTCGAACTCGTGCAGCAACTGGTCGGCGATGGCCTTGACCTTGTCGTGCAGGCGGCCGTCGCGGTCGGATTCCGGCGACCAGCCCTTGGCCTGCTCGGCCAGGGCGTCGAGCAGGCGGCGCGCCGGGTGCTGGCGGTGCGCGAACAGCTTGCGGTCGAGGATCGCCGCCTTGAGGTAGGGAATCTGCAGCCGCGCCAGCATCACCTGCATCTCGGCCGGCAGGGTGTCGTCCTCGAGGATGAACTCGAACAGCATGCCGACCAGGTCGATGGTGTCTTCGTCGATGCTGGCGACATGGCTGGGCCGCGCGCCGCGCAGCGCGCCGAGCTGGCCCAGCAGCTGTTCCTTGAGCTGCGCCACGGCCTCGCGATCGAAG
>Ga0209455_1000098_pt1 | contig 213890 bp, 189 predicted proteins | sample AraplaCol_mCL_r2_FD_184275 | JGI IMG/M metagenome (GOLD analysis project Ga0209455, IMG submission 184275) | Arabidopsis root microbial communities from North Carolina, USA - plate scrape CL_Col_mCL_r2 (SPAdes) (version 2) | ecosystem: Host-associated > Plants > Roots > Endosphere | place...
CTACATCACCGGCACCAGTGCCGTCATCGACGCGGTGCGCTCCTATGCGCCGGGCTTCATCTTCACCACGGCGCTGCCGCCGGCGATCGCGGCCGCGGCCACCACCTCGATCCGCCATCTCAAGGGCTCGCAGGCCGAGCGCGACGCCCAGCAGCAGCAGGCGAGCCGAACCAAGCAGATCCTGTCGGCCGCCGGCCTGCCGGTGATGGAGTCTCCGACCCATATCGTGCCGCTGCTGGTCGGCGATCCGGAACTCTGCAAGATGGCCAGCGACCGCCTGCTTGGCGTGCACGGCATCTACATCCAGCCGATCAACTACCCGACCGTGCCGCGCGGCACCGAGCGGCTGCGCATCACGCCGACACCGTTCCATTCCGATCAACTGATCGCCGAGCTGCAGGATGCGCTGGTCGAGACCTGGGATGCGCTCGGCATTCCCTACGGTTCGGCAGGACGCCCCGCCGTCGCCAAGAGCGACCGGGTCATTCCGCTGCTGGTGCCCAAGTCAGGCGGCTGAAGCCTGTTTGAAACTCTGTTCGACTGTCGGCCGACGTATGTCGACTAGACAGTCTTCATCCATTTCGCCAGGCGGTGCGCGGCTTCCTCGAGTTGATCGAGGCGGCGGTGGAAGCACAGCCGCAGGAAGGCTTCGCCGCCGGGACCGAAAGCGGTGCCCGGCGCCAGGCCGACATTGGCCTTGTCGACGATGTCGAAGGCCGCGGTGCGGGAATCGGTGATGCCGTCGACGGTGAAGAACAGATAGAACGCGCCCTGCGGCACGGTAAACCGAGCGCGGCCGGTGGCGCCGAGAATGCCGCAAACCAGGTCACGCGCCTTCCTCGCCCGCTCCACCTGTTCGGCGACGAAGCCATCGCCCTCGTCAAGGGCAGCGACCGCGCCGCGCTGCATGAACTGGGCTACGCCGGAATTCGAATATTGGATCAGGTTCTCGAACACCTGCTGCAGGCTCGGATGCGTCTTGATCCAGCCGACACGCCAACCGGTCATCGCCCAGTTCTTGGAAAAGGAGTTGACGAACAGGATGCGGTCTTCCTCCGTGGCGATGTCGAGGAAGGATGGCGCACGGCCATGACCATAGTGGAACAGCGAATAGATCTCGTCGGCGATGATCCAGACGTTCTTGGCGCGCGCCAGGTCGAGGATCGCCTGCAAGGTCTCGTGATCGGCGGTCCAGCCGGTCGGGTTCGACGGCGTGTTGATGAACAACGCCCTGGTGCGCGGCGTGATCGCCGCGGCGATCTTCTCGACGTCGCAAGACCAGCCATTGCCGGAATGATCGAGAGTGACCGGCACCGGAACGGCGCCTGACAGGGCGGCAGCAGCGTCGAAATTCGGCCAGGCGGGCGAGAGATAGATCACCTCATCGCCAGCGCCGGCGAGGGCGGTAAGGGACATCTGGATGGCATGCATGCCGGATCCGGTGACGATGAATTGCTCCTCCGGGAACGTCTTGCCGAAATGCCTGGCATAGTAGCGTGCCAGCGCCTGCCTGAGATCGGGGATACCCCTCTGCCAGGTGTAGAACGTCTCGCCGCCCGCCAGCGCCTTCGACGCGGCATCGGTGATGAAGGCGGGTGTCGGCAGGTCGCCCTCGCCGGCCCAGAGCGGGATCAGCCCCTCGCGCAGGCGGCCGTAGTTGACGACGGCGACAATGCCGCTTTCCGGTGCGGCGCGGGCTTCGGCGCGAAAGCTATCGATCAGGCTCATGGACAGATCCGTTTTCCCTTAGAGCAGTTTACCGTTTCGCAGAAACGCAAACCGCTCCAACTCTTTGTTTCAACGCAACTCCGGACGGAAAACCGTTTCATACGTTTCCTGGAATTGCTCTAGGCTTGCCGCTCTTTACCAGATACGAAAACAGAAAACCCCAGCCGCGAACGACCGGGGTTTTGGTCCAGCAATGGCTGGCTGAATTATCGCTTAGCGAGCAGATCGCGGATTTCGGTGAGCAGCGCGACATCGGCGGGGGGTGGTGCGGCCGGGGCAGCCGGCTTCTCGCGCTCGAGCCGCCGGCGCAGATTGTTCACCCCCTTGACCATCAGGAAAATGACAAAGGCGATGATCAGGAAATTCAACGCCACCGTGATGAAGCTGCCATAGGCGAAGACCGCACCTTGCTTGCGCGCATCTTCCAGATTGGTGGCCGTCACATTGTGCGACAGGCCAATGAAGTAGTTGTTGAAATCGACCCCTCCGAGCGCGCCGATGAAAGGCATGATGACATCGTCGACCAGCGAAGTGACGATCTTGCCGAACGCAGCGCCGATGATGACGCCGACGGCCAAGTCCATCACATTACCCTTGGAAATGAATTCCTGGAATTCTTTCAGCATTCGACCCTCCTTGTCATGATCAGCCGCGCTGCCGTTCCGTCCTTGCGGCATCGACCCGGCGACAACATAACAAAAACCTGAAGTTGCAACATGGGCAAAAAGGAGAAAGCAACCGCTTTCTCCTCCCGTGACGACAATACGAACTTCCTCCTGAATCTGCACCCGCTCATGCTGCCAAAGCCGCAATGGACTCCAGCGCCAAGCTGTGATTGCGTTCGAATAAGCCGGATGGAAAGACGGCAGAGGAGGAAATTCCAGGCGTGCAAGGCTTGTTCATCGTCTTCATCGCGATCGCCTATGTGACGTTGCTGTTCGCCATCGCCAGCCTGGGCGACCGCCGCTCGGCCATCTCCGGGCCTGGTCGTGCGCGACCCTTCATCTATGCACTCAGCCTGGCCATCTATTGCACCTCGTGGACCTTCTTCGGCTCGGTCGGCCTCTCCTCCGAACGCGGCCTCGAATTCCTCGGCATCTATACAGGCCCGGTGCTGGTGTTCGTGTTCGGTTTTCCGCTGCTCAACCGCATCGTGCGGCTGGCCAAGACCGAGAAGATCACCTCGATCGCCGACTTTCTCGGCGCGCGCTACGGCAAAAGCTTCACCGTCGCGGCGATCGCCACGCTGATCGCCACCATCGGGGCGGTGCCCTATATCGCGCTGCAGCTGAAGGCGATTTCCGGCTCGGTCAGCCTGATGGTCGAGCACTATACGGGATCGCCGCCCTCCTTCGATCCGTTCGTCAGCGACATATCGCTGGTCGTCGCCATGCTGCTGGCCTTGTTTGCCGTCTTGTTCGGCACCCGCCACGCCGACGCCACCGAGCACCAGGACGGGCTGGTGCTGGCGGTGGCGGTCGAAACCGTGGTCAAGCTCGCCGCCTTCCTGGCGATCGGCCTGATGGTCACCTTCCTGATCTTCGGCGGCCCGGGCGACATGTTCGCCAAGCTGGCGCAGAATGCACAGGTGCGCCAGGCGATGGGCTACAACACCTCGCTCGCCACCTGGCTGGTGCTGACCACCTTGAGCGGCTTTGCCATCGTCATGCTGCCGCGGCAGTTCTACGTCACCATTGTCGAGAACCGCGGCGAAGCCGAGCTGCGCACCGCGACCTGGGTGTTTCCGCTCTACCTCGTGGCGATCAACCTGTTCGTGCTGCCGATCGCCTTTGCCGGCCTGTCGCTGGTCGGCACCGGCACCAGCAGCGATCTCTACGTGCTGTCGCTGCCCCTGTTCAGCGGCCACGACATGCTCGCAATGGCGGCCTTCATCGGCGGCCTGTCGGCGGCAACGGCCATGGTGATCGTCGAAAGCGTGGCGCTCTCGATCATGATCTCCAACGACCTCGTCATTCCGCTGTTCGTGCGCCGCCTGCTCAAGACCTCGACCTCCGAGAACGAGGACTGGTCGACGCTCATCCTCAATGTGCGGCGCGGGGCTATCTTCATCCTGTTGTTCATCGCCTTCCTCTACTACCGCCAAAGCACCAACAGCGCGCGGCTGTCGTCGATCGGGCTGATGTCCTTCGCGGCCATCGCGCAGTTCGCGCCCGCGCTGATCGGCGGGCTGATCTGGCGCGGCGCCAATGGCAGGGGTGCCGCGCTCGGCATGGTCGCCGGCATCATCGTCTGGGGCTACACGCTGCTCCTGCCCTCGCTTGTCGCGCCCGACACCGACATCGTCGTGCACGGGCTCTTCGGCTTCGAGGCGCTGCGCCCGCAAGCCCTGTTCGGCACGGTGGCCGAACCGCTGAACCACGGCGTGTTGTGGAGCCTGTCGATCAACACGCTGTTCTTCGTCCTTGGTTCGCTGTCGCGCGCGTCGGTGCCGCTGGAGCGCATCCAGGCGTCGATCTTCGTGCCGAGGGATGCCGGTCCGATGCCGAGCCTGCGCCGCTTCCGCACCGCCATCACCGTCAACGACCTCAAGGACACGATCGCGCGCTACCTCGGCGTCGAGCGCACCGAGCGTTCCTTCCAGTCGTTCGAGAAGACCAACGGCACCTCGCTGCACGGCAAGGAACAGGCGAGCATGGACGTCATCCGCTTCTCCGAGCAGCTTTTGGCCAGCGCCGTCGGCTCCTCCTCGGCGCGGCTGATCCTGTCGCTGCTGTTCCGGCGCCATGACCGCGAATCCCGCGATGCCTTCCGCCTGCTCGATGACGCCACCGAGGCGCTGCAGCACAATCGCGACCTCCTGCAGATCGCGCTTGACCAGATGGAGCAAGGCATCACCGTCTTCGACCGGGATTTCCGCCTGATCTGCTGGAACCGCCAGTACCGGACGCTGTTCGACCTGCCCGACGAGATGGGTCAGGTCGGCGTCTCGCTCGACCAGATCCTGCGCCATCTCGCCGCGCGCGGCGACATCCCCGCCGACCAGCGCGTGACGATGCTCAACCGGCTGACCAGCTTCGTCAGCCCCTGGCAGATGGAACTGAAGACCAGCGGCCGCATCCTGGAGCTGCGCTCCAATCCGATGCCGGATGGCGGCATCGTCGCCACCTATGCCGACATTTCGGGGCGCGTCGAACAGGATCTGGCGCTGAAGCGCGCCAACGAATCGCTGGAGCAGCGCGTGAAAACCCGCACCATCGAGCTGACCAGGGTCAACGAGGAGTTGACCCGGGTCAACGAGGAACTGGCGCAGGCGCAGATGCTGGCCGAGGAGGCCAATCTCGGCAAGACGCGCTTCCTCGCCGCCGCCGGCCACGACATCCTCCAACCCTTAAACGCCGCCCGGCTCTATTGCTCCTCGCTGATCGAGAAGGCCGGCAAGGGACCGGCCGGCAAGGCGGCCATCAACATCGAATCCTCGCTGGAATCGGTCGAGACCATTTTGGGCGCCGTGCTCGACATCTCGCGCCTCGATGCCGGCGCGATGAAGCCGGACGATACCGCCTTCAACCTCGACGGATTGCTGCGTCAGATCGGCAATGATTTTCGGCCAATGGCCGCCGAGAAAAAGCTCGGCCTGACGATCATGCCATCGTCGCTGACGGTGGTGACCGACCGCAATCTGCTGCGCCGGCTGATCCAGAACCTCGTCTCCAATGCGATCAAATATACCCGCCAGGGCCGCATCCTGGTCGGCGTGCGGCGGCGCGGCGAACTGGCGGAAATCCAGGTGATCGATACCGGCATCGGCATTGCCGGCGAGAAGCTGAACACGGTCTTCCATGAGTTCACCCGGCTCGATGAAGGCGCGCGCGAAGCCGAAGGTCTCGGCCTTGGCCTCTCCATCGTCGACCGTATCGCCCGGGTGCTTCGGCTGGAAATCCGCATCTTCTCCAATCCGGGCAAGGGCACGCGCTTTTCCGTCATCCTTCCCGTCGCGGCGGTGCAGGAGCCGCGACGCGAGGTCGAAACGAAGGCTCCAGCCCGTGCCGCGGCTTCGCTCGCCGGCCTGCATGTGCTCTGTATCGACAATGACGCCCGCATCCTCGAGGGCATGCGGCTGTTGCTCGAAGGCTGGGGATGCAAGGTCGACACGGTGTCCGGCTCACGCGATCTGGAGAACGCTGCAATACACCGCCCGGATATCGTGCTTGCCGACTACCATCTCGACGGCGAAACCGGCCTGGACATCATCGCCCAGCTGCGGGCGACCCATGGTAACGACCTGGCCGCCGTGCTGGTCACCGCCGACCGGTCCAACGAGGTGCGGGCGGCGGCGGCCGGGCTCGAGATTGCGGTGATCAACAAGCCGCTGAAACCGGCGGTGCTGCGCTCGATGATGGCCAGGGTCAGGCCGCTGGCATCGGCGGCGGAGTGACGCCAACGGACCGGCCGGCCACGACTGGCGATCTCAGGCCCCGTGCCCCAGGCTCCTGAGGTAGGCGCAGAACATATCGGCTATCGCGTCGGAATAGGTCTCGATCTCCGCCGGCATTCGCGGGCTTGCCGAAAAATCCCGTCCCGCCGCGCTGAGCATCGTCATGATCAGTTCGCCAGCCAAGGCCCGGGTGGCATCCGGGGCCCCGGGCAGTGTCTCGCGCATGAATATCTCGACCGTGCGCTCCGCCGAAGCCCTCGCCTCTTGAGCCTCTGGCGCGTCCCGATAAAGCGGCGCGGCATCGTCGAGCGCGCCGCGCACCGCCGCTTCTTCACATTCCGAGCGGAGAAAGGCATGCACCAGGAGACGCAGCCGTTCGAGCGGCGGCTTCTCGACCTCCTGGAGAATTCGGCACAGCAGGTCGGTGGTTTGCTGCCATTCGTCGCTCTGCAGCCGGAACAGAAGTGCGGCCTTGTTGGGGAAATATTGATAGAGCGAGCCGACGCTGACTCCGGCCTTTTCCGCAACGCGCGTGGTGGTGAAACGCTGCGCTCCTTCCTTCTCCAAAACCTGAACAGCCGCTTGCAAAATCGCCGCGACAAGGTCCGTGGCACGAGCCTGTTTGGGCTGTTTTCGTGAGGAAATCAAAGGACTTGAGCGTCCGGTCATGTCTCGGCCCGGCAATGCGAATTGGAAACCTGAAGGATTATTCGTATTTTTCGGCACAACACAAGACGCAGCCATTTCGACCGGAGACTTCCATGACGACGTTGACCAATGCCCCGCTGGCCCCCCTGCTCGCCCGCCTGTACGAGGAAGCCAATGCCGCGACCAGTCCTGCGGCGGCGGCACTCTCGCACGACGAGCGCTCCCGCCTGCTCAACAGCAAGACCGAATATGTCGATTTCTACGGACGGCTGAAGGACCTCTGGCTGGCGATCTCGCCGGAGACCGGCACGCTGCTCTACATGCTGGCGCGCAGCAGCGGCGCGCGCATCATCATGGAGTTCGGCACCTCGTTCGGCATCTCGACGCTCTATCTTGCGGCAGCGCTGCGCGACAATGGCGGCGGCCGCCTGATCACCACCGAATTCGAACCGTCCAAGGTGATGCGCGCAAAGGCCAATCTGACCGAGGGCGGCCTCATCGACCTGGTCGAGATCCGCGAGGGAGACGCACTTGAAACGCTGAGCGCCGACCTGCCTGAGACGATCGACCTTTTGCTGCTCGACGGCGCCAAGGCGATCTATCCGGAAGTCCTCAGCCTGGTCGAGAGCCGGCTCAGGCCGGGTGCGCTGGTCATCGCCGACAATGCCGATTTCTCGCCCGAATATCTCGAACGGGTGCGTTCGCCGGCGTCGGGCTACATGTCCACGCCGTTCGGCGAGGACGTCGAATTGTCCGTGCGGCTCGGCTGAACGCTTCCATCGCCGCAGGGGATTCAACCACGCGGCTCAAATCTCCATGTCGCTCCAGGCGGCCGTAGGCGTTTACGTCAATCAACGCGCAAACCCCGGCCTTCGACAACGACAGTCGAGGCCAGCATGCGCAGGTGACGTCATGATCAACACGCTTCTTTCCTCCTGGCGCGCAGCCCCGCGCCCAGCCCTGTTGGGGCTTCTGCTGTTCTTCTGCGCCGGTTTCGCCGATGGCGCGCTCGTGCCTTTCTTTCCGCTCTGGGCGAGCAGCGAGGCGGGCATTCCCGTTGGCGCGATCGGCCTGCTGTTCGGCTGCTATGCCGGCGGCGAACTTCTGGCGGCGCCGCTGATCGGCGGCATCGCCGACCGGGTCGGCCGGCGGCCGGTGCTGATTGCCTCGTCGCTCGGCGTCGGCGCCGGCTTCCTGGCCCTCTTCTTCGTGCACGGCGTCGCCGTTACCACGCTCGTTCTGCCTCTGACCGGCATGTGCGAGTCGGTGCTTCATCCGACGATCCTGACCGCGATCGCCGACGTGACCGCGCCATCCGCCCATCCGCGCTGGTTCAGCCTGGCGCGCGTGAGTTCGAGCGCCGGGCAGATCCTGGGACCGGCTTGTGGCGCCCTGCTTGCGCTCATGTCGCTGCGCAGCGTTTTCCTCGCTGGCGGCACGATGCTTGTGCTGGGCGGCATCGTGATGTTCTTCGCCCTCACCGAGACGATCGGCACCGGCCGCGCCACGGGCGACGATCCCCACGACGATGAAGACGAAGAGGAAGGCCTGTCCGCGCTGCTCCCGGCGTTCCGCGACGGCCGGCTGGCCAAGCTCCTGCTTTGGGTCGTGCTGTTCGAGGTCGCCGGCAACTGGATCGAGGCGGTGATCCCGCTTTACGCGCAAGATGCCGGGACGCTGACGCCAACCGGCGTCGGCGCGCTGTTCGCCTATGCCGCCGCGCTGACGGTCGGCCTGCAGATGCTGGTCAGCCGCATGGTCGAGGCACGATCGGCGCCGTGGCTGACAGTCGGTGCCGGCCTTGCGACGATCCTCGCCTTTGCGCTGCTTGCCGCCTCGCCGGCGATGCTGGCGCTCATCGGAGCCGTCAGCCTGTGCTCGATCGCGCAGATGCTGGTCGGGCCACTGGTGCCGACCGCCGTCAATGCGCTGGCGCCGCCCGCTCGACGCGCCTCCTACATGGCGGCTTCGTCGGTGGCGGTCGACCTCAAGGACTCGCTTGGGCCTTCGATCGGCACGGCGCTCTACGCGCTGGCGCCGCGCCTGCCCTGGATCGCCGGCATTCCGCTGGTGGCGATCGCATCGCTCGGCCTTGGCGCCGCCATCGGCCCCGCGCGGCATCCTTCGCGGCCGATCGAGGAAGATGCCGCGCCGCAACTGGGCTCAGCCGTCGAAAACTATCGCTGAGACATTCGGCGTCATCGCGCAAACCCGGGTCGACAGCCTCAGACGGGACTGTCGACCATCCGCGAATTGCGGAACCGGGGCTTCGCGCCGTTGGCCGCCGGCGACGGACGATGCTCGCGAAACGCCATGGCAAGGGTGCGCAATGCATCGCGCGAGTGGGCGTCCGAGAGCGTGGACAAGAGCATGATCTCCGACGCCGGCAGCGGCGGCAGGCCGAATTTACGGCTGACCTCGATGGTGCCGGGTGGAACCAGGCGAGACGAGAAGGCCCCGGCTGCGAGGCCGGCGGAAACGGCCTCGGCAACGGCGAAGGAGCCGCAGCCGAGGAAAACCTGCGTCCACGGTATTCCAACCGCATCGAGAGTGCCGGTGATGACGTCGCGGATGCTGCAGGAAGGCGCGGAGGCCGCCAGCCGCAGTGGCTCGCCGGCGCGGTAGACGAAATCCGGCGTGGCGTACCAGCCGAAATGTTCGGGCGCCAGCACCTCCCCGTCGCGGCGGTCGTCCTCGCGCCGGACGATCGCGGCATCGAGGTCGCCACGATCGAACGCAGCGATCAACTCGCGCGTATCGTCGAGCCGCACCTCGATGGTCAAGGCCGGATCATGCGCATTGAGGCGCGCCAGCAAGGTCGGCACTTCGGCACCGCCGACATGGGTGGCAATGCCCAGCCGAAAGCGGCGGCGAACGGCGGCGAGACTGGCGACGGCACGGTCGTGCGCGGCGAGCAGCTCGCGCGCCGGTTCGAGGAACACTGCACCACGCGCTGAAAGGCGCACCAATCGCGGCGTCCGCTCGATCAGCTTCTGCCCCACCCGATCCTCAAGTCGCTTCAACTTGACGCTGATTGCACCTTGGGTGCTGCCAAGCGCCTCGGCCGCGCGGGTAAAACTGCGCAGCTCGGCGACGGCGACGAAAGCTTTTACCGCATCTACGTCCAGCGTCATGTCAGCTATCTTGTTTTGTTGTTTCTGAAATAGCCAACCATGCAATTCCAAAATGATCAAGCCTCGCCTACCCTGGTCATCAGCATCAGCGAACCGCCCTTGCGGGCCTGCCGGTGCCGTCCACAGATCGAAAGGTTGAATCATGCCTACTGCCCTGACCCGTCGAGGCATCGTCGTGCTGTCTGCCGCCTGCCTGGCGTGCCTGATGTTCGGGCTGGAGATCTCAAGCGTTCCCACCATCCTGCCGACATTGGAGCAAGAACTGCATGCCGACTTCAGGCAATTGCAATGGGTGATGAACGCTTACACGATCGCGGTCACCACCGTGCTGATGGCGGTCGGCACCATCGCGGACCGTTATGGACGCAAGCGCGTCTTCCTGGTTTCCATCGCCGCCTTCGGGCTGACATCGCTGATCTGCGGCCTGGCGGACGACGTATCGACCTTGATCATCGCCAGGTTCCTGCAGGGTTTGAGCGGCGGCGCAATGCTGATCTGCCAGCTCGCCGTGCTGTCGCACGAATTCAGGGAAGGGCGTGAGCGCGCCGTCGCCTGGGGCTGGTGGGGCGTCATCTTCGGTGTCGGCCTCGGCTTCGGACCCATCATCGGCGGGGGCATCGTCGCGGCCTCGAGCTGGGAATGGGTGTTCCTTGTCCACGTGCCGGCAGCGGCCGTGGCGTTCGTGCTGGCCTGGACAGGCGTCCACGAATCGAAGGACCCGCAGGCGGGCAAGCTCGACCTGGCCGGCATCGTGACGCTGTCGCCGTCGGTCTTCTGCCTGGTCTTCTACATCACGCAGGGACCGGATCTCGGTTTCGCCAGTCCGGCGGCGCTGTCGATCCTCGGCATCTCCGTTGCGAGCTTCATCGCCTTCCTTATCGCCGAGCGGGTCAGCAAGCGTCCGATGTTCGACTTCTCGGTCTTCCGGATCCGGCCGTTTTCCGGCGCGATCGCCGGTTCGGCGGCGATGAACCTCTCCTATTGGCCGTTCATGATCTACCTGCCGATCTGGTTCCATGCCGGGCTCGGCTATGACAGCGTCTCCACCGGTCTGGCCTTGCTTGCCTACACGCTGCCGACGCTCGTCATGCCGCCCTTGGCGGAGCGGCTTTCGCTGCGCTACCAGCCCGGTATCATCATTCCGGCGGGGCTCGCCATCATCGGCGTCGGTTTCATCCTGATGAAGTTCGGCAGCGCCGCCGCGCGGCCGGATTGGCTGACAATGCTGCCCGGCTGCCTGATCGCCGGAACCGGTCTTGGGATCACCAACACGCCCGTCACCAACACGACGACAGGCTCCGTTTCGAGCGATCGGGCGGGCATGGCCTCGGGCATCGACATGAGCGCCCGCATGGTTTCGCTGGCGGTGAACATAGCGCTGATGGGCTTTATTCTGGCGAGCGGCGTGCTGGCGCATCTGCGCACAGCGCTGCCCGACCTCGACGCCGGCCAGCTGCGTCTCTTCGCCGACGGGATCGCCGCCGGAAATCCCAACCCCGGTCTTGCTGATTCCGCTGTCCACGACGCGCTGAGCAATGGCTTTGGCTGGGTGATGCTCTATGGCGGCATCGGCGTCTGGATCATGGCCGCCATCAGCTTCGTGAGCTTCAGCGCCCGGCCGGCGCGGGCAGAGGTTCAGTGTCCGGACTGAACGGGCGACGCAGACACTCAGTTGTTGGTCTGCAACGGGTCGCTGCCGATCTTGGACAGAAGAATCACCGCCTGGGTGCGGCTGTCGACGCCGAGCTTCTGCAGGATGGCCGAGACATGCGCCTTGATGGTCGCCTCGGAAACACCGAGCTCATAGGCGATCTGCTTGTTGAGCAAGCCTTCGGCCAGCATGCCGAGCACGCGGGTCTGCTGCGGCGTCAATGCCTGCAGCCGCTTGATCAGGTCCGATATTTCGGGATCGCGCTCGACACCGAGATCGATGCCGACGGGCGCCGCGATGTCGCCGGCCAGCACCGATTGCACGGCGTCGCGGATCTCCTCCATGCTGGCCGATTTGGATATGAAGCCGGATGCGCCAAGATCGAGCGCGCGCCGGATGGTCGCCGGGTCGTCATGCGCCGAGACCACGATAAGCGGCACCGCAGGATGAATGCCGCGCAGCGAGATCAGGCCGGAGAGGCCGCTGGCGCCCGGCATCGACAAATCGAGGAGCACCAGATCGACATCCTCATTGGCCACGACCAATGCCTTGGCGCTTTCGAAATCACCGGCCTCGTGAATGGCGGCGACATTGCCGATGCCGGCAAGCGCTTCGCGCAGCGCGCCGCGAAACAGCGGGTGATCGTCGGCGATGACGAAAGAATAGCCTGACGGCAAATGTTCCTCCCCGAATCCCGTCGATGATTTTTAAGCTTTTCGGGACCAGTCGGACGATTATGAGGGGCCGCGCGCTGTTTTCAAGCGGCAAAACCAGCGCGCCGCGTTTTCCCTACTTCGCAAAATCAAAGTACTACGGCGTCCTTTGCGCGTCCAAAAGGACGCGCGGCGCTGTCGGAAGCTCAGGTCTTCTGCGAATTGAGCTGGGCGCCGCCGCCATTGTCCTTGTCCATATCCTTGACGATACCCATGAAGCCGCGCAGGAAGCGCTCCATGTAGCTCATCGTCTTGTTGAAATCCTCCTCGCTCGGCAGTTTCGATTCGAGGCGGGCGGAGAGCGAATTCTCCAGCTTGGTGACGCGCTCGTCCATTGCCTTCATCGAGGTCTGCAGGCGATCGATTTCGTCCTGGAAAGCGGCGCGTTCGTCGGCCGCAACCTTGCAGACGAGCTGGCCCGAGCGTTCCTCGCAGATCGACATCGCACCGGTCTGCGTGTCCATGCGGACATAACCGTTGGCGGATTTTTCCAGCCGGTAGCGATCGGTTTCTTCCGAATAGGCTGAGGCCGCGACCAGTGAAACCAGCGCGGCGGGGATCAAGATGTGTTGCAAACGCATGTTGTCCTCCATGGCCAAGGCCTGAAATATCGCATGTTTGCGCCGGAAATGGGGAAGACCCTTGGCGTGGCCTTCCCCGCACGACTGGTTCGGACTATAGCGCAACCATGTCTCAGTTTATCTACAAGATAACCCCGCAAGCGCCTTGGCGCGAGGCCGAAGCCAGTGGCCTATTCACCGGCGCGCCGATCGACGTCGCCGACGGCTTCATCCATTTCTCCACGGCAGCGCAGGTGCGGGAAACCGCGGCAAAGCATTTTTCCGGCCAGACAGACCTTCTTTTGGTCGCCATCGATGGCGCCAGCCTGGGCGATGCGCTGAAATACGAGGTTTCGCGCGGCGGCGCGCTGTTTCCGCATCTCTACGGCGTGCTGGAGCTGAAAGCCGTCAAATGGGTGCGGCCGCTGCCGCTCGGTGCCGATGGCGCGCATCAATTCCCGCCGCTGGAGGGGCAATGAGCGTGCTCGACCGGCTCGGCCAGAAGCTGCTGTTCACCTTCGATCCGGAAACCGCGCACGGCCTGTCGATCGCCGCGCTGCGCTGCGGCCTGCCGGCCGGCGCGCGGACAGTGCGCGACGCCAGGCTGATGGTCAGCCTCTGCGGCCTCGATTTCCCCAACCCGCTCGGCATGGCGGCGGGCTATGACAAGAACGCCGAAGTGCCCGACGCGCTGCTTGGCCTCGGCTTCGGCTTTGCCGAGGTCGGCACCATCACGCCGCTGCCACAGGCCGGCAACCCGAAGCCGCGCATCTTCCGGCTGACGGCGGACGAAGCGGTGATCAACCGGCTGGGCTTCAACAATGAAGGCCATGCGGCGGCTGAAAAACGCCTTGCCGCGCGCAGAGGACGTTCCGGCATCGTCGGCGTCAACATCGGCGCCAACAAGGACAGCGCCGACCGCATTGGCGACTATGAGCGCGGCGTCGCGCTTTTCGCGCGCTACGCCAGCTATTTGACCGTGAACATCTCCTCGCCCAACACGCCCGGCCTGCGCAACATGCAGGCGCGCGAGCAGCTCGGCGAACTTCTGTCGCGTGCCATGGCCGCGCGTGCGTCGGCCGCAGCCCAGCCGCCCCTTTTCCTCAAGATCGCGCCGGATCTGGTCGAGGCCGAACTGGAGGACATCGCCGCCGAGGTCGTTGAAAAACGGATCGACGGCATCATCGTCTCCAACACCACTATTTCGCGGCCGCCGCTGCGCAGCGGCGACGTTGCACGCGAAACCGGCGGCCTTTCGGGAAAACCGCTGTTCGAGCGCTCGACGATCGTGCTGGCGAAGATGCGCAAGCTGGTCGGCCCGGGCATCGCCATAGTCGGCGTCGGCGGCGTCGATTCCGCGGAGACAGCGCTGGAGAAAATCCGCGCCGGGGCCGATCTGGTGCAGATCTACACCGGCATGATCTATGCCGGGCCCGCGCTGCCGGGCCGTATCGTCGCCGGCATGGCACGCTTTTGCGAGACGGAGCGGCTGAAGTCCATTCGCGAACTGCGCGGCAGCCACCTTGATCGGTGGGCGTCCAAGCCGCTCAGCTGAACGCCGTCCGCACCCGCAGCCGCAAAATCGTGAGCAGGCTGAAACCCCGGGCCAGCAGGAAAACGTGCAGCGCCGCCCACAGGCCGTGATTGCCGAAGGCGGGCGCCAGCGTCAGCAGCGCGACGGCAAAGACCAGGAACGACAGCAGCATCATGTTGCGCATGTCGCGTGACCAGGTCGCGCCGATGAAGACGCCATCCATCTGGAACGCCAGCACGCCGCTCAGTGCAGTGAACGCCGCCCAGGGTAAGTAGATGTCGGCCACCGAGCGCACCTCCTGCGAGGTCGTGACGATGGCGACCAGATCGGCGCCTGCGGACAGCAGCACCAGGGTCGCGGCGCCGGCCAGCCCTAACCCCCAGAACAAGGTCAGCCGCACCGCCTGCCGGAAGGGTTGCTCGGCGCGCGCGCCGACGGCGCGGCCCGCGAGCTGTTCGGCTGCGGTGGCAAAACCATCGAGGAAATAGCCGGCGACAAGGAAGAAGTTCATCAGAACGGCGTTGGCTGCCAGCGTCACCGTGCCGAACTGCGCGCCCTGGCGGGTGAACAGCGCGAAGGCGGCAAGCAGCGAGAACGAGCGGATCATGATATCGCGGTTGAGCGACAGCATGCGCAGGAAGGCGGCCATGTCGAGCAGCCGATGGCGCGGCAAGGGCGGGGTTGCGCGGAAGCGACGGATCACGATGGCGAGACCAAGCAGCATGGCCAGGAATTCGCCGGTGACGGTCGCCCAGGCGACGCCGGCAACACCCCAGCCAAGCTCCAGGCCAAGCAGGAAGCAGAGCGCGATGTTGATGCCGTTGAGCACCAGCTGCAGCACCAGGCCGAGCCCGCCCTCGCCACGCCCCAACACATAGCCGAGAATGGCGTAGTTGATCAGCGAGAACGGCGCGGCAAGCAGCCTGATCCTGATGTAGACGCCCATCGCTTCGCTGACGCGCGGTTCGGCGCCCATGAACCACTGGCCGCCGATGGCGATCAGCGGCGAAAGAGCCGCCAGCACGATGCCGGCAACGACCGCGATCAGCACGGCGCGCCAGAACACCGCCTGCTCCTCCAGCGCGTCGCCACGTCCGAAAGCCTGGGCGACGAGGCCGGTGGTGCCCGAACGCAGGAAATTGAAGCTGGTGAAGACGACGTCGAAAACAAGCGCGCCCGCCGCAAGGCCGCCGAGAAGAGCCGCGTCGCCGAACTGGCCGACAACAGCCGTATCGACCAGGCCGAGCATCGGCGTGGTCAGATAGGCGAGCGTCATCGGTACCGCTATGGCGAGCACGGAACGGTTGGTGACGACAAAAGCTCTGGCGTCGACTGGAGTTGCGCCCTTGTCCAAGGGATTGCTGCCTTGCTGATTTGCGGCTTGATCGAAGAGCCGATGTGCCCCATTTTCCGGCCACCGCGCAATCATTCTTCCCGATGGCCAACCGAAATCCCGGTCTGGCGCGAAGCCGCCGGATTCCGTTCATGGCCTTGCAGATCGTCCACCACCCCGACTACGACGCCGGCTTTGCCACCAACCATCGCTTCCCGATGAGCAAGTACCCGTTGCTGATGGAGGCCTTGCTCGCACGCGGGCTGGCCAGGCCTGATGCGCTCAACACCGCGGACCCGGCACCGGCGTCATGGCTGAAGCTTGCCCATGCGGCCGACTATGTCGACCAGGTCATCAATTGTTCGGTGCCGGAAAAAATCGAACGCGAGATCGGCTTCCCGGTAGGCCCGCGCGTTTCGCTGCGCGCGCAGCTTGCCACCGGCGGCACGATACTGGCGGCGCGGCTCGCCTTGCGCCACGGCATCGCCTGCAACACAGCAGGCGGCAGCCATCATGCGCGGCGCGCGCAAGGCGCCGGCTTCTGCACCTTCAACGACGTCGCCGTGGCCTCGCTGGTGCTGCTCGATGAGGGTGCCGCACAAGACATCCTGGTCGTCGATCTCGACGTGCATCAGGGCGACGGCACGGCGGATATTCTGGGCGACCAGCCAGCTGTGTTCACCTTCTCCATGCATGGCGAGCGCAACTATCCCGTGCGCAAGATCGCCTCCGATCTCGACATCGCGCTTCCGGACGGCACGGGAGACGCCGCCTATCTCCGGAGGCTGGCCACGATCCTGCCGGATCTGTCGGCCCGGGCGCGCTGGGACATCGTTTTCTACAATGCCGGCGTCGACGTCCATGCCGAGGACCGGCTTGGCAGGCTGGCGCTTTCCAATGACGGCCTGCGCGCCCGTGACGAGATGGTCATCGGCCAGTTTCGTGCGCTCGGCATTCCGGTGTGCGGCGTCATCGGCGGCGGCTACTCCACGGATGTGCCGGCCCTTGCCGCACGGCACGCCATCCTGTTCGAGGTCGCGTCGGCCTACGCCTAGATTCATCTAAAAGTCATTTCCGATAGTTGGCGATCCTGATCAGGATGAAAGCCGGCACGACGATCGCGGCACCAAGCAAGATGTAGCCGAGGAAGCGGTCAATGGCGTGGAAGCCCAGGTTCCAGAGGTCGATGAAGAACTTCTGGATGCCGTAGAAGACGTCCATCGGCGACCAGCCGAAGGCATTCATGACAAGGCCGACGAGGAACGACACCACCAGCAGCTTCAGGATCACCCTGAGCGGCGAGTCGCCGAGAAAGCGCGTCAGTGCGGACAAGGTCGTCTCCCGATTGAGATGCCCGGACTCACGGGCACGGCCCAGAGATACGTGCTTGGCGGCCATCCATCAAGCCGGCGCGGTTTGTACCCGGGAAAGCCCACGACAGGCGATCGAGACTCCGAGCCTCAGACGGCCCGAAATTCTTAAAAATAGGTAAACAGAATCATTTTAATTTGTTGAAAATAAAGCATAAAGTCGTGATTTTCCAATTTTGCGCAATGTGCGTGCAATTTTCACCTGCGAGACAGTCGATGTCTTTCAGGTGACTGGTTGCGCGGCGCTCCGACCCCCTACCACTGCTGGCAAACGCCAGTTTCAGGACCGTGCAGCCATCCCTGAAAGACACCAAACCGGAGCCCGGCCACCCGAAGGTCAAGCTCCCCGGGAGTTAACCTGCGTGTCGATTGCTGGATGCGCGTTTGTGCTGGAGTAATGCTGTGTCCTCTCGAGTAAAGATCGTCCTGACGGCGGCTAGCCTCGCCTTTTGCCTTCTCGGGCCGGCGGTGGCCGCCGACCTTTCACCCACCTACAACGAGCCGCCCGCCTTCCAGTGGAGCGGCGCCTATGTCGGCGTCCATGGCGGCACGGCATTCACCGGAATGCCAAACCCGTTTGCAGGCCGCAATGGCTTCAGCGGCGGCGTCCAGGCCGGCTACAACCAGCAGATGGGTCCCGCCGTTCTCGGCGCCGAGATCGAAGGCTCCTATCTGGGTGGCGCCGAACACGATGTCCAAGGCGGCAAGATCAAGGAGAAATGGCGCGGTGCCGCCAAGGCCAAGGCAGGATTGAGCTTCGACCAGACGCTGCTGTTTGGCATCGGCGGCGTTGCCCTGACCAAATTCGACAAGAGCGACAACGTCAGCAGCGCCGATGGATGGAAGGTCGGCTATCTCCTGGGCGCCGGCATCGAGCAGGGCTTCGCCGGCGGGCTGTCCGCCAAGGTCGAGTACGACTATGTCCGCACCCCCGGCGTCGAAACGACATCGGCTCTTGGCACGTCGAAGACGACGATCGGCAGCCATGAACTGAAGGCCGGCATCAATTACCGGTTCTAGTACGGGCGAACCGGATTGCGCGATGCTGCTGAGCATCGCGCAATCCGGTGCCTGGACATGCATCGCGCAGCGGCTTTTTCCGCGATGGCGCCCCTTCCCACGCCTCGCTGCAATGTCGATGCAATCTTCGCGATCTAGGTCCGCGCGTGAATTTTCACACTGGGAATCTGTTCCGATATGTCCACGCTTGGCGCCAGCCTCCTGACACGGGCCTCGAAGGTCGTCTTCATCGCAATCGCGCTCGCGGGCTGTGCCTCCGACATCATGAAGAACTATGTCGGGCAGCCGGTCGAATCGGTTGTCCTCGATTATGGTCCGCCAACGGCGATCGTCGACCTTGGCCGGGGCGAGCGCGCCTATCAGTGGCGCAAGGTGTCGACGTCGGCGGTTTCCGGGACATCGAGCGGCGAGGTTCGCGAGACAAAACACGGAACCGTCTATGAAGAGACCGAGACGCCCGGCTATATCGAGCGCCAGGAATGCTTCTACACATTCTATGCCCGCGCTTCCGGCGGCCGCTGGTTCATCACCAATTTCCGCCAGCCAAAGCTCGAATGCGAATGAATTGCCGCGGCCGCAGACCCCGACCGGCCGCGGATAAAGGAGAATATTCATGCGCGTCCTGTTGATCGAGGACGAACCGGAAATGGCCTCCGTGCTGAAGGCCGCTCTCGAGCGTGTGGACATCGTCGTCGACCATGCCGCGACATTGGCCGATGCCGAGGCGATGGCCCGCCTGGGCTATCACGACGCGGTGGTGCTGGACCGCCGGCTGCCGGATGGCGACGGTCTCAGCCTCATACCGCGCCTGCGTGCCTTGCATCTGGATGTGCCCGTCATCGCATTGACGGCGATGACTGGGTTGGACGACCGGGTCGCCGGGCTCGATGCCGGCGCCGACGATTACATGGTCAAGCCCTTCGCCACGGTGGAACTCGTCGCGCGGCTTCATGCCTTGCACCGGCGCTCGTTCACCTCGCGCGCCAACCAGACGATGGTCGGCCGCCTCACCTATGATTTCCGCCATCGCGAGGCGCTGGTCGAGGACCAGGCGCTCGATCTGCCGCGGCGCGAAAGGCTGGTGCTTGAAACGCTGATCCGCCGGCCGGGCCGGACCATCATGCGCGGCGCGCTTGAAGAGGCCGTCTACGCGCTCGACGACGAGATCGGCTCCAATGCGCTCGATGCGCATATTTCGCGGCTGCGCCGCAAGCTCGACGATGTCGCCGCCGGCATCGAGATCCGGGCGATCCGCAACCTCGGCTATCTCTTGCGGGCGGTCTCGTGAAGAAGGTCCGCACACGCTCGCTGCAATGGATCCTGGTCCGGCGGCTGATCCTGCTGCAGGCGGCGACGCTGCTCATCTTCATCGTGCTTTGCGTGGCAGCGCTCTGGATCGCCAATCCGAGCTTGCTGATCGACAACGAGGCCGCCGTCGCGGCCGTCAAGGATGCCGTCGACCGGGACAAGGACGGCAGGCTGATCGTGCGTGAAACGGAAGAACTCACAGCGTTTCGCGAGAGCTTCCCCAATGTCTGGTACCTGGTTCGCGATGGCAACGGCGAGAGCGTCCGTGCCGGCAACATACCCGACATCTACACCAAGGGCTTCGGCGAACTGCTTGGCGGGGCCGATCACGCCACGATCGGGTTCTCCGACAAGGACATGCGGCCGGAAGCGTACATTGAAAACGCTTCGACCAGGGCCGGCACTGTGCAGATCATCGCCGCGACGCAGGCGTCGCGCCAGCAAACCGACGGCCTCGAGATCAACATCTCGGCCACCGTCGAAGTCGCCCGCAATCCGGACGGCAGCAGGAACTGGGAGCGCGCCCTGCCGGCGCTCGCGCTCGTCATCGCGATCCTGCTTTTGCCCATCATCGTCGTCATGGGCGCGACGACGCTGGTGACGACGCCAGCCGTGGTGCGCCGTTCCTTTGCCGGCCTTGTCGAAACGGTCCGCCAGGCGGCGCGAATCGACATCGGCACCAGGGCCATGCAATTGCCGGTCAAGCAGGTGCCACAGGAAATCGCTCCACTCGTGCACGCCTTCAACGAGGCGCTTGCCCGCCTCGCCCAGGGCTACGACCGCCACAACCGCTTCCTCACCGACGCGGCGCATGAACTGCGCACGCCGATCGCCATCCTGCGCACGCGCGCCGAATTGCTGAAGCAGGAGCCGCAGAGCGCGCGCCTGCTGCGTGACATCGAACGCCTGTCGCATCTTGCCCAGCAGCTGCTCGACCACCAGTTGCTCGACCGCCCGTCGGACCAGCGCCAGGTCGTCGATCTCGACGATCTCGTCAGCCGGGTGGCGGCCGACTTCGCACCGCTCGCCATCGAGGCTGGCTATGACCTCGCCTTCGAGCCGTCGCCAAACAAGGCCCGAGTAGAGATCAATGTCCTGCAGATCGAGCGGGCGCTCGCCAACCTCGTGCGCAACGCTATCGAGCATGGCGGCGGCAGCGGCACGATCACGATCGCCATCGACGAGGCCGGTGGCGTCGAGGTGCGCGACGAAGGGCCGGGCATTCCCGCGGAAGAGCGCGAGAACGTGTTCGAGCCCTTCTACCGCTTGCAGCCGCAGTCGCGCGGCGCGGGGCTGGGGCTGAACCTCGCGCGGCAGATCGCGCTGCTGCATGACGGGACGATCCGCATCCTGACGGGCTCATGGCGCGGTGCCCGCATCCGCATGGAGTTGCCGGTGCGTTCGTGACGTGCCGAGCCCATCGCGTCGGCCGACCGAAGGCCCCATGTCGATCCCCGGCTTATCTGTTTTCTAACCAATTGCCGCTATTGCCATTCCAAGAGCGGGAGCCAGGCTTTGGTGGGAACGGGAAAAATCGGCGCGCACCGCGCGGTCACGCTGTCGGTCGTCGTGCCATGCTACAACGAGCGCGATGGCGTGGCCGAGCTTCACCGGCGCGTCAGCGCCGTGTGTCTTGAGCAAAGCCTTTCCTACGAGATCGTGCTTGTCATCGATGGGGCGACCGACGGCACCCGCGAGGCCATTCTCGAACTGGCCAAAAAGGACGACCATGTGGTCGCCATCGACCTCGCCCGCAATTACGGCCACCAGATCGCCTTGAGCGCAGGGCTGGAGTTCTGCCGCGGCGAGCGCATCCTCATTCTCGACGCCGACCTCCAGGATCCGCCCGAACTGCTCGGCGCGATGATGGCGAAGATGGATGAAGGCTTCGATGTCGTCTACGGCCAGAGGGTGAAGCGCGACGGCGAAAGCTGGTTCAAGCTCGCTTCCGCCTCGATGTTCTACCGCCTGCTCGGCCGGATGGTCGATGTCGAGATCGCACCGGACTCCGGAGACTTCCGGCTGATGAGCCGCCGGGCACTCGACCATCTGAACGCGATGCCCGAACGTTACAGGTTCATTCGCGGCATGGTGAGCTGGATTGGGCTGAGGCAGGTCGCCTTCCCTTATGAAAGGCACCGGCGCTTTGCCGGCACCACCCACTACCCACTGAAGAAGATGGTTCTTCTGGCGGTCGACGCGATGACCAGCTTTTCGATCGTGCCGCTGCGGTTTGCCTCGATGCTGGGGATGATGTTCGGCCTGCTCGGCCTGGTCGTGCTCGGCTATACGCTGCTCGAATGGTCCAGGGGCAACGTCGTACCCGGCTGGACGAGCCTTGCGGCGATCATGCTGATCCTGGGCAGCGTCCAGCTTCTGGTACTCGGCATTTTCGGCGAGTATCTGGGCCGCATGTACATGGAGACGAAGCGGCGGCCGCTCTACTTCGTCAACGAGATCGTTTCGCGCGACCAGCCGGCCAAGGACGGCGACCTGCCCGTCCATCGCCTGCAGGAGATGGCGAAAAGAGCCGCGCGTGGCTGAGACGAAGGGCGAGCGGATGCAACGGGAACGGCATGGGCAGGATGCGGTCGGCTCTTCCGTCTGATCTCTCGCGGATCCTGCGCTTTGGCGCCGTCGGGCTTATCAACACGGCGCTCGGCTATACGCTGATCCAGGCCGGGCTGGCTCTAGGCCTTAGCGATATCGTTTCCAATGCGACTGGCTACGCCGCGGGTCTCACCCCAACAAATGCGAAATGGCCTAGAGCCGCGACACGAAGAACGCAGGCCACAGGAATCGTGGCGGCGACGCCGCCCCCCGGAGCCACGACATGAACCACGCCACAGCAATTGCGGCGGCCAGGCCGTCGCTCGGGGACGCGCAACGCATCAGGCTGATACTCTGCCTTCTGTGCGCCTGCCTGGTGGCCTATCTGCTTGCCACCCTGGCCAGCGCGATGCTTCAGGATCCCGACAGTTGGTGGCAAGTGAAGGTCGGACTGGACTTTCTGGAAAACCGGACGTTTCCCGTCGTCGACCCCTATTCCTATACGTTCGCCGGTCAGCCCTGGATCGCCAAGGAATGGCTGGGGCAGGTCTTTCTGGCCCTCGCCTACCGTGCCGGCGGCTGGAATGGCGTCGTCACACTGATCATCGCCACGATCAGCCTGACGGTCTTCCTGACGGGATGGTTCCTCAGCGCATGGCTGAAGCCGACACTGGCGATAGCACTGGCCTTCGCCGCGGCTTTGCTGATCGCCCCGATCTATACGGCACGCCCACACGTCTTCACCTTGCCGATCATCGTCGTCTGGACGGCAATGCTGTTTCGCGCCGCCCAGGAAGAGAGAGCGCCGCCCCTGTGGCTGCTGGTGCTTGTGGTCTTGTGGGCCAACCTTCATGCCACGTTCACCCTGAGCTTCGTCATCGCTGCCTTTGCCGGGCTCGATCTCCTGGCACGCTCGGGCCTGTCGAAACCCGCCCTTCTGGCAAAATGGGTTGCTTTCGGCCTGCTCTGCCCGCTGGTCAGCCTGATGCATCCCTATGGGGTGAAAGCCATCCTGGCGACGTTCACCGTGGCCTATGGCAACGAGGCGGTGCCACTCATCCTGGAGTGGCGGGCGTTCAACGCGCAGGAACAGATTTTCCAGGAAGCTGTGATGCTGTTGGCGCTTTTCGGACTTTTGGTATCGAGGCTCCGGATCGGCTGGGCCAAGGCGGTGTTCATCGTCTTCGCCTTGCATGTCTATCTCGCCCATCTCCGGTTTGTATATCTGCCCTTCCTGCTGATCCCCTTGGTGATAGCGGTCGAGGTCGCGCTGCAATATCCTTCGCTCTCTACCGCGACCTGGCTGGCGGAAAAGCGTGACGGACTGGAAAAACTCTTCGCCAGCCGGTTTTACGCGATCTGCGGCGCAATGGCCGTCCTGCTGGTCGGTGCGGTCGTCATCCTCGGCAGTGCCTACCAGGTTGCGCCGAGCCCGAAGACAGCGGCCAGCGGCGCCCTCGCATACGCAAAGGATCACCAGCTTTCCGGCAACGTGCTGAATTCCTATAATTTCGGCGGCACGCTGATTTTCCACGGCATCAAGACCTACGTCGATGGCAGGACGGACCAGTTGTTCCTGGGCGGCTTCACGACAGCCGACGACGCGACGGGACACAGCGACGGAAAACCGCTGCTCGAGGCCCAGCTGAAGAAATACGCAATCGGCTGGGCACTCCTTACATCAGACGATACCCGCATCCCCTTCTTCGCGGAGTTGGGCTGGAAGCGAGCCTATGCGGACGACGACGCCGTGATCTATCTGCCTCCCGGCGCCTGACTACAGCCGCCGTTCGAAACCGGTTTCGTCAGCGTTCGAAGCACTGGCATCCGCCTTGACATGGATGTTGCAGTGCAGCAAACTTGTGTTGCAGAGCACAGTCCGTGAAGCCCACGAGCCACGATTTTTCGAACGACGGGGACACGCCGCATGAGCAGCATGCCAGGTTCCGCCGCACGGCTGCCACGGGCCACGGCGTATGGACCCGCCGAATGAACTACAGGCGTGACATTGATGGTCTGCGGGCGGTTGCGGTGCTGCCCGTAGTGCTCTTCCATTTTGGCGTATCGGCCATTCCCGGCGGCTTCACCGGTGTCGATATCTTCTTCGTCATATCGGGCTATCTGATCAGCGGCAGCCTGCTCGACGATCTCGAGCGCGGCCAGTTCTCGATCGGCCGCTTCTACTGGCGCCGCGCGCGGCGCATCCTGCCGGCGCTGACCTTCGTCATCGTGCTCGCCAGCATCGCCGCCTGGTTCATCCTCCTGCCGTCGGATCTCCACGAGTACAGCCTCAGCGTGATCGCGGCCTCGACCTTCTGGTCGAACATCTATTTCTGGAAAACGACCAACTATTTCTCCATCGACGCGGAACTGCGGCCGCTGCTGCACACATGGTCGCTTTCGGTCGAGGAGCAGTATTATATCTTCGCGCCGGTCCTCGTGTACCTGATCTACCGATACGCGTCGAAGCGCTGGCTGACGATATTGCTGCCGATTGCCGTAGGCAGTTTTGCCCTGGCGGTCATGGCAACCACGCTGGCGCCGACCGCCGGCTTCTACCTCTTGCCGACGCGCATCTGGGAACTGGCGCTGGGCGCCATGCTGATGCTGAGAAAGCCGCCGGCGCTTGCCTCCCGTCCGCTGACTGAACTGATCGGGCTGGCCGGGTTTGGCCTGATTGCCTTCGGCTTTCTGACGATTTCGGAGAGTGACCCGTTTCCGGGCTACAATGCCCTGTTTCCCTGCATCGGAACGGCGCTGCTCATCTATGCGGGCCAGCCCCATGCGGACAGGCCGGTTCCTGTCGCCACGCAGGTGCTGCGGCTCACACCGCTGGTTTGGATCGGCCTTATCTCCTATTCGCTCTACCTCGTTCACTGGCCGATCAATTCGTTCGTCCACTATCTCTCGCTCAAGGCCATCGGCGTACCGACGATCGTGGCGATGATCGTGGCCAGCATCGCGCTGGCGACGTTCTCGTGGAAATATGTCGAGCAGCCCTTCCGCCAGAAGCGGGCCTTCACCGCCCCAATGCCCATCTTCGCCTTCTCGGCGACGGCAATCGCCCTGCTGTGCGTCGGCGGCTTGGCCGGTGCGCTGGGCAAGGGTTTTCCGCAACGGTTCCCGGACTTCTCGACGGAACGGGTCGTGGTGGGTGACTGGCGCAACGGCGTCTGTTTCAACGAGGGCGCGAGCCGGATCGAGAACTGGAACCTCGCCGACTGCACCCGAACGCATGGCTTTGCCACCAATGTGCTGCTGTGGGGCGATTCCTTCGCCGCGCACTACGTGTCGGGGCTGGAGGCCAATGCGCAGAAAATCCAGGCCAACGTCATCCAGTACACCTATGCCGGCTGCCCGCCCAATCTGAGCTACTTCTCCTATGCGCGGCCGGCCTGCACGCGCTTCAACGAACGGGCGCTGTCGATCATTCGCGATGCCAACGTCCAGGCGGTGATCCTGAGCGGCAGATGGACCGACTACCAGGCAAGGGGCTTCGACGGCCTGCAGAAGACGGTCGACCGGCTGCACGACATGGGCGTCAAGGTCTATGTCATCGGCCAGTCTCCGGAATTCATCGCCGACGTCCAGAAAATCGCTTTCTTCGCAAGACGGGAGCACGTCGCGAACACATCCTGGCCGATGGCCATGGATCCGGACATCAACAAGCAGGTGCTGCCATTCGTCAAAGGGGCAACTTTCATCGACCCGCTGGCCTATCTGTGCGACGCGGCCGGCTGCTCCTATGCCGACGCCGGCACCAGGCAGTTCCTCTACTTCGACTACGGTCATTTCTCGTCCGCCGGCGCGACGCTCGCCATCTCGAAATACTGGCCAAGCTTTGCCGCCAGCAACAAAGTCGCCAAGGCAAAATAGGAATCGCGGCCAGCGCCGAGAGAGGCGCGAAAGCGTTTGCTCGGGGGATCGCTTTGCGATTGCCCGAAGGCCGAACCTCATGGTAACGAGGGCACGCGCGGGTATGATGTAATGGTAGCCTGTCAGCTTCCCAAGCTGAACGCGCGGGTTCGATTCCCGCTACCCGCTCCAGCTCGTGCCCAAGGGTTTGAGCCTGATTTTAGAAAACCCTCACCTGACAGTTTTACAGGCGGTTTTGCAGCTTTCCGGCGCCTTTGCGCCGAATCCTGCCAATGCAGCAAAATCTATGCCTGGCCAATGCGCATCTGCCTCTTGAGGAGGAAACGGGCGAGGTTGTTGATGTTTCGCGGCGCCACCTTCTTGGGGAGATGCGCGAGCAGGTCCCTGGACCTGGCGTCGCTCTGGAACCGCTCGGCCCACTCTTCGGTGCGGGTGTCCCGCTGCACCCGCAAATTCGTCCTGAATTCTCCGCTGGGCATTTCAACCGACAGCTGCCGGGCCACCGATGCGACATAAGGACGAGGATCGTCCACGAGATCTTCATAAAACAAATGGTCGTAAGGCAGGCCGGACATGCGCAGATAGGCCTCCCAGAAGGCATAGCTCTGCCCGATCAGGAAGTAGGCTTGGCAGATACCGGCGAAGTCATACTGCGGGACGACCCTATCCGCGACGTCCATCGTGCTCCTCCAACGACCTGACGCCTTCGCCCGGCAATAGGAGATAGCCTGGCGAAGACGGTCCCGTCGCTCCAGCAAGATCAAACCCATGGCATGGCGCCGGACGCATTCGGCGAGGAAGTCAGTCCCATATTTCGCCTGCGACCAGTCGAGGTGCCGTGGAAACAGCTTGACGGCGAACCTGCCATTTTCTGTCCTGCCGCGTTCGATCACCCCAGACAGGAGTTCGTCGAAGGATTTCGGCTTGAAGCCCAACGTGTCCGTATCGAGCCATTCAGCCGACTGACCCAACATTCCGGTGCTGTTTGCCAGACTGCCAAGCCATTCGGAGCCACTGCGGGCTTCGGTGAGGATCGCCACACCTTTCATGCGTGCCGATTGCTCTTGGTCTGTGGACGATTAGCCGGTGCTACAAGATAGGGTTCTGGTTGATGGCCCCACGCCATGGTCATACCTCTGTCTAGAATTCCATTAGAATCGTCTAATGTGATTCCGTCAATTCGAACTTATGCCAAAAGGGGTCGATCTTAGGCCAGGCAGGCCATCCAATTTCAGCGCGTTGGGTGATCGATGCCAATCTGGCACCTATTGGAAGATACAAGCTTCCCCTCTGCACAGTCGCGCAGCGACGACACCGGCCACGCCGCGGTGGCCGGCCTGTTCGTCAACGGTTCGTCACAGCCAGACTCCGAGCCATACCCGCTCGCGCCAGCAACGCACATGACGGCGGCCATGGCGCCAGTATCGACGGCAAACCCGTCTCCAGCCGCGGCGCCGCCGTCTCCCTCCGTAATAGCGATCTCCGTAGTAGCGATGGTGCCAACGACGGTGGGAGACCTTTTCCACTTCGACGTCGCCATCGCCTTCGAAGACAGCCGGATCCGGCTTGTCCAGTTCATCGAGAATTCCGTTGCCCTGAGGAATACCGGCAACCGCGCGGCCGGGTCCGGCTATGCCCGCAAATGCCACGGCCCCCGCAACGCCCAGCATTCCTGTGAGAAACAACCGACGTTCCATCAAAACCTCCCGAGTTGTTGACATCGGCACCTCGTCCCCTCACCCAAAACGGGCTCCAGCGAGCATGCCGTTTGGCCTGAACGCGCCACTGCACTTGTTGTTCCATCACCCCACTTCGCGCAGGATGAAGTCGTGCAGCATCTTGGCGGCCGGCGACAGCGCGCGATTCCTGACCGTGATCAGGCTGTAGGGCCTGACCTCGATGTCGAATTCGGTCTGGACGACATCGATGGCGCCGGCGAGTCCGTCGGGATTCTGGATGAATTTCGCCACCTGCACCGAGACCGGTGCGATGGCGTCGGACTGCGCGACCATGACCAGTGTCAGGAGCAGCGAACTGGTGTTGAGGATCCGGTCCGGCAGCGCGATGTTGCGGTTGAGGAAATTGCTCTCCATCGCCTGGCGCAAAGGCGAGCCGCCCGACTGGAAGACCCAGTCATAGGCGGCAGTGTCTTCCAGCCGCACCACGCTGCCCCTGGTCAGCGGGTGGCCACGACGCACGATCAGACAGGCTTTCTCGACGCCGATGACACGCGATTCGAACAGCCGCGGATTGAGATCGTCGGGGATGCGCGCAATGATGAAATCATGGCGCGTGGCGATCAGTTCGCGCGCCAGCACATTCGAGGTCTCGACCTGCATGGTGATCTCGATGCGCGGATAGATGCGGCGGATTTCGCGGATCGCCGGCACCGCCAGTTCGATCGCCGGCGCCGTCACCGCGCCAAGAAACACGGAACCGCCCTTGCCCGCCTTGAGCTCGGAAATCTCGCGATCGACCTCGCGCATCTCCAGCAGGATCGAACGCGCACGCCTGGCCAGCGCCTTGCCGTAAGGCGTCAGCGTGATGCCGCGCGGCAGCCTCTCGCATAGCTTGACCTCTAGCACCGCCTCCATCTCGGCAATCATGCGCGATGCCGCCGGCTGCGAAATGTTCATGACCTGCGCCGCAGCACTCACCCGGCCATGATCGTCGAGCGCGACGATCATGCGCATATGACGCAGGCTGAGACCGCTGCGCAGCAGGGTTTCGCCATCGCCTGGGGTCTCGTTGTAACCATTTGAACCCGCAGCAGGATTCCGTAACGCCGCCATGGTTTTTCCCTACCTTCGCTCGCAGCCCGCCGGCATTTGCCGGCAACCCGTCACGCGCCATAACATATATCACTTGCGGTATAGCAACCATCAAAGATCGCATTTGACAGTTATGGCAAAAGGGCGGCAACGTCAGCGCGTTCCGAGACGCAACGGTCGCCGACGATAAAAATCGTATCGATTGAAATCAGCGGCTCGGGACCATGGGAGGATACCGGAGATCGATATGACGGCAGCAGTGCCTTGGCGCTTCTGCACGATTGCGCGGCCCGCGACCCCCGGGGTGCTGCGTCCATCAACCAGGGAGAGTTACGTGAAAATCATCAAGACACTGGCCGCAGTCGCGGCGCTTGGCATCGCTGCCATGACCTACTCGGCGCACGCCGCCGACAAGGGTCTCGTCGGCGTGCTGATGCCTACCAAGACTTCGCAGCGCTGGATCAATGACGGCGACGCCGTCAAGTCCCAGCTCGAGGCTCTCGGCTACACCGTCGACCTGCAGTATGCGCAGGACGACATCCCCAACCAGCTCAGCCAGCTGGAAAACGAAATCACCAAGGGCCCGAAGGCGCTGATCATCGCCTCGATCGACGGCACCACGCTGTCGGATGCGCTGCAGAAGGCCGCTGACGCGGGCGTCGTCGTCGTCGCCTATGACCGCCTGATCAAGAAGACCGCCAATGTCGACTACTACACCACCTTCGACAATTTCGGCGTCGGCGTGATCCAGGCGAATTCGCTGGTCAAGGGCCTCAAGGAGCGCTTCCCGAACACCAAGCCATGGAACGTTGAACTGTTCGGCGGCTCGCCCGACGACAACAACGCCTTCTTCTTCTACAACGGCGCGATTTCCGTCCTGCAGCCTTTGATCGACGACGGTTCGATCAAGATCAAGTCCGGCCAGATGGGCATGGACAAGGTCGGCACGCTGCGCTGGCTGGCGGCAACCGCCCAGGCCCGCATGGACAACCTGCTGTCGGCCAACTACTCGGACGGCAGCCGCGTCGATGGCGTTCTGTCGCCGTATGACGGCCTGTCGCGCGGCATCACCGCCTCGCTGCGCGCCGTGGGCTACGGCACGGCTGCTCAGCCCTGGCCTGTTGTGACCGGCCAGGACGCCGAGACCGCCTCGGTCAAGCTGATCATCTCGGGCGAGCAGTATTCGACCGTGTTCAAGGACACACGCGAACTGGCCAAGTCAACCGTCCAACTGGTCGACAAGGTGCTCTCGGGCGGCAAGCCGGATGGCCTCGACACCAAGACCTACAACAACGACGTCAAGGTCGTTCCCTCGATCCTGCTGACGCCGCATGAGGTCGACAAGTCGAACTACCAGAAGCTGGTCGTCGACTCCGGCTACATCAAGGCCGAAGACCTGAAGTAATCTCTGTAATAAAGTTGGGGGTCCTGCGCGACGCAGGGCCCCTTTTCGTTCACAAGCGACCCCGGTATTGTTACTGCCGGCCTAGAGCAATTCCAGGAAAAGTGCGCAGCGGTTTTCCCGGGAAAAAGCGTAGCGCTTTCCCCTGGGAATTGCGTAAAAACAAGAAAGTCTAGGAGCTTGCCCCGATGACCTCGACGATTTTGGAGATGCGCGACATCACCAAGACGTTTCCCGGCGTGAAGGCGCTGTCGAATGTCAACCTCAGTGTCGAGGAAGGCGAAATCCACGCCGTGGTCGGCGAGAACGGCGCCGGCAAGTCGACGCTGATGAAGGTGCTTTCGGGTGTCTATCCCGCGGGCACCTATGACGGCCAGATCATCTTTCAAGGCCAGGAATGCCAGTTCAAGGGCATCCATGACAGCGAGCACAAGGGCATCGTCATCATCCACCAGGAGCTTGCGCTGGTGCCGATGCTGTCGATTGCCGAAAACATCTTCCTCGGCAACGAACACGCCAAATATGGTGTGATCGACTGGGATGCCAACGAGGCGCGCACCAGCGCGCTGTTGAAGAAGGTGGGGCTCAAGGAAGACCCCAAGACACTGATCACCAATATCGGCGTCGGCAAGCAGCAGCTGGTCGAGATCGCCAAGGCGCTGAGCAAGGAAGTCAAGCTGCTGATCCTCGACGAGCCGACCGCGTCGCTCAGCGAAAAGGACAGCCAGGCGCTGCTCGACCTCTTGCTCGAGTTCAAGCGGCAAGGCATGACCTCGATCCTGATCTCGCACAAGCTCAACGAAGTGAACCGGGTCGCCGACAAGGTTACCGTCATCCGTGACGGTCGCACCATAGAGACGCTGGCCAGGAAGGACATTTCCGAGGACCGCATCATCACCTCGATGGTCGGCCGCTCGCTCGACGACCGCTATCCGCCGCGCGAACCAAAGATCGGCGAGGTCGTCTTCGAAGTGAAGAACTGGTCGGTCTATCACCCGATCCATGCCGAGCGGCAGGTGATCAAGGGCATCGACATCAACGTGCGCAAGGGCGAGGTGGTCGGCATAGCCGGGCTGATGGGCGCCGGCCGCACCGAATTCGCCATGAGCCTGTTCGGCCGTTCCTATGGCCGTCGCATCACGGGCGAGGTGCTGCTCAAAGGCAAACCGATCGATGTCTCGTCCGTGAGCAAGGCGGTCGAACACGGCATCGCCTATGTGACCGAGGACCGCAAGACCTACGGTCTCAACCTGATCGACCACATCAAGCACAACATCACGCTTGCCAATCTCGGCGGCGTGTCGCGTCACAGCGTGATCGACGATTTGCGCGAACTCGCCGTTGCCAATGATTATCGCAAGAAGACCAATATCCGTGCTTCGAGCGTCTACCAGATGACGGGCAATCTTTCCGGCGGCAACCAGCAGAAGGTGGTGTTGTCGAAATGGCTGTTCGCCGATCCGGATTTGCTGATCCTCGACGAGCCGACGCGCGGCATCGATGTCGGCGCCAAGTACGAAATCTACACGATCATCGCGCGCCTTGCCTCGGAGGGTAAGGCGATCGTGGTCATTTCGTCGGAAATGCCGGAATTGCTCGGCATTACCGACCGCATCTACGTCATGAACGAAGGCCGCATCGTCGGCGAAATGCCCGCGGCGGACGCAAGCCAGGAAAAAATAATGCGCGCCATCGTTCGCGGAGAAGGAAAAGCAGCATGAGCACCGAAAGCGCCCCCGCCCCGCAGGGCAACATCGCCGAGGAACAGCGTCCGCGCATTGCCGTCTCGGCGCTGACGACCAACCTGCGCGAATACGGTCTCATCATCGCGCTGATCGTCATCATGCTGTTCTTCCAGTTCACCACGTCGGGAACGCTGTTCAAGCCGGTCAACCTCAGCAATCTGGTGCAGCAGAACTCGTTCATCATCGTGATGGCGCTGGGCATGCTGCTGGTCATCGTTTCCGGCTATATCGACCTCAGCGTCGGCTCGGTCGCCGGTTTCATCGGCGCGCTGGCGGCGAACATGATGGTCATCTGGCAGCTCGGACCGCTCAGCAATCCGCTGGTGGTTTCGATCGTCTGCCTGATCGTGGGCGGCCTCATCGGTGCGGCGCAAGGCTATTGGATCGCCTATCACCGGATACCGAGCTTCATCGTGACACTGGCCGGCATGCTGATCTTCCGCGGCATCTGCCAGGCGCTGCTGGGCGGCGGCTCCTCGGTGGGCCCCCTCCCGGATGGCTTCAAGGCGCTGAGTTCCGGCTTCATCCCGGACGTTATCGGCCCGCTGACGCTGATCCCGCCCACCGTGAACGCCGCCGGCAAGACCATCGTGGGCAGCGGCCTGACGCTGCACATGACGACGATCGTGCTCGGCCTGATCGCCGTGCTGGCCTATGCCTATTTCGGGGTGAGGACACGGCGCAAGCGCGAACGCCACGGCTATGAAGCCGAGCCTTTCCCCCTGTTCGTCGTCAAGACGCTGGTCGCCAGCGCGCTGGCGCTGTTCCTGGTCTATGAGTTCGCCAGCTACAGGGGCCTGCCGGTGGTGCTGCTGGTCATGGGCGTGCTGATCTCGCTGTTCGTCTTCGTCACCAAGCGCATGACCATCGGCCGCCGCATCTACGCGATGGGCGGCAATCCCAAGGCGGCGCAGCTGTCGGGCATCAACACCGAGCGGCTAACGCTGCTGGTGTTCATCAATATGGGCGTGCTTTCGGCACTGGGCGGCCTGATCATAGCGGCTCGCCTCGGCCAGGCCGTGCCGGCGGCCGGTCTGGGCTCGGAGCTCGACGTCATCGCAGCCGTCTTCATCGGCGGCGCCTCGGCAATGGGCGGCGTCGGCCAGGTCATCGGCGCCGTGGTCGGCGGCTTCATCATGGGCGTCATGAACAACGGCATGTCGATCATGGGCGTCAATGTCGACTGGCAGCAGGTGGTCAAAGGCCTGGTGCTGCTCGGCGCCGTGATCTTCGACGTCTACAACAAGAACAAGGCCTGACAGGGGGCAATTCCAAGGAGTCGCGGTTTTCCGTCTGGAATTGCGCAGAAACAAATACCGGGAGCGGGCCAAACCGCTCCGGCGAGGCAACAAGGAAGGCATACGGGTCACATCGCGGCGCTGCCGGCAACCGACCGGCACGAAGAAGTTCCCTCAAGGAACCAGGCCTCGCGAGCGCAATCCGAACGGAGAATTTCACCCGTGGCATGGGCGACGTCCCAGCCGCGCTTGGGAAGGTTTGCCGTGGCGGCAGCCATGCCAAGGCACTTGAGAGAGGATTGATCATGCTGATCTCGCAGATTCTCGATGACGCCGAGACCATCCGCGTCGTTGCCCGCAATGGCGGCAAGACCCGGATCATCAACGGCGCCCGCAGCGTCTACTCGCTGGCGATGGAGGCAGCCCGCACCGGCGTCGGCCTCGCCACACTGATCGAGCGCAAGGGGCTCGGCGAGACGGTCGATCTCGATGCCGCCTACAAGAAGGGGCGGCTGTTGTCGCCGATCAATCACCCCGATCCGGCGCATCTGCATCTCACCGGCACCGGGCTGACGCATCTCGGTTCGGCGGCGACGCGCGATTCCATGCACAAGAAGCTCAGCAGCACCGATGGCGAGGAGCAGCTCACCGATTCCATGAAGATGTTCCGCATGGGGCTGGAGGGCGGCAAGCCCGCCAAGGGCCAGGTCGGCGTGCAGCCGGAATGGTTCTACAAGGGCAACGGCACGATGGCCGTGGCGCCGGGTGCGGCACTCCTGTCACCGGCCTTCGCCAAGGACGCCGGCGAGGAACCCGAAATCGCCGGCATCTATGTCATCGGCGATGACGGCGCGCCCTTCCGCGTCGGCTTCACGCTGTCGAATGAGTTTTCCGACCACGTGACCGAGCGTGTGAACTATCTCTTCCTCGCCCACTCCAAGCTGCGCAACGCCTCGTTCGGTCCGGAGATCCTGATCGGCGACCTGCCTTCCGACATCCGCGGCACCTCGCGCATCGTGCGCGACGGCAAGACGCTGTGGGAAAAGCCGTTCCTGTCGGGCGAAGCGAACATGTCGCACACCATCGCCAATCTCGAACACCATCACTTCAAATATTCGGCGTTCCGCCAGCCGGGCGACGTGCATGTGCATATGTTCGGTACGGCGACACTTTCCTTCGCCGACGGCGTCAAGACAGAAGCCGGCGACGTGTTCGAGATCGAGGCCGGGGATTTCGGCCTGCCGCTGCGCAACCCGCTCGAAATCGAAAAGCCGGTGAAGGTGGCGGTGAAGGCGCTGTGATACAGCGCCCCTTCCTTCTCCCCTGTAGGAGAAGGTGGATCGGCGCGTAGCGCCGAGACGGTTAAGGGGTGCGTGACAGAGTGAGGCGTTGGCGTTCCCTGGAACACCCCTCGTCAGACCTCGCTTCGCGAGGCCACCTTCTCCCACAGGGGAGAAGGAAGAGCTCTTCAACCTCAATAAATATCGAAGTCGAAATACTTGGCCTGGATCTTCTTGTAGGTGCCGTCGGCGACGATCGCATCGATGGCCGCATTGAGCTTGTCGCGCAGGGCGGTGTCGTCGAGCCGCACGGCGATGCCGGCTTGTGTTTCCGTGCCCTTGACGTCGCCGACCAGCTTGCAGCAGCCGTCGCTTGCCTTCTTCAGCCAGTCCACCAGCACGAACTTGTCCGAGATCACGGCATCAAGCCGGCCATTGGTCAGGTCGGTGATCGCCTCTTCCTGGGTTGGATATAGCTTTGCCTCTGCACCTGCCTTGCCATAGGTGTTCTGGGCATAGTCGGCCTGCGTGGTCGAAGCCTGGGCGCCGACCGTCTTGCCGGCAAGGGCCGCCGGGTCGGCCGAGGTCAGATCGCTGTCCTTCGGCGCCACCAGAGCGAGTGGCGTTGTGTAGTATTTGTTGGTGAAGGCGACCTGCTTCTTGCGCTCCTCGGTGATGCTCATCGAGGCGATGATGGCGTCGAACTTCTTGGCTTGCAGGGCCGGGATGATGCCGTCCCAGTCCTGGGTGACGATCTCGCACTCGACCTTCATCTGCGCGCACAGCGCGTTGGCGATGTCGATGTCGAAGCCGACAACCTTGCCGTCAGAGGTGATGGTGTTGAATGGCGGATAGGCGCCCTCGGTGCCGATCTTCAGTTTCTCGGCAGCCTGCGCCGACAGAGAGCCGGCGGCCATCGCCAACATGGCGGCGCCTGCCGCCGACAGGATCCACTTCGAGATCTGCATTTTGTTGTTCCCCTTGAGCGCCGCCATCTCGACGGCCGATAAGCCAGCCAAGCATGGTGTGCCAGCACAGGCAAGTATCTTGCCTGCGGCAATCGGGGTTCAGCGCGCGGCGCGGAAATGCTTGGAGAGCTTCAGGCCCTGTGCCTGGTAGTTGGAGCCGAGATCGGTGCCGTAGAGCGCCTGCGGCCGCCTCAGCATGTGCTCGTAGACCAGCCGGCCGACGATCTGGCCATGGTCGAGGATGAACGGCACTTCGTGGCTGCGCACTTCAAGCACCGCCCGGCTGCCGGTGCCGCCGGCCGCCGAATGGCCGAAGCCCGGATCGAAGAAGCCGGCATAATGGACGCGGAATTCACCGACCAGCGGGTCGAAGGGCGTCATCTCGGCGGCATAGAGCGGCGGCACATGCACTGCCTCCTGGCTGACGAGGATGTAGAATTCGTCGGGATCGAGCACCAGTTCGCCGGCGCCGCTTTTGTGAATCGGTTCCCAGAAATCGACCACATCCTGCGCGGCACGCTTGTCGACGTCGACGAGGCCGGTGTGATGCTTGCCGCGATAGCCGACCAGCCCGTCACTGTCGCCCTTGAGATCGATCGACAGCGCGATGCCGCCGCCCGAAATATTTGGTGGCTCTGTGGCGACCAGCATCTGCGCGCGATGCAACTCATGCAATTCGGCTTCCGAGAGAAGCGCGTTGCCGGTACGGAAGCGAATCTGCGACAGGCGCGAACCGGTGCGCACAACGATCGGGAAGGTGCGCGGGCTGACTTCCAGGTAGAGCGGACCGTTGTAGCCGGCGGCGATCTTGTCGAACTCGTGGCCACGGTCAGTCATGACCCGAGTGAAGATGTCGAGCCGCCCGGTCGAACTCTTCGGATTGGCCGAGGCGGACACGGCTGGAGGCAGCGCAAGGCTTTCCAGCAGCGGCACGATGTAGACACAGCCCGTTTCCAGCACCGCGCCGTCGGCGAGGCTGAACTCATGCAGCTTCAGCCGATCGAGTTTGTCGGCAACCTTATGATCCGGACCCGGCAGGAAGGACGCCCGCACCCGCCAGGCCTTGTCGCCGAGCCTGAGATCGAGGCTGGCTGGCTGGATCTGGTCGGCATCGAGCGCGCGCGGCGACTTCAGCGCGCCGGACTGGAACAGCGCTGCAATGTCCTGATCGGGAAGAATGCCTGTCTGCCGCAAGCTCCGCTCCTAGGCCAGACGATTTCCTGCCGCAGGTTCCGCAAAACCGTGGAACACTTTTGCGGAACCTGCTTGGTACAAACCTCTTAATGAAGCCGGCAATTGACGCAAGCGTGGTACGGGTCTAAAGGGTCGTTATCCCGTGGTGATTTGGCCGGTCGGCTTGCAGCCACGTTAAACAAGTCGCTAAAGGACCGTTGGCCGCGAGGCCGTATGGACCGGTTGCGACTTTCGCGGCCGGTTTTTTTGTGTTTGGAACAAAGCGATGAGCAGCAAGAAGCGCAACTGGAAGCCTCAGACAGCCCTCGTGCATGGCGGAACCCTGCGTTCCGGCTTCGGCGAGACCTCCGAGGCGATGTACCTGACCCAGGGCTATGTCTATCAAACGGCGCAAGCCGCTGAAGCCCGTTTCAAGGGCGAGGAACCCGGTTTCATCTATTCGCGCTACGCCAATCCGACCGTCGACATGTTCGAAAAGCGCATGTGCGCGCTGGAAGGCGCGGAGGACGCACGCGCCACGGCATCCGGCATGGCGGCGGTGACGGCGGCCCTTCTGTGCAGCGTCAAGGCCGGTGACCACATCGTGGCGGCGCGCGCGCTGTTCGGCTCCTGCCGCTGGGTGATCGAGACGCTGGCACCGCGCTACGGTATCGAGGCGACGCTGGTCGACGGCACCGATATCGCCAACTGGGAAAAGGCGGTCAGGCCCAACACCAAGCTGTTCTTCCTGGAAAGCCCGACCAACCCGACATTGGAAGTGGTCGACATCGCGGCCGTCGCATCGCTTGCCAACTCGATCGGCGCGCGGCTCGTCGTCGACAATGTCTTTGCCACGCCTCTCCAGCAGAAGCCGTTGCAGCTCGGCGCGCATATCGTCGTCTATTCGGCGACCAAGCACATCGACGGCCAGGGCCGCTGTCTCGGCGGCGTGATCCTGTCGGACAAGAAGTGGATCGACGAGAATTTGCATGACTATTTCCGCCACACCGGCCCCAGCCTGTCGCCCTTCAACGCCTGGACGCTGCTGAAGGGCCTGGAGACCCTGCCGCTGCGCGTGCGCCAGCAGACGGAAAGCGCCGGCAAGATCGCAGATTTCCTGGCCGAGCAGCCGCAGATCGCCCGCGTCATCTATCCCGGACGCGCCGACCATCCGCAGGCCGAGATCGTCAAGAAGCAGATGTCGGGCGGCTCGACGCTGATCTGCCTCGACGTCAAGGGCGGCAAGCAGGCGGCCTTCGCCTTGCAGAACGCGCTCGAGATCGTGCTGATCTCGAACAATCTCGGGGATGCCAAGAGCCTGATTACCCATCCGGCCACGACCACGCACAAGAATTTGAGCGACGAGGCGCGCGCCGAACTCGGCATCGGACCAGGCACGCTCAGGCTGTCGGTCGGCCTGGAGGATACCGGCGACCTTCTAGAAGACATCGCGCAGGCGCTGAAGGCTGCCAAATAGGGAGCCGTCGAGGCCGCGTCGTCCGCGCCGCGATCAGGCGCGCGACGGCGTTTCTTCCAGTTCGGCCGCCTTGGTGCCGATGATCATTGCATTGCCGCGCCAGTCGACGGCGCCGCCGAGCCAGCCGCGCGCCCACATAGCCGGAAGCATCAAGTCCCGCGCAATCATCGCCGCGACCGCGCGCGGCGACAGGTGCCAGCCCTTGGACCAGGCCAGGGCACATTCCGGAAGGTAGAAGGCCGCCAGCACGGCGATGGCGACCGGCGGCAGGCTGAAGCCGGCGCTTGCCGCCGCAACCAGCGCAAGCATCAGCGGCACCACCGCACCAGTCAGGATTTCCGGCGCGAAGAACCGCGGGAAGGTGACGCGGCGCAGGCGCGCCCAGCGGGCCTGGCGCGACCAGATCGTGCCAAGCGTGCGCCGGCCAAGCGGCTGCTCGAAGGGTGCCGCGACAAGATTGACGCGCAGGCCAAGCCCATTAACCAGCTTGGTCGCGGCGGCGTCCTCGGCGATTTCGGCGGCCAGCGCGCGGATGCCGCCATTGGCATCCAGCATCGGCTTGTTCCACAACATGCTCTTACCCTGGGCAAAGCCAAGGCCGAGCGCCTCGCCGGCATACTGCCAGCGGGCCTGGAGCGTGTTGAGGAAGGCGCATTCGACCTCGGCCCAGAAGCCCTCCGGCCGCGAGCCGATCGGTGTCGAGCAGACAAGGCCGGTATCCGTCCGCCACGCCGCCATCAGATGCTGGACGTAGTCTCCCGGCATCAGCACGTTGGAGTCAGCCAGCACGACCCAGTTGTGACGCGCTGCTTCCCAGCCCTTGATGCAATTGTTGAGCTTGGGATTGGCGCTGACACGGTCGTCGCCAATCAACAGCCGGGCCGGCACTTTTGGAAAGCGGCCAATGGCGGCACGGATCAGCCTGACCACCGGGTCGTCTCCATGGGCGACGCAGAAGATCAGCTCGTAGCGCGGCCAGTCGAGCGAGAAGGCGCGCTCCAGCGTCTCCTGCGTGAACGGTTCGACGCCGCGCGAAGGTATGACAATCGATACTGCGGGCGATTTGCCGGCCGGTCGCTCGATCGTGGTGCGCCGTTTCAGCTGTGATGCGGCGAGCAGGATGCTGGCGGCGTTTGAAAGGACAAGAGCAGTCGAAAGCGAGGCGGTTACGAGAGCGAATTCCATCGAGATCTGGTCACTCCAGAAGAGACGGCCGGCGTATGGCCGTTTTCAACAGTTCGACAGAGCGCCGAGTCGCCCGGTTTGTGCACACCACCATTGTCATGTGTCACTTAAATGACATTCTTTGCCGGCACCTGCGTTTCAAGGTCAGGCGCGACAAGACGCGCACGTTGACCTGGTCGCCGGGAGCGCCGAAAGGTTCTGTTGGTTTGAGCATGATCTCTGGACAAACGGAAAACCCGTTTGTCCGAGAAAACCGGTTCCCACTTTTCGGGATCATACTCTAGATTGTTTTGGAGCCGCTTATGTACCGCGCCGTCACGCGCAACATCGAAGTGCAGGTCAGGCCGTTCTACCTCGAGGACCGCTCCGATCCTTCCGAGAACCGCTATGTCTGGGGCTATCAGATAACGATCGACAACCAGTCGGACGAATTCGTGCAGCTTCTGTCGCGCTATTGGCACATCACCGACGGTGCCGGCCGGGTGGAGGAAGTGCGCGGCCCGGGCGTCGTCGGCGACCAGCCCGAACTCAATCCCGGCGACAGTTATCAGTACACGTCCGGCTGCCCGCTCTCGACGCCATCAGGCATCATGGTCGGGCACTACACGATGCGCAACAAGCGCGGCGAGACCTTCGACATCGCCATCCCGGCTTTTTCGCTGGATCTGCCGGGGACCAGGCGGACGGTGAATTGAGACTAGCGTCTTTCTCCCCGTTTACGGGGAGAAATGCCCGGCAGGGCAATGAGGGGCGGCGCCAGCCTTCCCGAGATATCGTCGAGGACGGGTCCGCGCACGGCCATTCGCCGAAGTTAGCGCTGCCCCTCATCCGCCCTTCGGGCACCTTCTCCCCGTAAACGGGGAGAAGGCAAGGAACTTCACTGCGCAGCGAATTCCGCCGGGTCGAAGTCGTACTGCTTCGAGCAGAATTCGCAGGCGACGTGGATGCCGCCGTCCTCGGTCGAGTCCTTGATCTCCTGCGCGGAGAAACCCTCGAGGATACCGCGGATCTTGTCACGCGAGCATGAGCACTGGTCGGCGACGGGAACACCGCCGAAGACGCGCACACCATGCTCGTGGAACAGGCGATAGAGCAGCCGTTCGGCGCCGATCGTCGGATCGATCAGCTCGGTCGGCTCGATCGTGCCGAGCAGCGCCAGCAGTTCCTGCCAGGAATTGTCCGCGGGATCATGGATCTCGTCGCGCGGATCGCCATCACCGCCGGGCAGGTCCGGAACGCGCATGCGCTCGGGCGACTGCGGCAGGAACTGCGCCAGGATGCCGCCGGCGCGCCACTGTTCGCGCGCGCCGCCGACGCCGGGCGTCAAAAGCTTGGCCACGGACAGCCTGATATCAGTCGGGATCTGCTCCGACTGGCGGAAATAGGTGCGCGCTGCGTCTTCCAGGGTTTCGCCGTCGAGCTGGACGATACCCTGATAGCGCTGCGTATGGGCGCCCTGGTCGATGGTCAGCGCCAGCACGCCGCTGCCGAGCAGCGTCTGCTGGGATGTCTCACCTGCCGCGACCAAAGCCTCGAGCCTGTCGGCGTCGAAGCGCGCATAGGCGCGCAGTGCCGAAGGCGTGCTAAAATCCGCCACCAGCATGTCGACCGGCCCGTCGGTGCGGGTCTGCAGGATGAACTTGCCCTCGAATTTGAGCGAGGTGCCGAGCAGCACCGTCAGCACACAGGCTTCCGCCAGCAGGCGGGCGACCGGCTCGGGATAATTATGGCGGCCGAGGATGGCGTCGAGCATCGGCCCGAGCTGCACGGTGCGGCCGCGCACGTCGAGCGGGCCGACCTCGAACGGCACGACATGGTCGTCGCCGGCATAGCCGAACTCGCCGAGTTTGGGGTGATGTTCAGTCACTTGATGCGTTTCCAACATGACAAAGCTCCAGGGCGCGGCCATGCCGCCCCCTGGGGTGCATGCGTCCAAACGCGCTTGATTTGCGTGATGCGGCGCAGATAGGCATCGCGCCCCCGCAGATCAAGCGCCCAGGCCTTTCAAACCCCAAGCCACCTCAAGCCCCAAGACACCAGGCAAGCACCGCCTTCTGGGCGTGGAGCCGGTTTTCGGCCTCGTCGAAGACCACCGAATGGGGTCCGTCGATGACCTCGTCGGTCACTTCCTCACCGCGATGCGCCGGCAGGCAGTGCATGAACAGTGCATCCGGCTTGGCATGCGCCATCAGCTTGGCATTGACCTGATAGGGCGAAAAGACGTTGTGGCCGCGCGCACGATGCTCCTGCCCCATCGACACCCAGCAATCGGTGACGACGCAGTCGGCCTGGTCGACGGCCTCCTCGGGCGAGCGGGTGAAGTGCAGCTTGCCGCCATGCGCCTTGGACCAGTCGATATGCTTCTGCGCCGGCTCGCTGCCTTCCGGCACGGCGACGTTGAGGTTGAAGCGGAACCGCGCCGAGGCCTCGAGCAGCGAATGCAGCACATTGTTGCCGTCGCCTGTCCAGGCGATGGTCTTGCCGGCCACCGGACCGCGATGCTCCTCGAAGGTCATGATGTCGGCCATCAGCTGGCACGGATGGGTGTCGTCCGTCAGCCCGTTGATCACCGGAACCGTGGCGTTCTCGGTCAGTTCCAGCAGCCGGTCATGCGACGTGGTGCGGATCATGATCGCATCGACATAACGCGACAGAACCTTGGCGGTGTCGGCAATGGTTTCGGAGCGGCCAAGCTGCATTTCGGTGCCGGTCAGCATGATGGTCTCGCCGCCAAGCTGGCGCATGCCGACGTCGAAGGAGACGCGTGTACGCGTCGACGGCTTGTCGAAGATCATCGCCAGCACCTTGCCTTCGAGCGGCCTAGTGCGCTCGCCGGCCTTGAGGCGCGCCTTTCGCACCACCGCGTCGTCCAGCATGAAGCGTAGGTCACCCTCGGAAACGGTGGAAAGATCGGTGAAATGGCGAACTGACATCAGCAATATTCCGGAATTACTTCGCAGCGGCCACGGCGATGGCGTCCGCCAGGCCTTTGGCACCGGCGCGGATGCGGTTGAGCGCTTCGTGGATCTCGGCATCGGTGACGGTGAGCGGCGGCAGCAGGCGAATGACATTGTCGCCGGCCGGAACCGCCAGCAAATGCTGGTCGCGCAGCGCCATGTTCACCTTGGTGTTGGGCATGGCGCATTTGAGGCCAAGCATGAGACCTGTGCCCCGGATGCCTTCGATGACATCGGGAAACTCGTCGGCGATCGCCGCCAGGCCTTGCTTCATCAGCAATGCCTTGCGCTGGATGTCCTCGAGGAAGCCGTCCTCCAGCACCACATCGAGCACGGCATTGCCGACTGCCATGGCCAGCGGGTTGCCGCCGAAGGTGGTGCCGTGCACGCCAGCCGTCATGCCGACAGCAGCTTCATCGGTTGCAAGGCAAGCGCCCATCGGGAAGCCGCCGCCAATGCCCTTGGCGATCGCCATGATGTCGGGCGTCACGCCTGACCATTCATGCGCGAACAGCTTTCCGGTGCGGCCGATGCCGCACTGGACCTCATCATAGATCAACAACAGGCCGTGCTGGTCGCAAAGCTGCCGCAGCCGCTTCAGTGACTGCGTCGGGACCGGCCGAATCCCGCCCTCGCCCTGCACCGGTTCGATCAGGATCGCGGCGGTTTCCGGCGTGATCGCCTTCTCGGCGGCATCGATGTCGTCGAAGCCTACCTGGTCGAAGCCTTCGACCTTGGGGCCGAAGCCTTCAAGGTATTTGTACTGGCCACCGGCCGCGATGGTCGCCAGCGTGCGGCCATGGAAGGCGCCTTCGAAGGTGATGACGCGGAAGCGCTCGGGATGGCCCTTGACGAAATGGTAGCGCCGCGCCGTCTTGATCGCGCATTCCAACGCCTCGGCGCCGGAATTGGTGAAGAACACCTTGTCGGCGAATGTGGCATCGACCAGGCGCTCGCCGAGCCGGCTCTGTCCGGGGATCTCATACAGATTGGAGACGTGCCATAGCTTTGCCGCCTGCTCGGTCAGCGCCGCGACCAGATGCGGATGGCTGTGGCCGAGCGAATTGACCGCGATGCCGCCGGCGAAATCGAGATATCGCTCGCCCTTGTCGGTAACCAGCCAGGTGCCTTCCCCGTGGTCGAAAGCCAGGGGAGCGCGAGCAAAGGTCTCGTAAAGCGCCGAACCGCTCATTATATGCGTCTCCGGTACCGGAAAATCAAAAAAGCCGCCAAAGCGGCGGCCTTGTGCGGCTTATCGTGTTTTTCGGCCATGAAGTCAACGAAAACGTCGCGTAGTGGCACGCGGCAAGCCCCCTGACGAGACGCCGGCTCATAAGCGACCGGGCAAGTTGGGGAAAACCGAAAAAACCGATTCGTGTTGCACTTGGGACTCTTGTCACCGAGTCAGCGCATAAGGTAATTGTAGTCGAGAAATAACTAGATTTCGTGCGGCGGACCTAATCACCAGATATATGTGGTGTCTGCCCCAGCAGTGGTGCTGGGTCGGGAAAGGATTCTGATTGCCGCACGCTTAGCAGGAGCGCGGTCTCATGAACTGGACTGACGAGCGGGTCGAACTTCTCAGAAAATTGTGGTCGGAGGGTCTGAGCGCAAGCCAGATTGCTGCCCAGCTTGGAGGGGTGAGCCGCAACGCCGTCATCGGCAAGGTGCACCGCCTGAAGCTGTCGGGCCGCGGTCGCACAACGGCGACGCCGGCACGCCAGAAGAAGACGACACAGGGCTCGACCGTTCAGAAGTCGGTGGCCCGCGCCGCAAGCACGGCTCGCCACGTCACGACATCGATCGGCGCGACCGCCCTGCAGACGCAATTCGACGCCGAACCGGTGGCGCGGCACTATATCCGCCCGGTCGAGAACGTCGTGGTACCGATCTCACGGCACCTGCAGCTCGTCGAGCTGACGGAACGCACCTGCAAATGGCCGAACGGCGATCCGCTGTCGGAGGACTTCAACTTCTGCGGCAACGAAGCCGCCGAAACCGGTCCGTATTGCAAATACCACGCCCGTGTCGCCTTCCAGCCGGCGGCAGAGCGGCGGCGGAACCGATAGATAGGGAATAAGCAGTGGGGATTGGGCAGTAGGACAATACTGCCTATTTGCCCTGGGCCGGCGCTCGCGAGGCGCTTCTTACGCTACTGCCTACTGCCTGCGCTCATAGCCACCCATTCTTGCGAAACCGCCAGTAGAGAAACGCGCAGATCGCCGCGATGGTGGCCAGCACGACCGGGTAGCCATACTCCATCTTCAGTTCCGGCATGTCGGTAAAGTTCATGCCGTAGATGCCGGCGAACGCCGTCGGCACCGCCAGGATGGCCGCCCATGAGGCGAGTTTCTTGGAAATCGCCGTTTCCTGGCTCTGACCGACCAGCAGGCTCGCCTCGAAGGCGAAGGCCAGCACCTCGCGCAGGCTGTCGATCTTTTCCTGGACGGTGCGGATATGGTCGGTCACGTCGCGAAACAGCGGGTGCATGGCTGAATGGATCTGCGGCAGGTCGGCACTGGTCAGGCGGCGGCAGACTTCCACCAGCGGCAGCGCCGCATTGCGCAGGCGCAGGAGATCGCGGCGCAGCATGTAGAGCCGCTCGATATCGGGGCCGGTCATCGGCTTCAAAAGCACCCTGTCCTCGATCACCTCGACCTCGTCCTCGATCTGCTCAAGCACAGGCATGTAGTTGTCGACGATGAAATCGAGAATGGCATAGAGGACGAAGTCCTCGCCCTTGGCCAGTGAATGCGGGCAGCTTTCCCAGTGCTGGCGCACGGCGGCGTAGGAGGTCGACGGACCGTGTCTGACACTGACGATATAGCCCGAGCCGACGAACAGATGCGTCTCGCCGAAAGTCACCCGTCCTTCGATCAATTGCGCGGTGCGGGCGACGATGAACAGCGCATCACCATATTGCTCGATCTTCGGCCGCTGGTGCGGATGCTCGGCATCCTCGATCGCCAGTTCATGCAGGTGGAATTGCGCCTGGACGCGCAACAGAAGTTCGCGATCCGGTTCGAGCAGCCCGATCCAGACGACATGTCCCGATTTCTTGGCCCATTCGCCGGCTTCCTCGATCGGAATGTCGGCGATACGCCGCCCGGCCGTGTAGACGCTGGAGGCGATGATGCCTGATGTCGCCGCCGCGGGCTTGAACTCTCGGACATATTCCATCGCAGCCTCCGGAAAGCAGGACCTTTATCCAAGGCCTGAGAAGCTTAACGCCGGCACAGTTTAGCGCAATATGATCTGGCGTTCGAGAGGACGAACGCTCATTTCGCCGGAAGCGTCGCCGAAAGGCTGATCTTGTCCGTCTTGTCGCCTTTCGGCCGCTCGGCCGGCATCTGGTCGCCGGTGACGATGTAGTAGATGGTCTCGGCGATGTTGGTGGCATGATCGCCGATGCGCTCGATGTTCTTGGCGCAGAACAGAAGATGCGTGCAGGGCGTGATGTTGCGCGGATCTTCCATCATATAGGTCAGCAATTCGCGAAACAGCGACGTGTACATGGCGTCGATCTGGTCGTCGCGGTCACGCACGAAGCCGATCTTGTCGACCGAGCGCGATGCGTAGACGTCGAGAACTTCCTTGAGCTGGGTCAGCGCCAAATTGGCCAGGGCCTCGAGGCCGCGGAACAGGCTGGTCGGCTGGCGGCCGTCGGTGACGGCGACCACCCGCTTGGCGACGTTCTTGCCGAGGTCGCCGACCCGTTCGAGGTCGGCCGAAATGCGGATGGCGCCGACGATCTCGCGCAGGTCCGTCGCCATCGGCTGGCGCTTGGCGATGATGATGATCGCCTTGTCGTCGATCTCGCGCTGCCCCTCATCCAGCACGGCATCGTCGTTGATGACCTTCTGGGCCAGTCCCGGATCGGCATTGACGAGAGCGGCGACCGCCTGCTCGACCATGCGCTCGGCATGGCCGCCCATCGCCGCGATACGCTTCGACAGATATTTCAGCTCCTCGTCAAAGGCGCTCATTATGTGCACGGACTGCATGGATGAAATGCCTTCCCACGGGTTCTTGAGTCGTTTCCTCGAATCCCCGCTGATACGCTAGCCGGATGACAGAAAAAAGAAACGGTTCCAGGGAAAATAGGGCAGTATCAGTGCGTCGGCAAATGAACCGAGAAGGCGGCGCCCTTGCCGACCTCGGATTTGATCGTCAGCCTGGCATTGTGGCGCGTCAGGATGTGCTTGACGATGGACAGGCCAAGGCCGGTGCCTTTCTGGGTCCGGCTGGTCTCCACGTCGATGCGATAGAAGCGCTCGGTGATGCGCGGAATGTGCTCCTCGGGAATGCCGGGGCCGAAATCCCGGATGATCACATCAATGCCCGGTTCGGAACCGTCATCGGCGGGGGCGATCGACACCACGACGCGGCCGCCGGACTGGCCGTATTTGCAGGCGTTTTCCAGCAAGTTCTCGAAAACCTGGAACAACTCGTCGCGATCACCCGGTACGTTGAGAGGTCCCTTGGCGAAATCGCGCTCGATGACAACACTGTTTTCACGGGCAAGCGGAGCCAGTGAATCGATGACGCTGTCGACGGTCTGGCGCAGGTCGACCTCGGTTCCCGGCTTCAGATAGGGCTTCATCTCCAGCCGGGACAACGACAGGAGGTCATCGATCAGGCGCGCCATGCGGCCGGTCTGGTTCTGCATGATCTGCAGGAATTGCTCGCGCGCCGCCGGATCGTTGCGGGCCGGTCCGCGCAGAGTTTCGATGAAACCGGCGATCGAGGCGAGCGGGGTGCGCAATTCGTGGCTGGCATTGGCGATGAAATCGGCGCGCATGCGGTCGATCCTGCGCGTTTCGCTCTGGTCCTTGAACACCAGTACATAGAGGTCGGTGCCGTGCCCGACCGACGACGCGCTCACCCGGTAGGCCCGTTCGACCGGCAGCTTCTCGGTATAGTCGACGACATCGGAGGCGATCGTGCCCGACAGCACGCCGTCGAGCAGGGTCTGCATTTCCGGCGCCCGGAACTTAAGCGGCAGCGACAGGCCCGGTGCGATGCCGCCAAAAGCAGCAAAGGCGGCGGCGTTGGCGTGGACGATGGTGGCGGAGCGGTCGAAAATAATCAGTGGGTCGGCGACGGCCGCCGCCAGATATTCGCCCGACAGGCGCTGCAGGCCGATCGCCTCGATCGCGGCGGTATTCTCGCCGGACTGGCGCAGGCCGGCGGCCGGCAACAGTGCGGCAGCGGGCAGCAGAAGCAGCGCCGGCACCAGCACATAGGCGGAGATCCCCGCGAAGGCAAAAGCGATCAGGATACCGATAACGCCAGCGACGAGCAGCCAGCGACTGTTCCACAGCCGGATGGCCATGACTTGCGCCACACTTGCCTGCTCTGCGCTTTGCTCAGCCATCCGCGCGTCCTATAGCCCTCTCGGGCGCTGTCCGGCCGTATGGCAACTTCCTGCTAGACCGGCATGGAGGCTCCCAATAGCATGAGTCCGTAAGCTGGAAAGGGTTCGTCTCGATGAAAAAAGCCAAGGAAAATCCCGCGACGCCGACGTCAGGTCCGCTGAAGATCAAAATCGACGGCAAGGAACGGGAATTCGACATCGAGAATCCCGAGCTTCCGGACTGGGTCGAGGACAAAAAGCTGACGGCGGGCGGCTACCCCTACGACAAGAAGATGAACAGCGACGACTATGACGAGACGCTGGAGAAATTGCAGATCGAGCTGGTCAAGGCGCAGGCATGGCTGCAGGCGACCGGCAAGCGGGTGATGGCGCTTTTCGAGGGCCGCGATGCCGCCGGCAAGGGCGGCACGATCTTCGTGGTGCACCAGTATCTCAACCCACGCACGGCGCGCAACGTGGCGCTGACCAAGCCGACCCCCACCGAACTGGGGCAATGGTACTACCAGCGTTATGTCGACCATTTCCCGACGTCGGGCGAATTCGTCACCTTCGACCGCTCCTGGTACAACCGCGCCGGCGTCGAGCCGGTGATGGGCTTCTGCACGCCCGAACAGCATGAGAAGTTTCTCGATGAAACGCCGCATTTCGAACGGATGATCGTCAATGACGACATCCACTTCTTCAAATTCTGGCTGAACATCGGCCGGGAAACGCAGCTCGAGCGCTTTCACGATCGCCGCTACAGCCCGCTGAAGAGCTGGAAGTTCTCGCCGATCGATGTCGCCGGCATCACCAAATGGGACGATTACACCAAGGCGCGCGACACCATGTTCGAGCGCACCCACAAGGCGTTCGCGCCGTGGATCATCGTGCGGGCCAATGACAAGCGCCGCGCGCGACTGGCGGTGATGCGGCGGATCCTTTTGTCGCTGCCTTATGAGGGGCGCGATCTCGATACCGTCGACAAGGAAGACAAGAAGATCATCGGCGAAGGGCCGTCATTCCTCGGCAAGCAAGACTGAGGCTTCCTGTGCCGCGCGGCCATCGGCCCGCGCGGCGCAGATTTTTCCTGATCGCTCAGGCGGCCAGCCTGGCGATCCGCTGCAGGCGCCGCAGCGTGGTGTCGTCCTGAAGCGCCTGCTGGAACAGCGAGATCTCCTGGTCGATGCGGTCGCACAGCACGCCGGTATTTCCCTTGAGCAGGCCACGGGTCTGCAGCAGGGCGGCGACCGGCTTCTTGGCGAGCTGCCTGGCGCGGCCGAGTGTCGCCTCTTCCACGCCGTCATGCACGATCTCGGCGACGAGGCCGAGTGCCCTGGCGTCCTCGGCGTGGAGCGTGTCGCCGAGGCAGAAGAAGCGGAAGGCGCCGGCATAGCCGAGCTTCTGCGGCGCCAGGATGCTGGTCGCCGCGTCCGGCACAAGGCCGAAATCGACGAACGGCACCCGGAACGTGCTTTCATTCGAGGCGATCACCATGTCGCAGTGGAACAGGATGGTGCAGCCGACTCCGACGGCATCGCCGTCGACGCAGGCGAGGATGGGCTTGGGGAACGTCGCCAGCGTGCGGAACATGTCGGTGACGGCGGCGATCAGCTTCTGGTGCTTGGTGGCGTCGAGGAATTCAGAAAAGTCGCCGCCAAGGCAGAAGCAGCCCGCCAGGCCGCGCAGCACGACGACACGGACCTCGTCATTGTCGGCGGCTTCATGGAACGTCCTGGCGAGGCTTTCATAGGCCCTTCTGTCGAGCACCGGCCGGCCGTCATTCGACGACACGGTGACGATCAGCGTGTGGTTGCGCAGTTCCGGTTGCGGGTGCGGGTTCATGGTGGCCTCCAACCTCATGACGCCCTCCTTTGGCCGAACATGTCGGGATATCCCCGGGCCAGGACGGGAGCATGGTGATTGCGGCGCGACCGCACCACGTCCAGCGTGTGTTCATTGAAGGAGAGCAGGGTCGCCACTACCTGCTGATTCCCATAGGTGCGCTGATAGCCCAGCGGCGTCGCCAGGAAATGCAGCTGCAAGGCGCGCAACACCCACATCGGCTCGAACTCGATGATCACCTTGTCGACGCCGCGCTTCAGCCCCCACTCGACGAAGCCGGCAATCAATTCGGTGCCGACGGTCGAGACGCCGCGACGGCCATCGCGAAAACCGGGAGCCACCGCATAGCGGGTCAACTCCCAGATGTTGGGACCCGATGGCGGCGTTCCTTCGGAAAGGTCGGCCAAGACCTCGGTCAGCAGATGGGGCCGTGTGGTCGGCAACATCCGTTGATAGCCCGCGACTTCGTTGCCCCTGATGACGATCTGATGCACCGCCTCGTCATGGTCGAACTGGTCGACCTCGAATCCGTCCGGGCGCCGCAGGTCCTCCCACCCCATTTCCTCGACAAATATCTGGTAGCGCAGGCGATGGACGGCCTCCCAAAGATCGGGACGTTCCATCAATTCTTGAGTAGTAAGACAAAAAAGCATGCCGTCGTCTCCTGGGTTTAAGAGGAAGATACGGCCGTGCTTCAACGAGAAAATTGCGTGATCACGTAGGCAAGAAATTGTAGGTCGGCACGGCCGACCTAGCTAATGTAGCCGCGCCTTATCGCTTCTGCGACGGCCTGGACCCGGTTGACGGCACCGAGTTTGCTTTTGGCGTTAAGAAGATGTTTCTCCGACGTGTGTTCGGAGATGCCGAGGATTTGCGAAATCTCCCATTCCGACTTGCCGACGGCGGCCCATTGCAGGCATTCGCGCTCGCGCGGGGTCAGCTCGATATGGTCGATGGTCTTGGCCGCCATGGTGTGGATTTGCATGGCGCGGCCAACGGCATAGGTCGAGACCAGCGACACCAGGCCGAACTCGGCAGCCGACAGCTGCACGGCCTCGCCACCCAGCGACACCATGACGATCTGGCCATCGAGCGTGATCAGCGGGAAGGCCAGTCCGTCGCGCAGCTTGAAGGCGCCGGCATCGCCCATCACCTCGCCGCTGCTCTTGTCGAAGCTAATGCCCTGGGCGGCTTCACGCCACTGGAACGGCGCCTGCAGCTGCTTCATGTGGCTGACCACCGGATCGTGGTCGACATAGTTGCGCGCCACGTAGCGCTCCAGCCATTCGACAGGCCAGTCGCAAAGCAGCACATGCTGCTTTTGCTGTCCGGCCGGCGTGCCTGGCTGTGGGACGGTTCCCGCCATCAGCGCGGTCAGACCGAAATCCGACGTTATGCCCAACAGTTTCTCGCAGACCGCCGCCGCCGTTCCGGCGTGCTGCAGTTGGTCTATGTATTCCAGCGTACGATCAAATTGACTCATCGCAACATCAACCCCATGTTGCCTCATGCATTGAGATCAATGGTCCACGCGTTGTCTGCATTTGGCCACCGACCACGGATTGCAAGGCGCACATTCTCAGTTGTGGTTCTCGACCCTGGTCCCCAAACCAAGGCAGCCACCGCTGCTTGCAAACGTAGTAAAGCATAGCCTGAAATTGGCGCGTTGAAATCAAAAACCATTGTGCCTGTACCATTTTCGTACCAAAACCGGTGCGAATACGAGTGCGGCGGAGTTCTATCGTGGCGTTCCAATGGAGATTCCCGGTCCTGGCGTCGCTGTTGATCGCGGCGCTGTCATTGGCTCCCGGGGTACGCGCGGCCGAACCGCAGGTGCCGGTGTTGTGGGACGCCAAGGAACGGTTGCCGAAGCCCGACCTCTCAGCACTGCCACGGCTGCGATTCCTGACGACCACGGATTTTCCGCCCTTCAACTTCCTCGATGGCGCGGGAAAGCTGTCGGGTTTCCACATCGACCTGGCACGCGCCATCTGTGCCGAACTCGGCATTGCCGACAAATGCCAGATCCAGGCATTGCCCTGGCGCGAGCTTGAAGGGGCACTCGAGAAAGGCGAAGGTGAAGCGATCATCGCCGGCATCGCCGCGACGCCGCAATCACGCCAGACATACGCCTTCTCGCGCTCGTATCTGCAGTTTCCGGCACGCTTCATCACGCCGAAGAACAAGGCGTTTGCCGAGCCGGTTTTCGACAAGCTGCGCAGCAAGCGCGTCGGCGTAATTGCCGGCTCGGCGCATGAGCGCATGCTGCGCGACTATTTCAACACGGTCCAGATCGTCTCCTTCGACGGACCGGAAGCCCTCTACAGCGATCTCAAGGCGGGCAAGATCGATGCCGCCTTCGGTGACGGCATGCGTTTCGCCTTCTGGCTGGGTGGCTCGGACGCGGCCGGCTGCTGCCGTTTTGCCGGCGGTCCTTATCTGGCGCCCGAATATCTGGGCACCGGCATGGCCATCGCTACACGGGCGGACAATCCGGCGCTGGCCGAGGCACTCGACTACGCGCTGCAGGAGATTTCGATGAAAGGCACCTTCGCCGAATTCTACCTGCGCTATTTCCCGGTCAGCTTCTTTTGATCCGGTCCCGGTCAGGTTTTTCTGGAGTTGCTCAGGTCAGCGTGCGCAGCCGCGCCTTGGCCGCGCGGCCGATGGCGGCGACGGTCAGCGTGTCGAGATCGAGCTTACGGCGGATCAACTGCAGCACCCGCACTTCCTCCATGCGCATTTCGAGATCGACGGCGGCCACTTCGAAGGCGGCGGCATAGGCGGTGTCGCGCAGGCGCTCAGGCAGGGCTTCGGCAATCTGGGCCAGGACACCCTCCAGGCCGTCCTTTTCATGCAAGAGCTTCTGACAAGCCTGGGCGACGGGAACCAGCCGATCCTGCTTGAAATCCTCGAACACCGGCCATGAGCGGACAACGTCGCCGATCCTGGCCAGCTCGACATCGGTCATGTCGCGGTCGGAGGCCGAGGTGATGACCATCAGGTAGATCAGGGCTTCGTGCGGGGTCGGCGACGGCATTCTTTACTCCTTGAACGGGTTTCGAAGGTAGGAACGGGGATCGAAGGTCGCAAGGAAAAAGCGCCCCACGCGTTGACGCTCCGGCCATGCGCGCCTAGAGGACCGGTTGAAAATCGACACTGCGACCATACCGGCGAACAATTTGGAAAACACGACCATGGCGGGATCAAACATAATCGATCTCAATCCCGAACTGCTGGCGGCAGCGGCCGAGAGCAAGGCTTGGCCGTTCGAGGAAGCCAAAAAGATCATCGAGCGCTACAAAGGCAGCGACTTTCCCGAAACGATCCTGTTCGAGACCGGCTACGGTCCATCCGGCCTGCCGCATATCGGCACGTTCGGCGAGGTGGCGCGCACCTCGATGGTGCGCCATGCGTTCCGCGTGCTCACGCAAGACAAGATCGCCACCAAGCTGCTGTGCTTCTCCGACGACATGGACGGGATGCGCAAGATCCCCGACAACGTGCCGGATCGCGCGGCGCTTGAGCCGCATCTGCACAAGCCGCTGTCTTCGGTTCCCAATCCGTTCGGCGGCGACTATGCGAGCTTCGCCGACCACAACAATGCGATGCTCTGCCGCTTCCTCGACACGTTCGGCTTCGACTATGAATTCGCCAGCGCGACGCAGTACTACAAGTCAGGCCGTTTCGACGCGATGCTGCTGCGCGCCGCCGAACGCTACGACAAGATCATGGCGGTGATGCTGCCGACGCTCGGGCCGGAGCGGCAGGCGACCTACAGCCCGTTCCTGCCGATTTCGCCAAAGAGCGGCCGCGTGCTTTACGTGCCGATGAAGCATGTCGACGCCAAGGCCGGCACCATCACCTTCGACGATGAAGGCACCGAGACCACGCTTTCGATCACCGGCGGCCGGGTGAAGCTGCAGTGGAAGCCGGATTTCGGCATGCGCTGGGCAGCGCTTGGCGTCGATTTCGAGATGTTCGGCAAGGATCACCAGACCAACGCGGTGGTCTATGACCGTATCTGCAACATTCTGGGCGGGCGCGCACCGGAGCATTTCGTCTACGAGCTGTTCCTCGACGAGAACGGTCAGAAGATCTCGAAGTCGAAAGGCAACGGCCTGACGATCGACGAGTGGCTGACCTATGCGCCGACCGAAAGCCTCGGGCTCTATATGTACCAGCGGCCGCGGCAGGCCAAGAAGCTCTATTTCGACGTCATTCCGAGGGCGGTGGACGAATATTACACCTTCCTGGCCGCCTACCCCAGGCAGGACTGGAAGGAGCGACTGGGCAATCCGGTCTGGCACATGCATGACGGCAATCCCCCGGCAATCGACATGCCGGTGCCGTTCTCGCTGCTGCTCAACCTGGTCAGCGCCTCCAACGCGCAGAACAAGGACGTGTTGTGGGGCTTCATCTCGCGCCACGCGACCAATGTGACGCCGAAGACGCACCCGGAACTCGACCAGCTGGTCGGCCATGCGATCCGCTATTTCGACGATTTCGTGCGGCCGACGAAGACCTTCCGTGCGGCCGACGAGGTCGAGCGCGAGGCGCTCGAGGCCCTGGACGCGGCACTTGGCGCATTGCCGGCGGACGCCGGCGGCGAAGCGATCCAGAACGCTTCGCTCAACGTGGCGCGCAAGATCGAACGCTATCAGGATCATTCCAAGCAGAGCCCGGAGGGTGGCCCGGGTGTTTCGGGCGCTTTCTTCCAGATGATCTACCAGGTGCTCATCGGCCAGGAACGCGGTCCGCGCTTCGGCTCGTTCGCCGCGCTCTACGGCGTCGCCGAGACCCGCGCGCTCATTCAGCAGGCGCTGGCTGGTCAGCTGGCTTGAGGGCGCCGTCGACCTCTTCCAGGATCGAACCCGGCGCCTGAGGCGCCGGGGCTGGCGCGGGCGGCACCGCCGATATGCCGGCCAGGTTCGGCGCCGGTCCGAAAATACCCTTCTTGGCGCTTTGCGCCTTCTCGCCGGCCTCGACATAGGGTCCGCCCTTGGCGGCACGCGCCCAGCCATTGTCGACCAGCCATTGACCGACGTCCTGCTTGCCGATCCGGCACTCCGCCGCGATGCGGTCGCGGCCGCCTTCGGGCGGCACCGTGCAGACCACGGCGCGGCCGCGCAGGAAAGCGCGGAACGCCGTGCGCGCACGGATACCGCACGGCCAGGACTTGCCGTCGGTGGTGCAGGTCTCGTCCTGTGGCACAGCGTCTATGCCGGAAATCGCGACCGAATAGCCTTTCGCCTCGATCAGGCCGGCGGCCGTCGCGACCGGCTGGAACAGCTTCGTGCCGTTCCAGTCATCTGGCATCTTCGGCTTGGGCGGCATGGCCAGCGCCAGCTTGCTCAGCGGCTCGCGCGGCTCGACCCGCTCGAGTTCGCCCGCGGGCAGTTCCGGCGGCGCGACGACATCCGGATCGATCGCCCGCGAATGCAGCGCCGGCTTCGGCGGTGGCGGAGCGGCCGGCGCGGGAATGGCTGACGTGGCCGGCTCGTCAGGCGCGGCATCGGTGCCGGTTTGAGAGATCGTGTCCGCGCCGGGATCGATCTGATCCACCGCGACAGTGCTTTGGCTTCCTTTCAGCGTGCGGCCGCCGGCGACGACCAGAGCCGCCATCACCGGGACCATCACAACCGCCAGAATGAGATGAGGAATCCGCACCAGCCCGACCTACTGGCTTGCCCAGACAATCCGCGCCACCCATTCGACCTCTCGCATGGGGATATCGCGGTCGGGATGATCGGGATTGAGCGAGACCAGCGCGATCGATTTGACAGTCTGGCGCTCGAGCACCTTGGCCATCACCTCGCCCGACGTGGTCTTGACGACGACGCGATCGCCCTTGCGGGTGATAGCGCCCGGCTCGACGATGAGGACGTCGCCATTGCGGTAAAGCGGCAGCATGGAATCGCCTTGCACCTGCAGCGCATAGGAGCTCTCGGTCGATTGCGCCGGCAGTTCGACCAACTCCCAGCCTTGCCCGGCCGGAAAGCCGGCATCGTCGAAGAAGCCGCCGGCGCCGGCCTGGGCAAAGCCGAGCAGCGGCACGGAGCGCCTGTGGGCGGGCGCGGCACCCATGCGGCCTTCGATCAGCCCGGTGAATTCGTCGAGCGAGGCACCCGTCGCCTCGATGATCTTGGCCAGTGATTCGGTCGAGGGCCAGCGCGGCCGGCCATCCGAGGACAGGCGCTTCGACTTGTTGAAGGCGGTCGAATCGAGGCCAGCGCGCCTCGCCAGACCTGACGCCGAAAGCGAATAACGCTCGGCAAGAGCATCGATGGCGGCCCAGACGCGGTCGTGCGAGAGCATGTCGTGCTCTCCTTCCAGACAGGAAAAAATGCCTTTTCCTTCTAGTCTCTGCATCCCGGTTTGTCCACCGGACGCGCTCAGACGGCACACCTTCGTGAAAGCTGCGGAAATGATGATCTCCGCTGGTCAGCCGGTTCCTTTGGTCAGGCCGCGCAGCCCCTGGTGCGACGTCATGAAAATCCGTTCGGCCTCGGTCGGCGGACGCGGATTGACCGAGCGACCAAGCGCGGCGACGACCTCGTCAATCTCAAGGAAGCTGCGCGCCTTGCGGTCGTAGACGCCGGCGGTCGTCAGGATCAAGGCGGCCGTCTCGCCGTTGTCGAAGACGAAACGGTGCTTGCCGATGGCCTGGCTGCCCTCCCAGGTTTCGATCGACGACACCACCTCGAAGCGGCGCCACAGCCTGATCTCGCGTGCGTAGACCGCCTGCAGCCCGCCCATCATCGGCGCCCAGCCATTCTTGCGCGCCAGCGTGATCAGGCCGGCACGGACGAACAGGTCGATGCGGCCGAGATCGGCCAGCATCATGTAGCGCGCATTGTTGAGGTGGACGTTGAAATCGATGTCGGTCGGCAGGCAGCGGAAGGCCAGCCGGCTCTCACCGCCCATCATATAGGGGCCACGGCTGCGCGCCGTGGCCAGCATGCGCGCCATGCGCGCCCAGACATACATGACCCTGCGTCAGGCGGCCTGCTTCACGTCGCCCTTGGCGTAGGGGTCGAAGCGTTCGTAAAAAGTGTCACCCTTCTCGGCCATGTCGATGAGCAGTTTGGGCGCCTTGAACTCGGCGCCGTATTTCTTCTGCAGGCCCTTGGCGATCTTGACGAATTCCTTGGCGCCGATGCCGTCGATATAGGACAGCGCCCCGCCAGTGTAGGGGGCGAAGCCGAAGGCCAGGATCGAGCCGACGTCGGCCTCGCGTGGATCGGTGACGATGCCCTCCTCCATCACGCGCGCCGCTTCCAGCGCAATGGTGACCAGCAGGCGCTGCTGCAGCTCCTCATAGTCGACCTTCTCGGCCGCCAGCTGCGGATAGAGGTCCTTCAACCCCGGCCACAGCTTCTTCTTGGCGGGCTTGGCCGGATAGTCATAAAAGCCCTTGCCGTTCTTGCGGCCGAAGCGACCATGATCGTCGACCATGGTGTTGATCAGCGCCATCTGCTTGGGGTCGACGGCCTTGTCACCGAGATCCCGGATGGTCTGCTTCATGATCTTCTGGGCGAGGTCGATCGCCGTCTCGTCGGTCAGCGCCAGGGGACCGACCGGCATGCCGGCGGCCTTCGCCGCATTCTCGATCATCGGCGCGGGCACGCCCTCGATAAGCATCTTGTAGGCTTCCGACATGTAACGCAGCACGCAGCGGTTGACGTAGAAGCCACGCGTGTCGTTGACGACGATCGGCGTCTTCTTGATGGCGCGGACGAAGTCGATCGCGGTCGCCAGCGCCTTGTCGCCGGTCTTCTTGCCGAGGATGATCTCGACCAGCATCATCTTGTCGACCGGCGAGAAGAAGTGGATGCCGACGAAATTCTTCGGCCGCGCCGAATTCTTCGCCAGCGAGGTGATCGGAATGGTCGAGGTGTTCGACGCGAAGATCGCGGACGACTTCAGCACGGCTTCCGCCTGTTCGGTGGCTGCCTTCTTGACGGCCGAATCCTCGAACACCGCCTCGACCACGAGGTCGCAGCCGGCAAGGTCGGCATAGTCGGCTGTCGGCGTGATCAGCGACAAGAGCTTGTCCTTCTCCTCCGGTTTGGCACGGCCCTTCTTGACCTGATCCGAGACCAGGCCGTCCGAATGCGCCTTGCCCTTTTCGGCCGACTCCATGTCGCGGTCGAGCAGCACCACCGGGATGCCGGCCTTGGCCGTGACATAGGCAATGCCAGCGCCCATGAAGCCGGCGCCGAGAATGCCGATCTTCTTGAATTTGGTTTCCGGCACGCCGGCCGGGCGGCGGGCGCCCTTGTTCAGCTCCTGCAGCGACACGAACAGCGAGCGGATCATCGCCGCCGCTTCCCTGGTCTGCATGACCTCGGTGAAGTAGCGCTGTTCGATCCTGAGCGCGGTGTCGAACGGCACCAGCAGGCCTTCATAGACGCATTTCAGGATGGCGGCGGCGGCCGGATAGTTGCCATAGGTCTCGCGACGCAGGATGGCGATGGCCGGCGGCCAGAGATTGAAGCCGGCCGGCGAATAGATCTGGCCGCCGGGCAGCTTGAAGCCCTTCTCGTCCCAGGGCTGGACGGCTTTCAGACCGTTCCTGATCATGGCCTTTGCCGTCTCGATCAGCTTGGCCGGCTCGGCGATCTCGTGGATCAGACCCATGGCCTTCGCCTTCTGTGGCGACAGATTCTGGCCGGAGGTCAGCATCTGCAGCGCCTGCTGCTGATCGGTCAGCCGCGGCACACGCTGGGTGCCGCCGGCGCCGGGGAAGATGCCGACCTTGACTTCCGGCAAGGCCATCTTGACCTTGTCTGAATCAGCGGCGACGCGACCGTGGCAGGCCAGCGACAATTCGAAGGCGCCGCCCATGCAGGTGCCGTTGATCGCCGATACCCAAGGCTTGCCTGATGTCTCGAGCTTGCGCCACAGACCGCCCATGCGGCCGGCATTGTCGAACAGCAGCTTTGCCGCCTTCTCCGGATCCTTGGTCTTTTCCCTGGCGAACACGCCAAGCATCTTCTGCAGCATGGTGAGATCCGCGCCGCCGGAGAAGCTGTCCTTGCCTGAGGTGATCACCGCACCCTTGATGCCGGCGTCGGCCACCACCTGGTCGATGATCTTGTCGAGTTCGCCCATCACCTCCTCGGTGAACACGTTCATCGAGCGATCCGGCATGTTCCAGGTGACGAGCGCAATGCCGTCAGCGTCGGTGTCGAGGGTGAAATTGATGTAGCTCATTGTTTCTCTCCCCGTCAGACGCGTTCGATGATCGTTGCGGTGCCCATGCCGGCACCGATGCACAGCGTCACCAGCGCGGTGTTCAGATCGCGGCGCTCGAGTTCGTCCAGCACCGTGCCGAAGATCATCGCGCCGGTGGCGCCGAGCGGATGGCCCATGGCGATGGCGCCGCCATTGACGTTGATCCTGTCGTGCGGGATCTCGAAGGCCTGCATGTAGCGCAGCACCACCGAGGCGAAGGCCTCGTTGAGCTCGAACAGATCGATGTCCGACAGCTTCATCTTGGCGCGCTTCAGGAGCTTCTCGGTGACATCGACCGGGCCGGTCAGCATCAGCACCGGCTCGGAGCCGATATTGGCGAAGGTGCGGATGCGCGCGCGGGGCTTGAGGCCCATCGCCTTGCCGGCCTTCTTCGAGCCGAGCAGCACGGCCGCCGCGCCATCGACGATGCCGGACGAATTGCCGGCGTGATGGACGTGGTTGACCTCTTCCACCTCGGGGTGCTTCTGCACCGCGACCGCGTCGAAGCCGCCCATTTCGCCTGGCATGACGAAGGACGGATTGAGCGAAGCCAGCGACTGCATGTCGGTCGAAGGCCGCATGTGCTCGTCATGGTCGAGGATGGTCAACCCATTCTGGTCCTTGATCGGAATGACCGAATTCTTGAAGCGGCCGTCGGCCCAGGATTTGGCGGCGCGCTTCTGGCTCTCGACGGCATAGGCATCGACGTCGTCACGGGAGAAGCCGTATTTGGTGGCGATCAGGTCGGCCGAGATGCCTTGCGGCACGAACCAGCCGGGCAGGCCGACCGAAGGGTCCATGAACCAGGCACCGCCGGAGGCGCCCATGCCGACGCGCGACATGGATTCGACACCACCGGCGATGACGATCTCGTCGGCGCCCTGCGCGATCTTGGCGGCGCCGAAATTGATGGCGTCGAGACCCGAGGCACAGAAGCGCGAGATCTGCATGCCGGGCGCCTTGGTGTCATAGCCTGCCTCGAAGGCGGCGGCGCGCGGAATGACCGAACCCGCTTCGCCGACCGGATCGACGCAGCCGAAGATGATGTCGTCGACGTTGCCGGTGTCCAGCCCATTGCGGTCGCGCAGCGCTTCCAGCGTCTTGGCGGCAAGCCGCACCGCCGGCACTTCGTGCAGCGACCCATCCTTCTTGCCCTTGCCGCGCGGCGTGCGCACGGCGTCATAGACATAAGCCTCAGCCATTTTCGTGCTCCTTGGGTTTGCCGGTCGCCGCTCTCAGAGCGAGCGTCCGATCAGCAATTTCATGATCTCGTTGGTGCCGCCGTAGATGCGCTGGACGCGAGCGTCGCGGAACATGCGGGCGATCGGATATTCATTCATGTAGCCATAGCCACCATGCAATTGAAGGCATTCATCGACGACCTTGCCCTGCAGGTCGCTCAACCAGTACTTGGCCATCGAGGCCGTCACCGGATCGAGCCCGCCATTGATGTGGCGGGCGACGCAATCATTGTAGAAGACGCGGCCGATGGTCGCCTCGGTCTTGAGCTCGGCCAGCTTGAACTGGGTGTTCTGGAAGTCGATGATCGCCTTGCCGAAGGCCTTGCGTTCCTTGACGTACTCGATGGTCAACGCCAGCGCCCGCTCGATCATGGCAATAGCGCCGGTGCCGATCTGCAGCCGCTCCTGCGGCAATTGCTGCATCAGCTGGATAAAGCCCTGCCCTTCCTCGTGGCCGAGCAAATTGGAGGTCGGGACGCGCACGTCGTTGAAGAACAGTTCCGACGTGTCGTTGGCCTTCAGACCGATCTTGTCGAGGTTGCGGCCGCGCTCGAAGCCGTCGACCTCGTCGGTCTCGACGACAATCAGCGAAGTGCCCTTGGCGCCCTTTTCAGGATCGGTCTTGGTGACGACGATGATGAAGTTGGCCAGCTGGCCGTTGGTGATGAAGGTCTTGGAACCATTGATCCTGTACTGGTTGCCGTCCTTTTCGGCCCGCGTCTTGACGCCTTGCAGATCGGAACCGGCGCCCGGCTCGGTCATGGCGATGGCGCCGATCATCTCGCCGGTGGCAAGCTTCGGCAGCCATTTCTTCTTCTGCTCTTCCGAACCGTAGTGAAGGATGTAAGGCGCGACGATCGAATTGTGCAGGCCGATGCCAAAACCGTCGACGCCGACATGGCCGATCGCTTCGATGATGGCGCTCTCATGCGCGAAGGTGCCGCCGGAGCCGCCATATTCCTCCGGCATCGAGGCGCAGAGCAGGCCGGCGGCGCCAGCCTTCAACCAGCTCTCGCGGTCGACCATCTCGTTCTTCTCGAACTCGTCGTAGCGCGGCGCGATCTCCTCCGACATGAAGCGGGTTGCCATGTCGTAGAGCATGCCGACCTCGTCCGCCGCCCAGGCGGGCTTGGGAAGGCCAAGGATTTCGGCGGGGTTGGTCATTTGGATATGTTACTCCTCCCAGAGCGCATCGTCGGAGTTGAGGTCGGCGCATGTCACGCTGGCCTCAACCGACCCTCCCCTCGAGGGAGAGGGCAACCATCTTTAGAACGCTTCCGCCGGCAGGGCCATCAGCGTGTCCGCGCCACTCGAAATGCGGGCGAGATGGGCCGACGTCTCCGGCATGATCCGCTCCATGAAGAAGCGCGCCGTCACCACCTTGTTGTCGTAGAAGGCCCCCTTGTTTTCATGGAAAGATGGGGCGCCGTTGGCGCCGCTCTTGTCCTGAGCCGCCTTGGCCATCTGCGCCCACATGTAGCCGAGCGCCACAAGGCCGAAGAGATGCATATAGTCGGTCGAGGCCGCGCCGGCATTGTCGGGCTTGGCCATGCCGTTCTGCACCAGCCACATGGTCGCCGCCTGCAGGTCGTTGAGGCCCTTCTTCAACCCCTTGGTGAAGAGCGTCATCTTGTCGTCGGAGCGGTTTTCCTCGCAGAATTCGCCGACCTCCTTGAAGAAGGCCTGGATGGCGCGGCCGCCATTCAAGCCGAGCTTGCGGCCGACGAGGTCGAGCGCCTGGATGCCGTTGGCGCCCTCATAGATCATGGCGATGCGGGCATCGCGCACGAACTGGCTCATGCCGTGCTCTTCGATATAGCCGTGACCGCCGAACACCTGCTGGGCCATGACGGCGTGGTCAAAACCCTTGTCGGTGAGCACGCCCTTGACCACGGGCGTCATCAGGCCGGTGTAGTCGTCGGCGGCCTGGCGGTCCTTGTCGTCGGCGGAGCGGTGCGCGATGTCGGACTTGATCGCCGTCCACAGCGCCAGCGCGCGGCCGGCTTCGTTGAAGGCCTTCATGGTCATGAGCGAGCGACGGATGTCGGGATGGACGATGATCGGGTCAGCCTTCTTGTCCGGCGCCTTGGCGCCAGACAGCGAACGGCCCTGCAAGCGGTCCTTGGCGTAGGCGACGGCGTTCTGGTAGGCGATCTCCGACAGAGAAAGCCCTTGCAGGCCGACGCCGAGGCGGGCCTCGTTCATCATCGTGAACATCGCCTTGAGGCCGCCATTCTCCTCGCCGAGCAGCGTGCCTTCGGCCTCGTCATAGTTCATGACGCAGGTCGAATTGCCGTGGATTCCCATCTTCTCCTCGATCGAGCCGCAGGAGAGCGTGTTGCGTTCGCCCGGATTGCCCGATGCATCGAGCTTGAGCTTCGGCACGATGAACAGCGAAATGCCCTTCACGCCTTCCGGCGCGCCCTCGATGCGGGCCAGCACGAGATGGACGATGTTGTCCGACATGTCGTGCTCGCCGGCCGAGATGAATATCTTTTGGCCTGAGATTTTGTAGGTGCCGTCGCCGTTCGGCACCGCCTTGGTGCGCAGCAGGCCGAGATCGGTACCGCAATGCGGCTCGGTCAGGTTCATGGTGCCGGTCCAGGACCCCTCGACCATCTTCGGCAGCCATTTGGCCTTCTGCTCGTCGGTGCCGTGGGTGATGATCGCCGCGATGGCGCCCTGCGTCAGGCCCGGATACATCATCAGCGACATGTTGGCCGAGACCATGTATTCGGCGACGGCGGTGTGCACGGCATAGGGCAGGCCCTGGCCGCCGAACTCGACCGGCGCCGCCAGCCCCATCCAGCCGCCTTCGCGATACTGGTCGAAGGCCTCCTTGAAGCCTTTGGGCGTGGTCACCGAGCCGTCTTCGTGACGCACGCAGCCTTCCATGTCGCCGACGCGGTTGAGCGGATGCATGACGTTTTCGGCAAGCTTGGCGCCTTCGGCCAGGATCGCCTCCAGCACGTCGGGCGTGGCGTCGGCCAATCCGGGAAGGTTCGAATAGCGCTGATAGCCCAGCACCTCGTTGAGTACGAACAGCGTATCCTGGACCGGAGCCCTGTATGTCGGCATGCTTTTTCTCCACCCTGCGGACCTGATCCGAAAGCCCCCGAATTCGTGTCAGGGCAGCATACGGACCCGTGTTGAAGCCGGGATAGCAAAAATTGACGTTTGCGTAAACGTCAATTTTTTCGATGCGACAAGATTTCCCGCCCAACCCCTGCTTGGTGAGACTGGCGGCGCGACATCATGCAGGCCGGCGTCGACGGAACCAGTTGGGCTGATACAGGCAAAGAAAAAGCCGCGCGGCAGAGCCACGCGGCTTTGATGGTCAAGACTCCGACGGAGTCGGAACCGGTAGATGCTTCAGCTCGCGACGCTCGCCTGCGGCGCCGTGCGCTCGGCCAACATCTGGCGCACCGCCGACATTGAGCCCGAGAGCTCGTTGATGGCATCGTCGATCAGCGCCCGCTGCTTCTGCAGGCGGGCAAGCTGCTTCTCCGACTTGTCCAGCGCCAGCCGCAGCTGCTTGGTGTTGGAACCGGTGGGATCGTAGAGGTCCATCATCTGCTTGACGTCGCGCAGCGAGAACCCGACCTTGCGGCCAAGCAGGATCAGCTTTAGCCGGGCCTTGTCGCGGCGCGTGTAGAGACGGGTGGAGCCGTCGCGCTGCGGGTTGAGCAGGCCCTTGTCTTCGTAGAAACGCAGCGTGCGCAGCGTCACGCCATATTTCTTGGCCATTTCGCCGATGCGGGCGAGGTCCTCACCGGCTTCGACAGATGCATTATTGGTATTGGCCGCGGTCTCGCCGGCCGAGATAAGCTTCATGGTCACTGGCTTTCCCCGTCTGGTGGCGTCGCGGTCCTGGACCATGCGTCGCCTGACTGGAAGCGGGGGCGTGCTTCCGGCCGTGGTTTCGACAAACAAAATCGCAAACAGCACACACAAATGCGCCTTTTACGTTTACGTCAATTCTATACCGATAGCCGCCTCATGACGCAAGGGGCGTTCTGTGAAGGTGCTTTATGCCGCACCGTGGACAGCGACAGCGAACTTCCTTCCAACTTCTTAAGCTTGGTTAACGCCTTGTTTACCACGTTGGGGGAAATGTGGGCGCGTCGGCTACCCGTGTTTATCCTGTATCGAATTTTTCACGGTTTTTCGGAGCGCGGGTGAACCCCCGGGAAGCTTGTCTTCCACCGTGAAAGCGCGGTCGCCTCGTTCCGGCAGGGACTTGGGGAGCTGGTCGCAAGCCGGCCAATCTGAAAGACGGACGCACCGATGAACAGCAAGCGGTCCTATCTCGACACACTCAACGCCGGCAGGCAGCGCAAGCCGCAGACCACGCTCGAGCAACTGAACCGCTCGCTGGAGACGCTGGAACAGCGGCTGGGGCAGACCCGCGAGGAGGTGACGGCACGTCCCGCTCCGCACCAATACGGCGCCGACCCGCGCTATCCGGCCACCGAGCCGCGCTATCCCGCCGTCGACCCGCGCTATCCCGCCGCCCAGCCAACCGCTCAGCAGCGCTGGTATGAGGATCCGCGGCCGGCAGCGCGCCCGCAGACCCCGGCGCCGGCCCCCAGCTTCGACCAGAACTACCAGGCCATCGCCCGTGACATCGACCGCGTGCGCGGCCAGGAAGACAGCGTCGCCATGGTCGGCAAGATCGCCGGCGAACTGCGCGGCATGCGCGAGGAACTGCGCCACCAAATGACATCGGGACTGCAGCGTGAATTCGATACGCTGCGCAAGGATATCGACCGCGCCTTCCAGGCCAACGCCAGGCCCGGCACAGCGAGCAAGGGCAGCGCCGAACTCGGCGTCGAATTCGAACGGCTTTCCGGCGCCATCAAGTCGCTGTCGGAGAAAAGCGACGACAGAAGCGTCAACATGCTGCGGCTGGAGCTCGAGCAGGTTAAGGCCGCGCTCGACACGCTGGCGCGCGAGGAGAGCGTGCAGAAGGTCGATCGCCGCTGGGACGATTTCGATCGCCGCTGGACGGCTTTCGAAGACCGCGTCGACGCCGACCAGCGCAAACGTTCCGACGACCCCGCCCTTGCGGCGCTGACCGACCGGCTGGAGCAGATCAGCAACGCCGTCAACAATCTGCCGGAATCGCTGTCGCTGCGCTCGCTCGAGGAAAAGGTGCGCACGCTGGCCGGCGCCGTCGAACACTTCGCGGGCCAGCAGGACAACCGCGGCGGTGACACGCTTGCCATGATCGACGAGCGGCTGGACGAGATTTCCCGTGCCATCGTTGCCTCGACGGTCGCGGCACAGGCCAATTCGGTCGACCACGAAGCCTTCGACCGCATCGAGAAGCGCATCGACTCGCTCGCCCGGCAGATCGAGGAAGTGGCGCAGGATCGCCCCGGCAACGCGGTCATGGATCGCCTGAGCACGCTGTCGAGCCGCGTCGACGAACTCGCCGGCCGGGCCAATTTGCCCGAACAGGCGATGGAACGGCTGGCCAAGCAGATCACCCTCATTGCCGACAAGATCGACCAGGCGCCGGCCATGCCCGACGCCGACTACATCTTCCACGGGCTCGAGCAACGCTTCGACGTGCTGTCCGGCATGATGGAACGCCGCCAGGGCGATGCCATCGAACAGGGCAACATGCTGTTTCGCGATCTCGAGCGCCGTCTCGACGAGGTTGCCGACCGGCTCGACCATCGCCTCGCGCCGCAGATCGACAGCGCCGGCATCATGGAAGCCATCGACGCCCGCTTCACCGCGCTCGCCACCCGCATGGAGACGCGCGCCGCCGATCCCGCCGGCGAAGCGGCGATCCGTGGACTGGAGAGCCGGCTCGAGGATATTTCCAGCCGGCTCGACGCCTCGGCGGCCCAGGTGGCCGGCATCGATCCGGCGCTGATCCGCAGCCTGGAGGCGCAAGTCGCCGGCCTGTCCGCCCATCTGTCCAAGCCCAGCACGCCACTGCCGGAATTCGAGGACATCAGCCCGCGCCTCGACGAGATCGAGAAGGCGCTGGCCGGGACCCGCGATTCCATCCTCGGCGCGGCACGCGAAGCGGCCGAGAACGCGGTGCGTTCGCTTGCGGGATCGAATGCCAACGCCTCGGCGGTTTCCGGACTCGCCCAGGACCTGAAGACGTTGGAAACGCTGACGCGGCGTTCCGACGAGCGCAATTCGCGAACTTTCGAGGCCATCCACGACACGCTGCTCAAGATCGTCGACAGGCTGGGTTCGCTGGAAACCAACGAACCGTCCGAAGCGATCAGCGAACTCCTGGACACGCGCCAGGACGAGGTGGCCGGCAAGCGCCGTGCACGGACCGCCAAGATGGCTGTCGAAGCGCCGTCGATGGATATCGACGAGCCGATGCCGCTGACCGGCGACATGGCCGATCTCGATGGCCGCGCCGCCGCCATAATGCGTAACGAACAGGGTCCGCGCAGCGATCTGGGCACCCGCTCGCCGGCGGAAGCCGCCGCGGCTGCCGCCATGGCCGCGCTCGGGTCCGACTCCATCGCCGAGAAGGACCAGCCGGCAGGCCGCAAATCGATGTTTGGCGGGCTGGCCCGCGCCTTCAAGGGCAGGAAGGCGGCGGACCTCCCGCCGCTGGCTGGTTCGGCGCCGAGCAGCGATATTCCGACTGTCGACCTTGACGAGCCGCTCGACCCGAAGGTGGCCAACCGCCCGCTGGAGCCAGGCTCCGGCGCGCCCGACCTCAATGCCATCATGAAGCGGGTTCGCGACGAGCGTGGCCAGCCGGCAAAGCTTGGCGAAAGCGATGCCGCGAAATCGGATTTCATCGCAGCCGCGCGGCGCGCGGCGCAGGCCGCCGCCGCGGAGGCCGACGCCCTGAAGCGCCAGTCGACGGTGAAAGGCCCGGTCAAGGCGCTCAGGATCGGCGATCTGCTCAAGGCGCGGCGCAAGCCGATCCTGATGGCGGCGGCAGCGATCATGCTGGCGCTTGCCGGACTGCAGCTCGGCAAGGCGTTCCTCTCGGATCCCGCCCAGGTGGCCAGCAACGAAGCCGCCCCGATCGTCGCCGCGCAGCCAGTGCAGACGGCATCCGTCGACACGGCGAGCCAGCCGAAGACGGAAGCCCAGCCGGCGGCGACGGACAGCGCGCCAGCCCGTGCCGTCAGGCAGGCCGAACAATCCGCGCCCGCGACCAAGGACGACATGGTGGCGCAGGCCGCCCTGGCGATGCCGTCGGACACGGACGCAATGGCGAATACGGCGCCGGTTGCAGAGCCCGCTGCGGCGCCTGCTGCTTCAACCGCCTCTTCCGGCCCAAGCACTGCCGCTTCAGACGCGATGGCTTCGGCCGCTCCGGCGCCAGTTGCGCCTATCGCCACGACCCCGATGGATGCAACGGCTTCCGAGCCGGCCACTGTTGCCGGCGGTTCGCAAGCGACGAATACCGATGCCCAGCCGGCCGCGGCCAACGAGGCCATTGCCAAGGACACGACCGGCGCCGTGGCGCCGGCAGGTGCTCCCGCGACAGCAGCCGCGGCCAAGTTCGACATTCCGGCCGATGCCGGCCCTGCCGCGCTGCGCGATGCCGCCGCTGGTGGCGACGCCAAGGCGCTGTTCGAGATCGGCTCGCGCTACGCGGAATCGCGCGGCGTCAAGGAAGACATGGCGGCAGCGGCCAAATGGTACGAGAAATCAGCGGAACTCGGTTTCGCGCCGGCCGAGTACCGCATCGGCAATTTCTATGAGAAGGGCATCGGCGTCGCCCGCGACATCAAGAAGTCGAAGACCTGGTACCAGATGGCCGCCGAGCAGGGCAATGCTAGCGCCATGCACAATCTGGCCGTGCTTTTCGCCATGGCCGCCGATGGCGTGACCGACAATGAATCGGCCGCGCACTGGTTCCAGGAGGCCGCCGACCTCGGCGTCAAGGACAGCCAGTTCAATCTCGGCATCCTCGCCGCCAAGGGCGTCGGCATGAAGCAAAACCTCGAGGAATCCTATAAATGGTTCGCTCTCGTCGCCAAGACCGGCGACAAGGACGCGGCCGCCAAGCGCGACGAGATCGCCAATGCGCTGCGGCCCGAGCAGCTCGAGCGGGCGCGCGCCGCGACCGAGCTGTGGAAGGCCAAGCCGCTCAATGCGGCGACCAATTCGGCCGACATTCCCGAGTCCTGGCAGGAAGGTACTCCGCAGACGACCGCCGGCATCGACATGAAGAAGGCGGTCAAGAACATCCAGCTCATCCTCAACAAGAACGGCTATGATGCCGGCGGCGCCGACGGCGTCATGGGCGAGAAGACCAAGAACGCGATTATCGCTTTCCAGACCGACAACAAGCTGCCGGCGACAGGCGCCGTCGATGAAAAACTGGTGCGGGCGCTGCTGGCGCGCAAATAACAGAGAAGCGTCGTTTCCACGACGCTCTTGCCACACATTTGCCTGTTAACTGATTGAGATATTTTTTGTTTCGGCGCGGCGACGGGGTTTGACCCCGCCGCCGCGTTGGCGCAAGGAAAAATTGGCTTTTCGGTGCGAGACTGCCCAGAACGGCTGTATTCGCCGACAGGCAAACTGATCGAGACTGACGGGTGGGCATCTATCTCCCGATTGCGGAAATTTCCGTCAACGTCTTCGTGCTGCTGGCCATGGGCGCTGCGGTGGGCTTCCTGTCGGGCATGTTCGGCGTCGGCGGCGGGTTCCTGATCACGCCGCTCCTGATCTTCTACAACATCCCTCCGGCGATCGCGGTCGCCACCGGCGCCAACCAGGTCATCGCCTCTTCCGTCTCCGGCGTGCTTTCCCACATGAAGCGGGGTACGCTCGACTTCAAGCTCGGCGGCGTGCTCCTGGCCGGCGGCATCATCGGCTCCACCGCCGGCATTTATGTCTTCGCCTTCCTGCGCCGGCTCGGCCAGCTCGACCTGTTCATCTCGCTGCTTTATGTCGTGCTGCTCGGCACGGTCGGCGGGCTGATGCTGGTCGAAAGCATCAATGCGCTGCGCGCCACACGCAGCGGCGCCGCGCCGGTGCTGAAGAAATCCGGCCAGCACAACTGGATCCACCGGCTGCCGCTGAAGATGCGTTTCAGGGCGTCGAAACTGTTCGTCAGCGTCATCCCGGTGCTCGGCCTTGGCGCCGGCATCGGCTTCCTGTCGTCGATCATGGGTGTCGGCGGCGGCTTCATCATGGTGCCGGCGCTGATCTATCTGCTCAAGGTGCCGACCAATGTCGTTATCGGCACCTCGCTGTTCCAGATCATCTTCACGTCCGCCTACACCACGCTGGTCCACGCCACCACCAACCAGACGGTCGACGTCGTGCTGGCCTTCCTGTTGATGGCGGGCGGCGTCGCCGGCGCGCAATATGGCGCCAAGGCCGGTCAGAGGCTGCGCGGCGAGCAGCTCAGGGCACTGCTGGCCTTGCTGGTGCTGGCTGTGGCGATCAGGCTGGCCATCGATCTCTTCGTCACCCCGCCCAATCTCTATTCGCTGTCCAGCGCGGGCCTCAACTGATGGCGGGTCCGAAAGCACTCGCTGCCGCCATCCTCCTGTCACTGCTTGCGGCCGCCGCGCCGGCGAAGGCACAGACGCCACTGACGGAAGGCATCCAGATCGGTCTCTCCACCGACAATGTCTCGATCACCGCCGGTTTTTCCGGCGCCGACCTGACCATTTTCGGCTCGCTGGAAAATCCCGACCCGCTGGTCGCCCGCCAGGGGCGCTACGACGTCATCGTCGTGCTCGAAGGGCCACCCAAGCCGGTGGTGGTGCGACGCAAGGACCGGGTGCTTGGTGTCTGGGTCAATCTGGATTCCGAAACTTTCGAGAACGTGCCCGTCTCCTATTCGGTGGCGACGACGCGGCCGCTGCAGGACATCACCGAACCCAATAGCTACAAGCAGCTGTCGCTCGGCGCCTCCAATCTTTACATGCAGCCCGCCGACGCTGGCGACAGCCCGGCGACGATCGAGGAATTCACCGCTGCGTTGCGCGAGCGCAAGGGCGCGGCTGGCCTCTACAGTGAGAATGTCGGCGGCGTGCAGTTCCTGTCGCAGAACCTGTTCCGCGCCACCGTCAGGCTGGCGCCGAATGTGCCTGTCGGCACCCATAAGGCCCGCGCGTTCCTGTTCAAGAGCGGCCTGTTCATCAAGGAAAGCTCGGCCCAGCTCGAAATTCGCAAGTCCGGCTTCGAACAGTCGATCTTCCGCGTCGCCCACGACTACTCCTTCCTCTATGGCGTCTTCGCCATATCGCTGGCCATGCTGACGGGCTGGCTCGGCAGGCTGATCTTCCGCAAGGACTGAGGCAGCCAAAGGGGGTTTCCCTTTCGCGCGTCATGCTATAGACCGCACCTCCCCGCCCAACGGGCAAACAAGCACAATTCAATTCCGCAGAGCGGTCCGGTCGCCGGAACCCCAGCGCACGCCTCTCCCGCGAGCGCCGATCCGCTGTCTGCCGCCAGTGACAGGAGGCTGCCTTGCGGCCAGCATTCGCCGGTATCGATTTCGGCACTTCGAACTCCACGGTCGGCGTGGTCCGCAACGGGCAACCCCACCTCGTCGCGCTTGAAGGCGGTCAGGTCACGCTGCCCAGCGCGGTGTTCTTCAATTTCGAGGACGGCCGCATCTGTTTTGGCCGCCAGGCCATCGCCAACTACACCGACAGCGTGGAGGGCCGGCTGATGCGCTCGCTGAAGAGCGTGCTGGGCAGCTCGCTGGCGCATGAAAAGACGCGCATCAAGGCGCGCTCGATCGGCTTCATGGAGATCATCGGCCTGTTCCTCGGCCATCTCAGGAAGAAGCTTGAGGAAGATGGCGGCGATCTGGTCGAGACCGTGGTGCTCGGCCGGCCGGTGCAGTTCGTCGATGACGACCCACAAGCCGACGCGAACGCGCAGAGCGACCTGGAAAAGGCCGCGCATGCCCAGGGCTTCAAGCACATCGCCTTCCAGTTCGAGCCGATCGCGGCTGCGCTCGATTACGAGCAGAGGGTGACGCGTGAGGAGCTGGCGCTGATCATCGACATGGGCGGCGGCACGTCCGACTTTTCAGTCGTTCGCGTCTCGCCGGAGCGTGCCCGATCGCCGGACCGCAAGGACGATATCCTGGCCAGCCGGGGCGTCCATATCGGCGGTACGGATTTCGACCGGCTGCTCAGCATTGCCCATGTCATGCCGCAGCTCGGTTATTTGACCCCGACCAAGGACGGCAAGCGCAATCTGCCGGCCAGCTACTTCATCGATCTCGCGACATGGCAGCGCATCAACCTGGTCTACACCGCCAAGGCGATGACGCATCTGCGCCAGATCCGCTACGAGGCCGCCCGCGCCGACCTCGTCGACCGCTTCATCCACATCGTCGAGCACCGTTACGGGCACGCGCTGGCGGCCTTGGTGGAAAAGGCCAAGATAGAGCTGACCGACCACTCATCGGCCGAAGTCGCGGTGAGGCTATCCGACGTGGAGTTCGCCGCCGAAATCACGCGTGACGGGCTGGACGCCACCATCGCCAGGGACATCGATCGGGTCACCGCAACGGTGGCGGAGACCATGCGCGACGCCGGGGTCAAGCCGTCCGACATCACCGCGGTGTTCCTGACCGGCGGCTCGACCGCGATCCCGCTGGCGAGACGGGAAATCCTGTCGCTGGTGCCGCAGGCTTCCGTCATCGACGGCGACATGTTCGGCTCGGTCGGGCTTGGCCTGGCGTTGGATGCGCAACGCAAATTCGCCTAACTAGAGCGCGTCGCTCCCCTTAGTTTCTGCACCCAGGTGCGCCTTCAGCGCCATCTGGGCCAGGCTTGCCTGGCGGTCGCGGTGGGAGATCATGGCGAAGTCGCGCTGTGGCAGTTCGAGCGGCACGGACCGCAGGCTGCCCTCGGCGACGGCGCGTCCGACGACCAGTTCCGAAATGATGGTAGCGCCGGCGCCCGCCTCGACCGCCTGGCGAACCGCCTCGTTGCTGGGCAGCACCAGGAACACCTGCAGATCGGCAAGCGAAATCCCCTCGCGCCGCGCCAGATCCTCCAGCACTTCGCGCGTGCCCGAACCGCCCTCGCGGATGATCCAGCGCAGGCCCCTGATATCGGGGCGGCCCGGCGCGGTTTCGACGATTTCGGGATGTGACGCGGCAACCACCAGCATCAACCGGTCGGTGTCGACCTTGGCGCGGCGCAATATGTCGGACTCGGTGCGACCCTCGACCAGGCCGAGATCGGCGGTTCCATCCAGCACACTGGCCTCGACCTGCCTCGTGTTGCCGATGCTGACGCTCAGCCGCACCGCGGGATAGGCCTCGTGGAAGGATGCCAGCCTTCGCGGCAGCCAGTAGCTGGCGATGGTCAGGCTGGCAGCAATCGAAAGACTGCCGGCGACCGTCTGGGAGACATGTTCCAGCACATTGCGCGCGGCGGCGGCGCGCTCCAGCACGGCCTTTGCCTCGGGCAGGAACCGGTGGCCGGTCTGGGCAAGTTCGATGTTGCGGCCGACACGGTTGAACAGATGGACGCCGTGCTGCTCCTCAAGCGCGCGGATGGCGGCCGATGCCGCGGACTGGGAAATGCCCAGAAGCTCCGCCGCCTTGGTCATGTGGCCGCGCTCGGCGACGGCAACGAAAATGCGCAACTGATCCAGGGTCATGTCAGCATTAAGAACCAATATCGATCGAATTTACAAGAACAACTGATTAGACGGATCGATAGCTTCATTCTACATTTTCACGCGAAGTTAGAAAAAATTCGCCAGCGGATGGCAGAGACTAAAATGATCGGGCGGTTCAAGTCCCTTCTCGCGCATTGGACCCGCGGCATCCGCAGACGGCTGGCCGGCGATCGCTACCACCCGGAAGAGCATTACATGCGTGGCCCCGGGCCGAAGACCCGGGCCAAATCGGCCGGCCGCGCGGGCACATCCGGATCATGAGGCATCCATCGCCGCGCGGCGCGAATTCGGCACCATCGCAACGCCCGCTTGCCGACACGCGCGCGCCCGATGAAGGCGACGGCGTCGACACCTCGCCGGGCATTTCCGACAGCATCGCCAAGACCACCTGCTACATGTGCGCCTGCCGCTGCGGCATCGACGTGCACATCAAGGACGGCAAGGTCCGCTACATCAACGGCAACAAGGACCATCCGGTCAATCGCGGCGTGATCTGCGGCAAGGGCAGTTCCGGCATCATGCAGCACTACAGCCCGGCCCGGCTGAAGAAGCCGCTGCTGCGTACCGGCCCGCGCGGCTCGGGCGTGTTCCGCGAGATCGAGTGGGAGGAGGCTTTGTCGATCGCGACGGGGCGGCTCTCAGCCATCCGTCGCACCGACCCGAAGAAGCTCGCCTTCTTCACCGGCCGTGACCAGTCGCAATCCCTGACCGGATGGTGGGCGAGCCAGTTCGGCACGCCGAACTTCGCCGCCCATGGCGGCTTCTGTTCGGTCAACATGGCGGCCGGCGGGCTCTATTCGATCGGCGGCTCGTTCTGGGAGTTCGGTGAGCCTGACTGGGATAACACACGATATTTCATGCTGTTCGGCGTCGCCGAGGACCATGATTCCAACCCGATCAAGATCGGGCTGGGCAAGCTCAAGGCGCGCGGCGCCAAGGTGGTGTCGATCAATCCGTGCCGCACCGGCTACAACGCGATTGCCGACGACTGGATCGGCATCCGGCCAGGTACCGACGGCCTGTTCGTCTTCGCGCTCATCCATGAACTGCTGAAAGCCGGCCGCGTCGATCTCGATTATCTGCTCCGCTACACCAACGCCCATGTCCTCGTCGTGCAGGAGCCTGGCGCCTCAGACGACGGGCTGTTCGTCCGCGACGCCGACGGCAATCCACTGGCCTGGGACAGGGTGGCGAAGACCGCCGTCAAGGCAACCGACCCGGAAGCGAAGCCGGCGCTTACCGGCAGCTTCGAAGTCGGCGGCCGCCGCTGCACGCCGGTGTTCCAGTTGATCGCCGACCGCTACCTTGATGACAGCTATGCGCCGGATGCCGTCGCCGAGCGCTGCGGCATTGCCGCCGATGCGATCCGACGGATCGCCGCCGAACTTGCCCATGTCGCCTTCGAAGAGGCGATCGAACTGCAGGTGGCGTGGACCGACTGGGCCGGGCGCCGGCACGAGACGATCAAGGGCCGGCCGGTTTCGATGCATGCGATGCGCGGTATATCGGCCCGTTCGAACGGTTTTCACTCTTGCCGCGCCATCCACCTGCTGCAAGTGCTTCTGGGTACGGTGGATGTTCCCGGCGGCTTCCGCTTCAAGCCGCCCTACCCCCGCTCGGTGCCGCCAGGCCCGAAACCCGCGGGCAAGACGGTCAAGCCGATGACGCCGCTGGACGGCATGCCGCTTGGTTTCGTCTGCGGGCCGGACGACCTGCTGGTCGAGGAAGACGCCACGCCGACCCGCATCGACAAGGCCTACTCCTGGGACGCGCCGCTCGCCGCGCACGGGCTGATGCACACCGTCATCCGCAATGCCTGGGCCGGCGACCCCTACCCGATCGACACGCTGATGATGTACATGTCGAACATGGCCTGGAATTCCTCGATGAACACCGTCGAGACTATCCGTATGCTGACCGACAGCGACGAGGCGGGCAACTACAAGATCCCCTTCATCATCTATTCCGACGCATACTATTCCGAGACCGTGCCGTTCGCGGACCTCGTGCTGCCGGATACGACCTATCTCGAACGGCATGACTGCATCAGCCTGCTCGACCGGCCGATCAGCCATGCCGACGGGCCGGGCGATGCCATCCGCCATCCCGTCGTCGAGCCGGATCGCGACGTCAGGCCGTTCCAGTCGGTACTGATCGAACTGGGTTCGCGGCTTGGCCTGCCCGGTTTCGTCGATGAGGACGGATCGGCCAGATATGCCGACTACGCCGACTATATCGTCAACCACGAGCGCACCCCTGGCATCGGACCGCTGGCCGGCTGGCGCGGCAAGGATGGGACGTCGATCGGCAGGGGTGAGGTCAATCCAAACCAGTTGCAACGCTACATCGACAATGGCGGCTTCTGGCATCACGACTTCGCTCAGGACCAGCGCTACTACAAGATGGCCAACCGCTCCTATCTCGATTTCGCGGTGCAGATGGGTTTCATCCCGAAGGCCGAGCCGATCGTCTTTCAGCTTTATTCCGAGCCGTTGCAGCGGTTTCGTCTCGCCGCGCGCGGCCATGGCCGTGTCCTGCCGCCGGAGGCCGAGCGCCAGCGCATCGAGACCTATATGGATCCGCTGCCGTTCTGGTACATGCCGTTCGAGGAAGCGGTGGTCGACCTCGAAAAATACCCGCTGCACGCTCTGACACAGCGGCCGATGCATATGTATCATTCCTGGGGGTCGCAAAATGCGTGGCTGCGGCAGATCACCAGCCAGAACCGGCTGTTCGTGCATCATCGCACCGGCGCCAGCCTCGGTCTCGTCGACGACGACTGGGTGTGGATCGAGAGCATCAACGGCAGGGTGAAGGGGCAGATCAAGCTGGTCGACGGGGTGAACGAAAGCACGGTCTGGACCTGGAACGCGATCGGCAAAAGGCGCGGCAGCTGGGGCCTCAAGGACGATGCCGCCGAGAGCAATCGCGGCTTCCTGCTCAACCATATCATCGGCGACCAGACCTCGGCGGACGCGCAGGGCAAACGCTATTCGAATTCGGATCCGGTCACCGGCCAGGCGGCATGGTTCGACCTGCGTGTGCGCATCGTCAAATGCAAGGCGGAGGAAGCCGGCTTCACCGAGCCGCAATTCGAGCGGTTCAGCCAACCGCCGCATTTCGAGCCTTCGCCCGACAAGCTGAGTTTCGGGACCGAATTCCGCCGGGCAAGAGAGGCCGCGCAATGACCTGCCTCCCCGCCCATACCGACAAGAAGCTCGGCCTGGTCATCGACCTCGATACCTGCGTCGGCTGCCAGGCCTGCGTCACCGCCTGCAAGGAATGGAACACCGGCGGCCACATGGCGCCGCTGACCGACATCGACCCCTATGGCGGCCATGTCGACGGCGTCTGGTTCAACCGCGTGCACAGCTATGAGCACACCACCGAGATGGGCGGGCGCACGGTCAACTTCCCGCGCTCCTGCCTGCATTGCGAGACGCCGGCTTGCGTCACCGTCTGTCCGACCGGCGCCTCCTACAAGCGCGCCTCGGACGGCATCGTGCTGATCGACGAGGACAAATGCATCGGCTGCAAATTGTGCAGCTGGGCATGCCCCTATGGGGCGCGCGAATTCGATACCGATGTCGGCGTGATGAAGAAATGCACGCTCTGCGTCGACCGCATCTACAATGACAATCTGGCCGAAGAAGACCGTGTGCCGGCTTGCGTCGCCGCCTGCCCGACCAGCGCCCGGCATTTCGGCGATCTCGGCGATCCCCAATCGGCCGTCTCGCAGCTGGTTGCGGAGCGCGGCGGCGTCGACCTGATGCCGGAACTCGGCTATCACCCGACCAACAAGTACCTGCCGCCGCGCGCCCATACACAGCGCGCCGCATCGGTGCCCGCGAAGGCGCTGGAGCCGGTGCGGGCAGAAGGCGGCTTCCTCGGCTGGGTCGATCGCATGCTTTCGAACTGACCATGCATCCAGCCTTTTCCGTTGTCTTCTTCACCACCGCCACGGGCGCCGGTTACGGCCTGCTCGCACTGCTTGGCGTGTTGGGTGGATTTCAGGTCGTCCCGCCCGATTTCTGGCTCGGCTTCGTCGGCCTGGGGCTGGCGCTCGGCCTGATCGCGGCGGGACTGCTGTCGTCGACCGGGCATCTCGGCAGGCCGGAGCGCGCCTGGCGGGCTTTCTCGCAATGGCGCAGCTCCTGGCTGTCGCGCGAAGGCGTGTCGTCGGTCATCACCTTCATCCCGGCGGCATTGTTCGGGCTCGGCTGGGTGTTTTTCGGCCGTACAAGCGGCTGGGTGGCCGTTGCCGGATTGCTGGCCGCCATCGGTGCGGTCGTCACCGTTTGCACCACCGGCATGATCTATGCGTCGCTGAAACCGATCGCCCAATGGCACAGCCGCTATACTTTGCCGGCCTATCTGCTCTTCGCGGCCATGACCGGCAGCGTTCTGTTGAACGCTCTGCTGCAAGGTTTTGGTGTCGGCTCGATACCCGTGCTGTTGTTGTCGCTGCTTGCCACCCTTGCCGGCTGGGGCTGGAAGGTCGCCACCTGGCGACACAATGACGGGCTCGAGATCCCGACCACAGCCAACACGGCTACTGGTTTGGCCGGCGGCACGGTGCGGTCGCTGGAATGGCCGCATACCGAGGAAAATTACCTGCTCAAGGAAATGGGTTTTCGCATCGCGCGCAAGCACAGTGCGAAGCTGCGCATGCTCACACAGGCATTGGCCTTTGCCCTGCCCGTCCTGCTGCTCGCCGCCACCTTTGCCTCGTCCTGGCCCTATGCGGCGGTGCCTTCAGGGCTCGCCGCGATCATCCAGTTCGCCGGGATGCTGGTCGAACGCTGGCTGTTCTTCGCCGAGGCGAAGCACACCGTCACTCTGTATTACGGCAGATAGGACTGCTCAGCCCGGCCGCAGCATCGAGCGGGAGATGGCGAAGATGCGGTCGCTGCCAAGCATATAGGCCATCAGCGATTCCAGCCGGAACAGCCCGGCATAGGCGCGGTCGAGCACGTTGAGCGAACCGGTATAGGCGCCGAAGGCCGGCATGATCATGCGGCCGCCATCGCCGGCAAAGCAGCGCCGCCGCACCGAACGGCCGCGCTGGACGATGCGCGCGCAGGGATGGAGATGGCCTGCAATCTCGCCCTCGACGCGCACCTTGGACGGCTCATGCCGGAACAACAGCGAGCCGATGGCCAGTTCCCGCACCGTTTCACCGGGCAGATCGGCCGGCGCTTCCGGATCGTGATTGCCGGCGACCCAGAACCAGTCGCGGCCTGCCATCAGCGCTTCCAGCCGCTCGCGAAAACTCGCATGCATGCGCTCGGCGCCGCCGCCATCGTGAAAGGAGTCGCCCAGGCTGATGACGATCGACGGCTGGTAGTCCGATATGACAGCCTGCAGCCTGAGCAAGGTCGCGCCGGTGTCATAGGGCGGGATCAGCGTGCCACGCCTTGCCAGCGACGAGCCTTTTTCCAGATGCAGGTCGGAGACCGCCAACAGCCTGAGTTCGGGAAAATAGAGCACGCCGCGCGGATCGCATACCGCGCGCTCGCCGGCGATGCCGATCATGTCGGCCTCGGCGATCAGCGACGTGCGCGCCAGCGAAAAATTCATCCCTCTACCTTCGTTCGTCACCCTCGGCCCATGGCCTCTTCGACCAGGTCGGCCGCTTCCATGAGCAGCGAGTCATTGGCGCCGCCATTCACCGATTCCTTGCCGATCTCCAGCATGACAGGCACAGCCAGCGGCGAAATCTGCTCGAGATGCTTATGCATGATTCGACCGCGCACACGCGAGAGCATCTCGGCAAGTCTGCTGACATCGAGCAATCCGGCGGATGCGTCGGTGCGCGTCGCCTGCAACAGTATGTGGTCCGGCTCGTGGCTGCGCAGCACATCGTAGATCAGATCGGCCGAGACGGTTACCTGGCGGCCGCTCTTCTCCTGGCCCGGAAAACGCTTCTCGATCAGCCCGGCAATGACGGCGCAGGTGCGAAAGGTGCGCTTCAGCATCCAGCTGTCGTTCAGCCAGGCTTCGAGATCATCGCCCAGCATGTCCTCGTCGAACAGCGCGGCCAGAGACGGCTTCCTGGCTTTGAACAAGGCGGCCATGTCGTCCAGCGCCCAGACGGCCAGCGAATAGTCGGTGGCGACGAAGCCGAGCGGCCGGGCGTTCGCCCGCTCCAGTCGCCGTGTCAGCAACATGCCGAGCGTCTGGTGCGCCAGCCTGCCTTCGAAGGGATAGGCGACCATGTAGTGGCGGTTGCCGCGCGGAAAGGTCTCGACCAGAAGGTCGCCGCGCTTGGGCAGCACCGACTTTTCCTTCTGCAGCCGCAGCCAGTCGGCGACCTGTTCGGGCAGCGCCTGCCAGCGGTCGCTGTCGGCCAGCATGCCACGCACCTGATCAGCCAGATAGGTCGAGAGCGGAAACTTGCCGCCGGCATAGGACGGCACGATGATGTTGGCGCCCGCACCATTGGAGACGACGCATTCGTTCTCACGGATGCCTTCGAAGCGCAGCACCTTGCCGGCGAAGAGGAAATTGTCGCCTGGGCGCAGTGTCTCGGCAAAATACTCCTCGATCTTGCCCAGCACCGGCCCGCCACGCCCGGCCATGCCGCGGCCCTGCCTGACATAGCGGACATTGAGCTCCGGCATCTCGACGATGGTGCCGACATTGAGGCGGTATTGCTGGGCGACGCGCGGATGCGAGACGCGCCACAGCCCATCCTTGGTCCTGCGGATACGCGCGTAACGCTCGTAGTTCTTCAGAGCATAACCACCGGTGGCGACGAAATCGACGACGCGGTCGAAAGTCTCGCGCGCCAGTCCGGCATAGGGCGCGGCACTGCGCACCTCCTCGAACAGATGGTCGGCGTCGAAAGGCGCGCCGCAAGCGACGCCGAGGACATGCTGCGACAGCACGTCTAGCGCGCCGGTGATCAATGGCGGCGTGTCCTGCGCACCGAGATAGTTGGCGTCGAGCGCAGCCCGGCACTCCAGCACCTCGAAACGGTTGGCCGGGATGAGGATCGCCTTGGACGGCTCGTCCATGCGGTGATTGGCGCGGCCGATGCGCTGCGCCAGCCGACTGGCGCCCTTCGGCGCGCCGACATGCACGACCAGGTCGACATCGCCCCAATCGATGCCGAGATCGAGCGTCGAGGTGGCGACGATCGCACGCAGCGCGTTCTCGCCCATCGCCTTTTCGACGCGCCGGCGCTGGCCGACATCGAGCGAGCCGTGATGCAAGGCGATCGGCAGCGAATCCTCGTTCGCCCGCCACAATTCCTGGAACAAAAGTTCGGCCTGGCTTCGGGTGTTGACGAACAGCAGCGTCGTGCGGTGGCGCTTGATCGCCTCATAAATCTCGGGAATGGCATAGCGAGCCGAATGGCCGGACCACGGCACGCGCTCTCGCGAATCCAGGATCGAGATATCAGGCTTGGCGCCACCCGCCACGGTGATGAGGCCAGCCATCGCAGGCCCCTTGGAGCCTGGGGGCGGATTCTGGCTGACCAGCCAGCGCCGCAATTCATCCGGCTCGGCCACTGTCGCCGACAGGCCGATGGTTTGCAGACCGGGCACGTAGTTGCGCAACCGCGCCAGGCCGAGCGCCAAGAGATGGCCGCGTTTCGACGTCACCAGGGAATGCAACTCGTCCAGCACGACATAGCGCAGATCCTCGAAGAAGCGCCTGGCGTCGGGGGCGGCGATCAGCAGCGCCAGTTGCTCGGGGGTTGTCAGCAAGATATCGGGCGGCACCAGCTTCTGGCGCTGGCGCTTGTGGGAAGGCGTGTCGCCGGTGCGTGTCTCGATGCTGATCGGCAGACCGATCTCCTCGACCGGCTTGCCGAGATTGCGCTCGATGTCGACGGCCAGCGCCTTCAGCGGCGAGATGTAGAGCGTGTGGATGCCGCGATGCGCCTGCCCAGGCTTCCGCCTTGGCCTGACGGCCAGTTCAGTCAGCGATGGCAGGAAGCCGGCCAGCGTCTTGCCGGCCCCGGTCGGCGCGATCAACAGCACCGATTGGCCACTTTGAGCCTTCGCCAGCAATTCGATCTGATGGGCGCGCGGCGACCAGCCTTTCTCACCGAACCATCTCAGGAATGGTTCCGGCAGGGCAATGGCGGCATTCTGCTCGGCAAGGCGCGGCTCAACTGTCACGCGCCAGAGGTAGCGCGGCCACGGGCAATCGCCAAGGAAAATCGGAACAAAAGGGGATCGTGGCGTTCCTCGCCCCGTTTACGGGGAGAAGGAAAGGTCACGGCCTTCGAAACCCGGTCGGGCCGCCATAGAGGTAACCAATGCGGGCGATGGCGTCCCTCAGCCCTTCGCGCGAGACCAGCATGGTGTGGCCATTGGCGTGGATCATGGTCTCGGGGTCGGCCATGACGGCGACATGGCCTTTCCAGAAGACAAGGTCGCCCCGACGCAATCCGGCATAGTCCGGGCCGGGTTCGAGCGGCTCGCCGATGCTTGCTGCCTGCATGTCGGAATCGCGCAGCACGTTTTTGCCGGTCATGCGCATCGCCAGCTGCACCAGGCCGGAACAGTCGATGCCGAAGCCGGACACACCGCCCCACAGATAGGGTGTGCCCAGAAACGTCTCGGCAACCGCGACATAGTCGGCGGCAACTTCTCCGGTTGGCCTGAGGTGACCAGCGATGATCGCTTCGCCTGACGGCAGGACGGCATAATGCGTGCCGCGCGTCTCGGCGGTGCCCGTCACCGTCACGGTCGACCCCATCGACAGCTGTCCCGCGATCGGAAAGCGCAGATCCGGACCGGGATAGAGAAAGGTGCGGGGCACCGAGACGATATGAGTGGGCGTTTGGTCCCGTCCGCCGAGCTCGGTTGCGGCGACATAGCCGACATAGCCGTCGCGTTCGGCCTGGATCCAGGCCCAGCCTTCGGCATTCTCGAAAACCAGCACATCGTCGCCGAACAGGGCTTGTGTGTTGATGCCGGCATCCGCGCGCGGCGCCTTGCGGATGTCGGCCACCGAGGCCGAAATCCGCGCCGGCTGGCCGGCGACGAAACGCTCGGCGGTAACCTCGCCTTTCAGCCTTGCGTCGGCAAGGTCGGAACGGAATGCGTGGAGACGGGCATCGTGAGCAGTCAAAATCGGCAACCCTGTTGTATGGGCAAAACAGTCAGATGGGCAGTTCGTGGGCCTTGGCGATGATACCATCGCCGAAGCGCTCGACAAAGAGCGCGCCCTCCACCGTGCGCTTGATCAGCACGTTGCGCTTGTCGAGTTCGTCGCGATGGCGCGACACCAGCTTCAGGGCGCCCATCGTGTCGAGCGCGCGCGTGATCACCGGCTTGGTGACATTGAGACGGGCGGCCAGCCCGCGCACCGTGTGCGGCGGCGGATCGAGATAGATGGTGAACAGGATCGCCGTCTGGCGCATGGTCAGGTCTGGCGCGTCGTCGCGCACCTGCGACAGCATGACTTGCTGCCACAGTCGCAAGGCCTGGCTCGGGCGCATCGCAATCGACATCGCGCCAGCATGACGGCAAATTGTTTCGGTTCCGTTTCAGTTTCGGCGATTTGCCGGCTCTGCTTGCTGCCACCCCCATCAGCCAAAGCGTGTCGAGATGATCCGTTCCAGCGCCCGGATGCCTTGCGCCTCGCCGCCGGCGGGGCCGTGCGGGCGATCGGCGGGGTTCCAGGCGAAGATGTCGAAATGCGCCCAGCCCGCCGTCTTCTCGACAAAGCGCTTGAGGAACAGCGCCGCCGTGATCGAACCGGCGAAACCGTCCGTGGTGACGTTGTTGATGTCGGCGATCTTCGACGACAGTTTCGCATCGTAGGGCCGCCACAGCGGCATGCGCCACAGCGGATCCTCGACCGCCAGCGATGCCGCGGCGAGATCCGAGGCCAGCGCCTCGTCGCCGGTATAGAAAGGCGGCAGATCGGGGCCAAGCGCGACACGCGCCGCTCCGGTAAGCGTCGCCATGTCGACCAGCAGCTGCGGCTCCTCGTCATCGGCCAGCGCCAGCGCGTCGCCGAGCACGAGCCTGCCTTCAGCGTCCGTGTTGCCGATCTCGACAGTGATGCCCTTGCGGCTCACCAGCACGTCGCCGGGCCGAAAAGCATTACCGGCAATCGAATTCTCGACCGCGGGGATCAGTACGCGCAGCCGCACGTTCAACCCGGCGGCCATGATCATCGAGGCCAGGCCAAGCACATTGGCGGCGCCGCCCATGTCCTTCTTCATCAAGAGCATGCCGGATGACGGCTTGATGTCGAGACCGCCCGTGTCGAAGCAGACGCCCTTGCCGACCAGCGTCACCTTCGGCGCGCCCGGTTGCCCCCAGATCATGTCGATCAGGCGCGGCGCGCCTGATGAAGCACGGCCGACGGCGTGGATCATCGGGAAGTTCCGCGCCAGCAGCTCGTCGCCCTTGATGACGGAGACTTCGGCCTTGTGCGCCGCGGCCAGGGTGCGCACCGCCTTCTCCAGATCATCCGGCCCCATGTCGCTGGTCGGTGTGTTGACCAGATCACGGGCCAGGAAGACGCCATCCGCGATGCGGCGAACGCGCGCCGCGTCGACACCGGCCGGCACGTCGAAACGCAGCGCCTTGCCCGGCTTCTTGCCATAACGGGTAAAGACATACCCACCGAGCGCCAGCGCGATGGCCGCGAGTTCCGGCTCGGCCGGAGCGGAGGCGAAATGCCAGTCGCCTTCCGGGAGGGCTTTCGAGAGCGCGCCGAGACCGAGCGCGCCTTCCCCGTCGCCGATGCCGAACAGCGCGCCGGCAAGCGCGCCATTTTCGCCGGGCACGGCCAGCGTCCTGCCTGCGTCGCCGGAAAAGCCGTTGGCCTTGGCCCATGCGATAGCAGATGGCGCTAGGCCCGCGGCCTCCAGGCCGTCGCGGCCCACCAGATGCACCGGCAGCGCACCTTGCAATTTCGTCTCGACGAGTTCGACAGGCATTCGATGTTCTCCTGCCGACCCGGGCCCCGAGTCGGCGTTTCTTAACTATCCGTTAGGGTTAACAGAATATTTCTGCGGGAGGGAAGATGGCCACGCAATGGCCGCGCGCATGAATGGAGGCCCAGGTGCCGATGCCGACCAACCGCACAGTGAATGCCAGGGGAAAACGGCTCGCCACCACCGCCCTCATGCTCGCGCTCGCGGCGAGCGTCGCCGGTTGCGGAACCAGCAGGATGACAACCGGCTCGATCGGCCGCAGCGGCGGCAAGCCGCTGGAGAGCATGTCCGCGGGAGAGGTGCATAACGCCACGGCGGCCCTCGGCCAGTCCTACGCCAAGAATCCCAACGACAAGCGAATCGCAACCAACTTCGCGGCCGCGCTGCAGATGGACGGCGATGCCGACCAGTCACTTGCCGTAATGCGCAAACTGGCGATCGCCTATCCCAAGGATCGCGACGTGCTCGCCGCCTATGGCAAGGCGCTGGCCGCCAATGGCCAGTTCGACGCAGCGCTCGACGCCGTGCGCCGCGCGCAGACGCCGGAATATCCCGACTGGAAGCTGGTGTCGGCGGAAGCCGCCATCCTTGACCAGCTCGGCCAGAAGGACAATGCGCGCCAGCTTTACCGCAAGGCCCTCGAACTCAAGCCGAACGACCCCTCGGTTCTCTCCAATCTCGGCATGTCCTATGTGCTGGAAGGGGACCTGCGCACCGCGGAAACCTATATGCGTTCCGCCGCCCAGCAACCCAATGCCGACAGCCGCGTGCGTCAAAACCTGGCGCTGGTTGTCGGCCTGCAGGGCCGCTTCGACGAAGCCGAGAAGATCGCATCGCAGGAGCTCTCCCCCGAGCAGGCTCAGGCCAATGTCGCTTATCTCAGGCAGATGCTTGCGCAGCAGAATGCCTGGGGGCAGCTCAAGGATCAGGACAAGTCGAAGCCGGCAACCAACTGAGGCGACGATCTACAAAGGGCCCAATGGAACGAAGAAAGCCGCGCTGAGTTCAGCGCGGCTTTCTTCGTTTATCCTGATGTGCCTCGCCGCTATTTGGTCGATGATGAAGGATGATCGGTGCCGAAGATGCCGCGCTGGCTGACCTGGATGCCGGCCGGACCCAGGATGATGGCGAAAAGCACCGGCAGGAAGAACAGGATCATCGGCACGGTGAGCTTGGGCGGCAAGGCGGCGGCCTTCTTCTCGGCGGCATTCATGCGCTGGTCACGGCTTTCGGCGGCAAGCACGCGCAATGCGTGCGCCACGGGCGTGCCGTAGCGTTCGGCCTGGACAAGCGCCTGCGACACCGATTTGACCGATTCCAGACCGGTGCGGTTCGCAAGATTCTCATAGGCCTGCTTGCGTTCCTGCAGGTAAGAGAGCTCGGCGTTGGTGAGGATGAATTCTTCCGCCAGAGCCACCGACTGAGCGCCGATCTCGTCAGCGACCTTGCGGAGCGCGGCTTCCACCGACATGCCCGACTCCACGCAGATGAGCATCAGGTCGAGCGCATCCGGCCAGGCCATCTGGATCGACTGCTTGCGCTTGGTGGCGCGATTGTTGACATAGAGGACCGGTGCGTAAAAGCCGCCATAGGCGACGAGAACGCAGACGAACAGCCGGATGACCAGGGGTTTGTCAGGCAATCCTCCGAGTACGAATATGTAGACCAGACCCAGCGCGAAGCCGACAAAAGGCAGCACGAGGCGGAAGAAGAGAAACCGCGTCAGCGGGTTCTGTCCGCGAAAGCCAGCGACCTTGAGCTTCTGCAAGGTGCTCTCGTCGGCCAGTGCGCGCCGCAGGTCGAGCCGATCGACAATGTTGCGCATGCCGACCGACTGTTGCTCGCGCAGGCCCTTGCGGCGGCGATCGGCCTCGCTCGCGAGCCGTGCGCGCTGCTTGGCGCGAAGCTCGTCGCGCTCCAGCGCGACCGACTTCATGCGCGATTTGAGCTGGTTTCCGCCGAATGCGGGCAACAATGTAAAGACCGTCGCGAACACGGCGATGCCGACCAGCAGCGCGATCAGCAGGCTGGGGTCCGTCAGTGATTTGATGACTTGTTCGGTCATGCCACGGCCCTAGACTTCAAAGTTCATCATCTTGCGCATGACCAGGATGCCGATCGACATCCAGACAGCGGCACAACCCAGTATCAGATTGCCAACGCTGGTGTTGAACAGCGGCATCAGATAGTCGGGACTGGAAAGATAGACGAGAAAGGCAACGATAAAGGGCAGCGCGCCGATGATGGCCGCGGACGCCTTCGCCTCCATGGACAGCGCCTGCACCTTGGCTTTCATCTTCTTGCGATCACGAAGCACGCGTGAAAGGTTGCCCAGCGCCTCGGACAGATTGCCGCCGGCCTGCGACTGGATCTGGATGACGATGCCGAAGAAACTCGCCTCGGTGCACGGCATGGTTTCGGGCATACGCAAGGTCGCATCGGGGATCGAAATGCCCATCTGCTGCGAATCGACGATGCGGCGAAACTCCGTTTTCACCGGCTCGGGGGATTCGTTGGCGATCAGGCGCACGGCATCGTTCAGCGGCAGGCCGGACTTGACCGCGCGCACGATGATGTCGAGCGCGTTTGGAAATTCATTGAGGAATGCCTTGACCCGGCGCGTGCGGCGAAACGATACGAACCAGCGCGGCAGGCCGAGCGCGCCAGCCAACAGCACACCGGGCAAGACGAGCATCGGCGCGCCGGCCACGAATGCGACCACCGTCAGCGCGAGACCGCATATGGCGGAATAGATGTAGAAACGCTCGATCGAGACCTTCATCCCGGCCTGCCGGAGTTGCGCCTTCAGCGGCGGCTTCTTGATGGCGCTGTCCTTGGTCTTCTGCTTCTCATCGAGTTCCTTCAGCGAATCCTGCACGGATTTCCGGCGCTTGGCCGCATCCGTCGCGCGGTCGCGGGTGGCCTTGACGATGGAGCGGTCCGTCTCGGCGGCCTTGATCGTTTCCAGCCGCTTGCCAGCCTGTTTCTCATTGCTGATCTGGTTGAACAGGAATGCATAGGCGACCGCGCCGGCGCTGAAGCCGGCGAGCACGACAAACGCCAATACGGTGCCGTCAATTCCAAACATCGACCAGAACCCTCAACGCCGCGTCAGTCAGCGCGTTTCTCCATTGCCTCGAGCGCGACGGCGAGGCGCTGCTCCTCGCCATAGTAGCGAGCCCGGTCCCAGAAATGCGGGCGGCCGATGCCGGTCGAGACATGTTCGCCCAGCAGCCTGCCGTTGGCGTCCTCGCCCTTGATGTTGTAGAGGACGATGTCCTGCGTGATGATGACGTCGCCTTCCATCCCGATGACCTCGGTGATGTGCGTGATACGACGCGATCCGTCGCGCAGACGCGCCGCCTGGATGATCACGTCGATGGAACCGACGACGATTTCACGGACGGTCTTCTGCGGCAGCGAATAACCGCCCATGGCGATCATGGATTCGATACGGTTCAGGCATTCGCGCGGGCTGTTCGAGTGGATCGTTCCCATCGAGCCGTCATGGCCGGTGTTCATCGCCTGCAGAAGGTCGAACACTTCGGGTCCGCGCACCTCACCGACGATGATGCGCTCGGGCCGCATGCGCAGGCAGTTCTTGACCAGGTCGCGCATCGTCACCTCGCCTTCGCCTTCGAGGTTGGGCGGACGGGTTTCCAGACGTACGACATGCGGCTGTTGCAGTTGCAGTTCGGCCGAGTCCTCGCAGGTGATGACACGCTCGTCGCGATCGATGTAGTTGGTCAGGCAGTTGAGCAGCGTCGTCTTGCCGGAGCCGGTGCCGCCCGAGATGACGATATTGCAGCGGACACGACCGATGATCTTGAGCACTTCGGCGCCCTGCGGCGAGATGGCACCGAACTTGACCAGTTGATCGAGCGTCAGCTTGTCCTTCTTGAATTTGCGGATGGTGAGTGCGGTACCGTCGATGGCTAGCGGCGGAGCGATGACGTTGACGCGGGAGCCGTCGGGAAGGCGGGCGTCGCAGATCGGGCTGGATTCATCGACACGGCGACCGACCTGACTGACGATGCGCTGGCAGATGTTGAGAAGCTGCTGGTTGTCACGAAAGCGAATGCCGGTCTGCTCGACCTTGCCGTTGACTTCGATGTAGACGTTCTTGGAGCCGTTGACCATGATGTCGGCGATGTCGTCGCGGGCGAGCAATGGCTCGAGCGGCCCATAACCAAGCACGTCGTTGCAGATGTCCTCGAGCAGTTCCTCCTGCTCGGCGATCGACATCGCGAAATTCTTGATCGCGATGATGTCGTTGACGATGTCGCGGATTTCCTCGCGAGCGGTCTCCGGGTCGAGCTTGGCGAGTTGCGACAGGTCGATCGTGTCGATGAGCGCAGAGAAAACCTGGCTCTTGGTGTCGTAGTAGGTTTCGCTCTTTTCGCGCTGGGGCCGCCTTGCCTCCGGCGCGATGGGCGGCGCCTCGACGGCGCGGCGAGCCGGCGGTGCCACAGGCGCGCTTGGCTGCAGCGGGGCCGCGGGCCGGGCAAGAACCGCCGTATCCGCCGAACCCGCGGGTGGCGGCGCGGCCGGCGCCGGTGCTGGCTGGCGGAATTCCGGCGTGAACCGGTTGCCGTCGTCGTTGCCTCTTTTACCGAACATGATCGACTACCGGTTCCAAAGCGTCACTTCTTGTTGCGCGAGAGCTTGCCGAGCAGGCTGCCCAGGCCGGCCTTCTTCTTCGTACGGATTTCGCTTCGCCCGGTCAGCACGTGGGCAATCTCGTTGATGGTCGCGACAACCGGGTTCTTGGCATCCATCTCGCCGAGCATGCGTCCGTTATTGGCGGCATTGCCGAATAGTAATGGATCGAAGCCAATGACCGACATCGGCGTCAGGCCGAGCGGCTCGGCGAAATCGGACGGCGAAATTTCCGGCCGCTTGGGGATGCCGACCTGGTTGATGATCAGCTTCGGCGGCGGGTCGTTGGGACGAAGCCGCTTGAGCATGTCGACCATGTTCTTGGTGTTGCGCAGATTGGCCAGTTCCGGCGTCGCCGTGATGACGATCTCGTCGGCCTTGACCAGCGTGTTCTTGGCCCAGCCCGTCCAGACATGGGGGACGTCCAGGACCAGAAGCGGCACGCTGCGCTGCGCGGTATCGACAAGCTGCGCAAAGGCGTCGGGATCGAAGTCGTAGACGCGTTCCAGCGTCGAGGGCGCCGCGAGCAATGACAAATGCTCGGCGCACTGCGTCAGCAGCCTGTCGAGATAGACTTCATCGACGCGTTCGGGTGAGAAAACCGCTTCGGCGATGCCCTGTGCCGGATCCTGGTCGAAATTGATGTTGGCCGTGCCGAAGGCCAGATCGAGGTCGGCGACGACGACTTCGGATTTGAAGAGGGAGGACATTGCCCAGGCGACATTGTGGGCGATGGTGGAAGAGCCGACGCCGCCCTTGGCGCCGACAAAAGCGATCGAACGGCCGATCGGTTCAGCCTCCGGATCGACGAAAATCGACGACACGACACTGACGATGTCGGCCATCGACACCGGCGCGATGACATATTCGGAGATGCCGGAGCGAATGAGCTCGCGATAGAGACCGACATCATTGTAATGGCCGATCACAACCACTTTCGACGATGGATCGCAGTATTCAGAGAGCTGGGCGAGTTGCTCCAGCAATTGCTTGGGTTCGCTGCGTGACTCCAGCAGGATCAGGTTCGGCGTCGGCGCCGACTGATAGAACTCGATTGCCGTGGGAACGCCGCCCATATGGACCTTGAGATGCGTCTTGGTCATGCGGCGGTCCTCGCCGGCGCGCTCGACCGGATTGGCTACGCCCTCGGTCTCGCAGAATGCCTGGATCGAGATGCGCGGAACCGGCCGCAGCGCCTGCATCGCGGCGATGTCCTGCGGCGACGTATCACCGCCGTCCACGGTGGCGTCATAGGCTAGGTTGCTCATGTCCGCGTACTCCAAGCTGCGATCGGTCAGTACTGAACTTCCGTTGCCGGAGTCGGCGAGTAGAATGGGGCGTTTCGATACCCGTCGATTACGTTCCCGCGCCTCTCGGCGTCGATGGGGGTCTGTTTGCGCGGCCCGAGCAGATCGGCCGGGTTGGCCATCTGGGCGGCGAGATTGTTCTGATAGGAGCAGCCGAAGTCGGCATAGTGCTTGTTTTCCGACGTCTCGAGCAGATCCTCCGGCCAGCGTCCGCATTTGTCGGTCTGGGCTTTCACCGCGATATAGGAGACGCGAACCGGGGCCGATGCCTCGCTCGAGCCAGCTTGATAGGAGGTGACGACGATCCGGTTGCGCTTGATACCGCTGGCAACCGCGAGCCTGGCGAAGTCACGGCCGGCCGCCGTCGCCGCGACCTCATTGGCCGACCCGCTCGGAATCTGGATGGTCAATGTCGACGCGGCACTCTTGTCATAGCCGTCAAGGAAACCCAGCAGCGTGTCGCGCTGCGAACCGGTCATGCCGCGGTCGCCGGCGCCGACGGGCAGGTCGATCTTCTGGTTCTTCTCCGCGATGACGATCGGATGGTTGGTGCGATAGTCGTCCGGAATGGCGCCGACGGTGATGCTGTCGCGCTGGGCGCACCCGGCCAGCAGAACGGTCATCGCCACCGCCAGAACCGGCAGCACCCGCAGGCCGGCCCGCGAACGTCTGGCGCTCGTCGTCGTGGCGATGGTCCTTGTCTTCAACGCTGACTGAGACATGTCCGCTTCCCCATTCACTTGTAGATGTAGCCGACAACGCCGTGGTACCGGCCGTTCGGCTTGTCAGTCTGCATGGTGCCGTAGACGCGATTGACCTTGCCAAGGAACATGGCGGCACCGTCGCTGGCAGCGTTGAAATTGTCGTCCGGCTTGGCGAGATCGTTGCGCGCCACCGGCTTCACCAGATAGGGCGTGATGATGATGACGAGTTCGGTCTCGTTGCGCACGAAATCCCTGCTGCGGAAGAGCGCGCCGAGCACCGGGATCTTTGTCAGTCCGGGCAACCCGTTGACGGCTTGCCTGACATCGTCGCGAACCAGGCCGGCGATCATCATGGAGCCGCCCGAGGGCAGTTCGACGGTCGTATCCGCAAGACGCTTGCGCAGCGACAGGGCATTCATGCCGACACTGGTGTTGGACGTGGATGCCGAGACGGATCCCTCGGTTGTCGGTTCGGAAACCGAGGTTCTGACTTTCAGGCTTATCCGTCCGGGTGACAAAACCACCGGCTGGAATTCCAGGCCGATGCCGTACTCGATCTTGTCGACGGAATAGTTCTTCAGGCCGGTCTGGTTGCCGGTGGATACGTTGGCGTCGACCGAGGTCACCATATTGTATTCGCCGCCGACCTTGAAGGTCGCCTTCTCCCCGGACACGGCGGTCAAGGTCGGCTCGGCCAGCGTCTTCATGACCCCACCCTGCTCCATGGCGTTGATATAGGCCTGCAGCCCCGACGCACTGATGTTGAAGCCGGCGTTCGACAACGGCTTGCCGAGGCCAGTGAAAGGGTCGCTGAGCGCGCCGTAGCTGATGCCATTGCTGCCGCCGGTACCGACCATGTTGACAGCGAGTTGCTTCATCACCGAGCGGCTGACTTCGGCGACGGTCACCTTGAGCGTGACCTGATCGTCGCCGATGATCTGCAGCAGATTGACGATCTTCGAGACGCGTCGTTCCTGGTCGGGGTTGTTGATGTCGACGCCGCCCTGGGCCGAGCCACCGGCCGCGGTCTGCGAATACTGCCCGGTCGTTGCTTCACCGCCGGAGACGAAGATCGTCGCCAGGTCGACCGCCCGCTTCGCATCCAGCGGCGTATCGACCGTTCCGGTCAGGACGACGTTGTCGTTCAGCAGTTCCACCTTGACGGCCGAAGTCGGAAGGAAGCGCCTGATATAGTCCTCCAGGCCGGCGACGTCGCGTTCGACGGCCAGGTCCAGGCTAGCGATCTGTTCGCCGTTCGGACCGAAGACGAAAATATTGGTCTCGCCCACCGACTTGCCGAACAGATAGATACGCCTTGCGGTGCGGGTCACCGCATCGGCAACGGCCGGGTTGGCGACAAGAATGTCGTAGGCATCGCTCGGCAGGTCTATGACCACCGATTTGTTGAGGCCAAGCTTGACGCGCTGCGTGGCTGTGGTCGCCGACACCCGAGTACTCTTCGCCTCGACGACGCCCTGCACACTCGTCCCGACGAGCAGCAGGCCGAATGCCACGGCTACGATTGCCGGCAGTTTACCGCTTAGCCTCATTTCCTTGCCCCTACTTCGGAAACTTCGCCCGACTTGATCAGTCTCACCGTTCCCTTGCGACCATTGCCGGAAACGAGATAGTCGGCCTCGCTCACATTCTTTTCCTGGGTGTCGGCGACCGCGCGCAGTGCCAGCGTCAGGCGATCCGCCATCTGCTGGGCGACGGTGATGATCTCCGCCTGCTTGGGTGTCAGCTCCAGCGTGGCGGTCTGGCCTACCCTGGTCTTCTTGCCCTCCTCGTCTTCCTGGATCGTCTGGTCGATCGCCAGGACGCGGATGTTCTTGAGGATGGTTTCGGTGTTGAAGCCGGTGCTGCCGCTGTTGGCATCCGCCCTGCGGGTCATGATGACGTCGACGAAATCGTTTGGAAGGATGAAGCCGCCGGCCGAAGTATCGGCCGATATGGTCGTGGCGACCGCCCGCATCCCGGAAGGCAGGATGGACGACATGAAGCTCTGCCCCTCGCCGATCAGCTTGGAACGCCGCACCGGCTCACCGGCATACATCGGCACACGGGCGATCGAGCCCTTCAATTTCTCCAGGGCGTCGGGGGCATTGGCCTTGGTGATGAAATTCGCGTTGACGCCGTCGGCCGGCCAGGATTGCCAGGAGATGTTGTTCTGAAGCGCGTTGCCCATCGCGACGTCGCCCGAAAGCACAAGCACGTCCTGCAGGGCCACGGCGGGAGCCTGGGGGCCGGAATCGACCACGATCTGGGGCGGCGGCGCGGCGACCATGTTTTTCGCGACATAGCCAGCACCACCCGCCGCGGCCACCGCCACGCTCAGAATAATAAGTCGGGATGCTGGCATCTGTCCGAACCTCGCCCTTGGCAAACCACGTAGCCAAGCCGGACTTTGCAGCGGCAATCGTCAAAACAAGGTTAATGTAATGCTTACGATCGTGATTAATTTAAGGTTTACATAAATTAGACGGATCATGCCGCCACAGGTTAAGGAACCCCGGCCAAGGCTCTTTTCAAGCCGGTCGGGCAATGCGGTCAGGGAAACGGAAAGCAGATCGCCTTCAGCCCGCAAGCCTGGCCAGCGCCCACACCATCAGAGGCGAATCCGGATAGGTCAGCAGCCCGCCAAGGCCGAGCGCGATCCCGTAGGGAATCCCGACCGACTCTTCCGCGAAATGGCGCAGGAACGGATTGCGGCCGGTCATGACCGCCAGCGGCGACTTCCGGTAAAGCAGGATGGCGATCGTCAGCAGGCCGCCGATGAGTGTCGAGACAACAAGGTATTCGACGAGATGGATGTTCAACCCCATCCACACGGCCGTTGCGGCCAGCAGCTTGGCGTCACCGCCACCCATGCCGCCCATCGCGAACAGGCCGAACGTCACGGCAAGGACCAGGGCGCCGGCGGCGAAATGCCAACCATAGGCGGCCCATTCCATACCCGTCAGCGGCGCGACCAGCGCAAAGACGACGACAAGCAGCACCGACACGCGATTGGCGATTGTCATCGACAGCATGTCGGAGATCGCTGCAAACAGCATGCAGAACGGAAAGACGACGAAGATCAGGGCTTCAAGCATCAGCGCCATGCCTATTGTTCACAGGCTCAATCTAGAATGGATCGATTAACGATTGATGAGACCTGGGATGGACACCGACGCTGCTGGCCGCGGCATCGACAGGCAACAATAGACAGGGGCCGCCCATATGGGCGGCCCCTATCCGAAAGAGAATCTGAACGTTCGGCAATAAGCAGATTAGCTGCCGCTTGAGTTCAGGGTGTTTCCGATGTTGGAGAACTTGGAGTTGATTGCATTGCCGAGGGCGCCGGCGCCAGTGATGATGGCGAGCGCGATGAGGGCGGCGATCAGACCATATTCGATAGCGGTCGCGCCGGATTCGTCCTTCACGAAACGTGCAAAAAGGTTAGACATTCGAGAGCTCCTACTCCACGTGTTACAGCACTTCCGTCAACTTCTGTGATGGTTGATCGGATACTGCCAATCTAGGGAGAAGCTCTTTCGATCGGCTTAATAAACAGCCTTACCGATTCCTTTCCCGGCTTGAATGGAATGCGTGGTTAACCCGACGCTAAGCGCTGGCTAATGTATTGTTTCCCAAGCCAATGCCGCAAAAGGCAAGGGCTTCGGGGAGGCCTGCGGCCAGCGCGGATCCGGCCATGTGAGGAGCCACGGCGGTCGCCACAGCCGGCGCCGGCTAGCCGACTTAACCGTTGGTTCACCAATCTCGTTCATGTTCCGTTGAACAGTTTGCTTGCGGGAGCGCATCGATGGCCGTGCAGAGATCCTCAGTCCTGATTGCCGTGCTTCTTGCAGCCACGAGCTTGATCACGCCGGCCAGGGCCGCCGCCGATATAGAAGTCACGATGAATCAGGCCAAGATCGTGAAGTTGTCGCGTCCCGCCGACACGATCGTGGTCGGCAACCCGGCCATCGCCGATGCGTCCGTCCAGGACGCTTCGACGATCGTGCTCACCGGCAAGGGTTTCGGTGTCACCAATCTCGTCGTTCTTGACCAGGAGGGCAGCCCGATCGTCGACGCGCAGGTTACCGTCGTGCGGCAGGCGGCCTCGTCGGTTCGCATTTACCGGCGCGCCGAGGTCCAGACCATGTCCTGCACGCCCTATTGCGAAAGCTCCTACAAGAGCGAGGCTGAAAAATCCTCCGAGGCCGAGATGAGCGCAAGCAAATAGGCTGCACGGCCCCGGCAGCCGTCCAGGTTACTGGCCGGTTAAGACGCTCGCGCCGACTTTAACGATCATTCAAACCGGACCTCAATTGGTTTGCGCTAATACACCTGTCGGAACCGTCCAGGGGTGGCAGGAACAGGGCATGGGCAACGAATTCGGCTCGACAGGTCAGCACAAGGTGGGACGCGCCGGGTTTTTGACGCGCTTCGTTCGCAATCGCCGTGGCAGCACGGCCATCGAATTCTCGATACTCGCATTGCCGTTCGCCCTCCTCGTATTCGCCATCCTTGAAAGCTGCATCTCGTTTGCCGGCCAGGAGGTGATGGCCAACATCACCGACGATGTCGCGCGTCAGTTACGTACGGGGCAGCTGCGGCCGGCCGATGTCGCCGGGAGCAAATTGACGACCCTGATCTGCGGCAGGCTGCAGATCATCGTGTCCACGGATTGCCCGCAACAGTTGCTCGTGGACCTTCGCGAGTATCCGACTTTCGCGGACGCGGCCACCGCGACCTTCAAGATCCAGAACGGCGACGTCGTGCTGATGCAAGGCACCAATTCGCAGCCCTTTGCAAATTCGCCGGGTCTGGCGGAATCGAGGAACATGCTGCGGGTCTTCTACAAATGGCCTGTCGTGACCGATCTGATGGCCAAGTCCATGGCCAATCTGAGTGGCGGCAGGACGCTGCATTTTGCGTCGGTGACCTGGCAGAATGAGCCGTTCGACAATTGAGTTCGGAACGACCAACAAGAAAAAGGCAAATGCCATGATGCGTGCGGGGGCACATCTGAAAATAGCGGAGTCCTGGAGCAGAGCGATCGGATTCTGGTCTAATCGCAAGGGCGTCGCGGCGGTCGAGTTCGCTCTTATCGTTCCGATCCTGCTGGTCATGTATTTCATGACCATGGAGGCTTCGCAGGCCATCGAGACCAGCAAGAAGGTCAGCCGCATCGGCAGCATGGTTGCCGATCTCGTCACGCAGCAGCCGACCATCGTCAAGGCGGATCTCGACGCCATCATGAAAATCGGCACCTCTACCATCCAGCCCTACAATCGCTCGACGCCGAACATCACCATCACGGCAATACAGGTCACCACCGATACGCCGCCGAAGGTCCTGGTGGCGTGGTCACGCAAGGTGGCCGGCGGCGTCAACAGTGTCGGGGCCGCCGCTGGCAGCACCACCACGGTTCCGGCAACCCTCAAGGTCGCCGGCACCTTCCTCATTCGTGTTGACAGCAATCTGGCCTATGCGCCGATCATCGGCTGGACGACGGATACCCAGCAGAAGCTCGGATTGACGCAATCCCTCACCACGACGATTTCAATGGGCGAGACCTACTATCTGCGTCCGCGCAGAAGTCTGACCATCCCCTGCAGCGATTGCTGAAGACTCTTACTCCTGGCCCCCATCGGCCGACACCTGGCGCACGATGGCCTCCGCCGTCGCGTAATCCTTTGAGGCCACGGTCAGAAAGCCGCCAGAGTGCTTCGATTCCAAGAGATCGTAGACATCCGGCGTCGTCGATTTGAGGTTGGTGAGGAACACGGTCAGCCGGCGCTTGGCCTCCGGGTCGAGATCGCTGCGCACGGCATGGGGACCGTATCTCAGCAGGCTCGACATCCACACCACCTGGAGAGCCGACGGTGAAAGGCCGGCCGCTTCGAGCCTGGCCTGCGTGCCACCGGATAGCAGCGGCTGGCCGTCGGCCGCGGCCCTCACCCAGCCGAACGTGGCGTCGGCCTGGCCGTCGACAAGCATGGTCTCCGCCGCGGACGCCGTATCGGCACGGATCAGAAACGAGGCATCCTCGGCGATCCTGGCGTGTTCGGTGGCCAGCTCCGTCAGCGGCAAAAGCGAGCTTCCGACGCTGTCCGGCGGCGGCATGGCGATCCGGTGCGTCTCCATCGCCGCCAGGCCGGACAGCTTGCCGTCCCGGGTCAGCAGCACGGAGCGGATGCCGGCCGCGCCATCGGAATCGACCGGAGCCACAAGTGGCTCGACGCATCCACAACGCTGCAACGCCGTCGCGTAGGCCGTCGCCGAATAGATGGCGTACTCGATCCGGGCGTTCGCCTGCGCCTCGATGAGTGCCGCATAGTCGCGCGCAACGACGAACTCCACCTTCATGCCAAGCGCGTTGGTAAAGGATTGTGTCAACAGCGCCAGCCCCGGAACAGTATTGCCGGCGCCGGGCTCTGCGACGATGCCGATGCGGAATGTGCCGATATCGTCGCGCCAGTCGGCCCGCGCCGGACCACAACAGAGCACGGCCTGCGTAACCGCAAGGACGGCGCATGCCTTCAGCACGACGTTCATGACAACCCGTCCCGCATTCCTTCGATCCGTGCTCATGCCCCGTGCGCCGAGATACTCTATATCCGCCGCGCACTTTGGGCGACATGCGCTCTTGGTTTGTCCATGTCGTTACCCCAAAACCGCCATGCACTATTGGGCGACATGGACCGGGACTATCGCGTCAAGCCGTTGCCGTTTGGTTTCCGAATTGCCAATACCGCCTTGGAACCCTATGTCTGGGCGTCCACACTGGCAACAATGACCCGATGGCGCGAGCTTTCCTCTTCGTCCTGGACTCTTTCGGCATCGGTGGTGCGGCCGACGCCGAACGCTATGGCGACGCCGGCGCCAACACGCTTGCGCATATCGCCGAAGCTTGCGCCGAAGGGCGCGCGGACCGCGAGCGGCTTCGACAAGGGCCGCTGTTTGTCCCGCACATGGCATCGCTCGGGCTCGGCAAGGCAGCGGAGACTGCGACAGGGTTGGGTTTTGCCCATTTCGGGACGGATCTGGTCGCCAATGCCTTCCATGGCGCGGCGCAGGAAGTCTCGAGCGGTAAGGACACCCCCTCCGGCCATTGGGAGATCGCGGGTCTGCCGGTGCGTTTCGACTGGGGCTACTTCCCGGATACGGTTCCCGCCTTTCCGGCTGATCTGACCGCGGCGATGATCCGCGAGGGCGAGGTGCCAGGCATTCTCGGCAACTGCCATGCGCCGGGCACCGAGATCATCGAACGGTTCGGCGAGGAACACATCCGCACCGGCAAGCCGATCTGTTACACCTCCGTCGACTCGGTCCTGCAGATCGCCGCGCATGAAGTCCATTTCGGGTTGGATCGGCTCTATGAATTCTGTCAGGTGGTGCGCCGGCTGGTCGATCCGCTCAGAATCGGGCGCGTGATCGCACGGCCGTTCGTCGGCGAGACCGCCGCCACCTTCCAGCGGACCTACAATCGCCATGACTATGCCGTGCCGCCGCCGGAGCCGACCTTGCTTGACCGGCTGACGGCGCGGGGAAGCCGCGTCATCGCCGTCGGCAAGATCGGCGACATCTTCGCCCATCGCGGGATTTCGGAGGTGCGCAAGGCCGCCGGCAACATGGCCATGTTCGACAAGGCGCTCGGTGCGATGGACGACGCCGGCGACGGCGATCTCGTTTTCGCCAATTTCGTCGATTTCGACACCGAATTCGGCCATCGCCGCGACGTCGCCGGCTATGCCGCCGCGCTCGAGGCTTTCGACCGACGGCTGCCGGAAGCATTCGCGAAGCTGCGGCAGGGCGACCTTCTCATCCTGACGGCCGACCACGGCAATGATCCGACCTGGCGAGGGACCGATCACACGCGTGAACGCATCCCGGTGATCGGCACGGGACCCGGTCTGGCAGGTGGCGACATCGGACTGAGAACGACATTCGCCGATATCGGCGAGACCGTCGGCGAACATCTCGGGCTGGCGCCCGGCCGCCACGGCACTTCTTTCCATGAGATGATTGGCGGCCATGCCTGAACTGCCCGAAGTCGAAACGGTCCGGCGTGGGCTGCAGCCGGTCCTGGAAGGTGCCCGCCTGACCAGGGTAGAGGCGCGACGGCCAGATCTCCGGTTTCCCTTTCCCGAACGGTTTTCGGAAAGGCTGACCGGCAAGACCATAACGGCGCTCGGCCGCCGGGCGAAATATCTGACCATGCATGTGCAGGACGGCCCGGTGCTGATCTGCCATCTCGGCATGTCGGGCTCCTTTCGCATCGAGACCGACGACGGCGGCGAGACACCCGGCGTGTTCCACCACGAGCGCTCGAAAAGCACGGCGCACGACCATGTCGTGTTCGATGTCGTCACTGCCGACGACGCCCGGTCCCGCGTGATCTTCAACGACCCGCGCCGCTTCGGCTTCATGCTGTTTGCGGAAGGATCGCCGGAGACGCATCCGATGCTGGCCGGACTGGGCGTCGAGCCAACGGGCAACACGCTGGACGGCGCGCTGCTCGCCTCGTTGCTGAAAGGCCGCGGATCGCCGCTGAAGGCGGCCCTTCTTGACCAGAAGCTGATCGCGGGACTTGGCAATATTTATGTGTCGGAGGCGCTTTGGCGCGCCGGCCTTTCGCCCTTGCGCGAGGCGGGCACCATCGCCAAGCCGGGCAAGAAAGCCAGACAACAAAGCGAACGCCTGGCTGAGGCAATCCGGTCGGTCATATCGGATGCCATCGCCGCCGGCGGGTCGTCGCTACGCGACTACATGCACACCGACGGATCGCTGGGCTATTTCCAGCATTCCTTCGCCGTCTACGACCGTGAGGGCGAGCCTTGCCCGAAGCCCGGCTGCGGCGGCCATGTCGAGCGCGTCGTGCAGAGCGGACGCTCGACCTTCTATTGCCGGACGTGTCAGAGCTGAGTTAGAGCAATTCCAGGAAAAGTGTGAGCGGTTTTCCGTCCGGACTTGCGTCAAACAAAGAGATGGACCGGTCGAGCGAGGAGAAGCAGCCATGGCCTATGAAACGATCATCACCGAGACGCGCGGCAAGGTCGGACTGGTCACGCTGAACCGGCCAAAGGCGCTCAATGCGCTGAACCTTCAGCTTCTCGCCGAACTGGTCGCGGCCGTGAAGGATTTCGATACCGACGCCGGCATCGGCGCCGTGGTCATTACCGGGTCGGACAAGGCCTTTGCCGCCGGTGCCGACATCAAGGAGATGCAGGCAATCTCCTTCGCGGACGCTTATTTGCAGGACCTGTTCGTCGGCTGGGAAGACCTGACGCGGGTGCGGAAACCCGTTATCGCCGCGGTGGCCGGCTATGCGCTCGGTGGCGGGTGCGAGCTGGCGATGATGTGCGACTTCATCATTGCCGCCGACACTGCCAAATTCGGCCAGCCCGAAATCACGCTCGGCGTCATTCCCGGCATGGGCGGGTCGCAACGCTTGACCCGGTTTGTCGGCAAGTCGAAGGCGATGGACATGTGCCTGACCGGACGGATGATGGATGCGGCGGAAGCCGAGCGCTCAGGCCTGGTGTCGCGGGTCGTGCCCGCTGCCGAGCTTGTCGAGGAGGCGGTCAAGGCGGCGGCCAAGATCGCCGATTTCTCACTGCCCTCGGTGATGATGGCGAAGGAAACCGTCAACCGTTCCTTTGAGACGACGCTGGCCGAGGGATTGCGGTTCGAACGTCGTCTGTTCCACTCGCTTTTCGCGCTCGAAGACCAGAAGGAAGGCATGGCGGCCTTCGCCGAAAAGCGGAAGCCGAATTTCGCCAATCGGTAGAGCCTTGCCGGCCCGCGACCGAAACCCTGTGGCGTCGGCCAAAAAGAACGCCAGGCAGCGTTGACGCGCCGGAAAAGCTGAACTATAAGCCGCACCAACCGAGGCGGCCCTGTGGCTGCCCGTTTGTTTTTTGCGCCCTGCGGCATGCCGCGTGCGCCGACCAGATCAGAAGAGAGGCATCATGGCCAACACATCCTCGGCCAAAAAGGCAACGCGCAAGATCGCCCGCCGCGCGGCGATCAACAAGAACCGCCGCTCGCGCGTGCGCACTTATGTCCGCCAGGTCGAGGAGGCGCTTGCTTCCGGTGACAAGGCTGCCGCGCAGGCCGCCTTCAAGGCCGCCGAGCCGGAATTGATGCGTGCCGCGACCAAGGGCGTGATCCACAAGAACACAGCGTCCCGCAAGGTGTCGCGCCTGGCCGCACGGCTCAAGGTGCTGTCGGCCTAACATCGCTATACAGACTAGCTGTCTAAAACCCGGCCGATCGCGCCGGGTTTTTTTCGTTTGCCGGCAAGTACTTAAAAAGAATGCTCGCAAACGGTGCCCAAGGCGGATTCCAAGCTTCCAAATGCTTTGCCGGCACATACATGCCCGCTGATGGTTGATACGCTTAAAAAGTGCCGCCCTGGAAATTCCCGACTATCAGAAATAGGCGATATTTTTCAGACACTTACCCACGGTCATCCACAGCCTGTCCACAGCGCTCCAAAGGGACGGGAGGACAACTGCCTGTCAAGCGAATTATTTCAGAATATTTCATATCGACCCGGCTTTTTCATATTCGCCGGAAAAGGGTTTGAATCACAATGGCTTTGTCAAAATATGCCGTTGCGGCATGGCGCCCGAAGGCGGCTGAGGTAACCAGATTCCTTAAAAATCCGTTAGACGTGGCCTTGCCCTATCCACAGCGATTTCGGTAATGTCGATCCATCGAAAGGGGCGGGCCTCTGGCCCTTAACCCAGCCTGACGCGGCCAGCTTAAATTGGCGGGATTTGCGACGCGGATCAAGTCCGCGGACGGCTTTGGTTTGCTCTTTTTCGATACGGTAGGGGACTGGCGTAACGAGACATGGCAGGTTGACAGCGCGCCGGCGTTTTTCGCCGGACGACGTTGTATTGCCCTGACATACCCAACGCGGACTGGCTTCCATGGGCCGGCACCGGTTCCCCCCGAATAGTGGCGACGTTCATTGCCGGCGGCGGCAACGGGCATCGTAGCGAAGACACAGTCGCTGGAAACAAGGATGCAGGAGGCGCATCCCCAGCGGAAAAACAGGTACAGAAAGGCAAGGAACTCGATCATGCAGAGCGGCATCGAAAGGGAGCTTACGGGCGACCTCCCATTTCCTGGAACTTTGATCGGAGCAAACGAGATGGCGGTCTCCAGCGACGCGGAACAGAAGTTCGACCGGGTCAAGGCCCAGTTGAAGGCGCGTCTGGGGGCTGAAGTCTATTCGAGCTGGTTCGGCCGCATGAAGGTCGCTGAAGCGTCCAAGGGCATTGTCCGCATTTCGGTCCCCACCGCGTTCCTGCGCTCGTGGATCAATGGCCATTATCTCGACCTCATCTCCGAACTGTGGAAGCAGGAGGATGCCGAACTCCTCAAGATCGAGATCGTGGTGCGCACGGCCACCCGTCAGGGGCGCAGCCATGCCGAACCGGAGTTGGCGCCGGCGCGCAAGATGACACGACAGACGCAGACGGCGCTGGCAGCCGGCACCGTGAGCCCCGGCAGGGTGGAACGCCCCCCCGTGCCGCGCCCGGGTGCGGCGGTCGAGAGCGAGTTCCGCCACAATGTGCTGGGATCACCGCTTGATCCGCGCTACACGTTCGGCTCCTTCATCGAGGGGCCCTCGAACCGGGTGGCCTTCGCCGCCGCAAAGGCCGTTGCGGAATCGCAGTCGAGCGCCGTGCGCTTCAATCCACTTTTCCTGCACGCGACCGTCGGGCTCGGCAAGACCCACCTGCTGCAGGCCATCGCGGCGGAATCGCTGAAGCAGAACCCGAAGTCCCGCGTCGTCTATCTCACCGCTGAGTATTTCATGTGGCGCTTCGCCACGGCGATCCGCGACAACAACGCGCTGACGCTCAAGGAGCAGCTGCGCGACATCGACCTCCTGATCATCGACGACATGCAGTTCCTGCAGGGCAAGTCGATCCAGCATGAATTCTGCCATTTGATCAACATGCTGCTCGACAGCGCCAAGCAGGTCGTCGTCGCCGCCGACCGGCCGCCGTCCGAGTTGGAATCGCTCGAGCCGCGCGTCCGCTCGCGCCTCAATGGCGGCGTCGCGCTTGAAATGTCGGCGCCTGATTTCGCCATGCGCCTCGGCATGCTCAAACTGCGCCTGGCCACGGCCAGGATCGACGACGCATCGCTCGACATTTCCGAAGAGATCCTCAATCACGTCGCCCGCACCGTGACCGGCAGCGGACGCGAACTGGAGGGCGCCTTCAATCAGCTGCTGTTCCGGCAGTCGTTCGAGCCGCAGATCACCATCGATCGTATCGACGAGATCCTCGGCCACATCTACCGCACGGGCGAGCCGAAGCGCGTCCGCATCGAGGATATCCAGCGCATCGTGGCGCGCCACTACAACGTGTCGAAGACCGAATTGCTGTCCAACCGGCGCACGCGCACCATCGTCAAGCCACGGCAGGTCGCCATGTACCTGTCGAAGGTGATGACGCCGCGTTCCCTGCCCGAAATCGGACGGCGCTTCGGCGGCCGCGACCACACCACGGTGCTGCACGCCGTGCGCAAGATCGAAGACCTTTCCGGCAACGACAACACGCTGGCACAGGAACTCGAGCTGCTGCGACGGCTGATCAACGACCAGGCCTGACCGGTCCAGGACAGGCAAGCCGGAACCGCACTGGAATTCAATGGCTTGCCTGCCCGGCCGTGACCCCGAAATGGGCTCGCGGCCGTGCCTGGCGACGATGCGGATTCCGGATTCAGCGCATCGGCTGGCGGTCTTCCTGGCCTTTATCCCCAGAAAGCCCGTGCAGCCGGCCCGAACCGGTGTCGCGGGCTTGCGTTTGCTGGCTTTTTCCTGTCAGTTTACGCAGATTCTGAGCCTGTTCAGACCTTTCGCGGGGCGCCGCCAGCCGGAGACCCGCTCATCCTTTCAAGCGAGCCTGTTTCGTCATGCGTGTTATCCTGGAACGGTCAAATCTCCTGAAGTCGCTCAACCACGTCCACCGTGTGGTCGAACGGCGCAACACGATACCGATCCTGTCCAATGTGCTGCTCAGCGCCGAAGGCGCCAGCCTGGAAATGAAAGCCACCGACCTCGACCTGGAGGTGACGGAAGCGACGCCCGCCAAGGTGGAGCGTGGCGGGGCGACGACGGTTCCCGCGCATCTGCTCTACGACATCGTGCGCAAGCTCTCGGACGGCGCCGAGGTGATGCTGAAGACGGACGAGGACGGCAACGCCATGACGGTGACGTCGGGCCGCTCGAGCTTCCGGCTGCAGTGCCTGCCGCAATCCGACTTCCCCGAACTTTCGGCCGGATCCTTCTCGCATATCTTCCGGCTCGACTCGGTTGCCCTGAAGGGTCTGATCGAGAAGACGCAGTTCGCCATTTCCACCGAGGAGACGCGCTATTATCTCAACGGCATCTACCTGCACACGCATGAAGTCGGCGGCAAGCTGAAGCTGCGCTCGGTGGCGACCGACGGCCACCGCCTGGCGCGCGCCGAAATCGACGCGCCGGCGGGCTCCGAAGGGATGCCGGGCATCATCATTCCGCGCAAGACGGTGAGCGAGCTGCAGAAACTGGTCGACGATCCGGATGTCGCCGTGACCACCGAACTGTCCGATACCAAGATCCGCTTCACCATCGGCAGCGTGGTCCTGACCTCGAAGCTGATCGACGGCACCTTCCCCGATTATCAGCGGGTCATTCCGACCGGCAACGACAAGAAGCTGATCCTCGACCGCCAGAGCTTTGCCGCAGCGGTCGATCGTGTCTCGACCATTTCCTCCGAACGCGGCCGCGCGGTGAAGCTTTCGATCAGCGAAGGCCAGGTGACGCTTGCGGTCAACAACCCGGATTCCGGCAGCGCCACCGAGGAACTGGCGGCCGATTACTCGTCCGACCCTATCGAGATCGGCTTCAACGCCAAATATCTGCTCGATGTCGCCGCGCAGCTGACCGGCACGGAAGCCAAATTCATGCTGGCCGATGCCGGTTCGCCGACGCTGATCCACGACATGGCCGACGAGACCGCGCTTTACGTGCTGATGCCGATGCGGGTGTAGACCGCGGTCATCGATCCCGCTCTGCGACAAGGCTGGCGGCAAGGACAATGGGTGCGGCACTTCTACAGGCGGATAGCGGTTGCCGGCACAGACGCATATAAGTAAGCTTACACTTACTAATTTCCGTAACTATGCGGCGCTGGCGATCGACTTCGCCCCGGGTGCCGTTGTGTTTTCCGGCGACAATGGCGCCGGCAAAACCAACCTCCTCGAAGCGATTTCCTTTCTGACGCCCGGGCGTGGACTGCGCCGTGCCCCTTACGCCGATGTCGCGCGCGAAGGGGGCGATGGCGGCTTTGCGCTGCATGCCCGGCTCGATGGGCCTGACGGCCAGGTCGAGATCGGCACGGGCATTTCGGTTGGCGAGGGCGAAGGCGGCAGGCGGGTTCGCATCAACGGCGCGACCGCCCGATCGGCCGAAGACATGCTGGAATGGCTGCGCGTGGTGTGGCTGACGCCGGCCATGGATGCGCTGTTCACCGGACCGGCCGCTGATCGCCGGCGCTTTCTCGACCGGCTGGTGCTGGCGATCGATCCCGGCCACGGCCAGCGTGCCCTCGACTACGAAAAGGCTATGCGTGGCCGTAATCGCCTGCTTACGGAGGGATCCCGGGATGATCGCTGGTTCGAGGCGATCGAGACGCAGATGGCCGAGACCGGCGTCGCCATTGCGGCGGCGCGCGCCGAACTGGTGCGCCTGCTCGCCGCCATGATCGACAGGCTGCCCGACACGGGGCCGTTCCCACAGGCCGACATCAGCCTTTCAGGTGATCTGGAAGCCGAGGTTTCGAGCGCGCCGGCGGTCGATGTCGAGGAGCGGTTCCGCCGCGCGCTTGCCGGTGGCCGTGATCGCGATCGTGCCGCGGGGCGAACGCTCGAAGGCCCGCACCGTTCCGATCTCCTGGTGCGGCATCGGCCCAAGGCGATGCCGGCCGAGCTCTGTTCGACCGGCGAGCAGAAGGCCTTGCTGGTCGGCATCGTGCTCTCGCACGCGCGGCTGACCGGCGAGATGTCCGGTATGACGCCGATCCTGCTGCTCGACGAAATCGCCGCCCATCTCGACGGCGGGCGGCGGGCAGCATTGTTCTCGATCCTCGAGGAGTTGAACTGCCAGGCCTTCATGACGGGGACCGATGCCGCGCTGTTTTCCAGCCTCAAGGGGCGGGCGCAGTTCCTGACCGTCGACCATGGCACGGTTGGGCCAACCGAAGACGCCTGACAAGGTTTTTCGGCCGCTGTATTGTCCTGATATGACCACTGCGCTCACCGCCGACGAGATCGAACGCTATGCCCGCCACATCGTGCTGCCGGAGGTCGGCGGTGCGGGCCAACAGAAGCTCAAGCAAGCGCGCGTCCTGGTGATCGGCGCCGGCGGGCTGGGTGCGCCAGTGCTCGAATACCTTGCCGCGGCCGGCGTCGGCACGCTCGGCATTGTCGACGACGACACCGTGTCGCTCTCCAATTTGCAGCGTCAGGTCATCCACGCCACCGATGCGGTCGGCATGCTGAAAACCGACAGCGCCAAGGCGGCGATTGCCCGCATCAATCCCAACACCGCGGTCGAGACGCACGCGTTCCGGCTGAGCGCGGACAACGCCCCTGCCCTCGTCGCCCGCTATGACATCGTGGTCGACGGCTCCGACAATTTCGAGACCCGTTATACGGTGGCCGACGCCTGTGCGAGCGCGCGTAAACCCCTGGTGCATGCCGCTGTCGGCCGCTTCGACGGCTCGGTGACGGTGTTGAAGCCTTTCGAGGTCGGCAAGGACGGCAAGCCTAATCCGGGGTATCGCGATCTCTTTCCCGAAGCCCCACCGCCGGGCCTGGTGCCGTCCTGCGCCGAGGCCGGGGTGCTTGGCGCGCTGACGGGAGTCGTCGGAACGCTGCAGGCGATGGAGGCGATCAAGCTGATCACCGGCATTGGCGAGCCGCTGGTCGGCCGGCTGCTGCTCTACGATGCGCTCGCCGCGCGCTTCGAAACGATCCGCTACGCCAGACGCTGACCTTGGAGCGGACCATCCCCCTCTCCATCGACCGCATTCCGGCCGATTTCGGCCGCTGGAATGAGGTGCTTGCCTTGATCATGCACGCCTTCGCCTTCATGGACGGGGTCATCGACCCGCCATCCTCGGCTCACCTGCTCACCGTCGACACACTGCGCGACAAGGCCCGGCGCGAGACCGGCTTCGTCGCCCTCTATGGCGACAGGATCGTCGGCTGCGTCTTTGCTCAGGAAAGGGCTGACGATCTTTACGTCGGCAAGCTCGCCGTCGCCCCGGACTGCCAGGGGCAAGGCATCGGCCGGCGGCTGATGCAGTCGGTCGAGATTCTCGCGCTCGATCTCGGCAAGGCAGCGCTGGAGCTCCAGACGCGCATCGAGCTCACCGCCAATCACGCCGCCTTTGCCCGCCTGGGCTTTCAGGAAACCGGCCGGACGGCCCATGAGGGCTACGCCAGGCCGACATCGGTCACCATGCGCAAGGCTCTTTCGTAAGCCTTGACTTGCATTTGAAGGAGCGCGGCGCCGCGATGCCGTCAGGTTCTGAGCGGCAGCACGCGGTCCGGCGGGCGGTGACCGTCAACGAAGGCCCGGATGTTGATGATGACCTTCTCGCCCATGTCGATGCGGCCCTCGAGCGTCGCCGAGCCCATATGCGGCAAAAGCACCACTTTGTGCCTGGCGGCGAGCTTGAGCAGCTTGGCATTGAGCGCCGGTTCATGCTCGTAGACGTCGAGGCCGGCGCCGGCGATCTTGCCGTCCTGGATCAGCTTGACCAGCGCTTCCTCGTCGATGATGTCGCCACGCGCGGTGTTGACGACATAGGCCGTCGGCTGCAGGAGCGCCAAGCGCCGCGCCGACAAAAGATGGAAGGTCGCGGGCGTCGACGGACAATTGACCGAGATGATGTCCATGCGGGCCAGCATCTGGTCGAGGCTCTCCCAATAGGTCGCCTCCAGCCCGTCCTCGACCGCCGGTAAAACGCGATGGCGATTGTGATAGTGGATGGAAAGGCCGAAGGCCTTGGCCCGCCGCGCGACGGCCGTGCCGATGCGGCCCATGCCGACAATGCCGAGCCGCTTGCCCCAGATGCGCCGGCCAAGCATCCAGGTCGGCGACCAGCCCGCCCATTTCTTGTCGCCGGTGAGCACATTGGCGCCCTCCGCGAGGCGGCGCGGCACCGCCAGCATCAGCGCCATGGTCATGTCGGCGGTGTCTTCGGTAAGCACATTGGGCGTGTTGGTGACGGTGATGCCCTTCTTGGCGGCCGCCGCCACGTCGATCTTGTCGACGCCATTGCCGAAATTGGCGATCAGCTTGAGGTTGTCGCCGGCTTGGGCAATCAGCGCCGCGTCGATCTGATCGGTCACCGTCGGCACCAGCACGTCGGCTTCCTTGACCGCGGCGACCAGCTCCGGCTGCGTCATCGGCCTGTCCTCGACATTCAGCCTGGCGTCGAACAGCTCGCGCATGCGGGTCTCGACCGGGTCGGGCAGCTTTCGCGTGATGACCACGAGAGGCTTCTTTTTGCCTACCATTGTTTCCCTCGTTGAGACCTCTTTAACCAAGACCGGCGAAACTGAAAGCCGGTCGCGGTAGCCGATTTACCCATGTAACAAGCGGTGCCGCCGAAGACAAAGAAAAAGGGGCGCCAAGGCCACCGGGCCGGCGCCGAAAGGAACGAAAGTGTCTGGTTTCGCGTCGCTTCGCCTGGCCCTCAGCGCAGCATTTCTCGGCGCTCTCCTCTATTCCCCACTTGCCGCGGCGCAGGGCGCGGCCGCACCCGCCCAGAGCGCCGTCACGCTCGGGCCGAGCGGCCTGCCGTTGCCGCGATTCGTCAGCCTGAAGTCGGGCCGCGTCAATTCGCGCGTCGGTCCCGGCGCCAACTACTCAGTCGACTGGATGTATCTGAAGGCCGGCCTGCCGATGGAGGTCGTCCAGGAATTCGACACGTGGCGCCGCGTGCGCGACGCCGATGGCTCCGAGGGCTGGATCAACCAGTCGCTGCTGTCAGGCCGGCGCACGGCGATCATCGCACCGTGGCAACGCGGCAAGGGTGCCCAGATCAACCTTATGAAAAGTCCCGACAAGGATGCCCGTGTGGTGGCGATCGTCGAGCCGGGAGTCATGGGCACGATCAAGTCCTGCGACGGCCAGTGGTGCGAAATGACGCTTGACGGCCACACCGGCTGGCTCGCCCAGGCCGCGGTCTGGGGCGCCTATCCCGGCGAACGGGTCAAGGACTGAGGTCGTTCCGCTTGCGCCCGATACGGCCAAGATGGGTGTCCTGAAAACCCGTTGGCAGTTTCAGGCCATAGCCCAGTGCACGGTCGATGGCGATATGTGCGATCCAGATCAGTGCGACTGCGATCGCGGCCGCATGACCGGACAGGTAGCCGGCGAGCAGCAGCAGCACCGGTACGATCAGGATGTGCAAGGCGTTGTAGGCGATGGCGCCGACGCGCGGCCCGCCGAGATAGCCGAACATCGACAGGTCCGGCGCCAGGATGAGCAATCCGAAGAGCCACCAGGAGACGCCAGACCAAGCGTAGAAGGCGATCGCAACGACCGCCACGACAGCCCATTCGAGCCGGACTATCAGGTCGAGGGGCTTCATCCCGGACAGATTATTCTGGCCGGACAGATATTCTGGCCGGACAGATTATTCTGCCCCGAACGATCACTCGCGGCCTGACCGATTGTTCTGCCCCGGCCGGTCATTCCTGGCGCTTGGGGCGCAGCCTCACCACGATGTCGACATTGGCGATTTCCATGCCCTCGGGCGGATCCGGCAGGTTGGTGACCGTCACCGGACCGTTGGCGATGTCGAAAATACGGTTTTCACCTTCGATGTAGAAATGATGGTGGTCGGAGGTGTTGGTGTCGAAATAGGTCTTGGCGCCCTCGACCGCGAGGATGCGCAGCAGACCCGCCTGGGTGAACTGGTGGAGTGCGTTATAGACAGTCGCCAGCGACACCGGCACGCCGGCGGCCAGCGCCTCCTCGTGCAGTTCCTCGGCCGAGAGATGGCGATCGCCCTTGGCGAAAAGCAGGTCGGCCAGCGCGATGCGCTGCCGCGTCGGCCTCAGGCCGGCTTCACGTACCCGCTTGTCCACAGCGACATTTTCCTTCCGGCAGCCCCGGTCCATCTGGTCGTCCAAGCCAACAGTCCCGCTTCAAGACACGCCCAGAATGGCAAAAAAATGAATGTCTGCCGAAACCGGACCCCTGTTGACATATATTCTGTCGTCCGAATGCGATCAATAGCGCGCATTGACCCGGGCAGACTGGCGGGTTAAGCGCAAACGCCGGTTTCCGGCCTGAAACAGACTGTGTTAGGACACCAACGACAAGGGCGCGCTACCGCCCGGACGATATGGGGACGAGATTCATGGCGGGTAAATCCAGCTACGACTACGAAGAATTGCTGGCCTGCGCCCGCGGCGAGCTGTTCGGAGAGGGCAATGCCCAACTGCCCTACCCGCCGATGCTGATGTTCGATCGCATCACCGAGATCAGCGAGACCGGCGGCGCCTTCGACAAGGGCTTCATCCGTGCGGAGTTCGACATCAAGCCGGACCTGTGGTTCTTCGCCTGTCATTTCATCGGCAATCCGATCATGCCAGGATGCCTCGGTCTGGACGCCTTGTGGCAGTTGACCGGCTTCTACCTCGGCTGGCTCGGCGAACCCGGCAAGGGGATGGCGCTGTCGACCGGTGAGGTCAAGTTCAAGGGCATGGTCACGCCATCGGTCAAGAAGGTCGAGTATGGCGTGGATTTCAAGCGTGTCATGCGCGGTCGGTTGGTGCTGGGCATCGCCGATGGCTGGATGAAGGCGGATGGCGAGCCCATATATGCGGCGACGGACCTGAAGGTCGGTCTGTCCAAGCAGTCGGCGGTCGCTTGACCGCACCCTTGGCCGACCCATTGGCCAGCATCCCTGGAAGGAGTTGCGAATGAGACGTGTCGTAGTCACAGGCCTCGGCATCGTGTCGTCGATCGGCAACAATGCCAACGAGGTGCAGACCTCGCTGCATGACGCCAGATCCGGCATCAGCTTTTCCGATTCCTTTGCCGAGCACGGCTTCCGCTGCCAGGTCTGGGGCGCGCCGACGCTCGACCCCTCCGCCATGATCGATCGCCGCGCGATGCGCTTCCTGAGCCAAGGTGCTGCCTGGAACCACGTCGCCATGGACCAGGCGATCGCCGATGCCGCCTTGAGCGAAAGCGACATCACCAATGAGCGCACCGGCATCGTCATGGGCTCGGGCGGCCCCTCCACCCGCACCATCGTCGAGGCGGCCGAAACCACGCTGAAAAACGGCAGCCCCAAGCGCATCGGCCCCTTCGCCGTGCCGAAGGCGATGTCGTCGACCGCGTCGGCAACGCTGGCCACCTGGTTCAAGATCCACGGCGTCAACTATTCGATCTCGTCGGCCTGCTCGACCTCGGCGCATTGCATCGGCAATGGCTACGAGCTGATCCAGTGGGGCAAGCAGGACATGGTCTTTGCCGGCGGCCACGAGGATCTCGACTGGACGATGTCGGACCTGTTCGACGCCATGGGCGCCATGTCGTCCAAGTTCAACGACAGGGCCTCGGCCGCGTCCCGCGCCTATGACGTCAACCGCGACGGCTTCGTCATCGCCGGCGGCGCCGGCGTGCTGGTGCTGGAGGAGCTCGAGCATGCCAAGGCGCGCGGCGCCAAGATCTACGCCGAGATCGTCGGCTACGGCGCGACCTCGGACGGCTACGACATGGTGGCCCCCTCCGGCGAAGGCGCGGTCCGCTGCATGCGCCAGGCGCTGGCGACGGTTTCCACGCCGGTCGACTACATCAACACCCACGGCACCTCAACGCCGGTGGGGGATTCCAAGGAAATGGGCGCCATCCGCGAGGTGTTCGGCGAGAAGATGCCGTTCATCACCTCGACGAAGTCGCTGACCGGCCATTCGCTGGGCGCGGCCGGCGTTCAGGAGTCCATCTATTCGATCCTGATGATGCAAGGCGGCTTCATCGGCGAAAGCGCCCATATCGAAACCCTCGACCCCGAATTCGAGGGCATGCCGATCGTACGCAAGCGCATCGACAACGCCAAGATCGATACCGTCCTGTCAAATTCCTTCGGTTTCGGTGGCACCAACGCAACGCTCGTTTTCCAGCGCTATTCCGCATAAGGCCAGCGGTTTTCTAAAAGGATTGCCTGCCATGGACGGATTGATGAAGGGCAAGCGCGGGCTTGTCATGGGTGTTGCCAACGATCATTCGATCGCCTGGGGCATTGCCCAGAAATTGTCCGAGCATGGGGCGGAGCTCGCCTTCACCTACCAGGGCGATGCCTTCGGCCGCCGGGTCAAGCCGCTCGCCGACAAGCTCGGCGCCTCGCTGGTCGTTCCCTGCGATGTCGAGGACAGCGCTTCGGTCGCCGCGACGTTCGAGACGCTCGGCAAGGAATGGGGCGGACTGGACTTCGTCGTCCACGCCATCGGCTTTTCCGACAAGAATGAGTTGAAGGGCCTCTACGCCGACACCAGCCGGGACAATTTCGTCCGCACCATGGTGATCTCCTGCTACTCCTTCACCGAAGTGGCCCGCAACGCCGCGGCACTGATGACGGAAGGCGGCTCGATGATCACGCTGACTTACGCCGGTTCGGTCCGCGTCATGCCGAACTACAATGTCATGGGCGTCGCCAAGGCCGGCCTCGAGGCCAGCGTGCGATACCTTGCCAACGACTACGGTCCGCGCGGCATCCGGGTGAACGGCATCTCGGCGGGCCCGGTGCGCACGCTCGCCGGCGCCGGCATTTCGGACGCCCGTCACATGTTCTCCTACCAGCAGCGCAACTCGCCGTTGCGCCGCACGGTGACCATCGACGAGGTCGGCGGCTCCGCGCTTTATTTGCTGTCCGACCTATCCTCGGGCGTCACCGGCGAAATCCACTATGTCGATTCCGGCTATCACATCGTCTCGATGCCGACGCTCGACGAGTTGAAGCAGACGGATGGTTAACTGACCCTGAAACGGATCGAGGCGATACGTTTTGGGCAATTGCTTCGGGGAAATGGCCCTTTTCCAGTAAAGAAAATAATCTTCTCCAGTAAAATTGAATACATTCGCGGAAACTCATTTTAAGAGGATTTCCGCTATAGAGTCCCGCAATCTGGGGACCTTTGAATGCCAGCCGTCAGCAACCCGAAGCGAACACCGGTGTTCCGATTGCTCACCATAGCAAGTTCGGGCATTGGCAGTTTTGTCCTCGGCATCTGGGGCCTGAAGCACGGTCTCGGCGACGGGTTTGCCGGCATATCGATGGACATGATGGTCGCAATCATGGCCGCGCTTTGCGCGCTGGCGGCGTCGGTGGCGGCCATGTCGTTCTTCGCCGGCGTCGATGAATCAGCCGATTTCGTCTTCAACGAAACCCATTTCGACAAGCTGACCGGGCTGCTGGCGCGCCCGGCGATGGTCGGCAAGATCGCCGAGGCGGCATGCGCGACGAGCAGGACCGGAGAGCCGGTGTTCCTGATCGACATCGACATCGACCGGTTCAAGCAGATCAACGACGCGATCGGCTATACGCAGGGCGACGAGTTGATCCGCGCCTTCACCAAGCGGCTGCAGACCTGCGTGCCCGCACGGGCCGTGATCGGACGTATCGGCGCCGGCGAGTTCGCGGTGCTGCTTGCGGATCATCAGATCCAGGGAACGATGGAAAGCATGGTCGAAAGGCTCATCGACGAAATGATGGAGCCCTATGAGCTGAGCACCCATCAGCAATCGGTGAGCCTGTCGGTGGGTATCGTGGCCATGCCCAAGGATGGCGTCGATCCGGTGCTTCTCCTGCGCCGCTCCAATCTGGCGCTGCAGAATGCGCGCGCCGGCGGGGTCGGCAACTGGTCGGTGTTCGACAGCGAGATGGGGCGTGTCGCCGATCATCGCCAATGGGTCGAATCCGAACTGCACACCGCTTTCGAGCGCGGAGACTTCGACCTCCACTATCAGCCGCAGCTCGACCTGCCGACCGGCCGCATCATCGGCTACGAGGCGCTGATCCGCTGGAACCATCCCGAACGCGGCATGATCCCGCCCATGGAGTTCATCCAGATCGCCGAGGAAACCGGCATGATCAACCCGATCGGCGAATGGGTTCTGCGCAAGGCTTGCAGCGACGCCCGCCATTTACCTGACGACTGCTTCGTCGCCGTCAACATCTCGCCGGTTCAGTTCATGACCAAGGACTTCGTCGGCATCGTGCGCGACACCATGCGGGCCACCGGCATCAAGCCGTCGCGGCTTGAGCTGGAAGTCACCGAGACGGCGATGATGCAGGACCGCGACCGCGCGGCCGCCATCCTGAAAGAGCTTGCCGACATGGGCATCTCCGTTGCCGTCGACGATTTCGGCACCGGCTATTCCAACCTCAGCTACCTCATCGATTTCTCGTTCGGCAAGCTGAAGATCGACCGTTCCTTCGTAAGCCGCATCGATACCGATTCCAGCTCCGGCGCGGTCGTCTCGACCATTGTCGGGCTTTCGCGGGCGCTCGGCGTCAGCATCATTGCCGAAGGTGTCGAGACCGAGAGCCAGGCGACACTGTTGCGGGCCGCCGGCTGTGAGGTGGTGCAAGGCTACCTGTTCGGCCGGCCGGCGCCGCTCAAGTTCAGGCTTGGCGACGAGCACGCGACCGACGAGGTCCGGCGCGTCGCCAACCTGCATTGAGGCAAGTCAACGCCGAGCGGAAAACACCTTGAACATGCCGTCGCGGGCAAGCTCCGCGTGGCTGGCAAAGGCGGCCGACAGCACGGGCTCGTAGGGAAGCTGGCGGTTGGCGACCATGAACAGCCTGCCAGCCGGCTTCAAAGCCTTGGCCGCCGCGCGGATCATGCCGGCGCCGATCTCCGGCTCGGCCGCACGGCTGCGGTGGAAGGGCGGGTTCATGGCGATGACGTCGTAGCGGCGCTCGACAGGCTCGGCGAGCAGATCCGTCCAGAAGAAGCCTTGCGCCACTGTGTTGGCGAGGTTGCCCTTGGCCGCCTCCAGCGCGTCGAAATCAGCCTCATGGAGATCGAGACCAGACAGGCCTGACGAGCGGGCAACCATCTCAGCCGCGACATAACCCCAACCGGCGCAGAAATCGGCCGCACTGCCGCGCAGGTCACCGGGCAGGTTGTCGACCAGCAGTTTCGAACCCGCATCGACGCGATCGAAGGAGAACATGCCGGGTGCGGTGTGGAACCGCTCCTCGATCAGCAAGGCGGGATTGGCGGCGCGAAGCGTGGCGGCGGCCTGCATATCCGCCGGGCGGCGCAGCCAGAAGGCGATGCCGTGATATTTCGGCATATGGCCGTTGAGCGGCACGAGCTCGTCGACGCGCTTGCGCAAGCTGGCAATGCCGTCGTCCTTGCCACCGGCGACCACGACAAGTCCGCCCGGCGCCACGCGCTCCAGGGCCTCGGCGATACGCAGTTCGTTCTGGCCGCGGTGACGGCCCGCGAGCACGAGGGCGGCATCAAAACCATCCCCCTCGGTTCGCGGCGTGACGGCAAAGCCCGCCGCCTGCAATGCGCGGAAATGCGGCCGGAAGCCCTGTACGAGGTGCAGCGTGGCCTCGAAACCCGGCGGCACGCGCAGGCCGGGCTCGGCACCGAGGAAGAGAATGCGCTCGTCCTTTCGTGGCAAGGAGAGAGCCTCGGCCTCGAACGGATGGAAAAGCGTCTTCAGCGCTTCAGCGGACATGGAAGTGCTCCCGGATTCTTACGCAATTCCAAACGAAAACGGGCGCGACATAAGCCGCGCCCGTTTCGATTTTTCTGTCAGATCGCTCAGGCGGCGTCTTCTTCGCCTTCGGCTTTCTTATCGCGCACGATTTCCTTGCCGGTGGCCTGGTCGACGACCTTCATCGACAGGCGGACCTTGCCGCGCTCGTCGAAGCCCATAAGCTTGACCCAGACCTTGTCGCCTTCCTTGACGACGTCGGAGGTCTTGGCAACGCGCTCATTGGCGAGCTGCGAGATGTGGACGAGGCCGTCACGCGGACCGAAGAAGTTGACGAAGGCGCCGAAGTCGGCGGTCTTGACGACCGTGCCTTCGTAGATCTCGCCGACTTCCGGCTCGGCGACGATGGTGTGGATCCACTTCTTCGCCGCCTCGATCTCCTTGGCGTTCGAGGAAGCGATCTTCACCGTGCCGTCGTCCTCGATGTTGATCTTGGCGCCGGTCTTCTCGACGATCTCGCGGATGACCTTGCCGCCCGAACCGATGACGTCGCGGATCTTGTCGGTCGGGATGTGCATGACCTCGATGCGCGGCGCGAATTCGCCGAGTTCGGGGCGGGCGCCGGTCAGGGCATGAGCCATTTCGCCGAGGATATGCTGGCGGCCGTCCTTGGCCTGGTCCAGCGCGATCTTCATGATCTCCTCGGTGATGCCCTCGATCTTGATGTCCATCTGCAGCGAGGTGATGCCGTTGGCGGTGCCGGCAACCTTGAAGTCCATGTCGCCGAGGTGATCCTCGTCACCAAGGATGTCGGAGAGCACGGCGAAGCGCTCGCCTTCCTTGATCAGGCCCATCGCAATACCGGCAACGGGCTTGGCCAGCGGCACGCCGGCATCCATCAGCGCCAGCGAGGTGCCGCAGACGGTGGCCATCGAGGACGAGCCGTTGGACTCGGTGATCTCCGAGACGACACGCAGCGTGTAGGGGAACTGGTCAGCGCTCGGCAGCATCGGACGAATGGCGCGCCAGGCGAGCTTGCCGTGGCCGATTTCGCGGCGGCCCGGCGAACCCATGCGGCCGGTCTCACCGACGGAATAGGGAGGGAAGTTGTAGTGAAGGAGGAACTTCTCCTTGTACATGCCGGTCAGCGAATCGACATACTGCTCGTCTTCGCCGGTGCCGAGCGTGGCAACGACCAGCGCCTGCGTCTCGCCGCGGGTGAACAGCGCCGAACCATGGGTGCGCGGCAGGACGCCGACTTCGGAGACGATCTTGCGGACCGTCTTCAGGTCGCGGCCATCGATGCGCGAGCCGGTGTCGAGGATGTTCCAGCGCACGACCTTGGCCTGGAGTTCCTTGAACACCGAACCGATCTGCTCGGAGGTGTATTTGGGCTCTTCGCCTTCGGCAGGAGCAAAGGCTGCCTTGACCTTCGCCTTGACGGCGTCGACGGCGGCATAGCGCTGCTGCTTGTCGGTGATCTTGTAGGCCTCACGAAGCTCGTCGCCGACGATCTTCAGCATCTCTGCTTCGAGCGCGGAATAGTCCGGCGCGGTGAAGTCGCGCGGCTCCTTGGCGGCAACTTCGGCCAGCTTGATGATGGCGTCGATGACCGGCTGGAAGCCCTTATGGCCGAACATGACAGCGCCGAGCATCAGCTCTTCGCCAAGTTCCTTGGCTTCCGATTCAACCATCAGCACGGCGTCGGCGGTGCCGGCGACGACGAGGTCGAGCTTGGATTCCTGCATTTCGTCGATATGCGGGTTGAGAACGTATTCGCCGTTGATGTAGCCGACGCGCGCGCCGCCGACCGGACCCATGAAGGGGACGCCCGACAGGGTCAGCGCGGCCGAGGTGGCGACGATCGACAGGATGTCCGGATCGTTCTCGAGGTCATGCTGGACGACGGTGACGACGATCTGCGTGTCGTTCTTGTAGCCGTCGGCGAAGAGCGGACGGATCGGGCGGTCGATGAGGCGCGAAACCAGCGTTTCCTTTTCGCTCGGACGGCCTTCGCGCTTGAAATAGCCGCCCGGGATCTTGCCGGCGGCATAGGTCTTTTCCTGGTAGTTGACGGTCAGCGGAAAGAAATCGAGGCCGGGCTTGGGCTCTTTCATCGAAACGACGGTGGCCAGAACCTTGGTCTCGCCGTAGGTGGCGAGCACAGCGCCGTCAGCCTGACGGGCGATCTTGCCGGTTTCGAGGATGAGCGGGCGACCGCCCCATTCGATTTCCACTTTGTGCTGATTGAACATGTCTTGTCCTTTGTATGAGGAAGGGCCGCGCCGTTTCAGCGTGCGCGGGTGCCCTTTCCTCTGGCTTCCTTTCTCGGGCAGCCACGGGCAAGACAACGGGAGGCTCGGGTCTGTCGGCACGGTGGCCATGCGAGCGTCCTGCAATCCTGCCCCATGACCGTCCATGGGTGGCTCCGAGTGGCCCTCTGCGCGCTCGAAGCCGGATATGGCCAATCGATCGACCGGCCCGCGCATGACCCCGGTTTACGGAACACGTCATGCGCAATTCAACTTTTCGGAGCGTCCGTCCGGCACCCGGATGGGGTGCGCGGCGCTCCAGTCCTGCATTCGAGATCGGATTGGTCCGGTGCTCGAATGCGCGACCGGCGGACTCCTTGAGAGAGCCCGCCGGTCAATTCGTCAACGGCGCAGACCGAGCTTCTCGATCAGTGTCTGATAGCGCGCGTCGTCCTTGCGCTTGAGGTAATCAAGCAGGCTGCGGCGCTGGGACACGAGAGCGAGCAGACCACGGCGGGAATGGTTATCCTTCTTGTGGTCCTTGAAATGGTCGGTCAGGTTCTTGATGCGCTCGGAAAGGATGGCCACCTGGACTTCCGGAGACCCGGTATCGCCCTTGGCGGTCGCGAATTCACCCATCAATTCCTTTTTGCGCTCGGCAGTAATCGACATCGTGTTTTTCCTTATCTGTTTGAGGAAACGGGTCGCCCTCAGCCGGGATGTCGTCCAGCAGGGGCCGGTGCAAGCAAAGCGTCGTGGCGCTATGCTGCGGCGCATATAGTGCAATTCCCGGCAAAACACCAGCCCAATTCACCAAGCCGGCTTTTCAGCTCCAAATGGCAAGTTTTGTCGCCTTTAAAGCCATTTCTTCCATTTGAAGAAGGCAATCAGGCCGACAGCGACAAGCAGCATGAAGACGAGTGCCGCCGGATAGCCATAGTAGGCCCGCAGCTCCGGCATGTTCCATGGCGAGGTATCGGGACTGAAATTCATGCCCCAGACGCCGACCAGGAAGGTGAGCGGCATGAAGATGACCGAGACGATGGTGAGATAGCTGATGACGTCGTTGGTGCGCGCCTGGCTCAGCGACAGATGCATCTCGATCAGCCCGGTCAGCATGTCTCGCTGATTTTCGACCAGTTCGATCAATCGCAGCGAATGATCAAGCGTGTCGTTGAGGAAGACCTTGGTCTCGGCTTTCACAAAGGGCACGTCGTTACGGATCATCGTCGCCAGTGCATCGCGCATGGGCCAAAGCACGCCCTTCAACACGTTGGCATCACGCCGCAGCTCATGCAGCTGCCGCATCTGGTGTTTGTGCGGCGTGTGCAGCATCTCGTCCTCGATGCTGTCGACCATTTCTCCGGCCGCTTCGATCGGCGGGAAATAGCTGTCGACGATGGCGTCGATCAGCGCATAGGCAAGATAGTCAGCACCGCGAGCACGCAACCGGTTGGGCATCGAGCTTTCGATGCGCTTGCGCACGGGGTCGAACGGATCGCCCTCCCGCTCCTGAAAGGTGACGACAAAGTTCTTGCCGAAGAAGACGGCTATCTGTTCGTAGCGGTGGGCGGTGACATCGTCGATCATCCTGACGACAACGAAGGCGTGGTCTTCGAAGAAATCGACCTTCGGCCGCTGGCCGGTGTTGACGACATCCTCCAGGGCCAGCGGATGCAGGTTGAAAATGCGGCCGATCTCCTCGATCAGCTGGATGTTGGCGAGGCCCGTACAGTCGAGCCAGATGACCGGCCATTTGTCGCAATTGGCATTGACGTCATCGATGCTGGCGTTGTCGATGGTCTTGAACTTCTGCGGCGAGATCAAGGTCAGCCGCAATTCGGAGCGTCGCGCCGCCGGATCGGCAATCAGCGTGCCCGGCGAAGCGCCGACCGGCGGCCGCCTCGTCCTCACCGGCGCCCGCTTTTTCACCGCCTCGGCCATTGCCATGTCCCCTCGAGCGTAGAGTCGACGTGAAGTTAGCCGAGAGCCGTCAGCCGGCAAAGACCCGCTTGGGCTTGAACATGCCTTGTTCGATCGCGCCGATGGCAACCAGCTTGCCGCGTGCCGTCGCGCAGGCTTCTTCCGCCTCCACGGGTGCGTCGCGGCCGCGGATGATGACCGGATTGCCGAGGCGGATCTTGGTCGCCGCATCGTCGCTGATGGCGATCTGCGGCAGGCAGTCGAGCGCCGCTGACGTGTCGACAAGAAGCGCGTCGATCGCGCCGAAGTCTATCGGCACGTCAACTGCATCGGCATCGTCGGCAGGCTCGGGCTTGTCTTCGCCCGGCGCGCCGAAGCGGGCCGCCTCGAGTTCGGCGATGGTGACGAAATCCTCTGACGTGAACGGCTCGACCTCGACCCGGCGCAGGTCGCTGATATGGCCGAAGCAGCCGAGGTCGCGGCCCATGTCACGGGCCAGCGAGCGCACATAGGTGCCCTTGCCGCATTCGACCTCGAAAACGGTGTGGTCGGCGTTGTGTTCGACGATTTCGAGGCGGCCGATCTCGATCTCGCGCGCGGGGATGTCGACCGTCTCGCCTTCGCGGGCGAGGTCGTAGGCGCGTTCGCCCGCGATCTTGATGGCCGAGAACTGCGGCGGCGTCTGCATGATGACGCCGGTGTATTTCGGCAGCAGCGCCCTGACCTCACCTTCCGCCGGACGCAGGTCGGAACTCTTCGTCACCGGCCCTTCAAGATCGTCGGTCGAGCGCTCCTGCCCCCAGGCGACGGTGAAGCGGTAGATCTTGGCGCCGTCTTGCACATAGGGAACGGTCTTGGTGGCTTCACCGAGCGCGATCGGCAGCATGCCGGAAGCCAGCGGATCGAGCGTGCCGGCATGGCCGGCCTTTTCCGCCTGGAACAGCCATTTGATCTTGGACACAGCCTCGGTCGAGCCCATGCCCACCGGCTTGTCCAGCACCACCCAGCCGGAGACCGGCCGGCCCTTCTTCTTGCCGCGGCGCCCCATTATTCCCCGTCCTTGTCGTCTTTGGCCTTGTCGTCTTTGGCCTTGTCGTCTTTGGCCCCGTCATCCCTGGCCCTGTCGTCGTCCGCATCGAGATCGCGTGCCACTTCGGGCGACTTCAGCAGATCGTTGATCCTGGCGAAATTGTCGAAGGATGTGTCGAGCTTGAAGCGGAACTCCGGCATGAACTTCATCTGCCGCAAAGCGCCGGAGACACGGCCCCGGACGAATTTCGCATGCTTGTTCAGCGCCTCGACAACGGCGTCGGTGTCCTTTGCGCCGAGCGGCGAGACGAAAGCGGTGGCAACCCTCAGATCGGGCGACATGCGCACTTCCGAGACCGACACAACGGTGTTTTCGATCAGCGGATCGATGATCTCGCCGCGCTGCAAGGTTTCGGAGAGCGCATGGCGCACCTGTTCGGCAACGCGCAGCATACGCTGGGACGGGCTGGATGTGGTTGGACGGGGCATTTTTTCTCAATCCTGAAAGCGTGAGGCACGGGATGGGACCGCGCCGCATGTCTCATATGTCAACGCATCGGCCCGAAATCGAATTCGGTTTCGAAAAGCACGATGCGCAATTTCACAATAAACTCCTGGCGGCGGTCGTTCGACCACCGCCTGGCATGGACAAATCACGCGAACTCAGAGTGTCCGGGTCACCATCTCGACGCGGAAGCACTCGATGATGTCGCCGACGCGCATGTCCTCGTAGTTCTGGAAGGCCATGCCGCACTCCTGGCCGCCGGGAACTTCCGAAACCTCGTCCTTGAAGCGCTTGAGAGTCTTCAGCGTGCCTTCGTGGATGACGACGTTGTCGCGGATCAGGCGCACACCCGCGCCGCGCTCGACCTTGCCTTCGGTGACACGGCAGCCGGCGATCTTGCCGACCTTGGTGATGTCGAATATCTCGAGGATCTCGGCATTGCCGATGAAGGTCTCGCGACGCTCCGGCGACAGCAGGCCCGACAAAGCCGCCTTCACATCATCCACGAGGTTGTAGATGATCGAGTAGTAGCGGATTTCGATGCCCGCGGCCGCGGCCGCGGCACGTGCCTGCACGTTGGCACGGACGTTGAAGCCGATGATTGCCGCACCGGACGTTTCCGCCAGCGAGACGTCGCTTTCGGTGATGGCGCCGGCGCCGGCATGGACGATGCGCGCACGCACCTCGTCGGTGCCGAGCTTGTCCAACGCGGCGTTGATCGCCTCGATCGAACCCTGCACGTCGCCCTTGATGACCAGCGGGAATTCCTTCAACCCGCTCGTCTGCAACTGCGACATCATCTGTTCGAGCGAGCCGCGCTGGCCGGCATGCTTGGCCACCGCCTTCTCGCGCGCCAGACGCTGACGATATTCGGTGATCTCGCGGGCGCGGGCCTCGTTGTTGACCACGGCGAAGCGGTCGCCAGCCTGCGGGGTTCCCTGAAGGCCGAGCACCTCGACCGGCATCGCCGGAGGCGCTTCCTTGATCTGCTCGCCGCGATCGTTGACCAGAGCGCGAACGCGGCCCCATTCGTTGCCGGCGACGAGGATGTCGCCCGGCATCAGCGTGCCGGTCTGCACCAGCACGGTGGCGACGGGGCCACGGCCCTTGTCGAGCTGCGCTTCGATGACGACACCTTCGGCGGTGCGGTCCGGATTGGCCTTCAGGTCGAGGATTTCGGCCTGCAGCAGGATCGCCTCGAGCAGCTTGTCGAGATTGATGCCCTTGGTCGCCGACACTTCGACGTCGAGGACTTCACCGCCCATCGATTCGACGAAGACCTCATGGCGCAGCAGTTCGGAACGCACCTTCTGCGGATCGGCGTCGTGCTTGTCGATCTTGTTGATGGCCACGATGATGGGAACGCCGGCCGCCTTGGCATGGCTGATCGATTCGATCGTCTGCGGCATGACGCTGTCGTCGGCCGCCACCACCAGGATAGCGATGTCGGTGGCCTGGGCGCCGCGAGCACGCATCGCCGTGAAGGCGGCGTGGCCGGGCGTGTCGATGAAGGTGATCTTCTGACCGTTCTTCTCGACCTGATAGGCGCCGATATGCTGGGTGATGCCGCCGGCCTCGCCGGAGACGACATTGGCATTGCGGATGGCGTCGAGCAGCGAGGTCTTGCCGTGGTCGACGTGGCCCATGATGGTCACGACCGGCGGACGCGGCACAAGGTCCTCGGCGTTGTCGGCGATGTTGAACAGGCCTTCCTCGATGTCGGACTCGGCAACGCGGCGGACCGTGTGGCCGAATTCGGTGGCGACCAGCTCGGCCGTGTCGGCGTCGATGACGTCGCCCGGCTTTAGGATCTGACCCTGCTTCATGAAGAACTTGACCACATCGACCGCACGTTCGGACATGCGCTGCGCCAGTTCCTGGATGGTGATGGTCTCGGGCAGGATCACTTCGCGCATGACTTTCTCGCGCGGCTCATTATGCATCGCGCGCTTGAACTTCTCCTGGCGGCGACGCATCGACGACAGCGAACGGGCCCGCGCATCCTCGTCGGAAAGCGCGGAATTCAGCGTCAGCTTGCCGCGGCGACGATCTTCCTCGCCCTTGGTCGGCTTGGCCGGACGCGCCACTTCGGGCGTGACCAGGCGGCGCACAGGCGCGCCGGCGCCAGCCCGCTTCGGCTTGACCTCTTCTTCTTCGTCCGCCGTTGCCAGTTCCGCGGCCAGGGGCGCGCGGCGGCGTGCTTCTTCCTCGGCGCGCCGGCGCGATTCGGCCTCGGCCTGCAATCGCGCCTCTTCCTCGGCCTGGCGGCGCGCGGATTCCTCGCGCTCACGCTTGCGGCGCTCTTCGTCCTCGGCCCGGCGCTTGGCTTCCTCGGCGGCGCGCTGGCGGTCTTCGACCTCGCGGACCTTGGACCCTTCCAGCGCCCTGCGGCGGGCTTCCATTTCGCTGCGCGACAGTTCGTTCAGCACCATGCCGCTGCGCTCGACCGGAGCCGGCGGGGGAGGCGGAGGCGCAGCCTTCGGCGCTTCCTGCACGACAGGTGCCGCGGCGACCGGCGGCTTCGGCGTGAAGACGGGCACAGGGGCGGCCGCAACCGGCTCCGGCTTGTCGCCGGGCAGGGAGAATTTGCGCTTCTTGGTCTCGACCACGACCGACTTGGTACGGCCATGCGAGAAGTTCTGGCGCACGGTGCCCTGTTCCATGCCGGGGCGCTTCAGCGTCAAGGTCTTCTTCGGTGTAACACTCAACGTCTTGTCGTCGCCCGATTTCGTATCGCTCATTCCATATCCTCTGCGGCCTCATCTTCGTCAGCAACGGCCGCAAGCATTGCCAGATCGTCCGGGGTACCGCCCCGATACCGGTCGAGCGCAACCATGCGCTTCTGGACCGCCTTACCCGCGTCTCCCGCGAGGACGGCAGCATGTATCACATTTGTACCCCCCAATGCCAAGCTCAACTCGGCCTCGGAGAAAAGTTTGTAGGCAAGGATGGAAGGGCCGCCAATATGGACGGTCGCCCGCCGCGCCTGGCTGATCTTGCGTACGCCATCGTCCGATGCTTCGGTCGCGTGGAGCACGAAAAGCGCCAGCCCGCCGCGCACGGCACTCTCAACCTTGGTTGCCCCAAGAGAAATTGCGCCTGCCTTGCGGGCGAGACCCAGCATGCCCAGAGCGGATCTGGAAAGCAGCCCATCGACCATGCCGCCAAGATCCGGCGGCACGACCACCTGTGCCTTGAAGGCGCGGGCAAAAAGGTTCTTCGCCGCCGCCTTGTCGATATGTAGGCGGTCGGCGCTCACCCAGCAACCGCGGCCGGGCAGATTTCTCTTGAGATCGGGAACGACGGCCGAATCCGGGCCGACGACGAACCGGATCAGTTCATCCGGTTCGGCCTGCTTGCGGGTAACGATGCAGGTGCGATCGTTCATCTCGTCCAAGGGCGGGTTGTGTGCGATGCGGTTTCACCTCACGCACCAACGGCTTCGTCAGCCGATGCTTCTTCGGCCGCAAGCTCATCCTCGGAAATCCAGCCGGCCTTGAGACGGGCATTGAGCACCATCTGTTCGGCATCGGCGCGCGAAACACCGTGATTGGCCAGCACGCCCGGATAGACCTTGGTCTCGCCGTCCTTGCGTTCCTTCCAGCCGGTCAGGTCATCGGCGGCATAGCCGGCGAAATCCTCGATCGTCTTCACACCATCCTCGCCGAGCGTCACCATCATGGCGGTGGTGATGCCGGGAATTTCGCGCAACTCGTCCTTGACGCCCAGCGCCTTGCGCTTGTCGTCATGCTCGGCCTCGATCTTTTCGAGGTACTCGCGGGCACGGGTCTGGATTTCGGACGCGGTGTCGTCGTCAAAGCCGTCGATCGAGGCGATTTCGCCGGCGTCGACATAGGCGACTTCCTCGACGCTGGTGAAGCCTTCGGAGGCCAACACCTGGCCGACCATCTCGTCGACATCGAGGGCTTCCATGAACAGCGCCGAGCGCTCGACGAATTCCTTCTGGCGGCGCTCGGATTCCTCGGCCTCGGTCAGGATGTCGATGTCCCAGCCGGTGAGCTGCGAGGCGAGACGCACGTTCTGGCCGCGACGGCCGATGGCCAGCGACAGCTGATCGTCGGGAACCACCACTTCGATGCGCTCGGCGTCCTCGTCGAGCACGACCTTGGCGACTTCCGCCGGCTGCAGCGCATTGACGATGAAGGAGGCGGCCGAGGGCGACCACGGAATGATGTCGATCTTCTCGCCCTGCAATTCGCCGACGACGGCCTGGACGCGGCTGCCGCGCATACCGACGCAGGCGCCGACCGGATCGATCGAACTATCACGCGAGATGACGGCGATCTTGGCGCGCGAGCCCGGGTCGCGGGCGACCGACTTGATCTCGATGATGCCGTCATAGATTTCCGGCACTTCCATGGTGAAGAGCTTGGCCATGAACTGCGGATGCGTACGCGACAGGAAGATCTGCGGGCCGCGCTGCTCGCGGCGCACGTCGTAGACATAGGCGCGGACGCGGTCGCCATATTTGTAGTTTTCGCGCGGAATCAGCTCATCGCGGCGGATGATGGCCTCGCCACGGCCGAGATCGACGATGACGTTGCCATATTCGACACGCTTGACGGTGCCGTTGACGATCTCGCCGATGCGGTCCTTGTATTCATCATACTGACGGTCGCGCTCGGCCTCGCGCACCTTCTGCACGATGACCTGCTTGGCCGACTGGGCGGCAATGCGGCCGAAATCCATCGGCGGCAGCTGTTCGGCGATGAAGTCGCCGAGCTGGGCGTCGGGATTGCGCTCGCGGGCCGAGGAAATGGCGATCTGGGTGGCATAATCGTCGACCTTCTCGACCACTTCCATTAGCCGCTGCAGCTTCATCTCGCCGGTGTTCGGGTTGATGTCGGCGCGGATGTTGGTCTCCTGGCCGTAACGCGAGCGCGCCGCCTTCTGGATCGCATCGGCCATGGCGGCGATGACGATCGACTTGTCGATCGACTTTTCACGCGCGACCGCGTCGGCAATCTGCAGCAGTTCAAGTCTATTGGCGCTTACAACCATGTTTTTTCTCCCGAGCCTGTTTGCCGGACCCTTGGGGCCGGCAGCTCAATCAACTTTCCTGTTCGTGTTCTTCCGTGGCGTCCGCTTCCGCACCCTCGGGCGCGTCGTCATCCGGTTCGCCGCGGCGTTTCTTGGCTTCCTTGCGCGCCCTGTTGTCCTTCGACAACGCATCGCGGATGAGGTCGTCGGTCAGGATCAGCCGGGTCTCGGCAATGGCGTCGTAAGGCACGCGCACTGTCGGTTCCTCGCCATAGGCCGCCTTGTCGCGCTCGATCAGCACGTCGTTTTCACCGGCCTCGGCGATCTTGCCCTTGAAGCGCTTGCGATCCGCGACGATGACCGACGTTTCCATCTTCACCAGATGACCGGTCCAGGTCACGAAATCCGATTTGCGCACCAACGGCCGGTCGATGCCAGGCGAAGAGACTTCGAGATGATAGGCCTTTTCGATCGGATCATCGACATCGAGCGCCGGTGACACCGCGCGGCTGACCTCTTCGCAATCCTCGACGGTCATGGTGCCGTCCTCGCGTTCGGCCATGATCTGCAGCGTCAGCCCGTTCTGGCCGGACAGATGTACCCGCACGAGGCGAAAGCCGATGCCGCGCAGCACCGGCTGGACGATCAGCGCAATGCGCGCATCGATGCCGCTTTCGCGGATGATGCGGTCGTCACCTTCGCTTGCCGTTGCAGTCATCAAGTACCTGTCGTTTCGAACCTATCGGCAGGTAATAAAAAAGAGCGGGACCGGGTGGACCCACTCTTCGTCATACCGACCAAGAATTTGAGGCTGATATAAACGAACATGGCCGGTCTTTCAAGCCCGCCGTGCCGGTTCGGCAAAAGGCCAGACAGCATCAGCATTGCTCCAGGCGCATGGCCACCATGCGCCAATCCCTCTGTGAGAGCCGGCGGGGCGCTCTTATCTGTTAGCCACGACACGAACAAAAGCGGCGCGCGGTGGCGCGCGAAAGGACAAGATCATGAGCAACCGCAGCCTATTTTCCGCCCTGGGCGATCTTTTCACGACGTTCGGCAGTGCCGTTGCCGCGTCGCGCTCGGTGGAAGCCGGCCGCAAGCCGCGCGCCGACGATTTGCGCCGGCTCGGCATGGATCCGGCCATCTTCAACAGAATCGGTCGTTTCTGAAAATCTTGCGACGGCGCGCGCCTATTTCCTGACAAAGGTCAGATAGGCGGGCCGCCGGCCCTCGCGAATGGCCTTCGCCTCGTAACGCGTGCCAGGCCAGCCCTCATAGGGGCGATGCCAGTCGGCAGCTTCGGTTGCCTGCCATGCGAAGGCGCCATGCGCCCTGCAATTCAGCAAGGTCCAGTTCACATAGGTGTCGATATCGGACGCGAAGCGGAATTTTGAGCCCGGTTTCAGGACGCGGGCGAAACGCTCGAGATTGACCGGACTGACGAAACGCCGCTTCCAGTGCTTCTTCTTCGGCCATGGATCCGGATAGAGAAGCTCGATGCCGTCGAGCGAGGCCGGCGGCAGCCAGTCGAGCAGCCGGGTGGCGTCGTCGTCATGGACCCGCAAATTGGCAAGCGGCCTTGCCCGCACCGCCATCATCATCTTGGCCATGCCGTTAACGAAGGGCTCGACGCCGATGTAGCCTGTTGTCGGCGCCTCGATGGCGCGATGCAGAAGATGCTCGCCGCCGCCAAAGCCGATCTCGAGCCGGACGGCCGAAACATCAATTTCAAAGAGAGCGCGCAGATCCGACGGCGCATCAGCCGTCAGATCGAGCCGATAGGCATCGAGCCCGCTTTCGAGGGCGGCCGCCTGCTGCGGACGGACGGGCTTGCCGCGCCGGCGACCGAAAAAGGCTTCAGTCGCACGGCTTGGCCTGTCTTGCGGGCTCATCTGGCAGCGCAGGGTCTGTCGTGGCCTCAGGCCGCGACAGCATCCTTGAGCGCCTTGGCGAGATCGGTCTTTTCCCAGGAGAAAGACCCGTCACGGCCGGCCTTGCGGCCGAAATGGCCGTAAGACGACGTCTTGGCGTAGATCGGCTTGTTGAGGTCGAGATGACGGCGGATGCCCGACGGCGACAGGTCCATCACCGTGCGCAGCGCCTCCTCGAGCTTGGCCTCGTCGACCTTGCCGGTACCGTGCAGGTCGACATAGACCGACAGAGGCTGGGCGACGCCGATGGCGTAGGAGAGCTGGATGGTGCAGCGGTCGGCGAGCTTGGCGGCCACGACATTCTTGGCCAGATAGCGCGCCGCATAGGCGGCCGAACGGTCGACTTTGGTGGTGTCCTTGCCCGAGAACGCGCCGCCGCCATGCGGTGCCGCGCCGCCATAGGTGTCGACGATGATCTTGCGGCCGGTAAGGCCGGCGTCACCGTCCGGGCCGCCGATGACGAACTTGCCGGTCGGGTTGATGTACCACATGCAATCGTCGGCGATCTTGAGATCACCAAGCGCCTCGCGGATGTAGGGTTCGACGACCTTGCGGACCTTCTTGGAGTCCCAGGTCGCGTCGAGATGCTGGGTCGACAGCACGATCTGCGTCGCCTCGGCGGCCTTGCCGTCGATGTAGCGGACGGTGACCTGGCTCTTGGCGTCCGGGCCGAGCTTGCCGGCCTCGCCGTTGTTTTGATGGCGGGCGGCGGCCAGAAGTTCGAGAATCTTGTGGCTGTAGTAGATCGGCGCCGGCATCAGGTCCGGCGTCTCGCGGCAGGCATAACCGAACATGATGCCCTGGTCGCCCGCACCTTCCTCGCCCTGGCGATCGGCGGCGTTGTCGACGCCCTGGCCGATGTCGGGCGACTGGCCATGCAGGAGAACCTCGATCTTGGCTGTCTTCCAGTGGAAGCCGGCCTGCTCGTAGCCGATCTCGCGGATCGCCTTGCGGGCGACGGATTTGAATTTTGCCGGGTTCACGACCGGGTGGCCCGCGGCGTCCTTGAGGATGTTGCCGGCCTTGTCTTTCTTCAGCAGCGTCTCGGGGACGCGCACTTCGCCGGCGATGACGACGCGGTTGGTGGTCGCGAGCGTCTCGCAGGCGACCCGGACTTTCCACGGGTCCATGCCCGTCTTCTTGGCCTCACGGTAGACCAGATCGACAATTTCGTCGGAGATGCGGTCACAGACTTTGTCGGGATGGCCCTCGGCAACGGATTCCGAGGTGAAGAAGTAGTTCTGCCGCGTCACGGGTGTCCCCTCTTGAAAAACGATCGGCAGGCTGCCGATTTTGGCGCGCCACGTGTTAGCGGGGCAAAGCGCCGCTCGTCAAGCGTTGCCGCCATTCTGGCACGACTGTCGATGTCGATATCTTGTACCACCGGCGGCGAATGCCGCCGGTTCGAGGCGCATCGAGGGTCAGTCGAGGTCGTCCGCGGCGAGCGACTTCACCAGGTCGATGATCCTGCGGCGCACCTTGACGTCGGCGATCTTGACGAAGGCCCGGTTGAGCTGGAGGCCTTCGGGACTGCCGCAGAATTCGACGGCGAAAGCCATTGACGCATCCTCGGAAAAGCCGCGGCCGGCCGCTGCCTCCTGGCCCGGCGCATCCTCGAAGAAGAAGGCGACGGGCACGCCGAGTATCGAGGCTATCGCCTGCAGCCGGCTGGCGCCGACGCGGTTGGTGCCCTTTTCATATTTCTGGATCTGTTGAAATGTGATGCCGAGGTTCTCACCCAGCTTTTCCTGGCTCATTCCGAGCATGTTGCGGCGAAGCCGGATGCGGCTTCCAACGTGAATGTCGATGGGATTGGGTTTCTTCTTGTTTTCTTCTGTCATTTTTTCCTCGCCGAATTTTTTCGGCTTTGTGATTTTTTTCCTGCCCAAAAAAAGCCGGAGGCGACTGCCCCAACAGACGATCCACCGACTTCGAGAAATTTTCAGGCGATACAGTATGAGTTTCTAATGTGTCGACTGTCAATTCACCCGTAGCCTTTGCCTTACGTTCAACAGTGCCCCCACCAGCGCAAACAGCAACATGATCAGCATTCCGTTAATGCGCCGCTGGGCCGAGGAAACGACCGCTTGTCCAGAAATCGGCACCTTCACGTCGATGGCTCCGCGAGCATCGATCGCCAACGCATCGACGATGCGTCCGTGTGGGTCGACGACGGCCGAGATGCCGTTGTTGGCAGCACGCAGCAAGGGCAATCCGTTCTCCACCGCGCGAATCTGGGCCTGTCTGAAATGCTGATACGGTCCCGGTGTGTCCCCGAACCAGGCATCATTGGTAACGTTCACAATAAGCTGCGCTGACGTAGCGTCAACTGCCGCGAGATCGGGAAAGATCACCTCGTAACAGATAAAAGGCAGCGCTCGGATGCCGCCCGGCAGTGTGATGGCGTGGCGCTCGTTGCCGGCGGCGAACGTCACCGGCCCGGCGACAAGCTGCGCGATGCCGAAACGGTTGAGCAGGTCGGCAAAAGGCAGGTACTCGCCGAACGGCACCAGATGGACCTTGTCGACGGCGTCGGCAATCTCGCCCTTGTCGTTGATCGCCACCACGGAATTGTAATAGCGGCTGTCGGTGCCGGCCGCCGAGCCGCCTTCCTCGCGAACGACGCCGGCGATCAGCATTTGGCCATCGGCCAGCATGTCGCCCAGCGCCGTCAGCGCGTCCGGGCGCTCTGTGAAGAGGAACGGCACCGAGGTTTCCGGCCAGAGGATGAGTTGTGGCTTTCCGTGACCGGCGTCCGGCGCCTTGGCGGACAGGCCGAGCAAGGTGGCGAAGATGCGGTCGCGCACCGAGGCATCCCATTTTTCGCTGAGGTCTACGGCCGGTTGGACAATGCGGACATCCAGACTGTGCTCCGCCGGTTTTTCAGGAGCGGCAAGCCTGACATAGCCGAAACCGACATGGGCTGAGGCAAGCAGGACGAACAGTGCGGCACCAAGGCGCAGATGCCGGCGCGCGGCCAGCAGCGCCGGCAACGCGAAAAGAAACACGGCAAGCGCGTTCATGCCGATCATGCCGGTCACCGACACGCTCTGCATCAGGAGAGGCACCGGCATTGCCGCGTAACCGACGGCATTCCAGGGAAAACCGGTGAACAGGAAGCCGCGCAGCCACTCGGTCAGCCCGAAGCCGAAGGCAAGCGCGGCGATGCGGCCGATATCGCTGCTCCACAGAAGCCGGGCGACCATGGTTGCGAAGCCATAGAAAAAGGCGAGCGCGAAGGGGATGCCGACCACGGCGAAGGGAAGCGCCCAGGCAAAGTCGTCGGCCTCGACCAGCAACGCCGAGCCGATCCACCAGAGACCGGCAAGGAAATAGCCGAAACCGAACCACCAGCCGACGGCGAAAGCCGGCCGCAAGCGCCTGAACAGGCTGCCTGAAGCTTCGCCGGTCGCGCCGTCGAGCAGCCAGACCAGCAGCGGAAACGAGATGAAGCAGGCGGCGAAGAAATCGTAAGGTGCCTGGCCAAGCACCGCCAGTGCTCCGGCCAGAAAGGCCACGAGCGCACGCCGCCAACCCCAAAGCAGAATTATCCGGCCGGCCAGGCGCTCCATGCATACTTCCGAGTCGCGCGAATCAGGACGCAAGATTTATCAGGCCGCGGCCCGCGCTCCAAACGCCGGCCTGTCGGCCGCAATGATCCGACCGCGCTCTAAAAGCGCGTCGCGTTGAAACGGATCCATGCGACACGCTTTAGGTCTTTGGTTTTATGCGTGTCGTTCTCGCAAAACCGAGGTCGCGTTTGGGCGACATGCGTTACCGGTGCCAGCCGTCGATGCGCAGGCCGCTCAACCGCTCGGCCTCTTCGCGGGGAACGGAACGGATGGGCTGGGTGAAGGTCCAGACATGGCCCTCTGGATCGCGGGCTCGATACTGGCGTTCGCCGTAGAACTGGTCCGCCGGCTCCTGGACTATGTCGGCGCCGGCCGACCGCGCCTGCTCGCAATGCGCATCCAGGCCGTCCTTGAGCCTGACATAGACGGACTGCGTGTTCTTGCCCGAGACCGAAGCCGGGCTCGCGGCACAATCGCTCCATTCGGAATCGACGATGATATAGCAGCCCCCGAACCGCATCTCGGCGTGGACGAGGTTTCCGTCCGCATCGCTCACCACCATGCTGCGCTCGAAGCCGAAAGCCGCTTGGAGCCATGCCAGCGCGGCAAGCGGATTTCTGTAAAATACGCCGGAACCCAGACTTGAATGCTTGAATGGGTCGTCCACCGTCATCTGCAGCGGAAACTCAGGCCTGTTCGGTGCGCGCCGTGGCGCGCCGACGGCGTTCGCCCTTCTGGCTTTGCACGATACGCACGCGCTTGACGCGGCGCGGATCGGCATCGAGGACATGGAACTCGAACCCCGGAATGGCCTGCACCACCTCGCCCCGCGCCGGCACGCGGCCGAGCGTGTTGAAGATCATGCCGCCGATCGTGTCGACATACTCGCCATGTTCGCCGGCGGCGAAGTCCTCGCCGATCATCTTGGCGACCTCGTCGATCTCGGCCTTGCCGTCGACAATGAAGACACCGTCGCCGGCCTGGGTGATCATCGGCTCGTCATCATCATGCTCGTCCTCGATGTCGCCGACGACCATTTCGACAATGTCCTCGAGCGAGACAAGGCCATCCGTGCCGCCGTACTCGTCGATGACCAGCGCCATCTGCGTGCGCGTCGTCTGCATGCGGCCCATCAGGTCGGAAGCAAGCATCGAGGGCGGCACGAACAGGACCTGGCGGATCAGATTGAGTTCGCCGATGGTGCGCGCGAGGTCGACCTGGGCAAGATCGAGCTGCGTGGCGACGGGCGTCTTCCTGGTCGTGCGGCCCTTCTTGACGCGCGCGAGCTTGGTGATGTGGGCCAGCACGTCGCGGATATGGACCATGCCGCGCGGATCGTCGAGCGTCTCGGAATAGACCGGCATGCGGGAATGGCCGGATTGTTCGAACGTGCCCAGGAGATCGCCGAGCGTCGTGGTGATCTCGACCGCCTCGATATCGGCGCGCGGCACCATGACATCCTCGACGCGCACCTCGCGCAACCGCAGGATGTTGTTGAGCATGGCGCGCTCGCCAGGCGAGAAGGCGCCGGCGTCACTCGCCGTCTCGGCCAGCGCGCCGGCGATTTCCTCGCGCAGGCTGGTGCCGTTGCGTTGCCTGAAAAGGCCCAAAACACGATCGAACAGCGAGGGTCCGGCAGGCGAAGACTCGCTGGCTGCGCTGCCGGTACCAGTACTCGGACTTGATCCCTCTTCCGACGTGTCGGAAGCCTTGGGCGCACTGCCGGCGTCGGGGCGGGCGGCAGTCTCTGGTTTGTCGTTCATCGTCGTCCGGTCAATTGTCAGATGTAGTTACGCGTAGGGATCGGGAATGGCAAGCCTTGCGAGCGCTGCGCGTTCGATGGCCTCCATCTCCTCGGCCTCGGCGTCGGTCTCGTGATCATGGCCAAGCAAATGCAGCAGGCCGTGGATGACGAGATGGGTGATATGGTTCTGCACGGGCTTGTCTTCCAGTGCCGCCTCGCGTGAAACCGTCTCGGCGGCGAGCACGATATCGCCCAGCATCGGCGGCAGCGCGCCACCCTGCGCGAGCGGAAAAGCCGGGAAAGACAAGACGTTGGTGGGTTTGTCCTTGCCGCGCCATTCGGCGTTGAGCGTACGGATATGGGCGTCGTCGGAAAAAACGACGCTGAGTTCGGAACGGCCCGTCACGCCGGTCTCGGCGAAAGCAGCGCCAACCGCGCGATCGACCAGCCGCGCCAGGCTTGCCTCATCGGGCCAATCGCCAGCTTCGACCGATATATCGATGTCGACGGGAGGCCCCCCGTCGCCGGATAGATTGTCCTCAGGCATGAAGCCGCATCGTCAAGATCAATTCTCGGCACCGAGGCCGCGTGCCAGTTTGGCGTCGCGGTCATAGGCCCTGACGATTTCCGCCACCAGCGGATGGCGAACGACGTCGACATCGTTGAAGCGCACGGTGACCGCGCCGGCCACGCCGTCGAGGACGCGCAAGGCTTCGACCAGGCCCGATTTGGTGCTCGGCGGAAGGTCGATCTGCGTCGGATCGCCGGTGACGATCATGCGCGAGTTCTCGCCAAGACGCGTCAGGAACATCTTCATCTGCATCGGCGTGGTGTTCTGCGCCTCGTCGAGGATGACCGCGGCGTGCGCCAGCGTGCGCCCGCGCATGAAGGCGAGCGGCGCGATTTCGATGACTTCGGCGGCAATGGCGCGCTCAACCTTGTCGGCCGGCATCATGTCGTAGAGCGCGTCGTAGAGCGGCCGCAGATAGGGATCGACCTTTTCCTTCATGTCGCCCGGCAGGAAGCCCAGACGTTCGCCGGCCTCGACGGCCGGCCGCGACAGGATGATGCGCTCGACCATGCCGCGCTCGAGCAGCATCGCCGCATGCGCAACCGCCAGATAGGTCTTGCCGGTGCCGGCCGGACCGATGCCGAACACCAGTTCCGACCGCTCCAGCGCCCGCATATAGGCATCCTGGTTCAGCGAACGGGCATAGATGGTCTTCTTGCGGGTGGCGATCTGGGCGGCGGAGACTTTACCCTTGCGCTCCAGCGTCGGCAGGGTCAGCTGATCGTCGGCGGCGACCGCCATGCGCACGGCGCCATCGACGTCGGACTGGCCGATATCGACGCCCTTCTGCAGAATACCGTAGAGATTGTCCAAGGCGCGGCGCGCCTGTTCGGCGGCAGAAGCCGACCCCTTGATGGTCAGCTGGTTGCCGCGCGAGCGGATGTCGACGCCGAGCTTCTGCTCGAGCCGGGCGAGGTTCTCGTCGAACTGACCGTAAAGGGCGCTGGCAAGCTTGTTGTTGTCGAAAGTCAGAACGATGTGCGCCATGTCAGAAGCCCCAGATGCCGGTACCGGGGGCAGGTTCTTCAGCTCTGCTGCGCTCAACCGTCTCTCCTCATCTGCCGAGGTCTGTGGCGATGCATGTCGTTGTCCCAAACCGGGACCACTTTTGAGCGACATGCATCAGGCCAACTCGGCGAACAGGCTATTGTAGCCCGTCTTCGTGATTCGCACCTGGATAATGTCACCGATTTCGCCGGCCTTTTCATCAACAATAACCGGCTGCAGCCAAGGTGAGCGGCCGACCTTCTGGCCGGCCTGCCGGCCGGGCTTCTCGATCAGCGTGTCGATGGTGCTGCCGACCAGGCTGGAACCAAAGTCCTGCTGCTGTTTCAACAGCAGCGCCTGCAGGCGCTGCAAGCGCTCGTCCTTGACCGTTTCGGGCACATGATCGGCCATTTCGGCGCCCGGCGTGCCGGGGCGCGGCGAATATTTGAACGAAAAGGCCGAGGCGTAGTTCACCTGGCGCACCAGTTCCATCGTCGCCTCGAAATCGGCCTCCGTCTCGCCGGGAAAGCCGACGATGAAGTCGCCGGACAAAGCGATATCGGGCCGTGCGGCGCGGATGCGGTCAAGCAGGGCCAGATAATCCCTGGCCGTATGCCGGCGGTTCATTGCCTTGAGAATACGGTCGGACCCAGATTGCACCGGCAGATGCAGATAGGGCATCAGCGACGGCAGATCGCGGTGGGCAGCGATCAGCTCGTCATCCATGTCGCGCGGATGGCTGGTGGTGTAGCGCAGCCGCGCCAGGCCGGGAATTTCGGCCAGCCGGAACAGCAGGCGGCCAAGGCCCCATTCCTCGCCGTTCTCGCCCTGGCCGTGCCAGGCATTGACGTTCTGGCCAAGCAGCGTCACCTCGCGCACGCCGGCCTCGGCCAGGCGCTCGGCCTCGGCGACGATCTGCGCCACCGGCCGCGACACTTCCGAGCCCCTTGTATAGGGCACCACGCAAAAGGTGCAGAACTTGTCGCAGCCTTCCTGCACGGTGAGGAAGGCGGTGACGCCGCGCTTGATGACCTCGGCGCGCTTGGGCTGCGGCAGATGGTCGAACTTGTCTTCGATGGCGTAGTCGGTCTCGACGATCTTCTCGCCGCCGCGCACCCGCGCCAGCACGTCGGGCAGACGGTGATAGGTCTGCGGGCCGATGACCAGGTCAACGGCCGGCGAGCGCCTGATGATCTCGGCGCCCTCGGCCTGCGCCACGCAGCCGGCGACGCCGATCAGCAGTTCGCGGCCGGCAATGGCGCGCTCCGCCTTCATGTCGCGGATGCGGCCGAGCTCGGAATAGACCTTTTCCGCCGCTTTCTCCCTGATGTGGCAGGTGTTGAGCAGCACAAGGTCGGCCTCGTCGATGGCATCGGTCGCGGTGTAGCCGTCGGCGGCCAGCGCATCGCCCATGCGCTGTGAATCGTAGACGTTCATCTGGCAGCCATAGGTCTTGATGAAGACCTTCTTCGCTGCCGTGGCGCACACTGCCGGCTGTCCGGCCACGCTGCCAATGTCGTCGCTTTCAATCGTGTTCAAGTCCATCCGGCGGCTTCTAACGCCTTTCCGTGACAAAAAACAGACGATTCTCGGTGTGCATGCGCAGGCGCAGGGTTCGGGCTAGCGGCTCGGGCGTGGATCGGCGAGTGCCGCCTGCATCATCTCGCGCACCCGGCTTTCCATCAGCCTGGCCGTTTCCTTGCGGTTCGAGCCCTTGGCGAAGGCGATCGGCTCGCCGAAATGCACTTCGACGTCGAGCGCGCCTTCCGCCATCAGCACCTTGAGATGCGGCATCAGGTCCTCGTCGCCGATCCAGGCCGAGATCGGCCGGTGGCGGCGGCCGAGCGGCACGCCGTGCAGGCGCGTATAGGCGATCGCCACCGGCTGGATGAACACCTGCTCGGCCGCGCCCTCCGAAAGCGCCATCGAGGCCGCACCGAACAGCGTGCTCTTGAACGGCAGGACGGCATTGCCGTCGCCGGTCGATCCCTCGGCAAACAGCACCATGGCATCGCCCTTGGCCATGCGATTGGCGATCTCGCTTGCCTGGTCGCCCGAGGAGCGCTTGCGTTCGCGCTCGATGAAGACGGTGCGCTGCAGTTTCGACAGCATGCCGATCAGCGGCCAGCCTTCCATATCGGCCCTGGCGATGAACTTCACATCGGCAAAAGAGCCCAGCACCATGATGTCGGTCCAGGAGATGTGGTTCGAGGCCACCAGCAAGGGGCGCTTGTCGGACAGCGCCCCCTTGACATGGACGCGCATGCCGAGCGCCCTGAGGATCAGCCTGTGCCATATCTTGAGAATGACGGTTTCCGGCCACCAGCCGGTCTTCATCGACAGGATCTGCAACGGCACCAGGACCAGCGAACCGGCGACCACAAGGCCCAGGGCCAGGAAAATCCTGATTTTTCCGATCATGCTGTCCTGGCCCTGTCATTACAGCGCCGCGCGTCCGCTTGGACGCGCAAAGGGCGCTGTAACACTTCAAATTTGGCGCATGACCCCGAAAATCGGATCCGATTTTCGGGGTCATGCGCCGCTCTGGCTAGCGAAGATCGCGGCGCATGACAAGCGCGCCGGTAGGCCCGCGATCGGGCGACTTGTAGTAATCCGGGCGCTTGCCGACTTCGCGGAAGCCCAGGCGACGGTAGAGGGCAATCGCGGCGACATTGGTCTCGTCGACCTCGAGGAACAGCGCTTCGGCGCGCTGCGCGTGAAGTTCGCGCAGCACCGCATCCATCAACTGCCAGCCCAGTCCCTGGCGGCGGTGCGAGCGCGCCACCGCGACCGTCAGGATTTCGCCCTCGCCGGCGGCCAGACGGGCTAAAACGAAGCCGACGGGGGGCTTGGCGCCCTGCCCGGTCTCGCGCGCGGCGTAACCGAACACGGTGTCCTGCTCGAGCAGGGCGGCGAACTCGCCATCGGTCCACGGACGGACGAAATCCTCACGGTGCAGCAACGACACCGCGGGGCTGTCGGTGATCCGGAGCGGCTCGAGCGCATAGTCCCGGCGGCGGGGTTGGAGAAACGGTATGCGCATTAATCTTGCTGCCTCGAAAGAATAAATCCAGCTTGCGGCTTCGCATCCGCGCCGCGCAGGTAAAGTGGTTTCGGCCTTTCGCCCTCGCCTTTGGCGGCGGCCAGACGGGCGTAGGTGAGAATATCGGCGGTCGCCGTCCGAGGCCCGATATCGGAACCCCGGCCCGCCGATTCGGCGATCTGCACCGCCGCAGTGCCGGCAAGCGCCGCAGAGGTCTCCCTTGCCAAGGCTGTGGCTTCCGGCAATGTGGTTACCGCTGGACCGTAAGTTAAAGCTAACGCTTTGTCATACAGTGCCGCATGGATTTCCTCGCGGCCGGCATCGAGCGCCGCCAGCACGGCGTGGCCAGGAAATGCCGCTGCGGCCTCGGCCGCCAGCGCTTCGAGCGTCGTCACGCCGATCGCCGGTATCTTCAACGCCAGCGCCAGGCCACGCGCGGTCGAGACGCCGACGCGCAGACCGGTGAAGGAGCCGGGGCCGACGGAGACCGCAATGGCGCCAAGGCCGGCATAGTCGGTTGCCGCGGCGTTCAGCGCCTCGGCGATGACGGCCATCAGGTGCTCGGCATGACCCTTGCCGAGATCGAGCCCCGAGCGGCCAAGCTCCCGCCCGGCCGCCGCGTCGTAGACGCAAGCGGCGCAGAGGCTGGCGGCACAGTCGATGGCAAGCACTTTCATGAAACGACCGGTTCGAAAAAACAACTTCCCTGTGCCCGCCAGGGCGCGCCACCGCAAGCATAATTTGTTAAGCGGCTTCGGTTCCGCCAGCGCTGTCAGGCCTGTTCGATGCGAAGCATATGGTTGTCCCAGACATAGTCCGGCTCAGACAGCGTCGCGCCGCTGCCCTCGATGATCTCGCCGGCGCCGGTGGTTGCCATGAAGCCCGATCCGTCCGGCGCCAGGCCGCAGACCTCGACCAGCGCGCTCGATGAGACGACCCGGCCGCTGGCCGCATCGATCACGACAAGCGAATTGCCTTCCGGCGAAGATACCGCGACGGTGGCTGCACTGGGGTTGGCGGCAACCGAGCCGATATAGTTGCGGAAGCCGGACAGCACGTCCTGCGGCATGTCGAGAAGCTGCAACTCCTTGCCGCGCGCGGCGCGGCCGACCAGCAGCGGCCGATCCGTGCCCGGCCCCCGGTACTGGCAGCCAAACCACACCGTGCCGGATGGGTCGGCATCCATGTGACGGATCGACAGCTGGTGCAGGGAAGCCGGCAATTCATGCTTTTCGATGAGGTCGCCGGTGACGCGGTCGATGAGCACGTAGGACGGCTTCATGGTGGCGATGTTGAGCTCGGCGCGGCCATAGTCCGGATGGGTCTCGATGCCGCCATTGGCGACCGCGATCGTCCTGCCGTCACCCAGCAAGAGGAGTTCATGCGGGCCTACGCCATAGGTCGGGAATTCGCCGATGCGGCGGAATTTCGCCCGCGCATCGTAGACGCCGACGACGCCGGCCGCATTGTCGAAGTCGTTCTCGGTGGCATAGAGCAGTGCGCCGTCGGGCGAGAACACGCCATGGCCGAAGAAGTGCCGGCCGGCGATGCTGGCGATGGTCTGAGGGGCATCGCGCCCGGTGTGGTCGAACACCACGGCGAAGGTGCCGGGCTGGCGGGCGAAGACCACCGAACGCTTCGACAGGGGATCGAAGGTGACGTCGTGGCCGCGATCGGGCAGGTCGATGGCGTGCAGCACCTTGCCGGCCTCGGACAGCACGGCGGCGCCAAAACCGCCGTCGCGCTTGACGAAAGCGGTGGCGAAGACGGCGTCGGCAGCAAGCGTCTTCGCCCAGGCAGACGGCGCCATCGCGGCAGCGAAGCCGACACCCGCGGCCCTCAAGAAATCCCGGCGATCGATGAGCGGCATGCGCATGCTCAGTCCCCGTCCAGCGACGAGAAGCCGGCGGTCAGGCCGAATTCCGCGGTCAGCCTGGTGCCGATCAGGGTCGACAGGCTGGAGGTGATCAGCGCGAAATGCTCGAGCTTCTCGCGCAGCGCCGGATCGGCGAGCGTCTTGTCGATCGGACCCTGAATCGACTTCGCGGTGGCGACGCCGTTGACCAGCTGGATATGGATGGATTCCGCCATCCAGCGCGCATCGGGCGGCAGCGCATCGCCAAGCTCGGAGGCCTCGAACAGCGCATCGATGCCCGCCAGATTTCCGGCAAGCGCATTGGCGGTGTTTTGCGACCGCCAGTAGATCGCCTGTTTCGGCTTGTCCGCCTCCGGCTTGCCGCCAAGGAACCCTTTCAGGCGGACATCCCTCACCATCTCCAGCTCGTTGATGAAGACACCGACCAGTTCGGTGACCGCTTCGTTGCCGTCGCGGTAGAGCGCGTTCTGCGGCCCCGGATTGGCCCAGAGCGCGGCAAAGCCGTCCGGCTTGTTCCAGGCTGCGCTGACGTCACCAGCCATGGTTTCGATATTGCCGGCAACCGCCGCGCCATAGGCGCAGCGATAGGGATCGTCCTTTCCCGTCAGCGCATCGGCGCCGTCGCCGAAAAGCACGAATTCCAGCGCGCCGAGCCCCTGCATGGCGACGCTCTTGCCGGCCAGTTGTTTCGGATCGGTCGCTGTCGGATCCTTGTCCGCCAGCGCCGCCTGAACCTGTTTGAGCCCTATGCTCTTGCGATCCGGCCAGTAGAGCGTGCGCTCCAGCCGATTGTTCTCCTTGATCGGCCCGAAACCGATGATTTCGGCCGACGACCAGGCATAGACCGTCGCCGAGAATTCGGCCCGCGCCGCGTCGAGTTCCCCTTGCGAGGGCGCTTCGCAGAGCTTGTGCATTGCTTGCGTCAACGCTTGCGCATGCTGGTGCAAGCCGGCATAGGCCGGACGGACAAAGCCGTCGATCGCCCGCTGGATGATGTCGGAGGCTTTCACCGCCGCCGAGGTCGGGAAAACACCGAGCAGGGCCAGCGGAAGGGCGAGAACCAGTGCAGAGCGCTTCAACATCACAGTGACTCCAGGAATTTGACCAGCGCATCGCGCTCGGCCGCGTTGGCGGCGGCAAAGCGGTCGCGCGCCTTTTGCGCCTCGCCACCATGCCACAGGATCGCCTCGGTCAGGCTGCGCGCGCGGCCATCATGCAGGAAGAAGGAATTGCCGTTGACGGTTTCGGTGAGGCCGATGCCCCACAGCGGCGGGGTGCGCCATTCGCTGCCCATCGCATCGCCCACCGCCTGGCCGTCGGCCAGATCAGGTCCCATGTCGTGCAGCAGGAAATCGGAATAGGGCCAGATGAGCTGGAAGGCCTGCGCCTTGTCAGGCGCATCGCGGCGGGTGACGAATTTCGGCGTGTGGCAGGAAACGCAGCCGATCTCGTAGAAGAGCTTCTTGCCGGCGAGCACATCGGGCGCAGCGAGATCGCGGCGCGCCGGTACCGCCAGGTTCTGTGAATAGAAGGTGACGAGATCCATCACCGGCGGCGGCGCCTCGACCGGGCCGAGACGCGCCTGCACGCCGTTCGGCATGGCCAGGCATTTTGCCTGCGCGGCGGTGCAATCGCCCCAGTGCTTCGGTTCTTCCGGCGTCGAGATGCCGATGTCGCCGGCGAAAGCGTCCGCCGCCTGCTGGCGGATCGTCGCGGTTTGCGCCTTCCAGCCGAAACGGCCAAGCGTCAGTTCGCCACTCAGCCCGTCACGCACGATGTTCGGCTTGCCGGAGATGCCGTCACTATCGCGGTCTTCCGGATCGGCGTGGGCGAGAATGTCAGCCGGCGCGATCTGCTCGATCAGGCCAAGGCCGATCATCGGCGGCGTCAGGCGCGGCGACAGGGTGGTACGCGAATCAAGCGGCCCATAGCCGAGATCGGTGACGGAATAGCTGGGCTTGCGCAGGGAAACCATCGTGCCGTCCGCCAGCGTCACCTGACGTTCCTGATAGTCGACGCGCATCCGGCCCTCGCCGCGCAGGCCGGGCACGGCCAGCTCCTGCAACTGCGTCCCATAGACCGGGTCGGGGAAGTTGAGCAGTTCGCGGCCGGCAAGGGCTGACTTTTCCTCGGCGTTGCTGGCGTCGCGCGCCAGCCGCAGGAACATCGAGGTGGTGCCGGTATCGCCTTGCGGCGGACGACCGCGGCCGTCCTTCAGATGGCAGCTCTGGCAGGCGCGTTCGTTGATCAGCGGACCAAGCCCGTCCGACGCCTGCGTCGAAGATGGCGACGACACCCAGTTCTTGCGGAACAAGGCGTTGCCGAGCTTGAAAGTGCCCTCTTCCTCGAAAGAGATGTTGGCCGAGGACTGCGAGAAGGAATCGCGGCTGACGTCTTTCCTGGATGTGCCGGCGCCGCCTTGCATCAGTTCGAACGGCTCGGGTTTGGAGAAATCCGTGGTCGGCCTGGTGACGGCGGTGACGCGCGCCTGATCCTTGGCATTGAGGTCGCTGCGCGTGGTGGCGAGGCCGGTTGGCTGAAGCTCGCCGGCAATGGCGGACGATGTCAGCGCCAACACGAAAATGGTGCAGCGCCGACGAGCCAGTCCGGCTTGTCTTTTCAGGCGAAACGGCGAGCCGTCGGCCCGCCGCAAGCGGCGCGGGAATTCTAGCAGGCGCCGCATTCCCGCATGCCTTTACTCCGCCTCGTTGGCCGCGTCGGCGTTGAGCTGGCCGTACTTCTCCTCGCCGATCGAGGCGAGCAGGTCGAGCTGCGTCTCGAGGAAGTCGATGTGACCTTCCTCGTCAGCCAGCAGATCCTCAAACAGTTTCATCGTTACGTAGTCGCCCACCTCATGGCAGATTTCGCGCGAACGCTTGTAGGCCGTGCGCGCGTCATATTCGCCGGCAAGGTCGGATTCGAGCACTTCCTTGACGTTCTGCCCGATGCGCAGCGGCGCCACGGACTGCAGGTTCGGATGGCCTTCAAGGAAGATGATCCGGGCGATGAGCCTGTCGGCGTGGTGCATCTCCTCGATCGATTCTGCCCGCTCCTTCTTGGCCAGCTTCGTGTACCCCCAATCCTCCAGCAGACGGAAATGCACCCAATATTGATTGACGGCTCCAAGCTCCAGGAAAAGGGCCTCGTTAAGCCGCTCGATGATCAGACTCTCGCCCTTCATGGGTTCTGCTCCCGTATTGGACGCGCAGACCTCTGACGCGATCCAGGTGTGAGACAATGTCCACGCCGCTCGCCTCCGAGCGGGCGTGGTAATTTTCGGTAACCCGAATGATCGTTTCGACCACATTTGGGAAACAGCCGCAACAGCGGCCACGCTTTTGCATCGCATGATAAACCTTGGCCGGCACGATGAGCTGCCAGGGGTCCAGGTCCAGCAGCCCGATGATCGTCTGCTCGATCTCCTTCTCGGTGATGATGTTGCAATGGCAGATCAGCATTTACAGTGCTCGGATGGCTGACGGCGCCTCGCGCCGTGTGGCTTGTTCAGGTCCCCGAGCCCATTCCGGAGGCGATTATCGGCTTCGGACCAGGCTCCAGGTTTCGGCGCTTACTTGAACACCTTGTCGGGTGCGTCGAGGCTGTCGGAGCCTTCGAAGGCGATGGCGTTGAGTTTCAGCGAGCCGACCGCACGTTCGATCGACTTGGTCTGGTCGATCAGGGCGTCGATCGCGGCCTGCACCGTGGCGTTGCCCTCCGCATTGCCCTCGGCGATCTGCTGGTCATAGGCTTCGCCGGTCTCGGCCCGCGCCTTGATCGCTTCCATCCTGGCGACGGTGACGTCGAGTTTGTCGGACAGTTCCTTGTCGATCGCCGGATCGGCGGCCATGACCATGTCATGCACCGAAGGTCCGGAAACGACGGTGCCGTCAAGGCGCGTGTAGCTGGCCAGGTAGGCGGCGCGGATGCCGATCGCGTCATAGAGATGCGAATTGTAGGTGTTGTCGGAGAAGCAGTCTTGCTCCTCCTCCGGATCATGCAGCATCAAGCCGAGTTTCATGCGTTCACCTGCCAGTTCGCCGTAGGACAGCGAGCCCATGCCGGTGAAGATGACCGAGATCGCCGTGTTCGGCTCGCCATCGACCAGGTTTTTGCGCGCCGCGCCGTCTTCCTTCCAGTCGTCGACCATCTTCCGTAGATCCGAAACCAGAAGGGTGGTGGCGGACTTCAGATATTCGGCACGGCGATCGCAATTGCCGCCGGTGCAGTTCTTGAGGTCATAGTCGGTGTAAGGGCGCTCGCCGGCGCCCGGGCCGGTGCCGTGCAGATCCTGGCCCCAGAGCAGGAATTCGATGGCGTGATAGCCGGTGGCGACATTGGCCTCGACGCCGCCGGCTTGCTGCAACGTGCCGGAGAGGAATTCCGGCGAAAGCTTCGAGGCATCGACCTTCTTGCCGTTGATCTCGATTTCCTTGTTGGCGATCACATTGGCCGTATAGAGCGAATTCGTGTCCGATTCCGTGCCGTAGCTCTTGGCGACATAGTCGATCAGGCCTTCGTCCAGCGGCCAGGAATTCACCTCGCCTTCCCAGTCGTCGACGATCTTGTTGCCGAAGCGGTAAACCTCGGTCTGCTGGTAGGGCACGCGCGATGCCTTCCAGGCGTCGCGGGCGGCATTGAGTGTTTCCGCCGAAGGCTTGGCTAGCAGCGCATCGACCGCCTTGTCGAGAGCCTGCGCCGTGGTCAGCGAATCCTCATATTTGGCAAGCGCGATATCGGAATAGGTCTTGATGACCGCTTTCGCGTCGGTTTCCGCCTTGGCAGGCAGCACGAACACCGCTGCCGTCAGCAGCGCCGTGGCTCCAATCGCCGCCAGCCTGCCGCCATATCGTGCTGTCATTATCACTCTCCAGTTTTTCGGAAATTCCATAAGCGGCGCGCACGGCGACCGGCGCCGGGCCACGTCGTTGCCAAAAGCGCCAAGGCTAGCCGCGCCGTTGCGCGGGTCGGGGAAGAAAGACACCAAAATGCCTCCAATCGAACGGGTTCAAGGCCCAGACATCAAAGGGATGCGCCAACACGCAGGCTTCCATAAAGCTTCGACGCCGGTGGAAGTCAACGAAAATCTAAGGGAAAAGCCAATTGAAACAATAGTTTAGAATTATTCTAAACTACAACAGTCAACTTTAGACCTCGGCTGCACCGGCTTCGCCGCCGAACTGTGCGATTGACAGCCGCCGTTCCGGGTGCGACCCGCAAACGCTCTCTTGCGGCGGCGCCAGACAATTGCCACTTGCCGAGAGATCCTAGGATCGAATCAGGATTTGGGACGCGATGAAGAACGGCGTGGTCATTGTCGGTGCGGGTCATGCGGGCGTGCAAGCGGCCGCCAGTCTGCGCGAGGACGGCTATGAAGGGCCGGTGATCCTCGCCAGCGACGAGAACGAACTGCCTTACCATAAGCCACCGCTGTCGAAGACCTTCATCAAGGATGCCGAGGCCAAACCGCAACCGCTTCGGGGCGAGGCCTTCTATACCGGCAGCGCCATCGACTACCGGCCGGGCGTCCGCATCGAGCGCATCGATGCCGGCGGCCGCAGCCTGGAGATATCAGGCGGTGGCGTGCTTGCCTTCGACCATCTGATCCTGGCGACCGGATCACGCCCGCGTCTCCTGCCGCTGCCAGGCGCTGATCTGGCCGGCGTCTTGTCGTTGCGTTCACTGGCCGATGCCCGGCTGATCCGGGACTTGAGCGCACGGAGCGAGGATGTCGTCATCCTCGGCGGCGGCTTCATCGGGCTGGAGATCGCCGCGACGCTGCGTGCGGCCGGCCGCACGGTGACGGTGGTGGAAGCGGTCGACCGGCTGCTCGGCCGCGCCGTTGCCCCTGTGGTGGCGAGCCATGTCCGCCAGCGGCTGGAAGCGGCCGGCGTGCGCATCCTGACTGGCACCTCGATTGCAAGGCTCGAAGGCGAAAACGGCCATGTCGCCGCCGCGATCACCTCGTCGGGCGAAAGGCTGCCGGCGCGCATGGTCATCGTCGGCATCGGTGCCGTGCCCAATGTCGAGCTGGCGCAGGACGCCGGCCTTGCCATCGCCAACGGCATCCGTGTCGATCATCAGATGCGCAGTTCGGTGCCGGAAATCCTCGCCATCGGCGACGCCGCCTCCTACCGGCACTGGTTCACCGGCGGCGATGTGCGGCTGGAATCGGTGCAGAACGCCACCGACCAGGCGCGGCTCGCGGCGCGCACGATCACCGGTCACGCGGATGCTTATTCGGCGGTGCCATGGTTCTGGTCCGATATTGGCGACATGAAGCTGCAGATGGTCGGGCTGACCGCCGGCGGCGACAACCATGTCGTGCTGGGCGACCTGCCCGACAACAAGTTCTCGATCTACCACTATGCCGGCAACCGGCTGCTCGGCATCGAATCCGTCAACCGCCCCGGCGACCACATGCTTGGCCGCAAGATGCTGGGCGCCGGCTTCTCGCCGACGCCGGAAACGGTGGCGACGGGACCCGATGGGCTGAAGGCAGCGCTGGCTGCGTTTCAAGAAAACGTCCTGGCAAGAGCTGCGGGATAGCCGCCCTTACCCTCCCTCTTGTGGGGAGGGTCGCCGCGAAGCAGCGGGGTGGGGCCGGCGCCAAGCCCCCCACCCGGACCTGCGGTCCGACCTCCCCACGAGGGAGGTAAAGTGGCTCAGGCGGCGCAGACTTCGCGGATCGAGCTTTCCAGGATGTCGAGCGCCTCGTTCATGACCTCGTCCTGTATGGTGATCGGCGCCAGGAAGCGGATGACATTGCCGTAGACGCCGCAGGTCAGCAGGATGAGGCCCTTGTCGAGCGCCTTCAGCCGGATGGCGTTGGCGATCTCGGCCGACGGCAGGCCTTTCTTGACGTCGTTGAACTCGACCGCGTTCATGAAGCCGAGGCCCCTGATATCGACGATCTCGGGCACGTCGTCGCGGATCGACTGCAGTCGCTGCTTCAGCCGCGCGCCCAGCGTGTTGGCGCGGTCGCACAGCTTTTCGTCCTGGATCACGTCGAGAACCGCGTGTGCCGCGGCAACCCCGATCGGGCTGCCGCCATAGGTGCCGCCGAGGCCGCCGGGGCCAGGCGCATCCATGATCTCGGCGCGGCCGGTGACGGCAGACAAGGGGAAGCCGCCGGCCAGGCTCTTGGCCATTGTGGTGATGTCGGCCGCGACTTCGTGGTGATCCATCGCGAACATCTTGCCGGTGCGGGCAAAGCCGGTCTGCACCTCGTCGGCGATGAGCAGCATGCCGTGCTGGTCGCACAGCTTGCGCAGCGCGGTCAGGAATTCGCGCGGCGCCTCGTAGAAACCGCCCTCGCCCTGAACCGGCTCGACGATGATGGCGGCGACGCGGGCCGGATCGACGTCGGCCTTGAACAGCCGGTCGAGTGCGGCGAGCGAATCGGCAACCGACACGCCGTGCAGCGGCACCGGGAACGGCGCGTGATACACGTCACCCGGCATGGCGCCGAAGCCGACCTTGTAGGGCACGACCTTGCCGGTCAGCGCCATGCCCATGAAGGTGCGGCCATGGAAGCCGCCGGCGAAGGCGATGACGGCCGGGCGGCCGGTGGCATTCCGGGCGATCTTGATGGCGTTCTCGACCGCCTCGGCGCCGGTGGTGACGAAGATCGTCTTCTTCTCGAACTTGCCGGGCAGCATGGCGTTCAGCCGCTCGGCCAGCCTGACATAGCTCTCATAGGGCACGACCTGGTGGCAGGTGTGGGTGAAACGGTCGAGCTGCGCCTTGACCGCTTCGATCACCCTGGGATGGCGGTGGCCGGTGTTGACGACGGCGATGCCCGAGGAAAAGTCGATGTAGCGGCGGCCTTCGACATCCCAGATTTCCGAATTTTCGGCCCGGTCGGCATAGATTTGCGTGGTCATGCCGACGCCGCGCGAGATCGACTGGTTCTTGCGTTCGGAAATGGCTGAATTCTTCATGATATCCTTCATCGGGCCGGCGCCCGTCCTCGTTGATCAGATGTCTTCTGACCTTATTTCACGTTTTCCTCAAGTCGGCACCACCGGCGGGCGATTGGGCCTGCGAAGGGAATATCCCGTCCTTAACCAGTCGGGCGATACGCGTACGAGACCGGTTTCCTTTTCCCGGGGATCGATTATCCTCCTGACATCCGCGAGGCATCGCGATCAGCAACCCGCGGCTGGGGGAGCCCATGAGCAGGAACGCGACATCGTCCGTCTCGCCGCCATCCGTCAGAATCGCCAGCCTTTTGTCATTTCCAATCGCCCCGGCAATGTGCGTCTGCGCAGCCGCATTGCTGCTGGCCGGCTGCCAGAAGCAGCAAGCGGCGGACAAGAAACTGCCGATCATGGTGCGCACCGAAACGGTGGCGATGGCCGACTATGCGCCGAGAACCTCGCTGACCGGGGTGATCGCGGCGCGCACGCTGAACAATCTGTCGTTCCGGGTCGGCGGCCGCATTGCCGAGCGGCTTGTCGATGTCGGCCAGCATGTCGACCAGGGTGCGGTGCTTGCCCGCATCGATCCGCAGGAGCAGCAATCCGATCTGCGCTCCGCGCAAGCAGATCTCGATGCAGCACAGGCGCAGCTGACCCAGTCCGCCGCCGCCTTCGAGCGGCAGAAGACGCTGCTTGCCCAGGGCTTCACCACCAGGCGCGATTTTGACGCCGCCGACCAGGCGCTGAAAGTGGCGCAAGGCAGCGTCGATGCCGCCAAGAGCGCGTTCGCCAACGCCCAGCAGAACCTGTCCTTCACCGAGCTCAAGGCCGGCGCCCCCGGCGTCATCACTGCACGCCAGGTGGAAACCGGCCAGGTGGTGCAAGCGGCGCAAACCGTCTTCACCGTCGCCGAGGACGGCGACCGCGATGCGGTGTTCAACGTGCAGGAGACGCTGGTCGCCAGGACGCCGGCCTCGCCGGCGGTGACGATCACGCTGTTGTCCGACCCGCAGGTGAGGGCGACAGGCAAGGTGCGCGAGATCTCGCCGGTGGTCGACCAGGCCTCCGGTTCGATCCGGGTCAAGGTCGGCATTGCCGACACGCCGGCCGGTATGCCGCTGGGGGCGGCCGTCATCGGCTCGGTCAGCGCCAAGCCGGCGAAGGCGATCCTGCTGCCCTGGCAGGCGCTGACATCCAGCGCCGGCAAGCCGGCGGTCTGGATCGTCGACCCCTCGACCAAGGCAGTGGCGACGACGCCGGTCGAGGTGCGGGCCTTCGATTCAGGCACGGTCGTCATCGCCAGCGGACTGAATGAGGGCCAGAGCGTCGTGACCGCGGGTGGGCAATTGCTCAGCCCTGGGCAGACGGTCGAGATATCGGGGGCGAGCCAATGAAGCGGCCCATCATGCTTGGCCTGTTCGCGCTCGGCGCGCTCGCCGCCTGCTCGAAATCGGAAGAAAAGCCGCCGGAGGTCATCCGGCCGGTGCTGTCGATGGTGGTCGAGCCGAGCACCACGCAAACCTTCGGCTTTGCCGGCTCGGTCGAGCCGCAGGTCAGCGCCGACCTCGCCTTCCGCCTGCTTGGCCGGGTCGTCTCGCGCGACGTCAAGGTCGGCGACATCGTCAGCAAGGGCACGACGATCGCCGCGCTCGATCCGACCGCGCTGGAGCTGTCGGTGCAAGCGGCCAAGGCCGAGCTGTCCAATGCCGAGGCCCAGTTCGCCAACGCCGCCGCCAGCGAGGAACGCCAGCGCCAGTTGCTAGCCTCGGCCAACGCCTCGCAGGCCGTCTTCGATGCCGCGCAGCAGGCACGCAAGGCTGCGGAAGCCAATGTCGAGCGGGCCAAGGCGTCGCTGGCCAAATCGCAGGAGCAGCTTGGCTATGCCAGGCTGTTCTCGGATTTCGACGGCGTCGTCACCGCGGTCGGCGCCGAGGTCGGCCAGACCGTCTCGGCCGGCCAGACGGTGGTCACCGTGGCGCGCTCGGATCTGCGCGAAGCGGTGGTCGATATTCCCGACCAGTTGACCGGCGATCTCACCGCCGGTACGCCGTTCCAGGTCATCCTGCAATCGTTGCCGACGATCGAGACCCAGGCCAAGCTGCGCGAGATCGCGCCGCAGGCCGAAGGCTCGACCCGCACCCGGCGCGTCAAGCTGACGCTCACCGATCCGCCGCAGGCCTTCCGGCTCGGCTCGACGGTGACGGCGACCCGCGTGACCAAGGTGGCGCCGACGATCGAACTTCCCATGTCGGCGCTGCTGGAAAAGAACGGTGCCGACAAGGTTTGGATCGTCGATCCTCAGACATCGAGCGTGAGCACGAAAGAGATCAAGGTGGCCGCCAAGGGCGCCGCTACCTTCACCGTCGCCGAAGGGCTTGACGCCGGCATGCGCGTAGTCACCGCGGGCGTCCACAGCTTGAGCGAAGGCCAGAAGGTCAAAGTGCCGGAGGGCGGCGTCTGATGAAGGGCTTCAATCTCTCCGACTGGGCGCTAAGCCACCGCTCCATGGTCTGGTATTTCATGCTGGTCTTCGTCGTGGCCGGCATCTTTTCCTACCTCAATCTCGGTCGTGAGGAAGACCCCAACTTCACCATCAAGACGATGATCATCCAGGCCAACTGGCCGGGCGCGTCGGTCAAGGAGACCGTGCAGCAGGTAACCGACCGCATCGAGAAGAAGCTCGAGGAACTCGACAGCCTCGACTATACCAAGTCCGTCACCACCGCCGGTCAGACCGTCATCTTCGTCAACCTGAAGGACACCACCAAGGCGCGCGATGTCGTGCCGAACTGGATTCAGGTGCGCAACATGGTCAACGACATCCGGGCGCAGTTTCCGCAAGGCGTGCAGGGACCGTTCTTCAATGACCGCTTCGGCGATGTCTACGGCAACATCTACGCCTTCACTTCGGACGGGCTGACGCCGCGCCAATTGCGTGACTATGTCGAGGATGTCCGCACCAAAATCCTGACCGTGCCCAATGCCGGCAAGGTCGATCTCGTCGGCGCGCAGGATGAGGCCATTTATCTCGAATTCTCGACCCGCCAGATCGCCGCCCTCGGCCTCAACCAGCAGGCGATCGTGGCAAGCCTGCAGGCGCAGAACGCGATCACGCCGTCCGGCGTCATCCAGTCGGGACCCGAGCGCATCAGCGTGCGCGTCGGCGGCCAGTTCACCTCCGAGGACAGCCTTCGCGCCATCAACCTGCGCGTCAACGACCGCTTCTTCCGGCTGAGCGACGTGGCGACGATCACGCGCGGCTATGCCGATCCGCCGACGGCGCTGTTCCGCTTCAACGGCCAGGACGCGATCGGGCTCGCCATCGGCATGAAGCCCAACGCCAATCTGCTGCAGTTCGGCGAGGCGCTGCATGAGGAGATGAACAAGGTGCTGGCCGACCTGCCGGTCGGCGTCGGCGTGCATCTGGTGGCCGACCAGCCCGTCATCGTCGAGGAGGCCGTCTCGGGCTTCACCCGCGCCCTGTTCGAGGCGGTGGCCATCGTGCTCGCAGTGTCGTTCATAAGCCTCGGCATGCGCGCCGGCTTCGTCGTGGCGCTGTCGATCCCGCTGGTGCTGGCCATCACCTTCACGGTCATGGCCTATCTCGGCATTTCGCTGCAGCGCATTTCGCTCGGCGCGCTGATCATCGCGCTCGGCCTTTTGGTCGACGACGCCATGATCGCCGTCGAGATGATGGTGGCGCGGCTGGAGGTCGGCGACAATCTGCGCAAGGCGGCGACCTATGTCTACACCTCGACCGCCTTCCCGATGCTGACCGGCACGCTGGTGACCGTTGCCGGCTTCATCCCGATCGGCCTCAACTCGAGTGCCGCCGGCGAATACACTTTCACGCTGTTCGTCGTCATCGCCGTGTCGCTTTTGGTGTCATGGATCGTGGCAGTGCTGTTCGCGCCGCTGCTCGGCGTCACCATCCTGCCAGCGACGATGAAGACGAAACACCACGAACAGCCTGGACGCTTCACTTCGCTGTTCCGGCGCGTCCTTGTCGGCTCGGTGCGCCACCACTGGCTGACCATCGTCGCCACGGTGCTGTTGTTTGCCGCCTCGATCGTCGGCTTCGGTCTCGTCCAGCAGCAGTTCTTCCCGCCCTCCGACCGGCCCGAGCTGATCATCGACTGGAACCTGCCCCAGAATTCCTCGATCGCCGAGACGCGCGACCAGATGGAGCGCTTCGAGCAGCGGGCGCTGGTCGGCAATCCCGACATCGACCATTTCTCGTCCTATATCGGCCAGGGCGCGGTGCGCTTCGTGCTGGCCTACGACGTGCAGCCGGCCAACCCTTATTTCGGCCAGACCGTGATCGTCACCAAGAGCCTCGAAGCCCGCAACCGGGTCAAGCCGGCACTGGAGAAGCTGCTGCGCGAGGAGTTCGTCGGCACCGACGCCTTCGTCAAATTGCTCGAACTCGGGCCGCCTGTCGGCCGTCCGGTGCAGTACCGCGTCGGCGGTCCCGACATCCAGATGGTGCGCGAACTGGCACAGCAGTTCGCCGGGCTCATCTCAGCCAATCCTAAGCTCGCCGCACCCACCTTCGACTGGAACGAGCCGCAGCGCGTGCTGAGGGTCGACGTGCTGCAGGACAAGGCACGCCAGCTCGGCATCACCTCCTCCGACATCGCCAGCGCGCTGAACAGCACGGTCGGTGGCGCCACCATCACCCAGGTGCGCGACGCCACCTATCTGATCAATGTCGTGGCGCGCTCACGCGATGCCGAACGCGGCTCGATCGGCACGCTGCAGAACATGCAGTTGCCGACCAGCAGCGGCGAGGCGATCCCGCTCGCGGCCGTCGCCAACTTCCGTTACGAGCTCGAACAGCCGACGGTGTGGCGGCGCGACCGCATTCCGACGATCACCGTGCGCGCCGGCCTGGTCGGCGACGTGCTGCCGGCGACCGTGGTCAACGAGCTGAAGCCATCGGTCGATGCCTTCATCGCCAAGCTGCCGCCGGGCTATTCGGTCGCGACCGCCGGCTCGGTCGAGGAAAGCGCCAAGAGCCAGGGGCCGATCGCGGCCGTGGTGCCATTGATGCTGTTCGTCATGGCCACGATCCTGATGATCCAGTTGCAGAGCTTCCAGCGCCTGTTCCTGGTGGTGGCGGTGGCACCGCTCGGGCTGATCGGCGTGGTGGCGGCCCTGGTGCCAAGCGGCGCGCCGCTTGGCTTCGTCGCCATCCTCGGCGTGCTGGCGCTGATCGGCATTCTGATCCGCAACTCGGTCATCCTGATCGTGCAGATCGAGGATCTCGTCGCCGAGGGCAAGGACCGTTGGGCGGCCGTCATCGAGGCCACCGAACACCGCATGCGGCCGATCGCACTGACGGCGGCGGCGGCGAGCCTCGCGCTGATCCCGATCGCGCGCGAAGTGTTCTGGGGGCCGATGGCCTACGCGATGATGGGCGGCATCATCGCAGGCACGGCGATCACGCTGCTGTTCCTGCCGGCGCTTTATGTGACGTGGTTCAGGATCAAGGAGCCGAAGGACAGAGAGAGGTCCCCGGTTTTGGATGCCGGCGAACCGTTACAAAGCTCAACTTAACTTTTTGCCGGGTTATCGTTGTCATTGAAGCCCACGGGCCGCGATTTGGCGCGCTGCCACGGCGACGATTTTGAGCTGCGCCAGGCGTGCCAGCCTTCCGGCAAGTCGGCCAATTCCATGATGCTTTCGTCAATCCGAACAACCTCTTGCAAGCCGACGAGCATTATTTCGCGTTCCTCCCAATCTCGATTGTCGCAGTTGTAGAACAGCCAACCGCCATCGTCCTCCATATGGGAAACGTATGCGATCCAGTCGCCACGTTTAAATATGCTCTTGTCCGATAGCACCGCGACATTGGGTGGATCTGCAAACTTCCATTCCTCCATGGAATTCCCCGAAGACGGTTGGTCTATGCACAGGAAGAACGAATTTAGGCGGTCCTCACAAACCCCTCACTCGCCCGTAACAGATTGCGCGTGTAGTCCTCTGTCACGCGGTGCGCGACAAGTTGGGCCGCCGTCAGATTCTCCACCGCCTCACCGCTTTGCATCACCATCAGCCGCTCACACATATGGGTGATGATGGCAAGGTCGTGGCTGACCATCAGGAAGGTCAGCTTGCGCCGCCGGCGGACCTCTTCCAGCAGGTTGAGCACTTCCGCCTGAACCGAGGCATCGAGCGCCGAGGTCGGCTCATCGAGCAGGAGGATGGACGGTTCGAGGATGAGCGCGCGCGCGATCGCCACGCGCTGGCGCTGACCACCCGACAATTGATGCGCGTAGCGGAAGCGGAAGCCGTTGCCGAGGCCGACCTCGTCGAGCGCGCGCTCGATGCGTTTTTCGCCGTCGGCAAACCCATGGATGGCCAGCGGCTCCTGCAGCAGACGGTCGACTGTCTGGCGCGGGTGCAGAGAGCCGTACGGATCCTGGAAGACCATCTGCACTTCGCGGTAAAAAGCCTTGTCGCGGCGGGCGCCAAGCGCCTTGCCATTGACGGTGATGCTGCCCGAGGCGACCGGCGCGAGGCCGGCAATGGCCCTTAGCAGCGTCGATTTGCCGGAGCCGCTCTCGCCGACCAGGCCGAAGGATTCGCCTGTCCTGACTTCGAGGCTGACGCCTTTCAGCGCGCGAAAGCGGTCGAAGATCACTTCCAGCCCGTCAATGGCGATCGCTGCTGTCATGCCGCCCACTCCGGCTTGCGGTCGAGCACCGGCAGCGGGTGGCGCTCGAACCCGATCCTGGGCATGCAGTTGAGCAGGCCGCGCGTGTAGGGATGCTGGGCCTGGCTTAGCTCGGAGGCCTTGATCTGCTCGACCACCTTGCCGGCATACATGACGATGACGCGATCGCAGAAGGACGAGACCAGGCGCAGATCGTGCGAAATGAAGATCAGCCCCATGCCGCGATCGCTGACCAATTTATCGAGGATGCCGAGCACGTCGAGTTGCACGGTGACGTCGAGCGCCGAAGTCGGTTCGTCGGCGATCATCATTTCCGGCCCGGCAATCAGCATCATGGCGATCATGGCGCGCTGGCCCATGCCGCCGGACACCTCATGCGGATGCAGGTTGAAGACGCGTTTGGGATCGCGGATCTGCACCGCTTCCAGCATGGCCAGCGCACGCTCCCGCGCTTCTGTCTTGCTGACTTTTTCGTGGGTGCGCAGCGTCTCGACGATCTGCCTGCCGATGCTCATCACCGGGTCGAGCGAATATTTCGGATCCTGCAGGATCATGGCGATGCGGTTGCCTCGTAGCGCCCGGCGCTGGCGTGGCGAGATGCCGAGCAGGTCAATGCCGTCGAAGGCCAGTTTCCTGGCCGATATCCTGGCCTGCGGCGGCGTCAGGCCCATAATGGCGCGGCCGGTCTGCGATTTGCCGGATCCGCTTTCGCCGACAATGCCCAGCCGCTCGCGGCCGAGCGTGAAGGAAACACCGCGCACGGCCTGGACCAGGCCGGTGCGGGTCGGAAAATCGACCCGCAGATCGTCGACTTCAAGCAGCGTGCCGCTCATTGGTCACCGCTCCGGGGATCAAGCGCGTCGCGCAGGCCGTCGCCGAGCAGGTTGAAGCCGAGGCTGACGATGAGGATGGCGAAGCCCGGCGCGCCGGCCACCCACCACTGGTCGAGGATGAAGCGGCGGCCCGACGCGATCATCGTGCCCCACTCAGGCAGCGGCGGCTGGGCGCCGAGGCCGAGGAAGCCGAGGCCGGCGGCAGTCAGGATGATGCCGGCCATGTCGAGCGTCACGCGCACGATCAGCGAGGAGATGCAGAGCGGCATGATGTGGCGCAGCACGATACGGAAGGGCGAGGCGCCCATCAATTGCACCGCCTTGATGTAATCGGAATTGCGCACCGTCAGCGTTTCCGCGCGAGCAATTCGCGCGTAAGGCGGCCAGGAGGTGATGGCTATCGCCAGCACCGCGTTTTCGATGCCGGGGCCAAGCGCCGCGACGAAGGCCAGCGCCAGGACCAGCTTGGGGAAGGCGAGGAAAATGTCGGTGATGCGCATCAGGATGGCATCGGTCCAGCCGCCGGCATAACCGGCGACGGTGCCGACCAGCAGGCCGATGGGCGCTGCGATAATGGCGACCAGGATGACGACATAGAGCGTCCAGCGCGAACCGTAGAGGATGCGCGACAGGATATCGCGGCCGAGGTCGTCCGTGCCGAACCAGTGCTCGGCGCTGGGCGCCAGCAGCCGGGAATTCTTGAGATCACCGAATGTCGGCGAGTAGGGTGCCAGCACGCCGGCAAGGGCGGCGATGACCAGCAAGGCGATGATGATCAGCAGGCCGACAAAAGCCAGCCGATTGGCCGAGAAACGCCGCCACGCGACATAGGCGCGGCCAAGCCTTGCCTGCATGCGCGAGGCCGGCCGCTCGCTGAGCAGCCAGTCGCGACGGCTCTGGATGGTGTCTGTACTCATCCTGTCTTCGTCCTTGGATCGAGCACGCGGTAGAGAAGATCGGACAGAAGGTTGATGCCGATGAACACCGAGCCGATGACGATGGTGCCGCCAAGCACGGCGTTCATGTCGGCGTTCTGCAGCGAGTTGGTGATGTAGAGGCCGATGCCCGGCCAGGAGAAGACGGTCTCGGTCAGCACCGAGCCTTCGAGCAGGCCGGCATAGGAGAGCGCGATCACCGTCACCATCGGCACCGCCGCATTGCGCAGCGCGTGGCCCCAGATGATGCGGGTCTCCGACAGGCCTTTGGCGCGCGCGGCGACGATGTATTCCTGCGCGAGTTCGTTGAGCATGAACGAACGCGTCATGCGGCTGATATAGGCGAGCGAGAAATAGCCGAGCAGCGAGGCCGGCAGGATGATGTGCCGGAAGGCGTCCCAGAAGACATCCCACTGACCCTGCATCGCCGAATCGAGGAGATAGAAACCGGTGATCGGCGTGAAGGTATATTCGTAGACGACATCGAGCCGGGCCGGAAAAGCCACCCATTGCAGCTTGGCATAGAACAGGACGAGGCCAAGCAGACCGAGCCAGAAGATCGGCACGGAGTAGCCGATCAGGCCAATGACGCGCACGATCTGGTCGATGATACTGCCGCGCCGGACGGCGGCGAGCACGCCGAGCGGCACGCCGAACAGCGCACCGATCAGCGTCCCCAGCGTCGCCAGTTCCGTCGTTGCCGGAAGGGCGCGCCGAATATCGGTCATGACCGGGTTGGTGGTCAGCACCGATGTGCCGAAATCGCCGTTCAGGGCATTTTTCACATAGATGTAGAATTGCTCGACCAGCGGCAGGTCCAGACCCATTTCGCGGCGCGTCCGCTCCACGACATTGAGAGGCGCCCGATCCCCGAGCACCGCCAGCACCGGGTCGATTGGGATGACACGGCCGATGAAGAACGTCACCGCGAGCAGACCCAGATAGGTCGTGACCGCAATGACCAGGAAGCGGCCGATCGCCGAGGCAATGGCAACCGCGCGGGCGCTGCCGCGCCCGCTCTCGTTTTCAATCGCGCTCATGCGGCGCGTCCGTCGGCTTTATTCTTTCGAGACCGGGCCGACGAAGTTGCTGTCGAAGCTCGGACCGAGCGCGAAGCCCTTGAGGTTCTTGCGCAGCCCGGCCACTTCCAATTGCTGATGGATGATGACGAAGGGGCTGGTGTCGAGGATCTTCTGCTGCAGATCCTTGTACATATCGGCGCGCTTGCCCGCATCCTTCTCCAGCAGTGCCGCTTCGGTTTCCTTGGTCAGGTCAGGAATGTCCCAGGAATTGCGCCAGGCGAGCGTGTGCGACTTGCCGGCATCCGAATTGTCGGGGTTGGAGGCGAAGGTCTGGGCGTTGGAGTTCGGATCGAAATAATCCTGGCCCCAATTGCCGATGTAGATGTCATGGTTGCGGGCGCGGTACTTGGTCAGCGTCTGCTTGCCGTCGCCGGGGATGATCTCCAGCTTGATGCCGGCCTGGCCCAGCGTCTGCTGGATCGATTCCGCCATGCCGGTGGTCGGCTGGCCGGTGCGTACGTCCATGGTGACGCTGAAGCCGTCGGCCAGGCCGGCCTTGGCCAGCAATTCCTTGGCCTTGGCAACGTCGAGCTTGAAGGGATTGGTGTCGATGGCGCCGAGATCGCCCTTGGGCAGGAACGACTGGTGGATTTCGCCGATACCCTTGAGGATGGTCGAGCTCAGCGCATCATAGTCGACCAGGTATTTGAACGCCTGGCGAACCTCTGGCTTGGCGAGGTTCGGGTTCTTCTGGTTGAGGCTGATGTAGTAGACCGTGCCTTTCGGCGCGCTGGTGGTGGTGAGCTTGTCGTTCTTGGCGATGGCGTCGAGGTCGTTCGGCTCGAGGTTGCGGGCGACGTCGATGTCGCCGGCTTCGAGCGCCAGGCGCTGGGCCGAGCTTTCCTTCATGTTGCGGTAGATGACGCGGGCGAGCTTGGCCTTTTCGCCGTGATAGTTGTCGTTGCGCTCCATGACCACGGCTTCGTTGGCGCGCCATTCACGCAGCTTGTAGGCGCCGGAGCCGGCATAGCCGGTCTTCAGCCAGGCATTGCCGAAGTCGTTGTCCCATTTGTAATCGGCGCTCGGCGTCACAGCGGCGACATGCTCCTTGACCAGCTTGGCGTCGACGATCGAGGCGACCGTGGCCGACAGGCAGTTCAGCACGAAGCTCGGCGCATAGGCCTTGTCGACGGTGAACTGGAATGTGGTGTCGTCGATTGCCTTGGCCTTTTCGGTCACGTTGTCGCCGCTGATGCCGAACTGGTCGATGATGAAGGCCGGGCTCTTGTCCAGCTTGACGGCGCGCTCGAACGAATAGGCGACGTCGGCGGCGGTGATCGGATTGCCCGAGGCGAATTTGAGGCCCGGCTTGAGCTTGAAAGTGTAGGTCAGGCCATCGTCGGAAACGGTCCAGCTCTCCGCGAGATCCGGCTTGACCTTGGAGGTGTCGCTGAGGTCGAGGCGCACCAGCAGGTCATAGGTGTTGCCGGTGACCTCGGCGGTCGACAGCTCGAACGCCTCGCCCGGATCCATGGAGATGATGTCGTCGATCGCGAAGCCCTCGACCAGCGTGTCGGCGGGCGTGACCGCGAAGGCAGGTGCTGCGCCAATGAGCAGCGCGGACACCGCCGCACCCGCAAGCAAGGCACGCGAGCGAAGAGCAAACTTTTCCATCATCATGGTGATTGTTCCCTGTTTTGTGGTTTGTTGACCTGAGTTCCCGGCTCAGGATTGCAGAATTCTCGTCGGGGCCAGAGGACGGCCTCTAACCCCTTACCGTCGTGGTTTTTGTCCAATTGGTCAACAGCATATCCGGCCGCTTTGTGACGGGCAACGAGCATTTACAGAACGGGCCCATTGGAGCAGAACGGCGGGCAGCGCGTCGACGCACGGGCCAGCCAATCGAGGCCGCCGAACAAGAAAAATCTGTTAATTTCTTGAGTTATTTCAGCGTGGCGACCAGGCCGGCATCAGGGAAGCAGGTCGCAGCCTGGCCATTCTTGGCCTGCCACTTGCCGATCGAACGGCGGGTCTTGAAGCCCGGCAGGCCGTCGGAAGTGCCTACATCATAGCCCTTGGCTTCCAGCGCCCGTTGCAGGGCGGCGATGTCGGAGCGGTGGAGATCGCCGACCGGACCCCAGCCGCCGGAAAAATTCTGGTCGCCATGCGCAATGCGGTCGGCGCCGTGGCCGATGAACAGCGCGTAGAGATCGCTGGTGTTGTATTCCTTCAGCACATAGAAATTGGGGGTGGCGATGAAAGCCGGCCCGCTGCGGCCGGCCGGCATCAGCAGAAAGCCCTCCGCCTTCAGTTCGCTCGGCGGAAACGGCTTGCCGCCGACGCGCTTGATGCCCATGCCAGCCCATTCGGATATCTTCTTGCCCTGATCGGGACCTTCCAGCGAGCAGGAGACACTCTCGGGCACGGTCACCTCGAAACCCCAGCCGCGTCCCCTCACCCAGCCATAATGGACGAGATAGTTGGCGATCGAAGCGAGCACGTCGGGCGTCGAGTTCCAGATGTCGACGCGGCCGTCGCCGTCGAAATCCACGGCATGCTTGAGGAACGAGGTCGGCATGAATTGCGGCTGGCCGAGCGCACCGGCCCAGGACGATTTCATCGCGCCGACCGGGGCAAGGCCGAGTTGGACGATTTCCAGCGCGGCCAAAAGCTCGGTGCGGAAGAAATCCTTCTTGGTCGACATGAACGCCTTGGTGCCGAGAACCTCGAAGGCGTCGTAAGGCATCTTTGCCGCGCCGAAGCCGGTCTCACGCCCCCAGATCGCCAGAAGGATCTCGCCGGGCACGCCGTAGCGTTTTTCGATTGCGGCAAGCGTCCTCGCGTTGGTTGCTTCGCGCGCGCGTCCGCCTGACGTCACCGCACGAACCGTCTTCTCGGCGAAATAAGCGCCGGGCGAGCCGAACTCGGCCTGATGCTGCTTCTGCGGCGTCTTCGGCTTCTCGCCGGGCATGACGAGGTCGGGCAGCTTCAGATTGGGCTTTATGCCGTCGAAGGCGGCGTCAAAGGTCTGCTTGGATATGCCTTTGGCCTTGGCCTCGGGCCAGAGATCGTTCTGCAGCCAGGCGTGGAACTGGTCGTCGATCTTGGCGGCCGAGGCGGGCGTGGCGATGAGGATACCGAGAAGCGTCGCGACAAAGGCGAAGGAGATTGTGCGAAGGAATGCGGTCATCTCGGCAAACATCCCCGCCAATTGCGTCAAAACGCCGTCCGCGAGCGCAGTGCGGCGGCGAGCGTGCCTTCATCGAGATAGTCGAGTTCGCCGCCGACCGGCACGCCATGCGCCAGCCTTGTCACCTTGATGTCGAAGCCGGACAGCTGGTCGGTGAGGTAGTGCGCCGTGGTCTGGCCCTCGACCGTTGCGTTGACGGCGAGGATGATTTCCTTGACCTCGCCGCCGGCGACGCGGTCGATCAGCGAGCGGATGTTGAGCTGATCGGGGCCGACACCGTCGAGCGGCGACAGCGTGCCGCCGAGCACATGGTAGCGCACGTTCATCGCGGCTGCCCGCTCCAGCGCCCAGAGATCCGAGACATCCTCGACGACGATCAGCGTGGCGGCGTCGCGGCGCGGATCGGTGCAGATCATGCAAGGGTCGGATGTGTCGACATTGCCGCAAGTGGAACAGATGCGCACCTTGTCGGCCGCCTCGCCCATGGCGGCGGCGAGCGGCGACAGCAGCTGTTCCTTCTTCTTGATCAGATGCAGGGCGGCGCGCCTGGCCGAACGGGGCCCGAGCCCCGGCACCTTGGCCAGGAGCTGGATCAGGCGTTCGATCTCTGGACCGGCGATTCGCTTGGACATCGCCCTGATCTAGGATTTTTCGGAGCGCTTTGGAACATCCCGCGTTCGTGCATGGTCGCCATACTGCCACGCCAAGCGTTGGCGATGCGAATCAGTTGACCTCGAGCGGTCGGCTCTGGCTGGCGATCATCGCACCGATGGCGTCGGTGTTCTCAGGCGTCGACTGGAACCCCATCGCCGCCTCTTGCGGCGCACCCTGAACCGAGGAAATGACGCGGCTGTTCAAGGTTCCGCCGAAACGGGCGGCATCCGGCTCTTCCATCGGCTCCTGCATCGCGACCATTGTCGGCTTCACGGTCACGCGCGCCGACTTCGCCGTGGGAGCGGCGGCCGCGGTCACATAGGTCTCTTGAACTGGGGTCTCTTGAACCGGGGCGGCCTTGGTCCTGGGCTGACGGGCCGGTTCCGCGGCGGCGGTCATGAAGACCTGCTGCGCCGGAGCGGTGCGGGACGTTTTGGCCGGGCGCGCCGGCTCCGCCGAGGCGACCATCGTCACCGGCGCGGCAGGCTTCACAGTTTCAGGCGCCACGGAGGCAACCATCGGCTCATCGGGCAGCGGCTGCCAGTTGCGGCCGCGCTTCTCGTAGAAGGCATTGCCACCGGCAACCATGGTGTAGTGCATGTTCTTGTAGGGGAAGCGCAGGCCGGCGGTGTGGAAATACATCGTATTCTTGAGCTTGGCCTTGCGCTCGCCCTTGAGCACGGCGTCGGCCGCTTCCTCGACATCGGGCATGGCGCGCGAATTCATCGGCCTGGTCATGACGCCCGGCGCGAACTGCCCCGGCTCGCCGACCACCTGGCAGATGGTGCTGCCGTGGTTGCCGGAGCGCAGCCGGTTCATCACCACCGTGCCGACAGCGATCATGCCATCGCGGCTCGAGCGGTTGGATTCGAAGAACATCGCCCTTTCCAGGCACTCCCTGTCCTTCGGCGAGTGGCTGGAGGCGCGCGACGTCAGGAAACTCGGTGTGATGGCATCGGTCAGGCCTGCAACGGACATGCCGTGCGAAGTGGTCTGGCTGCAGGCAGCCAAAAACAGGGGAGACGTAATGACGCCGAGCAACAGCGGCGTCTTCCATCGCGTAACGATCAACAGGTTACCCTCTCACTTCGATGCCCGCCCCCAGGCCGCGGCAAGAATGAGACACTTTCGGGCAAAATGATGGCCAAAACGTTATTAACCACGTACTGTTGCTGAAAAGGCACAATTTTGAGCTTTTCCAGATAGATCGAGCCGTCATTTCACAAAAGCGATAACCGCTTTCTCTTGGTTTCGCCGCAATTGCTGAGGGGAAAATCGCGCTGCGTTTTTCCGGGAATCGCTACCGCCCGGCCGCAATCGCCGCCGGCTGGCCAGGCTCGAGCTCCTCGACTTTCTCCGAAAACAGGCCGCGCCTGAGAAACAGCGCCCGCGCATCCCTGGCCGCCGGCGCGATCTTTCCCGGCCAGTCGCTGTCGATGAATTCGGCCTTGGTGAAATCGGTATTTGTTTCGGAGGCGGCCTCGAGGAATTCGGCGATCTCCAATACGACGGCGCGCTCGTCCTTCGAAAGCGCCGACGTGCCGGCCTCTATCGACGGGCGATGCACGAAATCCTCGAACAGGTAGAAGTAGCCCTTGATACCGACAATATCGACGCCGGCATCGCAATCGGCGAGGATTTCCAGAATCTCGTAGATCCTGTTGCGGATACGCTGCTCGATCAGTCTTTCGGACGGCTCTTCGGTCATGGCGCATCGCCGCTGGGTTCGACTTTCATGCATGCCACTGCCCCAAACCGCTGCACGGTTTTGGGCGAGATGCATCAGAACGGCAGTTTCATGCCCGGCGGGATCGGCAGGCCTGCGGTCAGCGCCTTGGTCTTTTCCTGCATGATCTGCTCGACCTTGGCCTTGGCGTCATTGTGGGCGGCCAGAATCAGGTCCTCGAGGATCTCGACCTCATCCTCCTTGAACAAAGACGGGTCGATCTTCAGCGACTTCATGTCGAACTTGCCGCTCAAGGTGACGCTGACCAGGCCGCCGCCGGCCTGGCCGACGGATTCGACAGTGGCGATCTCATCCTGCATGGCCTGGAACTTGGCCTGCATTTCCTTCGCCTTGCCCATCAGGCCGAGAAGATCTTTCATGGTCCGATCCTTGTCTTGGTTATCAGGTCTCGTCGTCATCCGCCGGCGGCTCGACCGGCACTTCGGCTTCGGTCGTGTCCACCTCCGGCGCGTCGGGAATGCGCACGTCGATGATCTTGGCGCCGGGAAAGCGCGCCAGGATGGCGGCGACAGTCGGATCGCTCTTGGCATCGAGGAAGGCGTTTTCGCGCCTGGTCGATTCCATTTCGGCCAGTGTCTGGCCGCCCTCTTCCTTCGACAGCGACACCAGCCAGTTGCGTCCGGTCCAGGCGCGCAGTTTCGTCGTCAAATCGTTGAGCAGCAGCTTGGGCGCATCGTCGGTCAGGCTGACGTCGATGCGGCCGGGCTCGAAGCGCACGGGGCGGATGCAACGCTTGACCAGCACCTTGAAGGCGATGTCGCGCTGCGCGTCGGCAAGGGCAACAATGTCGGCCAGCGACCTGACCGGCACCTGCTGCGGCTCGGACACCGGCGTGGGCGGCGCGACGAAGGCGGCCGGCGCGGGCGCGGCCTCGACCAGCCGCATGGTTTGCGCGCCACCGGACCCGGATGGCATGCGCGCCTGCGCCACCGCGCTAGCTCCACCGCCATTGCCAGGACCGGCAGGCGCGCCGTTCGGGCGCGAAGCGCTATTTTGAACTGTTGTTGCCCCGTCCAGTGATCGCAGCGCCTCGTCCAGCGTCGGCAGGTCGGCGGCGTGCGCCAGCCGGATCAGCACCATTTCGGCGGCGCTGACCGGCCGGTTGGAGGACTGCACCTCGGGAATGCCCTTGAGCAGCATCTGCCAGGTGCGTGACAGCACGCGGACCGACAGCGCCCTTGCGAAATCGGCGCCGCGCTGGCGCTCGTCCTGCGACAGCGAAGCATCGTCCATGGCGGTCGGCACGAAACGCAACCGGGTGACGAGATGGTTGAACTCGGCAAGATCGGTGAGCACGGCGGCCGGATCGGCGCCGGTGTCGTATTGGGTGCGGAACTCGGCGAGTGCCGCCGCCACGTCGCCCTTCATCACATGTTCGAACAGATCGACGATGCGGGCGCGGTCGGCCAGGCCCAGCATGGTCCGCACCGCGTCGGCGCTGACGGCGCCGGCGCCATGCGCGATCGCCTGATCGAGGATGGAGAGCGAATCGCGGGCCGAGCCTTCCGCCGCGCGCGCGATCATAGCCAGCGCGTCGTCGTCGACCGAAATGCCTTCCTTGGCGGCGATCGAGGAGAGGTGCGCGACCAGCGCGCCGGCGTCGATGCGCCTGAGGTCAAAACGCTGGCAGCGCGACAGGACGGTGATCGGAACCTTACGGATTTCGGTGGTGGCGAAAATGAATTTGACGTGCGGCGGCGGCTCTTCCAGCGTTTTCAGCAGGCCGTTGAAGGCCTGCGTCGACAGCATGTGCACTTCGTCGATGATGTAGACCTTGTAGCGGGCCGAGACCGGCGCGTAACGCACGCGCTCGATGATGTCCCTGATGTCGTCGATGCCGGTGTGCGAGGCGGCATCCATCTCGATGACGTCGACATGGCGGCCTTCCATGATCGCCTGGCAATGCTCGCCGAGCACGGCGAGGTCGACGGAAGGCTGGTCGACGGTCGATGTCTTGTAGTTCAGCGCCCGCGCCAGGATGCGCGCCGTGGTGGTCTTGCCGACACCGCGCACGCCGGTCAGCATCCAGGCTTGGGCAATGCGGCCGGAGGCAAAGGCGTTGGTGAGGGTGCGCACCATCGGCTCCTGGCCGACCAGCTCGGAAAAGTTCGAGGGACGGTATTTGCGCGCCAGCACGCGGTAGGCAGCGGCCTTTCCATCCTCCGGGCCTTTTGGCCCCGAATTTCCGGCTTCGCTCATTCGCCCGTTAAGCTCCAAAAGGCCGCGCCCAAAGGCGCCGATTCCTGCGCATAGTCTCGCCCGCGCTGCAATGCGTCGTCAATGTCGCGAGGAGGGCCGATGAGGTGGGAGGCTGGAACAATGACCCGTTCCGGGCTCGTTAGGGCTGCTTCCTTCCGGACCTGACCCGGTTGGCGAGTGGATCGTCCACCACCAACCTCCCGCTGTCCATATCGGCAATTGCGCGACGAAATGCAAGAGCGCAGGCAAATCGGCGCGATCGCACAAGAGATTCACTTGCAGCCCCGATGCAGCCGCTCTAGCGTTCATGGCTTGAAGAAACCAAGAAAAGCAAGGGAAACGCCGATGCTGCCGGGCCTGAAGGCCGGATTCACGCTGGATGCCCGGCTGGAGGCCGACAGTGAGCAGTTGATGTGGCTTGGGCTGTGCGAATTGCGGGTGATGAACGATCGCCGCTGGCCATGGCTGGTCTTGGTGCCGCAGCGGCCGGGCGCGGAAGAAATCCACGACATGACGCCGCTCGACCAGGCGATGCTGACCTTCGAGACCAATATGGTGGCACAGGCGCTGAAGAAAGTGAGCGGCTGCACCAAGATCAACACCGGCGCGCTCGGCAATATCGTGCGCCAACTGCATATCCATATCGTCGCACGGTCCGAAGGCGACCCCGGCTGGCCCGGCCCGGTGTGGGGGTATGGCCTGCGCGAGCCGTATCAACCTTCCGATCTGCGCCGGTTTGCCGAAACGATAAGGGCGGCGCTATAAGCCTTCCCCGGTGTTCATCCGAAAAACACATCCATCCCCCACGCATGTCCATCCCAAAGGCATCAGAGTCCGCATGAGCTTCCGCCTGTTTGACGCGCCTTTGCGCGAGCCGAGCCAATTCGTCGGCTTTGCCGGCAACACGATCGACCGGCAATCCGAGAACCGCGCCGACGATTCGGTCGACAAGGCGCTTGCGGATCCGACGACGCGGCTGCTTTTGATGAATGGCGGCCGGCTCCACCTGAAGCTTGGAACAAGCGGCAGTCTCGATCCCTGGTTCGACGCCGCCGGGAGCGAGCCCTTCAAGCCGTCCTTCGCCGGAACTGTGCTGCTCGGCTTTTCCGAACAGGGGCCGGTGCTGGCGACGCCCGTCGGAATCGAAGCCGAACAACTGCCCGAGACCGTCAAGGCGATCGACTACCGGTCCGTCTATATGCAAGGGCTGATCGACGACGCTGCCGCCGGCGCGATGGCGCAAGGAGCGGCCCTGCTCGCCTGGCACGCCAGCCATCGTTTCTGCAGCAAATGCGGCACGCAATCGCAAATGCGGGCCGGCGGCTACAAGCGCCATTGCCCGAATTGCGGCACCGAACATTTTCCGCGTACCGACCCGGTGGCGATCATGCTGACGGCGACGCGGGAAAAATGCCTGCTCGGGCGTGGCCGGCATTTCGCGCCGGGCATGTATTCGGCGCTGGCCGGCTTCATCGAACCGGGCGAGACGATCGAGGCGGCGGTGCGCCGCGAAACGCTGGAGGAGGCCGGCATCCGGCTCGGCCGCGTCGTCTACCACGCCAGCCAGCCCTGGCCGTTCCCCTATTCGCTGATGATCGGCTGCTTCGGCGAGCCGCTCAATGAAGACATCCAGGCCGATCTCAATGAGCTGGAGGACTGCCGCTGGTTCGGCCGCGACGAGGTGCGCCTGATGCTGGCCAGGGAGCATGCCGACAATCTGGTCACGCCGCCGAAAGGGGCGATCGCGCATCACCTCATCCGCGCCTGGGTCGACAGCGAATACTGAAAGTCATTGCAGGAGAGACAAATGATCCGCCACACCGTCGTCTTCACGCTGAAGCATGCGCCGCACTCGCTCGAGGAAAAGCGGTTCCTCGTCGACGCCAAGAAGATCCTCTCGGCGATCCGGGGCGTCACCCATTTCGAACAGTTGCGGCAGGTCAGCCCCAAGAACGACTATCGGTTCGGCTTCTCGATGGAGTTCGCCGACCAGGCCGCCTACACCAGATACAACGACCACCCCGATCATGTCGCCTTCGTACGCGACCGCTGGGTGCCGGAGGTCGAGAAATTTCTCGAGATCGACTATGTGCCGCTGGGCGCGGTGATCTAGGGCATGATCCCGAAAAGTGGGAACCGGTTTTCTCGGACAAAACGGTTTCCGTTTGTCCAGAGATCATGCTCAACACCTATCAGTCCGCCACCTTCCACTGCTCACGCGACTCGCTGGCCGGGTAGACGCCCAGGATCCGCACCTCCCGGGAAAAGAAGCGAAGCTCGTCCAGCGCCAGCTTGACCAGCGGATCGTCGGGATGGCCCTCGATGTCGGCGTAGAACAGCGTCGCGGTGAAGGCGCCGAGCTGGTAGCTCTCCAGCTTGGTCATGTTGATGCCGTTGGTGGCGAAGCCGCCCATGGCCTTGTAGAGCGCGGCCGGCACGTTGCGGACACGGAACATGAAGGTCGTCATCATCTTTGTGTCGGCCGACGGCCGTTCGGCCCATTGCTTGCTCTTGGTCAGGACGACGAAGCGGGTGACGTTGGAATCGGTGTCCTCGACATTCTCCTCGATGATATCGAGCCCGTAGAGCGTCGCGGCCAGCGCCGGCGACAGCGCGGCCATGGTGCGGTCCTTGACCTCGGAGATCATCTTGGCCGCACCGGCAGTATCGCCGGCGACGACCGCCTTCCAGCCATTCTTGCGGATGTATTTGCGGCACTGGCCAAGCGCATGGATGTGGCTGTGAACCGTCTTGATTTCTTCCCGCTTGACGCCTGGCAGCACCATCAACTGGAAATGGATGGGCAGGAAATATTCGCCGACGATGTGCATCCGCGATTCCGGCAGCAGATGATGGATGTCGGCGACGCGTCCGGCGATGGTGTTCTCGATCGGGATCATGGCGAGGTCGGCCTTGCCGGTCTCGACCGCGTTGAACGCATCCTCGAAGGTCGGGCATGGCAACGGCTCCATCGAGGGATAGACGTTGCGGCAGGCGGTGTCGGAGTTGGCGCCCGGCTCGCCCTGGAAGGATATTCTGTTGGTCTTTTCAGGCATGGGCCAGGTCTCGATTCACGGTGTCGAAGGGAGGTCTCAGTTTGAAAGGATGGTTCGGGCGCGCTCAAGATCTTCCGGCGTGTCGACGCCGAGCGGCAGCGACCGGACGATCTCGGCATCGATGCGCATGCCGGCTTCCAGCGCCCGCAACTGCTCCAGCCGCTCGCGGCGCTCCAGCGGCGACGGTTTCAGCGCGACGAAGCGCTCGAGTGCCGAGCGGCGATAGGCGTAGAGGCCGACATGGTGATAGAGCGGCCCGTCGCCCCAAGGTGCGGTGGCGCGGGTGAAATAGAGCGCCCTCAGCCGCGTGGCTGACAGCGGCGAACCGACGATCTTGACGACGTTCGGGTTGGTCTTTTCCTCTTCGCGGACGATCTCGACGCCGAGCGTGGCGATATCCACCGCCGCGTCCTCGAACGGCCGGAGCGACGCGGCGATGATGCCGGGGTCGATGGTCGGCAGGTCGCCCTGCACATTGACGATCGTTTCGACCTTGCGGCCGGGATCAAGCGCGGCCAGCGCCTCGTGGATGCGGTCGGAGCCGGATTCGTGGTCGATGCGCGTCATGACCGCCTCGAAACCATGCGTACGCACCGCTTCGGCGACGCTTTGCGTGTCGGTCGCCACCACCACCCGGCCGAGGCCGGCTTCGGCCGCGCGGCGGGCGACATGGACGATCATCGGCGCGCCGGCGATGTCGGCCAGCGGCTTGCCCGGCAGGCGGGTGGAGGCCATGCGGGCCGGTATCAGGATCAAGGTGGACATCGCGATGGCAAGGCGTTCGAAAAGAGGAGGGGAAAAGTGGCAAAAGGTCTCACTGGCAGCGCCCTTATAGGTGTTGCAACGCCGGAGCAAAAGACCTAGTTTCCGCCCGATTTGACCGGCTCTGGAGGGCAGGTCTCGATACCGACGGACGGAGTGGACGGTTCGGTCCGCCGGAAAAGGGAGCAAGGGGCGTATGGATTCCAACGAAGTCAACAAACTGCTCGCCGGATTGCTCGGAACCGTTTTCGTCGTTTTCTCGGTCGGCCTGGTGTCCGACGCGCTGTTTGCCTCGCCGGCTCCTGAAAAGCCCGGCTTCGCCATCGAGGCAGCCGAGCCGGCCGAAGGTGGCGCGGCCGCGCCGGCCGCCGAATCCAAGCCGATCGCCGACCTGCTGCAGACCGCCAATGTCGAGGCGGGTGCCGCCGTCTTCAAGAAATGCCAGGCCTGCCATTCCGGCGAAAAGGGCGGCCCCAACAAGGTCGGCCCGGATCTGTGGGATCTCGTCGATCGTCCTGTCGCCGAACATGAAGGCTTTGCGTACTCGGCCGGCATGAAGGAATTTTCCAAGGGCGGCACCGAGAAGTGGACCTATGACAACATCAACCACTTCATCACCTCGCCGAAGAAATTCGTTAAGGGCACGGCCATGGGCTTCGCCGGCCTGCCGAAGGACGAGGACCGCGCCAACGTCATCGCCTATCTGCGCACGCTGTCGGACAATCCCAAGCCGCTGCCGGCACCTGGCGCCGCCGCCGACGCGAGCGCGCCCGCCAAACCTGCCGATGGCGCCGCCCCGGCCAAGCCTGCGGCTCCCGCGGCTCCGGCAGCACCAGCCGCGCCGGCCAAGTAACCGAATTGTCATCAAAGCGTTCATAGAAAAGCCGGGTTCAGCCCGGCTTTTTTGTTGGGAAATGCCGGATGCGGCGACAAAGCCGGCGCATTGCGGTTTTCACCGGCGCCAAATCATCTAGGATCGCCTTCTGGATGATCTGGCACGCATCGCGAAGAGGAGAGTGCATGACGGTTGGCCGAACGCTTCTCAAGTCGCTGCTGGCGGCGGCCCTTCTGACGGCCGGACTGCAGACGACCCTCGCCGACGAGTGGCGGACCACCTCATCGCTGATCGGCCAATCCAAATACGGCGCCAATTTCCAGCATTACGACTACGTCAATCCGAACGCGCCCAAGGGCGGGACGCTGAATTCGGTGCTGCTCGGCACCTTCGACAGCTTCAATCCTTATATCGTCCAGGGATCGCCCGCGGCGGGCCTCGTCGGGTTCGGCGGGGGCCTGCTCTACGACACGCTGATGGAACAGGCGACCGACGAGGGCAGCACCAGCCACCCGCTGATCGCCGATGCCTACAAATATCCCGCTGACTATTCCTCGGCGACCTACCGTCTCGATCCACGCGCGAAATGGCATGATGGCCAGCCGATCACCGTCGATGACGTGATCTGGTCGTTCCAGGTGCTGAAGGCGAACAGCCCGCAATACAGCCGCTATTTCGAGAACGTTACCGACGCGGTGGCGATCTCCGACCGCGAGGTCGAATTCCATTTCAGCCAGAAGGGCAACCGCGAACTGCCTAAGATCATCGGCGACCTCGCCGTGCTGCCTAAACACTGGTGGGAAGGCACCGGCGCCAACGGTAAGAAGCGCGACGTCACCAAGCCGACGCTGGAAATTCCGCTGGGATCAGCCGCGTACAAGATCGCCAGCTTCAAGCCGGGCTCGGAAATCGTCTGGCAGCGCGTGCCAGACTATTGGGCGGCCAAGCTGCCGGTGAAGATCGGTCGCGAGAATTTCGACACGCGCCGATATACCTACATCCTCGACGACAATGCCGCCTGGCTGGCCTTCACCAAGGGCGGATTGGAAGACATCAACCGCGAGTACAGCTCCCGCAAATGGGCGACCGCCTATAATTTCCCAGCCATCCAGGCCGGTGACGTCATCAAGAAGGACTTCCAGACCCAGTCGCCACAGCCGATGCAGGGCTTTGTCCTCAACCAGCGAAGGCCGCTGTTCCAGGACCGGCTGGTCCGCGAGGCACTGACCCTCCCGTTCGATTTCGAGAGCATGAATCGCACCTTGTTCTTCGGCTTCAACACCCGCACATCGAGCTATTTCCAGGGGACCGAGCTGGCGTCGAGCGGGCTGCCGCAAGGCAAGGAATTGGAGATCCTCGAGAAATATCGCGACAAGCTGCCACCCGAGCTCTTCACGCAGGAGTTCAAGCTGCCGGTCTACGATTCGCCACAAGCGGAGCGAAAGTACCTGAAACAGGCGGTCGATCTCTTCGCCAAGGCAGGCTGGGTGATCAAGGGCGGCAAGATGGTCAACGCCAAGACAGGCGTTCCGTTCAAGTTCGAGATCCTCGGCTGGAATGACACCGACCAGGTGATCGCCAGTCCCTACATCGCCAATCTGCGCAAGATCGGTGTCGACGCCACGTTGCGCATCATCGACCAGACGCAGTACATCAACCGCGTCAACAATTTCGATTTCGATGTCGTCACGGGGATTCTCCAGCAGTCGGATTCGCCAGGCAACGAGCAACGCGACTTCTGGACTTCAAAAGCCGCCGACGCGCCCGGTTCGCGCAATCTGATGGGCATCAAGGACCCGATCGTCGACGCGCTTGTCGACCGCATCATCTTCGCCACCGATCGCGACGACCTTGTCGCCGCCACACACGCGCTTGACCGTATCCTGCTGTGGAACTTCTACCTCGTGCCACAATATCACCGGTCCGCGGTCTGGCTGGCCTATTGGGACAAGTTCGGCTTTCCAGACAAGCAGCCCGCCTATGTCGGCGCCGACATCGATTCCTGGTGGATCGACCTCGACAAAGAGAAGGCGCTGGCGGCCAAATACAAGGGTGGCAATTGATGGGCCAGCGATCGATGGCGATGCTGCCCCGCCGCGATTTCCTGGCATTGGGCGGCGCCGCCGCTGCTGCCGCCCTGCTGCCGGGCAAAGCCTTCGCCGACATTGCGACCGGCGTGAAATTGCATGGGCTCTCCGCCTTCGGCGACCTCAAGTACAGACCGGATTTTACGCATTTCGACTATGTCAATCCGGACGCTCCCGCTGGGGGGATCTTCAATTTCTCCCCGCCAAACTGGGGCTACAACCAGGATACACAGACCTTCAACACGCTGAACTCCTTCACCGACAAGGGCGATGCGCCGCCGCGCATGGAGATGTGTTTCGACGGGCTGATGGTGCGCGCGCTCGACGAGCCCGACGCCGTCTACGGCCAGATCGCGGACGGCGTGACGCTGTCGGACGATCGGAACTCCTTCACCTTCTCGCTTCGTCCCGAAGCGCGCTTCCATGACGGCTCACCGCTGACGGCACAAGATGCCGCCTTCACATTCTCGCTCTACAAGGACAAGGGCCACCCAGACCTGTCATTGTCGCTGACACATATGGCCGAGGCCGTTGCCGTCGACGACCACACATTGCGGCTTACCTTTTCCGGCAAGCAATCAGCCCGCACCGTGCTCAACGTCGTGGAATTCCCCATCCTGTCGAAGGCCTTCTACACGGCCAATCCGTTCGACTCCTCGCAGATGAACCCGCCACTCGGCTCCGGCGCCTACAAGGTCGGTCGCTTCTCGGCCGGCGCCTGGATCGAATACCACCGGGTCGCGAATTATTGGGGCCGCAGCCTCCCGGTCAATCGCGGGCAGAACAATTTCGATCGTATCCGCATCGAATTCTATCAGAACCGCACTGCCGCCTTCGAGGCATTCAAGAAGGGTGAGATCACCTACCGCGAGGAATTCACCTCGCGCGTCTGGGCGACCGCCTACGACTTTCCCGCACTAACCGCAGGCAAGGTGGTCAAGCACGAATTCCCGGCCGAGAAGCGGCCGACGATGCAGGGAACGGCGGTCAATCAGCGACGGGAACAGTTTCGCGATACGCGGGTGCGCCAGGCAATTGCGCTTTGCTTCGATTTCGAGTGGACACGACGCAACTTCTTCTATGGCTCCTACGAACGCTCGCAGTCCTGCTTCGAGAAATCGGATTTTCGCGCCGAAGGACTGCCGGCGCCGCAAGAGCTGGCGCTGCTGGAGCCGTTGCGCAGCCAGCTTCCGGCTGAGGCGTTCGGCGCGGCGGTGAGCCAGCCCGCATCGGACGGCACCGGCCGTGATCGCAAGCTGCTTGGCCAGGCGGCAAGGCTTCTGGCAGCGGCAGGCTGGAAACGGTCCGGCGATTTCGTCGTCAACGACAAAGGCGGTCGGCTTTCGGCCGAGTTCATGGTCGACGACGACACCTTCGTTCAGGTCTATTCGCCCTGGGTCGCCAATATGAAGGCGATCGGCATCGACGCCACGATCCGGCTGGTGGACTCGGCGCAATACCAGGCCAGACAGGCCACATTCGATTTCGATCTGCTGTCGGCAGCCTTCTCCTTCAGTGCGACACCGACGCGCGACGATCTCGAAGGTTTCTTCCATTCCAGGACTGCCAATCTCTCCGGCTCGCGCAACCTGCCGGGTGTCGCAAACCCGGCGATCGACACGCTGATCGACGCGGTGGGAGCCGCAAAGGATCGTGAAAGCCTGACGGTTGCAATGCGGGCGCTCGACCGGGTCTTGCGCGCGCGGTGCGATTGGATTCCTAGTTGGTTCCTGGCGAATCACCGAAGCGCCTATTGGGACATGTTCGGCTTTCCCGAGCAAAAACCCGATTTCGGCTTTCCGGTCGAAGCGCTGTGGTGGTTCGATAAGGGCAAGGCGGCAAAAATTGGCAAAGACTGAGATATCGGTCCGCAGAGGGCAGGAAGCCTGATGGGCGCCTATATACTGCGCCGCATCCTTTTGATGATCCCGACCCTGTTCGGTATCATGGCGATTTCCTTCGCCGTCATCCAGTTCGCGCCGGGCGGCCCGGTCGAGCAGGTGATCGCCAAGCTGACCAATCAGGGCGGCAGCGACCGCCTCGGCGGTGGCGGCGGCGATGCAGGCGGCTCCAACTTCGACGTCGCCGGCGACGTCAGCTCGAAATATCGCGGCGCGCAGGGGCTCGATCCGGAATTCATCAAGAAGCTGGAGAAGCAGTTCGGCTTCGACAAGCCGCCGCTCGAGCGCTTCGGCATGATGCTATGGAACTACGCGCGTTTCGATTTCGGCAACAGCTATTTCCGCGATATCTCGGTGCTCGACCTGATCCTCGAGAAGATGCCCGTTTCGATCTCGATCGGACTTTGGATCACGCTTTTGTCCTATCTGATCTCCATTCCGCTCGGCATCCGCAAGGCGGTGAAGGACGGTAGCCCCTTCGATGTCTGGACCAGCGGCGTCGTCATCGTCGGCTATGCCATTCCGGGCTTCCTGTTCGGTATCATGCTGATGGTGCTGTTCGCCGGCGGCTCGTTCTGGGACTGGTTCCCGTTGCGCGGTATCGTCTCGGACAATTGGGACCAGTTGTCCTGGCCGGCCAAGATCGCCGACTATGCCTGGCATATGACCCTGCCGCTGACGGCGCTGGTGCTGTCGGCCTTCGCAACGACGACGCTGCTTACCAAGAACTCGTTCCTGGAAGAAATCCGCAAGCAATATGTGGTGACGGCGCGCGCCAAAGGCCTGTCGGAACGGCAGGTGCTCTACGGCCATGTCTTCCGCAATGCCATGCTGATCGTCATTGCCGGCTTCCCCGGCGCCTTCATCTCGGCCTTCTTCACCGGCTCGCTGCTGATCGAGAACATCTTCTCGCTCGACGGCCTCGGGCTGCTCGGCTTCCGGTCGGTGGTCGAGCGTGACTATCCCGTGGTGTTCGCAAATCTCTACATCTTCTCGCTTCTCGGCCTGTTCGTCGGATTGCTGTCCGACCTGATGTACACCTGGGTTGATCCGCGCATCGATTTCGAGCGGAGAGATATCTGATGTCGGAAGCATCAGTCACTGCCGGCGTGGTGCCGGAGCGGATGCCACGGCCGTTCCTGTCGCCGCTCAACAAGCGCCGCCTGCAGAACTTCAAGGCCAACAGGCGCGGCTACTGGTCGTTGTGGATTTTCCTTGTCCTGTTCGTGCTGTCGCTGTTTGCCGAGTTCATCGCCAACGACAAGCCGATCATCGCTTCCTACAAGGGCGAGATCCTGTTTCCGGTGATGGTCGCCTACCCGGAGGAAAAGTTCGGCGGCTTCTATGCCGTCACCGACTATCGCGATCCGGTGATCCAGGACGAGATCAACGCCAATGGCTGGATGATCTGGCCGCCAATCCGCTATTCCTACCAGACCGTCAACAATGCCATCCCGGAAGCCGCACCGGCCAAACCGTCATGGGAATATGACGCCAAGATGCGCTGCAACCAGTATCCGCAAGGGGCTGCCGACCCGGCCTGCATCGTCGGCAACTGGAACTGGCTCGGCACCGACGACCAGGCGCGCGACGTCCTGGCGCGCGTCATCTACGGCTTCCGCATCTCGGTGCTGTTCGGGCTGATCCTGACCGCCGGCTCGGCCCTGATCGGCGTCTGCGCCGGTGCCTTGCAGGGCTACTTCGGTGGTTGGACGGACCTGCTGTTCCAGCGCTTCATCGAAATCTGGTCGGCGATCCCGGTGCTCTACCTCTTGCTCATCGTCGCCGCCATCCTGCCGCCGGGCTTCTTCATCCTGCTCGGGCTGATGCTGTTGTTTTCCTGGGTGGCGCTGGTCGGCGTGGTGCGGGCAGAGTTCCTGCGCGCCCGCAACTTCGAATATGTCAACGCAGCGCGGGCGCTCGGCGTGCCCAACCGCACCATCATGTTCCGGCATTTGCTGCCCAACGCCATGGTGGCGACATTGACCTTCCTGCCGTTCCTGCTCTCGGGGTCGATCTCGACGCTGACCTCGCTCGACTATCTCGGCTTCGGCCTGCCGCCAGGTTCGGCCTCGCTCGGCGAATTGCTGAAGCAGGCGCAGCGCAATCTCAATGCGCCGTGGCTAGGCATATCCGGCTTCGTCGTCATCTCGCTCATGCTGTCGCTGCTGGTCTTTGTCGGCGAAGCGACGCGCGACGCCTTCGATCCGCGCAAGACGTTCAAATGAGCCAACCGCCCCTGCTCAGCGTACAGGACCTCAGTGTCGCCTTCGCCCAGGGCGGTGGCCAGTCCGTCGCCGTCGACCACATCTCCTTCGACATCGCCAAGGGCGAGACAATCGCCCTGGTCGGCGAATCCGGCTCCGGCAAGTCAGTGTCGGCGCTGTCGGTGCTGAAACTCCTGCCCTACCCCAGCGCCAGCCACCCCTCGGGGAAAATCCTGTTTGAGGGCGCCGACCTGTTGGTGATGAGCGAGAAGCAGTTGCGGCAAGTACGCGGCAACAAGATCACCATGATCTTCCAGGAGCCGATGACCTCGCTCAATCCGCTGCACACGATCGAGCACCAGATCGTCGAGATCCTGAAGCTGCACCAGGGCATGGCCGACCGCGCGGCCAAGGCGCGCACGCTGGAGCTGCTCAACGAGGTCGGCATCCGCGATCCGCAGAAGCGGCTCGACGCCTATCCGCACCAGTTGTCCGGCGGCCAGCGCCAGCGCGTCATGATAGCCATGGCGCTGGCCAACGAACCGGAACTCCTGATCGCCGACGAGCCGACGACGGCCCTCGACGTCACCGTGCAGGCGCAGATCCTCGAACTGCTCGCGGGCCTGAAAAGCCGCAAGGGCATGTCGATGCTGTTCATCACCCACGATCTCGGCATCGTGCGCAAGATCGCCGACCGGGTCTGCGTGATGACCAAGGGCAAGATCGTCGAGACCGGACCGACCAAGGACATCTTCGCCAATCCGCAGCACCCGTATACGCGGCATCTTCTGGCGGCAGAGCCGAAGGGCAAGCCGCCGGCGGCCAATACCGATGCCAAGCCTGTCATGACCGGCAAGGACATCAAGGTCTGGTTCCCGATCAAGCAGGGCTTCTTCCGCCGCACGGTCGACCATGTGAAGGCGGTCGACGGCATCGATGTCACCGTGCGCGCCGGCCAGACGTTGGGCGTGGTCGGCGAATCCGGTTCGGGCAAGACGACGCTCGGCCTGGCGCTGGCGCGCATGATCTCGTCGACGGGCACCATCCGGTTCAACGGCCGCGATATCAACCAGCTCACCTTCAACGCCATGCGGCCGCTCAGGCGCGAATTGCAGATCGTCTTCCAGGATCCGTTCGGTTCGCTCAGCCCGCGCATGTCGATCGCCGAGATCATCGAGGAAGGGCTGAAGATCCACGAGCCGAAGCTGTCGCCCGATGAACGCGACGACAAGGTGGCGGACGTGCTGAAGGAGGTCGGCCTCGATCCGGCGACGCGCAACCGCTATCCGCACGAGTTTTCCGGCGGCCAGCGCCAGCGTGTGGCGATCGCGCGCGCCATGGTGCTCAATCCGCGCTTCGTCATGCTGGACGAGCCGACATCGGCGCTCGACATGAGCGTGCAGGCGCAGGTCGTCGACCTCCTGCGCAATCTGCAGGCCAAGCACGACCTCGCCTATCTCTTCATCAGCCACGACCTCAAGGTCATCCGGGCGCTTGCCAATGACGTCATCGTCATGCGCAATGGCCAGATCGTCGAAGCCGGCCCTTCCCAGCAGATTTTTGAAAATCCGCAAACCGACTATACTCGGGCGCTGATCTCGGCCGCCTTCAAGATAGAGACGGCGCCGGTCGGCATCGTCAGCGAGTAATTTGCGTAAAGAGGATTAGACGAACCGCGATGGAAAAAGGCCGCATCCTGCTTGCCGTCACCGGCTTTCATCCGCAGCGCTGGCGCGAGCTGCTGTCGGCCGAGCGTGAGGTGGTGCTGGAGCCGGACGGCGCCATGGATCCGTCGATCACCTATGCTGTGGTGTGGAAGCAGAAGCCCAATTTGTTGTCGTCGCTGCCCAATCTGCGCGCCATCTTCTCCATCGGCGCCGGCGTCGACCATATTTTCGCCGATCCCGGCCTGCCCGACGTGCCGATCGTCAAGGTCGTCGCCGACAACCTCACGCAATACATGACCGAATATGTCGTCTGGCGGGTGCTCGATCATCATCGCCAGGGCCTGCTCTACCGGCAGCAGCAGCAAAAGAAGATCTGGCACGAGCCGCCGCAGCGGCCGGCCGGCGACATATCCGTCGGCATCATGGGCCTTGGCAATCTCGGGCGCGCCGCGGCCTCGGTGCTGCTGTCGCTCGGCTTCGCGGTCAATGGCTGGTCGCGCACCGAGCGGCCGATGCAGGGGGTGGCCACCTATTCCGGCGAGGCCGGGTTGATCCCCTTCCTCAAGGCGACCGATATCCTTGTCGTGCTTTTGCCGCTGACGCCGGACACGCAAGGCATCATCAATTACGGCGTGCTGAAGGAGTTGCGCAAGCGCAACGGCCTCGGCGGCTCGGTGCTGATCAATGCCGGCCGCGGCCGCCTGCAGAAGGATGCCGACATCGTGCGGGCGCTGGACGACGGCACGCTGAAGGAGGCGAGCCTCGACGTGTTCGAGGTCGAACCGCTGCCGAAGACCAGCCCGCTGTGGAGCCATCCGAAGGTGTTCGTGACGCCGCACGCCGCGGCAACCTCCGATCCCATGCACCTGGCGCCGACCATGCTGCGCCAGATGGACGCCTTCGAGCGCGGCGAAAGGCTCGAGAATCTGGTGGACCGCAAGGCGGGATATTGACCAGGATTCCTATCTGGCCAGATTCCACTGCCTGAAGCACCGCTTGATCGCTGCCACCGAGGACAGCTGCAGCTTTGGCAAATCGAGCTCCTCGAACATCGCCTGGTATCTCCGGCGGTTTTTCGGCGTGGTCACGGCGATATGGTGGATCATGTCCCATTTGACGCTGTCGCGCCCTCCCTCCAGGGCTCCGCGTCTGTTTTTCTGGAACAGAGTTCGCCAGAAGTAGCGCAGCAGGCTTGCCGGTATGGAGATATCCAGCAGGATCACTCCCGTCGCCCGCCGGAAGCGTTGCGGCATGCAGATCGAGTAGTTTCCGTCCATCACCCAGCGCTCGCCGGCAATCGCGGCGTCATGCAAGGCGATGAACTCGGCCTTTGGACGCGGCTCCCAGTCGGTGTTGGGCAGATGGTGAAGCAAATCGAGATGAACGGGTTCCAGGCCACGCTTGCGAGCAATCGCGTCGGCCAGGGTCGACTTGCCGCTGTTGGACGGTCCCAGAATGCAGATGCGATCGCCAAGGTCCGATAGTTTCATCCGACAGTGCCCCTATGCGGATGCAGAACGCCGTCCACGATGAGTTCCCCGCCCAACAGCGTGTCTTCAACTGGGCAGGGCGAACTTCTTCTTCTGATTGTCCGGCTTGCCGCAGTCGCGGCGCTCGATCGACCGGTTCATGGCGTCGATCTCGCCCGACGCCTTGTCGCTGTCGCGCTTGGCCTTGGAGCGCATGTCGGGCGTGAACGGACCGAAACCCATGGCGGGATTGGAGAAGGTCGGCTTCGCGGTCACCGGAAGGTTGTATTGCTGCGCCAGGCCATTGCGCTGCGCCAGCAACTGATCGCACGGCACGGTGTCGTATTGCAGTGAGGATTCTACGTTGGCGTCCTGCCGCTCGGACATCGAATTGCCGACGCAGCCGGCTGTTGCCAGGCAAGATGCCAAGATCATCATGTTCCAGCGCATCCGATATGCTCCTCCCGGTATCCCGCCCTGATGCGATCAGATCGCAAATATCAGTCGCGCACGCAAATCGGACTTTTTCGCAGCAGCACCGAGCCGTGGCAGCACCGCCGCGCGATGATCCTGCACGCTTCAAACGGCATGAGGCTTCCACGCCACAACGCCCAGCCCTCTGACGGGCTCGCGGCGATCCTGCCGGATGATCGTTGGCTCCAGTGCCAGGATCGTAAGCCCGTTGGCCTCGAGTATCCGCCTGACATAGGGTTGCGAATGGGCGTAGCGCCGCGAGGGCTGCAGCGCGAAATCGCCGTCGTCTGCAAGCGCCTCCACGGAGAAGGCAAACAGGCCGCCTTCGGCGAGCAGGTCGGCAAGGGTGCCCACCAGGCCATCGAGCGCGCCGATGTAGATCAGGACATCGGCCGACGTCACCAGATCGGGCTTTTCGCCTGAATGGGAAAACCCTTGCAGATCGGCTTTTGTCAGCGTGTCGTAGATACCTTTCGCCCGCGCCTTCTTCAGCATCCTGGACGAGATATCGACCCCTTCCAGCCGGTCGACAATCGGCCTCAGTCTCTCGCCCATCAGTCCGGTTCCGCAACCAAGGTCGAGCGCCAGGCGGAAGCGACCCGGCCTTGCCTTGCGAATCATCTGCTCGAGGAAATCGGGCAAGCGGTAGTCGAGCTTGCCGACCAGCATCTCCTCGAATGTCTCGGCATAGTGGTCGAACAGCGCTTCGACAAAAGCGCTGGGTGGGGCGGTGGCAAGCGGAGCCTTGCCGATCAGCTGCAGCTTGAGGGCCGCGCCCTGACGATCGGCCGGATCAAGTTTCAGCGACATCGCCCAGGCCTGCGCCGCCAGGTCGAGTCTGCCCGATGCCTCCTGCATCTCGCCGAGGCGGAACCAGCCCATTGCCCATCGCGGCGCCAGCTCCAGTGCGCCGAGCAGCAGCTCGGCCGCGGCCGTATGATCGCCGGAGGCAAAGAGCATCTCGGCATAGTCGGCACGGCGATCGGCGTTCAAATCGCCGGACGATGTCTGAAGCGGTTTCATGATGGTGGTTCCGCCGGCGGATGGCTGCCGGGTCGCCATCTCTGTAGAGCAGCCATGTCCAGGAGTCAGCAGTCTCCGACAACAGGCTTCCCGCAGCGGAATTATATCCTATCTTGGGGACCATGCGCGCCAGCGACCTGCTTCATCCCCGGCCCGAAGGCCTTTACTGCCCGCCGGGCGATTTCTTCATCGACCCGGTGCGGCCGGTGGACCGGGCGCTGATCACGCACGGCCATTCCGACCATGCACGTTCCGGCCACCGCTCGGTGCTGGCGACGCAGCAGACGCTCGACATTATGGCCCTGCGCTATGGCGAGGATTTTGCCGGAACGACCCAAGCGGCTCGGCTCGGCGAGACGATCGCTCTCGATGGTGTCAGCGTCAGCTTCCATCCGGCCGGCCATGTGTTGGGCTCGGCGCAGATATCGGTCGAGCATCAGGGTACGCGCATCGTCGCCTCCGGCGATTACAAACGGCAAAAGGACGCGACCTGCGCGCCGTTCGAACCAATCCGCTGCGACGTGTTCATCACCGAGGCGACCTTCGGCCTGCCGGTGTTCCGCCATCCGCCCGACACGGAAGAGATCGCGCGCCTGCTGAAATCGGCGGCGCAGTTTCCCGAACGCTCGCACCTGGTCGGCGCCTACGCGCTGGGCAAGGCGCAGCGGGTGATGCGGCTGTTGCGCGACGCCGGCTATGACAAGCCGCTCTACATCCATGGCGCACTGGCCAGGCTCAGCGAATACTATCAGAGCCAGGGCATCGACCTGGGTATCCTCGAGCCGGCAACGGTCGAGGGCGGCAAGGGGGACTTTGCCGGCGCCATTGTCGTCGGTCCGCCATCGGCCTTCGCCGATCGCTGGGCGCGGCGCTTTCCCGATCCGATCTCGTGCTTCGCGTCGGGGTGGATGCGCATCCGCCAGCGCGCCAAGCAAGGCGGCGTCGAACTGCCGCTCATCATCTCGGACCATGCCGATTGGGACGAACTCACCGCTACCATCAAGGAGACCAGCGCCGAGGAGATCTGGGTAACGCATGGCCGCGAGGAAGCCCTGGTGCGCTGGTGCGAGCTCGAAGGCATAGCCGCCCGGCCGCTGCATCTGGTGGGCTATGAGGACGAGGGCGATTGAAGGCATGAACCGCTTCGCCGAGCTTCTCGACCGCCTGGTGCTGACGCCGTCGCGCAACGGCAAGCTGACGCTGTTGGTCGATTACTTCCGGACCGTTGAGGACCCGGATCGCGGGCTGGCGCTGGCCGCCATCACCGGTGACCTCACGATAGCCGCCGTCAAGCCGGCGATGCTGCGCATGCTGGTCACCGAACGCATGGACCCCGTGCTGTTCGGCTATTCCTACGACTATGTCGGCGACCTCGCCGAGACGGTGTCGCTGGTCTGGCCGCAGACGCCTGGCAAGATCCCCAACCGCGAGCCGACGCTCGGCGAGGTCGTGGCAAAACTGCAGGCGGCAAGCCGCTCCGACGGACCGAAGGTGCTGGCCAGCTTGCTCGACAGCGCCGGCATCTCGGCACGCTTCGCCATCATCAAGCTGGTCACCGGCGGCCTGCGCATCGGCGTCTCGGCGCGGCTGGCCAAACAGGCGCTGGCGGATTTCGGCAAGGTCGATGTCGCCGAGATCGAGGAGCTCTGGCACGGGCTGTCGCCGCCCTATACGGCGTTGTTCGCCTGGCTGGAGGGCAAGGCCGAAAAACCCCGCAACACGGCGATGGCGTTGTTCCGCCCGGTGATGCTGTCGAACCCGGTCGGCGACGGCGATCTCGAAAAGCTCGATCCGGCGGACTACGCCGCCGAGTGGAAATGGGACGGCATCCGCGTCCAGGCGGTCGCGGAAGGCGGCGTCCGCCGGCTTTATTCGCGCACCGGCGACGATGTTTCCGGCGCCTTTCCCGACCTCGCCGACGCCATGCACTTTTCCGCGACGCTGGATGGCGAATTGCTCGTCGGCGACCCGCGAGAGGCGACAGGAACCTTCTCGGACCTGCAGCAGCGGCTGAACCGCAAGACGGTGACGCCGAAGATGCAGCAGCAATATCCGGCCTTCATGCGCTGCTACGACCTGCTTCAGCTCGGCGACGAAGACCTTCGAGGATTGCCGTTCCGTGAGCGGCGTGGCCGCCTCGAAGCCTTCATGAAAACGCTCGACCCCGGCCGTTTCGACCTGTCGCCCTTCGTCACCTTCACGGACTGGCAGGCGCTGGAGAACCTGCGCCGCGCGCCGCCGCACCCGATCATAGAAGGCGTAATGCTGAAGCGCTGGGATTCGCCCTATGTCGCCGGCCGGCCAAAAGGCCCGTGGTTCAAGTGGAAGCGCGATCCGCACACTGTGGACGCGGTGCTGATGTATGCCCAGCGCGGCCACGGCAAGCGCTCGAGTTTTTACTCCGACTACACATTCGGCGTCTGGTCCGGAGCCGAGGGCGAGGAGGAACTGGTGCCGGTCGGCAAGGCCTATTTCGGCTTCACCGACGAGGAGCTGAAGCAGATCGACAAATATGTCCGGGACAACACGGTCGAGCGTTTCGGGCCGGTGCGTTCGGTGCGGGCAGACCGTGACAATGGCCTGGTGCTGGAAGTCGCCTTCGAGGGGCTCAACCGTTCGACTCGGCACAAATCCGGCGTCGCCATGCGCTTTCCCCGCATTTCACGGCTGCGCTGGGACAAGCCGGCCAACGAGGCCGACCGCATCGAGACGCTGCAGGCGCTGCTCGATCGCTAAAGCCCTACGGCTCGATCGAGACGCGGATCTCGTAGATGTCGACCGCCTTGCCCTGCTTGTCGAAATCGGAATTGACGGCGATGGTTCCGGCCGAGCCCGGATGCTTGTTGGGGAACTGCACGTCGAACAGATATTCGTTGCGCTGCTGGCCGACCGCGTAGCGCTTGCGGCCGCAATCGCCGAGCTCGCCAAAATTGCAGTCGACGGAGATTTGCGTGTCCTTGCCCTCCTCGGCACGCGCGATGATGTCGAACACGGCGTGCTTGCCGGCGAGCTTCTCCAGCACGCCTTGCCCGACATCGAAGGCGATCGCCGAACCGGAGGGGCCGGACTGGATGCGCAGGAACGGACCGGTGTCGTCCTTCATCACCGAAGCCTTGGCGTCCGACGGGGCAGCGACATGCGTGGGGTCTGCCGGCGAGAACACATTGATCCAGTTACGCGACTGGTCCGCGGCACCAGGCTTGGCCGGCGCGTTGGCACCGTCGGCCGGAGTGAAATCGTCGCCCTCGACGGTTGGCGGCGCCTCGGGCGGCGCCGTATCGAGCTGCGCCGCCGTCTTGAACACGCCGGTCTGGATGGCGAAGAACACGCCGATGCCGATCGCCGCTAGCAGGGTGACGGTGAAGAAAATGGCGGTCAACGGCAGGCGGCGCCCGCGAATGCGCCGCTCATCGCGATCGGGCGCCACTTCCGTGGCAGCACCGGATGCAGCGGGAGCGGACATGTCGATGGCCGGCACGCCGGCAAGGGTCGCGTCCGGCATGATGTCGGGAACGACCGGCAGCACGCGCGAGCGCGGTGCGTCGGATGCAGGTTGCGCGGGGCTGTCGACGGTGACGGCGGGCGATGGCGCCTGGTCGCCGCCGATCTCGATCGCGGGCGCCGCGGTGGCCGCGGGCTCGGCCGCCGGGGTGTCCACCTCCAGGCCGACATCCGGCACCGCCGGCAGGAACTCGGATTCGATTTCGGTGATCGTCGCCTGGATCGCCTTGCGGCGCTTGATGGCGACTTCCACGGTCACGCCGGGATTGGCCTGGAGCGCACGGTCGAGCGCGGCAAAGGCCGACCGATAGACCTTCTCGCGAAACGCGCGGTCCTCGGCGTTGCCCTTCTCCAAGGCGTTCCGGATCGCTTTTTCGATCGCGTCCAAGCGGGATCCCTCTGCAAATTGCCCAAACTTCGCTGATGGTTAGCCGTAGGCGACCAATCAATCAACGGGCGGGCGGCCGCATTCTGCCTCGACGGGCCGTCCAAAGTCCATCTTGGCGCTATTCCGGCAAACAAAATCGGCTTGTGCCGGCGATTCTCGTGCGCGGGGAGGTGCGAACCCCTGGTTTCGATAGCGGCGGGCGCTCGTGCATGATTTGCCAAGTGGCATCTTGAATTCGCGGCCGGTTGAGTCTATCACCCAGCCCATCTTGGAGGCCTTGGCCTCCCGGGCCGCTTTAGCTCAGTTGGTAGAGCACCGCATTCGTAATGCGGGGGTCGCGTGTTCGAGTCACGCAAGCGGCACCAGTTCCTTCCCTTCTTGCTGTCCTTCCTATGCCGCTACCGGCACTTGACCTCTGGCTGTGCGGTGGATCGCGCAGTGGCGTCCCATATCCGCCATTGTCGCGACTCGGGTTTGGTGGGAAACTCGTGGGCCTCAGCATGGGAGGTCGAAAATGCCCAATACTTTCAAGACCGGAGACGTCGTCAAGCTGAAGTCGGGAGGGCCGAAGATGACGGTCAGCGACGGTGCCGCTTCCGGCATGTATCTGTGCCACTGGTTCAACCGCGAGGGCGATGTCTGGATTCCGCAACATGCGGGTTTCAAACCGGACCAACTGGTCGCCGCCGACCCATCGACCTAGCCCGTTCGCCAGGGGCGGTGGCCGGCCGGCGTGAGTTCGGATGACGCCGGATGGGGTATTGTGGCCGCTGCTTTTGGCACCGGCACCGGGGCGGCATCGCCGAATCGGGTGATCGTCAAAGGCGACCGACGGATTTTGCCCGTCGCGGCGTTTAACGGCTGAAGCGTGACCACGGCATGGGCCGTGGCCGACGCGCCAACCGGAGACGCTAAAAGCATGATAAGCCGTTCGATCCTTGCCGCCGCCTTGAGCCTGCTGACCGTTGCAGCCCTTGCTCAGACGGCGACGCAGCCCCCAGTTGCTACGCCTCCTGGCGCCACGTCTCCCGGCGCCACGCCGCCAGCTGCCGCCCCAAGCGCGCCAAAGGCAAGGTCCGACATCACGCTGGCCAAGTTCCAGAAGCGGCGGGAGAAGGCGATCATGGCCGCCGACACGGATGGCGACGGCAAGATCAGCCTGCTGGAGTGGGAGGCTTTCCAGGCCAAGCGCAACATCAAGGGCGATGCGGCCAAATCCTTCGCGCGCATCGATTCGAACCATGACGGCTTCATCGATCGCGCCGAGCTCGATGCGTTCTTCGCCAAGCGCTTTGCCAGGCTGGACAAGAATGGTGACGGCGTCCTGACGGCCGACGAGATGCCAGGCCACAAATCCGCTGCCAAGCCGGAGCAATGACCAAAGAGGCCATGACACGTGATGGATATCGGGAGTGCGCCAGCCGATGAGCGCCGATCCGGACGAGGAGTTGGTTCGCCGGGTCGGTGCCGGCGACCCGGCGGCCGTGCAGACGCTCGTCGCGCGCAAATTACCGCGCATCCTTTCGCTCGCCGTTCGCATGCTGGGCGACGCGGCGGAGGCCGAGGACGTGGCGCAGGAGACCTTCGTGCGCATCTGGCGCCACGCCTCGAGCTGGCGGCGCGGCAATGCACGGTTCGACAGCTGGATCCATCGGGTGACGCTCAACCTCTGCTACGACCGGCTGCGCCGGCGCCGCGAACTGGTGACCGACGATTTGCCGGACATGGCCGACCCCTCCCCACTTCCCGACGCCCGCGAAGAGCCGCAGAGGATCGAGCAGGCCTTGCAAGCCATCGCGCCACGCCAGCGCGAGGCGATCATCCTGGTCTACTATCAGGAGATGTCCAACATAGAGGCGGCCGCGACCCTGGAGATCAGCGTCGATGCGCTGGAGAGCCTGCTTTCGCGCGGCCGGCGGGCCTTGCACATGATCCTGGCCAGGGATGGCGTCCATGACTGAGAAGAGCGCGACCATGAATGTCGGACATTCACCGCGCCTCGCGGGCGTCCGGCGGGGGCCGGCCGGCCTCGTTTCCAACCCGCGTGGGCACGCGGCACCAAGGCGCAAGGGGAAGACAGATGGCTGAAGATATCGAGGATGGCCAGGCAATGGACGCCAGGCGTTTCGCGGCGCTCACCGAGGCCTATGGCAGCGATCCACGGCGCTGGCCGAAAGCCGAGCGCGAAGCAGCCATCGCCTATGCTTCAAGCGAGACGGGGCAAGCCATTTCGCGAAACGCCGGCGCGCTTGACGCCCTTCTCGACGGTTATCGCGTCCCGCACCCCGGCAAGGCGCTGCACGACACGATCCTGCGGACCGCCGACCGGTACGTCGTCCGGCGCCGTCGTCAGCGCTTCTGGTGGCTGGGGCTTGGGCTTGCCGGCATTGGGCTGGCCGGCGCCGTAGCCGGATTGGCCTTGGTGACCGTCGTCACGCCCGAGGTTCAGCCCGACCATTATGTGCTCGACGCCAATGCGACCGCGTTCGGCGATGCCGGGCCTGACACGATCGAGGAAGACCTATGAGCACCGGCCGTAATCTCCTCATCGCATCGGTGGTGCTGAATGTCTTCCTGGCCGGTGCGCTTGCCGGCGGGGCCGTCTGGATAAAACGCGGCAAGCCGGCCCCGGGCTATTCGCTGGAGGCAGCCGGCGGCCGGCTTCCCGACCAGCAGCGCACGTTGTTCCGCAAGGCGCTGCGCGAAGTCCGCCAGGAGTCGCGCGACGTCATTCGCGACGGCCAGCAGGCCAGGCGCGAGGCGGCGGATTTGCTGCGGCAGCCCGTCCTCGACACGGCGGCCCTGGCGGCCGCCCTTGAGCGGGCCCGCAATGCCGACGTCACCGTGCGCACGCGGCTGGAGCAGCGCATCATCGAGTTCGCGGCGGCAGGCTCCGCCGAGGATCGCAGCCTGCTGGCGGAAGGGCTCTCGAGGCGCGCCGGGCCGCAGCCGTCGACACCGCCAAAAAAATCGCCGTGACGACCGACGGAAATGCCGACGGCGCCCGTTTAACGAAATGAAGGGCAAGGCCTGCCGGGCCATCTGGCGCCGACAGGTTTCAACCTCGGACAACTTCGGAGCATGGTCATGAACTATCTGACAAAATACGCGGCCGCCGCCGCTCTCGCGATGACCGGAACGGTTGCCACGGTCGCGGCATCCTCGGCGATGCCGCTGGCGCCGCTTGCCGCCCCGGCGCTGGTCGAGCACGTCGCCTGGGGTTGCGGGCCTGGCTGGCATCCCAATCCCTGGGGGCGCTGCGTCCCCAATCGCGTGGTCGTCTACCCCGGTTACTATTGGCATCGCCCGGCCTTCTACGGGTGGCATCCGCACCGTCACTGGCACCGCTGGCATCACTGGTAAGACTGGTAAGGGCCTCGGGGGCTGACAATTTCGTCAGCCCCGCGACCTCGGTTGAACAGGAAACGGCTCGAACGGGCTTCCGGCGCCGCGCGCGGGAAGCCCCAGCAATGGAGAGCTGACTTGGCTATCCCGGCCTCCAATTCCCCGCCCGATCCAGTGCTCGTCGCTCTCAACCGCTTCGGGCTCGGCGCGAGGCCCGGCGACCGCGACAGGGTGACCCACGACCCGCGCGGCTATCTGAAGGCGGAACTGCGGCAGCCGGACATCGCCATGATCTCGCTCGACGATCCGGCCTATGCGAGCCTGCCGGGCAGCACGCCGGCCATCCAGGCCAGCATGGCGGCAAACTTCCAACGCAAGCTCGACCGCGAGCGCATGGCCACAACCACGGCGCAGCCCGCAATGGCGAGCGCCCAGGCCACACCGGAACGGGTTGCGCCTGCCCAACCCGTGCCACCGCCCGCGGCCCCGGCCAAACCCGCGCCGCCGGTCGAGGCGACGCTGTTTCGCGTGGAAGCCCAGGCGCGCTTCGACAAGGCCTTTCGCGCCGAGGCAGGCTTCGTCGAACGCCTGGTGTATTTCTGGTCGAACCATTTCTGCGTCTCCGTGGCGAAGGACAACATCGTGCGGGCGAGCGCCGGCGCCTTCGAACGGGAAGCGATCCGCCCCTTCGCGCTCGGCCGCTTCGCCGACATGCTGATGGCGGTCGAGCGGCATCCCGCAATGCTGCTCTATCTCGACAACCAGCAATCGATCGGCCCGGACTCGCGTGCCGGCAGGAACCGGCAGCGCGGCCTCAACGAGAACCTCGCCCGCGAGATCATGGAACTGCACACCATGGGCGTCGGCAGCGGCTATACCCAGGCCGACGTGACCAGCTTCGCGCGCATCCTGACCGGCTGGACGATGGCCGGGCGCGAAGGTCGACTTGGCGAACCCGGCAGTTCCGTCTTCAACGCCAATGCACATGAGCCGGGCGATGCGGTGCTGCTGGGCAAGACCTATCCAGCCAGCGGCATGGGACAGGCCGAGGCGGCGCTCAACGACATCGCCAGCCATCCGGCGACAGCGCAGCACATCGCCACGGAACTCGCCCGTCATTTCATAGCGGACGACCCGCCGCCCGCGGCGGTTGCACGCCTGGCCAAGGTTTTCGCCAAGAGCGACGGCAATCTCCGGGCATTGGCGGCGACCCTCATCGACATGCCGGAGGCATGGTCGACGCCGCTGGCCAAGATGCGCTCGCCATTCGACTATATCGCCGCCATCCGCCGGGCTGCCGGCCCCGGCCCGGCGAACGATCCCGGCCAGTCGCTCAACTGGCTCAATGCGCTCGGCGAGCCGCTCTGGCAGCCGCCGGGGCCGAACGGCTTTTCCGACCAGGCGGACAGCTGGGCCTCTGCCGAAGGCATGAAGATCCGCCTCGACATCGCCTGGCAGGCGGCCCGCCAGGTCAAGGATATCGGCAATCCCAACGACATGCTCGACGCCGTCATCGGTCCCTCCGCCTCGCCGGAAACGCGGCAAGCGGTCGCCCGTGCCGAGTCCAAGCAGCAAGGCCTGGCGCTGCTGCTGATGGCGCCTGAATTCCAGAGACGATAGCGCGAGCGACAAGTCCGGTGCCGACAACTCCGATGGAGACCAAGTCATGAGCCTGCTGTGTGAAACGCCTCACCCGTCCCGCCGCGCCGTGCTGATGACCGGCGGGGCGCTGTTTGCCTGGGCCTATCTGCCGCGCTTTGCCCGCGCCGCCGACAATCGCGATCCGCGCCTGATCGTCATCGTGCTGCGCGGCGCGCTCGACGGCCTGTCGGCGGTCGGTCCGGTCGGCGATCCCGACTATGCCGGCCTGCATGGCGACATCGCCTTGTCGCTCGCCGGCCCGCACGCGGCGCTGCCGCTCGATGGTTTCTTCGCGGTCAATCCGGCGATGCCGGTCTTCGCCAGGCTGTTCAAGGGCAAGCAGGCGGCGGTGGTGCATGCCGCCGCGACCGGCTATCGCGAGCGCTCGCATTTCGACGGCCAGGACGTGCTGGAAAGCGGCTTTGCCGGTCCCGGCCATGTCGCCACCGGATGGCTCAACCGGGCGCTGGAGAGCCTGCCGGCGGGCGAGCGCGTGGCAACGCTTGGCGGCTTGGCCGTCGGACCGTCGACGCCGCTGGTGATCCGCGGCGCGGCTCCCGTGCTCGGCTGGGCGCCGCAATCGCTGCCGGCGCCGGCAGGCGACCTCGCGGCGCGGGTCCTCGACCTCTACCAGCATCGCGACCCGGTGCTGGCGGTGGCCCTGCAAAAGGGCCTCGATGCCGACCGCATGGCGCTCGACGACCAGATCGGCGGCAACGCGACGAAGCCGAAGGGCGGTGCGATGAAGCCGAGGGGCGGCCTCGACAGCGCCGCCGGCATGCGGCAGGCCGCGCAAGGTGCGGCCAAGCTCATTGCGGCCGATGACGGGCCGCGTGTTGCGGCGCTTGCCTTCGACGGCTGGGACACGCATGTCAACGAAGGCGGCGCCACGGGCCGGCTCGCCACGCTGCTCGGCGGCCTCGACGGCGCCTTCGATGAATTCGAGAAGGGTCTCGGCGAGCGCTGGAAGGACACGGCGATCGTCGCCATCACCGAATTCGGACGCACGGCGCGGATCAACGGCACGGTCGGCACCGATCATGGCACCGGCACGGTGGCGCTGCTCGCCGGCGGCGCGATCAGGGGCGGCCGCGTCATCGCCGACTGGCCGGGATTGAAGCCGGCCCAGCTCTACGAACAACGCGACCTTGCGCCGACCAGCGATGTCAGGGCGGTGCTGAAAGGCCTGCTCGCCGACCAGTTCGGCCTGTCCGCCGCGGTGCTCGGCGACAAGGTGTTTCCGGAGTCCGCTGCGGTGAAGCCGATGCGGGACCTCATCGCTTGAAGAAGCCGGTGGCGTCACAGGAGACGCCACCTTTTGGGGAAACGCCCAACACCGCTTTGGGGCGAACGCCGTCGATCCGCTCCTTGATCACCAGCGGTGGTGCCAGCGATGGTAGTGATGATACCGCCAATGTCCCGGTCGGACTATTATCACGCGACGACGGTTGGGCACGCAATTTCCCCACCGGTTCATGTGCCAGCCGGGGCCGCATCTCCAGCCGACGCTTTCGACTGGCAACGAGCCGGCATTGGGCTTTGCCATGGGCAGGGCCTGCGTGCCGACGCTCGACAGCATCAATGTGCCCGCGGCGATAGCAATCGGTAGAATGTATCTGGTGAGCATGATCGTGTCCTCCATGGTTGACATTCCAAGGGACAACATACCACCCGCCCGGCTGAATGCCGGGTGAGTGGTGCAATCACATATTCGTTAGCGGACGGAGCGCTCGCCAAGCGACGCCGCGACTTTCAGCGCGGCATCGTCTCGCGGCATCGATCAGGCGGCCTCGACCTTGGCGGCCGGCGCATCCTGCCCCCGCACCAGTTTGGTCACGCCGGCGAAGTCGAGCTTGCCGGAGCCGAGCACCGGCACTTTCGGGACGACGCGCACTTCGGCGGGCACCATCAGGTCCATGGCGCCATTGGCCTTGGCGAAAGCCAGGAATTCGGCACGTGTGGCGCCGGAAGCCTCGGTGATGAGAATGAGCTTCTCGCCCTTGCGCGCATCCGGCACGGAAGCGACCGCCGACAACGAGCCTTTCCACACTTCACCCGCCAGCGCCTCGACGGCGGCGAGCGAGATCATCTCGCCACCGATCTTGGCGAAACGCTTGGCGCGGCCGCGAATGGTGATGAAGCCGCCCTCGTCGACCGAGACGACATCGCCGGTGTCATGCCAGCCATCCTCCAGCGGTTCCAGCACACCCGGCTTCTCGGCGCGCAGATAACCCGACATGACATTTGGGCCGCGCACGTAGAGACGCCCGCCTTCATCGACGCCGGGTACCGGATCCAGGCGGTATTCCATGCCGGGCATGATTTTGCCGACGCTGCCGGACTTGTTGTACATCGGCGTGTTGATGGCGATCACCGGCGCCGCTTCGGTCACGCCGTAGCCTTCGAGGATACGCACCCCGAACTTCTCCATGTAGGTCATGCGCGTCGCCGCCTTGACCGGTTCGGCGCCGGCAAAACAATAGCGTATCGAGCGGAAGTCGTAGGGGTGCGCGGTGCGGGCATAGCCGCTGAGGAACGTATCGGTGCCGAAGATGATCGTCGCGTTGGACGCATAGATCAGTTCCGGCACGATGCGGTAGTGCAGCGGCGAGGGGTAGAAGAAGACCGGCACGCCCGAGATCAGCGGCAGAACCGTGCCGGCCGTCATGCCGAAGGAATGGAAGATCGGCAGTACGTTGAACACCTTGTCGCCCGAGTGGAAGTCGATGCGCGAGGCCGCCTGCGCGGCATTGGCCAGTATGTTGCGGTGGGTGAGCACGACGCCCTTCGGCGTGCCTTCCGAGCCCGAGGTGAACAGGATCACCGCCGGATCGTCGGGCTTGCGCGGCGCGCGCGGCGTCGACTTGCGCAGCAGGCCGAGCAGTTTGTCCTTGAGACCGATGGTTTTGCGCAGATCGTCGAGCCAGACGATGTCGACCGACCGGCCGACTTCCTCGACCACCGCGCCGAGCTTTGCCTGCTCGACAAACGCGCGGGACGTGAGCACCGTACGCACCTCGGCCGCCTTGCAGGCGGACAGGATGTTGGCTGCGCCCGCGGTGAAGTTGATCATCGCCGGCACCTTGCCGGACGACATCACGCCAAGCAGTGTGGCGCACGAGCCGTTGGCGTTGGGCAGCATGATGCCGAGCGTCTGCTGATCGGCATAAAGGTTCTGGAATTTCTCGCCGAGCACGGCGGCCGCCGTCAGCAGCTTGCCATAGCTCAGCGAGCCGGTGACCGGATCCTGCACGGCGAGCCGTTTCATGCCGCGTTCATTCGCCGTCAGGATGACCTTTTCCAGCACGGTCTTGTCGATGTCCTGGGTGCGGAAGACGAGATCCGACATGACCTGATAGAGTGCCGCACCCGCAGCGGCGCGGCGCTTGCGGCCCTTCAGTTGCGGCGGCACTTCGAGCTTGACCGGCTCCAGAATGGTCACCTTGACCTTCGGGAACAGGCGGCGGCGCACATGCTGCGACGTCAGCCGGGAGAACGGGCTTTTCTCCAGCCCGTCGATGCGGATCGGAACGACCATCGAGCCGGTCTTGTCGGCCACCATGGCGGCGCCGTCATAGACCTTCATCAACCCGCCGGTGACGGTGATGCGACCTTCGGGGAAGATGACCAGCGGGTCGCCGCCCTGCACGATCTTGATCAGCGTGCGGGTCGACATCGGCTTGGCCGGATTGAGCGGCAAGGCGCGGGCGAGCTTCATGAACGGCTTCATCCACCAGGCCTGGGCGATGGCGTAGTCGATGGCGAAGACCGGCTCCTCATCGGTCAGCGTCAGCGCCAGCGGGCCGTCGAGGAAGCTGACATGGTTGAGCGCCAGGATCGGCGCCTTGCCGGCCGACTTGAGGTTCTCCATGCCCTCGACTTCCAGGCGAAGGAAGGCGCGGAACAGGATGGAGACGAAATCGCGGAAGGCGTTGGTCGGCAGGAATTTCAGCATCAGCCAGGCGGCGACGGCGTTGGCGGCGGCGAGGCCGAACAGGATGCCACCGGTGGAAACTTTCGTCTGGATCACGGCGACGATAATGCCGCCGACGGTCATGAAGCCGGCATTGACGATGCTGACCGCGGCGACGACACGGGCGCGACGCGCTTCGGGCGACCAGGCCTGCACGGCGGCGAAGGTCGGCACCACGAGGAAGGCGCTGGCGATGGCCATGCCGGCGAGGTCGATCGCGACACGGATCGTGTTTGGCCCGGCAAAGAACAGGCCGAGGGTTTCCGCCTTCGGCGAAGGCTGCATGCTCCAGATGGTCCAGGCCAGATGCAGACCGAACAGCGCCAGCAACGCCGTGCCGACCGGTGCGGGCAGAAGCACGATGCGTCCCTGCGACATCCATGCGGCAATCGCCGAGCCGATGGCGATCGAAACGGCGAAGACAGCGAGATAGACGGTGACGGCGATCTCGTTGCCGCCGAGCGAATCCTTGATCAAGGTCGGCAGGATCGAAAGCACGATGGCGCCGATCAGCCAGAACCACGAGGTCATCAGGCCGGCGCGCCAGATCCGCGTGTCGGTCCGCAACTCGCTGACCTGGCGCCATGTCGAGCGGAAGATGTTCCTGTCGATGACGAGGCCAGGCGCCGCCGAACCCGTGGGTGGAATATAGCGGCTGACGAACCAGCAGCCGACGGCCAACGCCATCATGATCGGCCCGAAGACCGTAACGCCTATGCCATCGGCCGACACGACGCCGCCGGCGATAGTGCCGCCGAGAATGGCGGCAAATGTGGCCGACTCGATCCAGGCGTTGGCCTTGGGCAGTTCCTTGCGCTCGAGGTGATCGGGCAGGATGCCGTATTTGATCGGCCCGAACAGCGCCGAAATGATGCCGAACATCAGCAGCGCCGTCATCAACACAGGAATAGACGACAGCGCGATGCCGGCGACGGAGACACCCGCGGCGGCAATCTCGGCGAATTTGAGCCGGCGCGCGATCAGGGCCTTGTCGAAGCGGTCGGCGATCTCGCCGCCAAGCGCCGACAAGAGCAGGAAGGGCGCCATAAAGACGGCCCCGGCGAGCGTGACCAGCGAGGCCGCCTGGCCGGCTGCCAGCGTGAAGAGGATCAGGAACACCAGCGTGTTCTTGAGGAAATTGTCGTTGAAGGCGGACAGGAACTGCGTCCAGAACAGAGGCGCAAAGCGCCGAGACAACATCAGATGCGTGTTCATGGCGATTTCCATTTGGCGAACCCCTACGACGGTGTGCCGACGGGTCCTGCGGGTTGCAGGCGCGGTTTCGATCTCAGTGATAGTCTTGAGCTGGTTAAACTTCCTTGCAGTGCTTGATGTCCATACCGTGGCTTTCGGCCTGTCGAAAATGAACATCGTTCATAAGTGCCCTCTATCACGCTTTGAACATTGTTCAAGTGGAAATTGAACGACGTTCACGACTGTTTGAACGGTGTGATAGCGGGGTGACGTCTGTCAGTGTATCAGGGCGACCCGATTACCGGACCTGGTCCGAGCGTCGCCACCGTCTTCAGTGCGCCGTCGAGCATGTCGCCCTTTTCGTCCTTCAGCGCCGCCTCGCGCAGGCGGCGGATCCAGTCGGCGGCATCGTCGCGGCCCTTGAGCATGGCGAGCGCCGACAGAACGCGGTCGAATTTCGACTGCGCCCGGACATGGGTGTCGCTGTAGCCCTTGATCAGCCGGCGGCAATTGAGGATTTCGACGGCGAGCGCATAGTCCTGGGGCACATGGGCGAGCGCCAGCGCGTACCAGCGCTCGAGATGAGCAGTCTCGACCTTGTGGCGCAGCAGGCCGCGCCGCCAGCGGCGCAGGCCGCCGATGAACCACAAAGCGGCGAAGCCGGCAAAGCCGTCGGTGCGGATGCGGCGGCCATGGTTGATGCGGCGGTCGAGGAAGGCGGCAAGCTTCGGCCGGCTCTCGATATAGCTTCCCAGCCCCGCCGGCATCGTGCCGCAGAACTCCTCGATGCGGGGATGGAAATATTCGGTCACCTGCAGGATCGAGCCATCCTTGACGCCGACTTCCTTGCGCACGCGTTTGTCGCGGGTCGAGCGCGTCTTCAGATCGGCGACGCGGATCATGTCGTCGTAGCAGAGGGCATTGGCGAGATGCTTGGCGGCGGCGATGGACAGCGCATATGCATGGTCGGCGCTGTCCATCGCGACGGCCCGGTCGAGCCGGTCGAGATACTCGCGCCCATAGGCGATGTCCTGATAATCGACGACCTTCCTCAGACCCCGCAACGCCATGTCGCGCACCGCCACGGGCATCAGGTCGATGCGGGCAGCGAGCGCCTGCCAACCCTGGAGCAGGTTTTGCGGGCCGCTCACGCGCCCCGCACCCAGGGCGGATTCGACAATGGCCGGCCCTGCCGGCTTCGGCGCCGGCGCGGCCGTGCCGCGTGCGCGGTCATAGGCGGCGCCAAAGGCGGCGAGGCTGGCCTTGACGCCACGGCCGCCGGCACCGATCGCCTGCTCATAGCTTTCGCGCGTAAACGGCAGCGCGTCCGATCCGGCCAGCGCGCCAAGCAGGCTGGCCGAGATCATCGAACCATTGTCGGCTGCGATCTTTTCCATGTCGAAGGCGATGAAGCGCTTCGATGCTGCTTCCGCCGTCGCATGCACCTTGGAAGACGAGGCCCGGCCGTCGCCCGGCTCGATCTTCTCCGACACGGCGGCGATGCGGTGCGAGGACGCGATGAGCGTGGTGCGCTCGGGCGTGACGAAACCCCTGATGATGGCGCGGCCGGCTTCCATCAATTCGGCGGCGATCAGTATGTCGACATCGCCTTGCGAGGGCGACAGAGCGAAGACCGGCAGCCGGCCGGTGTCGCGGGCCATCTCGACATAGTAGATGGTGGCGCCGGTGCGCTGCGCCACGCCGGCGACCGAGGTCGACTGCGCGACGTAGCCATTGCGCTCGGCGACATCGGTGATCCAGTCGGCCAGCACGCCGCCGCCCTGGCCGCCGACCGCCAGCACGGCGAGCTTGATGACGCGCTCGTCGTCCTGGGCGCCGGGCTTGGCGCGGAATGGGGGGACAGCGTCAAGCATCGGCGAAGATCAGGCGCCGGCTTTCGCGGCGGCGCTGCATCAGGCTGATCACCGCGCGACGCGCGCTTTCCAGGAAACGGTCCCAGCGGCTTGGATTGTGCACGACGTCGGCCCGATAGAAGGACGGGCAAAGCACCGCCGCGTCCGCCACCTCGCCGCAATTGCCGCAGCCGACGCAGTTCTGGTCAATCGATGCCACCGGATCGTCGCGCAGCGGATCGTCGAGCGATTTCACCGACAGCGACGGGCAGCCCGACAACCGCATGCAGGCATGGTCGCCGGTGCAAATGTCCTCGTCGACCCCGAACTTCGGTTTAACCACTCGCTCGCCGCCCTTGATCGCCTTGTCGACCAGCGGTTTTTCGCGGCGCTGGCGGTTGAGCATGCATTCGGACGAGGCGACGATGACCTTCGGCCCCTTCTCCTCCGTCGTCAGCGCCTCGCGCAACGTGTCCTGCATTTTGCCGACATCGTAGGTGCGGTCGACATGGCGCAGCCATTTGACGCCCATGCCCTTCACCGCCTCGGTGATCGGATGCTTGGTCGACTTGGTCTTGTTGCCCGCGCGCGACGACAGTATGTCCTGCCCGCCGGTGGCGGCCGAGTAGAAATTGTCGACGATGACGATGACGCCGTCATTCTTGTTGAACACGGCATTGCCGATCGAGGAGGTCAGGCCGTTGTGCCAGAAGCCGCCATCGCCGACGAAGGAGATCGAGCGGCGCTTGGCGTCGGGTGAATTGAACGCCGAAGCAGAAGCCGGCCCCAGTCCATAGCCCATGGTGGTGGCGCCGAGCTCGAAGGGCGGCATGATCGAGAACAGGTGGCAGCCAATGTCGGACGCGATGTGGTGTTTGCCGAGTTCCTGTTCGACCAGCTTGGTCGCGGCGAAGATGGGCCGCTCCGGGCAGCCGATACAGAAGCCCGGCGGACGGCCCGGCACGACATTGATCAGGTCCGCGGTGTCGACGCCGTCGCCGACCTTGTTGGGCGCGCGAACCTCGCCCGGCAGCAGATGCGGCGCCTCGGCGCGCAGGAAAGCACCGATGCCGTCTAGCATGACCTGGCCGGTATATTCTCCGGCCATCGGCAGATATTCCTTGCCGACCAGCCTGGAGCCACGCCCGGCCTTGTGCAGCATCGCGGCAAAGGCCTGTTCGATGTAGTTGGGCTGGCCTTCCTCGACCACCAGGACGGCCTGCTTGCCTTCGCAGAAGGACAGGAACTCGTCGTCGATCAAGGGATAGACGGCGTTGAGCACGTAGAGCGGCACGTCCGTCTCGCCATAGGTGTCGGCAAGGCCGAGACGCTGCAGCGCGCGGATGACGGAATTGTACATGCCGCCCTGCATGACGATGCCGACCGAGCCGTGATCCGAACCGAAGAACTCGTTGATCCTGTTCTTGCGGATGAAGTCCACCGCCGCCGGCCAGCGTTTTTGCACCTTCTCCTTCTCATGCAGGAAGGAGGCGGGCGGCAACACGATGCGGCCGGTGTCGCGGCGCGGCGCTTCCAGCGCGTCGGCCACTGTCATGGGCGGGCGCTTGTTGTCCTTGGCGATGAAATGGCCGTGGACATGGCAGCAGCGGATGCGCACCTGCAGCATGACCGGCGTGTTGGAAACCTCGGACAGCTCGAAGCCGTCCTCCACCGCCTTGACGATCGACGGCAGGTTGGGGCGCGGGTCGAGCAGCCAGACCTGGCTCTTCATGGCGAAGGCATGGCTGCGCTCCTGCATGATCGAGGAGCCTTCGCCATAGTCTTCGCCAACGATGATGAGCGCGCCGCCAGTGACGCCGCCGGAGGCGAGATTGGCGAGCGCATCGGAGGCGACGTTGGTGCCGACGGTCGATTTGAAGGTCGCGGCACCACGGATGGGATAGTGCACCGAGGCGGCCAGCATGGCGGTGGCGGTGGCTTCCGAGGCGCTCGCCTCGAAATGCACGCCGAGTTCGCCCAGAATATCCTGCGCGTCGGCCAGCACATCCATCAGGTGGCTGATCGGCGCGCCCTGGTAGCCGCCGACATAGCCGACGCCGCATTGCAGCAGCGCCTTGGTGATGGCGAGGATGCCCTCGCCGGCAAACTCCTCGCCGGCACCGAGCCGGAGTTTTTCAACTTCCTTGGCAAAAGACCGTTCGGCCATTTTTCCAACCTTCCGTTGCCGGCCGATGCCGCCGGCGCGTACGTCTAGATGTCGTGCTTGCGAATGTTCTTGAGCATCTTCAAGAGCGTGGCGATCAGTGCCGCATATTCGGCGTCGTCGATGTCGTCGAACATCGCCTCGAACGCGTCATGCATGGCCGGCCATGCGCGCGCGAACTCGGCGCGGCCCTCATCGGTCAGGAAGACATGGCGGATGCGGCTGTCGGTGACACCCTGCTCGCGCCGCACGAAGCCTTGCCCCTCCAACGTGTCGAGCGTGCGGCTCAAGGTCGACTGCTCGATGACCGTGTAGACCGAGAGATCGTTGACGGTGACGCCGTCGGTGACCGACAGCACGGCAAGCGTGCGCACCTGCGGAATGGTCAGGCCCTGCTTGCGGAAATCGTCGCGCAAGGTGGCGTTGTAGCGGCCCATGATGCGGTTCATCAGATAGGGCGCGAATTGCTGCAGGCCGATCTGGCCCAGCGTCGAAATGCGCTGGCGCTTTTCCGCCACCTTCTGCTCCATCACAGCCTCCCTGCCAGGAGAAAGCCGGAGCCGCCGCCGAGACCCGCGCCCGGATGAGTCGAGGCGCCGATATGGTAGAGGTCCTTGATGCCGGTCTGGTGGTTGCGGCTGGTCTTGAACGGCCGCCACAGGAAGGACTGGTCGATGGTCGACGACCCGCCATAGGGATCGCCGCCGACCAGATTGATGTTCATCGCTTCGAGATCGGCCGGCGAATAGGCGCGGCGCGCAATCACGCTGTCCTTGAAGCCATCGATATGGCTGGCAAGGATCGCCTCGGTACGATCGGCATAGGCCTCGCGCAATGCGTCGGTCCATTGCCCGTCAGCCGGGGCCTGCAGCTTGCCGGCGGCATCGCCCTTGATGTGCCGAGGCGCCTCGGGCAGTTGCAGCCACAGGATCGCCTTGCCTTGCGGGCAGCGCGACGGGTCGAGCGCGTGCGGCTGGCCGACGCAGATGGTCGGCACGTCCGGCAGCAAGCCGCGCACCGCCTCGTTGCAGGCTTTCGACACGCCATCGAGCCCCGGGGTCAGATGCAGCAGCGCCACCTTGTCCAACCCTTCGCCGCGCCATGCCGGTGGTCTGTCCAGGGCATAGTGGATCTGGAAATTGCCCTTGCCGTAGCGGTATTGCCGGGTCGCCTCGGCATCGGCCTTGGGTGCCTCGCTGCCCAGCAGCCGGCCATAAAGCTGCGTCGGCGTGACCGAGCAGATGACGCTCTTCTTCGCATGGACCGTTTCGCCGGAGGCGAGCCGCACGCCGGTGGCGCGACCACCAGCCTGGATGATGGAGGCAACGTCCGCTTCGGTGGAGATGACGCCCCCCCGCTCGACGATCAATGCCTCGAAGGCCGACAGCAGGTTCTTCGCCCCGCCCTTGACGATCGGGGCGCCTGCGGCTTCGAGCGCGAAGGCGATAACCTTGGCGATCTGGCCGGAGAAGGCATCTTCCGGCCCAAGCCCGGCATGCAGCACCCAAGGCGCCCAAAGCGCGCGGACGGTCTCGGACTGGTAGGTGCCTTCCAGCCAGCCGCGCGCCGGCACAAGTGCTTCGCCGAGAAAGGCGGCAAGGCCCCGCGAGCCGCGCCGCCAGGCATCGCCGGCCAAAAGCTTGGCCGTCGGGTAAGACCACAGGCTGCCGCCGAGCAGGCCGAACAGCAGGCCGGCATTGCGCTCGATGCCGCCGACATCGTCGGCGTGCCGGTCGCCATCACCCGCCGCGATCGCATTGAGGGCGGCGACATTGGCGGCGCGGTCGGTGCTGAGCACGGCGTTGCTGCCGTCCGGCCGAAGCACGCCGGTCGGCGTCCCGGTGTGGCAGAACTCCAGCCCGTGCCGGGCAAGGTCGCCGCCCAATGCGGCAAAGGCCGGCGAGGTGATGAACAGCACGAAGGTCGTCGCCATCACGTCATGGATGAAGCCGGGCGCGGTGATCTCCTCGGTGCGCATGCAGCCGCCGATGCGGTCGTTACGCTCCAGTACCAGCACCTTGGCGCCCTTCCCGCCAAGCATCGCCGCGCAGACCAGCGCGTTGATGCCGCTGCCGACGATGATGTGATCGGGCGCTTTCATTGACAGTTGCTCTCGACCGTCGGGCGCATGATCTTCTCCCGAAGACCCCCCTCGCTCTATTTTCCCGACACCAGCGCCAGTGCGCGGATCGGGCTGCCGGTGCCGTGCTCGATCTTGAGCGGCGCCGCGATCAGGATGGCGCCTTTCGGCGGCAGCTGGTCGAGATTGCAGAGGCTGGCGAGACCGTAGCGATTGGCCTTGTGCATCAGCGTGTGCGCCGGGAATGGCGGCTCCATGCCGCCGGCCTTGCCGGCGTCGGTGCCGATCGTCTCCGAGCCCCAGCCCTTGATGTCCTTGGCGATCAGATACTGGATGGCTTCTGCCGTCGGGCCGGGCGTATGCGGGCCGGTCTCGTTGGCATTGAGGAACTCGGCTTCCGAGCCGTTGCGCTTGTACCAGTCGGTGCGCATCACCACCCATTCGCCGGCGTTGATGGCGCCATGCTTGGCTTCCCACGCCTTGATGTGGTCGACGGTGAGCAGGAAATCATGGTCGGCGGCGGCTTCCTTGGAGCAGTCGATGACATTGACCGGTCCGACGAAATTCTGCGCCGGAATGGTGTCGGTGGCGCCGTCCGGATAGTCCTTGCCGGTGATCCAGTGCTGCGGCGCATCGAAATGCGTGCCCGAATGCTCGCCGAGCTTCAGCCAGTTCCACGCCCACCACGGACCGTTCTTGTCGTAGCGGGAGATCGAATGGATCTCGACCTTCGGCGTGTCGACGGCGAGTTCCGGCGGCAGCTTGATCAGCGGCGTGTCAGGCCCGAGTTGCGCCGAAAGGTCAACCACCTTGATGGCGCCTGACAGCAACTGGCCGGCGACTTCGCCGAGGAGTTTTTGGGTGTCCATGGTCTTCTGTTCCCTCTTTTCGATGATGATCAAGGCTCGTCTCGGCCGTTAATATCCTACTAGACGAAAACATATGCATCTGCAATTATCTTTAAGCATAAAGGAAATGGGAACGGGGCGTGAGCGAGTTCGACGCCATCTTTGTCGGGGCGGGCCACAACAGTCTGGCATGCGCCGCGCATCTGGCGCTCAAAGGCTGGAAAACCGGGATTTTCGAGCGCAACGCAACAATCGGCGGCGCCGTCCAGACCCGCGAATTCACCCTTCCGGGCTTCCGGCACGATTTCGGCGCGATGAATCTGAGCCTGTTTGCCGGCTCTGCCTTCCACCGGAAATATGCAAATGAATTGAAAGCACAGGGACTGGAATTCGCCCCGGTCGCCGACTGTTTCGCCAGCGCATTTCCGGACGGACGCTGGTTCGGCGTCAGCAACGACCTGGAAAAAACCGCCACGCGGATGGCCGCCTTCTCCACCGCCGACGCAGCAGCATGGCGCCGGCTGGTTGCCGCCTTCCCGGCCGAGGCCGAACATCTGTTCCGGCTGCTGGGTTCGCCAATGAGCGCCCGCGCGCTGGCCGGCACGGCGTGGAACCTGTGGCGCAAGAAGGGCATGTCCGGCGCGCTCGACACCGGCCGGCTGCTGCTGTCGTCGCCACGCGCCTGGCTGGAGGAGACGTTCGAGTCGCCGCATGTGCGGGCAACGCTCGCCACCTGGGGCATGCATCTCGACTTCGCACCCGACATCGCCGGCGGCGCGGTATTCCCCTATCTGGAATCGATGGCCAACCAAAGCTTCGGCATGGTGCTGGGCAAGGGCGGCGCCGATACCATCATCCGGGCGCTGGCCGGCATGGTGACGTCCGCCGGCGGCAAGATCGTCACCGGCGCCGAGGTGGCCGAGATCACCATTTTCGCCGGCAAGGCGACCGGGGTGCGGCTCGCTTCTGGTGAAACGCATACCGCGACCAAAGCGGTTATCGCCGGCGTCGCGCCCAAGGCACTGGCCGGCAGGCTGCTGTCCGGCGGTTCCGGCAATGCCGGCTTCGACACGGCGATGAAAAAGTTTCGGTACGCGCCAGGCACGATGATGATCCACCTGGCGCTGGACGACCTGCCGGACTGGCGTGCCGGCGCCGAGTTGCGGCAGTTCGCCTATGTGCATCTGTCGCCGTCGCTCGACGCCATGTCGCGCACCTATCAGCAGGCGATGGCCGGCACCCTGCCTGACGAACCGGTGCTGGTCGTCGGCCAACCGACCGCGATCGATCCGACCCGCGCGCCTCAGGGCAAGCATGTGCTGTGGGTGCAGGTGCGCATGCTGCCTGCCGAGATCCTGGGCGATGCCGCAGGCAAGATCGCGGCCGGACATTGGGACAAGGTGAAGGACACCTACGCCGAGCGCGTGCTCGGCATCATTGAGACCTATGCGCCCGGCCTGCGGAGCAAAATCCTTGGCCGCTCGGTGTTCTCGCCCATCGACCTCGAGCGCGAGAACCCGAACCTTGTCGGCGGCGACCAGGTTTGCGGCAGCCACCATCTGGCGCAGAACTTTTTGTTCCGCCCGGCGCGTGGCTATGCCGGCTGGAACACGCCGGTCGGCAATCTGCATCTCACGGGAGCCGCGACATGGCCGGGCGCCGGCACCGGCGCGGCCTCGGGTTTCATGCTCGCGCAACAGCTTGGCGGGAGGTAGGCTCCGACGATTTTATCGAGGCGACGAGAGGCAAGGCGCTGCTGCCCACGAAGCCTGAACCAACGAACGGATAGTGCCGCGCAAAGACAATAACCAACAAGGGGAACGACCATGAAAATCAACAGACGCGAATTGCTGGGATACAGTGCCGCGGCACTTGGCGTGGCCGCGGTTGGCCTGCCCAAAATGGCCAAGGCCGCCGCCGGTGAACTGACCATCGCCTACAATGTCAACCTGCCGTCCTGGGATCCGACAACCGGACCCTCGGCCGTCAATCCGACGATCCAGGGTCTCTACCAGTCGGTGTTCGACCAGATCATCCCGCAAAAGCCAGACCTATCCTTCGCGCCAGGCCTGCTCACCGAATGGGGCTGGAACGACGATCGCACCAAGGTGACGATGACGGTGCGCGAAGGCGTGAAATGGCATGACGGTTCGCCCTTCACACCCGAGGACGTGGTCTGGTCGCTGCAGCGCGCGGGCGACGAAAAGACCGGAAACCCGATCCAGTTCGTCTGGAAGAACGTCAACAACTTCAAGATCGACGGCAACAAGATCACCGGCGACGTGGTGCAGTTCGACCCGGTCTATTTCAAGTGGATGTCGTTCCTGACCGGCTACATCCTGCCGAAGGCCTATTACGAGAAGGTGGGTGCGGAAGGTTTCGAGAAGGCGCCGATCGGCACCGGCCCCTACATGGTGGAGAAATTCGAGCGCAACGCCTTCCTGCGGCTGAAGGCCAATCCAAACTATTGGGGCGGCAAGCCGGCTTTCGAGAATGTGACGATCAAGTTCGTCACCGACGCGGCGAGCCGTGTCGCCGAAATCGAATCCGGTTCCTCGCAGGTGACGCTCGAAATCCCCTATGAGGAATATGACCGGCTGATCGCCAAGGACGGACTTGCCGGCTCGATCAAGAATGTCTCCGACATCGGCATGATCTTCTTCAACAACAAGGACGCCATGCTCGACAAGAATGTCCGCCAGGCAGCGGTCATGGCAGTGGACAAGGAGCTTCTGGTCAAGCGGTTGCTGCGCGGCTACGGCCAGCCGATCGACACGCTGGAGACGCCGGAATATGCCGCCTACGATCCGTCGATCAAGGTCGAGCACAATCCGGAAAAGGCCAAGGAATTGCTTGCCGCCTCCGGCTATTCGACCAAGAAGCCGGCGAAGTTCACCATCCAGACGACCAAGGGCTTCAAGCCCAAGGACTACGAGATGGTGCAGGCGATCGTCGGCATGTGGCGCAAGGTCGGTATCGAAGCCGAGATCGAGGTCTACGAGATCGCCAAGCACTACGAACTGCGCGCCGCCCACAAGCTGGCGCCGGCGGCGTTCTACAACTGGGGCAATTCCATCGGCGATCCGACCACGTCGACCGGCTTCGCCATGTTCGGGCCCTCGCCGCACTCGTCCTGGAAGACCGACGACCTCGACGCCAAGATCGGCCCGCTGTGGGGCGAGAAGGACGAGGCCAAGCGCATCGCCGGCTGGAAAGCGGTCGACAAGTACATCGCCGAACAGGCCTATGTGCTGCCGCTCATCCAGTACGCACAGCCGATCGTGCACTCGAAGAAGGTCAATGTCGTGCAGCACATTTCCGGTGCGCTGCTGCCGGCCCTGATGACCCCGGCCTGATATCGGCCTGGCTTGCCGCGCGCCGTCCATAGCGACGGCGCGCATATTCTACCAGGCATACGAGCCAGTGGGCTCCTGCAAAGATTTACATGCTCCTGCAACGATTCCTGATCCGTCTTCTGACGATGCTGATCACGCTGTTCGGCGTGGCCGTCGTCGTCTTCGTCGTGATCCGCGTCGCGCCCGGCGATCCGATCGCCATGATGCTGCCGCCCGGCGCGACGGATGACGACATCGCCCGGCTGCGCGCACTCTACGGGCTCGACAAGACCATCGTGCAGCAATTCTTCATCTGGTTGTCCGGCGTCGTCAGGGGCGATTTCGGCACCTCGATTTCGCTGCGGCAGGACGTGCTCGGGCTCGTCTTCAACCGGCTGCCGGCGACGCTGGAGCTGGCCATCGTCGCGTTGATCATGGCGGTGGCGCTTGGCGGCACGACGGCCGTTCTCGGCGCGCGCGAACGCGGCACGGCGGTGGAAGCCGGCATCGACATCGCCAGCGGCGCGGCGCTCTCCATTCCCGATTTCCTGTGGGGCCTGGTGCTGATCCTCTTGTTCGGCGTGCTGGTGCCGATCTTCGACATTTCGGGCCGCGTGTCGCCGCAGCTCGACCTGCCCTTCGTCACCCAGTTCTATTTCTTCGAAAGCCTGCTGCGGCTGCGCTTCGACCTGACCTGGGACCTGTTGAAACACATGCTGATGCCGGCGGTCGCGCTGGCGCTGCCGCTGGCGGCGATCATCTCGCAGCTCTTGAAACAGTCGCTGAAGGAAGTGCTTGACCTCGACTATGTCGTGCTGGCGCGGGTGAAGGGCTTTTCCGAGACGCAGGTCATCCTGCGCGAGGCGCTGAAGAATGCGGCTTTGCCGACGCTGACCCTGGTCGGCGTGCAGTTCACTTTCCTGATCGGCGGCACCGTCATCGTCGAGCGGCTGTTTTCCTATGAAGGCCTCGGCAACATGGCGATCGATGCCGTCATCAACCGCGACCTGCCGCTGATCCAGGGCATCGTGCTGGTCTTCGCGCTGCTGTTCGTGCTGATCAATCTCGTGGTCGACATGATGTATGCGCTGCTCAATCCGAGGCTGCGTCATGGATAGGGCCTCACGACGCGGACTGAGCCCCAGGCTGTGGCTCGCCGGCGGCTGGCTGCTGCTGGCGCTGCTGGCGGCGATCTTCGCGCCGCTGGTCGCGCCGCAGGATCCGCTGGCGCAGGATCTGATGCTGGAGCGGCTGCCGCCTTTGTGGCTCGATGGCGCCGAGCCTGGCTATTGGCTCGGCACCGACAGCCTCGGCCGCGACCTGCTCTCGCGGCTGATCTTCGGCGGCCGCATCGCCTTCATCGTCGCTTTCGCGGCGGCCATCGCCGCCTGCCTCGTCGGCTCGACGCTCGGATTGATCGCCGGCTATTTCGGCGGCTGGGCCGACCGCATCATTTCGCGCATCGTCGACATCTGGATGGCGTTTCCGCCGGTGCTGTTCGCCATCCTGCTGGTGGCGGTGCTGGGCACCGGCCTCAGTTCCGTCATCCTGGCGATCGCCATCATCGACTGGACGCGCTTTTGCCGGGTGATCCGCGCCGAGGCGATGGGCCAGTCGCGCATGGATTATGTCGAGAACGCCCGCATCGCCGGCTATGGCCGCATCGGCATCATGCTGCGCGAAGTGCTGCCCAATGTGGTGCCGTCGATCGTGGCGCTGCTGTCGCTGGAAATGGGCATCGCCGTCATCGTCGAGGCGATCCTGTCCTTCGTCAATCTGTCGATCTCGACCGACGATCCGACCTGGGGCGGCATCATCGCCGAGGGCCGGCTGTCGATCCACCAGGCCTGGTGGGTGCTGGTGTTTCCGCTGATCACGCTGATCCTTACCGTGCTGTCGTTCAGCCAGTTCGGCGAAGCGCTGAAAGCGCGTTTCGATCCGGTGCTGCGATGAGCGCCTGTCTCGACATCGTCAACCTCAGCGCCGTGCTGCCGAACGGCCAGCGCGTGCTGCGCTCTGTGTCGCTCTCCGTGCAGCCCGGCGAGGTCCGCGCGCTGGTCGGCGAGAGCGGCGCCGGCAAGACGATGATCGGCAAGGCGGTGCTCGGCGTGTTGCCGTCGACCGTGCGCATCGTCGAAGGCGACATGCTGCTGGAAGGCGAAGACCTCGGCAGGCTTCAGCCCAAGGCAAGGCGCACGCTGGTCGGCGCCCGCACGGCGCTGATCCCGCAGGATCCGCTGACCGCGCTCAACCCGTCGCGCCGCATCGGCCCGCAGATGACCGACCGGCTGGTGCGCATCCTCGGCTGGAGCGGCGAGAAGGCCGATACACGCATCCGGCAGTTGCTGGATGAGGTGCAGATCCGCGACCCAGAGCGCGTGCTGAAGAGCTATCCGCATGAGCTCTCCGGCGGCATGCGCCAACGTGTGCTGATCGCGGCCGCCTTCGCCGCCGAGCCCCGGCTGATCGTCGCCGACGAGCCGACCACGGCGCTCGACGTCACGGTGCAGAAGCAGATCCTGCGCCTGATCGCCGCGTTGCAGCGAGAGCACGGCACAGCGATCCTGTTCGTCACCCATGATCTCGGCGTCGTCGCCAAGATCAGCCAGAAAGTGTCGGTGCTCTACGCCGGCAAGGTGGTGGAGGAGGCCGATGCGGCCGCGCTCTTCGCCGCCCCACAGCACCCCTACACGCGGGCGCTGATGGCGGCGACGCCGCGCTACACCGACCCGTTTGCTTCGCTGAAACCCGTGGACGAAGCGGTGCTGGCTGGGCTTGCCGCCGAGATCGCGGCAGCAGACCTGGCGTGGAGGCGGCCGCATGGTTGAGCCGCTGTTTTCCGTGCGCGGGCTGAAGGTCGCGCTGCCTGACATGACGCGCAAGCCGCTGATCGGCCGCGCGCCGTTGGCCGAGATCCTGAAAGGGCTCGACTTCGACCTGCCGAAGGGCTCGGTGACCGGCATTGTCGGCGAATCCGGGTCCGGCAAGTCGACGCTGGGGCGCGCGCTGGTCAGGCTGCTGGAGCCGAGCGCCGGCAGCATCAGCTTCGAGGGTCGCGACATCACCCATCTGCCGGAAGCGGAGCTGCGGCCGCTGCGCCGCGACCTGCAGATGATCTTCCAGGATCCGATGTCGTCGCTCAATCCGCGCCGCACCATTGCCAGCATCATCGCCGCGCCGCTCAGGCAGAACGGCCTTGGCGACAATCTGAAGGCGCGCGTCGCCGAGGCGCTGCAGCGGGTCGGGCTGCCGCAGAGCTTTGCCAGTCGCTACCGCCATGAACTGTCGGGCGGCCAGCGCCAGCGCGTCGGCATTGCGCGCGCGCTGGCGCTGTCGCCGAAATTCGTGCTGGCCGACGAGATCGTCTCCGGTCTCGACGTCTCGACGCAGGCGCAGATCCTCACGCTGCTGGAGAAGCTCGCGGCGGAGATGGGCCTGACCGTCGCCTTCATCAGCCACGACCTGTCGGTCATCCGGCGGCTGTGCCGGCAAGTCATCGTCATGCGCGAAGGCGTGATCGTCGAGGTCAGCGCCACCGACGCCTTATTCGACAATCCTAGAGAGGCTTACACGCGCGACCTCATCGCAGCCATTCCGCTGCCCGAAATCGACGCCGGCTGGCTGGACATTCCGGCCGCCGCCAAGGCCCCGACATGAATGCATACGCATGCCGAAAAGCGGGTTTCGGACATGCGACCGCAAAGACCCAGGTCCCGCCAAATGGAGAGGACTGACATGAAGACGATACTTCGAAATGCAGCGCTCGCCGCCGCTGTCCTTGGCAGCGCCGGCATTGCCTCGGCGGATTCGATCCCCGGCATGCGCGGCCACGACCACACCGGCATCACCGTTCCTGACATGAAGCAGGCGGTCGACTTCTTCACCGAGGTGGTCGGCTGCAAGAAGGCTATGTCGTTCGGCCCATTTGCCGACGACAAGGGCACCTTCATGCAGGATCTTCTGGGCGTCGATCCGAAGGCAGTCATCGAGCAGATCACCATGGTGCGCTGCGGCTATGGATCGAACATCGAGCTGTTCAAATACACAGCGCCCGACCAGAAGGATCTGACGCCGAAGAACAGCGACATTGGCGGCTTCCACATCGCCTTCTATGTCGACGACGTCGCCGCCGCCAAGGCCTATCTCGACGGCAAGGGCGTCAAGACGCGCATGGGGCCATTGCCGGTCAAGCAAGGACCCGCCGCCGGCCAGACCATTCTCTATTTCCAGGCGCCCTGGGGGCTGCAACTGGAAGCGATCAGCTATCCCGACGGCATGGCCTATGAGAAGGGTGCCGAGACGGTGCTGTGGAGCCCGAAGAACCCGGAGAAGTGATCCTTTGGCGCGCTTGCGGGACGACCCGCAAGCGCTCTAGCCGGCATCAGCACAATGATTTCGATATAAAACTTTAAGCTTGAAATATTTTACCGCCGGCGCGATACTCATGAGGCAGCAAGCGAAGAGGAGATCGCACGGATGAAGGTTGCGGTTCTCGGCGGAGGCCCAGCCGGCCTCTACTTTGCCATATCGATGAAGCTCAGGGACGCCGCGCATGATGTGACGGTGTTCGAGCGCAACCGCGCCGACGACACGTTCGGCTGGGGCGTCGTGCTGTCGGCCGAAACGCTTGAGAACCTCGCCAAGAATGATCCGGTCAGCGCCGTCTGGATCAAGAAGCATTTTGCCTATTGGGACGACATCGCCGTCATTCATGACGGCGTGCGCACGGTCTCGTCGGGCCATGGTTTTTGCGGCATCGGCCGCAAGCGGTTGCTGATCCTCTTGCAGCGCCGCGCCCGCGAGCTCGGCGTCAAGCTGATGTTCGAGACCGATATCGCCGATCCCAAGCCTTACATGGAGACTCATGACCTTGTCGTCGCCGCCGACGGGCTGAATTCGAGGGCGCGCAACACTTTCGTCGACATCTTCAAGCCCGACATCGACACCCGCAAATGCAAGTTCGTCTGGCTCGGCACCAAGCAGAAATTCGACGACGCCTTCACCTTCATCTTCGAGAAGACCGAGCATGGCTGGGTGTGGGCGCACGCCTACCAGTTCGACAGCGAGACGGCGACCTTCATCGTCGAGTGCAGCGAGCAGACCTGGGCGGCCTTCGGCTTCGGTGCGATGACGCAGCAGGAATCGATCGCGGTATGCGAGCGCATCTTCGCCAAGCATCTCGGCGGCCATGCGCTGATGACCAATGCCAACCACATCAGGGGTTCGGCCTGGATCAATTTCCCGCGCGTGCTGTGCGAGCGCTGGTCGTACAAAAACCTTGCACTGATGGGCGATGCCGCGGCCTCGGCGCATTTCTCGATCGGCTCCGGCACCAAACTCGCCCTGGAAAGCGCGGTGGCGCTGGCCGAGTATGTGGAAACGGAGCCGGACCTCGATGCCGCCTTCCGCAAATATGAGGACGCGCGCCGCACCGAGGTGCTGAAGCTGCAATCGGCGGCACGCAATTCACTCGAATGGTTCGAGGAGGTCGAACGCTATCTTGGCCTCGATCCGGTGCAGTTCAACTATTCGCTGCTGACCCGCTCGCAGCGCATCAGCCACGAGAATTTGCGGCTGCGCGATGCCGAATGGCTGGGCGGCGCGGAAGAATGGTTCCAGCGCCAGGCGGGCGCCGGCGGCAACAGGCTGCGCCGGGCGCCGATGTTCGCGCCGTTCAAGCTGCGCGACATGAGGCTGCAGAACCGCGTCGTCGTCTCGCCGATGGCGCAGTACAAGGCCGTCGACGGCTGCCCGACCGACTGGCATTTCACCCATTATGCCGAGCGCGCCAAGGGCGGCGCCGGGCTCGTCTATATCGAGATGACCTGCGTCAGCCCGGAAGGCCGCATCACGCCCGGCTGTCCCGGCTTCTACGCCCCCGAGCACGAGGTGGCGTGGAAGCGGCTGGTCGATTTCGTCCATTCCGAGACCGAGGCCAAGATCTGCGCCCAGATCGGCCATTCCGGCGCCAAGGGTTCGACCCGGCTCGGCTGGGAAGGCACCGACGTGCCGCTGGCGTCGGGCAACTGGCCTGTCATGGCGGCATCAGCTGTCGCATGGTCGGCCGAAAACCAGGTGCCGAAGGCGATGGACCGCGCCGACATGGATCTGGTGCGAGACCAGTTCGTGGCCTCGGCCGAGATGGCTGACCGTTGCGGCTTCGACATGCTCGAGATCCATGCCGCGCATGGCTATCTCCTGTCGTCCTTCATCACGCCGGTCACCAACCGGCGCACCGATGAGTATGGCGGTTCGCTGGAAAACCGCATGCGCTATCCCCTCGAAATCTTCCATGCGGTGCGCGCCGCATGGCCGGCACAAAAGCCGATCTCGATGCGCATTTCGGCCAATGACTGGGTCGGCATCGAAGGCGTCACACCGGCCGACGCAGTCGAGATCGCGCGGCTGCTGCATGAAGCCGGCGTCGACATATGCGACGTTTCGGCCGGGCAGACATCGGCGCTGGCGAAGCCGGTCTATGGCCGTATGTTCCAGACGCCGTTTTCCGACCGCATCCGCAACGAGGTCGGCATGGCGACGATGGCGGTGGGCAACATCTATGAGCCGGACCATGTCAATTCGATACTGATGGCCGGCCGCGCCGATCTGGTGGCGTTGGCAAGGCCGCATCTTGCCGACCCGTACTGGACACTGCACGCGGCGGTGACGCTCGGCGACCGCGGCGTAAAATGGCCGGATCCTTATCTGCCCGGACGCGACCAGCTCTACCGTCTGGCGGAGCGCGACGCGGCAGCGGGACTGAAAGTATGACGGCGGCGTCAGCGATCACCGGAAAGCATGCGCTGGTCACCGGCGGCGGCTCCGGCGTCGGCCGGGCCATAGCGCTGGCGCTGGCTGGTGCCGGCATCGACGTGACCATCTGCGGCCGGCGTGAGGCGGAGCTCGCCAAGGTGGCCGGCGAAAGCAAAGGCATTTTCGGTATCGCCGCCGATGTCACCAATGAGGCGTCCATGGCCTCGCTCTACCAGGCGGCGGAAGCCGCGCGTGGGGCCATCGACATCGTCATTGCCAATGCCGGCATGGCCGGCAGCACGCCGGCGCACAAGACCACGCTCGCCGACTGGCAGAAGACGCTCGACGTCAATTTGACCGGCGCCTTCCTGACGGTGAAGCCGGCGCTGGCCGGCATGGCCGCGCGCAAGGCGGGACGGATCGTGTTCATTGCCTCCACGGCCGGGTTGAAAGGTTATGCCTATGTCGCGCCTTACGTGGCGGCCAAGCATGGTGTCGTCGGGTTGATGCGGGCGCTGGCGGCGGAAACCGCGAAATCCGGCGTCACCATCAACGCGGTTTGCCCGGGTTTCGTCGAGACCGACATGCTGGAAGAATCCATCCAGCGTATTGTCGAAAAGACCGGACGCTCGGCCGGCGAGGCGCGGGCTAGCCTTGCCTCGACCAACCCGCAGGGCCGCTTCATCCAGCCGCAGGAAGTCGCCGCCGCCGTGCTGTGGCTGTGCGGCGATGCGGCGGCATCGATCACCGGACAGGCAATTTCCATCTCAGGAGGCGAAACATGGTAGCCGGCCCCCTGCCCGCACCGTCGGGACCCGGCAAGGACCGACTGCGTCTGTGGATCAGGCTGCTGCGTGCCTCGCGCACGATCGAGGCCGAACTGCGCGAGCGCCTGAAGAAGGAATTCGATACGACGCTGCCGCGTTTCGACGTGATGGCGGCGCTCTACCGCGTGCCGGAAGGCATGCTGATGAGCGACCTGTCGCGCTTCCTGCTGGTTTCCAACGGCAATGTCACCGGCATTGTCGACCGGCTGGTTTCAGAAGGGCTGGTCGCTCGGGCCCGCCGCAATGGCGACCGCCGCACCTCCATGGTGCGGCTGACGGAGGAAGGCACCAAATCCTTTGCCATCATTGCTGCCGCGCATGAGGGCTGGATCGGCGAATTGCTGGGCAAGGTCAGCGAGGAGGATGCCCGCAGGCTTACCGGCATGCTGACTTCGTTCCGCAGCAACTGGGAGGGACGCGAATGACCGGGATGGCCGGGCTGAAGCCGAAGCATTTCCTCTGGGAGGTCGAGGGCAGGATCGCCAAGGTCCGGCTCGACCGGCCGGAGCGCAAGAACCCGCTGACCTTCGACAGCTATGCCGAGTTGCGCGATACGTTCCGCGACCTCGTCTATGCCGACGATGTCGACGCCGTGGTGTTCCTCTCCAATGGAGGCAATTTCTGCTCCGGCGGCGATGTCCACGACATCATCGGCCCGCTGGTCAAGATGGACATGAAGCAGCTTCTCGCCTTCACCCGCATGACCGGCGATTTCGTCAAGGCGATGCTCAATTGCGGCAAGCCGATCATCGCGGCGGTCGATGGCGTGGCGGTCGGCGCCGGCGCCATCATCGCCATGAGTTCCGATATCCGCATCGCCACGCCGGAGGCCAAGACGGCCTTCCTGTTCACCCGCGTCGGCCTTGCCGGCTGTGACATGGGCGCCTGCGCGATCCTGCCGCGCATCATCGGCCAGGGCCGCGCCGCCGAACTGCTCTATACGGGCCGCACCATGACGGCGGCGGAAGGCGAACGCTGGGGGTTTTACAACAGGCTGGTCGATGCGGCCTCCCTCGAGGCGGATGCGCTCGACATGGCAGCGCGCATCGTCTCCGGCCCGACCTTCGCCCACGGCATCACCAAGACGCAGCTCAACCAGGAATGGTCGATGGGCCTCGACCAGGCGATCGAGGCGGAAGCCCAGGCACAAGCGATCTGCATGCAGACGCGCGATTTCGAGCGCGCCTACAAGGCATTCGTGGCCAAGGAAAAGCCGGTGTTCGAGGGGAATTGATGGCTGACAAGAGTTTCCTCAACTGGCCGTTCTTCGAAGACCGCCACCGCGAACTGGCCGAAAGCCTGGAAGCGTGGTGCCAAAAGAACCTCCCCGTCGATCACCATGACGTCGATGCCGCCTGCCGCGAGCTGGTGCAAAAACTCGGCCAGGATGGTTGGCTGAAGCCGACCGCTGTCGACACCGACAATCCCGGCCCGCTCGACGTGCGCACCTTGTGCATCACGCGCGAGACGCTCGCACGCCATGACGGGCTCGCCGATTTTGCCTTTGCCATGCAGGGGCTGGGCACCGGCGCGCTCAGCCTGTTCGGAACGGCGGACCAGCAGCAATGGCTGGCAAGGACGCGGGCCGGCAAGGCGATATCGGCCTTCGCCCTGTCGGAGCCGCGCTCCGGGTCGGATGTCGCCAACACCGAGATGACGGCGACCCGCGACGGCGACAGCTATGTTCTATCAGGCGAAAAGACCTGGATCTCCAATGGTGGCATCGCCGACCTCTACATCGTCTTTGCCCGCACCGGCGAGGCGCCGGGCGCCAAGGGGCTTTCGACCTTTATCGTGCCTGGGGACGCAAAGGGCCTCGGCATTGCCGAACGCCTGGAAGTGATCGCGCCGCATCCGCTGGCGCGGCTGTCCTTCGATCAGGTCCGGCTCCCGGCTTCCTCCTTGATCGGCAAACCGGGCGATGGCTTCCGCATCGCCATGTCGGTGCTGGACGTCTTCCGCTCGACTGTCGGCGCTGCAGCCCTCGGCTTTGCCCGCCGCGCCCTGGACGAGAGCATCAAACGGGTGGCCGAGCGCAAACTGTTCGGCGCACCGATGGCCGAATTGCAGATGGTGCAGGGCCACATCGCCGACATGGCGCTCGACGTCGATGCGGCGGCACTTCTGGTCTATCGCGCGGCCTGGACCAAGGACATGGGCGCGGCGCGGGTAACGCGCGAGGCGGCGATGGCAAAACTGTTCGCCACCGACAAGGCGCAAGAGGTGA